>ERZ791906.4-NODE-4-length-411290-cov-37.322764_pt1 | contig 411290 bp, 341 predicted proteins | sample MGYA00510146_ERZ791906 | MGnify/ENA primary metagenome ERZ791906 (study PRJEB30046, sample SAMN00792096) | human gut metagenome | study: EMG produced TPA metagenomics assembly of the A metagenome-wide association study of gut microbiota in type 2... | reverse complement strand
CCGACCGACTTACGTCCCCAAAATCAATGTCTTCAAATTTTTGTCATGTACTTAACTTGACACTAGAAATTGCCTTGTTGATAATATTGCAGAATATCTGAATGATAAGAACCGGGATGAAATGAAATTTTATTGTCAGCTTGAAGATAGAATACTGTCAATGGATTCTTTAAATCCTCACAAAGAAATAGACCCATACAAAAACTATTTTGTTTCAGAAAATAATGGTCAAAAATTGAAACATGTGCAAGATTTAGAATCATTGTTAGAAAAACATGATGGGGGTGAATTGGAATTGATAGAATTAGCTCAAGTTTATCATGGAATATTGCATATAGGCGAGAAAGGATCTGGTAAAACTTTATCTCAAAATGTTTGGTTGTATAATAATAATAACAAGCTTGAAGAAAATGGAATTGTTTGGGTAAGGCTTGATTGCTCTAAATTAAAGCGCATTTGGGAAAAGTCAAATTCTACTAGAAAAGTTAGTACGGAAAAATATTTATTGGGACAATTAGTATATGTTTTTAGTAAGCATTTTCAGAGTAAATTCCCCAATTATTGTAGTCCGCTATTTGCCCAAATTGCAGATAAATTATCAATAGATAGTGAGAATGAAATTCAAGACCCTATAACTGAAAGCAAAAATCTTAGTATAGAACACTCTGAAGAAGAAAGGTTTGCATATTCCGCTGAAAAAAAGAAAATGAAAACTATTATTGATTATCTGACATACTTTGAATACATTATTGCAAAACATGAAAATACCTTCATTGAAGGCGGGGATGCAAGAAAGAATGATTCAGAAAAGACAGATACTTCAAAAAGTTTTTTCATTGACAAAATTTTGATTGAATGGCAAAATCAAGGTGATAATCAATTATCCATTGAATGGTATGCAGTAGCAAATAGGCTCAGAAATTTTATATTAGAGAAAGGGTATTATTTATTCTATATAATTGATGGAATAGATAGTATTAGTTTTTTCTTTGCTGATAGGAAAAACTATATAAATGAAATGTTGTCAATGCTGTATGATTTCCCTTTGAAAAATTCCTCCTCAAAAGCAGGTAAAAACGAACTTGTTATGATCTCATTACGAGATACTACTTTTGAAACAATGAAAGGAATACAGTTAACAAATATATATAGTGATTCATTTCCGAATAAGGATATTTCTCGTTTTTTTATTATCAGGCAAGAAACAAACAATCTACTGAAACGTTTTCTTGATAAAAGAGTAGACTTTATGTTAGATCAAATGTCTAAATATCATTACAATGATTGTTTTATGGCAAAAGTATTAAAAACAATCAAAGACTTTAATATCATTGTCGAAGAAAAAAGATGGCATTCAAATATTAGATGTTTCTTTTACAACCATATTTCTTTAGCCAAATTAATAACATTTAAGTATTACTTTGCAGGTCAACCAAACAATTTCAATATTAAAGAGCAAATCTCTATATATGAAGATGATAACTTTTTTTTGAATGGAGAAGCGTTCTTCTATAGTTCCAGACCGGCTATTTCAAATAAAGGTGGTCACTGCTTTAATTTGTTTAGTAGTCAAGGGGTGAATGAAAAATTACATTTTATACACACAAGAGTATTACAAGTGATAAAAACTAATCCTGGCATAACATATCAAAGAATAGAAAGTATCGTAGCAGTTTTTCAAGCATCTAGTGATGATTGTAAACCAACAATTGACCGTCTTGTTAGTGCAGGAATGATAATACCAACAACTGGAGTATTTGATAAAGGAACAACATATAAAATCAGTGAAAAAGGAGATTTTGTGTTAAGTAGTTTCTACAATAATATTAATTATCTTTACTATGCAAGTTTAGACACTATTTTACCAACTCAAATAATTGATAAATTCAGGATAGCGCCTAATAATTTCACCCATTCCAATCAAGAAAAAAGATACTATCCAGCATCCTGTATCATAACCGGGGCTATTTTCTTACAATATCTTATTGCTGAAAATAGAAAAATAATAAATGGGAAAAAAACAAAGCTAAAAGCAATGGGATTTGCTACTCCTCAAAGTTTTATGGAACTACCTATTAACAAAAAAGCATTAGAAAAATCAATTATGTCTATGTTACAAATAGCAACAAAAGACCCTGAATGTATCAAAATTATAAAGGAATGGACAAACACTAGACAATGAAGAATTTATTTATTTTTTTAGGCTTAATAAGTTTGATTATTACAGGTACTATGATAGGAGTTATTATTGTTAATATGCCTGCGTATTATGATGCTTTTATATTAGACAGCAAAGGGGCTAATATTGGTGCTGCAATAGGAGGAATAGGAACCATAGTAGTTGGAATTGCCAATATAATAATGTTATATTTAGCATTTAAGAAACAAACTGAAGCCAATGACATTCAGAATGGTTTAATTGCTTCAAATGCAGAAAAAAATGCTTTGGAAATAGAAAATCTCAGGCATCAAAATACAGAATATGAAGAGAATGAAAAAAAACATGCACTTGAAATAAAAAATTTACAGGATAAATATGCACTTGAAATAAAAAAAATGCAGGATAAATATAAGGCTGAGAGAGAGGCTACAGAGCTTAATAGATACCTCACAATGTTAGATTATATAAAGAAACAATGGGAATCCATATACTTCGAAGATGATAAAAACAAATATATAGGAAGTGCAGCAGTTAAAAAATATTTTGAATTACCCTATAGTAGTGATATGGAAAAGTCAGATTTATATTCTAATATATGTTTAACCATATATGAATTTAAAAACACTCTTCAAATGATAGAGAAAATTAGATTGGAGAAAAAGATAAAAAAAGAAATATTTTCGATAATGCAGCCATTTTATATAACTCATATTCAAATAGCTTATGAACAAATAAGTAAAGTAATTATGAATAATGACCTAAAAAATGTGAATGCGGAAATAGAAATGATATTTAATAAATACCTCTAAAAAGCAGGAAATAATAATTGAGTAGTAGAATCATATCGGAATCAATTCCGATATGATTTATAATTTACTAAAGACTTAACCCATCACCGATCTGAATATCAAAAGGATTCAGATCAAATTCATGAGTAATGTTAGTATCGTCCTGCTGACTCTCCATGCCGTCCTCATTAAAAATACATCCTTTCAGGGTTACGCTGGACGTATCCCAGTCATCTGTTCCCATCGGATTGGCAAAAGAGACGATCAGATCGAACTCTCCGATATCCATCAGTGAACCGTATGTACTTCTGAGGGCTTGCTGGGTAGCATAGTCCATAGTGATGGAAGCGGTATAGGTAATATTACCGAACCCTCTCGATACGGGGCGCCCGCCGAGACCGTAATTGCTCTCGACTTTGCGCTTTTTATTCCACTTGATGCCGCTTACTCCCTCCAGAGTGGTACTGCCTTCCTCAACGCCCAGTGCGGTAGAGGCAAGTGTTATCATACTCCAGGAGTAGGCGACGTTATTAATTACAGCCATAGTTTATTGTTATTTAGCGGTTAATGAAAGGCCCTCTTCGACGTAAATTTTCACGGCTACACCAACAGGTACAATGACATAACTGATACGCAGCGTATCGTCAACCAACACATTCTGATTAGCGTCGATATTAACCGAATAACCGCTAATCTCCTGGTCGCTCTGCATCTTTTTCAGAATGTCACCAATCAATGTCTTAAATGCCGTGATTTTGGAAGGGGCCAAAAATCCCGTTGTCGGATTGACCATTAACGGACTGTTTACATAAGGCAATAGAGCAGAACGAACAGCACGTCTTGACTTGTTGATGGTCCGGTTCCGAGCAATAGTCCGGAAGTCACCGTCGGAACACGTCTGATCTTTTGAGATATAAATCCCGTTCTCACGACCGGCATATTTAATCAGAAAGATGTACCCTTTGTCGTCGAGGTCGTCCAGCAAGGTGGGAGATAATGACTCATAGGCATTCAGACTGATAAACTCTTCACCGTCGGTCTGGTTTATATCCCCGAATCCCAGTTCAATATTCTGGAAGTTGTCATCGAATAAATTGAATTGCTTGACCCATGCCACAGACTCCTGAACATTTGCTTTTGCCAGACATCCCAGCATGGCACCGAGAAAACCGACGGGAGTATTGTTCTTATTGGCCTTCTGCATGGTCGAAACCAGAGTTGACCGGGCTTGTCCGAAAATCACGCTGGTACGGGAAGACTCGCAAAGTGCGGTCGGAATCTTGTTCAGGTCGATTTTCTTGCCTTCTGCCGTATCCGCCCCGGTATTGGAACAGTTCGCTGCCAGAATGATAGAAAGCGGCTGGTGCTGCTCGGCCATTGCTACCGCCTTGTCGTTAACGGACTTTACCAGGTTGAGCGTATATTTCTCTTCGGCACCGTTTTGTCTCCAGAGTGGTTGTTCGGTATAGATACCCAACTGGTTAATCGTACCGCCCGAAACTCTTTGCATAATGTCGATAGCGTCCCAATTCTGGCTGCAATCGGCGAACATGACATATAGTTTGCCGTTACCGTCAATATTCCCGCTCATGCGGAAAAATTCACGGATATGGTAGGCGGGAATGCCGTGATAGAAATTCACATTGTTCTCTTCATCCTCGGTAGCGGACACCCTTTCGATAATACCAAAGTCTTGACTGGCGGATTTACGGCTCGTTACATAAAGGACATCATTGAGTGCCAGGTTGCCTTCGTTGTTTTTCCCGTAACCGGCGGTAAAAAGCTCCGGTTGCAAGGATACGTCAAACAGCAGTCCGGTCACCTTTTCATTCCCCGATGCCGTGCCACGGGGAATATTGCCGTCTGTCGTTTTTATTACTACATTTCCTAATGCCATTTTTGTTGTGATTTAAGGTTTATGGTAAGGGTTCTTGTAAAGCACCGCATTTCCCCTGATTCTTTCGGGAGTGTCCGGAGTGTAAGTTCCTCCCTGGTGGTCTATATACATGGAGGCATAAGCGGGAAAAGCACGGAGGATATTCAATGTGTATTCGCTTGGTTCCGGCTCTTTCTCCTTAGTCTTCTTTACGGGTGTTGTAACGGAAGGCTCCACCGGTGCCTGCGTGGTATTTTCTTCAATAACGGGGATAACCTGCTCTTCCCCTTCTGTGGTTACTTTCTGTTTTGCCATAGGTTGAGATGTGTGGAAATAATAGAAAAAAGGGGAACGGGAAATGAATCCCCATCCCCCCGGTATTAAAGTCTAAGGTTAGCCCGTAGGCGCGTCAGCGGCTTTCCTATAAGCCGTATGAACTACAATTTCAGCCGGTCGGACGATATTTACGTCCATTTTGAGGCGCATCTGGAAAAAGAATAATTCCGAATTGCTTTGCAGGCGGTCCACTTTCAATACCTCGGTATCGTTTGCGTAATCAACCCCCATCCAGAGATTCGAGTCCATGCCGGTGGTAAACTCACCCAAAACAATCGTATGCTCAGGCACTCCGACCAGTGGAATGATGCGCTTGCCTTTGAAACGGTAGCGGTTTACTTCCGTATTCTCGGAATACTTGACCATCTTGTCCGTAACATATTGGTCGTAGGCATCCCACGCTTCCCAGCTCATAAGGAATGTCAGCCCGGCTTTCTTACGGATTTGCTTGGGACATTTCTTCCACATGCCATACAGAGCTTTTTCCACTGCCGCACCATCCGGAAGTTCGGTATTGCCCGCAAGTACACATTGACCGCCCGCAATGGTTTCCTTGTCCGTGGCGTTGATATTGTCGATGATGCGCTTGATAGCACCGTCGAAATATTTTTCCTTGCCACGTCCGATGATAAGAGAGTCTGCCGGACAAGTAATTCCCGCCGCTGCCGAACCGCCTTTGGCGCTTGTCCAAATAGCATTCCCGATATACTCGTTTTTCTTATCCATCAGCAAACGCAACATGGTTGCCTGAACCTTCGGGTCGAGCTCTCGAAAGACAAGATTACCTTCGGGTTGGGCGAAACGCCAGTATTTCTCATAATCGCGGGGATTGAATTCCAGGTAAACCATAAAGTCCTGCGGAATCAAATAACGCTCGGTAAATTCGTACTCGTTTTCCCCGTTCTCGCCTTTGGCACCATGTGTGCTTGTGGGGGTAGGCATATTATCCTGAATGATATCACCCAGCCGGATGGACGGCAAGGTGTATTTGTGCTGGATGCCTGATTTGATATGAATCAGACCTTCTTTGAAAGTATCATTTCCCTGTGCGGTGTACGTGAGCAAGTCTTCGAGGACTTCACCGTTGTAGCCATTCTGCAAAAAGGAAACCGTATTAGCTGCTTCTGCCATGTTTCGTTAGATTTAAGTTTAAGGTTAATTAGGATGATGGAGTATCAGGACATTTTCTTGAACTCGAAGTTTTCGCCCACCACGGCTTTCACTTTTTCAGCCATGATTGTTTCGGCTGTCCTGGTTCCTTGTACTGTAGCCTGAATGTTCTCCGGGTCAGAAGCGATCTCCTGGGAGATGATTTCACGGGCGGGAATGGATTTCAGTGTGCTTTCTGCCAGATCATAGTTGGATGCTGCCATCTGGGTCCACTGTGCTTCCGCCCCCTTGTCGATCTTGCCTTCATTAATGGCCGCTTCAACCAGTGTCTTGATTTTCAATTTCTTTTCGTCGGCTTCTTTGGTCTCATAGACATTCAGTTTGGCTTTCACTTCGGAAAGGTCTTTTTGCAGGTTCTGTACGGTGGCTTCCTTACCGGCGATAATCAACTGGGCGTCGTTCAATGCTTTACTGGTAGTGTCCAGCTTGGCTTCAACACCCATAAGGGTGGAAATACGTGCCATTACGTCCTTGACATCGCTGTCTTTCATGCCCAGCGTTGCGGCGACCGCACCAAATTCTATTCCGAGAGTTTTTTCTTCATTCATAAGTGTGTTTTTGATGTTCTCGATGTTCTGATTAAGATTAGGGCAGGAAGCCTGAAAGTGTTTATTTTCGACCTCCAACGGAGCGGCCTCGCTACAAATCCGGCTCATCAGGTCTTGTATCTCCGTTATATCCTTCGTCAGATCGAGTTCACTCTTTACCTTGTCACACAACTGTTTGGAGGTATGGATAACATTACCTGCCGGAATGATACCGGCTTTGACGGCAGATTGGGCATTGAAATAAGTACCGTCCTTACCCGCCTCCCCAGCCATGATCGCTTGAACCTGCTCCTTTTTTAGTCCGAAACGCTTGCGATAAATCATTTCGACCTGATAGGTGAATGCTTTTACAAGATCGGATGGCTCCGAATTATCAGCCGATGGCAGAAAAGGATTATGTATCATCAGGATGGAGTAGTCACGCATTAATGACTTGGTTCCTGCCGCCCAGATGATTGATGCCATACTCGCAGCCATTCCCTCAATGACACACTCTGTTTCAACAGTGGAATTTTGAATAGTCGAATAGGTTGACATCCCATAGAGGACACTGCCGCCTTCCGAGTTAATCAGCACCCGTATCAAACGGGGACAAATCACATTCTCCAGAAACTCAAACTCCCGGTTGAACTGGGCGGTGGAATCTTCCGTAACCTTACCGGAGAAGCGGATAGTGGCAATATCTCCGGCTTTGGCTTCCCCGACAACGTATTTCAAATCGTTTATTGTCATAAATTCTTTTTCAAAGAATAGGGTAGCGAAGCCGGATATGTTGATAAACGGCTATCCGTCAGGCTCAGGCTCGGATTCCGGTGTTTTTTCTTCTTTATCGTCCTCGTCCTCTTCGACGGAGGGGACATAACCGGTTGCTTCTTTATAGTTCGGGTGTTTGTGGTTGCCATGTCCCCCCTCGTCATGCTGCGGTGCATCGGCATGGTTGGTAAAAGGCGGCATGACGAGGTAACGTTCAATCCAGTCTTTGTATTTCCAGGCTGATGACTCTTTGAACCAGACTTCGTAGTCAATCCAGTACGCCTGTAACATATTAACCGTTACAGGCATGTCAAAATAGGTCAGGTTGCATCTTTCATTAAGTGCGGGTTCGTGGTTCTTGGCATCCTGAATAGCGACATTCAAGCGCTGAAACACCCAGAACGCATCGCATTCACGCTCCGGGTCCTCGTTGTTCAGGATATTAAGGATAAACCGAATACGCATCGTTGCCCGTCCTTCGCCAATCCGTTGCTGCTGTACCAGATACCTTACATTAACGAAATGGACAAATACTGCCGGGAAAGCAATCTCCGTTTCCAGGTTTTCGTCCCTTACTATCCGGGCAAACTGCCCGTTGTCAATGGCAATCGTCCTGAAAAAGGGTTCACTTTCCGGATTATCCGGGTCTTCACGTAAAGTAAGTATGGCCCGCTTGACCGCCTGGTACATATTTACAAACGGGTTTTCCGCTACTTCTTCCGGGATGGATGTTCTACTCTTTTCCTGTGCCGGTATAGGAAGGTGTTTGTCTTTTATCATCGTCGTGGCATGTTTCTGAATAATATTTTAGTTAGATGTTCGTTCACATCGGAATCCAGTTTGGGGCTGAATCCGATGAACTGCCTCCAGACAGGTCGCCGGGACGAATACTGGTTAACAGTGTAACCTGATAAACTGGGGTCTGTATTGTGTATCGCGGCATATCCTTTGGCCTTGGTATTACGTCCGCGTTTTCCTTTCGAGGCATATCCGACCTCTTCCGACTGGATATCAAACCGGGCACCCCGCTTGAAAAGGCGTTTCCCGTTATCACGCCAGCCGGTCCGGTTATTCTCCCGGGCAAATTCATCTCCTTTGATGTTGCTTGCCAGCATTTCGGTATCCTTCATCACTGGATGGGTGAATTTCTTTCCCCATCTGGATTCACGGGGTTTCCAGGCTTGTCCGCTACCATAAAACCCTCCGGCTAAAAAAGAAGTCCTGAAAAAGCGTTTTGAATAATTTCCGGTTACGGTCGTGAAGTCAAAAACATTTTTCTGGAACTGGCTGACAAGATAACGGTCCCCCTTCAGCCATTGGTTACAAAACTCGTCAATAGTTATTTTCATAAGTGGAATTTTGTTTTAATGCGTTGTCTGATAGCTTCCGCTTCCGGACGGAACGGAGTCTTGAAGTAAGGATGCGCACCGGAAAAAATACGGCCTCCGGTAGCAAGGCTTTCACGAAACACCGGATGTACCGGATGCGCTGTACCTTTGCCGGGTAACGAAGCGGTTACCGAAGAAAAACCGTCGGAAACCAGGTAACACCGGCACCCCCATTCAAGAGGCGGTATCAATTCCGGAGGAAACTCACTTTTCCGGTAGGTCAGCCCTTCCTGTGACAAATGCCAGGCTCTTACACGTTCATCCCCTTGTGTCATAAACGTAACCCAGTTTTCATCTGGGATATTGAGCCACCAGGCGGCTATCGTGGCGGCATACAATACATCGTCATTCTCTCTCCGTGCAAATGTCTCGTTGTATCTCTGGCATACAAGCAGGCATTCTTCCATATCTTCCGGGGTATGGCCTGTAGGGAGTGTGTCCAGCATCTCCATTTCTTCGGCAACCGCAAAATCGACCAGATTGTCAATGGCGGCTACCAGCACATCCCGTTGCTGCCTTTCTTTTTCGGAAACAAAAGTGTTGTGGTTGCGAAGTAAGTCGAGTGCCTTGTCAAAGTCTATCCGTAGCCCGGTAAGGGCACGATCAATCAGGAAAGAGGCACGGAGAGTTATGATCTCTTCCATCACTTCCCAAGACTCGGCGCTATCTTCATACACTGAAAGAAACCGTCGGAAAGCGGCAAGAATCACTAAAAACTCTTTGCGGGTATCATCTTCAAGGGGTTCAGGTTGCATCCGGACCTTTTCCCCCAGTACACGGTCTGCTTCAGGGAACGGCAGATTACCGCTTACTCCGTTCCCGCCAGAAAATTTGCAACCTGGCTTCCCCGCGAATGTCCGTACCGCCGATAATATTCCTCATCCGACATGATATGCCTGTCATGGGATGAACCACCGGGAGCGGAAGGCATATTGCCATCCATAGACATTACATTGATCTGCCTGCCCACATTAATCCCGAACTCTTTTTCAATCTCATCGGCGCTAACCTCGTATTTGTCGGTTATCAGACCATATAGCTTGATACGGTCTTCATTGTTCATCTCAATCCGGTTGCTATATTTAAACTCCAATCCCGGTTTGATATACCCCATATTCACCAGCCGGGGAATAATTTCCTCATTCATTATATTTTCAATATACCTTCTGTACACTTCGATACGATCTCTGAAAATATCCTGATGGGCTTTGGTGCTTCCTACATAGGATTGCATCCCTCCCGCCATACTCTCTGAACCCAGAATCAGATTGGCAACCTCGTTATTGACAAATTCGATTAAAGAGGTGTAGATCTTCTCCGAATTGCTCATTGTGAATGTCTTGATATCCACCTCGTCCTCAATTCCCGTGACAATTACCTTGTTCTGGGCTGCATTGGCAATATCCTGGGCAAGCCGCTTGCGGTCCGTATTGGACTCACTGACCGTCTTCCCATGCACAATCGGCTGGCCGTATGTGTGGCTGAAATTAACATAGTTGGCTACGGTGAACTTCTTGGCGAGAATTAAGGGAGTAGTCGCTGAAAACAGTCCTATGTCCCCACTGTTGATTAGCACGTAGTTTCTCTGATAGGCTGCGGAGGCGATATTCCAGTTCGGTAGCCACAATCCCTGTCGCTTAACAACAGTTCTCTGGTCTGGAAGCACATTACGCCTTTCGATGATATTCACCGCAGCCAGCTTTCCCGTCCGGGGATTGATACCGGGCAATATTTCAAGCAGGGTATAGCCGAACAGCTTTGCCTCGACAATCCCCCGGATAATCTTGTCGAACTGGCTTCCCTGGATAAGCTGGGTCTGCCCTACGTCTTTGATGTATTTCCCTTTCTCGTTCATGCGGGCCAGCATATAGCGGTCACCCAGTATTTGCGACTCCAGTGTCTCGATGACCGAACGGATATGGGCATCCTGCTGGAGACACGCTTCATAAAGATCGATCAGGCGGCTACGGTCATCGAGGATGGTTCCGGCTACCATATCCGAGCGGGTAGATTTATACCGGTTATTACGTTCGATTTCGACCACATATTCCTGGATAGTTTTCTTGCTTGTCCTAAATATACTGCTCAAAAGTTCGTGGTTGAATGAATTTTCTGTCGTTACCTCCATTTTTTCTTTTTTTGAAAAAGAATAGAGTTTAGATGCTGAATTTGGTTATTCTCAAAACTAAAATATATATAGTAAATTATCATGTAAAACACTAATAAATTAGATGATAATATTACAAGATAATATATGAGAAACACCTCTCTGTTTTGTACACAAGTGCAATATGTAACATACTGTATAACAAATAGTAAAAACATTTTTTGCGATTAAATTATCATGTATTTTCACTTAATTATAGAGTGTTTGTTATATATTTGCAACCAAATTAACAAAACGGATTTATGAACAAGTAGTGAAATTAAAAAACGCTCCCTGTAAGGATGTAAAATATGGGGAGTTTCCGGATTTGCTCTTTGGGAAATCAGACGACGGTCTTGTGTATTTTGATGCCACTCATTACATCCTGCAAAAGGGGGATGCGAGAAAGCATAATATCAAAAGTTTTGAGATTGGTTTTATGCACTGGAGAAATGCAGTGCGTGAGGCTTACTCAATCCAAGCCGAAGACATGGCCGTTACTGACGAAGCAACCGGGCATTTATTAATTGAAGAGTCATTGGCACTTCTTTTCGTAGCATATATCGACCCTGAATTTGCGGTCTATATGCTGGAAAGGATATCAGAAATGTTGCTTAGAGGTATTACTCTTTCGGATACCCGGCTTTTGATGCTTGCCAGTGAGAGGTTATCGAAAGATCAACTATTTAATTTAAACGACGAATGAAAAAATGTACATTCAAAAAGCCGAAACAGGTCTTAGTATTCAACGCTGCACGGGTTTTGATAGCAATCATCCGTTCCCTTCATAGTACAGCGGAGTTGTCGAAGGGCAACCTACAGGCGATTTCTTTCTCTTGTACGGGCAAGTATATCAGCACGGGCGGCTTTTACTTCCGGCATGTTGACCCGAATATAGAAGTAGAGGTTAGCGATTTGGATACGCTGACATTACAGGAGTACGACAAATTATGCGGAGTAGAAAGAAAGTATCATCCGGTCAAAAGTATGGCCCGAAAACGAAACTCAGCTAACAAGAAAAATAAACCTAATAACAACAAAGAAAATGAATAACAAGGAAATTCGCAGCAGCATCGTTAAGTTTGAAGAACATACAATAAAAGTAATCCGGGGTGACAAGCACGGGATAGAATGGATTTGCCTCAATGATATTTGTGAGGCGTTGAAGCGCAGTTCGATGATCGATAACGGAGAAGCCATGAAGTTATGTCCTTCCGCATTGAAGATGGCATTCAAAGTGAATGGCCGTGAATACTGGGGCATCCATCCCGATGACCTGTACAAGCTCCTGGTTCCAATCAGCAAGGAGAACCGTCCGATTGCTGAACTATGCCGGAAGATGGAGAAATGGGCAGAGTCGCTTCCTGTCGGTGAGCCTCAGCCAAAGGAAGCTGAAAGCCTTTCTGAAGAGACCGAAGTGGTGACTTTCAAATACAAGGATTATCACCCCGTCCGGTTTAGAATGGGAGAAGATATGATTATGGTGAATGCGACCGAAATGGCAAAGCCTTTCGGCAAATCACCGACGGCATGGCTCCGTTTTGACAGCACGGCAGAGTTTCGTCAGGCACTTGTAGAAGAAGGGGCATCGGAAGATATAGAGCAGCAGGTTACCGCTTCCAGAGGAAAGAACGGTGGAACCTGGATGATGGAGGCACTGGCTTTGGAATTTGCGGGTTTTCTGTCACCGGAATTTGCCGCCTGGTGTGATTTCTGCATGAAAAGCCTTATAGGAGACGATGACCCGCAGGTAGCGCAAGTTATTCCCCGGCCATCTGTAAAACGGGTCAGAAAGGAGGCTCCAATTGCTTATCCTGTACCCGCAAATATGGAAGATGCCCTGGCACAACTTAAACAGTTACAGGAGCAAATAGAAGGGGACAGACATAAAGTGGAATACTACAATGACCTTGTGGACAGCAGATGCTCGTTTATCAGTTCTGCAATCGCCAACGAACTGATGATTTCGACACGCAGGCTCAATCAATTCCTTCTGGAGAACAAGATTGTCAGACACAGCTCAAAAGGCTGGGTGGTATTGGGACAATACTCTTCCTTACAGAAAGACTTCCCCTATGAATGGACAAACCCGCTGACCAACAAGACAAATACGTTCGGAACGGTCAAGCGCTGGACACCATACGGACGTGAGTTTATCATTGATCTCTGGAAATCCAAACACCCTGATGAAGATTGAAAAACAACTGACTTATGAAAGAAACAACATTCCAAAAAATAATTAGGCGGACCGGACGGAAACCTGTAGAGTGCAAATGCCAGGCTTGCGTGAACCAATGCAGGACTCCCTGTTTGGGTACTCCGGAGGATATTATGCGATTAATAGAAGCTGGCTATACCGGCAAGTTGGCCGTAACAGGCTGGAGCGTGGGACTCGTGTTGGGAAGAATAGACCGTATCATCCCCATGGTACAACCCCTGAAAGCGAACAATGGCTTTTGTGTGTTTCACAAAGATGGTTTGTGCGAACTGCACGACCTGGGGCTGAAACCCACGGAAGGGAAGTTGTCACATCATTCCATCAAGGCCGATAATACCAACTTCCGAAAGTCGTTAAGCTACAATGTCGCAAAAGAATGGGAAGACCCGGCAAATCGTGAACTGATTGACAAAATCACCTTTCGGGTTTTATTTCAGTAACCTGTAATCCCGCTTCTACGGACATTTGTCTCATCTCAACATAGCAGCGGACTACGCTGCCACCCCTCGATCATTTCTACAGAGAAGATTGAGGGGTTTATTGTTTAAAAAAGCATAGCCAGTTTAACCCCTATTAATTTGAATTACCCTATTCTTAGGTATAGTCCATTTAATATTAACTTTTAATAATTGTAATAATGAGATTCAAGAAAAGAATGACCTTCGAAGAAATGGCAGAACACATGGAACAACACACCCCCCGGGTAGCAAACCGTGTTACAGTCGGAGTTTATGCAAAACAGAACGGCTACAGGGTGTATAAGCCCATGATTGCCGGTCGCCTGGCATTTTACTATGTCAACGATTCGATTCCGGAGGACTGACCCCGCAGTAAGGCTACACTGAATTGACCGGCAGTGCCCGGCACTGCAAGTTTGGATATTCACTTTAAAATATTCGATTTATGAAAAACGAAATTTTCACGTATCAAGGCTCGGAGATTACTTTCCAACTTGAAAGCGGTAGTATGAAAATTAATGCCTCTCAGATGGCAACGGTGTTTGGAGATAAGAAAAGACCCGCATTTTGGCTGAGAACCAAGCAGGCAAAGGATTATATCCAAGCCCTGACCGATGTGCATATTTGCACTTCGGCTGATTTACTGACAGTTACAAAAGGCGGAGGTACAGAACAGGGAACCTGGATGCACGAAGACCTGGCTCTTGAATTTGCCCGGTGGCTCAATCCGAGGTTTGGCATCTGGTGCAACCTGAAGATCAAAGAACTACTAAAAAAAGGAACCACCTCGCTTTCTTCCGAAGAATATGCCATGTTGTTCCGCAGTAACGAACAACTCAAAAATCAGATTGCCGAAAGCAAACCCATGATAGAGTTTGCCGAAGCGGTTCTGGAAGATGGAGAAAGCATTTCCATAGGTGCCTTGTCCCTTATGCTGACAGATAATGGCTGTAACATCGGCAGGAACACCCTTTACCGTTTTCTGCGTGAATACGGCTTCGTATGCAAGAGCAAAGGCGGCAGTTACAACATGCCGACCCGCCAGTACTCAAACAAAGGATTGCTGTGCATCAAGTATCCCAAACAGGACGAGAATAACACCCGTCCCCGGAAGATCACGTTAAGACCGGTTACTTATGTCACTACTGAAGGTGTACAGTACTTCCTTCGCAACAAGGATATCATTGGGGCATTCCTCAAAGCCGACAAACTGAAACCGAAGCAGAAGGAGAAACAAAACTGATTTTTAAACTGGAAGGAGGTGGCTCTTATGTTCATCTCCTTCATAAAACAAAAAAAATGATGAATCCAAAAAATAAACTTCCCGGAAAATTTGTTCCGTTCTATGTAAACCTGAGTCTTTTATTTGATTCTGCCGAAGTCGTTTTTATCCTTCACCTGGTGGATATGGAAAACATGAAACGTAATGGTTACAATGCGACATGGAGCAGAGATTTTGTACTTCTTAAAATGAATCTGGGAATAAGACTGTTTGAGCGTTGTGTTAAAAGATTAATATCCATTGGCTTGTTAAGCAGGAAACTCAAAGGTCACAAGTATATCTATACCCTTGATATGGAACTATATGAAAAGCTGATAGGGATATTCACTATTACGAATGACACGTATAAAATAAAGTCCTTTTGTGATACTGTTTTTGTCAAACAGAAAAAAAATATTCAAAGTATCACAGAAGAAGATTTAAAAGAACTGAGAAAGTGACTAAAATGAAAGGAAGTTACTTATTGGACAAATCCATAAATGTACCTGTTTCCTTATACAAAAAGCACTATATACTAATAATAGATATAATATGTACTTTTTCTTTGTAAGAAAAAGTACCAAAAAGAACACCCTTAACTGAGTAAGCCTCTAAAGAGGCTTACTTATGTATTTTAGTATATCTGTTTACTACTTGTATTATTTCTATTATATCCTACTCTTTATTTATACTTAATTTAAAGTACCCTATAAGTTATAGATAATAGACTCAAAGCACCGCAGCTACCTTACGCACCTGCGCCAGCCGTTCCATGAATGTCTGGTCTTTGCGGGTAGTCTGCATATTGTATTTCAGTTGGAGACGCATCAACGATTCCGCTTCAACCCCCAGAGCAGCTTCAAAAAGTAAAGCGGTCTTCTCGGTCATCGGACGGCGGGCGTTCAGTATCTCGTTCAAAACGGAATATCCCAATCCCATCTGTTCCGCCAATTTGCGTTGAGATATTCCCCTAAATTCAATTTCATCCTTCAAAATCTCACCCGGATGGGTTGGATATGCAGGAGTAAGATTATTGGCAATCATTCCGGGGTCAATCCCTTGTATAGTGACACTCATATCTGTTCCTCCTATTTATAATGGTTCGACAATTCTGTTATATTACATATCGTAGCGACAATTTCACCATCCCTGATTCGTTCCTCAAACTCAATGCGATACTGGTTGTTCACCCTTACCGAAGACAATCCCGCCTTATCACCTTTCAGCTTTTCATAATTCAGCGAGTTATATTGAGCCAAAGCCGTTATATCAGTTTTTTCAATCATCAAATCGATGATACGGATATATTTACGGATAATCTCCGGTTGAAAGCGGTGCTTTTTATCAGCTTTTCCGGTAACGTACAAATCCCGTAAATACTCCTTGTCGAAAATTATCTCCATATTGGTTGTCTTTACAGATGCAAATATAACACTATATTCTGATGTTCGCAAATTTTGCGAACTTTTTATCTGTTCCGGGGCAACTACACAACACTATTTTTTCTTTTTCTGCTCTTGGGGGATGGAGCAGTGACGCTCACCTCAGTACCAGGTCTTAACAGTTGCATTTTCCTTGTGGACATTATCTGTTGCAGGACCTCTTCGGCCTCTTCAAGGCATGTATAGTAATTACCGCAACAATACCGTCTTAAATCTTTGGGCCGACGGTTATCATGGGTCTTGACTGTCTCCAGATAATTATCAATATAATAATATACCTTCCCCGGCGCCACCCTGAAATTAACTGGTTCGACCCTCTTCTCATGCCCGTTCCATACCTTTCCCATTTTCGCAAATTCCTGTTTCAATATCTGCCGTTCGGCATTATTAATCATATCGATCTGATAGCCGGTAACCTTCCCGATATTCTCAGATAGCGAATACCGTAAAGGCTCATCCTCCATTTTCACGCAATACATGACAATGTTCCCGTCAGTATCAATTTCCTTAAATACACCAATTCCAATTCTTTTTGTAAGCAGGCTTAGCCGGACCAAAGAATTTTCGGACGGCACAAACTTATCTGCCAGCTTTCCAAACTTCTTATTCCAGGATAATCCGGCCTCATACAGGATTGTTTGCATACGGGACATCTCTTCCATTGTTGCACTCCTGAAAGTGGCTCTATGCGGCTCTGTGAACTCTTTGGGAGTCGTGTCCAGTTTTCCGGAAGGGTCTAAGGACACACCTAAGACAATACTGTTGTAACAAGTCTTTTCTACAATGCCGATTACTCCGGCATCACCAAACACTACTACATCATTTTTTTGGGGAAAGTCACAACTAAACCAGTCTTTAAATTGTGCAAAAGTAATTTTGTGAGGCTCTTTCTCCGTATTAGAAAATTGAGCCTTAATGCCGAATCCTACACAATACTGGATAATTGCCAATTCATCTATCTCTCCTTTTCCCCGCACGGAGCTAAGGAAAGAATGAACATGCTGACTACTTTTCATTATAAAAACACATTGTTATTTTATACATGGATTTAATAGGTGTACAAATATACAGTATTTATAAACAAATCAAATCTAAAAATTACAATTCTTGTACATTGTACCATTAAAGATAAAAACATAACAAAAAAGTAGGTAATCAACTACAATGCAGAACTATATATACTGGCATATATATTTCTGAAAGTTATTATATAACATTGAAAATATATAAGCAGGGAATATTCACATCATCTTTTGTCATTCACATTAAATATAAATAAAGCAGGAAATTATCACAGTTCTTCCCATATTTCAAGATCGGAAATCCCTAATGCCACATATACAGGCAAAAGTTGATATTTCAGAATGCCGCACTATGATGTATATTCGCTCAAATACCATATATATCCCGTTCAGTCGCATCAGAACTGGAAAAGGCAGATATTTGCCTCCCTTCATATATACATAAGTATATGCCAACACGGTATTAATTCCAATTAATATCAAAATGAAACTTGAAATTTCCCCCTCCGGAAATGTATGGCATTCGCACCGCGCGCGCGACCCTCCCCAGTCTTTTTAAATTATCACACCGTTGATTATCAATCATTTAATAGGTTTACTTCTCACAAAAGTGAACCTATTATTGTTCTAATAAAATAAAAAACATGAAATTTGTAACCTATTTCTTCATTTTACCCTTAAATCAGTTCATAAACCATTTTTTAAATACCATATAACTAATTGATATTAAGCAATATAAAGTCATTCAAACACGAACTAATAAATAATAAGTATATATAATCTGTGCTTAATTTTCATTTGAGAAACAAAAATTTTTTTTCTAAAAATATTATCATTTATAAATAGTTGAATATCAATTGTTTAAATATTCTCTTCGCGCGTGTATGTACATTGCTTGTTTAAAGGTTGAAAAACTAAATCTATGAAAAAAAATACTTGAAATATTTGTTTGATTGAAAATTGTTCCGTATAATAGTCTTGTTCTCAAACGGCAAAAAAGCCAAACATATACAGAGAACAAACAACAAAAATATATATAGTCAATTTAAAAACAGAAAGTACAAAACAGAAAGTTTAAGCCTCAAAAGAGAGAAACAAAAGCGTGAGAGTGCCCTACGCAAAAATCGCACTTGTAAGGTTCGTTAAAAGGAACGATTAAAGAAGGTGTCAAATAACCACACCCCGCCCGACCGCCTACCAAAGCGGAATAAGTTGGAAACGGCTATGTACGTGTACTGAGCCGAGTGCCAGAGGTACGTTTTATTGGGAGTACCCCGAATAGCACTGAAACAATAAGGAAGTGTAAAAATAATGCCATAAGTGCGCCCAGTTGCGCCAGGACTAAAATACACTATGCAGGAAAAACACCCTGCACGGAGCTTGAGAAAAGAGTTATGCCATTGCCATACCCATAATCACCAGCCGCCCACCGCCTTACCGTTAACTGCCGCACTGGAAAAGGTGCGGGACGTGCCAGGGATGTACCCGAACGAAATTGGAGTAATTCGAGTGCCTACTTAGATACGCAGAAGCCTCTATTCGCAATCTTGCGAGGTGCAGGGAGTATGCCTATCCGTGAAGTCGGCTATCTGACACGTTGTTGTACAAGTGCAAAGTTATTAAAATTTGCGTGCATAGGGTGAAATATGCAGGCAAATTTTCGGGCACGTGGTAAGGTCATCACATCTTACAGCAATGTGAGGTTTCCGGTTCGATTCCGGGAGTGCCCACAATATGCACAATTGCATAGTAAACATTTATTAATCCAAATAATAATTACGATTATGGCAACAAGTAAATTAAATGCAGAAGATTTCAAGAATTTAGAAAACAGTGCAAAAGGTGTTCTTTTAGTGTACACAAGTCAAGACGGCAAGAAAACTGCACAGCAATTTTTTGGTGCTGAGTATGAACCCGTTGACAAGTCACAAAATGAGATTTTCCGCGTGTGGAAAAATGTGCTAATCACTTTCTGGGCTGTTAAAAAAGGAGAACTGAAATTGCGTGAAAGCAACGATGGCATCCGGTCAAAATTCCGTGCCTCAATACCAACGGAGATTATATTCCGTGCAAGCAATGGCGATACGAAGCGTTTTCCGCTTGAAACGTCTGTTTGGTCACGTATCGGATTAGTGCCGACAAAAAAGGACTTTGAAAGAACTAACCGTGACTACAATAAGGCTATCCACGCTGCCGCAAAAGCGTCCTTTGATGCGCTTGGTTTCCGTGTAGCACTGCCGAAAGACGAAAAGACAGAGGATAAAAAAGAAACACCGGCAACTGCACCGGTTATTGCACCAGTTGCACAACCCGTGGCAGAGAAACCTGTCACAGAACAACCCGACAAAAAAATCACCCCAACTGAGAAAAAGAAAGCGGCTTAATCGAAGCCTGTACAGTTACGCTATCTGCCCGCATTGTATGGTGAAATGCCAACTTTGCGGGCTTTTTAATAACCAGTATATCATTGTATGTCAATGGTATGCCCTAAAACAAAGTAAACCGTGAAAGTAAAAATATTACTATGTGCTACCGTTTCATTGCTATTGCTATGCGGTACGGCACGACATTCCCAGTCAAGTATCAATGCCCCGATTATTACTGATGTAACCCTTATACCGCAAGGTGCATTTGAGCAAATCACTCTGGAATATGAAGGTATTACGGACGAAGAAATTTGCCGCATCTATGCCAGTGATGTGGCTTATTGGAATGAAGTTGACAGGCAAATGTGTACAGATTAACTTCATGGGTGTCTCAGGTCTTGGCTGAAAGCGGGTTCGATTCCCGGACATCTACACTACAATTTTTTTTATTCAACTTACTTCTTTGCATCGTGAGATGCTGTTCCCACCCCCGACATAACACGGTTGACGTAGTGCAGTAGGACTGCTTAAATCATACTTAGCTGTATGCTCTACGTCCCGCTGTTATCCTCTTTTAGTGGGATAATAGAAAGTAGTTATATGTAAGTAATAAATTAACATAATAATATAGCAACATGAAAAAGATTATTTCTGATTTCCGGTACAAAAAGACGGATTGTTCATTTAACGTATGGTTCTCAATTTTCACCAATATGGCTGTGTGGTTCTACATTGGGTCAGATACCCACTATCTGCCATTCATAGCAGTGTACAAATAAAAATCATTACGAGTATGATAGAAATATTTAATGCAAACCGCACTGAGAGTTTAGGATGGTTCAAAAACTTCAAAGCTGCCAAAGGCACGCTAAATGGGTTCATACTCTCAGGTGAACTCGGTGAAAATCCTTCCGTCTTTGTCTGCTCCTACAACGGAGATAAACTACAACGGGAATATACTGCGACTTATGACGGAAAATGGCATGTGCCAGCTTTCCCGAAGCCACAAGTCCAGGCAAAGGAGATTGAAAAAGCATCTCGCAAAAAGCATTGGTGTAAAATCTATAAATCACCAGTGCAATGTTTCAGAGAAGGCTTTCCGGACTGGATGAACAGGGTTTACCAGCCTGTATAATACCGCGCAACGCCTTACATCTTACCTTGTTTTGCCGGGGTTCTGCTAAAATGCCAGAATTCCGGCTTTTTTATATCAACCTGAAAATCAAAAACACAATACCATGTTACATTATAACTTTCACAATTTCGAAGGATTCCAGGGATTGTTTGGAATACAACATCACGGAAACGGAGTAAAAAGTCGCAAGAATAGAATCTTGCTCTCCTATGTCAAGAACCGCCAACTGCTGCATGATGCCAATGTTACGGGCGATTACCATTTGCTCCACATATCGGATATGGCAGGACTTAAACAGACGATGATTGCTGAAATAAAACGCTCCGGGGAACATGATATCAGTCTGCCCCACATAGTGAACATCAAAAATAATATTTATCATAGCGCACTCTATTACACGGACGATAACAACGGTCTATGTGAAGACGGTGACTTCCGTTCCATACGCTATGTAAGTGTTGAAAACGGGCGTGTCTTTAAAATGAAAATCGGCAAATTCTTCCGCAAAATAGTCCTTGAAACTGCTTTCGGGAGAACATTACCTGAACAGGTGTTGACATACCTGTGTGAAGAAATGGCGCAAGACTGGCAAATTCATACAATGGGGTGTGTGCCGCAAAACAAGCTCTTCGTCAATAAGAATTTCGGACGCATTTATGATTCTACTATTTGCGTAGGAAATTTTCATAGTTGTATGGTGGATGATGACTACCACACTTTCTATGAAGATGCCGTGGATGCCAGTGCCGCCTATCTGGAGAATGAGGACGGACATATTATAGCTCGTTGCATTATCTACAATGAAGTGAAAGACCAGAACGGCAAAATCTGGCGATTGGCGGAACGGCAATATTCCAAGGATGAGGACGATGTTTTAAAGCGTGCCCTTGTAGATGCCCTTATCAGGGAAGGACATATTGACGGATATAAAAAAGTCGGTGCCGGATGCGGAGATTCCTGTGCTTTTGTGGACAACGACGGGAACTCACTCAGTAGTTACGAGTTCTCCATCAAGTGCGACCTTGACTATGGAGATACACTTTCCTATCAGGATAGTTTTAAGAACTATGACCAATATTCACGAATAGCCACAAACTTCGGAAAGGGAGATATTGAACTTGACACCACGGACGGGCATATAGAAGGTGACGACGATGACGAAGAAGAATACGACGATTATCACGATTATCATTGTAGAGAAACCACCCTTGTATATAAACATGGACGTGAATATTATTGTGATAGTAGCAATTTGGATGATTTTGTCTATCTGGAAGATAAAGAAGAATACCACCACCAAGACGATGTGGATAGGTGTGAAGAATGCGAAGAAGATTTCCTTTCGGACGACGGGTGTTACTCGGATATTACTGAAGAATACTATTGTTGTTCGTCTTGCCTTGAAAAAGCAGAGAAATCTTACAAGGAAGATAACTGGACTTATTCCGAATACGATGAAGAGTATTTTGAGGATGAAGATAATGTCGTTGATTATCAACAGTGGTCATATACTCTCAGTCGCTACGAACAATCTACAATCAGCCAGGAAACACTTGATGAAAAAGTCGAAGAAGGTGAATTCTATTGCTTTGATGGAGTCTATTACGATGAGATTAACGAAGACACTAACTTACCCTATGGAATGCGATTAATTCCTGTAGCAATCGAGGAAGCCGCCTAATTAATAACACATAATATCAATAAAATGGAATTACTTAAACAGTTATATACAATTCATGCCCTTAGTGGCGAAGAATACCGGATACGCAATTTTATCAAAGAATATATATTTGAAAATATCCCGGATGTTCAGATGGAGGAAGACAAGATCGGTAACCTTTACATCACCAAAGGACAAGCAGAATCTTACCCTTGTGTTGTCGCCCATCTCGATCAGGTGCAGAGACTTCACAGCAAGGATTTCTGTGCTATTGAAACGGGCGAGATTATCTTCGGATATTCTCCCTCAAACCGTCGCCAAGAAGGTCTGGGGGCAGACGATAAGAACGGAATATGGGTTGCTTTGCAGTGTCTGATGAAGTATGAGGCTTTGAAAATAGCCTTTTTTGTAGGTGAGGAAGTTGGTTGTGTCGGTAGTGGTGCTGCCGACATTGAGTTCTTTAGGGATTGTCGTTTTGTGATACAGCCTGATCGACGCGGATATTCTAATGTCATTACCCGGATTTCGTGGGAAAGCCTTTGCAGTGAACAGTTCCTATCTGAGATACACCCCGAACAGTTCGGCTACAAACCGACAGACGGACTAATGACGGACATTGAGGCTTTACGTGAAAATGGTCTTGAAATCAGTTGCATCAATCTGAGTTGTGGCTATTATGAGCCACATACCGACCGTGAGTTTACTGTTAAAAGTGACCTGAAAAATTGCCTGGAATTCGTGCAGTTTATCATTGAATACTGCACGGAAGTATATATCCACGAAGTTGAGGCGTATCCCGGAAATTATTTAGGCGATTGTGATGACATGGAACAAATGCTTTTCGATATTATGACATCACATCCTGACTATACCGCTAATGATGCTTGGGATGTCTATCAAACAAACTTTCCGGGGTTCGAAAGGGAAGAGTTCATAATGATGTACCACGAATACATGGATGCGTTCGGTATAGAGGTTCCGAAGCCTAAAAAGGTATGCAAAAGCAAACAAAAAGCAAAATCTGACAAGAAGCAGACTAAATCCGGTTCCTCCCATCTCAACAGAAATTTCATGCTCTTTTCTGGAATCAGAAGTTCCCGGAAGGATAAGCTACATGAAGTTCTTGAAATCGAACAAGATAAATCGACAGTGAGTAGAAACATATTGCGCAAGGCTTAGTTTTCGGTGCAAACCCTTTGAGAATGTGCCATCCGAAATGCTGGAGAATCTGAAAGAGGTTACGGGTTAGAATGTACCTTATCATCCGCTGGGCTGCGTTACGTCCGGAGCTCAGTACGACATGAAACAGGTGTCTGCCCTCAAAAGGATGCTGAGTACAAATAATAAAAATAATCAAAAAGTATAGGAATTACCCACTACTTAATTGTAGGTAAGTCCTATTCTTTAGTAAAACAAATCAGATATGAGCCTAATAGGATATTCTCATGAAAATTATCAGAAACTTATAAAGGAGGCTGAAATATATAATGGTAATAACAATTGTTATTTCTGTCCTGACTGTAAAAGATATGTGCCAAAGAAAGATAGTTCACAGCCTTGTCCTTTTTGTGGAAGCACCAAGTGGAACCTGGAAAGCCCGTTGGTGAATGAAATAATAGATACTGAGAAATTGAAGGAATACATGTTCGAAACTTATAAAGCATGTATTGAGCCATTTACTAATTTCGAAATGCAACATTGGAAAAATGGTAAATTCTTTCATCGAATCTCGCCTGAAACAATTAAAATAGATAAAGAACACTCTTATTATCACTTTAAAGATATGGAACTGTGGTGTGTTTCACATCATGGTATGGGAGGTTATTTCCTAAGTTTTTGTCTGAAATGGACCGAAATATATACCTATCAGGGAGGCAAAGAAATTGATTACCCTTCCAAAGTGATTTTTTTAACATTAAAAGTAAGTCATGAAGAAAGTGGTGGAGATTTTAATGATGAGTTTTACTTTAATCTTACGTGGGAAACTCTTCTAAAAGAAGGGCACCATGCTTGCCAACTTTGGTATGATGGTATTGATTATCATACAGAAAAGAAAAAGGAAATTTGTGTATGGATTCACAACTGTTGTGAAACGATGGATAAATATGATGATAAATTTTTGGGTTGTTTATACCACGAACAGTTAAACAAAGGAGATTTCCCCCATTTAATGACAGTGCTCAATGATTTCACTCTGATTCCTCGCTATTGGGGGTATGAATATTAACGTGAAACAAAAATAACAGTTGAATAAGTGATTTTATTAGAAGAAAAATAATGAACAATACACTCACCTTACTCAAACAGGGCTTCGTATCATCCAGTGAAACGACTCCCGAATTCAAACGGTTTACCCGGACTTTCAAGTCAGAATTCAACAAGCTCCTCAAAAAAATAGGATGTGCCGGTCTGGAATGTCACAATGGGCACTTCTACATCAGCGGCTTTTTTAACTCTGCAAACGGACAGCTCTGGTATTTCAGCATTTCTGATGTCCGTGATATGTTCCGAGGTTCTTTACTGGTACGAACAGCCAAACACCGGAAAGACTATCAAGGCGGTCAAAACAGATATGCCGATATGAGCAACTTAGAAGAAGAATTATCAAGAATATTAACTCGCTAAAATACTTAAAATGAATCCACTTCTAATTTTCATTTATATCTGGTCTGCGATTGTCATTCTGGATATAATCAATAACAAAGCCTACAAGCGTTGTTCAAGAACTTTACGATACGGTATGCCAGCAAGTAAGTTCCAATCGGTCTATTGTCGTAAGGTATATTCCCTATTAAGTATAATTTTCCGGGTACTGTTATACGTTTGCACCTTCTTAAACCTATTTGCAGCCCTTGTCATACTGGCAAAATATATCTGGGTGCATGTCTCTATATAATTTAAAACATCAATAAAAAATCATACAACATGGAATTAACAGAAAGAATTGCACACCGTGTCACAATGGTGCGCCGCGTAGATAACCCGCAAAGTGAGCCGCTTCAGTTTAATTACCGGGGCAAAAAGTTTGGATATTGTAACTACCAGCACACCATTGGAGAGGAAAGCGATGCAACTCCCATATTCAAAAAAGACTATTCCCAGTGGGAAGCAGTAGAATTTAGTCACCCGGCATATTTGGACCAGTACTGGAGCCTTGCTTATGATTCATACCGTGGAATCTCCCAAAGCCCGGACGAGCGTGGGCAAAGCACCATCGCAGACTACGAGAAAGAACTGCATGAAGACCTCTCCAAAATGCCTGAAGAACAAAAAGAGAAATATATTCAGAATTATAAAAAATATTTTTCTGCATGGCTTTCAGCGCAAGGGCGTTGTCTCAGTGCATTTATTGCAGGACCATCAGGTTTCAATACCCGCCGCAGCGAAAAAGCCAATACTTCCAGTGATAATAGATATAAGGAATTCCGGGAGTGGCGTGAACGGGCTATCAAGGCGATAAAGGAACTTATTGAAAGAAATAAGCCGGAAGCTCAAAAGATGGATGAAGAATGGGAAGCGTTGAAAAAAAGAATCGACCGGAGTATAGAAATCATCCATAGTATTAACATAGGTAAAGAGCCGGGGGATAAAGCGTTGTTTGTTAGTAATCTGGTTAACAGGATAGGTACACACGCCAATAATGGCAATGTAGAGATTGTGGATAAAGCCATAGCATATATCCGTGAGTGGAACGCCAAAGTAAAGAAACCCATAGTCACCGAACGCAACAAGCTCTTTAAATTCCCTGAAGTTGCCCGTAATGTCCGTGGACGTGAAGAGGCAAAAGCGAGCCAGGAAAATAAGGAGGTTCGTGTTGGCAATGTTACGGTTGTCTGGAACTACGAAATAGACCGCCTGCAAATACTCTTTGACGAAATACCGGACAAGGATACAAGAACCCGACTACACCGTGAGTTTAGTTTCAATTGGTCCCCTACGAATACAGCGTGGCAGCGAAAACTTACCGATAATGCCGTGCGTGCAGCCAAAAGGTTCCTGAATGTCGAAACCCTTTAAACAACTATAGTATGAGATATATCATAGACTCACGCTACTATCGTGGCTATACTGTAGCCATCATGCACGACAATGTGCATAACGATAACGACAAGGAGGAAACATTGGAGACTTTGCGTATCAGACATAAGAATCCCAATCTGATCGCCATTACCCCCGAAAGGTTGCGGATACTGAATAAACGCTATCAGGAGTCCATTGTTACTCCCTTCCAGGAAATCACGGAGGAAAGGTACATGACCTTATTTAATTGCCTCCTTCCCTTGCGTATGAATCAGTATAGTTTTTTTGTGGAAGAGCCGAATTACAATGACCTTTATTCATTCTGTTTTACAGCAAACGGAAGGTTTTATTGTGGTGAACGCTCCATCAGACTGACTGCTGACGAACTGATACGGCTTATCAACGAACACACCGGTAAACTGAATTATCATCCGGCTATTGTTAAAGGAGAATCTTATAATCAATATTTCAGGTGGTATAACCGGGAAGTGAAACGTACCCCATACTTTTTTACGGACGGTCAGCACATGAAACCTATTTCAACACTCAGTTCTGCTACCGGCAACAAATATGATGACAACCGGAACAGACGGGAACTGGCAAAGTATCTCCGGTCACTTAGAAGCAACTGCTATCAATATCTGACTTTCTATTCCCGTGAAGAAAACATCTTCGATTTTTTCACATGGCTGGGAAAGAATAACTATACACTGGAAATACAAGGAAGCCTGTTCTATTTCGACGAAAACAGGCAGTTTGCGGACTTTCATGGCAATGTGTGGGAATGTTCCGCTGTTTTCAGTTACCGCATCTACACACGTGAAATGTTGCAGCATGTCATCAATCAACTTAGAACCGTTAAACGTAAACACGTCTGGAAAAAAGATAAATAGAACAATGGAAGAAACAACAAAGAAAACCAAGCCCCGCCACAAATGGGAACAGGTCAGTGTAAACCGTTGGCGGTGCAGCAAATGCGGCTGTAAAAAGGATAAAGTCTGCCGTCCTTATCCTGAATACCTAACAAAAAACGGGCAGATCAGCCGGAAATCACCGGAATGTATAACTGAATAAACAAGCAACGATAATGGAAATATTTGGATATAAAGTTGATTTACATATCAATGTCTGGCAGCGGGTAGATGTAGAAGTGCAAGCCAATTCAAAGGAGGAAGCGGATGCAATGATTATCAAACTTGCAAAAGAGGCCCCTCTTTCCCTGGATAACGGAGACGAAAATATACAAAGATGTGTTGATGAATACCGTTGTGATACTGAGTCGCTAATTGAAAGTACCGCAAAAACGCCTACAGTCGAAGTGTACGATGCCGATTGTGACAACTTTGAGACTAAAAACGCCCTCTATACGAACTTGAAAGAAGAAACCGCTCCACCTGTAAAGACGGATGTTGAACGTGTGGCAACCATGAGAGAAGAGGCAATCAAAGAAATCAGCGAGTGGGCAAATGCTTCACACGCTTACTTATGCAACCGGGAGGGTTATCCGAAAGGCTATCGGGACGGCATCTCGCAAGCGAAAACCATAGTGCTTGAAATCCTATCCAAAATTGATGTCAAACAAGAAAAAACAGAATAAAAAAAATACATAAGCTAACAATAGAGTATGGCACATCCTATTACATATCTCTTACCGGTTTATTGGGCCTGTGCTCTTGTCAATGATGACTATACAGGTCTTAGTGACGAAGAAGAAAAGCAAATAAATGACTTTTTGGAAACAGCAGAAGGCCGTCCGGTTGATGTGGACTTTGAAACCGAAGGCTTTTACCATCACAACGATGCCGGTACTTTACCCGGAAATTGCGCAAACTTTACCTTCTTAATAGACGAATAATATGGATAAAATCATTATCGAACAAACAGCAGGAATGTGGCTTTTTAGGATTACATTCCAACATTCACCTACTCCGGTTATCTGCAATGAATCCGGTTTTAAAGAAACCCTGGAACGCTTTGATAAAGGCATCGAATCAATCAAATATTTATCAGGAGAAAGATGGCTCAAAATGTCCAAAGAAGAAATACGCCGCCACTTCTCATGGGACACAGAAACTAATCTATTCCTGGCACAACATTACTACTTCAAATGTTCACCGGACAAAAACCGGAAGAACTGTAATAATAGTAAACAACCATAAACAAAAAGAAGATGAACAAATACGATTTCATAAGATTCGGAGAATCCGTACAGTGGTTCGATGACAGTGCGGACAGGTTCCGTATCATGCAAGTATGTCGGCCTTTCAACAGTCCGGCCAACGATAACACAGAAATATCATTGATACCGTCCGATGAGGATGAATGCGAAGAGGTATGTGTTTCCTACACGGTCAAGGCATCCGAATTGTTGCCTTATATAACCCCTTTTCATACAGGGTTTTGGCAAGCATTGTCGGAAGCGCAGAAAAACGGTGTCAGTGAGACTATCCTGCTTGCAGTTCTCCGCAGTCTGAACATAGATATGGCTACGTGCATTCTTCTGATGTACAGAAATGATTGCTACAGTCTTTACCCGGTGATCTGCCAGCTTTTCCCCGGAACAGAAGAGATATTCCAGGTCATTACATGGGAAGGTAAGGATTACCCGGCCCGTAAACTGACTATTTTCCGTGGTATGCCGGAAGAACAGGAAGTGCTGGTATCCGTAACAGAACTTTCAAGTAAGCTCATTGACAGTGAAACCGGTTGTCCCGAATCGGAAGAAGCAGAAGAACTGGACAGTACTATTTACTATTATCTCACGGAGGACGAAATAAGATTGCCTGACCAGAACATCATTGTCCTTGTGGAGAGTGCCTGAGAAATAACAATAAATAAACGAACTATGACAGACAAGATATTGGAAATGTTCTTCGACATCGGTAGATGGGAAAAAGCGATTGAGAAAGGCGTGCTAAAAGACATCCGGAAAGACCAGCTTATATTGCTGACCGATGAAAACACCCGGCTGCAAATTGCCGATGCCATGCTGAAAGGTAAGTATGAAATTTCACCCCCTCATACCGCCCAAATACCGAAGGGTGATGGCGAGTTTCGTACCGTCTATGTGAATGAACCTATAGACCGGGTGATACTAAGTATCGCAAATGACCTGCTGTTTGACCTGATGCCGGACATGGTTCATAATTCATGTAAATCGTACCAACGAGGCATCGGTTGCGGTAGGGTCGTAACTGAGATTAGTCATAAGGTTGTGGATGCCACAGACAACGGCTTCCTGGGATGGAAATCCGACCTCAGCAAGTATTTTGATACCGTTCCGCTTCAATACATCGACAAGGCATTTGACGCAGTGGAAGCTCGGCATGGCCATTCTGTATTAATTGACGTTCTGAGAAAATACTACCACTCCGACATGTACTTTGACGAAGACAATAATCTCCAGCGTCAATACCAATCCCTGAAACAAGGTTGCGCTGTAGCAAGCTGGCTGGCTGATGTGCTGCTATATGCCATTGACGAGGAATTGTCTCAGATGTCCGGTTATTATGTTCGATACTCGGACGACATGCTGTACATAGGAGATGACTACCAGAAAGCAATGTGCATACTGGAGCAACGCCTTCAAGAAAAGACAATGAAACTCAATCCCAAAAAAGTCGGATATTTGACTGCTGACATTTGGATAAAGTTTCTTGGATTCAGCGTCAAGGGCAGTATGATTTCACTTTCGTCCGGTCACATCAAGACGTTCCAGAGTGAAATAGAAAAGCGGACAATTCGCAAACCGGGCATAACTCTGGCAAAAGCCGTTGCTGCGGTCAATCGCTATTTATATAAAGGTGACGGTGAATTTAGCTGGGCAACATCGGTTCTGCCAGTCTGCAACGTAAGAAAAGACATCAATGAACTGAACAAGTTTGTCATGGATTGTCTGAGGGCCGTACAAACTGGGTGGTTTGGGGTATGTTAAAACCCAAAATGATGGTTGTATCGTCCGGGGGCGTGGTCGCAACGTGAAAGCCAACCGATGTAAGATGACTGGTAACATTCCTGGTTATTTGAGTATCGGTTGTATGCAAAACGCTATTTTGACAAGACGGGCTGTATATAATACACTGGTTGCATCATTGTAGTTGATACCGAGCACACGGTGAATGATGAAGAGCAGGAAATTTAACGTTACAGGCATAGCATACCAGAATCAATATCGAGATTCTCCGGTTTAACGCCCGGCGAATCTCATCTTTATTCTGGTTCATTCCTGTAAATATCAAAATTTTAAAGATTTGTGTCACTTGCCTGACATCATAATACTGAAACACATCAGTGAAGTTCAAGGAATAACAATTAAGTAACCCGCGTTCGTAACCAGCTCATGCAGAGTCATGAAGGCCGTGTTATCCACCGCCTTCAGACTCTTTACGAGCCGTAAACGCGGGTAATATCAAGATTGTAAAGTAATGTGTCATTATTTTGAGAACTTCAACTTAGCACAGCAGCGTGATTCAAGGAATAATATTTAGTGTGCCGGGGTCGATAAGCCCCTCGGCGCCGTCGGAACTCTCTATTGAGCACTCCGACGGCGCCGCTTCCGGCTTCCAGCCCACGGCGTACATCAAACATATAAAGTCATGTGCCGGTATTTTGAGAATCACGAAAAAAAACTTAGCACGAAGTTTAAAAAAAAGTCAGGGTTAGGATTTTAATAGTCCAGCTTTACAGCTACTGGGGACCGACTCCCGATTGTCGTGGTCCGCCAGTAGCGAATAGCTGGATATATCAAATTGATAAAGTAACGTGCCATCCTAATGAGACTGAATGATAACGATTTTGAAAAAACATAGAACTTAGCACAAAGTGAAAAAAAGTCGAGGTTAGGATTTCAATGTTCCAGCATTTAATTGCGGGCCACCAGATCATCTCCGGCTATCGCTGTAGATGATCTTTAGGCCAGCACACATGCGGCTCATATCAAATCAGTAAAGTAATGTGCCGTCCTTAACAAGACTTTTAAAAAAAAGTGGTAACGCAACCAAGTATTGCACAAGGAGTCAGGTTCAACATACAGTATCGCACTTCTGTATCCTGATCCGGGCTATTACCCGGTTCAGGATACAAGCATACTGCATTTATCAAAACTATAAAGTAATGCGTCAATGATTTGAGTGTAAATGATTTAACAATCAATAGTAAGTATGAATAATATCTATAATGAATCCATCCAAGCCGTTGCCGATGGCGCAAACTTCAAGGTTGATTTTCGGTCCCGAAGCCTGAAACTGAACGGCAAATTTGTCATACAAAATGGTGAGTACGAAGGCGAATTAGGCGTACCTGATTGCAGCGAAGATGTTTTTTTCGCAAATGTAGAAGAACTCTATCTGTGCTACAAGCATTCGGTTCCTTCACAACGTAGCGAGAGTAAATCCCGGCTGTATTTCAGGGCATTCTCCGAGAAGAACCTGAGTGATGAGGCCATGCTATACGGTGAACGCCGAGACAAAGCGCAAATCGAACTGGAACTATATATCCTCTGCCGGATATTGGGCGGATTCAAATGGAATCCCGAAACGATGGGGAAATGGTTTTGGCAGAGCAGTATCGACAAAGACCTTGTGATACTTAGAAATTGGATAGAACCTGATAACAATTAACCATTTAAAATTTAGAAAATGAACAAGAAAAAAGAAACAAAAGTGACAAAAGTAGTATGCTCACAATGTGGCGCAGAGTTTGGAATTGCGGAGAAGGAATTTACCGCTGTAACGACTGTTATCGGCAAGGATTCAAACTTAGGTACTGTTTATCCAGCGGTAGTCGGTCTGGGTATATCGCCCAGAACGAATAAATCATCACAGGAACGTATTGACGCACTTCGCAATGCCGGTGTGGATGTAAGTCACCTCTTTGCCATTCAAGGGGCTAACGGAGGCGAGTATATCGCATCAAACAAAAATGGTATCTTTACTTTTCTGGATGACAACGACCCGCTTTTCGACCTTATTACCTCCCAAGGTACGGTTCCAAACCGCCGCCTGTTCCGCCGTTGGGTGATGGCACAGATGTTCCACATGATGTCCGAGACAGCATATCGTTCCAAAGAACCGTTGGGGGTGACGGAGATGATACACCAATTCGGCTATGAGTACCAGTGGAAAATGTTGATGGACGAACTGTACGCCCAGATGAAGATGGAAGGTAGGGACCCCGAGAATTTTACAGATCGGAATCGTTGGTTCAATGCCGGTGTTGTAGTGTCTATGGCAGAAGATTATATAGTGCAATTGCAAAAGTATGTGGATGCACTGAAAGTAAGAAAATGTAAAACTATTCCATACAAACGTATTCGCAATCGCAACATCTTTGTGTCGGATCTGCAAGATAAACTATACAAGCCGTTCTGTTCAGCAACGACACGTATCAGAAAAGCAAAGAATGCCGCCCAACTTTTCGATGCCGCAAAAAAGTTCAACGACATGCGTATCAAGATGTCACACGACACTCCTCAGAGCAAATCATGGGTAGATGCCTACAAGGGTTCAGGAGCATATTTTACCATGCAGAACCTTATCCGATTCCATAACTGCATAGCCATTAATGATACCGGTAAGCGTTTGAATAAATGTCAGTCGCTTGCTTTCATTTCAGCAAAGGCAGAAGAGTATAAAGATGGGGAAGGCTGGCGTTTGCTTGCTGTTCTAAAGAAAATGCTTGAAGACAACAACATCGACATCAAAAAGAAAATGGCTACGTGGCGTAAAAAAAAAACAAATAAGCCATTATTCACTGCTTGGTAAGCATGATGTGACGGACTAATATATAATTCAGATAGTCTTCTTCAATAAATCGAGGAGAAACCTAATTAGTTATTCTCCTCAGATTCAACCAGAAGACTATTCATCGAAGAAATAAAGACATCCCCCAGTTGGTAGTCACATCCTTTCTTGTGCTTGGTAGGCATAGGTATGATGGACCAATAATTTTAGTTGCTGCCTCCATGATGGATGTTGATAGGTCGATTTCATCGACTGAGTAACATCCTCAACGGAGGCACCACATCGGAATAATAAAGATATACCCCGGTTGGTAATCACATCATTTTGACAATAATATTCCCTATAAATAACAAAACGAATATGGAAAAAGGAACCAATTTTGACATTTCCCTTACACGCACAGAAACCCTGTATCTTCTGAAACCGGACAAGTACGGAAAAAGTATCAGTGATAATCATAACATCGGCATTATGTGCAAAGAGTATGGTGACGATGACGACTGGGTAGGTCTGAGTTCTGATGACTACGAAACCATCTTGGAAGATGACACCACATATAAGACTTTCGAAATATGGTTATCAACCGAACAGGACAAAGACATGGTATGCCAGTTTATTAAAAGTTTGAATATCCCACAAGAACAACCTGTTACTATTGCAGTGTTATGCCAGGAAACAAACGAAGTGGACATCATCACGACTAAGATGTCTGACGATAGCGATATGATTGAAGATTTCCTGGCTTGCCATTGCCAGTACAGTCTTGAAAACATCAACTGGATGGTATGTAAAGAGCTGAAGATAAATTATCTGACAGAAAAATCCTTTGAAAAATAAAATGATGATGCAATGGAAGAAACTATAAACAACGATAACCCGATGACTGATATAGTTGCACTGAAAAAAGCAGAGTTCATTGAGAAATCCGCAAAGGTAAAGGAAGAACGTGCTGCCATAGATAAAAAGATAGACGCCAGCAACCATAAGATTAGTTGGCACACGAGACGAATTAAAAGTCTGGAAGACAAACGATACTCCCTCAACTATCCTTCATGGACTAAAGAATACCTGCGTCCGATACTTGACGAGTTGGCCAGACAAACTCCTGATATTTCATGGGATTTTGAGCGCTTGTTAGTCTTTGGATTACGCAGTGAATGCCCGGTCTTCGGAAGAAACAGCGAGCAGGTTCTGACTGGAATAACATTTACTTTTCACGAAAATCAATTGTACTACGATACGGGAGAAACCAAAAGAGATTTTTCTTCCGATACGCTGGCTGATCTGAATGGTTTTAATAATGTATCGGCTCCGGTGGAATGCCTCAATACACTTTTGGTGCATGTCAGAAAGAAACTTGAAAAAGAAAAAGAACATCTTAATACCAATCCTTAAAGTAAATAACATGTGTAAAGCAGAACAAACTAAAGAAGGACAGCAAAAACGATTAATTCTGAAGTATCAGAAAATGGCGGCAAAAGCAACTTTTATCAATCCTTTTATTCGGAAAGTCATAAATGCAGACCTCAACAAAAGTCTGTATGAAAATAACATTACGACTGGTGTATCGATTGAAGGTCAAGTAATCTCGTTGGGGGCCATAAGAAAATGGTGTGGCCAAGCGATCTACGATTTATTCAAAGAAGCGTTACAAAATAAAACGAATTATGATTCTTCCCGTTTTAATTTCCGGGGATATGACGGAAGTCTATGGGTGTTAGGCTACAAAGAAGGGGATACCTATTTGAAACCCGGTGAAGTCGCTGCCGGTTTTTCTAAAGAGTATCGAGGTTGCGTGAATGGTTACTACTACTTGTTAATCAATGACGATAACTTCATTGGCTGTGACATTGATTGAGAATGAAACAAACAACTGTAATAAATTTCAAGGAATGGAAAATCTTTTGAATCCTAATATTGAATATACTGACCCCGATACTCTCCAGTTCTGCCTTCCTCTTTCCGATACGAAGTTCTGGTACTGCCAGGTAAACGATTGCCATAAGAGGTTCTTACCGGATGCTGGAACTACGGAGAGATTGATATATGACATCCTCCGTGGATACCCTGAAAAACTACTCTCCATTGCAAGTAAGGTAACTGAAGTAAAGGAGTTCATCACAAATCGTCGCTACTGGCATACAGGCGAAATAGATGTTACAGAGTTTGACCATGAAGAACAACTGGAACTATTGAGAAGCTACGGTTATTCATGGAACGATTTTACGTCCGATGTGGATAGAAACCATATTATTTGCGAGTGTGATTTTGAGGAAAATATCCGCGAGTATGAAAACGGTTAAAATGAAAAATAATGGCCGTCCATGTACGGTCTATGAATACAACGGCTGGTACGTTGTACGTGGTGGAACTGGAGTTAACAGGACAGACCCTGAATGTTTGCAACCTGGTGTAGATGTAAACGATAACTCCGCAGTCCAGGGCTATGATTTTTTTAGTTGGCATAAGCAAATAATGAGTATGCGGGAGTTGATTTATGCAGTAAAACATTAAATGATGATTATAGGATTGTCGTAATAAAAAAGAATATGAAAAAGAATATGAAAAAGTATGATTTTATAAAAAAAGGAAATATAGTCTATTGGCGTGATCCGGAGGGAGTGTCAGATGGTGAGTATAAAGTAATTTCAGCCCCGGAAGAAATTGAGGATGACAGTATCATTTTTATAGCCTCTAACTTTTCGGAAGCCGAAGTTTTTCCAACTGAGTTACGTCCGGTTTAATTTCTAATTTACAACTTAATAGTTAAACATGAAAAGATTATGGTTTTATACGCTTATACATCAATTGACGATTTTATAACAAGGTACATAAAGAAAGGCGGTCAGGCATATTGTATAGATGAAGGAGTCCTTGCCTCTGGTGACTGGATATTGTTTGATGCCAGAGGTAAGTTGAAATCCTGCATAATAAAAGAAGTATATATAAACCCCTGGTCTTCCGGTCAATCTCTGAGAAAATATAGGAGGTTACCTAAAAAATATGCAAAAATGATACGTGATAAAAAGGCAAAAAGAAAGGGAATATATGATCTTAAATATTGAATGCAAGGAACCGGAAGTTGTACTGAACCTTTTACGCAATCTGTATATTAATGAGGAAGTTACATTGGTAAAAAAGTATAGTTCAACTGCTGATTTTGAAATTAAATCTCCCAGTGGCAATGAATCAGTCTATCCATTGGAAGGTCTTCTGGATCTTGCCGAGGATATTCCGGCACATAAAATCAGAATTCATTAATTATCAATGGCTATAAATTATGAGTGAAATAAAGAAACAATAATATGACAAATAAAATAGTAAACATATTCAAGCAGGAGCCCTATCCCAGTTATCCTGAAGATTGGGATAGCCCCGAAAATACAGTCTTTCGGGAGTTCTATCTGAAATCCTCGCCTGATTTTGCCATTTTGCAAAGGCTTGTCGCAGAACACATGTCGGATAAAGGCAATGAAGGTATTACACGTCACAGATTGATGCACATCCTTCGTGATTGTGAAAACCGGGCCTTTTACCTTCATGCCCAAAAAAGGGAATACCCCTATACTTGGAATTTGCGCTGGAAATGGCGTTGCCTCAAATTATTTCTGCATAGGCGTTTTAAGACACGCTACTTCAGAAACCAGGTGGAATTGTGTACCATCGCTAAAGATGTAGTCGCAAGGATTAAAAATAATGCTGAAATAGTAAGATAACAAGAAACAAAATTCAGCTATGAACAAATATATATGTACAAGATCATATTCCATTCAAGAATATGACGCTTCAGGCAATAAGACCGAAATAGTAGTTGCAGTCGGTCAAATAATGGAAGAAGGCAATAAATATCTTGACAAAAGATATTGCCGTTTGATAACCCCATAAAATAAGGAGCTAAAATATGGAATCAGAAGTAGTTAAGATAGGAAACTATTATATTGAAGGAGAAGGTGATAAACTAAAAATCACCTTAATTGACCCTCGGCATAAAAATATATCTGTTATCCCTTCTTCCGGCAATGTGATAATTGTTAAGCCGGAAAGTTCGGGAGAGACGCAGTTTAAAACAAAATAACCTTCAATATAATGAATGAAACAATAGAGCAGACAATCAAACGACTTGAATTTTGTCGTGATTGCATCGACCGGTCCTATGAAGCCGGAAGAATGGAATATGAAAGATTGGAAAGAATGATTAGTGAACTAAAAAACAAATAAGCAAAATGGAAAATCAAACAACAGTCATAGATTGCGGAAACTGTGAACATAACGACGGCACCGGTCATTGTGGTCCCGACAATTGCCATAAGATGTTCAAAATGTCAACCCACCAGTTCAATGTCATCCTGCGTGGCATTTGTAACAGTGCAGCGTTGAGAAACAAACAACCCGAAATCCTCACAGACACTCAGGAAATTGTATGTATCCCTCCTCTTGATATCTGGGCTATCTGTGCCATCAGTTCCGATGCCGAGGCATTTGGCTTAAAAGCCGAATTTCACTATGACGGGAAAAGTAGAATCATCTTTACCCCTGCACCTCAAAAAAGAGAAATCCATATCGTCAAGCAATATTCCACCGGAAGCCGTGGTACTCAATACACCTATATCCGTGGCTATTACTCTACAAAGGAACTTGCAGAGCACAGAGGACAAGCAATTGTGACCGACAACACAACCTGGGATATTGAAACAATAGAATTGAATAAAGATATTTAAGCACACTATCAGAAACCATCAAAAACAACAACATAAATGGAAACATATCAAATCATTGTCCGTGAAACTCTCGAAAAAAAGGTAGAGATAGAAGCGGAAACACCTTCATTGGCTGTTTGTGCAGCAGAAGACCAATACAATGCAGCCGAAATCGTTCTTTCTGCTGACAATCATGTAGGGACGGACATTTCACTTTCTGTAAAAGACAAATTATTTCAGGAGCATTTGACAAACTCCTCGTTTCAAGCGTTTGTCGATGCAAAACTATTGCAGCAGCTTCCCGAATTTGATGTAGAGGACAAAATACAATTGGCTTTCGGCAGTCCCGACAATGCCATTTCTGAATTTGAAAGGTATGGCAATCAACCCATCAAGACTAATATCTATTTACTTTATACTTGCAACTCCTGGCATGAACGTAACAGCCAGGAATTAATCGCCCCTTTTTCTTCCAAAGAACTCGTATATGCCTATGTCATAAAGAACAGACGGGCATATCATCTAAGCGACTGGGATATAGATTTCTTCAAGGATAATAATCAGACACAGGGGCATAATACCAATCTAATCATGGAATGCTATGAAATAGACCCTAAATAAAATAGCCACAAAAAGATGAACGAAATAATATTTAAAAGAAGAACATACTTATGACTAACGAAAATCAAGAAACAAAACTGGCAGACTTTAAGGAAGTAATTGCCGATATAGCCTACGAAGCAGGTCGGGCAGGCTATAAAGAAGAAAACTCCCGTGAGGCGATAAATCAAATTATTGCTTGGGCGAACGAGTTCACCAAGACGCATAAGGATACTGACTGGAGCATGACCGACTATCTGGAAACCGTGTACCGTTTTACCGATGAAAAATTGGGAACAGTCAGCACGAACCCCGCAAAGCCCCCTTTGTTGGCATTCGAGAGTGAAATATTCGCCCAAATGCACCAGTCGCCCCAGCAACATACCGGCAAAGATAGTACAACATCTGAACCGAAAACTGAAAAAGACGGTTTGGATGAAATTCTTGCCGATACGGATAAATGTGAAACATTCGGCTGCATATTGATTGATGAAATAAGCAATGACGATGAAGCCCCCCATAAAACAGGTTTCAATCTAATCCAGGCATATCAGAGGGGAGATTGTGATGCCATGCTGGTTGCCCTGTGTGGTTGGTCTATGGATTCGCTACTGGATAAATATAACGAGAAACGAAATGGAGATAACACAGATGAAGTTTGCCCGAAATGTGGTTCCTCCACAATTCGATACGATGTACATGAAAATCTTTTTCATTGTGACGAATGCGGGCAGACCTGGAATGATAAACAATATGTTCTTGTAGAATACCCGGAAGATGCCTCATGTTTTGAACAGAAAGAAATTGGTTATCCTTCGTGGAATAGTCAGGATAACGGGGCCCGGTATGTATCCCAGTATGATTATATCCGGCAATTCGGTAAATCTCCCGATCCTGCCCATTGCTACCGCCCGGTTTGCTGGCCCGACTCCCAAAAATACTTTGAAGGAAACAGCCCCGATGCACATTGTGAGCTTATTCAAGATGAAGCAGCACTGAATATGTTCGGTTCAAGTGCTCTTTGGGTTCCCATTTGTATGTTAGATTAAAAAGTATTCCAAGTAATTACAATCTAAACAGAAGCCGCCCCGATACCGCTAAAGTATCGGGGCGGCTTATATTTTTTAAATACAGTTCAGACATGACAGAATATAATCCAACCGGAATAAAAAAAGAATTAGGTATCAGTTACCTGGGAGGTTGCAACTCCCCGAAACTTATCAAAAGCTATGGTCGCAATGTGCTGACGTATGGTGTTTATCTGGCGCCATTCAATATTAGCGGCTATAACGTATGCCCTGAATCCTGTAACTGTAGCAAGTACTGCCTGCACGGTTCAGGTAGAAACAAAATTGAGTTGTTGACAAACAAAGAAGGTGGCCCCATCCAAAACTCCCGCATCAAGAAAACCAGATTCTTTTTCGAGAACCATGTGAAATTCATGCACCTGCTTATCCATGAAATAAGGCAGGCAAAGAAGAAAGCCGATGCTGAAGGCATGAAGTTCGCCGTCCGGCTGAACTGTACTTCCGATATCAATCTGGAAAAATTTGAACTGGACGGCAAAAATATTCTCCAGCTTTTCCCTGATATACAGTTTTATGATTACACTAAGGTATTTAGTCATGTTGAATTACTCGACAAATACCCTAATTACGACCTTACATTCTCGTTTGACGGCGAAAACTGGGAAAAGTGTAAATCCCTATTGGATAAGGGTCATCGGGTTGCTGTTGTCTTTGAAGATATTCTCCCGGCAAAATTCAGGGAATATCCCGTCATTAATGCTAACGGAGATGACGCACGTTTCCTGGATGAAGGTGGTGTCATCTGCGGACTGACCTATAAGAGAGTAGCCAATGACTACGCCAGTGGAAAATACCAAAGGCCCGATACCACATTTATAACCCGATATGGAAACCAGAAGCATTAAACAATATGGAAGATAAAGTATTTAGGAATTTATATGAATGGAGTCATGAAATGGAGGGCGCCATGAAAATTCTCGAACGCCTTCAGCGCGACGGCATTCTTCTCGATACCGAAGGAAAAGATAAACGAATATATAGCGATGCAATCTATCGGTTGCTACTATCCAGCATAGATAACATCTACTCCTATATCTGCCTCGGAAGGATTGGATTTCGGAATCATAAGACGAATGCAAGAGGCAAATTAATAAGTTGCGAAGCATACTTTATGTAAATCAACTTAATTGTTCCAATCAACAGGCAATAAGCAATAAACTCACAGCCTTTCTATAATCCAAATAATAATATTATGAGCAAAGAGAAATTTCCCGGTCTTAATAACATGACCGTAGATGAAGTGCGCATCATGGCGAAAACGTGTAAAGCCGAAGGTGACTCACTCGAACAAATTCACGAAATCATCAACTGCATTGACGATTGCCTTTCCATTCAGAAGAGCGCAGCCATGATTAACAACCGGAAAGGTAAACGGGCGTGGAACAAGACATCAGCCCGTGATGTCATTGCCGCACGGGTTTATAACACTAAATTCTAAAAATATGGCAAAAGCAGGCGTATTAACGACATCGGATTACCTTCCCATAGAGGCTTTTGAAAGACTTCTGGAAGGTTTGCATCGCGATAAAAAATATGTGTGGGAGCTTTTTTGCAGCATTGCATTCGCCACTGCACTCAGAGTTTCTGATGTACGGTCAACCAGATGGATGGACGTACTGGGAAAGGACGATTTTTTCAAAAAAGAGAAAAAAACGAAGAAAACCCGGCATATCTCCGTAGATACTACGGTACGTGACCGTATTTCCGAGCTTTATGTGATTATGGGCTCGCCGGACAAGAACCAGCCCGTAATCTGTAACCAAAAGACAGAAACCTCTTTCACCACCCAATATATCAACAGAACCTTGAAAAAGTTCCGTGTCAAATACCAGCTTCCGATAAAAGCCTTCAGTACCCATACTTTCCGTAAAACCTTCGGGCGGTACATCTACGATACTTCTCAGGACAAGACCGAAGCCCTGGTACTGCTCAACCGCATCTTCAACCACACCAGCATAGAGACAACAATGGTTTATATCGGTCTCCGGCAGGATGATATGGATAAGGCATACCGTTCCATCAAGTTCAAAAGTTATGAATGAAACTATAAACATTTAAAATCAATATAACATCATGGCAAATAAAAACACCATCAATAAACGCATCATTGATATTATGAAGGAGAATTGGCTTTCCCCATTGTTCTTTGCGGCAGGCATCGACGTACTGAAGCAGAAAATAGAGCTGTTGTCCGACTCCGATATTTACAAACTTTTCGGTGGACTCATGTCACCGGACTTTGTACGCAAAGAACTGGAACGCATACAGACGATTTTACAGAGTGAACAGCAAAAGAAAATAACCTCAAATAAGTGACAAAATGAAAGTAGAAGAAATTGAAATTGGTAAAGAATATCATCTCACAGGAGATATCGAAAACGGATACATGGATGGAAAACCTTACATCTCTCACGAAGAGGTTACAAGAGTTATAAAACGGATAACGGAAACACGTATTATTTGTGAGTGTGGCAGAAAGTTTTTAATAAATGAAAACCTGACAATAACCGTTCCAGCATATAGAAAATAACTCAAAAAATATAGAAATGAAAACAAATTACGGACTAAGATTCAACCTGTTATCAAAAGTCAAGCCTTCATGGAGTGATTACGACAAACAGGTTGCCCGCACCCATTTGGCAAATGCGGGAAAGATTATCGTAGATACCGCCTATGGGAATCCCATTGACAATGAATTTGACTTGGAAGAAATCTACCAGATGCTTTCCCGTACTAAAACGGTGAAAAAACTGGGGAAAGGTGAGTTCTTTCGCTTGACTGACAGTGACACGGCTCCCGTTTGGGTGAGGGGCGAATATCTGCCGCCTTGTCGCAAATTCAGTTGCTACAAGTTTGACGATGTAAATCACGAACGGTTGATGAACGGAGATACAAGCGTATTTGTCGGCTTTACCTTTTAACCAGCAATTCTACCGTGGTCTATCCCTGTCGTATTCCTCAAAATCATAATCATCGAAATAATCGAAAGATTTTGTCCTGGGCGACAGTTCTTGCTTAGGCGTCCTATATTTCAGGTCATTTATTTCCAACCTGAGTTTGAGAATTGTTTCTCTCTGGTTCTTGTCCTCAACAAGAAGAAAAACGATCACTCCGACCAAAAGCGCGTCGATTATGACCATACAGACAAATGTCCGGGAATAGTAATACCAAAAGTCGTGTACCCACCTCATAATAAGTAGTTTTAAAGTTATGGGCAAGCATAAAAAAACGTGCCCAATCCAATCACACAGCTCTCGGAGGTGCAGCAAACAACCCAGACGTAACCGTACAACTGAACGGGCACGTATATTGTGATGTAACAACATACGAAGTCCTGTTCAGTTTCAGGTACGTCTTTCGAGTTTGCTGCTTTCCGAGACACCGAAACTGAATACTAATATTGATACCAACCGGTATCGAAAGCAAAGATAGTAAAAAGTATAAATAGTACAATAAATATAAAGCAGAATCATGGATATTCAAGAACTTACACTCAGTTATCAAGCCCGTACAAAGGCACATTTCAAATTAGTAGAAGGAATAAAGAAGAATGCTTCGCCCGATTGGGTTCCTCCTGACTATATCAAAGAGGTGATTATTCCTATACATCAGTTACTGGCGGAAAAGTTTCCTAAACATCGCGTAGAAATCCCCAATGAAAATTACGCTCTGCACGAAGGATATTTTCAGGTCAAGATAAATAAAGTGGTTATAGGCGGGCTTTCATACCCCATAGCCAATGAAGCCAGGATATATTTCACACCGCTATGTCACAAACAAGCCGTAGGGAAGCGACAAGAAATCACTTCAATAGCACAACTCCATCAGATTATCAGCAATCTATTAGACAAAAGAAAAAAACAAAACAAATAATCCCCACAATTATTATGCAACTCTCTCAAAAACACCCAAAGCCGGAAAAAGTAGAGCCTTTCAGTCATTATCTTGAAATCCTGGCACGTACACATGGGCGTCCCGAAGTATTCGATGACTTCCTGACACTGGTTATCTGCGTATTTTCCATGAAAAGAAAAGAAGATGAATACTTCCGGATTTTTCATCAATATACCAATGACGAGTTCAAGAACTTCAGCAAGGCACTCGGTTCCCTTGTAATCGAAATGGACCGTCACCAGTTTGAAGACCCTTTCGCCGATTACTTTCAGGAGGCTATCTCCAAAGGGCACAACAGTCAGTATTTCACCCCGGACTGCGTAGGAACGCTGATGTCTGCAATCACGATGCAGAACGCCATTGCCAGTGACAATAAGATATACGACTCTGCCTGCGGCAGTGGCGGACTATTACTTGCTGCTGCTAAAAAAGATCGCACCGCCTATTTCATCGGCTGCGATATTTCCGAAATGTGCTGTAAAATGGCTGTCATCAACCTTTGTCTGAACTCGTTGCGTGGAGAAGTCTGGCACATGAACACGCTCTCGCTCCAAGCCTGGCATAAATGGGAAGTGACATACATATCGGGAACTAAACTTCCCTATATCATCGAAAGGACCGTCACCAATTCCTCCCTTTGATATATGGCCGGAAAACCATATATTTGTTTCTGTTTAATAGTCATGCAGAGTCCTTTAAAATAAACACCTGTATGATAACGTATTAACAAATAACAATTCATATATAAAGAACATCCGCTCTTTCATATATAAAAACAATTAACAAATATTCCACTTCAAATAGAGATAAAAATGAAACCTTGGGAAAATGAAGAATTTGTAAAAGAAGTATATACACAGACCAAAAAGCGCTTGGTGAAGGAGTATCAAACTAACGTAATTGCCCTGTTCCATATCGGAAACCACATTGAGGCTTACATGGAAGATGCCGATACCGTTTCAGGCATATTGGATATCGCCCCCTGGACTAAAATTGGTGAAGTCCGTATGGTACAGTTTCCGGATGCCGATCTGGAAGTTTCTATCGGTAAACTGACGGATGCCGGTCTGGGAATTTCTTTGTCGGAAATCCGGGATGAAAACGGAAATTATTATTTGGATGCTTATCTGGAATCCCCGTCAGACACTCCGGATAGAGATGGTTACGAATCAGAGTATCAAAAGTTAATATCAAACAAATATAAAAAACAAACAAGATGAGTGAAGATGAAAAAATAATCAGGTGGATGATACTGGCAAAGCTCTCTCCGGTGCTTTTCATAATGCTAATTGTTTTTATCGGCATAGTGAAGGGGTGTGTAAGTGAAGAACCGGATATTGAACGCCAAAATGCCCGGCAGGAGTCAATTAAAGATGTCTATGTTGTCGATGCCGGTTACAATGGTTTCCGTATCAGGTATGGCACAGCCGATAAGGTAACGAAAACAGAATGGGAAAACATCCTTGTTGCGGACTCCATCTGGCAATTTGAAGAGCAAATGCAGAAGGATGCTCTCGTCCAATTCGATGATCTGCTCCATCTTGATATATACGAGTTCGCCCAGTTCGCAAAGAACTACGGTCATAAGGACATCACTATGGAATACATATTCGTGTCCGGTCCGGAAAAGAGGAACCTATACATCGGTCCCAATCCCAAAATAAAAAACAGTGCTGGATGGATAGACTCCAACACCAGCCAAGGCCTTCAGTGGATTGACCATAACGACATTTATTACTATAATGGGAAAGGCCCCAAAACATACCGTTATTATAAGTGCTCTTACCCCTTCGATACATCCGCTACAGATGAGCGTTTTAGCCACTTTTCAGAAGACCAGAGAGTGCGTTAAAATAAGCCCCTCCCGCCTGTATATATTGCCCGGATGCCTCTCAAAATAATATCTGTTTTTACTTGGTTCGTAAGCCCTAATGCCGTAATTTTGCTCTGAAATTGAATGTAAAAAGTTTGTAAATTGAAGGCAATAGATTGGATTATGACATAAAAAAACATGGTATTGACAGAAAAGTCACAGGTTAAGTTTACGAAATGCGAACGCACGGGAGAACTCATAGGGTTCGTCTCACGCAACGCAAAAACAAAGAAGTTGAAAGGAGTCCGTGAGGATTCAGAGTTTGGCAAACAGGTTTGCGTGCTTTCGTCCGATTTAAAAGGGACGCTTACACCAAACCTTTTGTATGATGTGGAGTTGAAAGCGATGCACCGGAAAAACGGTTTTGTTGTCGTTTCCGCAACTCCGGTATTGTTTAAAGCGCAGATCGAACTTGTGGTTATCCCCAAAATCACATATCAAATCAAGGTCATATTTGGGAACAAGGTTATATATTTTGACCCTAAAGATGGCAAAACAGCGTCCAGCAGAACTTTAGAGGGGGTGTTGAAAATTCTCAGTGAACGCAAGGATGTTGAGAACCTTGCAGAGGTCATCAAAGAATTTAATAAAAAGGCGATGACACTTATTCGCCAGATGCAGGCCGACGGCTTTTTCTTTAAATAAAATGGAATTTCCCATTGAAGGTATTGCGACAGATGCAGCTCACTCCCTTAAAAACGGAGTGACGCAATACCGGGCCGTCAACCTGGCAACCGGAGAACAACTATTCCTCAAAGACCTCGGAAATCAAACCGTAAATATAGGAGAATTTCTCGCCGTAGTTGCCGCAGCAAAATATATCATTGAGCACGATTTTCATCCACGTGTCATATACACCGACAGTATAACCGCACTCACATGGTTCACCAACAAGGAAACAGCTTCCAAGAAGCGGATGCCTGATTTGGCCCGTGCCGAGATATTTTTAAAAATCATGGCCTCTGAAACAGATAATATAACCGTTATTCACTGGAATACTCCGCTATGGGGTGAAATTCCGGCGGATTTCGGAAGAAAATAAAAGAAAAAGTTGCTTTAATTATTATTTGGAATCATGGTTCCCCTTCTGTGAAGACCGGGAACCATACATTTAATCCCTTTTACAGTATGGCAATTAAAAAAACAGAAACGAATCAATACATTCGCATAACCAGGAAAGAGTATATTTCACTGCTCGAAGACCACATGCTTGTCCGGGCACTGAAAATAGCAGGAGTCGAACAGATGCCGATTTATAAGTCTGTTCAAAGTATTCTGGAAGATGAAAGGGTTGAAATACACTCCAATCCCCAGAAATACGGTCTCCCTGACTAATTCTCAAAAGCTGGTGCTTTTCTTGCTGAAGAAAGTGTCAGCTTTCTTTATTTACTATCCTTTTTACCGCAGCGGTGGTGTCTCTAATCCTATCCTCCGTTCCTATTCCCTTCCATTCTTATGTAACATCAATCATCTTACTTATCTTTTAATGATAATCATTAATTCGCTCAAATAATCCGCAAATTATCAACGCTTTAAATTAATTCTGCCAAAACTATTTTAAAGAGTTATGGTAGATTGGAATCTTATCCATACATTTGCGGCGTACCTGAACGAAAAGGGTACAAACACCTTTCTTGAATTGAGTGCCCGGTTCCAAAGGCACGTGAGTGATAGTTACAAGGGGTTTTTCCCCTTTTCCTTCCTCCACAATATTGTAAACTGAGAGTTAACGGTGCATCCGGGCCCGTTATCACACTTCCAATTTCCTCGGTCAATATTAACTATCGCATTTTTAATCATGCAAGTAGAAGAAAACTTGAAAGAAGACATCCAGCAAGGCATGTCCGTAGAAGACCTGTTTCTTAACTCACAGGAATCGTACCAGGAAGCACAGGCGAGAGCAGCCGAAGAGAACAAATCTTTCGTCAAAACCGAATTTTTCCGTATGGAAAAGCTGGGTGTTTACCGCCTGCGTATTTTACCCGTTGCCCCCAATGCGGACGGTACAACCGACCGCAAAGCCTACGAGTATCCGGTCCACCAGATGCTCATGGAACTCGAAAAGCCAACTACAGGTACAAAAGCGCAGTACATGTACGTCTCAGTCCCCCGTGCTACCGATGCAGGTTACTCGCTCGACATCATCGACACTTATCGCAAGGCCGCCATTGCCTCAGCTAACGAAAACGGAGACGAAAAATTAGCGGAAAAGATTGCCGGAGGTTCCTTCGGAGGCGGTTTGAAATTCGGCTACGGACATGCCCTGTACGTGTATGACATGGATGAACGTACCAAAGGGCTGCAACTGCTCACCCTCAGCCATTCCCAGTTCAAGGACCTCGACGAGCGAAAATTCAAGCTCTGGCAGAAAAAACTGGCAAAGAACCCCAACTATCCGTGCCCTGTCAGTTCGGTGTACAATGCTTATCCGGTCGAGATCGAGAAGAAAAAGAACGGCAGCAAGACCGAATATCTGATTAATATCGACAATGAATCAGATACGGATGTACTCTCTAAAGAAGAACTTACAGCCTTGCTGAACGCCCCCCGCATCCCTGAGATTATTTACCGCTATTCCCGCTATCAGTTCGAGGCTACCATCGAATACCTGAAACAGTGCGACAAGAAGTATGGCCTTAGCATCATGGAGCAGGAAGAGATGAAAGAAGCCATCGAAACCCTGCGTGCCGAACTTCCCAAAGAAGACGCCAGTTCATTCACCTTCGACAAACGTGCCAAAGACTCCAAAGACAATGCGGAAAATACTGCCATCGGCTTGGACGATCTGTTCGACCGTTTCGACGAACTTCAGGAACAGGGTTTAGGAGACAAGACGGAAGAAGGCCAGGAACTCCGTGCCCTTATCCGTGCGTTTATTGAACAGGAGAAGTTAGGTGTCCGTGTCACCCGTTCCACCACTAACCGGGACCTTCTCGACTTGATTGAAGAAGCTGTACAGGGAAGCTCCCAACCGGAAGCGGAAACAGAACAATCCGCAGAAACCCCAGCAGAACCGGAGGAAGAAACACCTGCTCCTGAAGAGACTACAGGCAGACCCGAACCCCGTACCCGCCAACGCCGCAGATAAACCGGCATAATCCAATATTGTATTAATTTTCAAGGGAAAGCGTACTTGTCGTGCGCTTTCCTTCCAAACTTTTTACGCTTATGTCGAAAATAAATCCATGCGTTTTACTATTATCGGATATACACGTCTCAAAGGACAACATACCTGAATTTACGGCAAACTGGCAGGAGGCACTGGCTGTATGCGACCGGATGAATATTCAGGAAATAGCTTTTGGCGGCGATATGTTCATGTCCCGTTCTGCGCAAACATTAGATGTGTTGCTGGCTGTACACGACGCTTTGCTTTCCGCTGAAAAAAGAGGAATTAATGTCACATTAGCCAACGGAAATCACGATAAAGTCAATCAGGAAGCTATCAGAGGCTATTGTCATGTATTCGACCAACACGATAACGTTCTTGTTGCTGATGACACGGTAAGCCTGCTGGTTTCTGAGGATTGGGACTTTGTATTGCACATCATCCCTTACTTTCCTGAGAACGGGAGTTTCACCGAAAAACTGGAAAAGTTGGTTGCCACTGGTCTGGATAAGGAGCGCAAAAACTATCTGTATATCCATGAGGGGGTAAACGGAGCGTTGTCCCAATCCAACGAAAAAGAACTGTCTCCCAATATCTTTCAGATTTTTGATAAGGTTTTTGTCGGACATTACCACAATCGCTGTACCATTGACGGAACGAATGTCGAATATATCGGTTCTTCACGCCAACATAACTTTGGCGAGGACGAGGAAAAAGGCTATACCGTTATCTATCCCGATGGTCGTTATGACTTTATCAAGAACCAGGTCAACACCCGTTATCTGGTGATGGACGTTCCGGTAGAAAAAACAGGTGTCCGTCTTTCCGACGAACTGGAAGAAATCAAAGAAGATGGACGCTACCGGGTCAAGGTGCGTGTGCATACATCCAGCGCTAAAGCATCAGGTATTGACAAAGAAAAATTGTTGCAGGCGGGGGCCAGTAAGGTCGAGGTTGTAACAGAGGACCCGGAAATAACCGAAGTGGCGGGGTCCAGCCTTTTTGAGAAGTTCGACAACCATAAGATCAAAGAGACTTACGAGGCTTTCTGTGACGAGAAAAAGATTGATGATGTTGAACTGGGTCTAAGTTACCTGTCTAAAATTGAATAACCATGTGGAAATTACATAGAATTGTCGCAGAAAACTTATGCGCTTTCCGGGAGTTAGATTACTACCTGTCACAAGGAGTCACCACATTGATATTTGGAGATAACCGGGACAATGAAAGCCAGCAAAGCAATGGCTCCGGCAAATCAGCATTAATAGAATGTATTGCAGTCGGGCTTACAGGTAGTCCGTTACGAAAGATAAAAAACGAAGAGATTATCAATGATAAGGCAGACGAATGCTGGATACAGCTACAGTTTACCAATGACGGCAGCAACGAAGTATTCAATATCGAACGCCAGCTATTCCGCAAGGGGGCTTCCATTGTAACCTGCTCCATCGAACGGGATGGCAAGCCTGTAGATACGGATGAAGCGGTACAACCCACCGTGGATGCCTATAACAAGTACATTCTCGAAAAACTGGGGATTAGCAAGGACGAATTATTCAATAACTTCCTGCTGTCCAAATTCAAGTTCCAGGATTTTCTTTCTTCATCCGACCGGGAGAAGAAGGAAATTATCAACCGTTTCAGCAACGGCGTTCTGGTCGATCAGGCAATTGAGAAACTGGCAGAGGACAAAGTACCGGTAGCATCGGAGCTTCGGGAAGCCGAACTGGAAATAGCCGGTATCGACGGACGCATAGAGATGCTGACTGAACAGATAGCCACCGAAGAAAGCAACCAGGCAGAGAAAGCACGTACAAAGACTGAAAAGATTGCATCCATTCGCCAGGCCATTGGTGAGAAACATGCGTTGATACGTCAGAAAAGGAAAGAAACAGAAGCGATAGATTGCGTTTTAGGGAAACTGGAAACGGCAGACTGTAATATTCAGGAACTTGAAAACGAAGACCACTCCCTCGAAGTTTATCTTTCTAAAATCCGTGCTATTCTTTCACCGCTTTCCATCTCCCTAACGGACTGGGAAAAAGTAGTTGGTGATAAACACACCGAACTGGATGCCCTGGAAGCCGAACAGACGAAATGGGCTAATGCCCTTACCGTAGCTGAAAAAAAGGTGCATACCCTGACAACGGCACATGACCGCCTGAAATCAGAGTATCAGTCTTTTTCGGATGCTTATGCCACCAAAGTGGACGGTTACGATGAAAAGTTGAAAGCACTGGATGGACAAATAGACCGGATGAACCGGGATGCCGTACAACTCAGGGAAGAACGCCGTACCCTTTCCAAAGCGATAGAGGAACTGACTGCCCGCCTGGCAGGAACGATAACCTGCCCGGATTGCGGCTACGAGTTCCTGCTTGCTGACAGGACCTTCGATGTCGCACAAGGTACTGCCGATTTGGAAGAAAAGAATGTTACCTTTGAAAACGTCACTTCCCGGATTGCCGGTTGTGAGGCAAAAATAAGTGACATTGAAAAAGAAGAAGGACAAATCCGTACAGATAAACGCTCTCTTTCTGCTGAAAACGGTGTCTGGAACGACAAACTGGAGCAGGCTGCCCGGCAAGTCCGTACAGCTTCAAGCGAACTGGAAGAAATACGTTCCAACCAAAAAACGGTAAAAGCCTCTATTTCTTCTTTATGGACTATCCTTCAGAATATGTGTAAGCGGGTGTTCGATGAGGCTTTCGACCTGATAGATGCCACATGCAGGGAAAAGGAACAGCAAATGAAGTCTTTACAGACCGAAATCAAATCCGCAGAGAGTTCCATCGAAACGCTGGAAGAAACTATCCGGGAACTGGACGGGACATCCGTTTCAGAACTGGTCGGTTCTCTGAAAGCATCGTTGAAGGCATACCGTAAAAAATCCTCCGACGCTGTTACCCGTAAGTCGGATATTGAAAAACGTATGCAAAGGCTTGACGAGCAGGAACAGTATTTTGCACAGTTCAAAACCTATCTGGCGAACACTAAGATTAATGCGCTGGGTACGATTACAAATGAATTTCTGGAGAATATAGGCAGTGACCTCCGGCTCAAATTTTCCGGCTATACGGTGCTTAAAACAGGGAAAGTGCGCGAGAAAATTTCTATTTCCATCCTACGTGACGGCATGGATTGCGGTTCATTTGGAAAATTAAGTGCAGGTGAATGTGCGAGAACCAATTTAGCGACCATACTTGCGATGCAGAAGTTGGTTAACGCTAATTGTGAACAGGATAAGGGGTTAGACCTTTTGGTTATTGACGAATTGCTTGATGTCATGGATGAAAGTGGTCTGACCTGCACTTTTGCAGCATTGAACCGTCTGGACATCACCTCGTTGGTGGTATCACATGGCAATGTAACGGAAGGATATCCTTATAAAATGATAATCGTGAAAGAAAATGGTGAATCGAGACTTGAATAAAATATACCGTAAAACACTTATTGGAAAAATTTTTCCGACAAATCAATTTGGGAACGTGAAGATTATCCAGTATGAGAATAGAAACCTTATGATGGTGGAGTTTCTACAAACTGGAACTATATGTTCTGCTCGGTTGGATAATTTACGTGCCGGAAAACTTCTTGATCCTTTTGCCGAAAGGAAAAATAAACTGGTATTCGGGAAAGGATATTTAGGTATAAATAAAAGTGGACGACCATTCGACAAAAACGTATATAAACTTTGGTACAATATGCTGAATCGCTGTTACAATCCTAAAATGCACGCCCAAATACCGGCCTATAGACCATGTAGTGTTTGTAAGGAGTGGCTTAATTACCAAAACTTCTCCGCTTGGGTTTATTCCCAAATCAAAGAATCGAAATATGCACTTGATAAAGATATCTTGATTAAGGGGAATAAAGAATACGCACCTGACAGATGTGCAATGGTTCCGCAGGAAATTAACAATTTGTTTGAAAAGCGGGAGGCAAGCAGGGGAAATTGTCCAATCGGAGTTTACTACAATGGGGCTTGTAAGCAGAATCCGTTTATTGCTCAATGTAACAATGGTGCAGGAAAAAACAGAGTTCTCGGTTATTTCCCTTCTGCTGAAGAAGCATTTAATCATTATAAAATGTATAAGGAAACTCTGATTAAACAAAAAGCGGAAAAATACAGAGGACGAATTGATTCACGGGTCTATGAGGCAATGATGAATTATGAAGTAGAAATAACAGACTAATAATTTATGGATAAAGATACGATAAACAAAAGTCAGGTCCTGGCTCTCGACTTGGGTGCAAGAACCGGCTATCATAGTGTACGCGAAAGCGGCACATGGAATTTTACAGAAAGCAAACGTCGTAACGATAATAAGATGCACGGTGCATTCCGTACCATGCTCATCTCCTTTATCCGATGTTACGGTATCCGCCGGATTGTATTCGAAGATGTAGTTGTTAATCAGCATTTTTTTGATTTTAGACGACTGGCTGAATTACGAGGTATTCTCTTTGAAATTTGTGATACACTTGATATTCCGGAACCAGAAGCAGTCAATCCGTCCTCACTAAAGAAATGGGCGACCGGCAACGGAAAAGCCGGAAAAACGGACATGGTACAGGCTTGTATAGACAAATACAGATATACGCCTATCGACGATAATGCTGCGGATGCCTGCCATCTGTTCCATTATTATATTCGCAAATACCGTATCATGTGATACGGCTCTTTCTACAAATCACTTATCATTAATTGACGCATTAGCTGACAGATTATAGAATAGTTTTTTCCAGTAATTAAAATCTGTACGATGTGGACACCTACCCAAAGGCATCTTCCATAGAAGAAGACTCTGCCGGACGCAGGACGGAGCTGTTTAACCGTTACGTCCTGCCCCACAAAAATCTAATTTATAAACTATGCATCCGCTATTCATACTCGCAGGAGGATATAGCGGACAATTACAGTGAAGTCCTCACTAACTTTTTCAAGTATATCGAAACGTATGACCCTGCAAGGTCCATCCAGACATGGCTCCATATCGTGACCAAGCGACTGGTTGCCGACATGAACCTGCGCCGGATGAACTACAACAGGTCGGACGATATAGACATTCAGGAAATCGGTGATACCATCCCGGATGACGGTGAAGAGGGAGTCAATTGCATGAATATGGATAATTACAGCCAGTTCTACAATGATGACATTCTCAGAGCCTTGAACCAGATAAAGCCGATTTACCGTGAAGCATTATTGTTGCAGCAGGCCGGATACAAACTGCATGAAATCGTAGAAATCTCGTACCGTAACGGGAACTTGAAGACCCGCAACATAGAGACGGTGAAGAGCAGGCTTTTTCTTGCTAAACAGCAAATGCGTAAACTGGTAACCCGTGATGGAGAGGGCAGAACAGATTAAATGCACCGTCCGGGTATTTACAGCCCTGATGAGACAGCTTTCCCCCCGCTTTTCCTTTCCGAAAGGCGGGGTTGCCGCAAAGACTGTTTCATCCTGCTTGGACTCACTCGAAGCCGCTTATTCGGTAAGACTGAGCCCGGAGCGGATTGTGGATTACTGCGTGTGCCAGGTATATGCGGCAAGTCGGTACGATAAAGGTTATGTGACAGGCAAATGGAACATTACCCATTCGTTCGGCAAAAAGGCGTTGGAGAGGTTCAAAGAAACCGGTAAGGCAAAGAAGTACTACGAGGACAAATGGCTTCGGGAATGCGCCTTGTCACGCTCCATGCTGCTTTCGCTGATTGAAAACAGGGAAAAGCACCCGCTGTTCAAGTTCATCTATCCGGATTACGAAGATGCAACCAAGATGCGGATGTTGTCAAGTGAAGTCGGCTATTATATCTGTGCCGTATCGACCTTGTTATGGACCCCTTTTTCTCCCGCCTGCCGTGATTGCCTGAAAGCCGATTTGTGTAAGGAACGTACCCGAAGCCGTTACCCGGAGCTTTACCGGATACGTCTCGAAGAATATAGTAAGGAAGAATGAAACAAAAGATAAATGCGCTGAGTGTTGAATTTTTGTATGAACTATATGCCACCGCTATCAGGAACGACTATGTGTGTGGCATTCTGGTGGAGCACATGCGGAAAGAGTATTTGCCGGACAGGACATTCCAGAAAGTACAGCAGGTGCTTGCAAACCATTATAAGACCTATAAGACACCGCCATCATACTCGGTGCTTTCACAGGGCTTTACGGGAGATTATGATGCCATCGAACTGATTAACACATTCCAGGAGTTCGATGACGGAAATAACCCGGAAGTGATGGTTGACGTGTTGGAAAGTTATATAAAGGGAGTACGGTTGCAGAGTGTTTATTCCGAGGTTGGCAAACTTTATAATGAAAGCAAACAGGACGAAGCGCAGGACATGTTGAAAGCCTACGCCGAATGGTTATCCGGCTTTACTTTGAAATCCTCTGCCTTTGTGGACGTTGCCAAGACGTTTTCCAAACGGTTTGCCCAAAACAGGCAAAAGGATTTGGATGACCGGAATTCTACTTTGCCGCAAGTCACCCGCTTTTACATCCCGGATATTGACGAGCTTAACGGTGGACGTAATTTGCGGGGGCAACTGACCTGCTTTCTTGCCAGTACCGGTGTCGGAAAGTCGCACATTGCCAAATATATTGGTATCCGGGCAAATGTGGATTCAGCCTTGCACGTTCTCCATTTCCAGTTGGAAGGGTCGGAAGAAGAAGCTCTCGATGCTTATAGCGGAGGTTTGATTAGTAAGAACGCCTACTGTTTCGAGCGTGGTAAAATCTCCGATGTGGAAATGAAGCACTTTGAAAAGATGGTGGCCGGTTATGCCGGGAGTATCACCGTCAGGTCGTTTCCCCGCTTTAATTCCAGGGTGTCCACACTGGATATTAAGAACGGCATTGCGGAATACCGTAAGCTCAATAACCGTTCGCCCGATATAGTGATTATCGACTCTATGGACCTGCTCACGGATGCAAGCCGCAAGATGTGGAATGCGGAGCACGAACGTAGCAAGCGTATTGCCGTAGCGAATGACCTCAAAGATTTGGCGGCTGATGAAAAAGTCTGGATGATAGTCACCTACCAGGCGACAATTGAAAACAGGGAGTGGCTGGATGATGAGAAGAACGTGCTTACAGAGTATAATTGCAGCGAAGCCAAAGGACTCGCACGCCCCTGTACACATCTTATTTCCCTGAACCAATCATCGGCAGAACGGAAAGAGGACATCATGCGCCTGCACATTGCGAAGGCCCGTTTCTTCAAAAAAGGAGATACATTCCGCATCGCCACGGACTATGACAACGAAGTCTTTTTAGATGTGGCACGTACATTGAATTTAAGAAAATAGACAGTGGCATGGCTTTATCAAAAACAGACAAGGATTATCTGATTCGTGAAATCGGACGGGAACTCGGAGCCAGGATGGACGGGGCCGGTAAGAACCTTATTTCCCAATGTCCCTTTTGCGGGAAAGAAGGAAAATTCGGTGTATATATCGGTAAGGAGACAGAACGCAAGAAACCGTTCATGTCCCATTGTTTCAGTTGTGGGCGTTCCACTTATACTTTGGAACAACTGCTTACTGAAATCGGACGTTCCGACCTGTTTATTGCACCGACTGCCGATCTGGATGCCGGACTGGATAATACGCTGTTATTCCCCCTTGACAAAGAGGAAGAGATAGACGACTCTCTCGGTATCGTGGAGTTACCGGACTTCTATAAACGTATGTTCTCGCATCCATACCTGAAAGCCAGGGGCTTTGTATATGACGATTACGAATATTTTCCGGTCGGATGCACTGGCCGCTTAAATTTCCGCTATGACTCGTATGTCATTTTCCCTATTCTTGATGCCGGGGATATTGTCGGCTATGTAGCCCGCCATACCTTGTCGAAAGATGAGATAGACCGGCATAACAGCCGGGTAAAACGAAAAGGCGGCTACCGGATTATGCGTTTTCGCAATTCAACAGAGAATGATTTTGTAAAGCTCCTGTATAATTACGATGCCGTGATTGAAGATGAAACGGATACGGTCGTACTGGTAGAAGGTATTTTTGATGTTATCGCCCTGACCCGCAAGCTGGACTTGTATGACAATCCCCGGATTGCCGTAGTAGCCACATTCGGGAAGAAGATTTCAAGGATACAAATCTACAAGCTACAAAGCAAAGGTGTCCGGACGGTGGTCATTGGCTATGACGGTGATGCGGTAGAAGCCATCAGGAAAACAACCGATTTCCTGAACCCTTATTTCAACGTGTTCATTGCAGACATTCCGGATGCTTCAAAAGACTGGGAGGACCTGAGTTTTAGTGAGATATATCACATTTTTTCTGAACGGTTAAAAACGCCGCTCCAGTATAAACTAACTAAAGTACAAGAAAAATAATGGAAGAATTAAAAAACTGGCTGAACGCCAATAAAATAGTATTCAAACAAGTAGATGATGAAGTAGTAGAAATCGAAGGGTTCGGCAAGATGTTTCTGGCAGACCTTTCCGGTGTACAATCCATCTTTAAGGGACAGGAAGGAAATCTCCAGTTCAACTTGATGGAAAGTCCCGAAGTGCTGATTGAGGAAGGTATTTACTATATAGCATTCAGGTTCGGGCGCAACTATTACTACTATGACCTCCGCGAGAAATTCAAGTTCAATATCCTGAAATATGTAGGACAGCGGCAAGTTCCTCTAATGAGTGTTGAATTTGTAAACCTGGGCATTCATACACCCTACGAATTGTTGAACGGTTCGGGTGATCTTGCGCTCTGGGTAAGAAAGGCCCGATACCTTGGTCAAAAGGCTTTAGGCATTTGTGACCGCAACACAATGGCCGCAACACTGAACCTACAGAAAGAATGTGCCAAAGCCGGTATTCAGCATATTTTCGGATATTCGTTCACTTTGGAGCATCTGGACGAAAAGGTCGATATGAAAGTATATTGCCAGTCCCAACAAGGACTCAGAAACCTGCTGCGCATACAGAAAGAAATCATGGTTGACAGCGACACGCAGACCATCACCCTTCCCGGGTTACTCAGCCATTCCGAAGGAAACGTACTGGTACTGGGAAAACTCTCGGTTTACTGGATGCAGCAGAACCCGCACCTTGTCGCCCTATTGGAAAAGGCATTCGACAAAGTGTACTACCAGTTCGACGTAACGGAATACAAAGCGGAACGCATCGACGTGGAAGTACTGAAAGCCGCCCAATTCTTCTTCAATAACTTCTATGTCCCCGAAGCAGACAGCTTTTTGATTGAACCTATACTGATTTGTGACAACTACTATTTGGACAAGGACGATGCCCGAAATAAAATCATCCTGAACAAGATTGCTTCCGGAGCCGCCCATGAACAGAGTGACGAGCAGTATTTCAAGGATACAGACGAATTGTACGCCATGTTCCGGGCCATCTTCGATGAAACAAAATGGAACGTGGAAATACTGTTCAAACGCATGTGCCATCATACAGTAGAGATTGCAGAGAAGGCCGTAGCCCATTTTGAAACCGGGAAAATGTATATGCCCCAGTATATCATGCGACCGGATGAAATAGCGAAATATGGAACCCGGCATAAAATGTTCCTACAATTATTGGCTGAAGGGTTGGTTGCCAAAATACCGGTTCGGGAACATGCCCGTTACCAGGAAAGACTGGCAGAAGAAATCTACATCATAGAATCTACTAATAACGTGGACTATTTTTTAATACAATGGGATATGGTGCAGGAGGCACGCCGAAGAGACATCACAATCGGCATCGGGCGTGGTTCTGCCGGTGGTTCATTGGTATCTTATCTGCTGGGTATCATTTCCATCGACCCACTACAGTATGATTTGATTTTTTCCCGTTTCCTTGTGCCGGAACGATGCGGGTTGAACTGGATTGACGAAATTTCAATTATTGGTGAGGATATTCGGATTAATCCGGGTGATATATATGTTGAGGTCAATCTCAACGGTCACATCTGCCGTTTTTACAAGGATGCCGAGTTTACAATTAAACGTCGCGGAGTGCTGATGAAGGTGTACGCCGACCAACTGCAATCCGGTGACGATATTCTTCTTGACAACCGGGATTTAATCTGGACTCTAAACGAAATTGGTACATGTTAATATCAGAGGTTACTTCCAGGAAAGCGAAGCAGCCAATGACGGTCATTGATTGCTTCGTTGGCAAAGGGCTTGAACAGGGAGGGCATTCGGCTCTCCCTGATATTGATGTCGATTATGCTTCTGACCGCAGACAGGAAATCAAAGAATATTTGGAGGAACGCTATAATGTCGGTGGGAAACAGCGTGTATTCTCAGCCGGGACATTTTCAAGTTTGAAATTAAAAGCGGTGTTGAAGGACGTGGCACGTGTATATAGAGTGCCCGTAAATATAGTAAATTACATAACGGCCATCTTTAGTGATGAACAACAGGATTGGACCGATTTATTCATGCTGGCAGCAACCAACAAAAAGGTTAACAAGTTTATCCATGATTACCCTGAGGTGATTGAGGATATTCGTGCTATCATGGGACAACCCCGGTCAACTTCCATCCATGCCTCTGCCATCATTGTGACACCGGAAGAGAAAGATGGAGCACCGGCAGAGTGTTTCGACTTTCTTCCTATCCGGAAAATGGACGATCTGTTGGTGTCCGAATTTGACGGATACAGTGTTGACGAGATCGGCCTTCTGAAAGAGGACGTACTGGCAACAAAGGAATTAGCGAAACTGGGCACGGTAATCCATATTGTAAATGAGACCTATGGTAAAGATTACACGATAGAGAACATCACACAAAACGAACTGAAGGATGAAAAAACATATAGTCTGCTCACAAAAGGCTATACACAGAACATTTTTCAGTTCGCATCTCCAGGGATTACCCGGTTCATTCAGGATGTGCAGCCGGATAATATAGAGGATTTGATTGCCATTAATGCTTTATTCCGACCTGCCACCCTTGATATTGGTGCCACTGACGATTATATCCGCTATAAACATGGTGAGGTTGCTCCTGTGTATGATTTTGGTACTTATGAAGCAACGAAGAACACTTATGGAATTATGGTCTATCAGGAACAGTTCATGTCCGTAGCGCACTCTCTGGCTGGCTTTGATTTAGGAAAAACTGATTTTTTGCGAAAAGCGATTGGTAAAAAGAAAGCCGATTTGATGGAAAGTCTGAAAGTTGACTTTATTAATGGAGCTATATCAAACGGTTGCCCCGATTATGAAGCCGAAACGATTTGGCATAAGATAGAAATGGCAGGAAAGTATTCACTGAATCGCAGCCACGCGGCAGCTTATGCACTTACAGCCTATGTCGGCGCATGGCTCAAAGCAAATTATCCAACGGCATTTTATACGGTGGCACTCCAATGGGCGGATGATAAGGAAATTCCCGCCATCATGTCAGAGATGGAACAATGTTCCACCGCAAAGATTGTACCTCCTGATGTGAACGTATCCGGTATCAAATTCTTTACCGACTACGAAACGGACGAGATTTTCTGGTCTCTATCGCGCATCAAAATGTTGGGCGGCAAATCAGTAGAATACATCATTGCCGAAAGGGAGAAAAACGGACTCTTTACCTCTATCGAAAATTTCATCCACCGCATTTTCCGGTACAAGTTGAAAAAGTACCAATATTGGGATGACCCCGATAACGAACAGGAAGCAACTCGCGTCCCGGTTAACGCACTCCATGTTCGCAATCTTATAATGACCGGGTGCTTTGACCGTATTGAAAATGTAAAAGCAGTAGTGGAAAGGTATTCGCTTTTGGAACGTGCAGCAAAGGAACTGGGCTTCAAACTCTCCGATACGGACTTCCCGGCAGACCTCACCGACAAACATTACTTCTGGCAAATGCAGCAGGTAGCCCTTTCCGGTATCGGCTCAGTGGATTACCGCCGCATCTATGACAACTCGGATGCTAAGGATAAAATACGAGGCAAAGCCTCCTATATGTCGCTCCGGGACGCTTTATCGCCGGACAACGAAGGCAAACGCATCGCTGTATGTGCTACGGTGGCAGAACTCAGTGAAATTTCATACAAGGACAAGACAACCGGCGAAAAGAAGAAGTTTTGCAAGATGAAGCTGCAACAGAACAACGACCTGATGGAACTGGTCATCTGGAATGACTTCTACGCCAGCCATAAAAATGAAATCAGCAACTTAAAAGATAAAATGATTATCACCACTTGTATAGTCAAGTATAGCGAATATGCAGGGGCGAACAGTTTACAGAATTATAAAACATCGCTATTATTCAACGTATAACATTCAAACGTGAAACCAATCATCATTGCCATTATCGGGGCTTCGGGTTCAGGCAAAACCTATCTGACGAAGTACCTGAAAAATGAATTGAATGTCCCTACGGTAGTTTCTTACACGACAAGACCTATCCGTCAGGGGGAGATTGAAGGTGAAGACCATTATTTTATCACGAAAGACCAGTTACCGGCAAAAGAAGAGATGCTGGCATATACCCGGTTCGGGGGATATGAATATTTCGCATTGCACATGCAAGTGCCCGCAGCAGGCTTGTGTAGCTATGTTATCGACGAAGACGGACTGGAAGTGCTTACCCGTAAATACAGTGACCGTTATACAGTCATTGCCATAGCCGTAAAATGCAGCCCGGAAGTATTGCTCCAGCGGGGAATTGCCCCGGAACGCATTCAGCGTGACAGAGATAGAAGAACACTGACCGAGAACTACTTCGATGCCATTATCTTCAATAACGGCACATTGCAGGAGTTTGAGGAAAGCATTATCCGTGAATTTAAAAAACTATAGGTATGGCAGCACCCAAAGCAGAACCCCGCATCTATACAGGAATTGTCCTGGACTTTGAAACCTCCGGACTGGATTGCACAAAGAATGCCTGTACCCAGCTCGCTATGCAAGGTGTCCGGTTCGACACCTGGGAAGTGATAGACCGGTATGTGAAGTATTTCGCACCCTATAACAAACAGGAGATCGGCGCCACCGTCAAACGGAAGGTATTGAAGAACAAACACGAACTGGAGCAGGAAGCATCCGGAATCCCTATGGTGTACGAAGAAGCCGCATTGACCTATTCGGCCATCACAATGTACACGCTCAAATCCCAGGGAGCCGACCTGAAAGGCATTGCAACGGATGTCATCGAATTTGCCAAGCGTTGTACCCTGACCAAAGGTAAACAAACGAAACCCGTGCTGATCGGTCAGAACATCACCTTCGACATCGGCTTCCTCCAGCAATTGATGAACTACGCCGGACTGACCAAGGAATTTGAGAAAGTATTTGCAGGAACCACGGATTTCTACGGCAACTTCCAGCCGCATTATATCGACACAATAGACTTGGGAAGACTGGCATTTGCCCACGACCCGTCTGTAACCTCCTACAAACTGGAACTGACCGCCGAACGGTTGGGTATAGAACTGGATGACGCGCACGATGCCGATGCCGACGTAACGGCAACTCTGAACATTGCAGTCGTATGTTCCAACCGTTTGCGCAATAATACGGGCGGTGCCGGTACAGCAGTGCAGAAAAAGGAAAAAACGAGAGTTCACTTTAAAATTTAAGATATGACCGAGGATATTCAGATACCACAAGAAAGTGAAGAGATCGTTTCCTTCAAAAAGTCCGACCGCATGAACTACGGTGTTGTGGGATACGATGGAAACGAACTGATGGCGGTTATATCAGGCTATGACCTCAATATCAGTTTCAACATGAAGCTGATTAATTCCCTTGCCGACGCCGAAGCCTATGCAAACGGCATGGCAGACGTATTCTATCAGGCCCTTATGGAGCAATTAATAGCAGAAAAGGCAGATTTTGTAAACCCTGATACCACAGCGAAACCTATTCTTTAATAAAGAATCCACGAAGCCCGGAAGTTCTTTCCGGGTTTCTTTTTATCTAAATTATTTAATGGAAAAGAATGAAGACACAAAACTGACCGCCGCCGAGGACGAATTTTGTAACCTGTACGTTTGTGGCGGTAGTAAGTATGCAGGTCAGGCAAGCAAATGTTACATCGAAGTATTCGGTGAGAAAGTAAAATACGTCTCTATGGCGGCCAGGCGCTTGCTGGCTAAACCGCATATACTGGCACGGATAAAGGAACTTGTCGAAGAGTTGCAGCAGGAAACGGAAACGCTCGCCACGAAATTGCAAGTGGCAGAAACTCTGAAAGCGGTTATGGAGGAGACATCAACGGCAAAGTACACAGACAAGTTCGGAATAGACCTTTCTCCGGCTCCGCTCCGGGCGGTTTCCGTCAATGCAGCCAAAGCCCTAATGGAAATGTACCCCATCCGGCACAATCAGGATGCCAAGTTAAGAATAGAGGGCGAAAATGGTATTGTGTTCAATGTTATTGTTCCCACTGCAACAGACAAGCCCCATGAAGATTGATATAAACCGCCGTACAGCAGAGAGACTGATTTATATCCTTATTATCATTTTCCTTGTCATCTACGGGCTAAAGGACAGCGAGGTGGCAGCACGGATGATACATGCGGTTTCGGAAGCGTTTACTGTAATATTAACCTCATAACTATGAAGCAAGTGAAAGAATTTATTGAAAACAATTTCAGGTCCTTGATAATCGTAGTCTCATTTGTAGTCACCATGTACGTGCAGCATGTCAACAATACCACCCGTATTGTAGAGTTGACCAACAGATGTGTGACACTGGAACTTAAAATAGAAGATCAGTACGACAGGATTGATGCTATTAAACTGGATAAGGTGGTCTATGAAACGACCATGCAGCAGTTTACCACTATGCAAACCGATCTGCGTGAAATGCGGTCGGATATCAAGGAACTACTGAAAAACAAACGCTGATGATAAAAGGATTTCTTTTGACCGTCTTTCTCCTTTATTCGGTGCAGTCGGCAGAACACCCGCCATCACCGCCAGAGCTTGCCGTAGAGACGGATTTGTTTGATGAGGCAGTAAAGTGTATCAAAAAGTATGAAGGCTGGCATACGGCAAAAAATTACCCTTATGTGGGCTATGGACACCGGTTGTTACCGGGTGAACATTTCAGGGCAGACATATCGGAAAGTTTTGCAGACTCACTGTTAAGGAAAGACCTGCGGCAGAAATGCAGTGTTTTCCGGCATTTTGGCAAAGACTCGTTAATCTTAGGGGTGCTTGCCTACCATGTGGGAGAATATACGCTGCTCGGTCACGGCAAACGACCGAAAAGTAAATTGATTGAAAAGTTGGAATCCGGCAACCGGGATATATATCACGAATATATTTCTTACCGCAAATACAAAGGTAGGGTAGTTCTATCCATAGAACGCCGCCGGAAAGAAGAGTTTGAGTTATTATTCGATAAAACAAAATCAATTAAAATCAGTAAAGATGATTAGAGAAGGAAGTAACGTAGTGATTGTCCAGTCCGAAGAACTCTCCGGCATGAAGTTGTCAGAGCTTGCGGGCAGAAAGGGAGTCGTAACGGAAGACATGTGTTCCCAAAAACGAACGAACCGGGGTTATATGGTGCATTTGACCGAAGGGGTCTATATGGAAGAGGAAGAATGGTTCATTCCTTTCACGTCCGTAAAAATGGAAGATGATAAGTAAGTTAAACCAGTGGTTGCTGGTTTTCGTATTTATCCTGGGAACTGCCAGTTATGTACTTTATGAAAGAGGCAACCGTTTCGCCCGTGAACGTGACAAATACCAATCGAATACGAATGCCTTGCTTTCAGATGTCAAAAGGATGCAGATTGATTCGTCCACTATGGCATTGGACGTAAAGACGCTCAGGTTGACTTTGAGTGAATACGAGCAATACCGGGCTGAAGATGTTGCCCGTATAGAAAAGATGGGTGTCCAAATTAAAGACCTTGAAGCCGCCGGAAAGCATAACATTACCGTAGATGCCCCCATCCAGGCAGAGGTCAAAGACTCGGTAGTCATTCGTGATACGGTGTCGGTCTATGTCCGGACCGTTAAAATGGATACCCCACACTTGAAATTGGACGGAATAATCGAAAACAACAAATTGACAGGCAAAGTATTTCTCCCGGTTAACCTGCAACAAGCGGTATGGCTGGAATACAAGCACAAGTTTCTATGGTGGCGGTGGGGCGTTAAGGCCGTGCATCAGACAATCAGCAGCGATAACCCTCACGCGCAAATTAATTATTCAGAATTTATTCACATTCAAAAAAAGTAAGCTATGTTTTGGAAAAGATCATTCAAAGGAAAAATCGAGAGTGCCAACCGTGTATTCACCGCTACTATTGAAAAACTACGTGGCATCCAGGCAGACATGACCGCACAAATAGACAAGAACCAGGCAAAAATGCAAAAACTCTCTGATGACAATACCGAACTGGAAGCCATGAAGCAGAAAGCCGCCCGTCAGATTGAGGAAATCAGTAAGTTTATCGCATAATGGCAGAACTGGAACTCTACGAACACGAACAGTTCGACCCGAAGTGGACCAACAAGCATTGTGTCCCGTATTACAACCCCCATATCAACAAGTTCTACGCCAAGTCCATCCACGATGGCAACATTATCAGAAACTCTTATTGTGACACCTTACGGGGTTTGAGACGTAAAATGAGGGAGTATTCCATTAAATAAAACATAAGTTCATTTTGAAAAGAGGATAACCAAAGATGATTTTAGTTACCCTCTTTTTTAACCTCTAATTATTATAGTTCCATTTCAAGCAAAACTATATTTATTTAAGTATTTCTTCTATATTACCACTAATAAACAATTTTATTTCTTTGACCTCATCAAATACCCCATTGGGGAGACAATAGTCTCGAAGTATTTTTAAAATAGAAAAATATTTCATCTCTTTATATAAAGTATAATTCATAGATGAATATTTGTTTAAATCAGAAGGAATCTTATCTTTACTATTTATATTTCTTTTATATATTAATAATCTTTTAATTCTGCCATGTTTCTCATACAAAGATAAATCCGTGTCAGCACCGGCCCAATTGCAGTTAATAAAATTAACATTTACTTGTTTTATAATGGATTCAGAGAAAATGGAGGAAAAACAAAAACTTGTCTCATTAAATTTAGTTTTCGTCTCAAAATGAAGATTTAACATTTCAGATGCATCAATATTGCAGTAGTCAAATAAACAATTTCTTATATGTGTTTCTGATAAAATAGTTCCAGTCATTCGGCAATAATTAAAATGACTATTATCAAATACACATCCATACATATTAGCCCAGCGTAAATTCGTATTTATAAATGAGCAATTTATAAATGTAGCACGAGCCATATTTGCTGTGTCAAGAAAAGTATTGTCAAATTTACAATTTTCAAATTTAGATTTAAGATTCAACTTCTCAACATAAAACATATTAGCATGTTGCATTAATGATTGAGAAAAATCTGTATTCTTAACATTCATTCCAGAAAAACTAATATTTTGCAATGCTAATTGTCTAAAATCTATTATTTTATTGATATTTTTAAAATCATCTTCACAATCTCTATACAGGATGTTAAATGCCAGTTGCACATCATAAGGTTGGGATTTTAAAACTTTAATATCATTATCCAGAGCTAGCCAATCTATTTCCTTCACATACCACTCACTTTTCTCAACACTTGCTCTTTTTCGTATATACTTACATAAAAAATCAAATATAAATTCCGGATTAAATTTTGCGATAGATTTCAATTGTTCTAATGCTCTGATAACGTAGATATAATTATCTGATATCAATGAATTATTATTCAATAAATCATTAGCGATTTGTTCATAATCAATGCCTGGCATTTCATTTTGAAAATGTTCTTCAGGAAGTTCTTCTAAATTTTGGGAGAAAACTTGAATGCCGCCAGGGGCAAAACTAGATCCTACATCAAAAGTTTTACGAGTATTAAACCACTCTCTATATTTAATATATTGTATTGAATGAACACTCTTGGTCTCATCTATATTTATTATAGAATATCCTAATTTCTCTTTATTGTTATTACAGAAAAATTGAGGGGCTTTACAGTAGATTATATTATGTTGTTGTATATTGTCATTGTCTAAATCCTGTTCATGAGTATGTCCTGTTAATACAATGATTGATTTTTGAGATTTCAGCATTTTTTTTAACTCTGATTGAGACCAACTTGATAAATATTCAATTGGATGGTGCATTACTAAAATCTTTCCAATGTTTTCATCTTCAATTCCATCTAACCATTCTTGGATTTTTCTTGTATTTATATTTAATATCTTTTCATTTCCGGCATCATTAATATCATTAAATCCCCCAAAGCTACACAAAGCTGAATTTAAACAAAAAACACTAATCTTATCAAGTATTTTAGTGGAATATCCTGTGATATTAAAATTTTCTTCATCACATATATACTTGGTATAAAAGTTAGCGAAATTATCGAATTTTTTCTTCAATAATGAATCTTCAAAACTTTTACCATTCAAATAGTCATTGAACTTTGATTCTGTAGCTGGAGTTAAAAAACTTTCTAATTCAATATATCTAGTTTCTACAAATTCCCGATCTACATCATGATTTCCTGGAACAAAAATCATGTTTTTATATGAAATACCACATTCCTTTTTGATTTCATCAATCACATTCTTTTGAAAAGAATCATATATTTTCGAACTTCCGGTTTTAGCTATATCTCCTGAAATAATTAAAAATGTCTTGCTCGAATCATAATCCTTTAATTCTTTTTTTAAATCCAGAATAAATTCACTTAAAACCTTTTTTTGTTCAGCATGTACATTTTCTATATAATGTATGTCTGATAGGTGTATTAGATTAATCATGTTAATTGTGTTTAAAATTTAACTACATTCAAAAATAATGAAAAAATATAGAATGAGAAATTTTTCTTGTTATCACATAAAAATCTTTCACATCTACTTTTACACTTGTAAATATGCTTGCAATTTAATGAAAATTTTAAAAACAAGCAAATAAAAACATCAATATATTTCATTATATGTAAAATGGGAAGATTATTCAACCTTCAATTAGAAAATCAACAATATTCTTACTCAGAGAACGCAATCAGAAAATTAGCAGAAAAGATTTAGCCTTTTTTTTATCAATATCTCTAATCTTTAATGTAACTCATAAATCATAAACTATGAAACTCACACTAAAGAGAAAGTTCTTCGGTAACAAATACACTATCGGGGACTTGTTCATCGACGGCAAGTTCTTCTGTAACACCATCGAAGACACAGTAAGGGAACTTCCCCTTATTTGTCCCAACACCCCCAAAGGTCTTTCCTGTACATGCCCCGGCAAAGTCTATGCAGAAACCGCTATTCCGTTCGGAACATACAAGGTCACCATGAAATACAGTCCCAAGTTTAAGCGAGTATTACCTTACTTGCACAACGTCCCGCATTTTATCGGCATCCTTATTCATTCAGGCAACGACCAAACCGCATCTGCCGGTTGCATCATCGTTGGTAAAAACACAGTAAAAGGCAAAGTACTGGAGTCACGGAAGACCTCAGATGCTCTCAACGCCATTTTAAGCAAAGAAAAGGACATCATAATCGAAATCATCAGATAATGGCAGGGAACAAACTAAGAGCCCCCAAAAACATTCTGATTGACTTCAAGCCATCACCTCGCCAGTATGAACTTTGGAAACTACTACAACCTAATTACTGTCCGGTCTGTGGTGGTGATATAGAACAAGTCCTGGTTGGCTATGATATAAACCACAATCCACAGTATAAACCGGAATGCACTCATTGTCATAATCAGAATCTCGCACAATTAATTTTAGGTGGTGGTGCTGCTGGTAAATAACCTCTGCCAGCCTATGCAGTAATGTATAGAAAACAATCTCTTTAATTGCTGGAAACTCTTAACATTTTAAGGTGAAGACAATCAGCAGCCAAGCCGGTAAACCGGAAGGTTCAACGACTATCCGAAAGGAGTACGGCCAAGCGGTCGGAAATGGGAGACCCCTATTTATAGGGTGAAGATATAGTCTAACCTGTATGGAAACATACAGCAGCGAAAGCGGTCATTAAGTAGCGATTAATGGCGAATACATTCTTTGGGAGGAAAATCATATTTAGGTAGTGTCTGGCTGATAAGCAGTTGCATCCGATTTGAAAATATTCGTGCAGTTGTAGCCCGAAAGACATTGAAGTCCCTGAAAGAAAGTACCTGGAACACAATCAAAAGTGTTCTGAAAGATTGGGGACTCAAAGAAGACGTCAACTTCAAAGTCAATAACATAGAAGGGACATTGACCTTCTGGAATGACAGTGTTATCATAATGAAAGAAATGGCAGATATTCCGTCAGACCCTAATTTTGAAAGGTTTGGAAGTTCGGAATTTACGATAGCCATGGTCGATGAATGTTCTGAAATATCGGAAAAAGCAATCGAAGTTCTTTTTTCCCGCTTACGTTGGAGAACCCATGAGACTTTTAAGACTTCTCGAATGCTGATGACCACCAACCCTACGACAAACTGGGTACGCAGCCGCTTCGTCCAAGACGAGAACGGTGATAAGGTTACACCCAGGGAAGGCGAAGCCTATATTCCCTTTTCTGTTTTTGATAACCCCAATATCGCATTTCGACAGACTTACGAAGCAGCCCTTAACAAAATTCGCGACCAAGCCACAAAAGAACGCCTGCTCTATGGCAATTGGGACTTCGTAGAAGCAAACTCAATGGCAATTTACAATAAGTTCGACGGAACAAAGCATCTGATAGCCAATCTGAAGGAAAGTGTCTATGACCCGACAAGACCCTTGATTACCTCATGGGACTTCAACGTAGCTCCGCAAATGTCCACCATCACCGCCCAGATTGACTATGAAAACAAGAAAGTGTACATTCTGGAAGAAATCCTGGGCAAACCGGAGGAAAAAGAAAACAATACCCCCGCTTTAGCCCGGAAAATGAGGACCAAACTCTACCGGGACAAACACATAGGCGGGATTGATGTAACCGGTGACCCAGCCGGGCTCCAGCGTTCAACAACGAACGAGGACGGCGTGAATAACTATACGATTATCGCAGACACAATGGGGAGGGGCGTACTTCGACCGAAAGTTAAACTATTGAAGAAACAACCTCCACAGGCGACTCGCTGTGAATTTATCAATGAAGTTTTTTCCGGTTATTGTGGTTGGGAGATAATGATCGATCTCCGTTGCCGACGCTTGACGGAGGATTTAATCTACCAGTTACGCAACGAGGACGGGACGAAGAGCAAGGCAAAGGTTACAGACCCTCGTACAGGGGTCAAATACGAGCGCTACGGGCATTTATCCGACTGCCTGGACTATCTGCTCTGTTACTATCTCCGGGACGCCTGGTACAAGTTTAAATCGGGTGATGCGAATGTGAGCATTCTATCCACCGCAGTAATAAATGAAGGATTTAATTATTAGAACCCACTTATAGATGTATAGACGATTTTTAAACAACGATGACTACCTGGGAGTCGTAACAGCCGATGCGCTGTCCCAGATGACGAGAGGAAATGATGAAAGGTTCATTCAAGCAGAAGAAGCCGCCGAAATGAGCCTTGTGGAATACCTTAGTGAAAACTACGAAGTGGAACAGGAACTGCGCAAAGGAAAGTACATCGCCGGATATGACCGGAAAATCACTTATCCCGTAGGAGTGCATATATATCACGAAGGACGGATATGCGAAGTCATCCGTGCCATCAGCGGATATAAGGCTCCTGCACCCTTTGAATACTGGGAAGAATACACAGGACAGGAGATAGATAATATCATGCCTTATTCCCAGTTTGAAACCTATCACAAAGGGGATATGGTAACTTGTAACGATACTGCCTATATATGCCTGCATGAAAACGGTTATAAGTTCAATGATATACGCATTCCAATGGTGGTAGGCTGGTTGGAGGCTTTCTATGAAGAATGGCAACCCGTAGATTACAATTTGTGGGATGTAGTGCTTTTTGAGGGTGGATTTTATACGCTGATCTCCCAGGAAGGTTTCGACAACAATCAGACACCGATGGAATCAGTCAATTGGGGTGCTATCGCCGATTACGACCCTGACTACAACGAATACGAATTAAATGGGCACGAATATGTAGTGTTGGATAACAAGGTCTTTTATCCGGAACTGGACCCCAATGCGGATATACCGGAGATAGGTAGGAACCTTTCCCCGAATGACCCCAGGAATTTCAACCTGAAAAAGCACATGGTCAGATTGGCTATGTACGAGCTTACCAAGTTGATAGCACCAAACAATGTTTCGATTGTGCGCATCAAGGATTATGAAAGCTCAATGAAATGGCTGTCAGACGCGGCAAAATTGAAGCTGAATCCACAAATTCCAAGAAAGTTATCTGATGACAAAAAGCCGGTGATGGATTGGCAGTTATCTACTTTCCAAACAAGCTATGACCCATACAAGAACCCGTGGTTAACTTAATTATCGTAAGATTGGGGTATCGGATTACATTTTGATACCCCAGTTCTTTTTTACTTTGTTATTCTCGTCCAGCTCACAAATCACCTTCACTCCACCGGCAAGAGTCACTTCAACCAACTTTTCTCCTTCAGCACCCTCTTCCGCTATTATCATACCGGCTTCTGCCATTGCGTTAACCATTTCATTTGCCTGTTCGATTTGCTCCTGTGTGGCAGTAGGAGATGGCTTACTTTCCTTGTCTTTTTTCATGTTTTTACTTAATTGTGCTTGCAGTCCTGCAAACTGTTTTAAATGAAGTGCGTGGACTATAACCTACACAATCCGGGAACGGCCATGCCCCACGTCAATGATAAGTTACGCCCACGCAAAACGTGAACGTCTAACTTATACTCTATTTTGACGTATCTAAAATTTGGCCGTTTTGGATCGTTAGAATATAGCTAAACGCATATTAATACTTAATCTCCTTATTTTCTCTTTCTATTGTCTGTTTCTATGCTTTCCTTTTTATCAATTATATATGCAAAAGTAGATATTTATTTTGTATTCAATAGCATTATCCTTCATTTTTCAACCAAACTTGCAGTTCCGGCAATAATTTTTGTATCACGACCATCGGGCTATAACCAAAGCTGTTTTTTATAGTAACATTTGCTCCATGCTCTAACAGCGCATTTGTGATGTTGATACTTACTTTCTCAGTCACGCACTTATATAATGGCGTATTCCCGAATCTATCAATAGGGTCTATTACAGCATTCTTCCTTATCAATGCTTCAACTACACAGTAGTTATTCTCTTGGACGGCAAAATGTAGGGGAGTGTATCCGTTACGGTCTGCTTGGTTAAGATCGATCTCCGTTTCATTTATCAGGTGCAGAGCCAAATCTGTTCGTCCTTCTAAAATACAAATAGCCAAAATGCCCCGGTTGTCTTCATTAATAGAGTTGATGCCATACTGCCGGATAAACGCATCAAGCACATCCAAGTTCCCGTCAACCAGTATATCCAGCATATCCACTTCATCAAAAATATTTTCCTTTTCCATTATCTAATTCTGTTTTTCCGGTGCAATTATAAGAAGATATACCAGAAGAAACAAGTGTTTTGACGGTTTGAAAAGTGAAGTCATACAGTAAGATAGCACGTAAATTGCGCTTAATGAAGAGGAACGGGAAATCTTCCATATATAGCAGAAAAAAGAATCTTTAACATAAGGAGAGAATAAGGCTACCTTATTAATAAAAACGGGCATCAATAGAGTATGTTACTTTTCTATTGATGCCCGTTTCAATTTATAGGTCCCTGCTTTAGAATACAGAATTCATTTTCGTCAATAAGGTTTCGCCTTCGGTAAACTTGTAATAGTGTTTAAAGATTACCGCAACGCTGTTTCCTGCCTGTTCTGCCGCAACTGCCGGAGAACAACCCGCATCCACCATACGGGAGATAAATGTACCACGTGCGGAATACCAGGTGATATTCTCCTTTATGTCCAGAATCTCACAAACTTTAGTCAGCGTCTTGCTGACTCTATCAGAGATTTGAATGACCCTATTACGCATTTTGGCCTCAGTAGTGTGTTTTTTCGTAAACACAGGGAATACATAGTTGTCAATACTTTGCCCTTTATACTTCTCAATAATCCGTTTTGACTTCTCTATTAACAAAGGTTTCCCGATTTTGGGGAACTTCATTCGTTCATAGATGACTTGATTACCTTGAATCATATCGTGAGTAAGGTGGCAGACATCGACATTCGCCATACCTCCAGTGTAATAACTAAAGAGGAACAAATCCAAATGAAATTGCTCTTTAGGAGAGAACAGGCTTCTATCTACATTCTCGATCAACTGTATAACCCTTTTAGATACGGTTTTCGGCTCGAATTTATGCCACTTCATCTTATCCTCAACACAACCGAATATCTCCGGGTCTGCACCGTACATATTAAGTCCTTTGGCATAGTTGACTATTGCTCTCAGTTTGCGTAGCTTTTGATTCAAGCCCCCCTTATTGCCATTCGCAATTCCCTTTTTCTGCGTGTACAGAACGAAGTCCAAGAGGAACTGTTTGGTTATGTCACTGAAATAGAATACAGATAACGGCTTATTATATTTCTTCAGTGTAAATTCCTCAAACGCCTTCTTTATAATCTTATAGTCCTTGACACTTGACAGACTTTTCACAATCTTGCCGTTTTTCTCCTTTTCCTTCTCAGAGAATTTATTAATCAGATAATCAATCATCTGAGGTACTGACAGAGAACGGTCCTCTTCTTTGATTTCCTTTTCTTTCTTTTTCTCAAAGCTAAGAGACAATTCAGCGGGACTCCACTTGCGTCCTTCTTCTTCCCACTCTTCTGCAATCTTTTGATATTTCAGTTTCAAGTCAAGAAGCATCTTATTCTTTTTGATAGCATCAGTTGACTTGGAAATAAACGATTGGGATGTGTTATCCCAGTCCTTGAACGGACCGGTAATATTTAACACTTTAGAAACTCTGTTGTAACCAGTTTGGAAAAATATGATCTCCAATTTCACCAATTTTTTGTCTTTTAGGGCTGCTTTCCCCTTAATGTTGATTGAATACATATAATTGGTTTTTTATGTGCTCATGTAGGCTAAAAAACGCCCGCATTACTGCTTACATAAGAATAGAGGTTACCCGCTATTTTTGTTTATTTCAGCATCTCGCCCGATTAAACCAAGTTAGATAGCAATCTAATAATCAGTGTCTTATTTTATACTTTTTCATATATGGCAATAAAAAAAGGCTATCTATCCCAGACAGCCAATCTTTTGTTAACCTTAAATCTAATACTATGAAAAACACACTACAAAGATACGGACTTTATTTATAATAGCAAGTTTCTAGTCTGTATTTCGCCGTTTTATAACATGCTTTATAAATATGTCGTATCTTGTTAACAAATGAATCTAAAAGTGTAAAGTTTTGTTTATTATAACCTTTCGAACTTCTTGTTTTATGAATGATAGAGGAGGACAAACGAAAATAAAAGTCTGTGATGGTTATTTTCTATTTCTTATTTTATATCTTTGATGGCACTTTACTGATTGAAAAAATAATAGTTGCTTATGAAAAACAGACAGTTTATTGTATTTGCTCTTTTATTAGCGTGTCCGTTGCTGTTACACGGACAGGAAACGTCTCTCTGTGGAAAAGAATCATGTAATAAAGGTTATATCCGGCATCCATGGTATGGAAAAAAGGTTGGTTATATAGGAGACTCGATAACTGATCCCAATTGTTATGGAGATAACATAAAAAAGTATTGGGATTTTTTGAAAGAATGGTTGGATATCACTCCTTATGTGTATGGAGTGAGTGGACGTCAATGGAATGATGTACCCCGTCAGGCAGAACAATTGAAAAAGGAGCATGGAGAAGAGGTTGATGCCATCGTGGTTTTGATGGGGACAAATGATTTTAATAGCAGCGTACCTGTCGGGACTTGGTTTGCAGAGAAAGAAGAGCAGGTGATGGCTGCCCGTGGTGAAACTAAAAAACTGGAAACGCGTAAAAGGCGTGTTCCTATAATGACGAATGATACGTATAAAGGCCGTATTAATATTGGTTTGAGTCATTTGAAAAAATTGTTTCCCGATAAACAAATTGTTTTGTTGACCCCATTGCATCGTTCTTTAGCGGAATTCGGCGAAAAGAATGTACAACCGGATGAAAGCTATCAGAATAAATGCGGAGAATATGTGGATGCTTATGTACAGGCCATTAAGGAAGCAGGTAATTTGTGGGGAGTTCCTGTAATAGATTTTAATTCGGTTACAGGTATGAATCCGATGATTGAAGAACAACTTATTTATTTCTATGATTCGGGGTATGATCGTTTGCATCCTAATACCAATGGTCAAGAACGTATGGCACATACATTGATGTATCAATTACTTTCTTTGCCTGCATCATTCTGACAGTTGGACATTCATTTTTTTGTCTTTTTGGAAGAGTTTGTTTATTTGGGAGAACCTCCTATGTTTCGATGTGAACTTTGAAGGATTGAAAAAATGTTCAAATGGCAAATAAATGTTATTTGAACATTTTTTTATTAGTTCTTATTTACTGAAAGAGTAATTGAGCTATTGATTTTGAACAAATTTCTATATTCTTGTATCATTTTTTATGGTTTCTTTTCTTGTTCTTGTTTACTTTTGCCTGAATCTTTTAACTTATAAAATGTATATGAAAAACATGAAATTAAAAGTATTACTTGCTTTATGTGCTTTACTCCTGTTATCGGCTTTTATTGCTGAGAGAAAAGAACCCATTACTATTTTTATGATTGGTGATTCCACTATGGCGAATAAAAGTCTGAAGAATGGTAATATAGAGCGTGGTTGGGGACAAATGCTTCCCGGATATTTTACGGAAGAGGTTGTGGTGGATAATCACGCTATGAATGGAAGAAGTTCACTCAGTTTTATCAATGAAGGACGTTGGGATGTAGTGCTTTCTAAAATTCATAAAGGTGATTATGTATTTATTCAGTTCGGGCATAATGATGAGAAACCTAGAGCCACATTACATACAGAACCCGGAAGTACCTTTGATGATAATTTAAGACGTTTTGTGAATGAAACACGTGCTAAGGGAGGAAATCCTGTACTGTTCAATTCTATAGTCCGTCGTAATTTCCCTCCTAAAGGTGTGACGGAGATAAAGGGTAGTTATGAAAAAGAAGGTCCGGTATTGGTTGATACCCATGGGGAATATCTGGAATCTCCCCGTCGGGTGGCCGGAGAAATGAATGTACCTTTTATTGATTTGAATAAATTGACCCATGACTTGGTTACCGGTATGGGAGTCGAGAATTCAAGAAAATTGTTTATGTGGATTCCAGCAGGACAATATGAATTTTGTCCGGAAGGGAAAATTGATAATACTCACTTGAATATATATGGTGGACGTATAGTTGCCGGGTTGGTTGTGGACGCTTTGATGGAAGAAGTGCCGGCTTTGGCAAAATATGTGCGACGTTATGATTATGTGGTGGCGAAAGATGGGAGTGGGGATTTCTTTACAGTTCAGGAAGCAGTGAATGCGGCAGTTGGTGGTGGCAAGAAAACAATATCTATACTTGTCCGTCCGGGAGTATATGAAGAGTATGTTTCTATGCCGGAATCATCGCCTCGAATAGAATTGGTGAAACAGACAGGGGCTGAGATCAGGGATAACGGGTTCACACAAGATGTTTATGTGGCACCTTATAAGGGTGACAGAGTATGTGCTATTAGTTATACATTTGATGATGGTTTACAGGAACACTATACGTTGCTTTTCCCTAAATTGGAAAAATATGGCTTTAAAGGTACTTTCTGGATATGGGGTAAATGTATAGAGAATGAAAGTGCTATGCAGGGAAAACCGAGAATGTCGTGGGCGCAAATTAAAGAGATGAGTGACAAAGGGCAAGAAATATCCAGTCATAGCTGGTCACATACGAATTTAAAGCGTGTTTCTTTGGAGGAAGTAAAAATGGAAGTAGAGAAGAATGACAGTATACTTTATGAGAAAACAGGAAAAATACCGCGTACATTCTGTTATCCTTTCAATGCTGTTAATAGTGATATATTAAAAATAACTTCAAAGAACAGGGTAGGTACACGTACCGAACAATATCCCATCGGGGGAGATAAATCGAAATCAACTCCTGAGTCTTTAGATAAATGGGTGGAAAGCTTGGTAAACTCCGGTAGATGGGGAGTGGCAATGATACATGGAATATCGCAAGGATATGATGCTTTTCTGAATCCCGAAATATTGTGGGAACATTTTAGTAAGGTAAAGGCTCTGGAAAATAAAATATGGGTGGGTACATTTAGAGAGGTGGCTGCCTATACAAAAGAACGAGAAAAAATTCGCTTGAATGTGCTAGAAAAAGAAAACGGCTATAACATAACTCCTCATTTGGATATGAATGCACAATTATTTACGGAACCACTGACTATGGTATTGAAATCTGTGGGAAATAGAGTTTCGGAGATTAGGCAAGATGGGAAAAAGCTTTTTCTAAAGAAGGATGCTGATAAGATTCTTTTCGATTTTAATCCTTATGGAGGGATGATTCAGATTCGTTTTATCTGAGGTGTTGGATATAGTTTGTAAAACTAGAATAGGGAAATCCGTTAGTCTTTATTGTAACCATTTAAGGTGTGATAATAAGATTAACGGATTTGTTTTTTACACTTTTATAAGGTTACTCAGAATTAATTTCTAAATTTGTTCCCGTTAACTTTATTCCTTTTCCAAAAGAAATAAAATGGAAAACACAGAGAAACTGATAGTAGAACAACTGAAAAATGGCAACGAAGATGCTTATAAATACATCTATGATTATCATTATGTTCTTTTGTGTCATGTAGCAAATCAATATTTGAACGATAATTTTTTATCGGAAACTATAGTCGGAGATGTAATTTTTCACCTTTGGGAAATCAGAGAAACTTTAAACATTACTATTTCTATTAGAAGTTATCTGATAAAGGCCGTTCGTAATCGTTGTATAGACTATCTGAAATCTGGATCTGAAAAAAAGGAAATTTCATTTTCAGTTCTAGTACCGGAAGAGATGTCTGAAGAAAAGTATTTGCAGTCAGATAATTATCCTTTGGGAATATTATTGGAACGTGAATTGGAGCATGAAATCCGTATGGCAATAGACAAACTACCGATTGAATGTAGATGTGTTTTTGAAAAAAGCAGATTTGAGGAGAAAAAATATGAAGAAATTTCTCAGGAATTAGGTATTTCTATAAATACGGTTAAGTATCATATAAAGAATGCATTATCTTTCCTTCAGACTGAATTGAGCAAATATTTAATTGCTTTGATTTTATTTTTTTCGTGTTGAAACAGAAAAAAGTTTCTTTTAGGACTACCCTGTATTTAAAATAAATCGTCTTCACTTTAGAAACAACAAAGATGAAAGCAGAAAAAGAACATATTGATGAATTAATAGTATCCTATTTAAGTAATGAGTTGGATGGAAATGCTGTGCATGAACTGAAGGAGTGGATAGCTGCGTCTGTGGAAAATGAAAAGTATTTTATGCAGCGGCAAGAAATTTGGTTTTCTGCCATAAGTGTGAAAGAGGATGTTAAATATGATAAGAGCAAAGCATTTGAACAATTTAAAAATAGAATTGCTAATCAGAGGTTGAATGATAAAAGAGAACGTGAAAATTTCTGTTTGTCTAAATTTTGGCGTTATGCAGCTGTTATTGTTATATTGTTCTCAGTTTCTTATTTTTCTTATTGGAGGGGTGGAATAAGTATAAAAGAGGAATTTTCGGATATCATTGTGGAGGCTCCTCTTGGTTCCAGAACAAAATTAACCTTGCCGGATGGGACATTGGTGTGGTTGAATGCTGGATCGCGTATAACATATTCACAAGGATTCGGAGTAGGGAATAGAAAAATAGAATTGATAGGAGAAGGATATTTTGAAGTTAAACGAAATGAAGAAGTTCCATTTCTTGTGAAAACGAATAGTTTGCTGGTAAAAGTATTGGGTACGAAATTTAATTTTCGGGATTATCCGGATGATGCAGAAGCCGTTGTTTCTTTGTCCGAAGGAAAAGTGTCATTGAATAATTTATTGAAAAAAGAAAAAGAAGCTTTTTTGTTACCCAATGAAAGGGTGGTCTTGAATAAAAAGGATGGCAGAATGCATGTGGAGCATTCTACTGTTGCCAATGCATTACAATGGACTAACGGATATTTATTTTTTGATGAGGAATTGTTACCGGATGTTGTGAAGGAGTTAGAACGTAGTTATAATGTGAAAATACAAATAGCTAGTGATACTTTGAATACTTTCAGATTCTATGGAAATTTCGTTCATCGTGAGCAAAATATTCAGGAAGTTTTGGAAGCATTATCTGCGACCCGTAAGATTCATTATTTTATTGAAGGACACAATATAACTTTATATTAAATAGGGAGTGGATTAAAATTGTTTAACCTTAAAATTAAAAGTATGAATAGAATTAGAGCTGTAATACTGTGATAGGGGTACGAAGGGGATGGAAAAGAAAAGGTGGGAAGATATAGGGATTTTCCCACCTTGATGAAATCTCTTTTTCGACTTACGATTGTGAGTGCGCTTTTAGAGAGTGCAAAGTTAATGATTTTTCTCTTTAAAAGCTAAGTTCATTTAATTTTTTAATTAATAAATTACTAATTTATGAAAAACAAGAGAAAGGCCATATTATTGGTCGGGGCTTTGCTTTGCCTTAATTTGAATATCTTCTCACAGAATATACCATTGAAAATGAATAAAGTGTCAGTGAAAAAAGCTATGACTGAGCTAAAAGAAAAAAGTGGATATTCATTTGTGTATATAGCTGGGGATGTAGATACGAAAAAGATTGTTAATATAGATGCTGAGCAACTGCAAGAAGTTATTGAGCAAATCTTGGAAGGACAAAATGTTTCTTATGAGATAAAAGATAAAAATATCGTTATTCGGAAGAAGGAGGTAGAACAGTCTATATTGAACGAGAAGAAAGAACAAGATATTTCAGGGCTTGTGATGGATGTTATGGGAGAACCTATCGTAGGAGTTAATGTGATGGAAAAGGGGACTACTAATGGTACTATTACTGATATGGATGGTAAGTTTTTACTTAAAGCTCCTGCGAATGCAACTCTTATTATTAGTTTTATCGGTTATAAGACTCTTGCTGTTAATTTGGAAGGGGAAAAGAATGTGAATATAACTCTGAAAGAGGATTTGGAACAATTAGATGAAGTGGTGGTGGTTGGTTATGGAACTCAAAAAAAATCTAGTTTGACAGCATCTGTGGCGACAGTACCTCCAAAAGAACTGAGTAAACAGATGGGGCATTCTGTTGCAGCTGCTTTGCAGGGGAGGGCTCCAGGAGTCGAAATATTGCAAAAGGGGGGAGAAGCTGGGGCAGATATCAAGATACTTGTTCGGGGAGCAGGTACATTTGGTGCTACTGAACCTTTATATGTTATTGATGGCGCATTTTCTAATAATGGGCTAAATTCGTTGAATCCTTCAGATATTGAATCAATAGAAATCCTGAAGGATGGTTCGGCGGCTGCCATTTATGGTTCTCGCGCTGCAAATGGGGTTGTGCTGATAACTACCAAGCATGGTCAAAAAGGTAAAGCAAAAGTTGAAATTTCTGCAAACTATTCTTTGCAGACCCCTTCTAAATACCTTGATTTTCTAGATGCAAATGAGCATCGCGAATATACTAAGCAAATTGTTGCAAATTCAACAAACCAGACTCAAGCTCCAGAAAATATTCATCCTACTAATCCTAATATTAATACCGACTGGCAAGATGCATATCTAAGAAATGCTCCTATGTATAATTTGAATGCTTCAATTTCTGGTGGTGGTGAATATTCAACTTTTAATACAAGTTTGGGGTATTTTGATCAGCAAGGTATTATGGAATTTTCTGGTTTTAAGAAATATAATGCACGTGTCAATGGAACTTTTAAGAAAGGACGTTTGACTGTTAGTGAAACTCTTTCTGCTGCTTTTACAAATAAGGAGCCTCAAGTAAGGATGGTGATGGGGATTCCTACTGTTCCAATGACTGATGTAGAGGGAAGGTATGTATCTGCAGGTAAAGATTATTATGTAAATGAAGGAAAAGTTACTAATCCGTTTGCATCTTATTCCAATACTGTTCGAAGAAATAAAACAGTTAATGTTACTGGTAGTTTGAATATAGGGCTGAATTTATATAAAGGATTGGATTATAAGCTACTACTTGGAGGTGACTATATATCAACAAATAATATATCTCGGTCCATTGCTTTTGACTCCAATTGGGATGAGAATGGTAATGCAGATCCTGATTATAGCAGAACGATTAATTCACTATCTGAAAGCCGTGGACAGCGATTTAGTTATACAATTGATAACATTTTGACTTATAAGAATATGTTTGCTGGTCATACTATTGATGTAATGGTAGGTACAAGTTGGATGAGAGAATACTATAGAACTATGGGGATTGGTTCTGGTTCTACAGATTTGGGTGGTCCTAATATTACTATTTTTAATGGGAAAGGAGATATAACAAGTGAAGAATACAATTCAGCTTTACTCTCCTTTTTTGCTCGCTTGAACTATGACTATAAGGAGCGTTATCTTGTTTCTGCAAGTATTCGTAGTGATAAATCTTCCAAATTTGCTAAAGGAAATAGGGTCGGTTACTTTCCTTCGGTTTCAGTGGGTTGGAATATACATGAAGAGAATTTTTTTAATATAGAATGGATAAGTAAAATGAAGATTAGAGCTAGTTATGGCGAATTAGGAGCTAATTTTATAGATCCATATTCTTTCCTTTCTATGGCTTATGGTCCAATACCTTCTGTATTCGGTGAAAATCAGATTGGTCAAAGTAGTGTGATGAATGGTTATGTAACCAAATTTGCTCAGGAAAATTTGACTTGGGAAAAATCAATATCTAAAAACGTAGCATTGGAAATGGCTTTTCTGAATAATAAAATTTCTTTTACAGCTGAATATTTTTGGAAAGATAATAATGACTTACTTGCTCCATTACTTCCATTAGCATCGTCAGGGCAAACCATTATGACTAATGGGGGGGATTTGCCAGTTTTTAATTCTGCATCTGTTGAAAATAAAGGTTTTGAATTTACGGTAGGTTATCGTAATAATTGGAAGGATTGGAGTTTGGATGTTACTGCCAATATTTCGGCATTAAGAAATAAAGTAAAGAGTTTGGGTGAGGGAGTACAACCCATTAAGGCAGAGGTGATGATGAGTGGTTCTTTTAATGACCGTCCTACTATTACTAAACCGGGCTTGCCTATTGGTACCTTTTGGGGATATGTGGTGGAAGGTTTTGATAATGATGGTAATTTTATTTTTCAGGATAATAATGGTAGTGTGAATGGTGTATTGACAGGAAAGCCGGATGGGAAGATTGATGAGAATGATAAAACGGATATTGGTAATCCTCATCCGGATTTTACTTATGGTTTAAATATAAATGTAGGTTATAAGAATTGGGATTTGACTGCTTTTTTCCAAGGAACGCAAGGTAACGATATTTTTGCTTTAATGAAATATGATTGGTATTTTGGAGGAGCTAATAGTGCTACCCTAAAGGATGCTTTCTATAATTCATGGACTCCGCAAAATCCTAATGCGGAAGCTCCTAAACTGAATAGTAAAAACAGTTCTGGCATAAACTCGCTTCCAAGTACATTCTATGTGGAGGATGGTTCTTATTTCAGATGCAAGAATCTACAAATCGGTTATTCCTTTAATAAGAAATTATTGCAAAAATTCCATATAGAATCATTTAGAATATATGCGGGGGTACAAAATTTATTCACTATCACAAAATATCCCTTGTATGATCCCGAAGTTAGTTCAAACGTGTTGTTTGACAGAGGTGTGGATGGTTTCTGGCAAGCACAGGAAAGTCCTCATGAAGCAACAATGAATTCTAGAGTATATAATCTTGGTGTCAATTTAACTTTCTAAAAACAGAATGAGTATGAAAATAATGTTGCGTAAAATTATAGTTATCATCATCAGTTTTGTAACTATTGGAATGATGGGCTCATGTGAAGATATTTTTAATGATTTGGCGGTGAATCCTAATCAATCAGACGTTAATTCATTTTATACTACACTAGAAAATTGTAATAAGGGAATTCTTGGTATCTATGGGTATATTTCGACTCCTCGTAATTTGGGAGCTTGTGGATTTGGTTTGATGTTGACTCGTAGTGATGAGGGGTGTTCGGTAGCTGATTATGGAGTACCAGGTGCTTATAATGAAGAGTTTACCCCTTCCTATTATTCATTGGTTCAACCTTTTCAGTTAATGTATACAGCTGCTTCCCAAGCTAACCAAATGATTGAAAGTCTTACTGAAATAGAATTCAGCAATAAAGAATTACAGGATGCATATTTGGGGGAGGCTTATTTTCTTCGTGCATTTACACATTTCTTTTTATTCATCAATTATAGGAATATTCCTTTGATTAAAGAATTGCCTAAGGCTCCTAATGAATATAAGCCTCAGGCAACACCTGAAGAGGCTTGGGATTTTATTATAGATGATCTGATCAAAGCTAAAGATTTACTTCCTGACAAGAATTTTTGGGATGCTAAAAATAAAGGACGTGTGACGAAAGCTTCTGCTTATGCACTTTTGGGTAAGTCATATCTTTATAGATCCGGTATTGAACCCAAATATGGAACTTCACAAATAACTTATTATAATGAGGCTGCTGCGGCTTTTGCAGAAATCATTAATGGTAATTGTGGGGACTACAGATTGGTAGATGACTATTCATGGAACTTTGATGTGGCACATGAAAATAATGATGAATCTATTTTTGAAGTACAATTTGTCGGAGTGTTGAATACAGGATTTAACCCAGGATTTGTGGACAGTGGGTTGTTCAATGACGTCCGGTGTAAAATGTGTATAATGAATAGAAGTAGAAATTCGAATAGTTCTGCACAGGTTATGCACAATTGGTTATATGATAAATTTGTAGCGTCAAAAACAGTGACAGGAGAAACTGATCCACGTATGTTTGGTTCGTTTGTTTTTAATGATAATGTATCGGAGATTATACGTCCGAAAGGTATGAAGGTTACTTTTCTTGAAGGGAAGGACTGGGAAGCAGAAATGGGTTCAAAGGAAGGAACATTTGGTGAACAATATGAGTTGGCAATGGGATATAAAATGTGTAGTAGGAAATGGTTGGATTGGACCTTACCTCCGACAGATGATGCTGGTGGGCATTTTTTTAATGGACGTGCACAAGGAGTAAACTGGAGAATGATTCGTTATTCGGATGTTTTGCTGATGTATGCTGAAGCTGTAGTAATGGGAGGGAAAGCCACTGCAAACATAACCCCGTTAGAAGCAATAAACAAAGTACGCGATAGGGTAGGAGTACCTCATGTAACAGAAGCTAATATGAGAACTATTGAAGATGAACGTATTCTAGAACTTACCTATGAAGGCTCCCGATTCTTTGACTTGCTTCGTTGGGGTAAAGTAGTAGAGCGTTTTCGCGAATTGGAAAATACTGATCCTTTGTTTAAAAGGTTTAGCAGGGCTCAATATATGGGGTTTAAGGAAAATAAGAATGAATGGGTTCCATTGCCAATTGATGAAGTAGAGGGTAATCCATATATCACTAAAAATAATCCAGGATGGTAATTAAAAATAGAATAATTATGAAAGTATTTTATTATATTATATGTGCAGCTTGCTTTGTCGGCTGTGTGTCATCTTCCAATGATAAAACGGTGAAAGAGAATGGTAGAACATTGCATAATGGCATTGTGCTGCCCGAGCAATGGCCTCCTAGTATGATTGATGATGGAGTACGTCGCGAAATGTCTTTACCTTATATTTCAAACAAACCGACTGTTATTTCTGTAAATCTAGGACGCCAATTATTCGTTGATGATTTTTTAATTGCAGAAACAGATATGGAGCGTGTTTCCCATAAGGCTATGTTCTATGAGAATAATCCGGTACTTGCTCCGGATAAGGAGTGGGAATACACTTTTGAACGTGCTCCTTATGCTGCTCCTTTCAGTGATGGAATATGGTATGATGAAAGCGAACAAAAATTTAAAATGTGGTATTTGGCTGGTGCCGGATCTATGCACAAACATCGTCAAAGCTTTTATACTTGTTATGCGGAGTCAAAAGATGGGAAGCATTGGGAAAAAGTGAATATGGATATAGTGCCGGGTACGAATATTGTAGATACTTGTGATCGGGATGCGGCTACAGTTTGGCTCGATAAAATGTGTCCAGAACCAGAAAAACGTTTCAAACTCTTCAATGTGGAAAAACATAGTGGAGGATGGAAAATAATTTTAAAATATTCAAAAGATGGTATTCATTGGTCGGAAGGAGTTGCGCAATCAGGACCGGTGGGGGATCGTACCACTGCTTTCTATAATCCGTTTACTCAAAAATGGGCTATTAGTCTACGGCAGGGGAGTAAAGCAGACGGACGCTCTAGAGGCTATTTGGAAAATGAAGATCCAGAGATGGCAGTTAGCGTGGCGCATTCATTGGCTAAAGGAATAAAGGATAAAAATATAGTTTTGTGGTTTACTCCTTCCGATAAGGAACTGCCACATCCTGAATTTCCTGATGTGCGTCCAGCCATTTATAATTTTGATGCTATGCCTTATGAAAGTGTTATGCTAGGGTTCTATGCTATGTGGAAAGGACCAGAGAATGATCTCTGTGGTAAGTTAGGTATTCAGAAAAGAAATGAAATAGGGATGGGATATAGTCGGGATGGTTTTCATTTTTATCGTCCCAGTTATGAACCTGTTATGGGAGTAAATGAAACGGAAGGGGCATGGAATTGGGGAAATATGCAGTCTGTTATTGGCGTACCTCTCATTGTTGGTGATTCTTTGTATTTGTATTCTAGTGGAAGAATGAAGAATAAAGTGATGTGGGATGGATTTACTTCTACTGGGTTGGCAACTTTACGTCGTGATGGGTTCGTTTCCATGCATACAGACACAGAAGGGGTACTTGTTACCGAGAAAATAAAGTTTGATGGTAATCATTTTTTTGTGAATGCACAAGCAAAGGATTTGCAGGTGGAGATAATGGATGAAAATGGTAATGTGATTACGGGATTTTCCAGAGAGGATTGTAAGGAAATGAATGATTTGAACAGTACTAAACAATTGGTAACTTGGAAATCAGGTAAAAAACTTGCTGCTCTTTCAGGCAAGATAGTTAAAGTGAAGTTTTATGTTACTTGTGGCGATTTATATGCTTTTTGGATTTCTCCATGGGACACAGGAGAAAGTAGGGGATATACAGGTGGTGGTGGTCCGGGACTCAATCCTTGTGGAATCGATATTAAATAACTGATATGTGTAAAACATAGTTGTGTTACGTCGTGTATTTTGTTGGTGGCTGCTTCATGAGAATGAAGCAGTCATTTTTTGTATTACAGATAAATTTTGCTTGGTTGAGCTAAGTCAATATTTAAGTATGAGGAAAATGTAGACATAAAAAAAGGAGCAACGCCTTGCTCCAACCTTTGTTAACCTTAAATCTAATACTATGAAAAACACGTTGCAAAGGTACGTGTTTTAGTGGATTTTGCAAATAAAACAACTAAAAAAATATGTTTTCTAACACGTTTTAATACTTTTGTCCTATTTGTTAAGGATGAGGATTTTTTTATTTACTTGTATTTTGTCTTTTTTACATATAAAACCGTATATTTGTTGCCACTTTTGCAAAAGGATAAAAACGAATGGTTTCAGTAGATAATTTGAAAGTAGAGTTTGGAGTAACGCCTCTGTTTGAGGATGTGTCATACGTTATCAATAAGAGAGATCGTATTGCGCTGGTCGGGAAGAATGGGGCCGGTAAGTCTACTATGCTTAAGATATTGGCAGGAATACAGGCGCCTACTTCAGGTAGTGTTTCTGTTCCGCGTGATGTGACGATAGGCTATCTGCCTCAAGTCATGATTCTGAGTGATAAACATACTGTGATGGAAGAGGCGGAGATGGCTTTTGAACATATCTTTGACTTGCAGGCTAGTATTGAGAGAATGAATCAGGAGTTGGCGGATAGAACAGATTATGATTCAGAAAACTATCATAAACTGATTGAGAAATTCACCCATGACAATGAACGCTTTTTGATGATGGGAGGTACCAATTATACAGCTGAGATAGAACGTACATTGATGGGGTTGGGATTTAGCCGGGAGGATTTTAACCGTCCTACATCTGAGTTCAGTGGTGGATGGCGTATGCGTATAGAGTTGGCCAAGTTGCTGTTGCGACGGCCCGATGTGTTGCTGTTGGACGAGCCTACCAATCATCTGGATATAGAAAGCATTCAATGGTTGGAAAACTTTTTGAAGACAAGTGCGGGAGCCGTTGTATTGGTGAGCCACGACCGTGCATTTATTAATAATGTGACCAATCGTACGATTGAAATATCTTGCGGGCATATCTATGATTATAAAGTGGCTTACGATGAGTTTGTGGTATTGCGCAAAGAACGTCGTGAGCAGCAATTGCGTGCATACGAGAACCAGCAGAAGCAAATTCAGGATACGGAAGATTTCATAGAGCGTTTCCGTTATAAGGCTACCAAGGCTGTACAGGTGCAGAGCCGCATCAAGCAATTGGAAAAAATAGTTCCTATTGAAATTGATGATGAAGATAATTCAGCCTTACGGTTGAAGTTTCCGCCTGCCATGCGTTCCGGCAATTATCCGGTCATTTGTGACGGGGTGAAGAAAGTATACGGCAGTCATCTTGTTTTCCACGATGTGACTTTGACTATTAATAGAGGTGAGAAGGTGGCTTTTGTCGGAAAGAACGGGGAAGGTAAGTCCACTTTGGTGAAATGTATAATGGACGAAATCCCATACGAAGGTAAACTGACCATCGGACACAACGTACAGATTGGTTATTTTGCTCAGAATCAGGCTCAGATGCTGGATGAAAATCTGAGTGTTTTTGATACGATTGATTATGTGGCAAAAGGGGATATTCGTTTAAAAATTCGTGATATTCTAGGAGCATTCATGTTTGGAGGTGAGGCTTCTGATAAAAAAGTAAAGGTACTGTCGGGTGGGGAGCGGAGTCGTCTTGCCATGATAAAACTTTTGTTAGAACCGGTGAATTTCCTTATTTTGGACGAACCTACCAACCATCTGGATATGCGCTCAAAGGATGTATTGAAAGAAGCTATCAAGGAATTTGATGGAACGGTGATTGTTGTTTCTCATGACCGTGAGTTCTTGGATGGACTGGTGACCAAAGTTTATGAATTTGGAGGTGGAGTAGTAAAAGAACACATTGGCGGCATTTATGATTTTTTACAGAAAAAGAAAATAGAGAGTCTGAATGAGTTGCAGCTTTCGGCTTCTCCTACTGTGTCTGCCACTAAAAAGGAAGAACCCGAAACGGTCAGTGAGAACAAATTATCTTATGAGGCGCAAAAGGAATTGAATAAGAAAATTCGCAAATTGGAGAAACGAATTGCGGATTGTGAACAAAAAATAGAAAAGCTGGAAACTGAGATTAGCGGGGTGGAAGTCGATATGGCTACTCCCGAAGGTGCATCGGATATGGCTTTGTATGAAAAGCATCAGAAACTGAAAAAGGACTTGGATCAGACGGTAGAAGAATGGGAGGCCGTTTCTATGGAATTAGAAGAGATGCAGGGAAGTTAATATGTATCATATATATAGAACAAATGAAAGCAAAACATTATTTACCAATGGCTGTATTGGCTCTGGCAGTAGCTGCCGGATGCGACAGTAAAAAGGAAGCCGTCATGACTTCGGGTATAGACTTGACAAATTTGGACACTACGGCTGTTCAAGGAGCTGATTTTTATCAGTATGCTTGTGGCGGATGGATGAAGAAACACCCTCTGACCAATGAATATTCCCGTTTTGGCTCATTCGATATGCTTGCCGAAAATAACCGGGAACAACTGAAAGGATTGATTGTGGAAATTGCTGCCGGACAGAATGCGCAAGGTACAATAGGTCAGAAAATAGGGGATATCTATAATCTGGCTATGGATAGTGTGAAACTGAATGCGGATGGAGTAACTCCTATTCAAGCTGATTTGGAAAAGATTGCTTCAGTGAAGGATAAATCGGAAATAGTTCCTTTGATGGCGGAACTGGCTCATAGCGGTGTATTCCCTTATTTCAGTTTCTATGTGGGTGCCGATATCATGGACAGCAAGAGCAATTTGTTTCAATTGTATCAAGGGGGTATCAGTCTGGGTGAAAGAGAATATTATTTGGACAATGATGATGTGACTACCAATATCCGTAATAAGTATAAAGAACATATTGTAAAGATGTTCCAATTGGCTGGTTTTGATGAGGCTGCCGCTAAAAAGAAAATGGAGGCTGTAATGGATATCGAAACCCGTATTGCGAAAGCTTCTTTCAGTGCGGTGGAACAGCGTAACCCTGCGGTCAATTATCATAAAATGTCTTTGGATGAATTAAAGAAAGAGATTCCGGGCATTGACTGGGATGCTTTCTTGAATGGTATAGGCGTGAAAGGGGTGACTGAACTGAGTGTTTCTCAAGTGGAGCCGATTAAAGAGGTTGAGAAAATTATCAATAGCTTGCCGGTTGAAAATCAGATCGCTTATATGCAATGGAATCTGATAGACAGGGCTGCCGGTTACTTGAGTGATGATTTGGTAGCACAAAACTTTGATTTTTATGGAAAAACACTATCCGGTAAACAGGCTAACCAACCTCGTTGGAAGCGTGCCGTAAGTACTGTGAATGGGGTACTGGGTGAAGCGGTAGGTCAGATGTATGTGGAGAAATATTTTCCGGCAGCCGCAAAAGAACGTATGGTGCAGTTGGTAAAGAATCTGCAGACCGCATTGGGAGAACGTATCCGGAATTTGGAATGGATGGGTGACAGCACAAAGATTAAAGCTATTGAGAAGTTGAATTCTTTTTATGTAAAGGTAGGCTATCCTGATAAGTGGAGGGATTATACCGGTTTGAATATTGAAAAAGATTCTTATTGGGCCAATGTGAAGCGTGCTACAGAATTCGAACTGGATTATATGTTGTCCAAGGCAGGCAAGCCGGTTGACAGAGATGAATGGGGAATGACTCCGCAGACTGTCAATGCATATTATAATCCGACCACGAATGAGATTTGTTTTCCGGCAGGTATTCTTCAATATCCGTTTTTTGACATGAATGCTGATGATGCATTTAATTATGGAGCTATTGGCGTGGTTATCGGTCATGAAATGACTCATGGATTCGATGATCAGGGACGTCAGTTCGATAAGGATGGTAATTTGAAAGATTGGTGGACAGCCGAAGATGCCAAACGTTTTGAAGAACGTGCTCAGGTAATGGTGAATTTCTTTGATAGCATTCAGGTTTTGCCGGGACTCAATGCCAACGGTTCTTTGACTTTAGGTGAGAATATAGCCGACCATGGTGGTTTGCAGGTTTCTTTCCAAGCGTTCAAGAATGCGACAAAAGATGCTCCGCTACCAGTAGAAGACGGATTTACTCCGGAACAGCGCTTCTTCTTGTCATACGCCGGAGTGTGGGCTGGCAATATCCGCGACGAGCAGATTCGTTTGCAAACAAAGTCTGATCCACATTCATTGGGCAGATGGCGTGTGAACGGAGCACTCCCTCAAATTGGTGCATGGTATGATGCTTTTGGCATTAAAGAGGGGGATCCTATGTATTTGGCTCCTGAAAAACGTGTCTCTATTTGGTAAGCTTTATACATAAAAGATAATAAAAAGCATGGTAATTGCTGATAATTTGGCATTTACCATGCTTTCTTTTTGGAATTTACATGATAAACACCTATTTTTGTGCCCGATGAAACGGAGACGATATATAGCATGGGTATTAATGTTGGTCAGCATAATCATGTTGACTGCATCTGTTCTGCCTCATCATCATCACCGGGAAATCCTTTGCTTGCAGCATGATATGACTTTGTGCGGCTGTCAATGTTCTGTACAGCATCAGCAGCATAATAGTTCCGATGAGAATCATACATGTAATGCCGGATGCGTGACCAAGTTTAAAAGTGTAACTCCGGATCGGGCTCAGGACAGTGTTTCTCCTGATTATTCGTTTTGTTTGTTGCTATATACGGTAACGGATGTATTGGCGCTTTCATTGCAGTTGACAGAACACAACACATTACCTTATAATTACTATTTAGAAAAACTGCATTCTACGTGTCTTCCCCACGTAAAGGGGTTGCGTGCTCCTCCTTGCGATGTTCTTGCTTAACAGATAGAAAGTTTATCTTTTTATCCGCAACTTTGTTGCATTTTCTTTACGCTAATTTTGTATTTAATAAAAAAGTAAGAACAAATTATATCATCATGAAGAAACTTATCTTTATGGGAGTCTTGGGATTATTTCTTTTAGGCTCTTGCAACAGTAAATCGGAACATGACCATGAGGGGCATAGTCATGAAACGGAAAAAGCACATAATCATGATCATGAAGGCCATGATCACGAGCATGAGGAACACGATCATGCGAGTGAAAACCACGAAGGACATAACCACGAGGCAGAGATGGCAGCCGGACATTCCGATGAGATAATCCTGGCTCTGGAAAAAGCGAAAGCAGCTGGAGTAGAATCGGAAATAATCCAGCCTAAATCATTCCGTCAGGTAATAACGACCAGCGGACAGGTACAGGCGGCACAAGGTGATGAAAGCGTAGTAGTTGCCAATGTAGCCGGTGTGGTTTCTTTCCGCCATCCGGTAACGGACGGTATGAGTGTGAGCAAGGGGGCTCCCATTCTGAATATCTCTGCTGAGAATATGCCGGACGGAGACCCTGTAAAACGTACCCGTATCGCATATGAAACCGCCAAAAAAGAATATGAACGTGCCGCCAAGTTGGTAAAAAGTCAGATAATATCACAGAAAGATTTCAATGCCATTAAGGAGAGTTATGAAAATGCATTATTGGCATACGAGGCTATTTCAAAGAACCAGACCAAGACAGGTGTGTCCGTTACAGCTCCTTTAGGTGGCTATATCAAGAATTGTCTGGTGAAGGAAGGTGATTATGTGTCGGTAGGCCAGCCTTTGGTGAGTATCACTCAGAACCGTCGTCTGTTCCTTCGTGCAGATGTTTCCGAGAAATATTATGGTTATCTGCATAGCATCCAGTCGGCAAACTTCAAGACTCCATACGATAATAAGGTATATGAGTTGGGTGAGTTGAAAGGGCATCTGCTTTCTTATGGTAAAGCATCCGGTGGTACTTCTTTCTATGTACCTGTTACTTTCGAATTTGATAATCGGGGAGATGTGATTCCCGGTTCGTATGTGGAGGTGTATCTGCTCTCGTCGGAAATGCCCGATGTGCTGGCCTTACCTGTTACAGCATTGACCGAAGAACAGGGCTTGTATTTTATTTATCTGCAATTGGATGAAGAAGGGTATAAGAAACAGGAAGTGACTTTGGGGGCTAGTGACGGAAAGGAAGTTCAGATTCTTACGGGGTTAAAAGCCGGTGACCGTGTGGTAACAAAAGGAGCCTATCAGGTGAAATTGGCATCGGCCAGCAATGCGATTCCGGCTCATAGTCATGAACATTAATCAAGCCGCCCTATGCTAAATAAAATTATACATTTTTCCCTTCAAAACCGTATATTGGTTCTGGTGGCGTCGGTTTTGCTGCTTATTGGCGGTACTTACACGGCTTTTCATACGGAAGTCGATGTGTTCCCCGATTTGAATGCGCCGACTGTAGTGATTATGACTGAAGCGAATGGTATGGCTGCCGAAGAGGTGGAACAATTGGTAACCTTCCCTGTAGAAACTGCTGTGAATGGTGCGACCAATGTGCGCCGGGTGCGTTCATCTTCCACCAATGGCTTTTCCGTTGTGTGGGTGGAATTTGAATGGGATACTGATATCTATCTGGCCCGTCAGATTGTTAGTGAGAAATTGTCCTTGGTCAGCGAGGAATTGCCCGAGAATGTAGGTAAACCTACCATGGGACCTCAATCCTCTATTTTAGGTGAATTGCTGATTATCGGTCTGACTTCGGATACTACTTCCATGCTCGATCTCCGTACACTGGCAGACTGGACTATCCGTCCGCGCCTGCTTTCTACGGGAGGTGTGGCACAGGTTGCCGTGCTAGGAGGTGATATCAAGGAATATCAGGTGTTGCTTGACCCTGCCCGCATGAAACATTACAATGTTACGTTGGCAGAGGTGATGAACGTTACCCGTAACATGAATCAGAATGCCAATGGCGGAGTGATTTATGAATATGGAAACGAATATATTGTTCGTGGGGTGCTTTCCAGCCATGATGTGGCTCAGTTGTCACGTTCCGTCATTAAGACGGTGGAAGGGGTGCCCGTTACATTGGAGGATATTGCCGATGTGAAGATCGGTTCGCAGGAACCAAAACTAGGTACTGCTTCGGAGAGAGGAAAACCTGCCGTACTGCTGACCGTTACCAAACAACCCAAGACTGGGACTATTGAACTGACAGAGCAATTAGAAGCCGCATTGAAGGATTTGCAGAAGAATCTTCCGGCTGATGTGCACGTTTCTACAGATATTTTCCGTCAGAGCCGTTTTATTGAAAGTTCTATCGGCAATGTGAAGGATTCGTTGTATGAAGGTGCTATTTTTGTGGTGATTGTTCTCTTCCTGTTCCTTGCCAATGTACGTACCACGGTTATTTCATTGGTAACCCTTCCGTTGTCATTGATTGTTTCTATATTGACTCTTCACTATATGGGGCTCACCATCAATACCATGAGTTTGGGTGGTATGGCTATTGCCATTGGTTCGTTGGTGGATGATGCTATTGTGGATGTGGAAAATGTATGGAAACATCTGCGCGAGAACCGCTTGTTGCCCGAAGGGGAACGTAAAAGCGTGATTGAAGTCGTGTTCAATGCTTCGAAAGAAGTGCGTATGCCTATCTTGAACTCTACCTTGATTATTGTAGTCAGCTTTGTTCCTTTGTTCTTCCTGACAGGAATGGAAGGTCGTATGCTGGTTCCGCTGGGCATTGCCTTTATTGTGGCGTTGTTTGCTTCTACGGTAGTGGCTTTGACACTGACTCCGGTACTGTGCAGCTATCTGTTAGGTAATAATAAAAGTAAAGGATTACCCAAAGAGGCATTTGTAGCCGTATGGATGAAAAAGCATTACCGCAATACCTTGTTATGGTCCTTGAATCATAAATCCGTAGTATTGGGTTTTACAGGTGGACTGTTTGCGGTGGCATTGGTTATGTTTTTTGCATTAGGACGTAGTTTTCTGCCATCTTTCAATGAAGGTTCGTTCACCATTAATATCAGTTCATTGCCGGGAATTTCTTTGGCAGAATCGGACAAAATGGGACACCGTGCGGAAGAGTTGCTGATGTCTATTCCCGAAATACAGACTGTAGCCCGTAAAACGGGACGTGCCGAACTGGATGAACATGCACTAGGGGTTAACGTGAGTGAAATTGAGGCTCCGTTTGAATTGAAAGACCGTTCCCGTCAGGAACTGGTAGCCGATGTGCGTGCCAAGTTATCTACCATTACCGGTGCGAATATCGAAATAGGCCAACCTATCAGCCATCGTATCGATGCCATGCTTTCGGGTACCAAGGCCAACATTGCCATCAAACTGTTTGGTAACGATTTGAACAAGATGTTTGCCATCGGTAATCAGATAAAGGATGCTATCAGTAGCGTGGAGGGTATTGCCGACTTGAATGTGGAACAACAAATCGAACGTCCGCAGCTCAAGATTGTTCCCAAACGCGAGATGCTTGCCAAATTCGGTATTTCCTTGCCGGACTTTGCCGAATTTGTATCTGTAAACATGGCGGGTGAAGTTGTTTCGCAGGTATATGAAGAAGGCAAAGCGTTTAATCTTATTGTCCGTACCAAGGACGAGGTGCGTGATGAGATGGAGAAAGTGCGTAACCTGATGATTGATACCGGTGACGGTCAGAAAATCCCTGTCAACTATGTAGCCGATGTGATTTCTGCCATGGGACCGAATACCATCAGCCGTGAGAACGTGAAGCGTAAGATTGTGATTTCAGCCAATACCAGCGGCCGTGATTTGCGCAGCGTGGTGAATGATATACAGGAACGGATTGATGCGCAAATCAAGCTTCCCGAAGGATATCATGTGGAATATGGCGGTCAGTTTGAAAGCGAGCAGGCGGCCAGCCGTACGCTGATGCTTACTTCGTTTATGAGTATCGTAGTTATCTTCCTGTTGCTTTATACCCAGTTTAAGAATGCAGCCCAAAGTGGAGTCATTTTGTTGAATTTGCCTTTGGCGTTGATTGGTGGGGTATTTGCATTGATGATAACAACGGGTGAGATAAGCATTCCGGCTATTATCGGTTTTATCTCGTTGTTTGGTATTGCTACCCGTAATGGTATGTTGTTGATAAGTCATTACAATACGTTGCGCGAAGAAGGTATGGATTTGAAAGAAAGCATTCTTCACGGTTCGTTAGACCGTTTGAACCCTATCCTGATGACTGCATTGTCTTCCGCGCTGGCTTTGATACCTTTAGCATTCCGTGGCGATTTGCCGGGTAATGAGATACAAAGTCCGATGGCGAAAGTTATTCTGGGAGGTCTTTTGACATCGACTTTCTTGAACGCTTTCATTATTCCGATTGTTTATGAACTGATGAATCGAAAGAAGAAATAATAGAAATATATGAAACGAATCTTATTTATAATAGCCTTCTGCTCTCCCTTGCTGGCGCAGGCCCAGAGTATTGAGCACATTTTGAAAAGCATCGAGCAGAATAATAAAGAGCTCAAGGCGCAGAAACATGCAGCCGATGCAACCAAGATGGAAAACCGGACAAACAACAATTTGCCTGACCCTACAGTGAGCTACAGTTCTTTTTACAGTAATGGTGCCGAAGGGGGGCACGGTACGGAACTTGTCGCTTCACAAGGTTTTGATTTCCCTACTCAGTATATTGTCCGCAATCGGCAGGCTACTTTGCAGAACGAAGCGGTGGACAAGCAACAACAGGCTGCTCGCCGAGATATTTTGCTGAATGCGAAGAATCTCTGTCTAGACCTTATTCTGTTGAATCAGGAAAAAACATTGATGGATATCCGTATGAAAAATGCAGATGAATTACAGGCACTTTATGAAAAACGTCTGACTACCGGTGATGCGAACATATTGGAAGTCAATAAAATCAAAATGGAACGTATGAATGTGCAGACGGAAGTTGCCCAAAACAGCGCAGCCCACCGCACTGCCTTGCAATCTCTGCTTGCCATGAACGGCAACATGCCTTTAGAATTTGCTGAAACCACATACCCTGCCATACAGGAAATCAATGATTACAATGTCATGCGGGATGAGGTGATGGCATCAGACCTTGACTTGCAGGCCGCCGTCGCCACTGCCCGTGCCGCCGAGAAGCAGGTTTCGGTAGACCGTCAAGGATGGTTGCCGAAACTGGAAGCCGGTTTTCGCCGTAACACGGATGATGCGGTTTCGATGAATGGTTTTGTGGTAGGGGGCTCCTTGCCTTTGTTTCAGAATCGTAAAAAGGTAAAGATAGCCAAGGCACAGGCTATCAGCGCACAATTGATGCAAGAAAATGCTAAAGATCAGGTTGAAGCTTCTCTGATGTCTCTCTTCAATGAGATGCAGCAGTTGAAGGATGCCATGAATGCGTATGATGTTCCTTTGATGTACCGTTCGCTGGATTTATTGAAGCAAGCATTGACCGAGGGACAAATTTCATTGATTGAATATTTTGTGGAAACGGAAAATATTTATAAGAATCTCCAGGCGTATATGCAGATTGAGAATCAATACCAGAAGGTGATGGCGAACATTTACAAGAATAATCTGTAAAGCTGACAGTCTGTTCTTTTAACGCAGGTAGGGTAAAAACGGATGGCAGGATGGTACGGATAGTCAACAAACTATATCCGTGTTATCCTGCTTTTTCATTTAAAAAAGCATACTGTCGCTGTCAAAAATGTACCGAAGCGGATTGTGTTTTTTTGTCCGTAATCTTCTGGCTGATCAATGTTGCCGATAAGGTTTCTATTTCCTCCAGTCTCACATTATATCCGTCCGCCAGATGGTCTGTCAGCTGGTTTCCCAGGTTGGCTGAATCGTCCTATGATGATACTCTCCTTAAAGCCGAAGTACTTTGGCTAGAAATTCGAAGAATGCCGGTTACGTCCTTTTTTTGATTCTTAATAAAAGCTGGAAACGATTGTCGTTCAGAATGGCATAAAAAAATGTGCCGGAAGAATTGGGCTACCTTTTATGACAGAGTGACTTCCGACACATTTTTTCTTGTTTATTTCTATTTATTTCTTTTTTTCTTGGCTTCTTTCGCCCATTCTTTCGCTCCCTGCTCTTTCAGTTTCGCGGTGAAAGCCTTTGCTTTTTCCATGCTTGCGTTTTCGTCTTCGGGTGAAGCGTATGCATGTTTGTAACCTTTGGTCACGTTCCATTCACCTCGTGTGAAGTCCGGGAAGGCTACTGCCGCACAGCCGTTGTCCATAGAGATAGCTCCCAGTTCGGCCAGACAGCACCATTCGGCCAAGTCATATACATCCATGTCCAAAGGCAGTCCGTTTTGCAGACAATATACCAGACGGCTATCCATGATGAAGTCCATACCACCGTGGCCGCCGACTTCTTTTGCCATTTCACCATATTTCTTTAAAATAGGATGCTGGTATTTCTCAATAAGCGCTTCCATTTCTGCCTGGGGTAAGAATCCGTGAGAGTTCAAATCGTCTACTTTGGGTTGCACGCCCGATGCGGTCAGTTGTGCTGCATCCAAAGCATATCCTTCAACGGGATATTTATTGGCAAACCCTTTGCTTCCTGTCAGTTGGTACAAGCGGTTGTAAGGTTGGGGAGTCATTACATTATGTTGGATTTCAATAACTTTCCCATTTGCTGTGCGAAGCAGGGTGGTGGTATGGTCTCCGTTGTGGAATTCTTTACATTCTTCGCCGGTTCTCTTCTCCACTAAATCTTTACCAACAACAGATTTGGTGTCCATAGCTACTAAAGTGGTTATACGGTCACCACGATGGATATCCAATGCTTGTGCTACAGGACCCAAGCCGTGAGTGGCATATACATCACCCCGGTGTTTCATGTTATAATCTAAACGCCATCCTAGTTTGTCTTCTTTGCCGTTTTTCCAATAATGATCCCAGAACGGGCTTAAATTGTGAATGTAGGCTCCTTGGGCACGGATTATTTCGCCAAATACACCTTGTTGTGCCATATTCAGTGTATTCATCTCAAACCAGTCATAGCAACAGTTCTCAAGAATCATGCAATGCTTGCGGGTTTTTTCACTCAGGTTGATTAAATCCCAGCATTCTTGCAGGTTCATGGCCGAGGGAACTTCAATAGCTACATTTTTACCGTTTTCCAATGCGCATTTTGCTACGGGGAAATGATGCAACCAGTCTGCGGCGATATAAACTAAATCTATGTCTGTACGTTTACATAATTCTTCATATCCCTTTTCTCCGGAATAAATGGCAGCTTTCGGCATAGATGCTTTCTTTAGGATATCCTGACATTTTTCTGCACGAGATGCTTCATAATCACAAAGTGCCACAATTTGTGTGCCGGGAATATAAGTGAAGCGCTCTACGGCTCCGGGACCTCGCATTCCCAATCCGACAAATCCTACGCGGACTACTTCCATTTTCGGGATGGTTAAGCCTAATACACTTTTCTGGCCGGACGGACGTTCAGGAGTGTCAATCACAATGGTTCCTTTGTCCCATTTCCAGGAATCTCCTGAACTTACGGTTTGTGCTGTCGTGGTTTGTGGTAAACACATGCATAGGGTTGTACCCATACATAAGCTTATCATCAATGATTTAAAGGTTCTCATACTTTTTGAATTTAAAGATTAAAATTTAAAAATATAGGTTGTTTCTTGAGTCAACTACTTGAAACTTAATTATATTTCACATTAATAATAAGAATATTTTTTATTTTTGCGCTCAAAGATAATTAATCTTTTTTGATTATAGATATAAGTTCGTCCTCTTTTTTCTGAGAAAAAGGTGAGTTAATAAATAAAATGAAGGAAGGGAAAAAGTGGAATCAAGACAGAAGTTGTGAAGATATGAGTGAAAATCTAAAGATAATCAAGGTTTGTTGATTGAAAACGATCAAGAAAGGAAATAATTTAGTCCAAAAGATCGTTTAGTAAGGAGATTTGGCGGGATTTTTTTAATTTTGCACTTACAACTAATTAACAGATAAGAAAATGCCGTTAAATTTACCCGATAAACTACCTGCTATTGAATTGCTGAAGGAGGAAAATATCTTCGTCATAGACAATTCACGTGCCAGTGCACAGGATATTCGTCCGTTAAAAATCGTGATATTGAATTTGATGCCGTTGAAGATAACGACAGAAACGGATTTGGTACGTTTGCTTTCCAACACTCCCTTGCAGTTGGAAATATCATTTATGAAGTTGAAAAGCCATACATCGAAAAATACGCCGGTGGAACATATGAAAGCATTCTATCATGACTTTGATTTGATGCGTGGCGAGAAATATGACGGGATGATTATTACGGGGGCTCCGGTAGAGCAGATGCCGTATGAGGATGTGAATTATTGGAATGAGATTACTACTATTTTTGATTGGGCGCGTACTCATGTTACCTCAACTCTCTATATTTGTTGGGCGGCCCAAGCCGGGCTTTATCATTTCTATGGAGTTCCCAAATATCCGCTGAAACAAAAAATGTTTGGTATTTTCCGCCATCATATCAATGTACAGGGATTGCCCATATTCCGTGGTTTTGATGATGAGTTTTTTGTACCACATAGCCGTCATACCGAAATACACCGTGAGGATATTCTGAAAGTAAAAGAGTTGGCTTTGATAGCTGAGTCTGATGAGTCTGGGGTTTATATGGCTATGGCTCGTAATGGGCGTGAATTCTTTATTACCGGGCATTCGGAGTATTCTCCTTATACGCTTGATACGGAATATAAGCGTGATTTGGGGAAAGGGTTGCCTATTGAAATGCCTGTAAATTATTATAAGGACGATAATCCGGACAATGCCCCGGTGGTGCGTTGGCGCGGACATGCCAATTTGTTGTTTTCTAATTGGTTGAACTATTATGTATATCAGGAAACCCCGTTTGATATAAACGAGATACGATGATCAGACAACGAAAAATAGAATTATTAGCTCCTGCTAAAAATCTGGAGTGCGGTATTGCAGCTGTTGATCACGGTGCTGATGCCATTTATATTGGTGCTCCCCGTTTCGGAGCACGTGCGGCTGCGGGGAATTCATTGGAGGATATTGCTGAGTTGGTGCGGTACGCTCATGTATATAATGTCCGTATCTATGTGACTGTGAATACGATTCTGAAGGATGAGGAACTGAAAGATACGGAAAAAATGATTTGGGATTTATACCGTGCCGGAGTGGATGCTTTGATAGTGCAGGATATGGGATTGTTGGAATTGAATCTGCCACCTATACCGTTACATGCCAGCACGCAGATGGATAATCGTACTTCTCAAAAAGTAAGATTCCTGGCTGAGGCAGGTTTCCGTCAGGTGGTATTGGCTCGTGAACTTTCTCTTGTTGAAATAGAAAATATCCATCATGCTTGTCCTGATGTGCCTTTGGAGGTATTTGTACATGGTGCTTTGTGTGTAAGCTATAGTGGACAATGTTATGTTAGTCAGGCTTGTTTTGGGCGTAGTGCCAACCGGGGGGGATGTGCCCAGTTCTGTCGCCTTGCTTTTGATATGATAGACGCGGACGGTAAATCTATAGTAAGGAATAAGCATCTATTGTCTCTGAAAGATTTGAATCAGAGCGAAGAGTTGGAGCAATTGCTGGATGCCGGAGCTTCTTCCCTGAAAATAGAGGGACGTTTGAAGGATGTATCTTACGTTAAAAATGTAACAGCTTACTATCGCCAGAAGCTGGATACTATTTTCAAACGTCGTAAAGAGTATATCCGTGCTTCATCGGGAGAAGTGAAATTAGAGTTCAAACCTCAATTGGATAAGAGTTTCAGTCGTGGTTTTACTAATTATTTTCTTTTTGACAGGAATAAGGATATTTTTTCTTTTGATACTCCCAAGTCTTTAGGGGAGGAGATGGGAACAGTGAAGGAAATTCGTGGTAATTATCTTACCGTAGCCGGAATCAAGTCTTTTAATAATGGAGATGGTGTTTGTTTTTTGGATGAGACTGGTAAGTTGCAGGGATTTCGCATAAACCGGGTGGAGAATAATAAATTATTTCCTCAGGAGATGCCTCGGATAAAGCCCCGTACGATACTTTATCGTAATTTTGATCAGGAATTTGAGAGGTTGATGTCGCGTAAATCAGCCGAAAGGAAAATTGCTGTCATTTTAAAATTGGCTGAGAATAATCGGGGCTTTACTCTGTCTCTGACTGATGAAGATGATAACAGTGTCAGTGTGGTGCTGGAAAGGGAGAAGGAACGTGCCCGTACTCTGCAGGAAGATAACTTGCGTACACAACTTGGAAAGTTAGGAAATACTCCATTTGAAGCATCAGATATAGTGATTGACTGGTCGGACAATTGGTTTATTCCGGCTTCTATGCTTGCCGAACTTCGCCGTAAGGGAATAGAGAAACTGCTGGAAGTGCGCCGTATTAACTATCGGCAGGAAATTTACAAGTTGCCTCGAACGCATCATGCTTTTCCTGTGAATGAATTGACTTATTTGGGAAATGTGATGAATGCTGATGCTGTTTCCTTCTATAGGAATCATGGTGTGCAGCGTATTGCTCCGGCTTATGAAAAGGCTCCGGCAGAAGAAGCAGTATTGATGTTTTGCAAGCATTGTTTGCGTTATAGTATGGGATGGTGCCCCTCTTGGCATAAAGTGCGTTCTCCTTATAAGGAACCTTATTATCTGGTTAGCTCGGATAACAGGCGTTTCCGTTTAGAGTTTGATTGTAAGAATTGTCAGATGAAAGTCTATGCTGAAAAGTAAGTACATCGGATTACTGTTTTTGGTATTGGCTATTTTGATGGCTTGCCAATATCCTTCACCTGTTACTTCGAGTGAGGATATGCCGCAAAAGACAAGGGATTCTGTCAATTATTTGGTGGAACGGCATTATACATTAAACAGTAATTTTGAGGTTACTTCAGATTCGCTTATGTTACAGCAACTACCATTGGTTGATGTGCTTCCTGTTTTTAAAGGAGAACGGCTGGTGGTAGCGGAGTTTATGATACAACCTGCTGATAGTGTGGATTCTGTATGGGTGAAGGTCGCACGGGACCAGGAAACAATGGGATGGGTACATGAAAAGGAATTGTTGGAGAAAGTAGTCCCTGTGGATTCAGTGTCACAGTTTATTCATTTTTTCAGTAATTCTCATACCATCGCTTTCTTTATCATATTAGGCTTTTTCGGTATTTGGTATGTTCATAGGGCTATTCGTCGCCAGAAGCTGCAATTAATTTGGTTGAATGATATTGATAGCGTTTTTCCTACAGTTCTTTCTTGGTTGGTAGCTACCGCAGCTACGCTTTATGCTAGTATTCAGCATTTTGTTCCAGGAACTTGGGAGCAGTTTTATTATAATCCTTCTTTGAATCCTTTTAGCTTGCCTTTTATTCTTTCTCTTTTCATGTTTAATATTTGGGGAATTATTCTTGTGGGGTTGGCTACTTTAGATGATTTGTTTCATCAGACACATATTGAAGCTGCATGTTTTTATTTGTTGGGATTGATGTCCTGCTGCATCTTTCTATATTTGTTTTTTACATTTACTACGTACTACTATTTGGGTTATCCATGTTTATTGGTATATGCTGTATGGTCATTTAATCGTATAAAGCACGCTTCTCGGTATAAATTCAGTTGTGGAAATTGCGGGGCGAAGATGAAGAATAAAGGAGTGTGTCCTCATTGCGGCGCTGTCAATGAATAATTTTATTGTTTGCTTCTTTTAACAAAGACTCAAGCAGTTTTCTATAGTAAACAGCATTTTCTCTATGTACATACACTCAAACGAATAGGTTTGTTTTAGGAGCTATTCGCTTCATTTGCAGCAATAATAAAGTTCTTACTTTTCTTAGTGTGACAGAAAATAAATTTGATTTGGTAAATGTGGAAACAGAAAGGGAGTTCTGCGAAGAACCCCCTTTTTATTTTTGCAAGAATGGTTAGAAGTGATAACGTATATCCACCCCCAGTTGTAAAGGTCTGCTTTTTTGTTCGAATCCTCTATGCATGGTTTCAAAATAGAAGGTTGTATAATCCTTGTTGGTTAAATTACGTCCCCATACATCTATCTGTAAAGCTTCTGTCTGCAAAGAAATGCGCCCGTTCAGTGTTCCGTAAAAACTTTGTGAGACATTGTTTTTTTCAGTCCAATAAATTTTTCCTGCTCCGGTATAGCTCATGCCTAAAGTCAGGCTTTGCATCCAATTGCTTTTATCGAAAAAGAAACTATAATTTGCGCCTGCATTCATGGTATGGCGGGGAACAAATGGTACATAATTGCCGCTATAATCAATTTGCTCTTCTGATGATGTAGTACCTCCGTCATATTTTTTGAATGTGGAATGAGTATATCCATAACTTACATTCATATTCAGGTTTTTGTTGATAGATGCCAGAAAGCTGGCCTCTACTCCATAACTTTCGCTACTACCGGCATTGACCATCATTCGTCCCAAGCCACTATTGACAAATTTGGCGATTTGTTGGTCGTGGGTATCCATGTAGAATGCGGCAAGGTCGGTCTTCAGTTTGCCGTTGAACAAACTGAGATGTGATCCCACTTCGTAATTCCAGCTGTACTCGGGCTTGTAGACTGTTGTTTCTTGTACGTTCAATTCTTTTCCGTAGTTGGGCATGTGTTGCTTGATCATTCCTTCTATCATACCTGCCATAGATTCTGGTGCCTTGTTTAGTATGGCTTCAATCATTTTTTGTTGCATGTCACTTTGTATCAGTTCTGAAAACATCTGTATGTTATACCCTCCGGAACGATATCCTTTGGTTATGCTTACATACATATTGTTTGCAGGGCTGAAATCGTATTTAAAAGCTAGTTTGGGGAGTAGCTGTACATAGTCGTTTTTTTCTTTTCCTTCCAATAGCGGTGCGGCATTCAAATTTCTGAATGGAATATTAAGGGGAGGCATTGCCATTTTAAGAAAGAAATCGAAATCGATATTACTATCCGAGAAATAATTCATAGACATTTTTTCATATTCCAAACGCAAACCTGCTGTTACTGAAAGGCCTTTCACAAACAGGTCATTGAATGTAGATTGGTGGTACAGTGCGGTGCTGAATACCGGTGTGTCAAAACTTCCACTTACGCGGATACGGTTGTTCAAAACGTCCAGACTCATTTCAGGGGTACGGGGATTGTCTAAATGAATTTTCTTGAAAGTATTGTTGATGTTTCCTTCGATCATATCGGTCACTCCGTCCTCCATGAAGTTTACCGGACCGGTGGTATGTAGCCATTGATAAAAACCACTAACTCCTGTAACCCATTGCCAGCGCTTGTTGTTTTTGCTTTTAAAAGTAATCTCTTCACTGATGGTATTCAGACGTTGCTTCTGCTCAATAGTATAAATGCTGACAGGCAGGAAATCCTGGTCCATAAACATACGGTCATTTAAATTCTGAAATCCAGTAACAGCGCTTAAGATAAACTTTTGTGCCTGGTATTCAATATTCAAACCGGTATTGAACAGTCCACGGCGATAAGTACAATCCTGATCGTATGAAATCTTCCCTGTGTAGTTTTTATATTTTTCATTCTCTTTGTCGTATCCGTCTATAGCTCCTGTATAGTAATAAGGGTATCCTCCTTCGTCACTATAATCATAGCCTATGGTAAAGTCTAGTTTTAGGTTTTCTGAAGGCAGCCAGATAGCATGTATTCGTCCGCCTCCCGCTTCCATATTATCTACTTTTTTCCCATTAAGAGAATTGCGGAAGAATCCGTCTGAGCCCTCATAATAACCACCGGCGGAGAAAGCAAAACAGTCACTCCAACGATGGTAATGGGTTAATGAAGCACTGCGGTAGTTACTTTTTGTTCCATAACTCAGTTTTACGTCTGTTCCCTGATAGGAGAATGGAGAGCGGGTATGTACTTTGATTAATCCCCCCATGGTATTGCGTCCGTACAAGGTTCCTTGTGGACCGCGAAGAATATCAATACGTTCTATATCATAAAAATTGAAATCAAATGCAGATTTGTCAATGTAAGGGATATTGTCCACATACAAACCTACCGCAGGAGTGTTGATACGCGAACCGATTCCCCGGATATAAATAGCTGAGGTGAGTCTTGAACCATAGTCGGGCATAAAGAAATTGGGTACCAGTGAACTCACGTTCTTTAAAGTTGTGATTTGGTTTGCTTGCATATCTTTTTGGGAGAGTAAAGATACGGCTGTAGGGAGTTCCCTTAATTTTCCGGTTTCTTTAGGTGAAGCGATAACCACCACCTCTTCTATATCAATGACTTTCGTAGTGTCCTTAGGCAGCGTGTTGATATTTTCCGCAAAAGTTGTTGTAGCCAGCAGGCAGGATGTAATGAATAAAATGTTTTTTCTCATATTTATTGTTTGGTTTTATTTGATACATCACGGATGACCAGAGTTGTTACAAGTTTCTACCAGGCGGAAAATTTATACATTCCACTCTGTATAATCCATGATGGAGAATGATTCCGGCTGCAAAGTAACGGTAAACCTGATATGTGTGCAATCCTAATAAATGAGGATTTTATATTCTGTCTGCCTCAATGTAACCGTTCATCACAGCATAGACAGTTAGCCCGGATACAGATTTGATACCCAGTTTTTCGGTAATATTCTTGCGGTGGGAGATGACAGTGGTCAGGCTGATATGAAGTTTGTCTGCTATTTCCTTATTGATAAGTCCTTTGGTGATAAGTATCAATACTTCTATTTCCCGGATAGACAATTCATGTTCTGTTTTTTCTATATGCATTGCTTTATCTACTGCTTGTTTTCTTGCCTGATGTCCATATTGGCGTAATTGATGGATGTCTTTTATCAAAGAACCTTCATCTTGGTAGATATTCAGCTTGGGGATACCGGATAATTGAGGTTGGTTGTCACCTCCTGCTAATACAATTGTTTTTGGTTTACGAAGTAAAAAGAAGGAAGTATGTTCAAAATAGATTTGGGCAGAAATAAAATAGTGGGCATACATGTCCGGTGTGTCATCCGTCAACTCACCAAACGAATGGAATACACGGATAGTAGCCATTGGAATGATATCTTCCAAAATGTTTTTTAACCCCAGACAAGTAAGGGTATTTGGATCTACTATGGCTATTTCGGGATGATGCATAATGCTTTCTTTGGTGCAAAGATACATATCTTTTAGAAAAAATAGGTTCATAAAGATGAAGAAATCTTCTTTTGGACAACTAAGTCCCTCACTTATTTGTTGTTAGAGTATATAAAGCTTAAAACCTTAACAATATGAAATATGATATAGCGATAATCGGTGGGGGACCTGCCGGATATACGGCTGCGGAAAGAGCTGCTGCCGGAGGATTGAAAACTGTGATTTTTGAAAAGAAAGCCATGGGAGGTGTTTGTTTGAATGAAGGATGTATCCCTACGAAAACTCTTTTGTATTCAGCAAAATTATTGGATAATGCAAAAGGTGCGGCAAAATATGGAATTGCTGTACCGGATGGAATCAGCTTCAATTTGGAGAAAATAATAGACCGTAAAGATAAAGTGGTCAAGAAACTGACCGGAGGTGTAAAACAGACTGTGAAATCTTATGGAGCCGAATTGATAGAAAAAGAAGCGGTTATAATTGGAGAAGATAATGGACTGATTCAAATTTTGGCCGGAGGAGAAAAATATGAAGTGACTTATCTGTTGGTTTGTACAGGTTCGGATACCGTGATTCCACCCATTAAAGGCTTGTCGGAAATAGACTATTGGACTTCCAAAGAGGCTTTGGAAATGGTTGCATTACCTAAATCGCTGGCTATTATTGGTGGCGGAGTAATTGGAATGGAATTTGCTTCTTTCTTTAATAGTATGGGGGTAAAGGTGAGTGTCATTGAGATGATGCCTGAAATATTAGGGGCTATGGACAAGGAAACCAGTGCGATGTTACGTACAGAGTATCAGAAGCGAGGGATTAACTTCCAATTGAATTCTAAAGTGATTGAAGTCAGTCCGGCAGGAGTTACCATAGAAAAAGCCGGTAAATTGTCACTGATTGAAGCGGATAAGGTTCTGGTAAGTGTAGGCAGAAAAGCGAATCTAAACCAAGTGGGACTGGATAAACTAAAAGTGGAAATGGTGCGTAACGGTGTAAAAGTGGATGAACACATGCTTACTTCCCATCCTAAAGTCTATGCTTGTGGAGATATAACCGGATACTCCATGTTGGCTCATACGGCTATTCGTGAAAGTGAAGTTGCCATTAATCATATTCTGGGAGTGGAGGACCGGATGAATTATCATTGTGTACCGGGGGTGGTATATACGAATCCTGAACTGGCCGGAGTGGGAAAAACGGAAGAGGAGTTGAAAGCATCAGGGACCAGCTATCATGTACAGAAATTACCGATGGCTTATTCGGGGCGTTTCGTGGCAGAAAATGAAACAGGGAACGGGCTTTGCAAATTGATTTTGGATGAGGAAGACCGCATTATAGGTTGCCATTTGTTGGGAAATCCTGCTTCGGAAATAATCGTTGTAGCGGGGATTGCCGTTCAATATGGATATACTGTAGAAGAATTTCAAAAAACGGTATTTCCACATCCTACGGTAGGCGAGATTTATCACGAAACACTTTTTGCATAATGTTTTGCATAGATAACCGCTGTACGGATGTTTATTTCAATTTGGCAGTGGAGGAGTATCTTTTAAAGCAGACACAGGGGGATTATTTTGTAATTTGGCAGTCGGAACCTTCCGTGGTCATGGGCAAGAATCAGTCTGTTCGTGCCGAGGTGAATGAGGATTACAGGATAGAGAAGGGCATTCGTTTGGCTCGTAGGTTTTCGGGAGGTGGTGCAGTTTACCATGATAAGGGAAATATTAATCTTACTTTTATAGAAACGACATCGCAACCCCTGTTTGAAGACTATTTGCAGCGTATTGTTGGTTTTCTGGAAACGATGGGAGTCACGGCCTATACGGATGAGCGTTTGGGGATTTATCTGGATGGAAAGAAAATATCGGGCAGTGCGCAATGTATTCATAAAAACCGTGTGATGTATCATTGTACTTTGTTATTTTCTGCAAACTTGGATGTACTTCATACAGTGTTGAAGGGGAAGTCTGATGAATTGGAGTCGATTCCCGGATTAAAGAATATCCGTGCCGTACCGTCTGTACCTAGTGAAGTGGTCAATCTCAATTGTTTTTTGGATGTTTCGGTGAATATCAAACGGTTTATTCATCTTTTGTTTCATTACTTCTTGATAGAAGATGAAAAGAATAGCATTTATCATTTTTCCCGAAAGGATTTGGCGGCAATCGAGTTGCTGAAAGTAGAAAAATATGCTAATGAGGATTGGATACATCACCGGGTCACCTTAAAAAAGATTTAAGTTAAAACTTTCTTTTTCAGTGGCTTGTTGTTCATATAAAAGGATTAAAAAAAATAAAATTATCAATATGTCAAGATTTGAAATAAAAATGCCTAAGCTAGGCGAAAGTATTACTGAAGGAACCATTATATCCTGGTCGGTAAAAGTGGGTGATACTGTCCAAGAGGACGATGTCTTGTTCGAAGTGAATACAGCAAAGGTCAGTGCTGAAATTCCATCTCCCGTAGAAGGCAAGGTGATCGGGATATTATTTAAAGAAGGAGATACCGTACCTGTAGGTACAGTAGTAGCAATTGTAGATATAGATAGTGATGAAGGAATAGGAGAGGCTCTTGTAGAAGAGCGAAATGTACCGCAAGTAGAAGAAACGTCCTCCCATGTACCATCTGTAACATCTGTTCAGGAAGTAAAGGAAGTTCCTAAGGCAATAGCGGCTAAAACAGAAGAAGAGCGTTGGTATTCCCCCATTGTACTTCAGCTGGCTCAGGCTGCACATATTTCGAAAGAGGAATTGGATCGTATTCAAGGGACAGGATATGAAGGGCGTCTGAGTAAAAAAGATATAAAAGCTTATATTACTAGAAAGGAACAAGGTAACATAACCGTAACTGAACCTGTATCTGCATCCGCCCAATCTGTTAAGGCTGTTTCTGTCCGGACTTCTCCAACTGCGCCATCATCGGCTTCCTCTTTAACACCCCCAGTTTCCGGTTCGCAAGAAGGCGTGGAAGTGAAAGAGATGGATCGTGTCCGGAAAATGATTGCCGATCACATGGTTATGTCTAAACATACCTCTCCTCATGTTACGAATGTGGTAGAAGTGGATGTGACCAAACTCGTGAAATGGCGTGATAAGAATAAAGAGGCTTTTTTCCGTCGTGAAGGAGTCAAATTGACTTATATGCCTGCCATAACCGAAGCCGTAACGAAGGCATTGGTTGCCTATCCGCAGGTAAATGTATCTGTAGACGGTTATAATATCCTGTTTAAAAAGCATATCAATGTCGGTATTGCTGTTTCACTGAATGATGGAAATCTGATTGTTCCGGTGATACATGATGCCGACAGGTTGAATTTGAATGGTTTGGCTGTGACCATTGATACTCTGGCGGTGAAAGCGCGTGATAATAAACTGATGCCGGATGACATTTCGGGTGGTACGTTTACGATTACTAATTTTGGAACTTTCAAGTCTTTGTTTGGTACTCCTATAATCAATCAGCCGCAGGTTGCCATTCTCGGTGTGGGATATATCGAAAAGAAGCCGGCAGTTATTGAAACTTCTGAAGGCGATGTGATTGCTGTCCGTCATAAAATGTATCTTTCTTTGTCATACGATCATCGGGTGGTGGATGGTATGTTAGGGGGGCAATTCCTCTATGCGATAAAAGATTATCTGGAAAATTGGAAAGAATAACCATTCATCACAGTAAAAAAATAATATAATGAAAAAATATGATATAAAGACCACTGATACCGAAACGTTGAAAAAGTGGTATCATTTGATGGTATTGGGACGTGCGCTTGATGAAAAAGCTCCGTCTTATCTGTTGCAATCATTGGGTTGGTCCTATCATGCGCCTTATGCGGGGCATGACGGAATCCAATTGGCCGTAGGTCAAGTCTTTACCAAAGGAGAGGACTTCCTTTTTCCATACTATCGCGATATGCTGACCGTGCTTTCGGCAGGCATGAGTGTGGAGGAATTGATATTGAATGGCATTTCGAAAGCAACTGATCCCGGCAGTGGAGGACGTCATATGTCCAACCACTTTGCTAAACCCGAATGGCATATAGAAAATGTGTCGTCCGCTACCGGAACGCATGACCTTCATGCTGCCGGAGTGGCGCGTGCCATGGTGTATTATGGACATAAGGGGGTGGCGATCACTTCGCATGGAGAGTCTGCTTCTTCGGAAGGATATGTTTACGAGGCGATTAACGGGGCCAGTAGGGAAGGTCTTCCTGTGATATTTGTATGGCAGGATAATGGGTACGGTATCTCTGTTCCCAAAAAGGATCAGACAGTTGCCCGGAAGTATGCTGATAATTTTTCCGGTTTTAAGAATCTGAAGATTATTCATTGTAATGGCAAAGATGTGTTCGACTCGATGAATGCCATGAGTGAAGCCCGTGAATTTGCCATAGCCCATCGTACTCCTGTTATTGTACATGCCAATTGTGTCCGTATTGGTTCCCATTCTAATTCAGATAAACAGACGTTGTATCGGGATGAAAACGAATTGGCTTATGTAAAAGAGGCTGATCCTTTGATGAAATTCCGCCGGATGCTGTTGCGTTACAAACGTCTTACGGAAGAAGAGTTGCAACAGATAGAAGCAGCGGCAAAGAAAGAACTGTCGGTTGCTAACCGGAAAGCACTTGCAGCGCCTGATCCTGATCCGAAAAGTATCTTTGATTATGTTTTGCCCGATCCTTATATACCGGAAAAGTATAAAGAGGGACTTCATCAAGAAGAAAATGGTGAGAAGGCCTTTATGGTAACTGCTATCAACGAAACGTTGAAAGAGGAATTCCGCCATAATCCGGATACTTTCATTTATGGGCAGGATGTAGCGAATAAAGAGAAAGGTGGAGTATTCAATATTACTAAAGGAATGCAGCAGGAGTTTGGGGATGCCCGCGTGTTTAATGCTCCTATAGCAGAGGACTATATTGTGGGTACGGCAAATGGCATGTGCCGTTTCGATCCTAAGATACATGTCGTTATTGAAGGAGCTGAATTTGCCGATTATTTCTGGCCTGCTGTGGAGCAATATGTAGAGTGTACTCATGAATACTGGCGTAGCAATGGGAAGTTTGTTCCCAATATTGTATTACGTCTGGCCTCGGGTGGATATATTGGTGGTGGACTTTATCATTCTCAAAATATAGAGGGTGCATTAGCTACTTTGCCGGGGGCCCGGATTGTTTGCCCTTCTTTTGCCGATGATGCGGCCGGGTTGCTTCGTACTGCGATGCGCTCTCGTGGGTTTACTTTATATCTTGAACCGAAGGCCTTGTATAATTCAGTAGAGGCTTCTTCCGTAGTACCCGAAGAATTTGAGGTTCCGTTTGGGAAGGCGCGTATCCGCCGTGAAGGTACAGATTTAAGTATGATAACGTATGGAAATACAACTCATTTCTGTTTGAATGTGGCTGAACGCTTGGCTCAAGAGGGGTGGAGTGTGGAAGTGATTGATCTTCGCTCGCTTATTCCACTGGATAAAGAAACTATTTATGCGTCAGTGAAGAAAACAAGTAAGGCTTTGGTGGTTCATGAGGATAAAGTTTTCTCTGGTTTCGGAGCTGAAATTGCTGCCGGAATTGGTACGGAGCTGTTCCGTTATCTGGATGCTCCTGTACAGCGTGTAGGTTCTGTTTTCACTCCTGTAGGTTTCCATCCTATATTGGAAAAGGCTATTTTACCTACTGAGGATAAAATTTATGATGCAGCCAGGACACTGCTGGAATATTAATCAAATGTCCACAGGTTACATGGACCGTTTTATATGTTGTCCGTGTTAATCTGTGGTGAATAAAAAAGAATTATGAAAACAATAGGATTATTTTATGCAATGAATGCAGCCAAGACTTCCCATATAGCTGAAAAGATTCGGGAAGATTTGGGAGGAGTGAAAGTAATAGAAGTCGTTTTGATAGAAAAGGCTTGGCAGAATGATTTTCAAGCGTATGACAATATGATAGTGGGAGCGTCAACTTGGTTTGATGGTGAACTTCCTACTTATTGGGACGAACTGGTTCCCGAATTGGAGTCGTTGGATTTAAAGGGAAAGAAAGTAGCAATATTCGGTTTGGGGGATCAGAAGAACTATCCTGATAATTTTGTGGATGGAATGGGGATTTTAGCAGATGCTTTTCAAAAGGCGGGGGCTGAGTTGGTCGGTTTTACTTCGACAGACGGATATACCTTCAACCAATCGAGGGCAGTACGTGGTGAAAAATTCTGCGGTTTGGTAATTGACCAAGAAAATCAGGCTCAATTGACCAGTAAACGTATTGCTGATTGGTGCAAGCTGATAAAAGAAGACTTTACTTCCAATAAGAAAGAATAATAAAATAATATCGCAAATCATTTATTTACTGTAGGGGCGCATTTAATGCGCCCAAATGTATACAGTAAATCATTTTCGGACAGATTCAATCCTCCTCTATACCTAAATAAGTGGCAACGGCTTCCGCACATCTTTCTCCATCAATACCTGCTGAAACAATTCCGCCGGCATAACCTGCCCCTTCTCCACAAGGAAATAACCCGTTGATAGTGACGTGTTGCAGTGTCTCGTTATCTCGCAGAATCCGTACCGGAGCCGATGTGCGTGTTTCGACACCAATCATCACTGCTTCATTGGTCAGAAAGCCATGACTGCTTTTCCCAAATTGTTGGAAGCCTTTGATCAAACGGCTGGTGATGAATGTGGGCATCCAAAAATGCAGAGGAGAGGAAACTAATCCCGGACTATACGAACTGTCAGGTAAATCATAGCTTAGTTTTTTGCGGGTGAAGTCCATCATTCGTTGTGAGGGTGCGGTTTGGCGCATATTGCCTTGTTGCCAGCAGGTGGCTTCTAATGCTTCTTGAAAATACATCATGGTTAATGGACAATGGCCGGTAGTCCATTGACCATTATTTTTATTCGTGGCTTTTAATTCTTCACTTTTCGTTTTTAATTCTTCTGTAAAAAGACTATTGTCCGACAGGTCTTCCGGTCTGATTTCTACTACCATTCCGGAATTGCTCCATTTGGAGCCACGGTTGCTGGGACTCATGCCGTTTACTACAATTTGATGCGGACCGCTTGCGGCGGGAACTACGAATCCTCCCGGACACATACAAAAACTATAGACTCCACGTCCTTCTGCTTGTGTCACAAAGCTATATTCGGCGGCAGGCAGATACTTTCCACGTCCGTTTTTATTATGATATTGTATCTGGTCAATCAGCATGGACGGGTGTTCCAGACGTACTCCTACCGCAATACCTTTGGCTTCCATTTCTACACCATTATCATACAACCACTGATATACATCCCGTGCGGAGTGTCCGGTAGCCAGAATAACAGGTCCTTTGAAAGTCTTTCCGGTATTTGTCTCTATACCTGTGATTTTGTTTTTTTCTATGATAAGGGAATCCATTCGTGTTTCGAAATGCACTTCACCTCCACATTCTATGATGGTATTCCGCATGTTTTCAATCACGCGCGGCAGCTTGTCCGTACCGATGTGCGGATGGGCATCTACCAAAATGGAGGTACTGGCACCATGTTGACAGAATACATTCAGAATTTTGTCTACATTACCCCGCTTTTTGCTTCGGGTATAGAGCTTACCATCTGAATAGGCTCCTGCTCCTCCTTCTCCGAAACTATAATTACTTTCGGAGTCAACTTTGTGCTCACGGCTGATACGGGCGATATCTATTTTTCTATTGCGTACATTTTTTCCTCGTTCCACTACGACAGGCCGAAGTCCTAACTCTATTAATCGTAAAGCTGCAAACAGTCCGCCCGGACCTGCTCCTACAACTATGACTTGTGGCTTTCCTTCTACCTTATTGTATATAGTGCGGATAAATTCCTCGTCCTGCGGAACTTCATTGATGTACAGACGCACTTTCAGGTTTACATAGATAGTACGCTGACGTGCGTCTATGCTTCTTTTCAGGATACGAAGGGCATGGATGGTACGTATATCCAATCCCTTGTCACGTCCGATGAATTGTTTCAGTGACTGTTCATTAGCTGCCTGTTCAGGCAAGACTCTTATTTGAAATTCTTGTATCATGGTTCTTGTTTAGGTTATTCGCCTTCCGGCATTAATTTTTTGCGATAATAGGAATTGGCGGTATATAATGCGGCGGCAGGATTGTGTCCTGTCACACGGTCTTTGGTCACCAAAGTTGTAGTATAGGCATTAGAGTATTTGTAGAACAGGCTGTCATGTCCTACGCACAGTCCGATCACCACATTTAACTCTGTATGTGCTTGGTTGAGAAGACGTGCCTGCAGGATAGGGTTACACATAGCAGCACCGATATTCTCACATTCTTTGGGGATTCCAATAGAGGATTTGGCTGCTCCGGCTACTTTGCAGATTACTGAGTAAACCTCAAAGCCGTTAGCACGGAGGATACGGGCAAAAATACGGGCTTCATTTACCAACCCGATACAATAAGCAATTCCTATTTTTTGATATCCCATCTTTCGTGCAAAAGTCATGATTTCTTCCACACGGGTTAACCGGCAATAACCTTCATATTCCACTTCGGCACTGGCCACCATTACGTTGTGGTTTTCGTTATATCGTTTCAGTGCCCATTCCAAGTCTTCTTGTTCCAAATGGGTTGTCAGGCAAAATTCGGGGTAGGTGCGCTCTTTGAACTTGCAGTTCTGTGTGCCGCAATCTACGCAGGTAGGGGTGTGAGATTTATCTTTTGTCATTTTATATCATTCTTCAAATTAAGTCTTAAAGGAGAAAATAGATTTTTATCCAAACAAGGCCCGGAATGCTTCTTCCACTTTTCTGACCGGAATAATTTCTATTTTCAATTTTGATGTATCCATTCCTTGTAAATTATGTTTTGGTATAAGGATTCGTTTAAAGCCTAACTTTTCCGCTTCTCCGATTCGCTGTTCAATACGGTTTACAGGTCGGATTTCACCACTTAGTCCCACTTCTCCGGCCATGCAGGTATCGCGTTCTACCTCTGTATCCATATTGCTGGATAGAATGGCACTGATGACAGACAAGTCGATGGCCGGATCATTCACTTTCAATCCACCCGCAATGTTTAAAAAGACATCTTTTTGTGCCAGTTTGAATCCTACCCGTTTTTCGAGTACTGCCAGAAGCATATTCATACGTCGTAAATCAAATCCGGTGGCAGAACGTTGCGGATTTCCATATACAGCCGAACTGACTAAGGCTTGTGTTTCAATTAAGAAAGGACGGACACCTTCTATGGCAGAGGCGATAGCGACTCCACTCATTCCGTCATGGTCTTGGCTAAGCAACAGTTCGGACGGGTTGCTCACTTGGCGCAAACCATTTTGCCGCATTTCATAAATGCCCAGTTCGGCAGTGCTTCCGAAACGGTTCTTGATGCTGCGAAGAATGCGGTACATATAATGTTGGTCACCTTCAAATTGCAATACGGTGTCTACAATATGTTCCAGTACTTTCGGTCCGGCAATGCTTCCTTCTTTATTGATATGGCCGATTAAGATGACCGGCGTATTTGTTTCTTTGGCAAATTTCAAAATAGAGGCAGAACATTCACGCACCTGTACTAAACTGCCGGGAGAAGAGTCTATTGTTTCAGTGGAGATGGTTTGAATAGAGTCGATGATGACGAGATCGGGTTGTGTATTCTTTATATGTATATAAATCTGCTCCAACGAAGTTTCACAGACGATCAGGCAGTCGGAAGAATTATGCGGGATACGGTCTGCACGTAGTTTTAATTGTCGTGCACTTTCTTCTCCCGAAATATACAATACTTTTCTGTCAGGCAGATGAAGTACGGTTTGCAACACCAAGGTAGATTTGCCTATCCCCGGTTCACCACCCAGTAAAACGAGTGAGCCCGGTACTAAACCACCTCCCAATACCCGGTTCAGCTCTTCGTCTTGCATATCAATTCGAGGCTCGTCTCCTCCGGTTATGTCATTCAGTGTGACAGGCTTGCTTTTTACGGGCTCCAGACCGGATACCGGTCTTTTATTTGCAGGTTCCTTGCGTACAACTTCTTCTACGTATGTGTTCCATGCACCGCAAGACGGACATTTCCCTACCCATTTGGGTGAATCCTGCCCACAGTTGGTGCATACATATACAGTTTTTTCCTTTGCCATATTCTTACGGGATAATTAAAACAGCACAACTTGAGGCTGAATTTGTACAAAGGTAAGGAAATAGTTCTGCATACCAATTATGGGTCAGATAAAAAAGTATTAAAGGTTTTTTCTCTTTTCAGAAGTAGCTGAATGTTTCAGGCTTTTCAAGGCTGCTTTCTTATCGAAATGAAAAATACCTGAACAAATGGAAAGATTATTCCGTTTTAGTTATTAAGACGTCTTATAAATTAAAGAACTAAAAAATAAAACTGAAATGAAGCGTATATTCTTTTTAATATTACTTGCCGTTATGTCAACCGGCATATATGCTCAAACCGATGATAAAGGATATAAGGAAGGGGCATGGGTACTGAATGGTGTTACCGGTCTGAATTTGTCACAAACCGCCATGACTAACTGGTCGGCCGGTGGTGAGAATGCCTTATCGGGAAACGCTTACCTGAATGGTTCGTTGACTCATAAAAATGGAAACTGGCTATGGGTGACTAATCTGATATTGGATTATGGCCTGTCCAAAACAAAATCGCAGGGAATGAGAAAGACTACCGATAAAATAGGCCTTTCTACCCAATTAGGATATTCTACTAATAATGTATGGTATTATACTTTAATGGGAGACTTGAATACACAATTTGCCAAAGGATACAACTATCCGGACAAGACTCACTATATTTCGAACTTCTTTGCACCGGCTTATTCTAATATCTCATTAGGTATGGAGTATCGCCCTAAGAGTAACTATTCTGTTTTTCTTTCTCCGGTTTCTGCAAAAATGACTTTTGTGGAAGATGATTATCTTTCGGAGATAGGAGCTTTTGGTGTGGATCCGGGAGACCGTTTCAAAATAGAATGCGGCGCTTATCTGAAAGGCAGGGCCGAGATGCCACTTATGGAAAATGTGAGCATGATTACAACAGCCGATTTCTTTACTCCTTACAGTAGCCAGTTTGGTAATGTGGATGTAAATTGGGATGTATTGATCAGCATGAAAATTAATAAGTTTTTGTCCGCCACCATCAATACGACTTTGAAATATGATAATGATGTGAAGACTTTTGAAGAGGATGGAACTAAAAGAGGGGCGAAAGTTCAGTTCAAAGAAATATTGGGGGTAGGTGTTGCTTATAATTTCTGACGGGGGATAGTTTCACCATAGATTACACAGATTCACAGATTATGTGGATTTATAACGGTTCACACGGATTATGACGATTGATACTAAAGAGTTGGGTCAACTAAATCTGTGTAATCTGTGGTGAATCCTCCTGTTTTTCCTTCTTTTTCACCGCTATTTTGTCTTATTTCTGCCTTAATAAAAAGTATTCTTATATTTTATCGCAAAAAAATGGGAAATTGTGATAGATTGTAGGAAATTGTTTTTATATTTGCATCGTTCAAATAAAAAACAGAAGAAGAACAATTATAAAATGACGATGTACTATCTCCATACAACCACCACATTAGGGATGGGGCACATGACAACTACAATGTCCACATCCACAACAATGACCCCTCGGGGTTAAGGATAGTATATGTGTTTCTACGTGATACACGCTTACGGACGTAAGCAAAACAAGCTTTTAATTTTATTTTTTTAGTGTAAACAGAAACAGTTTCTTTTCGTTGTCATGCTGAGTGAAACGAAAGTAGATTCTTTACCGGACTTGAAATGGTGAGAAGGGCAGAATGACAAAAGAAGCTGGGACAAAAATAGATAATTGCATGAAAGTTATGAAATTCGGCGGAACATCCGTAGGTTCCGTGAACAGCATTTTAAGTGTCAAACAGATAGTAGAGGCAGTTGAAGAGCCTGTAATCGTAGTTGTATCAGCTTTGGGTGGTATTACTGACAAGTTAATCAATACTTCGCAGATGGCTGCCAATGGGGATTCCGCATACGAGAAAGAATATCGTGAAATTGTGAATCGTCATATTGAAATGGTATATACCGTAATTCCGGCAGGTAATGAGCGTACTGTTTTATTGGATAAGGTCAACGAATTGTTGAGTGAGCTGAAGGATATTTTTCAGGGAATTTATCTGATAAAGGACTTGTCGTCTAAAACGTCGGCTACTATTGTAAGTTATGGTGAGCGCTTGTCGTCTATTATTGTAGCTTCGTTGATAAAGGGTGCGGTATGGTATGATTCACGCAACTTCATTAAGACTGAAAAAAAACATGCCAAGCATATTCTAGATTCCGAATTGACTACTTGCTTGGTTAAAGAAGCTTTTCAGGAATTACCGGAAGTGGCATTGGTTCCCGGATTTATTTCTACTGATAAGAACAGTGGTGAAGTGACCAATTTGGGACGTGGCGGTTCAGATTATACCGCTTCTGTCATAGCTGCGGCACTGAATGCGGATAGCTTGGAAATATGGACGGATGTGGATGGTTTCATGACGGCGGATCCGCGTGTAATCAGTACGGCCTATACCATTAATGAGTTGAGCTATGTGGAAGCGATGGAGCTTTGTAACTTTGGAGCGAAAGTGGTTTATCCACCGACTATTTATCCGGTATGTCATAAGAATATCCCTATTCTGATTAAGAATACGTTCAATCCTCAAGGCGAGGGAACTATCATAAAGCAGGAAGTTAATTCCGGTTCTAAAGCCATTAAAGGTATTTCATCCATCAATGATACGAGTTTGATTACGGTTACCGGCCTGGGAATGGTGGGAGTGATCGGAGTGAATTTCCGAATTTTTAAAGCATTGGCACAAAACGGAATCAGCGTGTTTATGGTATCGCAGGCATCTTCCGAGAACAGTACTTCTATCGGTGTGCGTAATCAAGATGCGGCGCTAGCTTGTGAAGTGCTGAATGAGGAATTCTCCAAAGAAATAGAAATGGGGGAAATCAGTCCGGTAGTTGCCGAAATGAATTTGGCCACCATTGCTATTGTCGGTGAGAACATGAAACATACACCGGGCATCGCCGGTAAGTTGTTCGGGACTTTAGGCCGTAACGGCATTAGTGTTATTGCTTGTGCGCAAGGTGCTTCGGAAACCAATATCTCTTTCGTGGTAGAATCCAAGTCACTGCGCAAATCATTGAATGTGATTCATGATTCGTTCTTCCTGTCCGAATATCAGGTGCTGAACCTTTTTATCTGCGGTACAGGTACGGTAGGAGGCAGTTTGATAGAGCAAATCCGTTGTCAGCAACAAAAGTTGATGCAGGAACGCGGTTTGAAGCTGAAAGTGGTAGGTATAGCCGATGGACATCATGCATTGTTTACCCGTGCAGGCGTAGACTTGTCACAGTATAAGGAAGAGTTGGCAGAGAAAGGAATGCCTTCGTCCACCCAGGTGTTGCATGACGAGATTATAGGTATGAATATATTCAACTCTGTGTTTGTGGATTGTACAGCCAGTGCAGAAGTTGCATCCTTATATAAAGATTTTCTGATGAATAATATTTCGGTGGTAGCAGCCAACAAAATTGCTGCTTCTTCCGAATACTCCGTTTATAGTGAACTGAAACAAATAGCCCGTCGTCGCGGTGTGAAATTCTTGTTTGAAACCAATGTAGGAGCAGGGCTTCCCATTATCAACACAATTAATGACTTGATAAACAGTGGAGACAAGATCTTGAAAATAGAGGCGGTATTGAGCGGTACGCTGAATTATATCTTTAATAAAATAAGTGCGGATATTCCTTTCAGTAAGACCATAAAAATGGCACAGGAAGAACGCTACTCGGAACCCGATCCGCGTATTGACCTGAGTGGCAAGGATGTAATCCGCAAATTGGTTATTCTGGCTCGTGAAGCCGGATATAAATTGGAACAGGAAGACGTGGAAAAACATCTTTTTGTACCGAATGATTTCTTTGCAGGCTCATTGGAGGAATTCTGGAAGAAAGTACCTTCTTTGGACGCGGATTTTGAATCACGCCGTCAAAAGTTGGAGGATGAAAACAAACGTTGGCGTTTTGTAGCCAAACTGGAAAATGGGAAAGGCAGTGTGTCTTTGCAGGAAGTAGACAGTAAACATCCGTTCTATGGCCTGGAAGGCAGCAATAATATAATTCTGCTTACAACCGAGCGATACAAAGAATATCCGATGATGATACAAGGATATGGGGCCGGTGCCAGTGTGACTGCCGCCGGAGTATTTGCCGATATCATGAGCATCGCTAATATTTAGGCTTATGAAACATATTATTATTTTAGGTGATGGTATGGCCGACTGGCCTGCTGAATCACTAGGAAACAAAACATTGCTGCAATACTCCAGTACACCCTATATGGATAAATTGGCTGCTATGGGACGTACCGGGAGATTGATTACAGTCGCTCCCGGATTTCATCCGGGTAGTGAAGTGGCGAATATGTCTGTTATGGGCTATAATTTACCGAAAGTGTACGAAGGTCGTGGGCCGTTGGAAGCAGCAAGCATCGGGGTGGAGTTGCAACCGGGCGATATGGCTATGCGTTGTAATATTATCTGCATCGAAGATGAGAAGATAAAAAATCACTCCGCCGGACATATCACTACCGAAGAAGCTGATGTGCTGGTTAAATATTTGGAAGAAAAATTGGGTTCTGACCGGATTCATTTCTATACCGGTGTACAATATCGCCATTTGTTGGTGATAAAAGGGGGAAATAAACAATTGGACTGCACCCCACCCCATGATGTGCCTTTGCAGCCTTTCCGTCCGCTCATGGTGAAGGCGGAAGTACCGGAGGCGCAGGAAACGGCCGGATTGATTAATAATCTTATCCTGGCTTCTCAGAAATTATTGGCAGATCATCCGATTAATCAAAAACGTATAGCCGAAGGCAAAGATCCTGCTAATAGTATCTGGCCTTGGAGTCCGGGCTATCGTCCGCAGATGGAACCTCTTTTCGAGAAGTATCCGGCCATACAGAAAGGATCTGTTATTTCAGCGGTGGACTTAATCAATGGCATAGGACATTATGCAGGATTACGCCGTATTGCTGTAGAGGGGGCTACCGGTTTATATAATACGAATTATGAGAATAAGGTTGCTGCGGCATTGGAAGCATTGAAGACGGACGACTTTGTGTATCTGCATATTGAGGCCAGTGATGAGGCCGGTCACGAAGGAGATTTTAAGTTGAAGCAGTTTACTATTGAAAATCTGGATAAACGTGCTGTAGGACCTATTTATGAAGCAGTGAAGGATTGGGATGAGCCTGTGGCTATCGCCGTGCTTCCGGATCATCCTACGCCTTGCGAACTCCGTACCCATACGGCCGAACCTGTGCCTTTCCTTATCTATTATCCCGGTATAGAACCGGACTGTGTGCAGACCTTTGATGAAGTGGCATGTGTGGAAGGCAGTTATGGAATATTGAAAGAAGATGAGTTTATGAATGAATTTATGAAAAAATAATGTGGCAGTTTGCTAATTTGCCCCAATGGCAATCCTCCATGTAAAGCCCTTGGCACATTAGCACATTAACACATTGAAAAATTGTTTACTATGAAATATTACAGTACGAATCACCAGGCTCCCGATGCTTCTTTGGAAGAAGCTGTAGTGAAGGGACTGGCTTCTGACAAAGGTTTGTATATGCCCGAGGCCATCAAGCCATTGCCGCAAGAGTTTTATGATCAGATTGAGAATCTGTCGTTTCAGGAAATTGCTTATCGCGTGGCCGATGCTTTCTTCGGTGAGGATGTTCCTGCTGAAACACTGAAGCAGATAGTTTATGATACATTGAGTTTTGATGTTCCTGCCGTAAAGGTAAAAGATAATATTTACTCTTTGGAACTGTTTCATGGTCCCACATTGGCATTTAAAGATGTAGGTGGACGTTTCATGGCCCGTTTGTTGGGCTACTTCATTAAAAAAGAAGGGCAAAAGCAGGTGAATGTACTGGTTGCGACTTCGGGGGATACCGGTAGTGCTGTAGCCAATGGCTTCCTCGGAGTGGAAGGTATTCATGTGTATGTGCTTTATCCGAAAGGAAAAGTCAGTGAAATTCAGGAAAAGCAGTTCACGACTCTGGGTCAGAATATTACAGCGCTAGAAGTGGACGGTACTTTTGATGACTGCCAGGCATTGGTTAAGAATGCGTTTATGGATGCTGACTTGAATGCACACATGAAGTTGACTTCTGCCAACTCCATCAATGTGGCTCGTTTCCTGCCACAGGCATTTTATTACTTCTATGCCTACGCACAGTTAAAGAAAGAAGGAAAAGCGGATCATCTGGTAGTATGCGTACCTAGCGGAAACTTTGGTAATATCACCGCCGGACTATTTGGTAAACGCATGGGCTTGCCTGTCAAGCGTTTTATTGCGGCCAATAACCGGAATGATATTTTCTACCAATACTTGCAGACCGGAAAATACAACCCTCGTCCTTCCATTGCTACTATTGCCAATGCAATGGATGTGGGAGATCCAAGTAATTTTGCCCGTGTACTGGCATTGTATGATAACAGTCATGCTGCCATAACAGCGGATATCTCTGGTGCGACTTATACGGATGAACAGATTCGTGAAACGGTGGGTGAGGTATATCGGGAAACCGGTTACTTGCTCGATCCGCATGGAGCCTGCGGTTATCGTGCTTTATCCGAAGGATTGTTCCCCTGCGAGACGGGTATTTTTCTGGAAACGGCACATCCGGCTAAATTCCTGGAAACTGTGGAAGGTATCATTGGCGACAAAGTGGAGATTCCCACCAAACTGCAAGAGTTTATGAAAGGAACTAAACAAAGTATTCCGATGGAAAAAGACTTTGAAAGTTTCAAAGGCTATTTGATGAGAGAATAGCTTTTAGAAATTCTGATAAGAGAGGGGGCCAAAAGTCCAAAGTAACTATCCAATGGTTCACCGTGGGGGCGGATTGAATAGTTACTTTGGGTTCATTTACATGAAGAACAAAAAAGTTCCGTCACAGCAACATGCTCATTACTAACCACTTTCTGTGTGAAGGTTTCTCAAATCCCCCTCAATCGGTGGTATGCTTCCGGCTATCGAATCCTGTTACGTATGTAACAAGAGCCTATTCCTATCATATTTTCACTCCGTTCCATTTGATATTTCACCCGGGTGAAGCAACTGTTTCACCTAGGCGGAAACGGCTGTTCACCTAAGTGAAATCGCCTCTTCACTCGGGTGAAGCAACAAATGCAGATGGACAAAAATACGCCTTATGACGCTCCCCTGCAAGGAAGCAACCGCAACTATGACACAGGGATTAGAACAACCAATATACGTCAAGTAGAATTTGGCAGCGGAGAATGGCAAACCGTTTCAGGGGAATTTAGAATATATTTGCACAGCATATCGCTGATTTACAGAAAGATACTGTGCATAATTCGGAATGATTGATGCGTGTCTTTATTTTATTTCTTCCAGCAACTTTCCGAACGAAGTGAATGTCCGATGTTTCCCGTCCCGGGTGAGGTACAAGGCATCGGGGGCGATGACTTGTAGATGGGGCAGACCGGCAGGAGCGTTTTTGGCTTGCAGACAAGTATATCCGTGACGGTTCAGTGCGTTGATAGTCCAGTGCAGCAAGGTTTCATCTGTCGCTTCCACCGTTATTTCCTGCTTTCCATTCACGGTTGGATAGTAGATGCCATGATCATAATCGAACCGGATATTACTGTGTGAGAATAAGTTGTCCATCTGATGGCTTAGAATCATATCTTCCGTCACTCCACATTGCAATCCTTTCTCTTTAGACAACAGCCAAAGCTTGTCCGACAGGACTAGAGCTTGTTCTATATCATGGGTTGATAGCAGAATAGCCTTGTTTTGTTCCACGGCCAGCCTGTGCAGTAAAGTTATGATTTCTATCCGGCTTACTACATCCAGAAAGGCGGTTGGCTCATCCAGAATAATCAGTGGACATTCTTGTACCAATGCTTTGGCTATCATTACTTTCTGTCTCTCTCCGTCCGAAAGTTCGGCTGTATAACTTTGTGCTTTGTGAGTGATTCCTACGGCATTTAGGGCTTCTTGAATGATGGCATGGTCATGCCGGTGCAATCTTCCGAAGAACCCCGTGTGCGGCTGGCGTCCCAAAGCTACCAGTTCATACACGGTCAATCCTCCTGCTTGGGTCTTGTCCGTCAAAACCACGCCAATGGTACGGGAACGTTCTTTTTCCGAATAGTGTTGTAAAGGTTTGTCCAGTAATTGTAAATCTCCGGCTAAAGAGGGTTGTGAGGCGGATAATGTACGAAGTAACGTCGATTTTCCGGCTCCGTTGGCTCCAAGCAGACTGGTCAGTTCTCCTGGGTAAAGCTCGAAAGAAAGGTGTTCGTGCACTTTCTTCTCTTCTTTATGGGTGCGATAACCTATACATAGGTCTGTTGCGGTGATAACAGCTTGCTTTTCCATTAGTTGAAATACTGGATTTTACGTTGGTTCACAATGACATAAATAATAATGGGCGCACCAATGACCGGGGTGACGGCGTTTAGCGGAATGATACCTGCTTCGCCCGGCAAAATACAGATAAAGTTACAAACTAGTGCAATCACTCCGCCGGTCAGCATAGTGACGGGCAGCAAGGAATTATGATTGGATGTTCCCAACATCAGACGGGCGATATGAGGTACAGCCAGTCCGATGAAAGAAATCGGACCGCAAAAAGCAGTTGTTATTGCTGTCAGTATTCCGGTGGCGATAAGCAGCAGGTTGCGTGTACGGCGAATGTTGATTCCCAGGTTTTCGGCATAGCGTGTGCCTAGCAGCAAGGCATTCAGGGGTTTTATCAAGAGTATGGTAATCAGCAGCCCTGTCGCTGTAACCAGAGAGAAAAAGGGAAGCTGTTGTAAAGATACTCCTCCAAAGTTTCCCATTCCCCAAATCATGTAGGAATGCACTCCTTCTGCCGTGGAGAAAAAGTTGAGCAGGGAGATGGCAGATGAGGTGATGTATCCTATCATGATACCTATAATAAGCAGCATAATGCTGTTTTTTATCAAAGTGGAGAAGAATAGAATGATTCCCATCACCAGCATGGATCCTATAAACGCTCCGATAATGACGGAAATAAAACCGGATAAAGTAAATACTCCGGCGGTGATTGTTCCTGCACCTGCCAGCATGACCAGAGCAACTCCCAGACTTGCCCCTGAACTGATGCCCAAGATGGAAGGATCGGCCAGGGGATTATTGAAAGTCGTTTGCAACATCAGTCCCGATGAGGCTAACGCCATTCCACAGAGTAAAGCCGTAACCGCTTGCGGCAGGCGGGATTCCCAGACAATAAAACTCCAACTCGCCTTTTCTACTTCATTGCCTGTAAGGATATACCACACCGCCTCGGCAGGGATGTTTACCGAACCGAACAACAAGTTGGCTCCTGTCAATGCAAGGATGAGGAGGAGTAGTATGATACCGTATTTCGTTCCTTTATTCTTCAAAATCACTCCGCTAATTTAGTGAAATATTTTAATTCATACCCTTCTAAAAGCGTAGGATGGAATATTTTTATCAAATCTTTCAGCAACCGGTCGGGATGGAAAGGGGAATCTTCGTAAAAGTCTACCTTCCCTGTGTTGCATCCATAAATGTTGCGTTCCTTGAATGCGCGGAAACCGGTGTATGGAGCATAGTCCTGCTCCAATTCCTTATAAGTCTTGTCAATGGCCTGATTATATTTGATGAGCCAAAAGTCTGCATTCTGCCCTTTGTCAAACACGGTTTCGAAGGCTAGGGGAACAGAACCGCTATGCTCGTCATCGGCAAACACATAATTTGCCCCGGCATCCGCATAAATCCGTGCGGAGGTGCTTTTCCCTCCCGGAACATACCATGCCGAACCATTCTTCAGTTCGCTGATAACGCTCGGTGCAGATGAAAGGGGAGCAACCAATGCTTTCAGCTCATTATAGTTTTTTTCCACCTCGGCAAACAAGCTGTCCGCTTTTTGTGCCTCACCGAACAGAAGGCCGTAGAAACGCATCCATTCGGCACGTCCCAATGCCGAAGTTTCCATGTAGTCTGCACATTCGATAATGGGGATGTTGAGTTTCTCCACCCGTCCGTATCCGCCACTGTTCTCAAAAGGGGAGAGCATAATGGCATCGGGATGCAGGTCGATTATCTTTTCTATATCCGGGTTCATTCCATTCCCTACATCGGCGATGCTTCCTGTGCGGCAGCCATCCTGCACTTCTTGCAGTTTGATATACTTCAAATCGCAGACTCCTCCAATACTTTTCAATGCACCAATCTGGTTGAGCAATCCGCAATGTACGGATGAGTAAACAACGGCCTTACTCAATGGCGTGCGGACAAGTGTCCCTTCCGGCAAGTCGGCAGGCAGGGACTTTTTTTTGTCAACCAAGACATAGGTGTGCAGTATCCGGGTCGTATCCCATGGATTGCGCAGACGGGCAATGGTATAGTCTTCGGTTGCAGACAGGCTGAGGTTTTCTGCATAACGCAAAGGGATTGCTTTTTCTGCTTCTATTACAGAAGAACTCTTGCTTTTTCCGCCGCAGGAGGAAAGAAGGGCAAGTAAGAAGATGAATAGGATTACTTGTTTCATGTTATTTTTTATAATATCCGCCGGTTTTACGGGAACCTTTGTATTCTATTAATTCTTTATCTTTCAGTGATCGTAAATAACGCTCTGTCGTAGCAGCTCCTTTTTGGATATATTCTGCAATTTCATATCCTTTTGCACCGGGTTTCTTTTCCAAGAAGGTGAGGATAAGGCTTTCAAGTTCGTTTATTCCCTCATTTATTCCCTCATTTATTCCCTCATTTATTCCCTCATCTTTGTTTACTCCCTCATCAGCGATTCTGTCTATTACTGAAATGAACTGCATACCTACCGGCTCATTAATGAATTTTATATTCGGCTCTTCTTGAAGTGCACGTATAATCCCCGAGCCCAGCCCGCGATAAGGCATCGTTTTAGCACAGAAATTAGCAATGAAAGGATTGCGTACTACGGCGCTTCCCAGTTTGATGCTTTCCACCGTCAACCCATCGGGAAGGCATCCCGGGCTGATAATCTCTACACGGTTATCAAAAATGAGTAATCTTATCGGTGCATTACGCGTATAATCACGATGTACCAAGGCATTCTGCAAGATTTCTTCTAATGCCACTTCTGATATTTCCAGTTTTCCGATAGAATTAAATCCTTGTCCTGCCTGTATATTATGAAGATTTGCTTTCAGAAAAGACATTCCCTTTTCAAATAATTCGGGCAGTGTGCCGGTGATATCTTTACTGTCCCGATAGTTGATACCTCCTATATCGTTACCAAAAAAAGAAACAGCTTTGATGACAAAAGTTGGACGGTACTGCTGAGGGTCTTTGCCGAAGAACAGCAGGCCTGCCAAAGTCATTCTGTCCTCTTTCATGATATGAAGGTTGTGTAAAAGTTCTGTGTATAGAATACCGAATGAATCTTTTTCGCGACCATATTCTTTGCGGATAAAGTTGTCCAAAGCATATCCGTTGATATCTTTTTCGGAAGTGAAAGGAATGGGTTGCTCGTCAGCGTACAGTATGCCGGAGCATTGGAATAAACGCATAATTTCACTATTCTCCATTACTTTGCGCTTATCCGCCCCTTGTTTAGTCCAGATTATCCCGTTCAAATCCTTGTAAGGTTTGTTATCACCTTCTGCTATGTGGGCGATAAGAAGGGAACGTTCATCTACAATAACGGTTTCCGTCTGTATATAGATAACCGGGCGAAGCAAGTTAGTGGCTATATTGGCCAAGATAGAATTGAGTTGCTGGATTTCCTGATAAGACAAGCCGATGATTTCTCCCGTTTTGTCTTTTATGCCGAATAGTATCATTCCACCACGAGCATTGGACATAGCTACCATTTCGGCGGCAATACTGTCTTGGTTGGGAAAGCATTCCTTGAATTGTACCGTACTGGTTTCTCCACATTTTATAATGAGCTGTAATTCTTTGCTGTTCATTTTTCTAGGTTTGTTTGTGAATCCTGTACAAAAGTACGGTAAAAAAGTGAGGAAAGTTTTATGAGATTATTTAATTTATGAGGGAAATAATTGTAGTTTTGCTTCCTTCATCAAAAGTGAAGAGAAGCAAAACCATATTTTATTATTTCAGTAAGAAGGTTAATCCGCATGGACCTACCCCTACATTGTATTTGTTTGTAAATTTGCCGTTTGCCGAATATTCGTTTACATAGCCATCAGTGGTATAACTTGGCCATCCTCCAACCATATTGTAAGAACTGATATAAATGTTTCCGGTAAATGGATTGACTGCGATGCCACAAGGGCTATCAACAGGTTGATCTATTAAATTTTTTGTTTCATTTCCTGTTTTTGTATCTATACTGAAATAAGTATTTGCCGTTGCGCCATAAGGAGCATTGATAAGGTAAAGGGTATTATCTTTTACAGTCATTAATGTTGCTTCCGTTACATCTGTAACAACATTCATATTGTCAATTTTTTGTACTTTAGCTGATATGTCATTATAATTACCCATTGCTAAGACATATACGTTTCCTTCCGTAGTAGAACAAATTTTAGTGGGATTTAGTCCTACGGGTATTCTTTTTGCTTCTGTAAATGTCTTTAGGCCTATTTTAGAAACACTTTTTCCATTTGCATAATCTGCACCGTAATTCATTCCGTCTGAGTTAGCAACATACAGGTAGCCGTTGGCCACTGTCATCTCTTCTGGATTTGGACCAACGTTTAATGTTGCATCGATAGTTAGACTAAGGGTGTCGATACGGGAAACGTACCCATCATACATAGAAACATATACTTTTCCATTAGCAGCTATAATATCACGTGGACCTTCCCCTTGAGTGGATGTCGGAACAATCTGTTTGATGGATTTAGCTGTATTTTTGTCTACTATTTCTATAATATTTGAACCATATATGGCAATATACATTTTCGAACCGTACACTATTGCATCTTGAGGGGTACTTCCCAAACTTCTTTTGTTTATGTCAAAAAATACATTATTGCTTGCTGTTCCTTTTTCAAAGTTAATAAAAGAAAGTGTTCCATTAACATTGTTGCTAAGATTACCTGCATTAATAACGTACAAGCCTGTTGCCTCGGTTGGCGAAGTTACTTCGGGAGTCGTGTCGGGTTGTGAAGAAGGGTCTTCTTCCGGATCTCTAGGAACTTCGATCTCATTGTCATCATCGTTACAAGCACAGAACAGCGGAGCTATACTAAATAAGGCTGCTGCAAAAAATAAATGTTTGAATTTCATACTTATATAATTTTTAAAAATGAATACTGCAAGTTAGTTTATAGCTTCTACCCGGCATCGGGTAGCTTTTCACTATGTCATATTGTTTATTTCCCAAATTGATAATATCTCCCCGAAGATTGTATGTAAACTTCTTTATCTTGAAGCTGCGGTATAATGAAAGTCCGTATTCTATATATCCATCCATTTCATTACTTGGACGATTTTCGGAAGCAATATATCGTTTGCTCACACCTGTAGCATGAAGAGAAGCATTTATGAAAGGATTTTCCAAGGCTAAAGAAGCACCTGCGCTATGACGTGGGGTATATGCAATCTGATGTTTGTAATATACGACTTCCGGGTCTGTTTTATCTACTGCATATTGATAGGTATAGTTTCCAGTCAATAGTAAGGAATAATGTTTTGCAAGTTGGAAAGTGGTGTTTATATTGGCATCTACTCCCCAAATTTCTACTTTGCCTAAATTTACCATATTCCAGATAAACATATTATAGGGCATTGCCACAATTTTATCTTTTACCTTATTATAATACCCATCCAATGTCAGACTGATTGCTGGTAGCCAGCTTGTAAAGTTGTTCTGGTAAGTGATACCTATATTATATTGTTGAGCCTTTTCGGGACGAAGATCACGGCTACCCATCCGGTCAAAGTAGTTTTCAGAAAAAGTAGCCACTCTGAATATGTCTTTATAGGAAGCCCGAAGGTATAGCTGTCCGTCTGTACAAGGTTTCCATGAAAAAGAGAAGGAAGGGGATAATTTTCGCCGATTCTCAGCTCCGTTTCCTTCTTTTGCACCATTAAGATATATCGATCCGAGTAGTATGGCAACAGCTGTTATGTTATCAGTTTGATATCGGAGAGTTGCTGTTTGTAATATAGAATGCCGGTAAGGGCTTGTATTGTTAGGAGTATTGGCATTTAGGTTATTATATATGTAATCTGCCGCATAAACCATGCTCCAGTGACTAGTCGGAGTATATAGTAATGCTCCTGATGTATAGTATTCTCGTTGGAAATAACGGTCGTTTAATTCTCCTCCGGGGTATTTTCCTCCTTCATCGTGGTAATGAGATTGGCTCCAGTTAAATTTCCCATTGATTAACAAAGAAAGATTATTTTCCCAATAAGTACGGTAATGTACTTGTGAAAAGAAATTTCGTTCGCGTAACTTCTCACGGCTTTTCGCGTTGTAAAGAATGACTGCACCGGGTAATTGCTGATTTGTATCGTAATAATAAATCTTTCCGTTCAGTGTGCTTCTGTTATTAGGGCTGATGTAAAGATTCAGTTCTCCTCTGTAGGTTTGAATGTTGTTGTTATAGCGTTTTTCTTTGGAAACATAATCTCCGTTGACTAAAGTGAAAGGATATAGGTTATCTGCCCTCATAAATTCACCAGTGGTAGATGCTGAAATCTTTTCGTTAAACTTTTGTTCGTAGCGGATAAGGGGATTAATCATCCCGAAAGAACCTGTCTTTATCTGTCCCGTCAAGTGATTTTTTTTGTTTGAAAAATCCGGGGATATGCTTTGTAATTTTAAGGCGGCAGCAGAAGCAACTGTACGTGCCGGTACAAAAATATCTTCATTGTCCCCAATGGTCAGTGAAATTTGCTGGATATTGTCAATAGAGAAACGAGACAAGTCTATTTGTCCGCTTTGACAATCACTGAGTGTAACCCCGTCATAAACTACGGCTGTATGTTTGGCTCCTAAACTCCGAACGGAGATAGTTTTCATTCCTCCTGCACCCCCATAATCCTTTATGTTGACTCCTGAGAAGCGACGTAAAGCATCAGCAATATCCGTAATGCCTTGTTGTTGCAATTGCTTCTTGTTGAGTTGTTGGAAGGGACTGCTACTTTTAACCTGTTGCTTGGTACGTTCAGCCGTAACCGTAACTTCGTCTATTTTATGCACTTTCCCGGTAATGGAATCTCCTTTCTCCTGTGCCTGTATTTCAAGCGGCAATAGGATAAAGCTGCAAAGCAGACAAAGCCATAGCTTATAAGCCTGGTTATTTCCTTTCATTTAAAAAAACATATTAATGAATAAATACCGCATTCTTACCGCTGCTCTTTCCTCGAAAGCGACGGTCGATGACTTTACGTTTTGCAGGTCTTCTGACTTACTCCTGTTTACTTGCCTTCCCACCTTAATTATATATACAGGCAGTGGCGTGAGTGAATAAGTAAACCTATCCCCTTATAGGGGTAGATGGAGCTCACAGCAGCGGGACTGTTCAGGACTTGCACCTGATTCCCTTTTCATCCGCTTCCTCGCATCAGTCGGAGGTACGCGGAACAAAACGTGGCAAAGATAGTTTGTTTGGATGAATAAGAAAAGGGAAATGATAAAAAATCCTTTTTTGAAATTAGTTGCAGATTTATTTCTTTCCCAGCAAAAGTAGGCGTGTGTAACGGTTCTTTTTTAGTGGCAAAACTACTTGATTCTATCCATGTTGAAGATAAAATGAAATAGTATTGAATAAAATAAAACTGATGCTTAACAACATTCAAATATTGATTCGCTTTATTCAATATAATCACTATATTTGTTAAATGAATAATCTTAAAATACGTAATAGATGAAACATTTGAATTTTATTTTAACCGGTTTATTTTTCCTGTGCGGTCTTTGTTGTCGGGCACAGGTGCTTCCTTTGGAAGAAAATGTGGTGTTGAACACCAAGGAAGGACAAATCAAAGGAAAACTGCTTTTGCCCGGTGGGATGAAAACCTGTCCGGTGGTGCTTATTATAGCCGGATCCGGACCTACGGATATGGATGGTAATTCAGCCATTGGCAATTTGAGGAATAATTCGTTGAAGTTCCTGGCAGAAGGCTTGGCGGCAAACGGCATCGCTTCCTTGCGCTTTGACAAGCGGGGGATAGGAACCAGTGCGTCGGCTGGTAAGGAGGAAGCGAAACTTCGTTTTGAAGATTATGTGAACGATGTAACTGGCTGGATTGATTACCTGTCGAAAGAGAAACGTTTTACGACGATCACGGTGGCAGGACATAGCGAAGGGGCGCTGATTGGAATGTTGGCCTGTCAGAACCGGCCGAAGGTGAAAGGCTATATCTCGATTGCCGGTGCGGGTCGTCCTGCCTACGAGATTATAGAGGCGCAAGTGACCGCTCAACAGAATCCGGAAGCGGTGCGGAAAGAGGTGGCATCCATTAACAGGTCTTTGAAAAACGGCAAGGAAGTGAGTGACGTGCCGGCTTATCTGCAATCATTGTATCGGGCTTCTGTCCAGCCTTATTTGATTTCCTGGTTCAAGTATAATCCCCGGACGGTGATTGCTTCCGTCAAAGTGCCGGTTCTCATTGTTCAGGGTAAAAATGATATTCAGGTATCGGTGGAGGATGCCGAATTTCTGAAAAAGGGTTGCCCGGCTGCCGAGCTGCTTTTGATTGATAAGATGAACCATGTGCTGAAAGATTGTGAGTCAAAGGCCGTACAGCAGCAGATGCTTACTTATGGGAATCCTTCTCTGCCGGTGAACAGTGCTTTGATAGCTTCTGTCAGTACATTTGTGAAAAAACTGAAATGATATGGGAGAAATAAAGAAACGTTTGCCGTTGCAATGCCCTGCGTGTAATGCACCGTTGAGGGTGGGTAGGCTTTTCTGTGGAGAATGCCGCACGGAAGTGTGCGGAGATTTTGAACTGCCTGTGCTGGCACGGCTTTCAGATAAAGAGCAGCAGTTTATTCTTGCGTTTGTCAAATCGAGCGGAAGTTTGAAGGGCATGGCGAAAAGTATGGGGGTCAGTTACCCTACGGTGAGAAATATCTTGGACGATTTAATTGATAGACTTTCTAAAATGGATGAGTAATGGGAAATAAAATGATAGGCAAAGCGGTGAATCAGTTTATACAGATTGCCGGTATGTGGGCATTGGTATGGGGAGCGTTGGGGGGCCTCATTTCGGTCCGGTCCCAATCCTGCCTGGTGGTGTTATGCGGCAGAGCATCTGATTGTGTGGCTGTTGTGCCATATGTTGATAAATCATTTTTATGGATAAAATAAAAAAGAGGATGCAAAAAGTCTTGTTGGAGCTTTGACATCCTCTTCTATGTTATACTGATGCGTTATTTAATTTTTTCTCGAATCTTGCTAAGATAGGCACGCATCCCCGCAGCATCTTTCTTGTTGATGATATCCAACAGCTCATTTAATTCTGTACGGATACCTTCTACCTGTGCCGGGGTGCGGGGATTGAATAAAATTTCCTGCAACAGGTAGTCGTCTTCGCTTAGTACTCCTTTGGCTATCTTCATGTGGCGTTTGAAAGTAGTACCGGGAGCGTCCTGATGCTTCATCACTGCCGCAAAAACAAAAGTGGAAACAAAAGGGATAGACAGTGAATAGGCCACTGTTTCATCGTGCTCGTCGAAGGTATACTCAAAGATATTCAGACCAAGGTTTTGGTATAAGTCTTTGAAGAAGATTTTACCCAAATGGTCGCCTTCGCTGATGATGATGGCATTTTCGGTGCTCAGTTTGTCTAGGTTGGCAAATGTGGGACCGAACATGGGGTGAGTAGACACATAACGGAATCCGCATTGGTCATAAAATTCTTTCAGTCCGGTCTTTACCGAGGCAATATCGCTGATGATGCAATCCTTGGGGAGAGCAGGCAATACTTGGTGAAAAGCATCCAGTGTATATTTCACGGTTGCCGCATTGATAACCAGTTCGGGCTTGAATTCTTCAATCTCTTCGAGTGTGGTATATCGGTAGGTATTGTAAACAAAACGAAGGCGTTTCGGGTCTACATCAAATACGGCGGTTTCGTGCTGGAAGCTCAATACATCGGTAAAGAAGGAGCCCATTTTACCGGCTCCTAAAATTAATATTCTCATCGGTTTACTTATTTATGATTTCCATTTGTTGCCTTACGCTTTCTTCGTGGATGGCTTCGAATACTTTTTTAATGAAATCTGAGTCCATGCCGCACAGTGAGCCTTGTGCACCGCGCTTGTCTAGAATTTCATTGTAACGGCCTGTCTGCAGAATGGTCATATCATGTTCTTTCTTGAATGTACCGATTTCACGGCAGACACGCATACGTTTTGCCAATACCTCGATAATCTCATTGTCGCAATCATCGATTTGGTTACGCAGTTCGCCCAGGTTTTCGGTGGTTTGGGTTTCTTTGCGGATGACTAGCAGATTTAGGATATAGTCCAGCACATCGGGAGTGACTTGTTGGGCGGCATCGCTCCATGCACAGTCGGGATTGCAGTGTGATTCTACGATTAAACCGTCAAAACCTAAGTCCATCGCCTGCTGGCAGAGGGGAGCTACCAACTCGCGCTTGCCACCGATATGGCTGGGATCACAGAAAATCGGTAGTTCGGGAATGCGGCGACGCAATTCGATAGGGATATGCCATTGAGGCAGGTTACGGTAAATCTTTTTATCATAAGAAGAGAATCCGCGATGGATAGCACCCAGTTGCTTCAAACCTGCATTATTGATGCGCTCGAAAGCTCCAATCCACAATTCAAGGTCAGGGTTGACAGGGTTTTTAATCAATATAGGAATGTCCACACCTTTCAGAGCATCAGCAATTTCCTGCACGGCAAACGGGTTGGCAGTGGTGCGTGCGCCAATCCAAAGCACATCAATACCTGCCTTTAAACATTCGTAAACGTGTTTGGCTGTAGCCACTTCGGTGGCAACATACATACCGGTTTCCTGTTTCACACGTTTCAGCCATGCCAGGCCATCTACACCGATGCCTTCGAAACCTCCCGGTTTGGTACGCGGTTTCCAAATGCCGGCACGGAAAATCTTGATGCCTTTATTGGCCAGCATGAGAGCTGTATCCATAACTTGCTGTTCTGTTTCGGCACTACATGGGCCGGCGATAATCATCGGGCGTTTTTTTTCAATTCCCGGAAGTTCGATGGGTTTTAAATCTAATTCCATAATCTGATATTTTGTTTTGTTACATTATCTTTTTAATTCTTTCCAGTGCTTCAGCCAGTTTTTCTTCTTTGGCACAGAGGGAAATACGTATATAGCGTTTGCCGTTACTGCCGAAGATGAAACCCGGAGTGATGAACACACGTGCTTCGTGCAAAACTTTTTCGGTCAGTTCTTCCACGTCATTGTAAGATTCGGGAATACGTCCCCAAAGGAACATACCTACCTGATTGGGATCAAAGCTACAACCGAGTACTTTCATAATCTCTTCTGCCAGTTGGCGGCGGCGGCTATATACATTGACGTTCGCTTCTTCGTGCCATTCCACACTATTGTTGTAAGCTTGTGCGGCGGCCAGTTGCATGGGGCGGAAAGTTCCTGAATCAATATTACTCTTTATTTTCAATATCCATTGTACAAACTGCGCATTGGTGGCAAGCATTCCCACACGCCAGCCGGGCATATTGTGGCTCTTGCTCATAGAGTTGAACTCGATACAGCATTCTTTGGCTCCGGGCACATTGAGAATACTCAGTGGTTTTTTGTTCAGAATAAAGCTGTATGGGTTGTCGTTTACAATCACAATATTATGGCGGCGTGCAAAGTTTACCAGCTTTTCATAAAGTTCCATCGTGGCGTTCGCTCCGGTCGGCATATTGGGATAGTTGGTCCACATAATCTTGACGCGGCTCAAGTCCATCTTCTCCAGTTCATCAAAATCGGGTTGCCAATGGTTGTCTTCGCACAGGTTGTAGTTCACAATCTCACTGCCCAATATTTTATTTAAAGAGGTGTAGGTAGGATATCCCGGATTGGGAACTAATACTTGGTCACCAGGATTGACCAATGCCAACGTCACATGCAGGATACCTTCCTTGGAACCGATCAGAGGCTGGATTTCTGTCGCCGGATCAAGATCGACGTGATACCATCGTTTATACCAGTCGGCCATAGCTTTGCGTAGTTCGGGGATGCCGACAGTAGGTTGGTATCCGTGAACATCGGGGCGTTTTGCTTGCTCGCACAGTACTTGCACGGTTTCTTCCGAAGGGGGCATGTCAGGGCTTCCGATGCCCAAACTGATTACATTCTTACCTTCGGCATTCATTTGTGCCACTTCTTTCAGTTTACGGCTGAAGTAGTATTCGCTAACATTCGCCAGACGGTTTGCCGGCTGAATATTATATGGTTGATGTTCCTTCTGCATATTCTCCTAATATTTTAAGTTCTTTTGTCAATGGTGAAACGGCGTCGATAGATTGCTTGTATCTTAAATAATCATTGAAGATCACGTCTACGTAGAACAGATATTCCCATTCTCGGCCTATAATCGGTAATGATTGAATCTTGGTCAGGTTTATTTTATAGAAAGAAAAGATAGAGAGCACTTGCGACAAGCTTCCTTCGTTGTGAGGGAGGGAGAAAACGATGTTGGCTTTGTTTACTTTCGAACGTTCACGTAAGTCATCGGCTTTCCATGGGTCGGCCACTACAAGGAAACGCGTGAAGTTGTGTTTGTTTGTTTCGATGCCTTCTTCCAATACTTTCATTCCGTATAGATCGGCGGCATATTTGGAACAGATGGCGGCATGACCTTTCAAGTTTTCCCGTTTGATGGCTTCTGCACTTCCTGCTGTATCTTCCGTTTCTACTATCTTCAGTTTCGGATGTTGCATCAGGAACTCTCGGCATTGTGCCAAGGCAACGGGGTGGGAGTTTACTTCGGTCAATGTATTCCAGTCATCGTCGGGCAGACACATGAAACTGTGCTTGATGCGTAGTTTGTGTTCTCCGATAATGGTCATTCCACTTTCGCGCAGCAACTCATAGTTATGCAACAAGCTTCCTGCAATGGTGTTCTCGATAGCAAGCATACCAATGACATTGCTATCCTGTTTCATATTCGAAAAGATTTCTTCGAATGTGGAGCAGCAGATTAGTTCGATTTCTTCACCTGGGAAGAATTTGTGGGCGGCAATGTCATGATATGAGCCCGGTACACCTTGTATTGCTATCTTTTTCATTCGCTATTGTATTATAAAAAAATCCCGCTTCTGCCGGAAGCGGGATTTCGTTGTTATTATCACATTGATTTATTCGTTGTTTAACGTATACATACAAATTCCCGCTTCACTTTGTTGCTAAAGTAAAAGTAATAAAAGAAGAAAAAGTATGTATTGTATAATGCTTTCATTTTGTTCTTATTGTTATTGAATACGCTGCAAAAGTAATATATTTCTAGCAAAAACAAATAAATAAGAAGTTTTTTTTCAAATTTTTTTTAGACAGTGCCTGTTTGGCTCCTGCTTTCCATAATTCCCGGCATCTGTTGTAAAGCCCAATCTACTAATCCTTCTATATGTGGTATTAAGCTTTTCCCTCTTTCTGTCAGTTCATATTCTACTCGTGGCGGAACTTCGGCATATACTCTCCGGCTCACTAGTCCGTCAGTTTCCAGTGTGCGCAGGGTTACAGTCAGCATGCGTTGTGAGATATCGGCTATTGTCTTATGAATATCGCAAAATCGCATGGTTCCGTTAGCATTTAATGTGATAAGAACTAGCATAGACCACTTATCACCAAGCCTGCACAATACATTCCGTACAGGACAATTATCATCCGGATGAAAATTTTTCATTTTTTAACATTTCCTATTTCCTTGTCGTTCAACAATGGTTACCTCTATGTAAGTTCCTTATCTACAGGTGCCTTCTTGTTTTTTGGAAGAAGGATACTTACATTTGTATCACAAAAGTAATAAACTTACTAAAGATAACTATTGTTTTACTAGATAAATTTATTGTTTCACTTATAATTAGTTAAGATTATGGCAAAGAAAGTAGCTGTTTTAGCAGTAAATCCGGTGAACGGATTCGGTTTGTTCCAATATTTGGAAGCGTTTTTTGAAAATGCTATATCCTATAAGGTGTATGCAGTGGCGGAAACAAAGGAAATTAAAACAAACTCGGGTATTGAATTGGTGGCCGATGATGTGATTGCAAATCTTATAGGGCATGAGGATGATTTTGATGCTTTGGTTTTTGCCTGTGGGGATGCGGTTCCTGTATTCGCTCAAAATGCGGATAAGCCTTATAATGTGGACTTGATGTCGGTCTTGAAAGCATTTGCTGGGAAAGGAAAGATCCTGATAGGTCATTGTGCTGCAGGCCTGTTGTTTGATTTTGCTGGAATTACAGAGGGAAAGAGATTAGCTGTGCATCCTTTGGCAAAACCGGCTGTAAGTAAAGGGATGGCTACTGATGAAAAATCGGTTGTTGATGGTAATTTTTATACAGCACAAAGTGAAAACTTTGTTTGGACAATGATGCCTCAGGTAATTGAAGCCTTGAAAAAATAAGGGAATTAATGTCGCCCAATGTAGAAATTTCCTATATTTGGGCGACAATTCCTAAAAATAGAAACAATGAGATACAATTTTGATAAAGTGATAGATCGCAGCGGTACGTCTGCTGAGAAAGTAGAAGGGCTGAAGCATATTTGGGGACGTACGGATTTGATTCCTTTATGGGTGGCTGATATGGATTTTGCCACAGCTCCTTTTGTAACAGATGCTATCCGTAAACGTTGCGAAAATGAAGTTCTAGGGTATACAGGTAAACCAGATAGCTATTATAATGCGATTATAAACTGGGTAAAACAGCGTTATGATCTGGTTGTGGCCAAGGAAATGATAAATTTTGTTCCCGGCATTGTACCAGGTATCGGTATGGCTATGAATTGTTTTACTCAGAAAGGGGATAAGGTAATGATTCAACCTCCTGTTTATCATCCTTTTGCATGGGTTACTACTCGTAATGAGCGCACTTTGGTTACCAATCCGTTAAAATGGGAAAACGGCATGTATCGTATGGATTTGGATGCTTTTCGTGAACTGATTAAAGGTTGTAAGCTGTTTATTTTATGTAATCCTCATAATCCGGGTGGCGTTGTGTGGACTGAAGCAGAGTTACGAGCGATAGCTGATATCTGTTATGATGAGAAAGTATTGGTCTTCTCGGATGAAATTCATGCGGATTTGACTTTACCTCCTCATACACATCGTCCTTTTGCTACTGTCAGTGAAAAGGCTCGAATGAACTCTGTTACTTTTATGTCTCCTAGCAAGGCTTTTAATATGCCGGGACTATCTGCCTCACATGCTCTTATTTTTAATGAAGATTTGCGTAAACGTTTCCGTATCTATATGGATGCCGGTGAGTTGGATATGGGACATGTCTTTGCTTTTCTTTCTGTTGAGGCTGCTTATAGTCATGGTACGGAATGGCTTGACCAATGTTTGGCATATATACAAGGAAATATAGATTTTGTAGACGATTTTTTGAAAAATCATGCACCTAAAATCAAGGCCATTCGTCCGGAGGCTTCTTATTTAGTTTGGCTGGATTGCCGTGAACTGAAGTTGAGCCAGAAAGATTTGAATGAATTCTTTGTAGATAAAGCACATTTGGCATTGAATGACGGGGAGATGTTTGGTAAGGAAGGTATTGGCTTTATGCGTTTAAATGTGGCAAGTCCGCGTTGTATCATCGAAAAGGCGATGAAACAACTGGCGGATGCTTATCAACTATATATAAAGTGATTATTTTAAGTATTGCGTCTTGAAAATATTCACGCATAAAATGAAGATGGATAACAATAACGGTCCGAATATGACACCCATGAATCCGAATAAAGAAAGTCCGATGACTACTCCAAAAATGGTGATGAGTGGATGGGTGTCTGCCATCTTCTTTTGCAGAATAAAACGGATGAGATTATCAATGTTTGTTACAATTAATCCACAATAAAGAAGTAATCCGATGGCATGTGTCCAATCTCCTGAAAGAGCAAGATAGGCAGCTAGCGGGAACCATACCAATGCTGTTCCTACAATAGGAATGACGGTGGCAAAGCAGGTCAGGAAGCCAAACAATAGCGCGCTGGGTACATCAAATAAATAGTAACCTAATGTAGCTATTCCTCCTTGAATGACTGCTAGTAAGGGAATACCTATCGCATTACTCCTTACAATCATATTAATTTCTTTCAGTACATTTTTTTTGTTTGTATCGCTGAAAGGAAGTAACTCATAGATATATTTTTCCATTTGAATTCCGCCAATTAGCATGAAATAGAGAACAAAGACCAATACGAAAGCATTAACGGCAAAGCTACTGATACTTCCCATCAGAAACTGTCCGATGGCAGGAAGAATTGAGGCTATGGATGAAATGTTTTCCGCATTTAGTAAGTCATATCCCGTCTTGGTATGGAGCCAATCGGCAAGATTGGTTACCGTATGGATAAAATCTGTCGTATCTACGTTTACCGTCTGTAATTTATTGATCAATAACCATACGGCCAATGATAAAGGTACAAGAAAGCACATAATAGCTTCTATCAAGAGTAAAATGGCTGTAATGCTTTTTTTGAAATGCTTTTCTTGGGTAAGATAAAACATTTGTTTTCTTACCATAATGTAAATGGTGCATGCTCCTAAAATACCTCCCATGAAAGGAGACATTTTTATAAATAAAATAAGTCCTAATCCCAGTATAATGGTGATAAGGGAGTATTTCCAATATTGTTCTTTTACGCTCATGTGTTTTTTGCTTATTTTGTATATAAATAAACAATAAAACGAATTGAAATGTTCCGCTTTTAAAACGGAACATTCTTAGTCATGTTTTCATGATTATTGTATTGACCGCTAATATTAATTTCATTTTCAGGAGCCAGTTCTATTGCTTTCTTCATATCTTCCACAGATCCGTCTTTGTCTCCTTTAAGTAATTTGATACGTCCTCGTTCATGATATGCTTTGGCAAAGTTTGGATTGATTTCAATGGCTTCATCATATATAGCCAATGCTTTGTCAAAATCTTTGTTTGCCAGATATAGTTCGCCTGACAGGATATAGGCCTTTTCATTGAACGGATTGAGTGACAATACTTGATTAAAACATTCTTGTGCTTGTTCCGGTTCATTGGTGGCGGCTAGAATTTCTCCTTTCAAGAGCAAGGCTTGTTCGTCGTCGGGATTGAGGCTGAGTAACTTTTGTATATCTTCAGCAGCATCTTTTGCTTGTTTCATTTTCCAAAGTACTTCAGCGCGTAGCTGGTATGCTTCGGTATAATCTTCTTTCAATACGATAGCTTTAGTCAGCATGGCAATGGCAGTGATATCATCTTTCATGCCGATAGCTGCTTTTGCTGTCAAATAGAAAGATAGGGGGTTCTTATTATCTAAAACCAAAGCTTTTTGGCAGGCATCCTTCATATTTTCGTAATCTTCCTGCATATAGCAGATGCCAGCTAGTGAAAGGAAGGTGTTTACTTGTTCAGGATCTTTTGTAGCCATGCGGTCTAGTGTGATACGGGCGTCATCTAGTCGGTTCGCCTGTGTATAAGCAGTGGCTAGCAGGCTGAGAGTTTCTAATTCATCGTTGATGGCAACTGCCTCTTCAAAACATTTAATGGCATAAGGTAGTTTACCCATACGTTGGGCGCGGATGCCATCGTATTTTAAAATCTCGAAGTTCTTTTTATCATTTTTCTCTTTTTCGGTTTCGGAGATGTTGTTTCCGCCGAATAAGGATTTAAATAAGCCCATAATTTATAGTTGTTTTATTTGTCTATTGTTATAATAAATCGTCTGAGGTAAATTTCTTGTTCCTGATGCTGGATGTTGGTAAAACGTACTGCCTTTATTGGTTTCTGTTGTAAACTGGCAATCAGTAGGTTCTTTTCTTGTGTAAAGTTTACTTTACTCCAATCTTTTCCATTTGCAGATATCTCAAGGCTTCCCCAAGTTGCGATTTCCGGTTTCCCGAAATCTATCTCTATATTTTCTCCGGGATAAACTTGATCCAGTTCGATAGTCAATGAACCATTACCGGGCCATTTGATAACTTCCAGCGCCGGAGAAATCTGAATGCGGTTTATCTTTACCTGTAAAGGTAAGTTCTTTATCTGACTGATATCGCTTATTAGTTTATGCGGCATATAGTCGGTTTCAGCATTCAGCAGTGTACTATATTTTTGATTATAGCATTGCGTGACGGTGGCGAAAGTTTGATCAATCAATGGCTTGATTACCCTTCCTGCTGTCTTTATACCCGGCTGGTAAGGGTTTTGGTTGTATGTCTGGTCAATTTGAAACATTTGTTGTTGTAAGGCTTTCACGTGCTTGTATTTACGCATAAATAAAGATTGGTCATTTTTGTCGTATGCTTTGACCATTGCCAATACTTCATTTCCGGTTTCTCCCAATAGTTTGAATTGATAAAGCCAAGGCATGATTTCTACTATAATCGGATTTTTATCAGCATGGGCGACTAAAATATCACTTGATTCAATCATCTGGCTGAAGGTTTCTTGTAGAATAGAGAAATCTTTTTCAGTGTAAGTTTTATTTTTTATGTAACTTTCAGTAAAGCTTTGCGCTGTAGGTTGGAGATTTACAGATTCCTCTCGGCGATATTTATGTCCATTGGGACCCAAGTCCGAATTGTGGGCAGCAAAGAATTCCAATTCAGTGGCTGCATCGGGCAAAATGTTCATAATAGCATCTTTCCAAGTTTTTTCACTGTTATATTTTTGGGGATTCCAAGCGTATGAGGCTACACTATAAATAGCTATTTTAGAAGCCTCGGCATGTTCCATCGGATTAGTTACAAAGCCAGACATCTGATGGGCTATTTGAGTATCGTTTCCATATACTGGTCCCATGAGCAGATGATCTCTAACGTAATCGGAAACAGGAAAGTTCCACCATATATATGCCGGACGTTTAATCCGGTCGTTTATCCATTGAATACCATCTTGGGTAATATCGGAAATAACTCGGTCTCCTGTCCACATAATTTGTATGGATGGATTCAGTTTGTCTCCTAAAGTAGTAAGATATCCTTTAGCAGGGTCGGACCAACTTTTATTGTATTCCGTGGGACACATGATAAGGGGAGTTACATCTGGTTTTACTTTTACAAAATGTTCATCTATGTAGTTCAGCAGTTCTGCTTGTTTCACAGGGTTAGTACCTTCTCCTGAAATATCATCAAAGAAGACGGCAAAAGAACGGACACCGAGATGATACATCTTTTCAAATTTTGCCAATAATAGTTCACGGTCTTCCTTATTCCATTTGATGTCTTGCCCTGGATGGATGGCCCAAACAAAATCTATTTCGTTTTCTTGGGCTACTTTTACTAATTCCTGTAATTGTTTTGCTTCTTTTTCGGGGTAAGGCAAGCGCCAGTTGGGAGAACTATGGTAAGGATCATCTTTAGGACCGTATATATAGGTGTTCATTTTGTTTTCACCATAAAATTGAAGTTGGCGAAGACGGGCATTATGGCTCCAGGGAGTCCCGTAAAATCCTTCTACGACACCACGGTAGCATATGGCCGGATAGTCTTGTATCTCTATTATCGGTAATTGGTTATCTTTGAGCAATTGTTTTAAGGTTTGCAAGGCATAGTAGGTTCCACGTTCATCGTTCCCTGCCAGAATTATTTCCTTATTATTGATGGATAGATAATAACCTTCCTTTTGGTTGGGGATTTGACGAGTAAACTTGCGGATAGACTTGTCTCCTTTTTCTCCAATATAAATGCGCAAACCGGTATTGGCCGGGTGTTTTCCACCTAATAAATCTTTTAATTCTTGTACGGCATATGGATTAGCTTCAGTTTCTCCCAAGAGCTGGTAAGTTTCAGGTAAATTGATTTGTCCGCCTTGTTTGGAAACTTGTTGAGGGATGGGCTGTACATCTATGTTTTGGGCAAAGATAGTACAACCGGTAAAAAGACAAATGATTGCCAGATGCATTTTTTTCATATTCTGTTGGGGTAAAAGGTTAATAAATCAATGGCAAAGATACGATTTATACAGAAAGAATTCCATTTTTTAATTGTATTATTTCTTCGGAAAGTAGGTAGGAGAGTACCTTTTCCGCTTTTTCACGATTGCTATTCAATTGGTTCAGTAGTTCTGAAACAGGCATGGCGTTTGCCTGTAATAGCTGTTTGATTTGTTTTTCCAATTCTTGAAATTCCCCCTGTTTTATTCCTGAATGATGTTTGTTAAGGCATACATCACATTGTCCGCAGTTGTGTTCGTTCTTTTCTCCAAAATATCTGAGTAGCATTCGGCTACGACATTTATCATCGGCTGTGGCATATTCTATCATAGCCTTGATTCGGGTGGTATAGCTTTTTTTTCGGTCTTCGTATATTTCCCGAGTTAGGACAAGGCGATTCTTTTCTTGCCGTTCACGGGTATATATAATATAAGGTGTCTTTTTCCGTGGAATGTAATGTATGATATGTCTACGAGTTAGCGTCAGTAGAATTTCATAGATTCGTTGGCGGGTTAATCCGGAACGGATTACTAAGGAATCTTCGTTAATATAGGCATAATCAGTAAATAATCCTGTATAAGAACGCAAGATGATGTTTATCAGTTTCTCTGTATCTGTATCATTCTCGTGTAGTTTATAGAGTTCGTCGCGTTTCATAGTGAAAAGAATACGTGAAGCATTATCTTGCTCGTCCGTATATTCTAAATATCCGGCACGGGTCAGAATCTTTAAAGCGCTGTCTGCTTGTACGGGGAAATGTTTGAAGTTACGACAGAATTCATCCAAGTTAAAAGCAAAGGTGCAACCTATACCGTCTCCCATGGCCATTTGAAAATAGTAGTTGATATCTTCGTACACTTTTCGGATATAATCCTTGTCGGGAAATGTATCACTGATACGTTTGTTGAGAGTGGTTTTATCACTTTGGGCGTATAGCAGAACAGCATATGCTTTCTGCCCGTCACGCCCTGCTCGTCCGGCTTCTTGAAAATAGGCTTCAGGAGAATCAGGCATATCTATGTGGATAACGATACGTACATCTGGCTTGTCGATACCCATGCCGAAAGCGTTGGTTGCTACCATAGTACGGCTTTCTCCGGTGAGCCAGCTTTTTTGACGTTGATCTTTTACATCATTATTCAAACCGGCATGATAGAAAGTGGCAGTTATGCCGTTATTGACCAGTAGTTCGGCAATTTCACGTGTGCGTTTCCGGTTGCGGGTATAGACAATGGCGCAGCCGGGCACACTATTTAAAATATGTAATAGCTCTTCCTGTTTATTTTCTGTAGGACGTACAATATAAGCCAAGTTTTTTCTTTCGAAACTCATTCGGAAAACCTGACTGTTTTTTTTAAAGTTTAGTTTTGTTTGAATATCTGTTACTACTTCCGGAGTGGCAGTTGCTGTCAGTGCCAATATAGGTATGTCAGGAAGGAGTTCTCGAATTTCTGCAATTTTCAGATAAGCAGGGCGGAAATCATATCCCCATTGAGAGATACAGTGTGACTCATCTACTGTGATCATACTTACCTTCATGTTCCGTAGTTTGTTACGGAATATTTCAGTATCCAGTCTTTCCGGAGAAATATAAAGGAATTTATAGTCGCCGAAGATACAGTTTTCCAATGCAACGATGATCTCTTCGCGCGTCATGCCTGAATAAATTGCTAAAGCTTTGATACCCCGGTCGCGTAAATTGCGTACCTGGTCCTTCATCAGGGCAATAAGAGGTGTGATAACTAAACATAATCCGGGTTGTGCTAAAGCTGGTACTTGGAAGGTAATGGATTTGCCGCCACCGGTAGGCATCAATCCTAGCGTGTCGTGACCGTTGCCTATACTTTCAATGATTTCTTTCTGTATGCCCCGAAAGTTATCATATCCCCAATATTGTTTTAGAATTTCTTTATAGGTCATTGGAAGGAGAATAAGAAAATTATGTCAAAACCCCAATGACTTGTCATCTTATTATTCTGATAAGTATCTGATAACGTCATTAAAGTTTTGACATATTTCAAAGATAAATTTTTACCATTATTCCTCACTGGGTTTTATATCTTCTATTTGCAATTGTACTTCACCACGCTTGTGCGTATTCTCTTCAATGGTATAACAAATATCAAAAGAACGTTTGGTCTTAATATAGCGTGCTTGTGAACTTTGTCCGAAAGCGATGCCATTCATCACATTGTTTGATTTATTGTCTACCAATTCCAACTTGATATGCTCCTGATCACGACCTACTACTTTGCTGGTACCATAATCATATACATTATGTGTACAAAAGATAGGTTTGTGGTTGTCTGGTCCGAAGGGATTGAACTTTTTCAGGTCGGCATGGAACTTCGGAGTGATATCCCGGAAGTCAATTTCTGCATCAATATCTATTACAGCACTAGTCTGTTCCGGCAAAATATGTTCTGTGACATAGGTCTCAAAACGGCGGGTGAATTCTTCCACATTTTCCACTTTCATGGATAGTCCTGCAGCGTAAGTGTGTCCTCCAAAATTTTCCAACAAGTCACGACAATATTCGATAGCTTTGTAAACATCGAAACCTGATACGGAACGGGCAGAACCAGTTGCTAGATTATCTGTACGGGTTAATACAACTGCCGGGCGATAATAAATCTCTGTAAGGCGTGAAGCTACGATACCGATAACACCTTTGTGCCACGCTTCATTATAGATGACAATGGAACGCCGGTCTGCTAGTCCTTCCAAGTGGTCTACAATTTGGTTGGCCTCTTCGGTCATGGTCTTATCCAGATCTTTACGGGTTTCATTGTATTGGTTGATTTGGTTGGCTTTCTCTAATGCTGCCGAGAAGTCCTTTTCTATGAGCAATTCCACCGCTTCTTTTCCGTTCTGTATACGTCCGGATGCGTTGATGCGCGGACCTATCTTGAATACGATATCACCTACGGTAATTTCTTTTTCTGATAATCCGCATACATCAATAATAGCTTTCAGACCTACACTGGGATTGGAGTTCAACTGCTTTAAACCATGATGTGTCAGCACTCGGTTCTCTCCCATGATAGGTACGATGTCTGATGCTACACTGACAGCAACCAAATCTAATAAAGGAGTTAGTTGATGAAATTCAATGCCATTATTCAAAGCGAAAGCCTGCATGAATTTGAAGCCTACACCACACCCTGAAAGATGATCGTAAGGATACGTATTGTCTGCCCGTTTGGCATTCAGAATAGCTACGGCTGGTGGCAATATATCATCAGGTACATGGTGGTCGCAGATGATGAAATCGATACCTTTTTCTTTTGCATAAGCAATTTCCTCTACGGCTTTAATACCGCAATCTAACACAATAATAAGTTTTACACCTGTTTCACAGGCATAATCCACTCCTTTTACTGATACTCCGTAGCCCTCATTATATCGGTCGGGAATATAGTAGTCAATGTTCGAATAGAACTGCTGGAGAAATTTGTATACCAATGCTACAGCTGTTGTACCGTCTACATCATAATCTCCATAAACCATGATACGTTCTTTCCTGCCCATAGCTTGATTGAGCCGTTCTACGGCAATGCTCATATCCTTCATCAGGAATGGGTCGTGTAGCTCGTTAAGCTGGGGACGGAAAAATCTTTTAGCCTCTGCTGCTGAGGTTATACCTCTTTCCAGCAACAGCTTACAAAGAATCGGGCTGATCCCTGTTTCCTTTGCTAATGCTTTAGCTGCTTCTGTCTGTTCTTGGCTTGGAGGTTGATAATTCCATTTGTGATTCATTTTATATATTGTTTTTTCTTTTTTCTGCTCTCGGAGACGGGATGATACCATTTTCTAGTTATACTTACCCAATCAATCCGTAAAGTTAGGAAAAAACAAATAAAAAAACCGCTAATTCCATATATATTTTATGGAATTAGCGGTAAAGTATTGTATAGTAGCGGATTATTTGATGCCTAATTTTTTAGCAATTTCTTTAGGCAGTGCATTTTTATTGACTACGATATTCATGGTTTTGTAACGAACGAATGCTTTTGAGGCGTACCATAAGCCTTCGTATTTTCCAGCTTTTCCCCAAGAATTCTTTACCATATAATAGTCATTTCCTTCTTGGTCTTTAGCTATACCGTAAATCAACATGCCATGATCGTCGGTTGTTTCCCAATTGTCATATGCTTCCTGGCGTTCTTCTTGTGTACACCATTTCTGAGGTTGTGGTTTGGTGTTCAGTTTCTTTTCTTCCGGTTTCATTTTCAACCAATGAGCCATGTCTGACCCACTTAGTTCTTGCACTTTTTCCGTGTCGGGCATAACAGCTACGCCATCACGTGTAAAACCTTGTTCACTGACATCAGATCCCCATGCGATTGGATAGCCGTTATTAATGGCATTGTCAAAAACCTGCATGAATTCATCAATGGGAAGGTTGTATGATTGTCCCCAACGCCAGTTGTCTTGAATTTCAAGGACAAATGGTTCGTAGAACGGATGGTGGGTATACGAGGTTAATGAAATGTAATCATTTGGATTTAATCCTGTTGATTCGAAGAATGAATGGGGAGTGTATTCTTTTCCTTTATAAGTGAATTTTTCAGGGCATTTACCTAAATAGATATCATGAATAGCGGCAATGGCCTTTTTCCATAATGGATTATGGTTATTATCTGTTTGGAGTTTGCGTAATTTTCCTTTGGCTATTGCTGCTACTACAGCATCCGATACGGCTGTAAGTTCTGTATGGTTACTTAGTGTATCACCATACATGACTCCCGGACGCATAACTTCTTCGGGCACCAGACCAAATTTTTTCATTCCATAGATAACGTCATAGAATGATCCTCCTTGGGAAAAAGATACATCTCCATGAGTACGTACGGCGGCATCAGCTCGATCCAAATAAGTTTGGTGTACGATGTACATTTCAGAAAAGTCGTATTCTCCTTTTCCCATACGAAGTAATTCTGATTCTAGAAAGGCCATACTGGAATAGCACCAGCAAGTACCGGCACGGCTTTGGTTCTTGACAGAAGTAATAGGCAGTTCTTTTACTGTAGTGAATACAAACCCTTCTTCCTTTGGCTCTTCTTTTTGTGCATCTTGTGCAAAGAGGCTTATACTGCATAAACCTAATGCTGCTAATAATGTAAATCTTTTCATTTTAGAAATAAAAGTTTTGTTTGTTATGTTACTCATTCATAATAGTTTCTACTTCTTCGATAGTGATAGGGATGCGTTTCTCGCCAGTGAAACGGGAGCCTTCCGAAGTAATCAAAATATCATCTTCCAAGCGGATGCCTCCAAAATCTTTGAATTTTTCAATAGCATCAAAGTTCAGGAAGTCTGTATGCATTTTCTCTGCTTTCCATTTGTCAATCAATGCTGGAATAAAATAACAACCCGGTTCATCAGTAATTACAAAGCCTTTCTGTAAGCGACGTCCCATGCGTAGAGAGGCTAGCCCGAACTGGGAAGAAGGACGGATTTCATCGTCATATCCTACGTAAATTTGTCCTAGGTCTTCCATGTCATGTACATCCAATCCCATCATATGACCTAATCCATGAGGCAGGAATAAAGCATGTGCACCAGCGGCAACAGCTTCTTCCACGTCGCCCTTCATGAGTCCCAGGTCTTTTAATCCTTGAACTAGCACTTTGCAGACTTCTAAGTGTACAGACATATAGGTTATACCTGGACGAGTAATTTCCAATGCTTTATCATGGCAAGCCAATACAATATTATACACATCTTTTTGCCGTCCTTCAAATTTGCCTCCCACAGGTACGGTACGTGTATGGTCTGAACAATAATTTGTGACTCTTTCAGCTCCGGCATCTGTTAGCATCATGCGCCCTGGCTCTAAGATATGGCTATGGTCATGGTTATGTAATGTCTCCCCATGTTGAGTCAGGATAGTGGCAAATGAAGTCATGCTTCCATAAGAAGCGGCGATGCCATCCAGTACTCCGGCGATATATTGTTCCTTTATTCCTGGTTTACATAGACGCATGGCGGTTGTGTGCATTTCATAACCAATATTACATGCCAAGTCGATTTCTGCTATTTCGCAAGCTTCTTTTACAGAACGTAAATCAACTACAGCTTTTATCAATTCTACAGAAGCATATTTCTTTACTATAGCCGCACGGATACCGGTTAAGTCTTCTAAGAGCATCATATTATCGAATCGGTAGGGAGGAAGGAAATGTACTTTTCTCCCTTGTGTGATAGCTTTTTTTACCACTTCTTTTAGCTGGGGGAAAGGAAAACTTTTCTGAATACCTACTTGTGCAGCCAATTCTTTCACACTGGGTTGGGGCCCCATCCAGATAATGTCGTCCATATCTACATCATTTCCGAAGAAATAATCTTCTCCTGCTTCTATATCTATTACACCTGCATATCCGGGGTGAGAATGACCGAAGAAGTAGAGGAATGAACTGTCCTGACGGAATTTATATGTGTTATCCGGATAGTTTGCCGGAGCTTCATTATTACCTAGTATAAGGATAATACCATTTTGCACTTTATTTCTAAGTGCCTGACGGCGTCTTTGATAAGTTGCGGAATCAAACATGGTTAACTTTATTTTAATTGAATATTTATTGAACTGTGTTGCAAATGTAATAATTATAATCTTAAAAGTACTATTTGCTTATTTGATTTTTTAATCGATTTCGGCTTTATTTTTATCATTTGTCAATCTTGCTTTTCTAATTTCACAGGTTTCTCTTATATTTCCTTGATAAGTTGCCATTCAGTAATTTATCAATGAAGGAGAATTTGATTGATTTTTATGATGGAATGCAATTATTTAATAAATATAAAAGATACGGCTAAATACTTTGAAAAGGTTAACTTTGCACTGAACTCTTTCAAGGATAGATTTGTTCCTCAACATTGATTATGAAAATAGATGATAAAACAGGACTGGTACTGGAAGGCGGAGGTATGCGCGGAGTTTTTACCTGCGGGGTATTAGACTATATGATGGATAAGAAGGTTTGGTTTCCGTATGGGGTAGGAGTTTCTGCCGGAGCGTGCAATGGTCTTTCATATATGTCTCGCCAGCGTGGTAGAGCTAAGTTTAGTAATATTGATTTATTGGAGAAATATCATTATATCGGCATAAAGCATTTATGGCGTAAGCACAGTATTCTTGATCAGGAATTGCTTTATGAACATTTTCCTAAGGAAATTCTTCCTTATGATTATAAAACATATGCTGAAAATTCTGCTCGTTTTGAAATGGTGACTACTAATTGCATTACGGGTAGGGCGTGTTATTTGGAAGAGAAACATGATCCTCGACGTATTATTGCCATAGCTAAGGCGTCCAGCAGTCTTCCTTATGTTTGTCCTATAGCTTATGTAGATGGTGAGCCGATGCTTGATGGGGGAATTGTGGATTCTATTCCTGTGTTGCGTGCTATTGAACAAGGATATGATAAAAATGTAGTGGTACTTACCCGTAATCGGGGATATCGCAAAAAAGGAAAGGATATGAAAATTCCTCATTTTATCTATAAAAAATACCCTCGTTTGCGCGTGGTTTTAAGTAAACGTTGCCGTATTTACAACGAACAGCTTGATTTAGTAGAGCAATTGGAAGACAAGGGCAGGATTGTGGTAATTCGTCCTGAAAAGCCGATGGAAGTGGATCGTATTGAAACAGATATAAAGAAACTGACCGATTTATATGAGGAAGGGTATGTCTGTGCAAAAAAAATGTTTGAAGAAAAACAAATACTTCAAAAATAAATTTTTGGCCAAGAATGTTTTTATAAATGGGGATATTGGAGGAATGGGGGATCATTCTTGTTATATGGGGTGGAACTTCATCTGCCCCATATAACAAGAATGAATGCTCTTTCCTTTTGGAAAGAAAGATAATATATTAGTAATATAAATGTGACGGTACAGTTAATACTTGCTCGGTATAAACTTGCTCGACAGTCGGATAATCTATAGTGAATGTCTTTTTTAAATCTTCAAAAAAAGCCATGAGGACTATGGGGGAAGTCCTGGAAGAAGGTATATATTCGGAAATTATAAATGTTCTTTTGGGCTGTTCTGGAAGAGTTAAATCAAATGAGATGAGATGTTTTGTCCCCCATTGTTCATTTTCTATTTCATTGGACTTTCTTTCAAAACTACCTTCTATAGCTTTGTCTCCAAACTTTTCTTGATAAACCAGTACTTTGCCTCTTGCTATTTCTGCATCCGTATAGATAAATTTGTATCCTCCTCCTGTTTTTACTGGTATTGTAGCTAATGCTTTTTCTTTAATTGTTTGTTTTTCAGAGTCTTTTAAATCTCCTGTAAGAAATATATCCTGTTTGCTTACAATGTAATTATCGGTGTAATAGTCTACTATTACATGAATGTCAAGTGTGTTTCCTGATTGATCTTTTACAGTAATAATTGCTTCACCTAATGCTAATGCTTTTATGGATATGTCACAAGAAGAAATCATTTTAGTTTCTATAATTTCCGGTTTATCGCAGCTTATTTCATAATTCCCGTCTCCTCCTTGCAAGGGAAAAGAGTATGTCTGATTATTAGGATAGTTTAATTTTATATTTGCTGTTTCTCTATTTTTTAAGGAGATGGGAGCAAGTTCATCATTGCTGCACGATGAAATTACTAAAGAGCAAAGGAAAATAAGCACTGTGGCTAGCATACTGTTAAGTCTCATAGTTTGATCTTATTTTATGTTCTACATAGTTTAAATGAGAGATTAGATGATTTACTGCTTGGCAATTAGAAATTTATTTTTTCTTGAATTTGTCCAGTCTGTGGATAAAATATGAGAATGTAAAATGAAAAATCCCTCTTTCTTCTAAAGAAAAAGAGGGATTATAGTTGAGTTTCTAGTTTCTGATTTTTATTTGGCAAAACTTACGGCACGTGTTTCGCGGATGACTGTAATCTTCACTTGTCCCGGATAAGTCATTTCGTCTTGAATCTTCTTCGCAATTTCACCGGATAAACTTTCAGTTTGTTTGTCGTCAATCTTGTCGGCACCTACAATCACACGTAATTCGCGGCCAGCTTGGATGGCATAAGTTTTTGTTACCCCTGGATAAGACATAGCTAATTGTTCTAGATCATTCAAACGCTTGATATAAGCTTCTACAATTTCACGACGAGCGCCTGGACGTGCGCCTGAAATGGCATCGCATACCTGTACGATAGGAGCCAGCAGGCTAGTCATTTCTGTTTCGTCATGGTGAGCACCGATAGCGTTACAGATATCTGGTTTCTCTTTATATTTTTCGGCTATCTTCATGCCTAACAATGCGTGCGGCAATTCTGGTTCTTCATCAGGTACTTTACCTATATCATGCAGTAATCCAGCACGTTTTGCTTTTTTAGGATTCAAACCTAATTCAGAAGCCATCACAGCGCAAAGATTGGCTGTTTCACGAGCGTGTTGTAGAAGGTTCTGACCGTATGAGGAACGATATTTCATCTTACCGATAATGCGGATTAATTCAGGGTGTAGGCCATGAATACCTAAATCAATAGTGGTACGTTTACCAGTCTCAATAATTTCTTCTTCTACCTGTTTGCGTACTTTAGCTACCACTTCTTCAATGCGTGCCGGGTGGATACGTCCATCAGTAACCAGTTGGTGTAATGCTAAGCGGGCAATTTCGCGGCGTACAGGGTCAAACGCTGAAAGTACAATAGCCTCGGGAGTGTCATCTACAACAATTTCGACGCCGGTTGCTGCTTCTAAAGCTCGGATGTTACGCCCTTCACGACCGATGATGCGTCCTTTTATTTCGTCCGATTCAATATGGAATACGGTTACAGAGTTTTCGATAGCAGTTTCTGTGGCTACTCGTTGGATAGACTGGATAACGATACGTTTAGCTTCTTTATTAGCTGTCAACTTGGCGTCGTCCATAATGTCGTTAATATAGGAAGCAGCCTGTGTTTTCGCTTCTTCTTTCAAAGATTCAATCAGGCGTTCTTTGGCCTCCTCGGCAGAAAGACCGGAAAGAGCTTCCAGTTTTTCACGTTCTTGCATTTGTAATTTATCCAGTTCATCCTTTTTCTTGTCTATGATGACAATTTGAGCTTCTAGATTTTCTTTGATAGCTTCCGCTTCTGTACGTTTGCGTTGGACCTCTTCCTGTTTTTGGTTCAACATCAGTTCGCGTTGTTTTAGTTTATTTTCGGCCTGCTGAATCTTTTGGTTGCGTAAGGCGACTTCTTTTTCCAGATCAGCTTTTTTGTTCAGGAATTTTTCTTTTACTTCCAAAAGCTTGTTTTTTTTAATTACTTCAGCTTCCGTCTGTGCTTCTTTGATGATGATGTCATACTTAGATTTCAGGCCATATCTGAAAAGCATGTATGATAGGCCACCACCTACAGCGAAACACACAATTGCTATTATTACCGTTGTTATCATTGTTATTAATTTATATATAAATAAAAAACGCACAATCTATCTGTTAAGAACCCTTCTCTTGACAGTATAGCTGTGCGTGAATATCCTTATTAATTCTAAACTATTACTCTCTGTTACTGATCTGTTTTTCAAGTTCTTTGGTTAGCTCCTGTAATTTTTCCTGATAAGGCGCAGTATCATTCCTGTCTTTCATAGAAATATTTTCGAAAGCCAACTCCAGTGCAGCCATTGCCCAATGCCTTGCGGGGCTGAAATCGGGGTAATAACTACGGTATTTGTTTAGTTTATTGTCAATCTGTTTGGCAGCGTCCCTGTATAACTGTTCATCTTCACGACGAATGGTCATCGGGTATCGTTCGTTGTCAATCAGTAGATGTATCTTCATCATATCGTCCATAATACTATCGTTTTATTGTTCAACTTCTTCTATTCGTTTAATAAAGCGATGCATTTGTCGACTTCACGCACAAGCCTTGACAACCGTTGTTTTGTATCATTGATATCTTTATCATGAATACTGATTGTCCTGGCCATTTTCAAATTGGTATACATTACTTCTAATTCTTTCCGGCTATTCTCTAATCGTCTCACCTCCTCGTTTTTTTCAGTGAGAAGTTGCTTTAACTTTGCATTTTCATGTTTCAATTCATCATGCAAATACATAAAATGCCTCAGTTTTGCCTCGAAAGTATTTAATAGCTTTTTGTCTTCTTCAGTCATTTTATACCAAAATTGTACACAAATATAAAGGATTGGGAGCAAACACGAAAATATTTCGTCCTAAATTTATCGTTTATCGTTTAAAAAACTTTTTTAACGTCTTTATTAGCTGTTTTTCCCGTGCTATTCGAATATGATCTTTTTACTATTACATATATCTGTTGAGGATTGTTTACTGTTTTAATGTTTTATAGGATACTATGTGCCAGGTGGTACTGATTGCAATAATCAGGAACAGGATTCTTGCCCAAATGTAAGGTAGTATCCAGATGGCGCAATAGCTTAGGGTAATCCATATTAATGATACGGAAACGATCTTGGCATGTAAAGGTATTGCTTTATGCTCGCGGAAATTGCGGATGTAGCTTCCTAAATATTTTTGTTGGATGAGCCAATAATACAAGCGTGGTGAACTGCGGAAATACATGGCAGCTGTCAGTAATAAAAAGGGGGTGGTAGGCAGTAAAGGAAGAAATATGCCGATAATGCCTAATATGAGTGAGGTCGTTCCTACAATGGTATATAGTATTTTCATAGATGCAAATATAGACCAAAAAACAAAAAAATGCTGTGTCCTTTTTATATTATTCTTTTTTATGGTGTATCTTTGCGTCCTGTAGCACCGAGGTGACATTAGGTGTGAGTTCTTTCTTATTATAATTAAATGCTATGTATACAGTAATTAAACGAATGGAAATTTCAGCTTCCCATAGCTTGAAGCTGTCGTATAGAAGTAAATGTGAGAATTTGCACGGTCACAATTGGATTATTACCGTTTATTGTCGTTCCGAGGTTTTGAACGAGGATGGTATGGTGGTGGATTTCACGCATATCAAGGAAACGGTGATGGGGCGTTTGGATCACCGGAATTTGAATGAGGTTGTTTCTTTTAATCCTACAGCTGAAAATATTGCACGCTGGGTATGTGAGCAAATTCCCACTTGTTTCAAGGTTGAAGTTCGCGAGTCAGAAGGAAATACCGTTATCTATGAGAAGGATTAATGAAATATTTTACAGCTTACAGGGGGAGGGGTATCATACTGGAATACCTGCCGTTTTTGTACGTTTTTCCGGATGCAATTTGAGATGTCCTTTTTGCGATACTCAGCATGAAGAGGGGACATTGATGAGTGATGAGGATATTGCAATGGAAGTGGCAAAATATTCGACTCAAGTAGTAATACTGACTGGTGGTGAGCCAGGATTGTGGATTGATGAAAAATTAGTTGATGCATTGCATCATGAAGGGAAGTATGTTTGTATTGAGACAAACGGCACTTGTCTGCTGCCTGAAAATATAGATTGGGTTACTTGTTCCCCTAAAGAAGGGGCGAAAATAAATCTAGATCGTATAGATGAGGTGAAAGTGGTTTATGTGGGACAAGATGTTTCTGCTTATTTGGATTTGTCTGCCAGTCATTATTTTTTGCAGCCTTGTTCTTGTGCTAATACAGAAGAAGTGATTGCTTACATTTTGCAACATCCAGAGTGGCGGTTGAGCCTACAAACTCATAAACTTTTGCAAATTCCTTAAGAAAGTAGAAGATATAAAAAAAGATTATCCAATGGCGTGGCATTGAATAATCTTTTTTGCACGGGAGGAGAGGCTCGAACTCCCGACACCCGGTTTTGGAGACCGGTGCTCTACCAACTGAGCTACTCCCGTGTTTGCGGCTGCAAAGGTAGTGTAATATTTGGAATATACAAACCTATTTATGAAAAAATATTGTTCATTATTCGTTTAATAGGCCTAACTCATTGAACATGACCCGGTATATTGCTGATTTTTTTTCAATGGGCAACGGGTAGGCACGGCTGGACGAAGGCATTCTGTATAATCGCATTGTCCGGTCTTCGAATTCGAAAGGTTCACTGGTTCCTACAACGGGTTCTTTTACCTTTATTTGTTCACGAATAATATCCGTTGCTTTTTGTCCTGTGGTTACAATGGCCTTGCACATTGGAATCTGCTTCAGTAGCAAACTGATATCTGTCTGTTCTACAACTTCCAGAAATTTGTCTGAGGCATTGTCCTGTAAACGGCGAACAGCTGAAGCGGTATCATAAAGTGCGATGCCTTTTTTGTTCAAAAGATCAATAATACGTTCCTTGTCAAATACTTTTTTGTCAGGATTCAGAAAGTGGTCTTTGTTTTGGAAAAATATTATTCCAAAAATACGCCACATATCATTTTGCAGATTGGGATAAAAGAATTCCATGCTCCATCGTTTCTTTTGTGGGGGAAAACTGCCTAACATCAGTAGTTTGGCGTTAACCGGTAAAAAAGGCTCTAATGGATGTTCTTCTATATTTAATAAGGATTTCATAAAATCTTTAATGATTATTCTTTTGGCTTTGGTTCTTTTTTAGCCAGTAATACAATGTTATACACATATTCCGTCATCCAGTTTTCAGAATATCCTAAGGCTTGTTTGTATTTACGGATGGCAACACAGGTCTTGTGTACGCTTTCGTCTTTCCAGTCGGTCTTGGTCATGATATCATGAATTGTTTTCTCGGTCATGTTACGTAACATTTTTTTCATTACGCTGGGCATACGGAATTTCCATTGCATCAAATTACCTATCAGCATCATCAAGTCATTGCTGAATCCTTGGAACATAAAAAGATAAGTCTTGACATCATTTACATTCTTGCAATTCTTTTTTATAGAACCGTCAATTTCTTTAAAGAAATCATCACTTAGACCATAAAGTTCTACTAACATCTTTTTGCAGCGTGACTTCTCAGCAATTCCCAACTTGTTGTTTTGGGTCGGTATTTTAAGGGTGCGTTTGAAAACTGCCATGTCTGGCAAAAAATTAATATTTGTGATACCTATGTTGCAGGCCATTACAGACTGATAATATACACGGATTAGTGTCATGAAGTCTTCCATACCACCTATGCGGCTTGTTTCTTCTCCTTCTGTCTGTTTTTTACCAAATAATTTTGAAAATATGCTCATTGTGTTCTTAAATTATATTGTTTTCCTGTCTGCAAAGATAGCGATAAAAACTGAAACATTTTTGATTAAAATCCTTTTGTTTTACTATTTATCATTTTTATTGAATGGTTGATGCCGGGGGTATTGCTTTGTGTTACCAGCATTCCAAATCATTTTCAATATCTTTCATTCTGTCTTTGGTGAAAACTGGATTTTTGACCCCGTTACGTTTCTGAATTCGATAGTCTTCCAATAGACGGAATGCATATTTCCCTAGTAAAGTAATGGCTATCAAGTTACAGATAGTCATAAATCCCATTGCCATATCGGCCAGGCTCCATGCCAGTTCCAGACTAGCCAATGCCCCAAACATAACCATTCCTCCCACTGCTATACGATAAATGGGGATAGCCCATTTCCGATGAGTTATGTAACGTACATTGGCTTCACCGTAATAATAATTTCCCAAAATGCTGCTATAGGCGAAAAACAGAATTGCCACCGCCACATAAATAGTCCCGATGTTGCCTATTTCATTATTCAGTGCCATTTGAGTAAGTTTTATTCCATTGGCTTCTTTTGTGGAGGCCACTCCGCTGAAAAGAATGATGAAAGCAGTGCAGGTACATATGACAAGTGTATCGGTAAAAACTCCCAATGTCTGAATTAATCCTTGTTTTACAGGATGGGTAACATCGGCACTTGCCGCTACATTGGGTGCGGAACCCATACCGGCCTCATTGCTGAATAATCCACGTTTGATTCCTTGCATTAATGCCATGCCTATACCTCCGCTTAATGCCTGTTCCCAGCCAAAGGCATTCGCTATAATCAATTCAATAACTTCTGGCAAATGCTTTGCATTTACAATTACGATGAAAAGGGATAAAAAGATGTATCCCAATGCCATGACAGGAACAATAATGCTACTTACTTTAGCAATACGCTGAATGCCTCCGAAGATGATAATTAATGTGAGCGAGGTCAGTATCACTCCCATTAGGCTGGGAGGAATATTGAATGCTTCTTCGAAAGCGGCACAAATGGTATTGCTTTGTACTGAATTAAAAGCAAATCCAAAAGTAAAGATAAGCAGAAAGGCAAACAAAACTCCCATCCACGGCTGTTTTAATCCTTTTTTCATGTAATAAGCTGGCCCGCCAACGAAAGAATTATGTCCGTGTACTTTATATAATTGGGCCAATGTGGACTCAATAAAAGCGCTGCTGGCCCCCAAAAGAGCAATTACCCACATCCAGAAAACAGCACCCGGACCACCCAAAGTAATAGCGGTGGCAACTCCTGCTAAATTACCTGTTCCCACGCGACTAGCTATGGAAACGGCAAAAGCTTGAAAAGAGGAAATATGGTGTTCGCGACCTTCTGTCTTGCCGGTAGAATCACCTAATAGACGTACCATTTCTCTTATCATGCGGAATTGTACGAAATTTGTTTTAAAAGTAAACCAAAACGCACATCCTAACAGCATGATGATCAAAATGTAAGTCCAAAGCACATCATTCACTCTGCTGATTAATAGGGTCAGTATATCCATTTTACTTATTCCTTGTTTAATTTAAAATAGAACTTATGTCCATGGAAAACAAGTTCCACTAGACCAAAACGGATAAAGTCTGCTAATAGTTCACAAGTTGTCTTGTGGTTTAATCTGCAAAGTTTGCAACATTGATTTAATGAAAGTTTTTCTTTTTCTTTCAAGACATCCAGTAACCGTTGCTCTCTTTCGGTAAATGTTACAAGTGCTCCTTCAGGTTTCTTGCTGTGTTGCCACATCTTTAGATGGACGGGAGTGGCCAGTATGTTTTCGTCTTTGATGCGGATATAGGCCCATGGCTTATTCATTTCATCTAGGGCATATACAGGTTTAGAAACCGTTTCGTTAATACGTATTTCCAATACAGTCTTTCCTTCTACCTTGTAAGTCTGCGTTTCCAGTTCGACTTTGGGCTTGCAATACATGGTTGCTGCTGCTTCTATCATATATATTTCTTCGTCAGAGCGGACTCCTGCTATTTTGCCATTGTCCTTTACTCCTATTAATAGCCTGCCGCCCTCGGTATTGGCGAATGCGGAAAGGCTGCGAGCTATTTTGCGTGCGTCCGAAATCTCGAATTTAAAATCCTGATGACAGTGTTCTCCCTCCGAGACAAGCTGTCGTATGTATTGTGTATCCGTTAATGCTTTCATTTCAATTGCAAAAATAGGAAAAATGAAACATATTGTGGGTATCGAATGATAAAAAAGCCGATATTAGTTTGTCTGTTATCAAGCTTTTTGCTTCATTTGCAGTGGAATAAAAATAATTAGCCTTTAAAATCTATGGGAATAAGAAAAAAATGTTTGATCATTACATTATTATGCTTTTCTAGTCTAATGTATGCAAGTGAATTCATGTTTAAACATTTGGAGGTGAAAGATGGTCTGTCAAACAATCAAGTTCTTGATATCTTTAAAGATTCCGAAGGTTTTATGTGGTTTGCCACAGCTTCTGGGTTGAATCGGTATGACGGGTGTCAGATGACTTTGTTTCGTAGTTATAATGCCGATCCGGCTTCTTTACCTGATAATTATATCAAAAGCATACAAGAAGATTATAAAGGAAACTTATGGATTCTTACCGGTGTGGGTTATGCCATTTACAACTCGGAATCAGAAACATTTAATAGGGAGGTGCATGCATGGCTATGTGAAGTCGGTATTGACGGAACTCCTGCATTAGTATATATAGACCATAATAAAAATATGTGGTTTTATATAAAAGGAAAAGGCTGTTATTTGTACATTCCGGAATCTCAATTACTATATCCGCTTTTGTTTGATACTCATCAGTTGCCAGAAGGTGATATTACGGACATTGTAGAATGTAGAGAGGGAATCTTGTTGGTATATAATACCGGGAGGCTTGTTTGTCTGGATACTCGGACAAATAAGATTAAATGGCAGCAGGATGATTTAGCTAGGGAGTTGGGAACTGACAAGCAGGGAATTTTCACTCTGTTTGTAGATCGTGATAATGATATATGGATGTATAGTCCATTTGGAATATGGGTTTATAGTCCGGAGCAGAAGAAGTGGCTGTCTTGGCTGGCAAATATTATCAAGCGTCGGTCTCATAACATGGTCCGTGCTGTATCACAGGATAAGCAGGGGCGTATATGGATAGGAACAGATCAGGATGGCATTGATATATTAGATAAGAAGACAGGGGAAGTGAGGCAGTTGCGGAACAAGGCAGGTGATGAACGTAGCTTGCAAAATAATACAGTAATGGTTCTATACGAGGATTCCAGTGAAACTATGTGGGTGGGGACTTATAAAAAAGGAATTTCCTATTTTAATGAGTGTGCTTTTAAATTTGGTGCAGAGTATATGGGAGATATTAGTTGCATTGAAGAAGACAAAGAGGGCTATGTGTGGCTGGGTATCAACGATGTCGGTATCATATATTGGAATTCCGTGACTGGCAATCGGGCTGCTTTTCCACAGAAAGGTACGGATAAACTCATTACTGATGCCATTGTTTGCATTTTGAAAGCTAGTGATGGGAAACTTTGGATTGGTACTTTGGGGGGAGGCCTGATTTGTTATGATAACGGTCGTATTATTCATTATAAAAAAAACATACCGGAACGGCAAAATTCTTTGGCTCATAATAATGTATTGGCTTTGGCTGAAGATAAGCAGGGGATTATATGGATAGGTACATTGGGTGGGGGAGTGCAGAGTTTGAATCCCAAGACGGGTTTGTTCACCACTTATAATACAACTTCGGCCGGCTTGATATCCGATTATGTTTCCTCTTTGTGTATGGGAAAAGAGGGCTCTTTGTGGATTGGCACCGTTCAGGGACTTTCGGAATTGGATATTGAAACTAAAAAAGTGGTTAATCTGGAAGGTACTAAATCTGGTAAGGAATATTTTTCTGATCAGAATATAAGTCAGGTGTATGAGGATAGCCGTGGATTGATATGGATTGGTACATGTGAGGGGCTGAATGTTTATAATCCCGAAACGGATGAACTGATTATATTAGGAGTGGAGCAAGGAGTTTCCAGCCCTATCATTTCTGGAATAGTAGAAGATGGTAATGAAAATATATGGGTGACTACAGCACGTGGAATAACTAATGTTATACCGGCAGTAGATTTAAAAACAGGGCGCTATATTTTTCATAGTTGTGTTTATGATGATAAAGATGGTTTGCAAAATAGTGGGTTCAACCTGCGTTCCATTAAAAAATTGTCTTCTGGAGAAATTTTTATGGGAGGGCTGTATGGCATTAACCGTTTCCGCCCGGATGATATAAAATACAATAAAAAATGTCCCAGCGTGATGTTTACCCGTTTGTTCTTGTTCAATGAAGAAGTAGGGGTGGGTGAGGAATATGAAGGTAGGGTGATTTTGGATAAGGCGTTGAACAAGGTAGATCAGATAAAATTGAGTTATGAGCAGAATATGTTCAGTGTACAATTTGCTTCTGATAACTATATTTTGCCGGAAAAAACGGAGTATGCTTATAGGCTGAAAGGTTTCAATGAGGATTGGATGACTACTACCTATGACAAAGTGACTTATACTAATCTAGCCCCCGGAACTTATATGCTGAAAGTGAAAGCAGTCAACAGTGACGGATATGGTGGAGATGAAGAAGCTTCATTGAAAATTGTTATCTATCCTCCTTTTTGGCGTTCCGTTTGGGCATATATTGTTTATAGCCTTTTGGTGGTTGCTGTATTGGTATTGGGATGCTATTGGGTTCTGCGTGGAGAACGGAATAAATTTAAGATACAGCAAATAAAGCAAGAAATAGAGAGGAATCAGGAGAAGGCAGATATGAATTTGAAGTTTTTCACTCATGTCAGCCATGAACTACGTACTCCGCTCACTCTTATTATCTCACCGTTGGAAACGCTGATGAAGGAATATCAATCGGATGCTGTTCTGATGGATAAATTAAATATAGTGCAACGCAATGCGGTAAGGTTGTTGAATCTTGTAAATCAGTTGTTGGATTTTAGGAAAATTGATGTGAATGGATATTATTTAAGTTTGTCTGATGATGATATCATCTCTTATATTCATACGATTTGTGATTCTTTTATCTCTTTGTCTGAACAGAAAGATGTTTCTCTCACTTTTTATTCAGCTGTTTCCTCATTGAATATGTTGTTTGATGGGGATAAAATGAGGGAAGTGATGATGAGTCTGCTTTCCAATGCTTTTAAATTTACTTGCAGTGGTGGAAGAGTTGATGTGTTTGTCAGTTTAGTGGAAGGACAGGATTCTCGGGAAATGCTGGAAATCAGAGTGGCTGATACAGGGATCGGCATTAAAAAAGAAGACAGAGAACGCATTTTCGGACATTTTTATCAAGTGGATTATCCGGATATGAGCTTCTCAGGTGGCGGAGGTAGTCTGAGTATTGTACGTGATTTTGTCACGCTTCACGATGGCACGGTGAACGTAATGGATAATACCCCTGTCGGTTGTGTTTTTATTATCCATATTCCAGTAAAACGTTCTGGGGGTAAACCGATGAAGATAGAACAGGTGCAAGTTGTAGATAAGTCGGTAGAAGATATTTCCACACTTCAAGTTCCGGAGTCTTATGTGGCGTCTAATGTCGGGGAGGAATCGAAAGAAGAACTGAACCATATAATAACAATAGAAGGACTGGAGGAGGATATTCGAAGATTAGAATCTGGTAATACGGAAGAAATTGCAGAAGAAAAAAATATAGAAACAATCTCTGCCGTTGCTCCACAAAGAGCAACGGTGATTCAATTGGTTGAGGGTGAGAGTAATGAGATGATAACTCATATTATTCCACCGGAGGGGGTACCGGAAATGGTGACCGCTGTTCCTGAAGAAAAAAGTGAACTGGAGTTGAAAACGGTTTGGAATCATGCTTATATTGATCTCAAACCTAGTGGGACTGCCATAACTTCGATGGATGAAAAACTGATAAATCATGCTGTGAAATATGTAGAGGATAATATTGCACGCAGCGATTTGTCTGTAGAAGAGCTAAGCAAGGAATTAGGGATGAGCCGCGTTCATTTATATAAAAAGTTATTGGCTATTACCGGTAAGACCCCTATCGAGTTTATTCGTATAATTCGTTTAAAGCGGGCTGCCCAATTACTCCGTGGAAGTCAACAGAATATTTCAGAAATAGCCTATCAGGTGGGTTTTAATAATCCGAAATATTTCAGTCGATATTTTAAGGAAGAATTTGGTATACTACCTTCGGCTTTCCAATATAAACAAGGTAGATAGTTTTCAATATTTTATAGTGCCATTTAAGGTTTGTATCGGAGTTTCGTCAACAGACATACGTTCTGTAACAGATTTCATCTATGAGTAAAAACAATTCCATTTTATTATTGTTTTTATTAATAATAGTCATACATTAAAATCAATATAGAATGGAACATACAGTTATACATGACGAGAAAGTAGACCGTTTCGAAGTATTTGAATCGGGACAAATCGCCTATTTGCAATATGATGAAAAGAACGGAGTTTTGGATATCCTTCATACAATAGTTCCCCCACAGTTGGAGGGGCAGGGAATAGCTCAGGCTTTGACCGAGGCCGCTGTGAGATATGCTTCGGTCGTAGGGCTTAAAATACGTCCTACTTGTTCTTTTGCAAAAATGTTTTTTACCCGGCATACCCAATATAAAGACATGTTGGTGGAGTGAGAAATAAAATCAGACACGGATTGTATAAACACCGTGTCTGATTCGTTTTTAGCTCTCTTATCTTTATATATACCTTTAATCACATTGTTTGTGTGTCATAATATCCAATACTAGTTTATCGGTTTCATTCATACCTTGTGAACCGATTCTGGTAAGGTTGCGGATGCTACGGTCCACATCATTATCAATGATACCTTCTACAGAAGATACGCATTTATGTTCCATCGCTAATATGGCTGAAAATACAGCGGTAGAGACACCGCTGCTTAATTTCAGAGCACAACTGGGTTTGGCTCCGTCACAAATCATACCTGTCAGGTTGGCGATCATATTCTGTACAGCAAAAGTGATTTGCTCATAAGTGCCTCCCATTAAATAAGTGATACCACAGCTAGAACCTGTTGCAGCTACTACACAACCGCATAGTGCAGACAGACGCCCCAAGCTTTGTTTGATGTAAATCACTGTTAGGTGACTGAGTGTCAGTGCGCGGATCAATTCTTCTTCTGATTTATGGTTATCTTCGGCATAGACTACTACCGGTAAGGTAGCTGTAATTCCTTGGTTCCCGCTTCCCGAATTGCTCATGACAGGAATCATGGCTCCCGCCATACGTGCATCGCAAGCTGCCGAGGTATAAGAAAGGATGTGGGTAAATGTATTACTTCCCAATATTTGTTCTTCACTTTTGCTACTTTTCAGAATTTTGCCTAATTCGTGACCGTAGTTTCCTTTGAAAGAACGTTCTGCTGCCGCTTTGTTCAAACGTTTGGTTTCAAGAATAAAACGAATTTCATCCAATGGTGTGGTGGTGGCAAAATCGTACACTTTTCGCAAGTTCAACTCCGGTTTTTTTGCATCCTCATTGCAGGCGGCGGTAGTTTGTTTGTTTAGTAAAACTTGGTTGTTAAAGGCCACATATATAAAATTGGTATGCCCGCAAGCAATAATGGCCGTTGCTTTATCACCGTCAGCTTCACAGATAATTTCGATATATAACTTTTCTTCTATATTCTCTTTCAGCCCGATAGAGATAGCTTGTGAGTCAATTAGTTTTTTACCCTCTGCTACGGCTTCAGGAGTGCTGTCTTTTAAGACTTCCAATTGATATTCGGATTTCCCGATTAATGCCCCTAAGGCGATAGCGATAGGTAGTCCAATCATTCCTGTCCCCGGGATGCCTACTCCCATGGCGTTCTTAAGAATATTGGCGCTGAGTAAAGCTTTAATCCTTTCAGGTCTTTTACCTAGTGTTTCTGTTGCTTTTGCTACACAAAGGGCTACGGCTATGGGTTCTGTGCACCCGATAGCCGGAACGACCTCGCGATTTATAAGGGCAATGATTTGCTCTCTTTCTGGTTTGGCGATCATAGTAGATAATTATTAAGGGGTCTTGCAAAAATCTTTTTGAAAGTGTATCAAAACTCGAATAAAACTATCATTTCGTTTGTCTTTTCCTTTTCGTTGATTTTCAGAATATTTTTCATTAAAGAATATTCTGAATGAATAGAATGATAGGTTTATTTAGTTTTGACACCCCTTCGACTTTTGACACACTTTGGTTATTTTTTATAGTTTTGTAATCCGGTCTGGAGGAAGTCAACATATTTATCTATATCCTCATCATATGAATATGATTTATTCAACGGTTTTCCTTCATTGTCAATCAATACATAGAAAGGTTGTGCGTTGGCACCGAATTTAGAACGTTGCAAGTAACTCCATTTATCACCGATCGTGCGTAGTGTACGTTCCTTACCGTTTTCCATCACTTTGATGTGTTCGGGCAACGGGGTTTTGTTATCAACGAACAATGTTATCAGTACATAGTCCTCAGTCATCAACTTGTTTACTTTCGGATCAGTCCATACAGCGGCTTCCATTTTACGGCAATTTACACATCCGTAACCTGTAAAGTCGAGCATTACCGGTTTTCCGGTACGTTTTGCATATTCCATACCGGCATCGTAGTCATCAAACTGCGCATGTACTTCATTGGTATATAAGTTGAAGTCTTGTGTATTCATGGGAGGAGCAAATGCGCTGACAGCTTTCAAAGGAGCACCCCATAAGCCCGGTACCATATATACAGCAAATGCAAGTGAGATAAGAGCCATAAAAAAACGGGCAACACCTACTTTATCATCATCATCATCGTGAGGGAATTTGATCTTACCCAACAGATAGAAGCCTAGCAAAGCGAAAATCACAATCCATAAAGCAAGGAATGTCTCACGGTCTAGAATCCCCCATCCATAAGCCAAGTCAGCAACCGACAGGAATTTCAAAGCAAACGCAAGTTCGAGGAAGCCTAATACGACTTTAATTACATTCATCCAGCCACCTGATTTAGGCATGGATTTCAACCAGGATGGGAACATGGCAAACAGAGTGAACGGTAATGCCAGTGCAATGGCGAAACCTAACATACCGATGGCAGGGGCAATCACACTACCTGTGGTGGAAACTTCTACTAACAAAAAGCCGATGATAGGGCCTGTACATGAGAATGAAACCAAAGATAGGGTGAATGCCATCAAGAAGATACTTAACAAACCACTGGTCTGTTCCGCTTTACTGTCTACTGCGTTGCTCCATTTTGAAGGAAGAGTAAGTTCGAATGCTCCAAAGAAAGAGGCTGCGAATACAATTAGCATCAAGCAGAAGAATATGTTAAAAATAGCATTTGTGGAAAGTGCATTCAAGGCACTGGCACCGAATATTAAGGTTATGGCAAGACCTAATAATACATAGATCACTACAATAGAAGCACCATATGTCCATGCATCACGGATTCCTTTCTTTTTGTCTTTGCTACGTTTTAAAAAGAAACTTACCGTCATTGGGATGATAGGCCATACACAGGGCGTAAATAAGGCTAGTAATCCACCGATAAATCCGGCAAAGAAGATGTAAATCCATGAACGGTCTTGTTGTGATGTCGTTTCGCCAAATGCGTTCAACTCTTGGATAACCGGAGTCCAGTAATCTTGGACAGCAGTGTCATTGCCGATCAGGGCGGCAGTTGTAGCACTATCTGTTGCGGTAGTTGCAGTAGCTGTTTCCGCTACAGGAACTTCCGTTATGGCTGTTTCTGTTTTTGCGGGTTCAGTAGTCTTGCTTGTAGTAGCAGCGGCAACTCCTTTTCCGGAGAAAGAGAAAGAAACTTCAGTAGGAGGCAGACAGTTTTCATCGTTGCAGGCACCGAATTCCATATAACCTTCTATCATATAGGTAGCGCCAGTTATTTTTAGTTTCTGAATGAAAATGGCAGTGTTCTCAAAGTAACGTAATTTCATTTCAAACACCTTGTCGAAGTTTTCAATTTCTTTACCTTGTGGAGTGAGCTTCCCTACTAATTCTACTCCTTCTATCTTGTCTACGTTGAAAGTAGCGGAGATAGGACCTCCCGAAGGAAGGTCCGTGGAATAAACGTGCCATCCGGCGTCAATCTTACCAGTGAATACTATTTGTGCTTCCGTATCGGAAATCGTCTTTAACTCGGTTTTGAATTGTACCGGATCTTGAATCTGGGCAACTGCCGGAAGCAATGCCATAACGATTAAGAGGCAACTTAAAAAAAACTTCTTTTTCATTACGTATTATTTAAATTTTGATTAATGTTCATACCGCAAAGTAAGGGATAATATCTTAGATATCTCTCTCTATACCTATATAAATATCGGCAATTGCTGTTTTCAGAATAAAAAATAGAGCAAAAAGATAATCTATTGCTCTTTTTGGAGTTCCATAACTTTGTTTCTATATTGGGAGGGGGTCATTCCCACAGAGGATTGGAAAAGGTTATAAAAGGTGGAAATGGAGTTAAATCCCAACTCTGCAGAAATGGCTTTCATCGGAGTTTCGTTATTGGGGTCAGATAATAGGCGGATAGCTTCTTCAATACGGAAACGATTTACATAATGAGTGAAGGATAATTTGGATTGCTCATTGATGATACGTGATAAATAAGTACGGTTAGTTCCTAGTATTTCCGCTACTTTGTCTTTTGTTATAAAATTGTCTTTGTAAATTTTTTCTTCTCTCATAATACGCTCTAATGTACGGAAAAGTTCTAAACTTTTCTCATCGGTGAGTGAGGAGGAAGCATACTTTTCGGAAGTAGAAACCATGGAGGGGGCATTGGTCTCCAATTCTTTTATACGGCGATTCAGTTCCGTTTCTCTTTTGATTGCTTCTTGATTTTGCTTGACAATACTTAAATAAAGTTTGTTTTTACGGCGGTAGAGGTAATAAAGCAACCCTAAAACAATTACAGTGATAATAAGAATAAATGTTTGTTGCTGTATACGCTGTTCTTTCTGCATTACATCTAGTTTGCTTTGTTTTATTAAATTTTCCTGCCGCTCAGAGTCATATTTGAATCGCATTTCGCTTAAATCTCTTTCTTTGTCCTTGTTGAAAAGGCTGTCGTTTTCCAAACGGAATATTTTATAATACTTCAGTGCGTCATGATATTGGTGCAATTGCTCATAGCAGGTAGACAGATTTTCGTATAGTTCATTGCGATGGATGGCGTTGACGCGTGCATAAGAAATAGCTATTCCTTGTTTTAACAATAAAATAGCTTCTGGTTGTTTGTTTTGCTGCATTAGTATACGTGCATATCCCAAATGGGCATAGACAATAGAGGAAGTTTGTGCCGCCTGTTTATCCTTCATAGCTTTTTTGTAATATTCCAAAGCCTGAGCATATTCACCCATATCATATAATATATTGCCAAAGAGATTATAGGTATGGGCTTGGTCGTAGAAATCATTTTCCAGCATCAATGTTTCGGCTTCATGGATATATTTCATTGCTTCCTCATTCTGTTTCATTAAAAAATACATATAGGCAGAATTTACTGCACCGGAATAAATGATGTATGGATTACGCATACTGTGTCCTAATTCATAACATTCTAATGCGTATTTGATGCCGGCTGTATCTTTTTTGAGGTAATAGATATTTGCTAAATTGCCTAAAAGCAAAGCGTATTGTTGTTGGAAATTATTTTGTTGTGCCAATTGGATACCTTTATAAAGCCATCGTATGGCACGGTAATAATCGGTTTCAATATTTGCTGAATAGAGTCCGAGACTACCATAGACGGAACAAAGGGTGGAGTCATTATTCAGTTTGGTTGCTAATTCAAGAGAAAGATTCAAGTTTTTTTGGGCTATTTTTTCCCGTCCGCTCATCATTTGCGCTTGTGCTTGGTAGATATATGAATAGAGTTGGAGTAGAGGATTTTTAGTCTTGTCCGCTACGTTTTTCATAATCTCAGCGTAAGTGATGGTTTTGGAATAATCTCCTTTATTTAAATAGTATTGGCATAGAAATTTTAAGGCATCCCCGTTATCAGGTTCTTTCCTAATGATTTCCAACTGTTTCTCAAGGATGACGGGGCGCTTTTGTGCATGTACACAAAAGGATATCCCCAAAAGTAACAGTAAGAAAAGACATTTTAGTTTCATATGCTTTTTTCGATTGAGAGTGCAAATATAATAAAACCTTTAATTTTTCTTGTTCAAAAGTCTTGCATATTTAAAATAAAGTCGTACCTTTGCAACGCTTTCAACAAAAGCACTTCTGAAAGGAAGTTTGGGAGAGGTGGCAGAGTGGTCGATTGCGGCGGTCTTGAAAACCGTTGTACTGCGAGGTACCCGGGGTTCGAATCCCTGTCTCTCCGCTGGAAAGAATTGTAAAACAAAGAAAATCCCAGTAAATTAATACTTTACGGGGATTTTTTATTTTTTGATGTATAGTAAAAATAGGCATATCAAAGTATTCTTTCGGTGTACCTTATTACGGATCACCTGTAAAATATGGAGAGTGTTGCAAAGCTGTTTTCATTTCGCATCAGAAAGCATACTTTTGCATGGAACTATACATACGTATGTGCAGGGTTATATATGTGTACGTACAGTCTTATGCGTACATATGTGATATCCTCATGCCCAAAAAGTATTTTTTAAAAGATCAAGAACTTTTCAAAAAAGAAGACGACCTTTTTAAAAAATAACAGGAACTTTTTTAAAAACGTCTTGATCTTTTTTATTGCTGCCAATACATCGTAAACCGTCATTCTGTGGAGGTACAAACTTTTCATGTGTACTTTTTGTGGGGAAAAAGCCTAAAATACCCTACTTTATATCAAGCCGAAACAATTTATAAAAAAAGAATATATAGCTGAAAACAAGGATGTTATGTAAAAATATGCTTCAAAACGTTGTGAGAGTATGAGAACATGAATAAGAGCAAGTATTTTTATCCTTACTACATAAATAGTTTATAATAAACCTGTTATATATGCAGTGAGGGTATGAGGGTATACATGGTTCGAACTTTTCTTAGAAACATGCAAAACGGCTATATTCCACGATATAGGAATATATGCCGTTTTGATAGAGGGGAAATTTTTTTATGGTATATAATTCCAATAATCCATATTTGTAACGATTTGAACTATAATTTTACGATCTCCTTCTCGTATTTCGTTGGGAGCATTCTGAGATGCATAAGATATTTTTGCGCCCACTCCTTTTGCTTTTAACATTTTATTGGGAACTCCTTTCTTTATAAGTGCATTGACTACAGCGTCTGCACGTTTTTGGGATAGTTCCATATTGTATTGTGATGATCCTTTTGCATCAGTACATCCTGTAATGAGATATTTTTTGCTTGTGTCTGTCAGCATAATTTGAGCTATTTCATCAATGATAGTAGCTGCTTTAGGAGTTATTTCTGTTTTATCAAACTCAAAATAGATATTGTTGAATAAATCACATAAAACATTGGGCTGGTTTGGAGTCTCTACAATTTGTTTCATGATTATAGGTTTTTCTATTTCTTTTTCTATGATTTTTTCCACATATTGAATTTCCGGTTTGACTTTTAGGGATTTACCACCAATGCGCCACATCAATCGAATGCTTCCTTGCCATGAATTGGCTATATGTTTGTATGGCATGATGAGATAGTCTCCTTGGAGTCCTATGCCAATGTTGTCATTAAGCCACATATTCACGCCTATTCCCAATGAAATAGGGATAAGATTTTGTTTATCCTTCCCTTCTTTAGTATAATCATTTGACAGATTCCATCCCATCTCCTCACTGTTGAATTCTTCCATCCCCTTATAATTGATCTTAAAATTCTTGTACATATAGTTGACCCCCATTCGAAGAAAAGGATCAATATAATTTGAATGGAAATATTCACCTAGGCGCCACTGTAAACCGATTCCTGTCATACCTAGCCATCTTGATTCCTTACCGTTACGGACAGGATCGGAACTGTAGTCTAATGTTCCTTGTAAATCTAGATAAAAATGAGAGTTAAGTTCACGAGCAAAATATAGATTTCCTCCGAAAATGAAATCTTTTTTGTTAGTACCTACAGTGTAACCGCCTTTATTATTAGTATGGAAATTAATAACATTAAAACGTGTCATTTGAAGTCCGGTTGCGCCTATACCTATTTCCCATGCTTTTTTATTATTATCGGTTGTTCCATTCTTTGCGCTTTTTTGTGCATTTATAGGTAAACCGAAACATAATACTGAGGTAAAGCATAGTATGAGATGGATTTTATGTATATATATTTTCTTCATATTTTTATTCTTCATAGATAACTTGTACTTCGGGCAACTCATAAGAGCTGTTATAGTTTTCAATAATAAATGTTTTTTCATCCTTTCCTTTTCGGAGATAACCTTGATAATATCTATAGAAATATGAACTATTGCCATTGTCAATGTATATGGATGAATTTAAAAACGGTGCGAATACTTTGAACGTTGGAACTTCTGCAGAAGATCTGTTATTAGAACTTGATGCTTCTTGTGAACCAGCTGTTGAGGTATATCTGAATGTGATATATGCCATTTTAAGTTTGTTGGCTTCTTCTTCAGTATAAGCTATCGGTTCTACATAGTCCATTCCATTTTCTTTAACGACACGTGTGGTCGATGATTTGTAAATTCTTGTAAAGTCTATTTTTGAAAAATCCAATTCACCTTCTGCAGATGAGAAACTGGGTGCTTCTCCATTGGATATTATTTTTAATTTTAATGTTTTTAGCGTAGGTCCCATTTGATAAGGAGCTAATAAACAAATACCATTCCATTGGAAAGTTTCTCCATAATAAGGCTCTCTAGCTTTTACAGTGTAATAAACGTCACTTCCATCCCAATATTCAGATTGATTGTTTTTGAATTTTCCGGGATTTTCTTGAATGAACCGATAGGTATAAATATAGTAATAATATCCTCCATTATTTGAACTAGAATTTTGGCTTGAATATAATTTTTTGTCTGACAAAATACTGTTGGGATTATTTTTATCAGAGACTCTATATGCGTCTAAATTCCTTGAACCACTATTAGGTAAATAAGAAGGGATATTTTGCCATTGGTCTTCCGGATTAACTTTTCGTTGTATATAGAAATATAGATACTGATAATCGTATAATGAATTTGAATTATCGCGAAGGATCATTCTCATGCGTACTCTATTGGGAACATATGTGTTTTTAGCGGATTCTTGCGGTGTCTTTCCGGCTAGGGTTACTTCTTTTACCGTTCCCCAGCGTAAGTTTATGTCTTGTATTTCGGGTAAATCTTCTTTAGGTACAATAAACTCTCCGTTTTCATTGGTTATGTAAGTTTTTTCTGCATTGATACCCGGCATACCTTTTACTTGAGCTTTGGGTGCGATTTGTCCAGTTTCATCATATACTTTATAGAGTACACCTCCATCAGTTGTGCGTACATATTCACCATATTCTGATTGAGAATATTGTGCAATAACATTAGGTATACCCTTAATGATGGTAACTTCTGTTCCCGGTTTTCCTGGTTCTCCGGGTTTGCCGTCTTTGCCATCTTCTCCGTCTTTGCCATCTTTTCCGCGTAGATAGTCATAAAAATCATTTAACGTATTTTTTTCACAGTTCCATACTCCACCATTTTTGTGATCGATAAGTGCGTCTGTTGTACCACAACGTTTAGCTAAGTCATTTTTCCACAGTTCATGTGCTGACAAACCATTGCTTCCGTTTATTCCGTCTTTACCGGCTAAATAATTGAAAAAATCATATTCTGAAACTTTGTCAGAAGGCCATTTTTGTCCTGGATTTTTAGGATCATTAATATTGCCTGTTCCTACAGTTTCTTTCCATAGTTCATAAGTGGATTTTCCATTGTTACCATTTGTTCCACTGAGGTAAGTATAGAAATCTGCCATTGTAATTTTATCTTTGGCCCATGCTGAATTATTTTTGTCTTTGATTTTGTCATTTTTGACATCATTCACCCATAATTCGTATGCAGATGCTCCGTTAACTCCTTTTTCTCCTTGAGCTTTTATTCCTGTATCAGTAGTACCTATCCACCAATTTCCGTTATTACCTATATGGGGAGATATGCCATCATCTCCTTTCTCTCCTTGAGCTTTTATTTTTGTATCGGTAGTACCTATCCACCAGTTCCCATTTTTTATAACCGGGGTAAGTCCGTCCGTTCCTTTATCACCTTGTTCTCCTTTGGGGCCTTGCACTGCAATCCCTGTATTGGATGTGCCTATCCACCAGTATCCGTCTTTAATGAAAGGGGTTAAGCCGTCGCTTCCTTTTTCTCCTTGAGCTTTTATTTTTGTATCGGATGTATTGATCCACCAGTTTCCATTAGGACCAATATAAGGGGATGCTCCGTCTTTACCATTTTCTCCTTTTTGACCTTGAGCGGGAAAATTTGTATCATGATTGCCAATGTACCAATTACCATTTTCACCAACATGTGGAGTAATACCATTTTCACCATCTTTCCCTTTTAAATATAAAAAGAAATGTTCCATTGTTGTTTGGTTTTTGGGCCAATTTATATTGCCGTCAGCAACAGATTGTTTCCATAATTCATAAGCGGAAAGTCCGTCTTTTCCATTAATTCCATTCTTTCCATCTTTGCCGATAGCTTTGATTTCTGTGTCTTTATTGCCGATATACCAATTTCCATTTTCACCAATATGAGGTGATTGTCCGTCTCTTCCGCTAAGAAAATCCCAAAAATCGGCTTCTGTATTTTTTGAAGAGGGCCAAATGAGCGAAGGGTCATGAGGGTTGGTGACATTACCTTGGGTGATCAGGATTTTCCATTGATCGTATGCAGACATTCCATCTTTTCCTTTGTCTCCTTTTTCTCCTTTTATATAAACTAAAAAGTCTGCTAAATCAACTTGGGTGGAAGGCCAGTTTATATGACCGGTTTCAACTTCTTCTTTCCATATCTCATAAGCGGATTTGCCATTGGTTCCCTGAGGACCTTGGGGTAATTCAAAATCAATACTGCTGCACGAGAAAAAAAATGTGCAAAGTAGCACTGATAATACATAAATTTTGCATTTCTTTTTTGTATACATGACTATAAATAATTAAAAATGAATTACTTTTTGTTGTTACATATTTGATAAACTCAGTTCTGCTTTATTGAATACTGTATCGTTGGGGGTGTTCATGCAATTTTATATTTTAGGTTATTCTACTGTGTGCGATTTACATTATAATAATATTCACATTTTATTTAGGTGCAAAGTTCTATATTTGGTGCTAAAAAGAAGTTGCGTATTTAAAAGATTTGTTTGCATATAATCAATCTTTTCTTTTATATCTGCATAAAAAGGTTTCCTATTTTTCTTAATGTTCGTTTTTGGATAGTTTTAAATGGTAGATACTTCATATGATTTTACATAAGGAGTATATGTGATAAGTTTTTTCATATATTGATGGTGGATTATGATTAAGTTTTGTGATATTTGTTTTTATATGACGTATAGAAACTCTTAAAATAGATCCATATACCGAGATCAGGAAACAAACTTATTCTTAGCTTCAGTATGTATGATGGAGATAAGTATATTCATAATCTTTAGGATGCGGGATGTTTGTTTAATCGTTTGCGGAAACAGAATATGTTTCGAGAGGAGGTGTACCTTTTGATTCTTCTCCTTTTTTACGTATTTCGTTAGGAGTGGCTCCAATATTCCTTTTACAGTAGGTCGTAAAATGGGAAAATGTCTTGAAATGATAGTCCAACATTATTTGTTTGATGGGTAGGGTACTTTCTTTTAACTTGAATTCAATTTCATAAGATGTTTGCTTTTGTAACCATTGATATGGTGTATCTCCATGAAAGTTTTTTTTGAATAACTGTGTGAAAATAAGGTCGTTATATCCGCATAGAATAGCTAATTCTTTGGCAGTTCTGCAAGCTTTGTAATGTGTCATGACGGATACGAAAAACTGAAGATCATTCGAAAGGGCATAACGGAAAATGGAGGCAATTTCGTTTTTGCTATAGCAAATTTTAAATAATGAGAACAGCTCATATTCTTTGGCTCGATGTAAGTCGGGAATTTCTGTTCCATTTTTCATGTAATCGACCAGCAAATCCAAGTAGGAACGTATTAACGGATAAATGGGAAGAACTTCTACCGGTTTTACTTCTTCGATGGATATGTCTTGTAGATATTCTATTATTCTGCTATGTAGATAAGGGGCCACAATATTACATGCATGGATGACGAGTTGTACATCATCCATTGTTTTGATTTTACATTTATGTAAGCTGCTGATAAAGAAAAATTCATTTTGCACTGCTATCAGAGGCATTGATTCCATTTGATCTCTGAAGAGACATAAAGATCCTTTTAGTACAAAACAAACTTGGAATTCATGGTTTTCATTCAGATTTTGGATAATTTCTCCCTTGCCTATATGAAGATATCTGAATTGGCTGAATCTGGATAGTGCAAGAGGATCACGGTATAAATTCTTTAGTAAAAATAGCATTTCCATATATTATAAACATTTTAAGATAAAAAAAGTTTTGATATATCTATCCCGGGCAAATATAACTTGATATTTAAAATGTTTTAAAGCTATAGAAGGAATATGCAACTAAATCATTGCTAATATGAAATTGAATCTTCTGTTTAAGAAAGAGTTTATCAACATATGAAATTATAAGGTATTTAAGGCCGGATGTTTTGGATAGTAGCTTATAAAGTGGAAGATGTTTACTGATTTTTTATGAGTGAATGTAAATAAGTGATTTGGAATGGAGAAAAATTTAAGGATCTTTTCCTTATTGTTTACAAGATAACAATAAGGAAAAGATCCTTAAATTTAAATTATTGCTGGTATTGGCCATTCACTATAACATTTTTCATACGAATATTGTGAAAAGCATCTTTATTCCATTGGGAAAATTTAGTTTCGATCTTTACATCTTTAAATGAAAAATTGGATAACTCATACTCAGCTTCATTTTTATTCACATTTAGAAATTTGTCACATTTCAGTTCTATGTTGTGCATCGTGATATGGCTTCCGTAGGATTTAGGAATCGTTGTTCTTCCTTTCAAGTCATAAAATTGTTTCCATGACGAAACTCCTAGTAAAGCCTTGCAGAAGCCTTTTACATTTTCTACTGTGATGTATTCATAGTGTTGCGGAGTATCAGGCCGCATTTTCAATAGAAGTAGTTCATTACCGCCTTCTGCTCTGCAATTGCGCATTAATACATTATAGACATGGATGGACTCGCTGCCACAAGTCATGCAACTGCCAGTAGTATGATCAAAGAAACAATCTTCTATTAGAATGTTTTTATTGGGACCGTTATAAGTATCCTGATCGGCATAAGGTCCTTTTCCACCTTTAAAGCAGATGGCGTCATCATTTACAGTAAACCGGCATCCTTTAATATGAAAATTGGTACATACATCCATATCTATACCGTCCGCACTAGCTGATTTTATAGGTTTGATAGGAGAGAAAATTCGTAGATTGAGTAATTTCACTTTATCGCAGCGATAATAATGGCTGGTCCAAAAAGGAGAGTTCTGTAAAGTCACATCAGCAACCTGCACATTACGGCAATGAGCTATGTAAAGTAGGCGTGGTCGCATTTCATCCTTGTTTGTACATTGAGGATTCCATTCGCGACGTAGGCGGAAAGCTTTCCAGTAGGGAGTGCCGTTTCCGTCAATTGTACCTTTGCCGCTAATTGTAAAGGTATCTAACCCGTCGGCATTGATTAATGCACCGAAGTATTTGCAGTATTCACCTTCAATGCGAGTCATGAGGAGAGGGAAATCCATAATGTTCTCACTACCTAGTAAGGTGGCGCCTTTTGACAAATAAAGATGAGTCCCTTGTTTGAAAAAGAGGGAACCGCTTTTATAAATTCCTTCAGGGATGTAAATGACCCCACCGCCATTGGCTGCCGCTTCGTCTATGATCTTTTGTATTTTTTGTGTTTGAACGATATGGGGATTGCTTTCAATTCCATAATCGGAAAGGTCGTATTTTTTTCCTAAGGAGTCAGGATGGACCACTTTAGTTTGGAGAAACCATTCGGAGATAGGAGTACCATCAGGAAACACATTTTGTTTTCTTTGTTCTTTTTTTGCCATTGAGGGTACTATTATGCTCAAGCATAACAGGAGTGATAGTAATTGTTTCATAAATAAGTTTTTCATTTGGTTCATATTATGTGGATGACAAAGAAAAACAATAACAGTCAATTGTATCTGTATTTATTGTTTTATTCAATGGAAAATTGTACGGCTTGATTCTTTTCATTAAGGCGGATGGTTGTGATATAGAGAGATTCCTTAGTCTGAAAAGAACAATTTAGGAGCCTTTTTTTATCTGCACAGTCGTTTCTCCAAACTTATAAAAGCTTGAATAAATCGCGCTTTTTGCCCTGTTTATACTATTTTCCATCTATGTAGATTCTTTTCCATATTTTCAGAGGTTTGTGGCTGTTCCGGCTATTTTTTATTCATGGCATTATATCTAGTTTTGCCATGTTCCTTGATGAAGAAATGAAGGGATTAGATTTTATGTATAACTTTAATTAATTACAAATGAAAGACTCGGAGAACAAACTATCGGGAAGTATGCATTCTTTTAAAAGGATGCTTTCCTTTGGTATTCTTATGGTAATTGCGATGACCCTGTTTGCTCAGGTTAAGAATGTATCGGGCGTGGTGCTTGATAAAAAAGGGGAGAGCATAATTGGTGCCAGTGTATTGGTGAAAGGTACTACTAATGGTACGATTACCGATTTTGACGGTAATTTTGTTTTGAGGAATGTGGCCGACAATGCCATTTTGCAGATTAGTTTTGTCGGATATCAAACTTCAGATGTATCAGTTAAGGGACAGAACAATATTAAGGTGGTATTGTCAGAAGATACTGAGACATTGGATGAGGTGGTAGTCATAGGATATGGCTCGGTTAAGAAAAGCACTTTGACGGGTGCGGTTGCCAAAATGGATTCTAAGGCAATAGAGGATCGTCCTTTGGCTCGTGCAGAGAATGCTTTGCAAGGTCAATTGGCTGGAGTGACAGTACGTAATACAACAGGTGAGCCGGGAGCCGATATGCAGATCCGTGTCCGCGGTGCGGCTTCTGTCAATGCAAATTCCGATCCACTTTATGTGGTTGATGGGGTGCCTATGAATACGTTGAGCGGATTGAATCCTTCGGATATCGCTTCCATAGAAGTTTTGAAAGATGCTGCTTCTGCTGCGATTTATGGTTCACGTGGTTCCAATGGAGTTGTTTTGGTTAGTACTAAACAAGGTAAGAGTGGAAAAGCGAAGGTGGCGTTCAATGCTAGTTTCGGTGTACAGACATTAGAGAAAAAAATGGATGTGCTTAATGCGACGGAATGGATGGAATTTAAATTGAGATGGAATGATGCAAACTATTTGCAGGAAGCGAAGAAATTGGGTTTGACTAGTGCCAGTATAAAGGATGATAATGCCACACGTTTGTCTAATCTCGGAATTCAGGCAGGTACGGCAAACTCTTATCTGGTTGTTTTTGATGAACGTTGGTTTAACTATTTGGGAGATGACATGAGGAATGCGCATACTTATACTCCCAATCCGGAACAACTTAGCCTGTTGGATTGGCAGGATGAGTTTTTTCGTAACTCTATCGTACAGGATTATAGTTTGAATGTTTCGGGAGGGACGGAAAACACATCTTATTTATTCTCAGGTGGATATATGAATCAGGCTGGTATCGTTACCGGTACGGGATATGAAAGATTCTCTTTTCGTGCCAATATTGAATCAAAGATAAACAAATATCTTACAATAGGTATGAATATGGCTCCTACGTATATTGTGCAGGATGGTTCCGGACAGGCAAATGGTAAGGATTCCCAGGTACATCAGGCTTTGTATGCTACACCGGTATCGGAACCGGGGGTAGGATATATGACAAATGTTGATCCGAATCCCTATTATCTTTGGGCGGGAAGCACATCGAGTCCGGTTTATAATATGGAGAAGAATATCAAACAGAATAGAATGATGCGTTTGGTTGGGAATGCTTTCGTACGTATCACTCCGTTTAAAGATTTCAGGGTAGAACTTTCTGCTTCGGCTAATTATTATGATTTGGATGGAAATGATTATAAGTACACTAGTACAACCGGTAGTTGGGCGCAGGGAGAAGGACAAAACTCTTCGGGGGGGCATAATACGGAAAGAAAATGGAGTACTCTTTTGCAGGCTCTTGCAAATTATGACCATGTTTTTGGCAATCATGGAATTAGTGTAATGGCGGGTTTTTCTTCCGAACAGAGTAATCTTGGTTTCAGTACGGCCCAATCTTTTAACAAACCATTTCCCAATGATGCCATAACAGGTTCCTTTGATGGTTCGAAAGTTACAGCAGGAACTAATACGGTAACAGAGAAAACAGCCAATAAATTGTTGTCTGTGTTTGGACGTTTGCAATATAATTATGCAGAACGTTATATGTTGTCCGGTAGTTTGCGTTATGATGGCGGTTCCGTATTCGGAGCTAACAATAAGTGGGGCATCTTTCCGGCTGTTTCCGGAGGTTGGTTAGTGTCAAATGAGAAATTCTTTAAAAATTGGGGAATGTCTTGGTGGAATACATTGAAGCTGAGGGCTAGCTATGGTGTGACCGGTAATAATTCTATCAGTAACACGGCTGCTTATCCTACTTTGTCTGCAGGAAATTATGCAGGTGCTCCCGGTTATAAGGCAAATTCTTTAGGTAATGCTGATTTAGGTTGGGAAAAAACACATAGTACTGATGTTGCGCTTGATTTAGGATTCTTCAATAATAGAATTCAATTGTCGCTGGATTGGTATACCAAGAATACGACTGATTTGTTATATCAGGTACCTGTGGAAGGAGCTTCCGGTTTTACTACCGTTTGGGATAATTTAGGAGATATCCATAATGAAGGCTTTGAGATCGAATTGAATACGCATAATCTCACAGGAAAATTTTCATGGAGTACGTCATTCAATATGTCATATAATAAAAATGAGGTGAAAGCTCTAGGGAAAGATAATACTCCGGTATATTCGGGATTTGATAAGAACAATCCGTCTAATATTCTGACTGTGGGAAAGCCTGTTAATACATTCTATATGTATGATGCAATAGGTGTATGGAAAAATCAAGCTGAAATTGATGCTTACAGTGCTGCCCATGGAGGAAAGCCGGTTACTTTTGAAGGAAAACAAATTGTACCGGGTGATATCCGATACAAAGATGTAAATAATGATGGTGTGTTCGATAAAGATAATGACAGGGACTATTTAGGTAGTCCTACTCCTAAATTAGTATTTGGAATGACGAATACTTTTATTTACAGAAATTTTGATTTGTCTATCTTGATGACAGCTCAGACAGGAGGAAAGATTTTTGGTGTATTGGGACGTGCCATTGACCGTCCGGGTATGGGGGCTAAAGGGAATGCTTTAGGACATTGGAGAGAGGCATGGTGGTCGGAAGATGAGCCGGGCAATGGAAAAGTACCTTATATTTTAAGTTCTACTACAGGTGCTACGTTAGACTCCCGATGGTTATATTCTTCCAATTATCTGCGTATCAAGAATTTGACTTTGGGGTATAAATTACCTATTAATCCTAAATTTATTTCCTATGCACGTGTATATGTATCCATTGAAAATCTGGCTAAATGGGATAGTTATTATGGAGGGTACTCTCCGGAGGCGGCCAATACGGCAGCCAGTTCCTCACCCGGAGGTAGCAGTGCTTTGGGATTGGACTATGGTGGTTATCCTTCACCGAGAATTTACACTTTGGGTATCAACGTTAATTTCTAATAAAAATATAGAGCTATGTTCAAATTAAAAAATATATTGCAATTGAGTGCATTGATGTTCTTTGTTATGTCGTGCGATGATTATTTGGAAACTCCTCCTGCTGATTTAATGACCTCTGATGGTTTCTATCAGACTCCCAGTCAGTCTGAACAAGGGGTGGTAGGTATTTATTCCGATTTGCGTGAACTTGCCAATTCAGAGTATTTATTGATGTCTGAATGTCGTTCGGATAATGCATGGACAGAACCAAGACCTAATGGGTTGAGAGATTTTTCAGAGATAAGCACATTCAGAGCTACCAGTGATTTGGCAACTTTTAATAGTGTATGGAATACATGGTATAAAGTAATTTATGATGCGAATACTGCTATTGCCAAAATAGCAGGATGTAACTTTGAATCGAATGATAAGATTAAAAAGCAGTTTATGGGCGAAGTCTATTTTCTGAGAGGATGGGCTTATTTTGAGTTATCACGCCTTTTTGGTAATGTTCCGATTATTGATGCTCCTTTATCGCCTAGTGAAGTGAAGAAAGTACCTCAATCGTCTGCACGGGAAGTTTTGGATAATATAGTGGTTCCTGATTTGATTAATGCGCAGACGATGCTTCCTCTAAAAGAAAATATGGTGAGTGCGAATGGAACTTCGATTGTATTGCAGGGGCGTGCGGACAAGATGGCGGCAGAAGCTATGCTGGCACGTGTGTATATGACTTTGGCGGGTTTCCCATATTATGATTCCGATGCCAAGATATTAGCTAAAAAGCAATTGGAAATTGTGTTGAATTACTCAAAATCCAATCAGAATAAATATTGGGCTCCGACACTTGATGAATGGAGAAAGCAGTGGATGCCGAGCACGGATTATTATAATAAATACTCTATTTTTGCTATTCAGTATCGTACGGGAGGAACAGGCAACAGCGCTTTGTTTAATTTCAGTATGGCTCTACCTCCTTCCTATACGAATAGAAGAATCTTTGGAAATGAAATTTATGTGGAAAAGAGTTTGATGTATGAATTTGATAAAATTTATTCTGATGGGAAAAAAGATGGAAGAGGGAATGGTTTTTCTGTTCTGACAGGATATGAGGCAGAGCCTAATTATCCGGCTTATACGAATACAAAAGAGAAATTGATTTTGGAAGATGGTTCGCAAGTGGATGTTTATACAAAATCAATGTTTTATAAGTTTATGCCTAGTAAACGGAAGATAGCGGAACTTGGGATGTCACTGACTCCGGAAGTCACAATGAAAGACGATAATGACTGGCCTGTAAATCTTCCTATTTTACGCTTGGAAGATATGATGTTGATGTATGCTGAGTTATTGGTTGAAGAAGGTAAAATAATGGAAGCTGTAGCTTATGTGAATGATATCCGTAAAAGAGCCGGTTGTGATGAGGTGAATACGGTAAGTGCTGCAGATGCTTTGAAATTGATAAAACGGGAGCGTAGAATAGAATTAATGGGAGAAGGAGTGCGTTGGTTTGATTTGGTGCGTTGGGGGGAATGGCAAACGGAAATTCAAAGTTTATTTGATAGTTATCATAATCCGGATGGTACCGATAAGAATAATGTAAAGACAGGACGTTATTTATATCCTATTCCATTGAATCAATTAAATGTGACTCCGGGATTATATAAACAAAATGAGGGATATTAAGTATATAAGTTAAACAAAGTTAGTTTTGAAGGTGAAAAGGTAAAGAGGTGTGTCAAAAGCTATTTTTGATAATTGCTTTGTTATGTGGCACACCCTCTTTTTATCGGAAAATAGAGAAGTAGATTATTTATGAAAAATAAAAAGTTGCTTATTGCCATTTTGTGCATATTTGTATTTGATTTGCCGGGGGCTGCTAATCGCATTCGGCAGAATTTTGACTTTGACTGGCAGTTTAGATTAGGAGAAAATGGAGATTTTAGAGAGGTACAATTACCGCATGACTGGAGTGTGGAGTTGGATTTTGATGAAAAAGCAGGAGGAGCGAGTGGTTATTTGCCGGGTGGCATAGGTTGGTATCGCAAATCTTTTATGATTCCGGTGAGTTACAAAAATCAAAAAGTTAGTCTTGTTTTTGATGGTATTTATCATAAAGCTACTATTTTTTTGAATGGAAAGGAGATTGCTTATCATCGTTATGGATATACTTCGTTTGAAACAGATCTGACCCCTTTCCTGAAATATGGAGAGAGTAATGACTTGAAAATCAAGGTAGATCATTCAGAAATTTCTCGCTGGTATACTGGTTCCGGCATTTATCGGCATGTCTGGTTGCAAGTGACTAACCCTGTTCATGTAAAAATGTGGGGAACTTATGTTACGACACCGGAGATAACTGAATCCCAGGCAACGGTCAAGATTGTCACTACTATCGAAAACTCCATGGAGTTACCGACAACAGTGATTGTCCAGCAACGCCTGTTGGATGGGGATGGAAAAATTGTAAAAGCAGAAGGTAAAGAGGTGATGGCCCGGACTACGTTGAAACTTGATAAAGAAAAAACAGCTGAAGTAGTTCAGAATTTGTTAGTCAGCCATCCTAAATTATGGGATTTGGATTTTCCCTATCGTTATACGGTGGAAACCATTATAAAAAAAGGAGGAAAGACAATTGATAAATATCTGACTCCTTTTGGAATACGTTCAGTGAAATTTGATAAAGACAAGGGTTTTTTTCTCAATAACAAACATCTTAAGCTGAAAGGCATGTGCCTTCATCAGGATGCAGGATGTTTGGGAACGGCTGTACCGGATAGGGCTTATGAACGCCGTTTGCTTATTTTAAAGGAATTTGGCACGAATGCTATCCGTTGCTCGCATAATCCTCCTTCTCCGGAATTTCTTAACTATTGTGATTCTATTGGCTTTTTGGTTATAGATGAGGCTTTTGATAAATGGAAATCGGGATATTATGAAGAATTTTTTGATTCTAGCTGGCAGCAGGATATCAGCGATATGGTAATTCGTGACCGTAATCATCCTTCTGTTATCTTGTGGAGTATAGGTAATGAGTTGGCTGAGGCAAAATTAAAAGATGATACAGGGATTGAACGTGCTGGTATGTTGCAGGATTTTGTACATCAACTGGATCCGAGCCGTCTTGTTATGCTCGCTTTGCAGCCGGGATTTGAAGATAAATTTGCTTCGGTGACAGATGTACTAGGGTATAATTATATGGAACCTCGGTTGATTTATGATAAAAAGAAATACCCGGAACGTATTTGCCTGATCAGTGAGAGCTATCCTTATTATAGTAGCATACGTGAATTTGATTCACGTGATTATGATGAGAAAAATCCATGGAATTATGTAATGGAACATGAATATATTTGTGGCTCTTTCATGTGGACCGGTGTGGATTATATTGGGGAGAGTTCAGGTTGGCCTAGTAAGGGATGGCCTTCTGCTCCGTTTGACATGTGTATGTCTGAAAAACCTAGAGGAGGATATTTTCGGGCTTTGTGGAATGAGAAGCCTTTTTTGGGACTTTATGTCATAGATTATAATTTGGATGAAGATCCGGGTAAAGACCATTGGCAAGCACCGGGAATGGTACACGATTGGACTTTTCCTTATCAGGATGCGCGTGTCATGCAGATTCAAACGCCGTCTAATTGTGACGAAGTGATGTTGATAGATCCTAGAGGAAAGGTATATGGACCTAGAAAGCCACGGGATTATATAAATAATACGATTAAATGGAATCAACCTTATCGTCCGGGTAAGGTGGTGGTGATAGGGTATAAAGATGGGATAGAAGTGTGCCGTGACAGTATACAGACTTCCGGAAATAAAGCTGTCCGTTTTACTCTGAAAGCGGATCGGGAACAGTTAAAGGCTGACGGGCAGGATTTATCTCATATCTCTTTGAATTTATATGATGAACAAGGCATCCCCATACGGATAGATGACAGACAAGTGAAAGTGACCGTGGAGGGTAACGGACGTTTGATGGGGATAGATAGTGGCGAGATGCGTCGTAGTGAACGTTTTAGCAGTCATACTTTACCCACTTATTTGGGTCGTGCCCAAATAGTAGTACAGGCAGGGCGTATGCGGGGACAGCTCAAAGTAAAAGTGGAGGTCGAAGGAATGGCATCGCAGGAACTTGTTCTGCTTGTTGGTTAGTAAAGACTTCCTAATTAAAAAAGGTATTTTAAAAATCACTTTTAAAATACCTTTTTTAATTTTGCGGTATTATTCTGATGTTAAACCGAATGATATGAAAAATCGTATATTTTTTTTGTTGCTCTTCTTTGTTTGTCTGGAATGGAATGCATATGCAGTTATTGATATACAATCTATTCATATTACATCCAGTGACGGATTGGCCAATAATACAATTAGAGATATTTTTCAAGATAAGAAAGGCTTTATCTGGATTAGTACCACTAATGGACTGAGCCGGTATGATGGTCACTCTTTTATAACATTGTTACCGGAAAAGGATAGTCCGATTTCATTAGCGGATTATCATGTCAAGAAGATTGATGAAGATAAAAATGGTTTTTTATGGGTGCTTTCTACTTCAAATGTATTCAGTTGCTATGATTTAAGACATAATTGTTTTGTGGATTTTACAGGATGTGGGGAACACGACCAAGCTTATGCTTATCGTGTAGAAACTGCTAATGATGATAATTGGTTATGGGATGGACAAAAAGGTTGCAGAAAGATTTCATTTGAAAATGAACATTTTTCCTCTGTGACATTTCAATGTGAAAATGGCAAACTACCTTCTAATAAAGTGAATAGTTTGATTGAAGATTCTAGAGGGAATGTTTGGATTTGTACTCAGGAAGGATTGGTGAAAGTAACAAGAAACAAAATCGAAGTAATTTCTGATATGCATAATTTCAGAGCAGCATTTTCTTATGAGAACGCATGCTTTTTTCTTGCTGATAATGGTGATATTTATGTTTATGATGAGGATGAAAAACTACATTTTGTTCAAAGAATCGGAAAGGATGACGTTGACTTTCATTTTACTACTCATTTTGGCACGAAAGATGATTGGTGGCTTTTTACAACAAAAGGAAGTTACAGGTTTCATTTATCTACCCGGCAGGTAAGATTAGACAACCCGATTAATATCCCCAACGCTCGTTTTGTCAGAGATAATCAGGGGGATTTCTATGTTTTTAATCAGACCGGTGTGTTGCATTATTTTCAGAAGGAAACCGGAATATGTAAAATACTGTCATTGATAGATGCCACTCAGATGATGCCTGCTGCCGAGGAACGCTATGAAGTAATACAGGATAACAGAGGATTGATATGGATATCTACTTTTGGCTATGGTTTATTTGTGTATAATCCCCAAGAAGATATAATCAGCCATTACACTTATCAGGAGACTGGTAAAAATCTAGTTCATTCCAATTTTCTGCATAGCTTATTACTCGATCACTCGGGAAATGTATGGGTAGGCTCGGAGTTTGCCGGTGTTACACTTTTGTCCGTATTAAGTGAAGGATCTTATCGTATTTATCCGGAACATGAGAGTGTAAATGATTATGTGAATGCTATACGTACAGTGGTAAAGATGCCCGATGGTGGTTTCTGGTTTGGTACGCGTCAAGGGAATGTTTACGCTTATGATAAAAATTTGGAGGCTGCATCTTGTTATAAGATGCCATACAATTATATTTATGCGGCTTCTTGTGATGGAGATGGTAAATTATGGTTGGGAACCCGTACGATGGGTTTATGTATTGATGGACGTTGGTATCATAAAATGGCAGGTGATACCTTGTCATTGGCACATGAGAATATATTCGATATTTATCGTGATGATAAAAATAGAATGTGGATAGGAACTTTTGGGGGAGGACTGAATTTGGCGGTTTCACGAAAAGACAGGTATGTTTTTCGTAAGTTCCTGACTGGATCCGGTCGTTTGCAGGAAGTCAGGATGATCACTCAGGATAATAAAAAAAGGTTATGGGTAGGAACTAATAAGGGATTATGTGTTTTTTATGGAGATTCCATTATTGCTGATGCTCATAATTATAAACTTTATAATTATGAAAATGGAGATTTGCCCGGATATGAAATTAAATGTATTTTTCGTGATAGTCAGAATCGTATGTGGATAGGAATGTTGGGAGGCGGATTTTCTGTTTGTAACCCTAGTGAGGATTATAGGAACTTGAAATTTGTCCATTATTCCACAACTGATGGTTTGGTCAATAACATGGTAGAATCTATTATCGAAGATAAGACTGGAAAAATATGGATTGCCACTCAGTATGGTTTATCTCGTTTTTCACCTGATACGGAAACTTTTGAAAATTTCTTCTTTTCAGCTTCTATGCAAGGAAATGTATATAACGAACATGGCGCTGCCATAACTGAAGATGGACTTTTGCTATTTGGAACAAATCATGGAGTCATAGTCATTGATCCTTTGAAAGTAACTTCATCTCCTATGACCCGGAATGTTATTCTAACTAATTTGAAAGTGAACGGAATCACAGTACAGGTTGGTGAGAAGGATTCTCCTTTGACACAGGCGTTAAGTTATACACAGAATATAAAATTAGATTATGACCAGAATTCATTCATTATAGAATTTTCAACATTGGATTATTCTTTGGCATTTCCTTCAAGGTTTATTTATAAATTGAGTCATTTTGATAATGAATGGAGTACCCCTTCTTCTTTGAATTTTGCTTCTTATAAAAATCTTTCTCCCGGCACTTATCATCTGCATGTAAAAGCATGTAATTCTGCTGGGATATGGAGTGATGAAGAAACTGTGCTCAATATTGTTATCACGCCTCCGTTTTGGGAAACCACTTGGGCTTATCTTTTTTATTTTCTTGTCGTTGTTATTGTGTTGTATGTTGCTTTTTGTTTGATACGGAATTTCAATAATTTACGGAATCGCATTCAGGTAGAAACACAGTTGACAGAGTACAAACTCATGTTTTTTACTAATATTTCACATGAATTCCGTACTCCGTTGACAATGATTCAGGGAGCTTTGGAAAAAATAGAGAGCTTGAATAAGATTCCCAAAGAGATGGTTTATCCCATACAGTTGATGAATAAAAGTACGAATAGGATGCTTCGTCTGATTAATCAATTGTTGGAATTTCGTAAAATGCAGAACAATAAACTTTCCTTGATGCTGGAAGAAACAGATGTGATGGTGTTCTTTTATGATATTTATCGAAGTTTCAAGGAAACGGCAGATGACAAACAGATTGATTTTCATTTTGCTCCTTCTACGTCATCTTATAAGATGTTTGTTGATCAAAGTAAATTGGATAAAATAGTCTATAATCTTCTTTCGAATGCTTTAAAATATACTCCTAAAGGAGGAAAGGTTGTTTTTGCAATTATCGTTAATGAGGAAGTGGGGAAATTATTTATATCGGTTAGTGATAACGGCGTAGGGATTCCTAAGGAGAAGCAAGGAGAGCTGTTTTCCCGTTTCATGCAAAGTGGTTTTTCACATAACAGTGTGGGAATCGGTTTACATTTGACTTATGAACTGGTAAATGTACATAAAGGAAGCATTTCATTTGATGAAAATGAGGGAGGTGGTTCTGTGTTTACTGTTATCTTACCGTTAGATTCCAGTGTTTATGGAAAAAACGATTTCCTAGTATCAAGCATCCTTCAGGAAGAATCGTTTGTTCATGAGCAGTGTGATACCTATTTAACAGTAAATCATGATTCAGTGACCCCGGACCCTTTGAATAAAAAAAGAATATTGATAATAGAAGATGATGGAGATGTGCGTAAGTTTTTAGAAACGGAACTTGGTATTTATTTTGAGATCATAAGTGAACCGGATGGGCTTTCCGGTTTACAAAAAGCTCAGTCTTTTGAGGTAGATTTGATTATTTGTGATGTATTGATGCCTGGTATGAATGGCTTTGATGTGACACGTAAACTGAAACGTGATTTTGAGACCAGTCATATTCCCATTATTTTGCTGACTGCTATGAGCACTTCGGAAAATAAACTTGAAGGGGTAGAAAGTGGTGCGGATGCATACATAACGAAGCCTTTCAGTTCCAGATTGTTATTAGCACGTATATTTCAACTTATTGAACAGAGGGAAAAGTTAAAACGAAAATTCTCTAATGACCCTGCTATGACAAGTCAGGCTTTATGTTCTACAGAACTGGATAGGAAATTTGGTGAAAAATTGCAGACTATTTTGGAAAAACAATTGGACAACCCGGAATTCACTATAGAGGATTTTGCATCTGCGGTGGGGGTAAGCCGTGCTGCTTTTTTTCGGAAAGTAAAAGGAGTGACCGGATATACACCTAATGAATATATGCGTATCCTTCGTATGAAAAGGGCTATGGAACTTTTGCAGGAGGGTATATACAATGTAAGTGAAATAGCTTATAAAGTAGGAATGAATGACCCTCTTTATTTTAGTAAATGTTTCAAATCTCACTTTGGAGCACCCCCTTCGGCTTATCTGCATAAAAAATAAATAAAGGAGCGCTTGAAAGATTATAATGTTTTCTTATTTTTGATGGATTTATACCATAAAAAGGTGACTAGCACGATAAATGCAAGGAAAATGGTAATCATTTCTGATTGGTATGTCATTGGTTCCACCCAGATTTCGTGGAAGGCATTCCATCTTCCCATAACTTCTACGAAAGTCCAAAATACGACTACTGTAGCAATAGAAAAACGGAGAGCGTATCCCCATTGACTGATATTTATCAATCTTCGGAACATAAATAGTGATCCTACAAGGCAGCCGAATGCAACCAATGCGGTGATAGGATGGCGGTCACCTATAAAATTATCATCATAGCAGAATAGCAATACCATGTAATTGGTCCATAAAATAAGATTCAGCTCCATGAAAGTAACCAGTGAGGTGTGGCGTGTCATGGGACGCATTTCTACTTGTACTTTGCTGTTGCGGAAAAATACCTGTTGCAGATAATTGAAAAAATCGCATCCGCTTTTTATATTGAATAAGTAGAGTAACATGAACATAATCCAAAATCCGAAAGAAGAGGGCATGATCAGATATTCTGGTTTGGTTACCACTTCTCCGTCTACTATGAGTGGCTGTACTCCGAAACGATGTGCGTAATACACATAAATGAATTCAATCCATCCTGTCCAAAATAACAGACCTCCGAATAGCCCCCAAAGAGTTTGTTGAGTATCTCCTTTGGCAAATACGCCCGTTATGACCATTATTAAGCCTATTAATCCCATGAAAAAGGTTGCGTAATGCATGGTTACCGGTTCCATCAGGTGTTCCATTAAGATCATCAATGCATGTCCTAGCGGCATGGTAAACAATACAATTAGGAATGAGGTGATACCGATAAACACATTTCTTTTTTTTAGTTTCATTTTTTCTTCTTTCTTTCTATGTGATATAAAATTACAAATAAAGTTCCGAATATAAGTGCCGCCCATGTGATACTGATTACTACTAAGTATCGATTATATAAATATTCCCCATCTTCGGGAGTATGGTTCAAAGTGCAAAGCAAACATCGGCACAATGGATTATTTGCGTCGTGGGAACAATAGGAGTAAATAAGGAATGACAGACTACCTATAAGTAGGGTTAGTACAGCCAGAATCTCTATCTTTCTATGATGAAGTGTCTTGTTCACAGGCATTTCATGATGTACCAGTTTAACCATGCTTGTTTTTTTTTGCAAAATTAGTTATAGAAGTATATACTGACAATACCTATTAATGGTGATAAAATCCAGTTTTATACCTAAAAATAAGTACTTGTGTACTTTATTATATATGTGATTATTAGCAATAAAACCCCAATTTTTAGGTATTGTGTACCCTTGGTAGTAAGGGTAACTTTGCAACAAATTTTAAAACATAAAATAATAACTATTAATCAATAAAACAAAAGTATTATGAAATTGAAAAACTATTTAGCGATGATGGCTATTGCATTGTGTGCAGTAGCATGTAGTGATGATGATAATAAAAAGGAAGATACCGTGATCCCGGCTCAGGAGGTTGCTGGTACTTACAATGGAACATTATCACTCTCAGTATCAGGAAATGATCAAGGAACGTCAGACAGTCAGGTGAAAATTACTGCGGAAGAAGGAGGAACTGTTCAAGTTCTTCTAGTTGGTGGTGCTGGTGAAGGAATGATGTCATTGCCGGATATTGCTATACCTGGAATTAAAGTACAGACCTCCGATAATGTTACTTATACTTTTCCGGAAAGTGCTATTGATGTAACTGTTGGTACTGTAAAATATACAGGAAGTTTACAAGGAACGATTAAGGATGAAAAAGCTGATCTGATCTTTACACTAAAGCCGGGAGCCATGCCTATGGCTATTACTGCGACTTTTGTAGGCACTAAATAGCATGAAAAGATATCTCTTTATTATATCCATGCTGGGAATGATGCTTTTGCCATTCTCGGCATGTGATGGTATTTTGGAAGGAATATATGATAGTCCTGCTGCTTCGGATAGTAATGAATTCGGTTTCATAAGAACAGACCCTTCTACCCATTCGGGTACTATTTATATTGATGCTACTGATTATAGACGTTGGACTTTTATTGATTTCCATACACAAAAAGTAGATTCTGTGAATGTGACAGATTCTGACCAGAAAGAACCGGAGGAATGGGATATTGCTGTCCATCGTTATGACGTTAAAACCAATGCTGGAGCAGTATTGGAAACCGGTTTCACAGGTTTTTCCGCTTTACAGAATGCGAGTGCGATGCCCGAAGGAGTCTATGTGGATGATGTTTGGACTACCGCTAAGGTAGCCATTGATATGTCAGGTATGATGGATGGCAATATTGTTTATATGGAATCCTATTATAATGAAGAACTATCCAAATGGTTGAATGTTGATAAAAGTAATATGCCACCTACCTATACTCTTTCAAACAAGGTTTATATGGTAAAGCTGAAAGATGGAACTTATGCGGCTGTTCGTCTCACAAATTATATGAATGCTAGTGGTGTAAAAGGCTTCATGACTATTGACTATATTTATCCGTTTGAATTGTAAACCGACATACGATATGCATAGACTACTCAGAAACGTGTGCTTGATATTGTGTTGGCTGATGGCGATACCAGTATCAGCACAACGAATTATTTCGGGAACTGTATTTGATGAAAATAAAGAACCTCTGATGGGAGCAACAGTCTCCGTAAAAGAAAAAGTAACTTTGGGAACCACTACGGATACACAGGGAAAATACACATTGAAATTACCCGATAATAGAGAATATACTCTGCAGGTTTCATACATGGGGTATATCTCGCAAACTCATAAAGTGTCTGTCTGCAAAACAGGTAAAGTTGATTTTATACTGAAAGAAGATGCTGTAAATATGGAAACTATAGTTGTAACAGGAACCCGTACTCCGAAACTCCTGAAAGATGTTCCTATTGTTACTCGGGTCATTACTGCCGATGAAATAAAGAAAGTAGATGCCACTCATATTGGAGATTTGCTTCAGGCAGAACTGCCGGGAATTGAATTTTCTTATTCCATGGACCAGCAAGTTTCTCTCAATATGCAAGGATTTGGTGGAAATGCTATACTTTTTCTGGTTGATGGTGAGCGTCTGGCAGGTGAGACTTTGGATAATATAGACTATAACCGCTTGAATATGGACAATGTGGAGCGTATTGAGATTGTAAAGGGTGCGGCTTCTTCACTTTATGGTTCGAATGCGGTAGGAGGAGTGGTAAACATCATAAGTAAAGTGTCTGCGGAGCCTTGGACTGTGAATCTCAATGGACGTTACGGGGCTTATAATGAGCAGCGTTATGGAGGAACAATAGGTTTCAATGCCGGAAAATTCAATAGTGTGACTAATGTACAGCATACCCAAGTAGATGAAAAAGATTTGGCCGATGGAAAAACAAATGAGGAAACGGAGGATTGGGCATTTAAAAAGGTGTATGGTGATAAAACTTGGAATTTCAAAGAACGTTTGGTCTATATTGCTAATGATCATCTGAAACTGACGGCACGTGCTGGATATTTTTTTCGTGAACGTGAGAAGTCACAGACTAGTAAAGACCGTTATCGCGACTTCAGTGGTGGGGTGAAAGGAAATTATGTATTTGATAAAGATAAAGATCTGGAAATAGCTTATTCTTTCGACCAGTATGATAAGAGCGATTACTTGCCACAAGATGCTAATGATGTACGTGATTATAGTAATGTACAACATTCGGTTCGTACTTTTTATAATCATACTTTTGTCGGTAAGCATATTCTCACCTTGGGTGGTGATTATATGCGTGATTATTTAATGTCCTATCAGTTTGCCAATAATGGAAGTAAACATCAGTATACAGTGGACGGTTTTGCACAGTTTGACTGGAACCCGACGAAATATTTCAATGTCATCACAGGATTACGTTTTGATTATTATTCGGATTCCGATATTAATCATTTCTCTCCCAAATTAGGACTGATGTATAAAATAGGAAACTGTTCATTGAGAGGTTCCTATGCCGGTGGTTTCCGAGCCCCTACTTTGAAAGAAATGTATATGAATTTTGATATGGCAAGTATTTTTATGATTTATGGTAATCCTGACTTGAAGCCTGAAACCAGCCATAATTTTTCTCTTTCGGCAGAATATATTAAAGGTCGTTATAATTTGACGGTGACAGGTTTCTATAATATAGTTGATAATCGTATCACTACGGCATGGAGTGAGGCGTTGAAAGGACAGGTATATACCAATATATCAAATATCAAGATATCTGGTGCCGAGGCAAATGCTTCCGCCAAATATCCTTGTGGACTGTCGGCACGTTTATCTTATGCTTATACACATGAGAATATCAAGAAAGGGCAACCTGTCATTTCAAGTACTCGCCCGCATACGGCTACTGTCCGTCTTGAGTATGACAAGCATTGGAAGAACTATGCGTTTAATATTGCTTTGAACGGACGTTTTCTTTCCAAGGTGAATACGGAGGAATATACGTCGAACACTTCTTATGAAGAAACTGAGAAGGTGACCTATCCGGCGTATACAATGTGGAAGCTTACGTTGTCTCAAAAAGTATGGAAAGGTGTTGATATGACTTTGGCGGTGGACAACTTGTTTAATTATGTTCCTTCCCGTTATTATAATAATTCGCCTGCTACTAAAGGAACAACTTTTTCAGCCGGTTTATCATTAAATATAGAACAATTATTCAAATGAAATTTGGCTGCTAATACTAAATAAACTACGTGATTTAAATAAAGATATGAAGAAGAAACAATTACTGATTGGAGGAGGGATAGCAGTCATCTTGCTGCTTTTGTTTGGTGTATGGAATCTTTGGTTCAGTGCAACTAAAGTGGCTTTCATCAACTATCAGGTAATCAGTTTAGGGCAGATATCTAAGGCTAATGACAACTCATTTATTAAAATCAGTGAACTGAGCACAGATGACCTGAACCGATTGACCAGTTATGATATGATATTTATCAATGCCATGGGATTAAGGATTACTGAAGAGCAACGTGCGCAAATACAAAAGGCGGCCGATGGTGGTCTTCCGATATTGACTACTGCCGCTACCAATCCTGCAAACAAGATTATTTCATTGGATTCCATCCAAGCGGATACATTGAAACATTATCTGTCTAATGGAGGACGTCGTAACTATCGCAGTATGCTGAACTATGTACGTGTGTATATTGATAAAAAACGATTCTCTGTGTCTGAACCGGAAGCCGTAGTGAAACGTGCCGATGATGTGCTTTATCACATGAACCCAAAGAGTCCCGAAGACGAAGAGTTGGGTTTCAATACGGTAGCCGGATACAATATTTTTCTGCAAAACAACGGTTTGTGGAAAGAGAATGCTCCGCGTATTATTGTGACCGGTCCGATGGGTGAACCTTCCGGACTTATTGCTAAATTGGAGGAAACAGGCAATATGGTTTATCCTATACGTTCCATGCGTTCTTTTATTCAGAACCATGGAATTGATTCTGTTCGTCCGTCTGCTATCATCAATATGGCGCATGGACGTATGGGCGATTATATCGTAGATTATTTGGCGAAACAGAATATACCGCTTTTCTCCCCATTGAATGTAAATCGCTTGGTAGAGGAGTGGGAGAGTGACAAGATGGGTATGAATGGCGGCTTTATGTCACAAAGTATTGTTACCCCCGAAATAGATGGAGCTATCCGTCCGTTCGCTCTTTTTGGACATTATAAGGATGAGGAGGGTTTACAACGTGCTTATGCTATTCCAGAACGCTTGGAAACTTTTGTGGAAACAGTTAATAACTATATTACTCTGCAGCGTAAATCCAATAGTGAGAAACGCGTAGCTATTTATTATTATAAGGGTCCTGGTCAGAATGCACTGACTGCGGGTGGTATGGAAGTGGTTCCTTCACTTTATAACTTGTTGCAGCGTATGAAACGCGAGGGCTACAAGGTGGACGGTTTGCCTACCTCTCCGAAAGAATTGGAACAGATGATACAATCTCAAGGAGCCGTATTTGGTTCGTATGCCGAAGGAGCTTTTGACCGGTTTATGGAAACCGGCAAGCCCGAACTCATTACAAAAGAACAATATGAGAGTTGGATAAAGAAATCCATTCGTTCTGATATGTATGCCGAAGTAGTAGCTGCTAATGGTGAATTTCCCGGAGCATATATGACTACTTCAGACGGCCGTTTAGGAGTAGCTCGTTTGCAATTTGGAAATGTGGTGCTCTTGCCACAGAATGCAGCCGGTAGTGGGGATAATGCATTTAAAGTTGTACATGGAACCAATGCAGCTCCTCCACATACTTATATTGCTTCTTATCTGTGGACACAATTTGGATTTAAAGCTGATGCGTTGATTCATTTCGGTACTCATGGCAGTTTAGAGTTCACTCCGCGCAAACAAGTTGCTTTGTGTAGCAATGACTGGTCCGACCGTCTGGTAGGTGCATTACCTCATTTTTATATTTATTCCATCGGCAATGTAGGCGAAGGGATGATTGCTAAGCGTCGTTCGTATGCGGGATTGCAATCTTACCTTACTCCACCTTTTATGGAAAGTAGTGTCCGCGCCATTTATCGTGAACTGACTGAGGCTGTCAAGACATACAATAATTTGCTTCCGGCTGATGGGCAGGCTGTACTGTCTACTGGAAATAAAGAAGCTTTGAACCGTGCTTCATTGATGGTAAAGAAACTCACGGTGAAACTGGGCATCCATCGTGAATTGGGATTGGATAGTCTTCTTACTGTTCCTTATGCTGAAGAAGATATTCAGCGTATAGAAAATTTTGCTGAGGAGCTGGCAAATGAGAAGATTACAGGTCAGTTATATACAATGGGGATTCCCTACGAACCCATTCGTATTACTTCCAGTGTGTATGCTATGGCTACCGAGCCGATAGCCTATAGTCTGTTGGCATTAGATAAACTACGTAATCGTGCGGACGGACAGGTAGAGAAACATCGCACTCTTTTTACTCAACGTTATTTGGAACCTGCACGTGATTTGGTCACTCGTTTATTGGCTGATCCGTCGTTGGTTTCTGACGAATTGATTTGTCGTATTACTGGCATTACTTCCGATGAACTTGCTAAAGCACATGAAATCAATAAATCCCGTAATACTCCCCAAGGCATGATGGCCATGATGATGGCATTAGCTGAAGAGGCTCCGGCTGAGGCTAAAACACATGCTGATATGAGCGGTGGAATAATGCAGGCTGACCAAAGCGTACGTTCGAAAAGGAATAGCATATCTGAGTCAATGAAAGAGAAAATGAAGGAAATAGCGAAAGGTATGAATCCTGAGAAAGCTATGGAACTTGCAAAAAGAATGGGTGCAAGCCCTGAAGCTTTAAAGAAAATGGAAACAGGAATGTACAAGAGCCATGCTGTAGGTATGAATACACTGGCCAAAGATACGGTTATAATGAAAACAACTTCTCGAGGAAAACGTGAAAAAGCGGATAGTGATAAATTCGGAGGCATGGAAGCGATGATGAAAGTTATGATGTCCAAGAAAAAAGAATACTCTAAAGAGGAGATAAATTTTGCTTTGGCTGTCATGGAAGTAGAACGCACTTTGAAGAATGTGGGTAATTATAAGAGTGCTCTTTTGGAAAGTCCGGAAAGAGAATTGACCTCTATGGTTAATGCGTTGAATGGAGGATATACACAACCTTCACCGGGTGGCGATCCTATCGCCAATCCTAATACTTTACCTACGGGACGAAATCTTTTTGCTATCAATGCTGAAGAAACTCCGTCGGAATCTGCATGGGAGAAAGGGAAACAATTGGCTGACAATACTATCGAAATGTATCGTCGTCGTCATAATGACTCTATTCCCCGTAAAGTAAGCTATACATTATGGAGTGGAGAATTTATAGAAACCGGTGGCGCTACTATTGCACAGGTATTGTATATGTTAGGTGTAGAGCCTATTCGTGATACGTTCGGACGCGTGACGGATCTTCGTTTGATCCCTTCGGCAGAATTGGGGCGTCCTCGTATTGATGTTGTGGTGCAAACTAGCGGGCAGTTGAGAGATATTGCCGCTTCACGCCTGTTCCTTATCAACCGTGCCGTAGAGATGGCTGCCAATGCTAAAGAGGATCAATTTGAAAATCAAGTGGCGGCAGGTGTTGTGGAAGCTGAACGTGTATTGATAGAAAAAGGTCTGACTCCGAAAGAAGCCCGCGAAATGTCTACTTTTCGTGTGTTTGGAGGAGTGAATGGCAATTATGGTACGGGTATACAAAGTATGGTGCAATCTGGTGACCGTTGGGAAAGTGAAGAGGAAATCGCCGATGTTTATTTGAATAATATGGGTGCTTTTTATGGTAGTGAAAAGAATTGGGAAACTGTCCGCCAATTTGCTTTGGAAGCTGCTTTGACACGTACGGATGCGGTTATTCAGCCACGTCAAAGCAATACATGGGGTGCATTAAGCCTGGATCATGTGTATGAGTTTATGGGAGGTATGAATCTTGCTGTCCGTAATGTGACCGGTAAAGATCCCGATGCGTATCTGAGCGACTATCGTAATCGTAACAATGCCCGTATGCAAGAGGTGAAAGAAGCTATTGGCATAGAGAGTCGTACCACAATATTCAATCCTGCTTATATTAAGGAAAAAATGAAAGGGGAGGCCGGCGCAGCTAATACTTTTGCTGAGATTGTGCAAAATACGTATGGCTGGAATGTCATGAAACCTCAGGCTGTTGATAAGGAAATGTGGAATGAGATATATGATGTGTATGTAAAGGATAAATTTAACTTGGGAGTGCAGGGTTATTTTGAAAAGCAGAACCCTGCTGCTTTGGAAGAAATGACTGCGGTAATGATGGAAACTATCCGTAAAGGAATGTGGCAGGCTAGCGAGCAACAGATAGCGGATATTGCCAAACTACATTCCGATTTGGTGAATAAATATAAACCGTCTTGTTCAGGTTTTGTTTGTGATAATGCAAAATTACGTCAGTTCATAGCTTCTAAAATGGATGCACAGACTGCATCCCGGTATAAGGAAAACATCAGTCAGATACGTGAAGTTGCTGCTTCAAAAGAGCAAAAGGGTATGGTGATGAAAAAAGAAGAGATGAATACAGTCGGTACGGAACAACAGACGAATACGGTAAGCAATACTGTTGTTTGTGTTCTAGTGGTGGCTGCTGTTCTTGTTTTAATTGTATTGGTGCGTTGTCGCCGTAAAAAAATGCAGGAATAACAGGCTATGGAAACAATTGTAGTTGTTCTTATGATATTGGTCTGTTTCAATTTTATGATGAAACAGACATTCCGCAAACGAGGATCGGTTGCAGCAATAGCTGTTGTAGCCGCCCTTTTTGTGGGGCTGATGTGCCCATATGCAATTCAGCAGTCTAAGACACAGATTGCTGATTGGCTGGCAGATGCCCAATTGATGCTTGACACTTCGGTGGTGCTTACAGTGGAAGTTGCCTTACAGATGGCTTTTTGTATGTTGGCTGTTCATGTGCTTACTACAGGTCCTGTTAAGAAACGTACTCTTTGGGCTTACCGTGCTTTACGTTGGTTTCCGGGTATTTTGATATTTCCTGTCTTGTTTAGCGGATTGGTATATCTTATCTTCTCTTTTCCGGGTGTTTCCTTTTCTCTTGTCGCATGGAGTATGGCGGTAGGTGTATTGATATTAATTTCTGTAGGCACATTGTTTCTTCGTTATCTCTTGCCGGAAAAGGAATTACGGTTGGAACTATTGTTCCTCACTAATGCATTGACCGCCATATTGGGAATTATTGCTACTGTAAATGGTCGTACCGCCGTAACAGGTATAAGCGAGGTGGATTGGGGGGCATTGACCGGCTTGATAATTATGCTGGCAGGTGGAGGACTCATTGGATTGGTTATATATAAATATAGACGAATAAAAACAAACATTTAAAACTTACTGACATTATGAATCTTATATCAGACATTCTGTTTTGGATTTCGAACGGACTTTTAGTTCCTGTTGTTGTATTGCTTATTGTTCTTTTCATCCGTTCGCTATTATTGATAGGCAGTTTTTTCGGGCAATATTTGGCTATTCGGCGTACAGATGCGTTGTTGCGTCAACAGCTTGATGCACTGACTATAGATACTTTGCCCGAATTGGAAAGCAAACTTCCAGTGAAGTCGAACTCGTTGGTCATTGTGTATATCCGTCGGGTATTGGGGTCAAAAGACCGTCCGGCACATGTGCAGCGTCTGTTGGCTGATTTTGAAATTACTGCTGATAAGGATTTGGCTATTTCAAAAACATTGACCAAGATGGGACCGATGCTTGGATTGATGGGTACATTGATTCCAATGGGACCTGCTTTGGTGGGACTTTCTACTGGTGATATCGCTTCTATGGCATACAATATGCAAGTCGCTTTTGCTACAACTGTAGTTGGTCTGTTTTCTAGTGCCATCGGTTTCATAACTCAACAGGTGAAGCAACGCTGGTATTTGCAGGATATGACTAATCTGGAATTCCTTTCTGAATTGCTCACTGAAAAACATACAGCTTGAGATGAAACGTAATTTATTAAGAAAAGAGGAGGATAGTGACCCGATGAGCGTGGTCAGCAATCTGTTTGATGTGGCGATGGTGTTTGCGGTAGCGTTAATGGTAGCCTTGGTTACCCGTTATAATATGACTGAAATGTTTAGTCAGGAGGATTTTACGATGGTGAAGAATCCGGGTAAGGAAAACATGGAAATTATAACCAAGGAAGGGCAGAAGATAAACCGCTATACACCTTCTGAGGATCAGGATGCCAAAAGCGGAAAGAAGGGTAGAAAGGTGGGGATTGCATACGAATTGGATAATGGGGAAATTATTTATGTGCCCGAAGATTGATTGGGGAGTTATGGTTGATTGATTTTTTCTTCTTCAATCGAAGAGGTGTAGGCTGTATTTCATATTCAGTATTACGCCTCTTTTTATTTTGAATATTTACTGATTACAAGTAGCGGTCTGTCCGTTTAGTTACGCATTTTGAAACAACTCTCCTTTGATATTTGTTATTATTACAAATAACTCACTCATATAAGAACTATAATGATGCAAAATGAACTAAACACGAGCTTGATTGAAGCTGTAAAAGAAAAACTGCCACTTAAAGAAAATCTGGCCAATCTGTTAATAGATACTTTGTATATCGGTAAAGAGGCTATTTATCGGAGGTTGCGTGGTGAGGTCCCTTTTACATTAGAGGAAGCTGCTTTGATATCAAGAAAGTTAGGTGTTTCATTAGATAATGTAATAGGAGTCTGTTTCAGTTCCAATGCCGTATTCGATTTGAATGTGGTGGATCATGAAGATCCGTTTGAAACTTACTATTCATTATTAAAAAAGTATGTCAATGTGTTACATGCTTTGCAAAACGATCCTTCCTCTTCCATGGGTACTTCTTCCAATATTATCCCCCAAACACTTTCTTTGAAACATAAATCATTGTCTAAGTTTCGCCTCTTTAAATGGATGTATCAAAACAAGCATATTCAGTGCAAGCATTTTGACAAGGTGGAAGTTCCTCAAAAAATATATGATATTCAAAATGATTTTGTATCTGCTACCGGACATATACATTCTGTGGATTATATCTGGGATAGCATGATTTTTCATCATCTGATAAATGACATACAGTATTTTGCCGGGATTCATCTTATCACAGAAGAGGACAAACATCAGATTAAAGAAGAACTATTGCAACTGACCGACGAATTGGAAGACTTGGCTTCTAAGGGAAAGACAGAAGCAGGTAACAGTGTACATATTTACGTGTCTCATATTAATTTTGAAGCCACCTACAGCTATCTGGAGGCTGATTCGGTACAACTCAGTTTGATACGGGTGTATTCTATCAACTCCATTACTACGCAGGATTGTGGAATGTTCCTCAGTTTGAAAGAATGGATACAGTCACTGAAGAAATTCTCGACTATGATTTCAGAGAGTGGAGAGATGCAGCGTATACAGTTTTTCCAACAACAACGTGAAATAATAAGCACTTTATAATAGTTTCCTATTTACGAAAAACGAAATAGGAAAGAAATTCTGTTTACTGAAAATGAAAGTAAATAATCTGTTTATTTACTTTTTTTCGTTATCTGTTTTCTTATTCCTCAATTGGTCGTGAATCAGAAAGATAGAAAGTCTTTCATCTCTGTTTTAGAGCATAGAATTCCCATTTCCATAACTTAAATTTGCAGTCTGTTTGTTAATAACCAAAGAAGGGGAAAAGAATGAAGAATAAGATTGTGAATGAACTGATTACAGCCATGAAGGCACGTGTTCCTGAAAAGCAGAATTTGGCAGGCTATCTGGCAGATACATTATGTATGGGAAAGGAAGCCGTTTACCGCAGGCTACGGGGAGAGGTTTCTTTTACCCTTGAAGAAGTTGCCTTGATCTCTCGAAGACTGGGTATTTCCATTGATCAGATTATAGGAAATCACCTTTCGGACAGAGTGACCTTTGATTTGAATTTATTGAAGTCTTCTGATTCAATGGAAGGCTATTATGAGATAATCCATCGTTATCTGCAAATTTTTGATTATGTGAAAAAGGATGAAACAACAGAAGTTTATACTGCTTCCAATTTGCTGCCGTTTACTCTTTATTCTGAATATGAGTATCTGTCTAAATTTCGTCTTTGCCGTTGGATTTATCAGAATGGTGAGATCAAGACTCCTAATTCTTTAAGAGATATGCAGGTGGAAGACCGGATTGTGAGTGCACATAAGAAACTATGTGAAAGCGTGAAGAAATGCCGGAAAACGCATTTTATATGGGACACGAACATCTTTTATTCTTTTGTAAAGGAGATAAAATACTTTGCCGTTCTTAAACTGATAACCGATGATGATGTATTGCATTTGAAAACCGAGCTGTATCAGTTGCTTGCCATGATGGAGGAACTTTCGGTAACGGGAGAATTCAGTGAAGGCGGAAAAGTTTGTTTTTATCTTTCTAATATTCATTTTGAGGCTACCTATAGCTATATAGAAAAACGGGATTTTCAAATAAGTTTATTGCGGGTGTATTCCATCAATTCAATGGATTCACAAAGTTTTTATATCTGCCGGATGCAATGTAACTGGATCCAATCATTAAAGCGTCATTCTATCTTGATTTCAGAGAGTGGCGAGATGCAACGCATGGATTTTTTACAAAAACAACAAGCTATTATCGATAGTTTGTAAAGAGTGCCATTTGCCACGAATTACGAATATCGCAACTTTTTTATCCGGATAGTGCGTACAATGCAAAAATCTATTTGGATGGAGCTTGTTTTTTATATTTTGCAACAGCCGCTTGCACTCATTGCATAATAAGTTGTCAGTCAGTTGGATTATTGTCTGTTTCAGAAATGAATATAATTCACAGCCTCACTCTATTTCCCGATATTTGCAGTATAAGAATTAGATGAGTATTCATGTTAGATGGAAGGGGATAATGAATGATGAAAAGAGATAATAAAACCTATAGAAACTGGCTCTGCTTACTGTGGCTGGCTGTCTTTACTTCTTGTATGGATGAAACTTTCACCGCTAGCGATGTGGAAGGTACATTTATATCAATTAGGGGAATGGCACCTCATACGGGTAGTGTGCATTCTGGGACTCCGGAAGATTATATCATTCATACGCTCCGTGTTTTGGCATTTGACAAAACGACGGGTGATAAAGTAACCAACCTATTTTATAATGCACATTCCGGTGATATTATTCGTCATCCCATTGATGCAGGAAATTACGATTTTGTGTTTTTGGCCAATGAGCCGGCTTATCAACCGGTCCGGACTTTATTGGATGCTATCACTCATTATGGTGATTTGAATCATATAGCCTATCCCGCTGATTTTTTCTCATCAGAACAAATTATTCCAATGATGCAGGAAATAAAGAATGTGACCGTGTTATCCGGCGGACAGGGAGCGACATTGGAAGATAATACAACAGTATCTATATTGCAATTGGCTCTTGAAAGAATGGGGGTACGGGTAGATGTCATATTGAGGGCTGAAGATGATTTGGACCAGGCATTTAAAGGAATAATGTTCAGTAATTTGCCGAATCTTGTTCCGCTGACAGCCACTTATGATGGTCCGGCTATTGAACGGAGTGTGATACGTACATTTACTGTGGTTGATGACGGAAGTTATTTCACCCAAGGTACCCCGACAGCCGAATGGGATTGGGAGAAAAAGGTGAACCGTATCATCCTGCCTGCCAATGACCCTCTTTCCGTTACTAATGAAAGTGAGGCTGTAAACTTTACAATAGATATGGGGGATAATTATAATCCGTCTTGCAAATTGAAGATTGCTTCGAATCCGGTAAATTATAGCTTACCCAAGAATACAAAATTGGATTTGACCGGATATATTAAGGAGCCGTTGATGGTGAACATAGAGGCGTCTGAATGGGAGAATGTGGATGAAGATTGGAATATATCAGGTATTAAGGTACTGAATGTATCGGACTTGGAGGTTAGTATTACTGATTTTAATGGAGCACGTATTTCCTTTACCTCTAATATGCCGGTAGTCAAAGTGATGCCTCAACTTTATGTGGGAGCCGGGGGATTAGCAGCAGAAACAGAAAAGGTATTCAATGATTTGGTGTTGCTAAATGGAGATGTGAAAGACAGTGGAACCACGATAACCTATACTACCTCTCGTTTCTCATATATCTATGATAAGGCATCTCAAACCGGAACGGGCTATATGGATGTGTTGTTGGATGAGCAAAACATAATGGGTACACAGGAAACTTATCGGATTTTTTTGTCTGCTGAAGATGAAGACGGAGGTAGCCTGCAAAGAGAGATAAAAGTTCATGCCAGTCAACACGGGAAACGTTTTGAATTTAATCCGTATGGAACCGGCTATATAGGCGCTTTTTTTAGAAATGATGAACAGGGTGAAAGAATTATTACCGGACAGCAGAAAAGGAGGGACGGAACAAATGAACGTCCTCAGGATTTAGGTACACTCGGTCTATGGAAAGCGGAAGTGGAAGAAGGGAATTTCATTGTTCTGAGCTCTACTCCAAGCTTTGATCCGAATGTCGGGACTGATAATCCGGGAGTCGCAGAGCATTATAAGGTGCTTCCTAATAAGTATAAGGGAGAAAATGGAACTTATGTGGAAGGTAGGGGACGTATCTATTTCCGTATGGGAGTAACGGGAAAAAATACCGGAACGACTCCTAGGTATGCTAAAGTGAAAATTCAATGGTATGGAGGAAGATATGGGACAGGAGATGATGAATTGTGGTATAATACCGAGTATATGTATATCCGGCAGGGAGAAGCGGATGATTACATCATGAGGCCTGGAACTGTAGATGCCATATCCAACGGACCGTCACAGGGGAAAGCACGTGATTATGCTCGCAAAATATCGCCTTTCAATCTGACGGCTCCTGCTTATCTGAATGGTGGAAATGAACCCTATGCAAAAGTTGATGTGAAACAAGGAAGGTTTGTGAAATATCCCACTCAGGCAGGAGCATTTTTTCAATGGGGGCTTCCGAAGGATGCTGATCAGGACTATTTCCGTTTGGCTTACCATCCTACAGCCTATACTGTGAACCATTGGATTAAGGATATACAGTTTTTTAATAGTACATCCGAATTGTTTTTACCGGTATGGGGAACAGCGCCTATACCAGCAGAAGATATTTATGACTATGGGTATAAGGAAATATTTGAAACTTGTCCTGACGGATACCATCGTCCTTCTGACGGATATATTGACAGAATAGCTTATAACGGACCATATCCTAATAATATAGATCAGGATGGCGATCATGTCATTGTAAAGGCAAATACGAACAAGGATGTCATAAAGACAGTACTTACGGATTATAGCGTTGAAATAGCATTTTCTGAATTGCGGCAATCCTTATTTAAAAACCCACTGAGTGGAGATGCTGGATTAAATGAGAATATTGGCGGATATGACGGTTCGCCGGAAGTAGGAGGGATTAAAGTAGACCGATATCAGAACTTTTGGCAAAGTAGGACTGATGTGGATGAAGCGCAAGAGCATATAACCTTCTTGATAGGCTTCTATGCTGATGGCTTTTTTGACCGTAGACCTATTAAGATGGGATCAGCTGACGGCAGTTATCCTTATTGTGTATCATCGGGTAACGCACAGGCAGCTTATTTGGGAATTCTAGTATATAATGAGGCGAATAATGCTTCTGTCTTTTTTCCGTCAGCAGGAAGACGCCAGAATAAAGATAGTAGTCTGGAATTTGCAGGACAGACCGGCTATTACCATACCGCTTCTATAGCTGCGTCTTCTGCCGAAGATCCTCATGCTGTGTGGAGCATGTCTCTGGGTAAGTGGCCGAATCCCGGTTTGATGTATCAGTTGCCGACCTTTGGTCAGTCTATCCGTTGCGTCAGAGATGAAGTAATTAGTAGAAAGTGATGATATGTATTTAATGAAATGAGAAAATGAAAGAATTTGTATTATATATAGTTTGTCTTTGGTGTCTGGCTTTTCTAATGTCAGGCTGTGAAGATTCTATCCACCTATCGGAGCGGCCTGATAATAATAAGCCTCAAGCAGATAAGGTGCAGATTGAAATCTTTGCCCGTGCGAATTCATATCATTATCCTACAGTCCGTACCATGGATGATGAAGATAGGGTAGGGAAGACTCCATGGATATTGGTATTCAATGGAGAAAATGCAAATGCCACCTTTGTAGAGGCGGTACAGGCTTTTGAGATGGTGGGAAAAAGGTATGTCATATTGACCAAACAGTCCGGCAATAGCAAGTATCAGTTACTGATATTGGCGAATCCATTGAATGATAAGTTTTATTATGGAAATAATGTGACTGAATATTTATTTACAGAATCGGATCTACGGATGAATATGATACCGGGGATAACGACATTGTCCGAAGTTTGTGCCAAAATCCTGACTGAACCGTTAGAAAGCCCTGCAACCTCTGTCATTCCTTTTAGTAATGACGGAGAGACTATTCCTATGAGTTATTTGTTTGGAGTAGACAAAATAGATACTACAACACGGATTGAAAATAGTGATGGGAGTACTATAGAGCTCATTCGTGCAGCAGCAAAAATGGTGGTAGCTAATAAAGCCGATAACTTTTATTTGAAAGGAATTACAGCAGTAGTCAATGTACCTCGACAAGGGCGATTGCATAATCAGGATGGTACAGTTATGAATAATATGGCAAACTTGACGGAATATTGTCAGACTGGTTATGGTTCTTCTTTGGTAGTGACGGATAATTCGGCGGTGGGACAAAGTACGGAAATGAAACCGTTATATTTGTATGAGTCCGATATTCAGAACAATACCTACTTGATTGTGGAAGGAACTTATGAGAATAAAGACTATTTCTATAAGTTGGTGCTGGTTGATGGAAACTATAATCTCATGGATATTTTGCGCAATCATTCATACACATTTACTATTATCAAAGCTAAGGGGCCCGGTTATGATACGGTAGAGGATGCCAAGGCATCCAAAGCTTCCAATGTTGATTTGGATTATAAGTTATCAGTTGATGATAGTTACTCTTATGAAATGATATCCAACAATGATTTTTATTTGGGGGTAAGTAATTCAGTATTTATAGCTTATGCCAGTGAAGATAAAATTTATGAAGTAACTAGTGTGGCTACTAATTGTAAAACGAACTTTCTTAATTCATGTCGTATTGGTGATAATCATATAGAAGTGGATGATGCTTTTTCACTGACTAACCCGGTTGATGGGGCAAGAATACCTATAGTGGAAGGGAGTACACCTGACCCTAATATTACTCAGGTAGGATCCTTAATCACTTCCAAATTGAGGCTGCATGAAGATTATCAGACGGATGAGGGAGGAATTTATAGGAAGAACGCATACATCACCTTGAAATTAGGCAATTTGGAGAAAAAGATTCGCGTCAGGCAAAGACTTGCTGTACCTCAAGAAGGGCTGATTTTAAAATATATGCCTACTACTGAAGATGTGGATAGTTATGATATGAATTTTTATTGTCTGACTGCTTATGTGGAGGATGGGGCCGATAATCCCAAGACTTGGATAAAGCTACGTCCTTCATCAAGCGATGGACGGAATATGACAGATCGGATAACAGTAGATGATGGGAAAATTTATATGGAGGTAACAGCTAATGAAGGGACGGCATCCCGAAACGGCTTGGTGTATCTGACCACTATAAAAGCTCCTGATAATTCTTCCGGTATCCGTACCACACAGCGTGTTAAGATTAATATCACTCAGAAAGGTAAAACGATTGTCTCAAATTAAAAGTAATGTAGATGAAAAAGAAAATACTATTCATTCTCTTTATATCGGGTTGTTTTCTGACCGGAAGTAATGCACAGAGTATTGCAGTGAAGAGCAATCTGCTCTATGATGCCACTTCAACTCTAAATATGGGAGTGGAATTGGGATTGTCACGTCAGTGGACTTTGGATGTTCCCCTCAACTATAATTCTTGGAAACCGGGTAATGGCAGACGTTTGCGTCATTGGGGAATACAACCGGAAGCCCGTTATTGGTTTTGTGAGCGTTTCAATCGCACGTTTGTGGGTTTGCATGGTCATTATGCTGATTTCAATGTAGGAGGATTTCCTGATTGGGGATTCATCAGTAAGAATATGCAAGACAATCGTTATCAGGGATACCTGTATGGCGGAGGCATTTCAATAGGACATTCATGGATTTTGAAGAAACGTTGGAGTTTGGAGGCGTCTTTGGGAATAGGATATGCGCATATTGTATATGATAAGTATCCTTGTGCGGAATGTGGCACTAAACTGAAATCAGGTAGAAGAAACTATTTTGGTCCTACAAAGGCAAGTATATCACTTATTTATATAATCAAATAATTGAACCATAATGAAAAGAAATAGATATATCATAGCATATGTACTGCTTGCTTTTTGCTTTATCAAGCATCCGGTTGTAGGACAGAACCGCTCTTTTACAGGTACTGTCACTATACATCCCGTACGCTTGGAACAGGTGGGTGATTCACTCTATATAGAAATGGATATGGTGTTGGAAGATGTAAAGATGAACACATCTCGTGGCGCTGATTGGATTCCCCAATTGGTTTCTGCATCATGTACTCTTAATTTACCGCGTATTTCATTGAAAGGAAGAGATGAATACAAAGCTTATGAACGATATCTGACTCTTATGACTAACCGGGAAAAAGCAAGTTATGACTTCCCCTATATTGTGAAAAAGATAGTTGGAAGGAAAAATGCGATGATTTCTTATCAATATCACTTGCCTTACGAGGCATGGATGGCAGATGCCTGTCTGAATATACGGCGTGACGAGTGCGGTTGCGGTGAAACTGCATGGATGGAAATAGAACCTTTGATGGAAAAAGTAACATTGGAGTATCCTCTGATTCCCTATGTGATAACTCCTCATCTGGCCTATATCAGGCCTGTTGTAGAACAGGTAAAACAGAGAGATGTACAGGCGGAATGTTTCTTAGATTTTGAAGTGAATAAAGTGGATATCCGTCCTGAATATATGAATAATCCGCAGGAACTGGCCAAGCTTCGTGCGATGATTGACGAACTGAAAGCAGACGCTGATATTCAAGTGAAAAGTTTGGATATTATCGGTTATGCCTCACCGGAAGGTTCGTTGGCAAATAATAAACGGTTGTCTGAAGGACGCGCTTTGGCGCTTCGTGATTATTTGGCAGGCTTATATGACTTTCCCCGTTTCCAATACAATATCTTGTTTGGTGGAGAAAATTGGGCAGGCTTGGTAAAAACACTCCAACATACAAATATTGATTACCGAAAAGAGTTATTGAACATGATTACAAACAACCCCTATGACCAAACCTTAAAATTGAAGTTGCGAGAATTTCGTGGAGGTATCCCCTATCAATATTTGTTGAGGAGTGTTTATCCTAAACTCCGTGTCGCCATATGTAAGGTAAACTATGAAGTGAAGAATTTCAAAGTTGATGAGGCTAGGGAAGTGTTTAAGAAGCGTCCGCAGAATTTAAGTTTGGATGAAATGTTTTTGGTGGCCAATAGTTATCCGGAAAATTCACTTGAATTTCTGGAGGTTTTTGAGACTGCTGCCCGTATGTATCCGGAAGATGAAGTGGCGGGTATCAATGCTGCTGTTGCATCCCTTTCACGTAATGATCTGGTTTCAGCGGAAAGATATCTGAAAAGGGTGAATTTAAAAAGAAACCAGCCGGTATATGATAATGCGATGGGAGTCTGGATGTTGCTGAAAGGAGATGATGAATCAGCTGAAAAGTATTTCAAAAATGCTGCTGATTCCGGACTTGATGCCGCCAAAAAGAATTTGTTGGAATTAGCGGAAAAGAAGTCGGATGTTATTAAAATGGAACAGAGAAGAGATAAATAATTTAGTTAGAAACACTTTAATAAATTGTAAAACAATGAGAAAGAAAAACGTATTAATGTCAGCAATTGCGGCTTTAGCATTTGCGGCATGTAGCAGTGATGATGTACTCCTGGAACAAGATACCGGGATTGTAACGAATCCAACAGGAAATGCATGGGTGGCATTGGATATAAAGACACCTTCTGTATCAAGATCTCGTGCATTGCATGATCCTAATAAGGAGGACGGTACTGCTGAGGAGTCATCGGTTTCTACTGTCAGAGCTATTTTTTTTGATGCAAGTGAGCAACTGACGGATGATATTGAGTTGACAGGTGTCGAAGCCGGTAATCCAGGACAGCCTAACGGAGGGGTAAGTAAGCCTTTCAAAGTGGATGCAAAATCAAAGCGTATCTTGATAATAGCAAATCCCGGAGCAGGTTTCCCGGTTAAAGGCTCTTTTGGAACAGGGGCTTCTTATAGTACGGTCAATGGTGTTCTTGCCTTGTCGTTAGGAGCGGATGTGACACAAAATGTAGCGAAGAATGGCAGCTTTATGATGTCGAATGCAAAAGGAAGGCTGGAACCTTCAGTTTCAACAACAGATGGAACCGATGCTGACCTTGCATTGTATAAAACTGAAGAATTGGCTAAGAACAGTCCGTTGGCTATTCACATTGACCGTGTCGTAGCCAAGGTGCGTGTATATGTAAAGCAGGAGAGTGATGTGGCTACTATTGCAAATCCCAAATGGATTTTGAATATTACGAATACAAAGTTTTTTCCTGTATCCGAAAGAATATTGACTTGGAATGAGGATCCGGCCAACGGTGGACGTGGAACTTGTATTACTCCTTTTGATCAATATAAGATTGGTTCGTATAGAAAAGACCCTAATTATGATAATCAGAATGGAGGTCTGGATTATATGGTAATTAGTAATGATGTGGCAATAGTCAATGATCCGGGAGAAAGCCAGTATTGTCTTGAAAATACTCAGACCAGTATTCATAATCTTCATCAATATACTACGCAAGTATTATTGAAAGTGGAATTTTTGCCGAAAGCATTTAAAAAGCCTCATGCAACAAATTTAGGAACACCTGATCCGAATAAGGATTTTATGAGAATTAATGGTGGCTTTTATACTTTTGATACATTGAAAGAATGGATTGAAGCTGAATTGAGAAGTAAATATGACGCCACCGGTACTAGTAAACCTTCTGTTACTACTACATTGACAGATGCTTTGAATGTGTATTTGGATAGTAAAGGAATAGGTAAAGTATCTCTTTTGGATTCCGGTGTTAATGTAGATGCTTTGGTAATCACATTCAATGGTAAAATTGATGAAATAAAAGGAAAAGGTGCAGGGGCAGTGGAAAATTTCAATTATTATGCCGATGGTATCAGTTATTATAAAATCATGATTAAACATGATGATACGGATAAGGCCTTGAATGAACTCGGTGAATTTGGGGTGGTGAGAAATTCCGTTTATGATATCAATGTTAATAAGTTCAATAATCCGGGATATCCGGAAATACCTACGCCCGGTACTGATCCCGATGAGGAGGACGGCTCTTTTCTGGCGATCCAGATTAATGTCAATCCATGGACTTGGTACACTCAGGAAGAAGAATTTTAAGAAGCGGATTATAAACTTTAACTCCCTCTTTTTAAGATAAGGGCGGCTTGGAATTGAAGATACTGGGAACTATATATCCCATTACTGTACGGAAGACGATTGTTAATGAGATGTATAGACTGAGTGGATTCCTGTAGGGGTGCATTGAATGTGCCTGAATACGTATAGCAAACCGTTCCCGGGCAGAGTCAATCTGCTCCTGCAGGAAATAATACATAAGCAAATCATTTAAACTGATGAATATGAAACTAAAAAGCCTTAGAACTTCCGCTACTTTGATAGTCCTGTTGGCTGTCTCTTTATTGACGTTCTCATGCAATAGCTTTGACGAAAGGTTGCCGGAATGTAGATTGTTGGTAAAGTTCAAATATGATTATAATATGCTTCATACAGATGCTTTCCATACACAGGTAGACAGAGTGGAATTGTACATCTTTGATAAGGATGGAAGGTATTTGTTCAGTCAGGTTGAGGAAGGAGAGGTTTTGGCTACAGGATATTATACTATGGAGGTAAAACTTCCGGTAGGCGAATACCAGTTGCTGGCTTGGGCAGGGGCACATGATTCCTATGAGATAACTATTCCTAACGGTGGAACAACCCTTACAGAAATGAAACTCCAGTTGATGCGTGAGGAGTCTCTTGTCATTAATAAAGAGTTGGAACCACTGTGGTATGGCGGTATCAATCATGTGAAGTTCACAGGTACTGCAAATCAGATGGAGGTAATCAATTTGATAAAGGATACTAATAAGATACGTTTTATATTCCAAGGCTCTTCCTCGGGGGAATCCCGCAGTACCGATACTAGCGGATGGACCATCAATATGCATGACTATGATTATGAGATTATAGAATCCAATGGATATTTAGGACATGATAATTCCTTGCTGGACGATGATGTGCTGAGTTTTCAACCTTATTTTATGGAACAGAAGAATCCGTCGGCTGCGGCGGTCGAATTGAACACTATGCGGTTGATGGAGGACAGGCCTGCACGGTTTGTTGTGACGGAGAAAGCAACCGGGAAGAAAGTCTTTGATATTAATCTGACGGATTTTCTTATTTTGACAAGTATGGAAGGGAATAAGATGAAACCTCAGGAATATTTAGATCGTGAGGATGAATATAAAATCATATTCTTTTTTTCTGACTCAACTGCATGGAATGCTGTTCAGATTAACATTAATGGATGGACGTGGTATATTCAGAATGAGGAAGATTAAAACAGAATCAAGAATGGTTTACGAATAGGGACCTTAGAAGCAATATGATAAATGATTGCTTCTAAGGTTCCTATTCTTTTTTCAATATTTATTCTAGTATCGGTTGATAACCTCTTTTGCCTTGTTTACGGCAGTGGTAGGAGAAATCTTATCCATACCGGATTCATCAAACATTTTCAGGGCTTTGTCTATATTCTTGATAGCCCCTTTATTGCCTTTCCTTTCAAATTCTTCTTTCAGGATGCGTATTTTTTCAAATGCTTGTACTCCTTCTGTCAGGCGTTCTAACCGGATAGATGAACGGGCGCCCGGATAAATCATATAAGTGTCCCCGGCAGCCCAAGCGGTAAAGCGGCTGTCCTGCAGAGGATTTTTCACCCAACTGTTTAAAGCCCAACGGAGATACCCATCCAGATTTTCTTTAGCACTGTGCCATGCCAGCCATTCAGCTTCGGCAGGTTCACTGAAAGTAAAAGTGTTGGGACGGGGTTCCGTGCAACAGGTATAATAAGTGGTCACTTTGCCTGCTTTCCGGCGTGCTTCAATCTCTTCCGGTGTGAACTTCTCGGCGATAGTGATACAATAATCATTCAGCTCATCCAATAACTCTTTGTGATACGTTCCAGCCAATGACACTTTAAAGTCTTTATCAGCCTTACGGATTACTTTCAGTGTTTCCTGCATGTCCTTCATCGGTCTTTCGTCCATCGCAATGTGAGTGATATCGAACCAGCCTTTTGCTTTCAGATGCTTTGCGAAATCTTGCAACATATTTATCCAGAATTCTTCATAAGTGGCTTCGCCCGGTTTGGCTTCCAAGAACTTGAAAGAGTTACTGGCTTGATCAAAATATTGGAAAGAAAGACGCCAGGGAACCATCGAGTAACAACTTATTTGCTTCTTGACTCCAAGGTCTATCATAAATTCCACCCATTTATCGAACACGGTATAGTCAAAGTACCATGTTCCATCCGCTTTTTTCAGCCAAGTAACCATGCTCTCAAAAGCGTCGTATGTCTGTCCGTTCCAAGGTTTGTGCATAATGGAGGCTGTAATTACTTTACCGCCTGCATCAGCATATAATTTCATTAATGGGCGCATCAAGTCGAAATGTTCCTTGCTGAATGGTTCCACATTGTAGTAACGGGATACTGCGTATGGATTTTGCCATAAATCCAAATGGAAAGCCCATTCGGAAGGAGGAGGCAGCGTACGGTTTTTCACTTGGATATTCAGTTTCAATTCGGCCAGTGTACTATTGTTGGCCTTTACTGTAACTGTTCCTGTGTATTTCCCGGCTTTAGTCTGCTGGGGTACGTTGATACGGATCCATCCCCCTTGGGTGGAGTTGGCGGGAAGAGTCAGAGCGGGAGTGATGTGGTCTATTACATCTGCTACTAAAGTTGAATCAAAGTCGGCGCTATTGCGGTAGCCACATGCGCCCAAACCGTCTTTGTTCAGTTCATCAGTCATGACATAGCGTACAAAGCCGGTACGGATATCATCTTTGCTGATGGTATTTTCACCAGAGATTAGATCACTGACTGTGAGAGTCAAATCATTCAGTGTCTTAGGAGTCCATACTACCATTTGGGCCGAAACCTTTTCACCTTTCCATGCAGTAAGGTTTATACTTTTCTGTGTACTACGGATAGGGGCTGGTTTCTCTTTCTTATAGCGGATGTCTGTGCTTCCCCAGCTGATTTGTGGGGCTGTAACTTTCGCCCATAAAGTGGGGTTGGTGGCAATAGGATTGGCTGCTTCCTGATAATATTCGGAAGTTTGGGCGTTCATACATACTGTTGACAACAGGAGAGCGCCTAGAAATAGGAGTTTTTTCATAGGTTATATAATAGTTAGTTGAAGTTACAAAGGTAACTCAGGGAGAGTTAATTTCCAAATAGGAGTGATGTAGTTTGCATAATTCCTGAGGAATATTTATTTTTGACAAGTTATAATATAAAGGAAAATAGAGATGAAAAGAATTGTAAATGTGCTTTTTGCGGGTGTACTGGCTATGACTGTACTCTCATGTAGTGAAGAGAAAAAAGGATATACTCTGAATGGGGAAATATCAGATGTAAAGAATGGAATGGTGTATCTGAAGAAGTATCAGGATAAATCTTTCATAGATGTGGATTCGGCTGTAATTACGGATGGTGTTTTCAAATTTGAAGGTGCTTGTACTGAGCCGTTGGCATACGGGTTGACTACGTTCAAGGATAGCAAACGTCCGTTGGTATTCTTTTTAGATAACGAAGAGATGCAGTTGAAGATGAATGAATCGGAAAAGGTATTGACTGTGACAGGTTCTGCTTTGAATGATTTGTATGCACAGAATGCTCCTTTGACTCGTCAGGATGGATATAGCATAGATAGTTTGGTATCTGCTCATCCTGCATCGGCCGTTACTCCTTATTTTGTTGTGAAAGATTTCGCTTATAAGTTGAATCTGGAGGAAATGAAGGCATTACGTGCCAAATTAGATGCCTCATTGGATGGAACCATGTACGTCAATCAGATAGATGATTTTATCAAGCGGATGGAAAATATTCAAGTGGGAGCTGTAGCTCCGGATTTTACATTGCCCGATGTAGATGGTAATCCCGTCACCTTATCCGGTTTGAGAGGAAAATATGTATTGATTGATTTTTGGGCTTCTTGGTGTCCTGATTGCCGCAAGGAAAATCCGAATATTGTTGCTGCCTGGAATAAATTCAAGGATAAGAATTTTACTATTTTAGGAGTTTCTCTGGATCGTAAGAAAGAACCTTGGTTGGCTGCTATCGAGAAAGATCAATTGACATGGACTCATGTTTCAGATTTGAAGGACTGGAAGTCGGATGCAGCCGTGCAGTATGCTATTCGTTGGATTCCTATGAATTTTTTGTTGGACCCCAATGGAGTGATTTTGGCGGTAGGATTGGAAGGCGAGGCCTTGCAACAAAAGTTGGAAGAAGTCTTGAAATAAGTTTCCCATCATAGGTTGCACAGATTAGAATTTTGATTTAAATCTGTGTAACCTGTAGTGAAAAAATAGTTGTTTTTATGAAGTTTTCGATGCTATTTTTTTTCGAAAGTATCCGTAATAAGCGTTAGTGCCCCATCTCCGGTAATATTACAAGCTGTTCCAAAACTGTCCTGCAATGCAAAAATCGTAAGTAGTAGTGCAGTTCCGGCTTCATCAAAGTGAAGGACAGAGATGATGAGCCCTAAAGAGGCAAGTACTGTTCCACCCGGTACTCCCGGTGCACCAATGGCGAATAATCCTAATAACAGGATGAATAAAGTAATTTGCAATATGCTGGGCATGCTTCCATAAAGCATTTGTGATACCGTGAGTACAAATACGGTTTCTGTCAGGATAGAGCCGCACAAGTGTATATTCGCGAATAAAGGTATTGTTACGTCGCTGATCTCTTTTCTCAGTATCGGGCTTTTACGGGCACATTCCAATGCTATACCCAATGTGGCTGCCGAAGACATCGTACCTAATGCCGTGAGGTAGGCAGGACCGTAGTATCTCAGTACTTGATAGCTATTCTTTCTGGAATAAACCGCCGCAATGAAATAGAGTAGTGTCAGCCAGATGAAATGGCAAACAATAACAACTATCAGAATGGAGAGGAATACAGGTAATTGTTTCGTAACAGCTCCCTGATAGCTGAGAATGCAGAAATTGGCGGCAATAAACACAGGAAGTACAGGAAGCAACACCCTTTTCACCAATTCAAGTACCATTTTTTGGAAAGTGTCCAATAACTTTGATATTTCGTCCGATTTTACCCAAGCAGTGGCAAGCCCTATCAATGCGGCCAGTACTAGTGCAGTCATTACGTTCATGACTGGTGGAATATCTATCTTCAGCAGATTCTCCGGTAATGCTTTCAGTGAGTTGGCATCATCGGCTATATGCAGGAAAGGAATTACATTGTATCCTACGGCAGCCCCGAAGAAAGAAGCCCCGATGGAGGAGAGATAAGCAATGCCAAAAGCAAATAAAAGCATCTTTGACGCATTACTGCGCAAGTGTGCGATGGAGGGAGCGATGAATCCTAAAATGATAAGAGGAACTAAAAAGAAAATGATTTGTCCCGTAATGTGTTTTATGCAAACGATGGCTTCCAACACAGCGTCGTTTACGACGAAACCTGCCGACAGTCCGATAATTACGGCAATAAGCAGTTGCACGATGGTGTTACTTAGAAACTTTTTCATATATTTTTTTCAGTTAAACGATGAATATCCGGAAAAAGTTTGCTGTATGTGTATGTTATTTCATAGCTCGGACAAAGATAGGAAAATAATATAGAATGTCATCTGAAAAATAGAAAAAGACGGGAAACATCGCGCTCCCCGTCTTGCAAAGTCTTTTCGCCTTATGCTAATACCTTAAATTAAGCGAAACATTTAGACTCTCTCTTATAAGTGATAGTTGTTATTGAAATATGAATTAAAAGTTGTTTTTACCTGTATCCCACCATAGACGTGTACCGCCGTTGTCTGCACCGCCAAGAGCCGTACAAAGGTTCTTATATTGTTCCGGATCTTTCTTGGCATCATCCTGTGAGAAGGGGAGGCGACGAATCATGATGTCCGTATCAATTGTACCGTTGCTATTGTTGGTTTGGACTTTGAATAATTTCGGATATCCGGTACGGCGTTGTTCGGTCCATGCTTCCATACCTTCCGGCCAACAGGCAATCCATTTTTGAGTGATAATTTTTTCAAGTTGCTCTTCTTGATTGGCTGCATCGTCAAAATCGGGAGTAGTGGTTATCAATGCTTTCATATCTTTTCCGGGACCTGCTGCATAATTAATGTAATCCGTCGGTTTGCCTTTGCTTGCCAGATAGAGGCTTGCATCTCCGGCGCCCCATTGGTCGAATGAAGCTTGAACACCGGTTTCGTAACATTGCTTTGCACTTTCGCTTTTCGGATTGATACCTCGTAAAGATGCTTCGGCACGTAGGAGCCAAACTTCCGCTGCTGTCAGAAGAACGGCGGGTGTGGATGCGGCGATTGTTTTAGTATTGATAAAAGAATAACTTTGATAGTAATTGGGATCACCATCCTTGGCATATACTCCTTGAGGCACTCCTAAATATTCCTCTGTGTGGTCTGCCAATGTCGCCGGACTGTAATATATACTGATGCGTGGATCTTCATAACCGTTTAAAACAGAAGCCATTGTTGCTCCCATGTAGGTCTCGCCCCAGCCGGCGACACCTGCTAGTGGGTTTTGATATCCTTTACCGGAGATTTGGATGTTCTCTGCGGATGATTCAATAACACCATAAGAGTTTTCCAATGCTTTTTTGGCCTCGCTGGCGGCAAGTGCCTTATTTACATTAGATACACGCATGGCCAAACGAAGGCGCAATGAATTTGCAAATTTAATCCACCTGCTGGCAGTCGGGCAATTGGACATATTGATACTTTTTACTCCATCTTCTTTACCTCCTTCTTTCAGATAAGCATCCAATGCCTCTACGGCTTTATCCAGGTCATTGAAAAAAGCTTTATAGGCTTCTTCCTGAGTGTCAACGGAATTTGCTTCATTCTTTCCGAATTTAGAATAGACAATGGGGCCATAAGTATCAGCAATGCGATGCATGGCTTCTACTTTCAGAATAAGGGTGGCACCATAAAAATGCTTGTACTTGGCTTCATCTTGTGTAATCAACGTCGATTTATGGGCTACCGGGAAAATGTAATTATAGGTATAGTTCCATGCACTGGCCGTCCATCCTGCCTCTAATGCGTATACCGTATTTTTATCGCAGAATTTAGAAGCAAAATCATGGAAATATCCTGCGAACATATCATGATTCAGGTTTTGGAATGTTTGCCAGGGCCAAGTGGTTCCTTCTCCCCAGTCGTAGTTAAAATAAATACCTTTTTGAATGGTCTCAAAATTAGTGGTGTATTTCTGGAAATCATATTCTTTTACGATATCATCAAAACTACCGTTGATTTTATTATCAGATTCGAATCCGTCTGTGCATGAGGCAAGACTCAGGAGGCCGCCCATGCATAAAATTGAAATATATTTTGAACTTTTCATAATGTCTTTGTTTTTAAGGTTAGAATGTGAACTTAACGTTGAAACCGATGTTACGTGTAGTCGGCATGCCGAACACATCAACGCCCTGCAGAGTATTACCTACTGACAAAGTTGCATCCGGATCAAATGGAGCATCTTTGTACAAGAAGAATAAATTGCGTGCAACCAATGTAAGATCCAGTCCTTTGATAAATTTGGTTTTGGAGAGAATGGATGCCGGGAATGAATAACCTAGTGTTAATTCACGCAAGCGTACATTCGTTGCATCGTACATGTAGTATTCTGAAATACCGTTACGGCCTCCGACAGTACCATAGAAATTAGGAACGTCTTTGAATTGGATACCTTCATATTCCACATACCCACGGTCGCGTGCCTCTCCGGATTCTTTGCTGACGCCCATTGCATCCAGGTGTGCTTGAGTCAATGACATAACATCACCTCCGATGCGTGCGTCAATCAAGAAATATAAAGTAAATCCTTTGTAAGTAAAGGTATTGCTCCATCCTAATAAAGCATCGGGGTTGGCGTTGCCCAATAAAGTGTTGTTTCCTGTTACTTTAATCGGATTTCCTGCCTCATTTACTTTGATCTTGCCATTTTCATCTCTTTCAAATCCATTACCATAGATATCGCCCAGTTTTCCACCTTCTTTTACCCACATATCGTATGCCATGGAGAACCCTTCCGAACCATAACGGAATGATTTATAATCCTTGTGTAAGGAAACAACCTTATTTCTGTTCATGGACATATTTACAGCAGTTTTCCAACGGAAATTTTCATTCATTAAAGGAGTACCCTCTACGGTTAATTCAATACCGGTATTGCGAATTTTACCTGCATTGACATAACGGAATGCATAAAGTGAACCTGCCGGATTGGCTACTTTCAGCAACTGATTTTTAGTATCAGTACGATACCATGTAAAGTCAATACCGAAGCGATTATTGAAGAATTTCCATTCTGTACCGAATTCAATGGAAGTACTGATTTCCGGTTTCAAATCACCACGTTGCTCAATGTCATTGGTCTGGATACTTCCACCACATTGAATAATATCCGCTAAGTTTGTAATTCCGATAGGAAGGTCATTACCAACCTGTGCGAATGAACCACGGAATTTTGAGAAATTGATCCATTCCGGCAGTTTGACACTGTTGCTCATAATCCAAGTCAAACCTACTGACGGATAAAAGAATCCATTTTTCATACTTTCTGTATTCGCTAAAGTGGAAGACCAGTCATTACGTGCTGTAACATCCAGATAAAGAGCATCTTTCCAACCTACTTGCGCTGTACCGAACAAGGATTGTATAGTACGTTTCGCATCAATCGTCTGGTTGATAAATCCCTTTGAAGAGAAGATGATATTGGAAACGGTAAATACATTAGGGCGATATAAAGAAGCTGTTTTGGAGTCAATCATCAAAGAATTGGCTTTGCTCACATTGATGCTGGTTCCCAATGCTGCGTTGATAGAAAAGTCACCCAATGTTTTGTTAAACATGGCCATGAAGTCACCATATACTTGGAAATTTTGTTCATCCGACCATACATAACGTCCGTTGGGAAGCCCTGTCTCATCATTCTTGCCGGCAATATTTGCAGCTGTTGAAGCATACATCTTGTTGTCAAATTTATCACTTACGTAGTCTACATTGCCACGTGCCTGGAAACTTAACCAATCAGTAGCTTTTAAATTTGCACTGATAGAAGCCAATGCGCGATAACGTTTACTCTTGTTGGTCACACGGTTTTTAATCCAGTACGGATTCTGATCCCATTCACTGAATGAGCCGTCTTCATTCTTTGTGTACCAATTCTGTAAATTCATATTACGATCCGTGTCGAATACTTCAAAATTTTCAGCATACGGAGCCAAATCGGCGCCACGGGGGAAAGAATACAGACCAACTAGCGGATTCAGATAATAACCGCCTCCGGCAGGAGTGTTCCGGATAGTCTGTGTCATCAAACTGGCATTTCCATCCAATTTCAAGCGATCGTTGAAAAAACTGGCTGTTTCACGGAAAGTGATATTATGCTTTTGAAGTTTGTTTGAGTCAACGATACCTGTACCTCGGGTATTAGCATAAGAGAAGTAGGTTTGCATCTTGTCATTGCCTGTTTGGAAAGTTAAAGAGTTGATAGCAGTGATCCCGTTTCCGAACCAATTGTCCACATTGTCATAGTCTGTCAGGTTCCCTTTGCTACCCCAGCTGCTGGTACCATCGGCAGTTTGTCCATAATTGTTTTGGAATTGGGGCAGGCTGATAGCATGGTCTACTGTCAGGTTGGAAGAAAATGTAATTCTTGACATACCGGCTTTTCCGGATTTTGTTGTAATTAAAATGACACCATTAGCTGCTTGTGAGCCGTAAAGAGCTGCTGCGGATGCACCTTTCAATATGCTCATACTTTCAATGTCGTCAGGGTTCAGATTGGAAATACCGTCACCAGAGTCATGGTTGACACCGTCATTTTCACCTCCCATAACGGTGGCTGTTGATTCTGTTGTGATATTCAGCATGGGAACACCATCAATGACATACAACGGTTGGTTGTTACCACTGGCGAATGCTGAACGCGCACCACGGATAGATACTTTTGCCGAACCTCCAAGACCGGATGAACTCTTTGTAATCTGTACACCGGCGGATTTACCGGCTAGTGAATTAATCATATTCGCATCCTTTACCTTATTCAGCTCGTCACCATTCAATTGCTGTGTAGAATAAGTCAAAGAAGCTTCTTTCTTTTTAATACCCATAGCGGTTACTACAACAGTTTCCAATTTCAGGGCGTCGTCTTCCATCTTGATGGTAAAGTTGGTTTTTCCGTTTACGGGAATGATGACTTTTTTATATCCGATGTAGGAAACGGCTAGTTGTGCATCAGTGGGAACTTCCAGGGTAAAGTTGCCGTCAATATCTGTAATAGTACCGTTAGTAGTACCTTGTTGAAGTATGTTTGCACCGATAATGGCTTCACCCTGCATATCCGTTACAACACCTTTTACAGTGATTGTATTCTGCTGCTTCACTTCTTCACGGGCTATGTTGCTTTCTTTAGTCAGAACAATATTCTTTCCTTCCATTACATAAGAGATTCCTGTTCCGGAAAAAACTTCATCCAGAATTTCGGATACGGCTTTGTTACGGGCTTTAACAGTTACTTTGCGGTTAAGGTCCACATTCTTTTTATTATAGACAAACAGATAATTGGTCTGTGTTTCAATGGTCGAGATTAATTGAGCTACCTTCATGGTGTGGGTATCAAAACTAACTTTTGCATTTTGAGAGTGTACATTTACGCTAAATGCGCTGAATGTAGTAGCCAAAAGAAGAAATAAGGTAATCTTCATAGTTCGTAATATTTGTTTAAAGCCTAAACTTTTTGGGCATAAATACCCTTCCAAAGAAATTTTTCTCATATCTTTGTAATGTGTTAAGTTAATAAATTTGATTAAGGTCAATTGTTAGCTGTCGAATCGGGGAGTATGGGGGTACTTTCCGATTCTTTTTTCAAAGGTTCTTATGTAATCATAATGGTTAATTTTTAAGGTTAAACTTCTATTGTGATTTTATTCTATAGTTATCTTGTTATGTTCGTTATCAATATCGTATTTGAACGGATGGTCTTTTTGTATAACTTTTAGTATATGCTCTATGCCATCCAAATCTTTGAATTTACCGGTACAACGGTAGTTCTCTAAGATTTTAGGATTCTTCACTGTTATCTTATAATTATAATATAGAGCAATCTTGTCCAGTAATTCTTTAAACGGAACATCATCGAAATAATAAATGCCTTGCATCCATGCTAAAGCATTGTTGCTGCTCATTTCGCCCGTTCTATATTTGCCGTTTTCCATCGAGAAATACTTTCCTTTCGTCAGGCTGGTAATTGTTTTTTCTTCTTTTGCACTGTTGGTAAGCAAGTTGATGGAACCTTCTATCAGTCTGGCTATAAAGCTGTTTGAACCTTTATAAGAACATACATCGAATTTTGTTCCGGTGACTTGTACCTTTATGTTTTCTGTCTGCACATAAAAAGGAATTTCCTTATTGTGTGCCACCTCGAAATAGGCTTCTCCGTCTAATGTGACTTTACGGTCTTTTTTACCGAAATCTTCATCATAAGTCAATGTAGTTTGGGAGTTCAACCATACTACCGAACCATCGGGGAGGTCCATCTGCGCACGTTGCCCCGCTGGAATACGGATGGTTTGTGACAATTGCTGCTTGGGTTTGTGCATATGTGGCAAATCCATGACAAAAACAATAGCCAACATGGCGGCAATGGCAATCAGCGGATACAGATACAGATGTCCTTTCGGCTTCCGCTGTATCTTCGAATCATCGGAAAAAAGGGTGATATCAAACAACATTCGTTCTTTCAAAAAGCGTTCCTTGTTCTCGGCACTGCTTTCCGTCCATTCCACAATTTGGCTTTCCTCTTTTTCCGTGGTTTCTCCTCTGAAATATTTATGTAGCAATTCTGTCTTCATTCTTTCCGCATTTTGTATATAGAACAGGATAGTGGGAAACAACCCTAGCGGAAAAATGATTTTTTTTCGATTTTCTCAAAAAAAGTGGTTTTTACCCTCTTTTTTCATTTCAGATAAAATTATTACCGCCCTGACACACTGCTAATAAAAAATATTAGTAACTTTGCAACACCCAAAATAAGCGAGATTGTATTTATACACTATAAACAAAAATAAGAGATTATGATGACAATTGACAAATTCAACTTTGCCGGTAAAAAGGCAATTGTCCGCGTGGACTTCAATGTACCTTTGGACGAAAATGGTAAAATTACTGATGATACTCGTATCCGCGGTGCTCTTCCTACACTGAAAAAAGTGTTGGCTGATGGTGGCAGCTTGATTATCATGTCACACATGGGTAAACCCAAAGGTAAGGTAAATGCTAAATATTCATTGAGTCAGATTGTCGATGCTGTTTCTGAAAAATTAGGTGTACCTGTTCAATTTGCTCCTGATTGCGCAAAAGCCGGTGATGCTGCAGCTGCTTTGAAACCGGGTGAAGTCCTGTTGTTGGAAAACTTGCGTTTCTATCCTGAAGAAGAAGGAAAGCCTGTTGGCATTGACAAAGAAGATCCTGCATACGAAGATGCCAAGAAGGCAATGAAGGCTTCTCAGAAAGAATTTGCCAAGACTTTGGCTTCTTATGCTGACTGCTATATCAATGACGCATTCGGTACTGCTCACCGTAAACATGCTTCTACAGCTGTTATCGCCGACTATTTCGATGCAGACAACAAGATGTTGGGCTATTTGATGGAAAAAGAAGTTCAAGCTGTTGATAATATCCTGAAAGATATCAAACGTCCGTTCACTGCTATTATGGGTGGTTCTAAGGTATCTACCAAGATTGGTATCATTGAAAACCTGATGGATAAAGTGGATAACTTGATCCTTTGCGGTGGTATGACTTATACTTTTGCTAAAGCTCAGGGTGGTAAAATTGGTAATTCTATCGTAGAAGATGATAAATTGGAATTGGCTCTTGATATCATCGCTAAGGCTAAGGCTAAAGGTGTGAATTTGGTATTAGGTACAGACTGTGTAGCTGCTGATGCATTCTCTAATGATGCTAATACTCAGGTTGTTCCTGCAAATAATATTCCTGATGGATGGGAAGGCTTGGATGCAGGTCCCGAAACTCAGAAAGCATTTGCAGCAGCTATTGAAGATGCTAAGACTATTCTTTGGAACGGTCCTGCCGGTGTATTTGAGTTTGATAACTTTACTGCCGGTTCACGTGCAATCGCCGAAGCTATCGCTAAAGCAACTAAGAACGGTGCGTTCTCATTGATTGGTGGTGGTGATTCTGTAGCTTGTATCAACAAGTTCGGTATGGCTGACCAAGTATCTTACATCTCTACCGGTGGTGGTGCTTTGTTGGAAGCGATCGAAGGAAAAGTTCTTCCGGGTGTTGCAGCGATCAAAGGTGAATAATTGATACTTCTCTATATAAAAGAAAGGCAACCCGGTTTCGAGTTGCCTTTTTTAGTATTTTGTTTTTTGTAGTGAATTCTATATCTTAGAACATAAACAACACGGTGGCTACCAGTCTGTTGTTTGAAACAGAATGGGTATCAATGATTGTTCCATCTGACTTATCTAGTGAACCGTACCATGCAGAACTGAAATTATATTCCACACCGATTTTCCAATGAGGAACATTATAAGTCAGTTCGGCACTGGCACTGATCAATTGATCTACATTTGTACCTGTGCCATACATTTTGGTAACCTCATCGCTGGTGCCTAAATTCTTCATGTAACCAAAGAAAACAGCCGGTTTCCATTTTTTGCCATACACAATGTTCAACCAAGAACTGGAGTTGCGGTTGGGGGAATATTCCTGTTCACCTGTTTGTTGGTCTATTGATTTTATGCCATAGCCTCCCAGCATAGAAACCTGTGTAAGATTGGAACCTAATATGCTTTTGGCAGCTATATACCATACAGGTGAAGTATATTTCATGTGAACTTCATAAGACAGAGAAGTGATACGTTCATCTACTTTATACACTTTATCCTCTACCACAGACTGAGTACGGGGTTTTAATGAAACCATTTCAATACCTGCACCTACCAACCAGTTGTTACCTTTGTAATCTGCACCGATATAGACTTCCGGGATACAGCTTTCTTTGATGTATTTCTGGCTCTTGCCATCAGGGCCTTGTGACAGATATTGAGATTGCCAGATCGCTGCACCTGTCAACTGTATATCACCTGTCTTGTAGCGGAAACGTATTTGCGGAGCACGGCTGAACGGTTGGAAAGGAGCTCCCATATTCAGATTCAGGATTTGCGGAGCGACGTCACCATACAGCGGATGCCAGGTTTGTCCCAACAGCAAGGACGGTTTTCCCCAGTCTAAGTTCAAATATGCATGGCGCAGGCGAACGGTAGAGAAAGTGGTTCCTGAACCGCGAAAGTCCATTTCCACTTTAGCCGAGGTTTTTGCCCTGCCCAGTTTAGGGCCTTGAACGTCGACCCCCAGACGAGTGTACAAGGTATAGAAGCTTCCATTGGCTGTTGCATTCAAGTCTTTTCCGTCTGTATCATATATTTTGTCTTTGGGATACATATAGAAAAGCCCGTCCACAGTTTCTTCGTTGGCACGGCTATTGTAATAAAGATCGGTGCGAACTTGTCCGTAAAACTTATAACTGAAATCTTTGTTTTGGGCAAAACTGCTTGCCGATAGCAGTAAAAGTGTGAATAAGAATGAATATTTTCTCATGATTTAAAGGGTTGTTATAAACATTCGGCAAAATTACATAATTTATTTGAAAAAGGCTGTGTGGTTCCTCATAAAAGTGTCATATCGCGCTTGGATGGAACAGCCTGCATTGAATTGCACAAAAGAAACTGTCCGAAAGCAAAAGATAGCTTCCGGACAGTTGTTTATTTTACTTCTTTCGTGGAATTAATAGATTTCTATTTCATCCAATGCCATTGTACTGGGCACTTCGCTCTTATCATGCGGACTATAGCAATCAATACCATTACGTATTTTGCCTCCGCTTGTAAATTCTATTTTCACCTTTACAGCTTCTTGTGCCGGGAACTCTATTTCTTCATCGAATCCTTTGAAGGTGTTTTCTTTGATGTCATAGGTAAATTCCTTTTCGGCCACTTTCTCGAATTTATTGCCTGAGGCGGAAACATACACCACAGCTTTGCTTACCGGTAATATATTGCCGGCTGCATTATAAAGCGTACCAAATCTGATTTTACTGATTGTAGCTTTATCAAAGTCTGCCACGAAGGTCACTTTATCATTATTGTCCGGGCGGATACCTACCCATGGAGTGGAAGAGGCATTGTTCCCACGTTTTCCGTTGGTTAGTCCTAAAGTCACCGTATCGGCCCCTAATATGTCATTTTCTCCTAAAATATCCCCCTTCATTCCTTTGGGTTCCGGAGTGATTTCATATTTCTTTCCACTGATTAAATTCTTGTAAAGTTGTTTATGGGTAACTTTACCAATCTGCTTACCGTCAACAAAGGCGGCGGCTTTCAAGTCGTAAGTACCTTCCAATGGGAATGGATGGCTATATAAGCTGGCATTTACAGACGGTTCCTCACCGTGGATTGTATAATAGATTTGTGCTCCCGGATAGAATGTTTCCAGTTCTACATTCAGTACTCCTTCTTTAGTGGAACGGGTATTAATGTTTACATCAAAGAAGTTGAGGCACGGTTTTACCCCCATTATTTCCAGACGTTTGAAATCTTCTACCATGCGGCTGCAGAATGAAGTGAAATTCTTCTCCTTCATCGGAGTCCATCCGGTCTCGGCTATGGCGATTAAACGTGGGAAGATTTGATAGTCACGATTGTCCTCGGTTGGCATATATTCAGCCCAGCAATTAGCTTGTACGCCTATGATGTGTTGTTTTACCAGACTGTCTGCATCAGCCGGTACAGGATTGTAACTATATGTTTTCTTCAATGTGTTATACCCACCGATAGTGACAGGGGCTATTTCCGGTTCTTCTTGATAATGATCAAGATAAGCGTAAGGATTGGGAGTCATGATGGCATCATGCCCGGCTTTGGCTGCGGTCATTCCGCCTTCCACACCACGCCATGACATTACTGTGGCGTTGGGAGCAAGCCCGCCTTCCAGAATTTCATCCCAACCGATGATGTTGCGTCCTTTGCTGTTCAGGTATTTTTCCGCACGGTTTACGATATAGCTTTGTAACTTCTCTTCTTTGGTATGCTTTCTGCCGTCTACGGGATTAGGAGTGACATCATCTTTAAGCCCTAGGTCTCGTATCAGTTTTTGGCAATGGGAACAATGTTCCCATGCGTATTTGGGGCATTCGTCACCACCTATATGTATATAAGAACTTGGGAATAATTCCACCACTTCGTCCATGACTCCTTCCATAAATTGAAAGAAAGTGTCGGTAGGGCAGAATACCTGGTCAAACACACCCCACAGTTTGCAAACTTCGTAGGTGCTGTCCGGAGTACAGGATAATTCGGGGTAAGAGGCAATGGCTGCCAAGGCATGTCCCGGTAGCTCTATTTCCGGAATGACGGTGATATATTTGCTTTGGGCGTATGCTACCACTTCTTTAATTTCTTCTTGTGTATAGTAACCTCCATGAGGTTTGCCGTCATATTTAAACGGGTAGTGGGTATAGAAATAATCCACCATGGTTTCTGAACGTTGGGAACCGATTTCGGTCAGTTTGGGATACTTTTTGATTTCGATTCTCCAGCCTTGGTCATCCGTAAGATGCCAGTGGAAGGTATTCATCTTATGTACGGCCAATACATCAATGAATTTTTTGATGTAATCTATCGATGCAAAATGACGGCATACATCCAGCATTGCTCCGCGATATCGGAACGCCGGAGTATCTTCTATCTCGACGCAAGGTACGCTCCATTCGGCATTGCGTGCTCTTTCCTTGCTATAAATAGCTACCGGCAACAGTTGATACAGAGTTTGCAGTCCGTAATAAAATCCGTTAGGTGTTGATGCTGTAATCTTTATCTGTTGGGGGGTGACTGATAATTTGTAGGCTTCTTTCTCCATACCCGGAATGCTGTCAAAAACAATGGTGGGTACATTTTCATGTAATTCACCACCCGGTTTCAATTTGATACCGGCTACATCCAATACGGTAGTTGATAGACTGGAAGCGATATTTTTCACTTCTTGTGAGGCGTTCACAACGACAGGAACATCGCTGTTCAGATAAAAACGTCCCGGCTGCTCATTCATAGTAACAGGCAGCGGAACTACATTGTACTCATTGATTACTTCTTTCATTTGGCACCCACACGTTAATAGCCCAACGAAAAATACTAGCAGACTCTTTTTTTTCATAATATATCTGTGCTAAGTTTTTAAATAAAGGGGGTATAGAAATTCTTTGCGGACAAAAATAGCAATAAAAACGGAATAAACATGTTTTTCAGAGAGATTAATATGTTTACAATATAAAAATATTTTTCACAGATTTGTTTCTTTATTGCTAATAGAATGTTATCTTTGTCCGAGTTAACCAATTTATTAATCTGACACACATGACAGCAAATACCCCCAAACGATTGCTCGCTCTTGACATCTTGAGAGGCATCACCATTGCAGGCATGATTCTTGTGAATAACCCCGGTTCGTGGGGGTATGTGTATGCTCCGCTGGAGCATGCCGCCTTTAACGGATTGACCCCCACCGATCTCGTTTTCCCTTTTTTTATGTTCATTATGGGAATCTCGACTTATATTTCTTTGCGGAAATATAATTTTACTTATTCACATGCCACGTTGCGTAAAATAATGAAGCGTACAGTCATTATTTTTTGTATCGGTCTATTGTTGAATCTTTTAGCTAAGTCTGTTTTTACACATCATCTGAATTTTGAAGAATGGCGCTATCTGGGAGTCATGCAACGGCTCGCTATAGGATACGGTGTGACCAGTCTGGTTGCTATAACGGTGAAGCATAAATATTTTCCTGCTATCATTTTGGTGACTTTGGCCGCTTATTTTCTTTTATTGGCTACGGGAGACGGCTTCAATCAGTCGGAAACCAATGTTGTGGCTCGTTTTGACGCATGGGCATTGGGCACATCTCATATGTACCATGAGGGCGGAATGGCGTTTGATCCGGAAGGGCTGCTGAGTACTGTTCCTGCGGTGTGCCATGTGATGGTAGGATTTTATTGTGGAAAGTTGTTGCTTTCCGCTAAAGATAATGCCGAAAAGATACAGCGGTTGTTTCTGATAGGAACTATACTTACATTTGCCGGCTTTCTGTTAAGTTATGGCTGCCCTATTAATAAAAAAGTGTGGTCGCCTACTTTTGTTATAATAACTTGTGGATTGGCGTCCAGTTTTTTGGCTCTGCTCATTTGGATTATTGATATGAAAGGATATCAGAACTGGTGTGCTTTTTTCCGGTCATTCGGAGTGAATCCTTTGTTTATTTATGTGTTTGCGGAAACAATGGGAATCGCATTGGGTGCTACGGGCGTGAGTGCCTTTATTTATGAAAAGATGCTGGCTCCGGCATTGGGGGATTATCCCGGCTCATTAGTCTATGCTTTGATCTATATTATATTCTGTTGGAGCATTGTTCATATATTATATAAAAAAGGCATCTATATCAAGATTTAGAAACGGATACAGAAAATTAGTTAGATGAAAGAAACGGGGAATATTTTTATGTCAGAACTGACGGAGGTGTTTAGTAAACGTCAGCAACAGTTTATTCAGTTTGCTTACTCGTACGTCAGGGACAAGGAAGAGGCTGAGGATATTGTAATGGGGGCGTTTGCCAATGTGTGGGAGCACCGGAATGAATTGCGAGAGGATACGAATATTTCCGCATTGTTGTTGACAGCCATAAAAAATCGTTCACTGAATCATTTGCAACACTTGGAGGTACGTATGCGTGCCGAGCAGCATATAGGAGATATACGGCAGAAAGAGCTGGCTTTGCGTATCTCGACTTTGGAGGCTTGTGATCCCGATAAATTGTTTTGTGATGAGATACAGGCTTTGGTGCAGGAAGCTATTAGTGAACTGCCTCCTACAAGCAGAGAGGTGTTTATTTTGAGCCGGATGAAAAATTTACCGAACAAGGAAATTGCTTTGCGACTGGATATTTCTGTAAAGACTGTGGAATTTCATATCACCCGGTCGTTGAAACAGTTGCGGGTGCGGCTGAAAGATTATCAGTTTCTTTGGAGTTTTTTGTAAAAAAAAGCCATACCTCAGTTGTTTGGGTATGGCCTTCTTTTTTATTTCATATACAGGGATTAGAAACTATAATCTGCACTTAAACCGAATACTTTGTTAGTACGGCTGTATACATTTGTTCCGGGTAATCCGGTTCCGTTATAGTTGGTTGACTTCTTGGTATAATCCTCATAATTAGTCCACATATAGCCGACATTCAGATTGAGATGCTTGTTCATTTTTATTTTGGCTCCGACTCCCAAAGAGTAAGAATCACAAGAGAAACTAGTATCTGATTGATAGTTATCTGATAGTCCGTAGTCAGTGATCTGTCCACCACAGCTGAGGGTCAGTTGCTTGGTTACATCAAACTCGATACCTGCCAAGTATTCATTGGTTCCTTTAGTCAGATATTTTTGTTTGTCGTTTGCCATACCTGCCTTTTTATCATCATAGAAATGATATTCTACAGAAGCACGAAGTACCGGAAGGAATTCGTAAGCAGCTGCGATAGAGAACATGGCTGGGATGTCATTGGGGGTGTTTACACCGTGTTTGTAAGGAGCTATCATTGCTTCACCTTCAGGAGTCCGGGGATATTCTATATTCTTTGTATTGTTTTCGATATTCAGATTGGTCTTGAACTCATATTTAGCACCGATATTCAGTTTACCCAATTTAACATCTGCACCGATTACAGGAGTGAGTCCCCAACCTGTTTGGTCACAGTCCAGAGCGAGTGGCAACAGGTTGGTATCTGTTCCTTTCACAATGGCATTCAAGAATCCTTTATAACCGCCTGTAAAATAGTTCATACGTCCTCCACCGAATACAGAAAGCCATTCGGTAGCTTTATAGGATAATCCCAACTGTAAAGAGTAAATATATTGTTTACCATCCATGGCGCTTGTGATATCATACATGCCGGGAACGATTATCGGACTTTGTGGGTTTGCCTGATGTGCTTTCACGCTATTCTGAAAAATACCGGCCATGGCCGCAGATTCAAACATAGGCAATCCGTCATCGAAAGATGCTTTTCCACCTCCGGCGGTAATAGCGAAGAAACCTGAAATAGTCCATTTGTCTTTTTTATAGGCTGCAAATAAACTGGGAATAACCGGTGCGGCTGCCGTTCCTTCATAATATTTTTCGAAAGGCTTGTCTGCAACGGTAGGGCCTGTGGCGCTAACCCCGTTGTATGTCATAAAACTGGCATCAATATTTCTAGTCTGATAAGCACTTTGAATGCTCAATCCTACATGGAATCCGTCTTTGGGTAAGAAAGCCAGTCCGGCAGGATTAGACAAAGCACCATCTATTTCTGTAGTAGCACCACGGGATAGCATACGGAGAAAAGCTGCATGTTGATTTGTATTGGTTAAAATACCTCCTGCGAAAGTTGAATTTGAAACGATTAGCGTCGCTGCGCTAATTAATAATAGTTTCTTCATTTATTACTTAATTTTTTTGTTTGCGGGCGCAAAGGTAGGATAAAATAACACGCGGACAAACCTTTTGTGCAATTATTTGCATAATCTATTGAAAAAATCAACTGTTTCAGTAGAAACTATTTAATTTTCTTCGTTTATTTCAGAAGGCTTTTGACCCATGATTTTCTGAGTGTTTTTTAGCTGTTGAGTGCCTTGTGGATTACTTGTGGACGAACTTTTTTTAATTAATTCTTTGTCTTATAGTAGGTTAATGCCTATGCTGTGGACAAGTTGTGGACTTATCGTGGATTTTCTACCTTATTATATTAAAACAAAGAAAGAAACAAAGAAAAACTCCCTTAAGGGTTCTTTGAAAAAAACGTCCGTCATGTTCTGTCAACGCTCGGGTCGTTTTTTCAAACTATGCTGAAAACTTTTGCCAACTATGCTGGAAGTTCCCGGAAGTTTCCAGCATAGTTTGGGCATGATATGCCTTTTGTTCCGGAATGGTTATTTCCAGGAATAAATTCTTTGCCTGTTTACAGATTCTTCACCACATTCAGCATGGTGGATTGAGAAGAATGTTGTATCTTTGTAACCCTTTTACGCAATACAAATTTTTTATATGTATACTAACAAAGAAATATGGAACGTGAGTTATCCGATTTTTCTCGGATTATTAGCGCAAAACATTATAAATGTGACGGATACGGCTTTCTTGGGTAGAGTGGGGGAAGTCGAACTGGGAGCTTCCGCCATGGGTGGATTGTTTTATATCTGTGTCTTTACTATTGCTTTTGGCTTTAGTATCGGTTCACAAATTTTGATTGCCCGTCGTAATGGTGAAGGGCGTTACAAAGATGTAGGCCCTGTGATGATACAGGGAGGGACATTCTTGCTGGGGCTGGCGGTGCTCATGTTCGGGCTGACTCATCTGTTGGCTCCATCTGTTGTCCGTCTGCTCATCTCATCTGATTCCATTTTTGACGCCACCATGGAATTCCTCAACTGGCGTATCTTTGGTTTTTTCTTCGCTTTTATCAACGTGATGTTCCGTGCGCTGTATATTGGCATTACACGTACTAAAGTGCTGACGATGAATGCGGTGGTCATGGCATTGGTGAATGTGTTGTTGGACTATATTTTGATTTTCGGTAAGTTTGGAATGCCGGAGATGGGGATTAAAGGAGCAGCTATCGCTTCGGTGATGGCTGAAGCCGCTTCATTGGCTTTCTTCTTGATTTATACCTACGCAAAGGTGGATTTTAAGAAATTCGGCTTGAATCACTGGCAGAAGATTGATTTCTCTTTATTGGGAAGGATTCTGAGTATATCGTGTTTTACCATGGTACAATATTTTTTGGCCATGGCTACTTGGTTTGTCTTTTTCATCGCGATAGAACGGTTGGGGCAACGCGAGCTAGCGATTGCCAATATCGTACGTAGTATCTATATCGTGATGCTCATTCCGGTTCAGGCACTATCTACTACTACCAATTCCTTGGTCAGCAATCTGATCGGTGCGGGAGGAATAGCCCATGTCATGCGCTTGATTTGGCGTATCGCACGGATGTCGTTTTTCATCATGATAGTCTGTGTGGCCATAGTGGTACTTTTCCCTCATGCTATGCTTTCGGTTTATACCAATGAGCAGGCCTTGCTGGTGGAATCCGTGCCTTCGTTGTATGTCATTGCTGTGGCAATGGTCATCGCATCGGTGGCTAATGTCTATTTCAATGCCATTTCGGGAACTGGAAATACGCAGGCTGCTCTGATACTTGAAATGGGGACTTTGGTGTTCTATACCCTTTACATTCTGTGGATAGGCATGGTAGTGAAAGCACCGGTTTCGGTTTGTTTCTCCATAGAGGTGGTGTACTATAGTTTGTTACTGCTTAGCAGCGTTATTTATTTGAAAAAAGCAAAATGGCAGAATAAAAAGATATAAGGTTCATAAGTTTTTTGTATTTTTGCACCCTGTTGTTATTCTGAAGGTTAGTAAAGAATGACAGGCAATCATAATTCGTAATTTATAATTAAAGATATATGTTCGATAATTTAAGTGAGAGACTGGAACGGTCTTTTAAGATTCTGAAAGGTGAGGGAAAAATCACCGAGATTAATGTAGCGGAAACGTTGAAGGATGTGCGTAAAGCTTTGTTGGATGCTGACGTGAACTATAAGGTCGCCAAAGGCTTTACTGATACAGTGAAAGAAAAAGCTTTAGGGCAGAATGTGCTTACGGCTGTGAAGCCCAGCCAGTTGATGGTAAAGATTGTACATGATGAACTGACCGCATTGATGGGTGGTGAAACTGCTGAATTGGTGTTGGAAGGTCGTCCGGCAGTTATCCTGATGTCAGGTCTGCAAGGTTCCGGTAAGACTACTTTCTCCGGTAAGCTGGCCCGTATGCTGAAAACCAAGAAGAACCGTAAGCCGCTGTTGGTGGCTTGTGACGTCTATCGTCCCGCTGCTATCGAACAGTTAAGAGTATTGGGAGAACAAATCGAGGTTCCTGTATATAGTGAGTTGGACAGCAAGAATCCGGTGCAGATTGCATTGAACGCTATTCATGAAGCAAAAGCGAAAGGGTATGATTTGGTCATTGTCGATACAGCCGGTCGTCTGGCTATCGATGAGCAGATGATGAACGAGATTGAGGCTATCAAGAAAGCGATAAATCCGGATGAAACTTTGTTTGTGGTCGATTCAATGACCGGTCAGGATGCGGTGAATACAGCTCGTGAGTTTAATGAACGTCTGGACTTTAACGGCGTCGTGCTGACCAAGTTGGATGGTGACACCCGTGGTGGTGCTGCTCTTTCTATCCGTACCGTGGTAAACAAGCCTATCAAGTTTGTGGGTACCGGCGAAAAGTTGGATGCTATCGACCAGTTCCATCCTGCACGTATGGCAGACCGTATTCTCGGCATGGGTGATATCGTGTCTTTGGTAGAGCGTGCGCAGGAGCAATATGACGAGGAAGAGGCAAAGCGTCTTCAGAAGAAGATTGCCAAGAATCAGTTCGACTTCAATGATTTCTTGAGCCAGATTCATCAGATTAAGAAGATGGGTAATTTGAAAGAACTTGCATCCATGATTCCGGGTGTGGGGAAAGCTATCAAAGATATTGATATCGATGATAATGCGTTCAAGAGTATTGAAGCGATTATTTATTCCATGACTCCGCAGGAACGTACAAATCCTGAAATTCTGAACGGAACGCGCCGTACACGTATAGCCAAAGGTAGTGGAACCAGCATTCAGGAGGTAAACCGTCTGTTGAAACAGTTTGACCAGACTCGCAAGATGATGAAGATGGTGACCGGCAGTAAGATGGGTAAGATGATGCCGAAACTTAAAAAGTGATGCTTAAATAAACAGATAAGGGAGAAAGTGTGAAACTTTCTCCTTTTTTTATTATGCTGCATGGCTGATTTATACTACATTTGTTGCTCAATGAATAATTTATAAGTAAATAGATAGTATGCAACTAATTGATGGAAAAGCTATTTCGGAACTGGTGAAGCAGGAAATTGCTGCGGAAGTTGCCGAAATCGTGGCTAAAGGTGGCAAGCGTCCCCATTTAGCTGCAATTCTCGTCGGACACGATGGAGGAAGTGAAACATACGTAGCGGCCAAGGTAAAGGCTTGTGAGGTATGTGGTTTCAAATCCAGTCTGATTCGCTATGAAGCGGATGTGACGGAAGAAGAATTATTGGCAAAGGTCAGAGAACTGAATGAGGATGCTGACGTGGATGGTTTCATTGTACAGCTCCCTTTGCCGAAACATATTTCCGAGCAGAAAGTGATTGAAACCATTGACTATCGGAAAGATGTGGATGGTTTTCACCCTATCAATGTAGGCCGTATGTCCATTGGTCTTCCTTGCTATGTATCTGCTACTCCTAACGGTATTCTTGAATTGCTGAAGCGTTACAACATTGAAACCCAAGGAAAAAAATGTGTGGTATTGGGCCGCAGTAACATTGTAGGTAAGCCTATGGCAAGTCTGATGATGCAGAAGGCTTATCCGGGTGATGCCACTGTAACTGTTTGTCACAGCCGCAGCAAGGATTTGGTAAAAGAATGTCAGGAAGCTGACATTATCATTGCTGCACTGGGTCAGCCTAATTTTGTAAAGGCTGAGATGGTGAAAGAAGATGCAGTCATTATTGATGTAGGTACTACCCGTGTGCCGGATGCTACAAAGAAATCCGGATTCAAACTGACCGGAGATGTGAAATTTGATGAAGTAGCTCCCAAATGTTCTTATATCACTCCGGTGCCGGGCGGTGTGGGACCCATGACTATTGTATCTTTAATGAAGAATACGTTGCTGGCTGGAAAAAAGGTCATTTACAAGTAAGTGCCATGCGCTTTGCGAAGCTTGATGGATAAAAAAGAATGTGTCAAAAGTTTGGTAATGCTTACAGGATAAGCTGACCTGCTTTTGACACACTTGTTTTCATGAACAAAAGTTATGCCTGCTTTTCGGACTTACCTGTAAAATCATAAGGAAGGATTTTCGCTCTTAAAAGATTATTTTGTTCTTCGGAATGACTATATTTTCGGGAGTGTCCTTGATGTATAGGTCTTTCTCGCTGGGAAGTTCGGGACATTTATGCCCTCATGCTCTCACTGCATGTATAATAGGTTTATTATAAAAGATTTAGATGGTGAGGGTAAAAAATATTGCTCTCACTTATGCTCTTATGCCCTCATTATATTTTGAAGCTGAATTTTGCATAAGAGGCTTGAAAACAGTTATATATATTCTTTTTATAGGCTATTCCGTTTTGATGTAAAGTAGGCTATTTTTAGGCTTTTTTTCTTGTAAGAAGTGCGCATAGAGGATTTGTACCTTTATGGAATATGGCGGATTCCGGCTGTGGTAAAAAAGATCAGGTCATTTTTAAAAAAGATGACGAGCTTTTTTTAAAAGGCCGCCGTCTTTTTTAAAAACGTCTTGGTCTTTTTTTTAAATGTCCTTGTCTTTTGGACTAGCGGTTGGCATGCTTGCTGACGTAGTTTCTGTTGGGGTCATTGTCATCAATAAGGCATGTGTGTGATATATAAAGATTTGTTGCAAATGCTTGTAGACCCTCTTTCTAATTTTTATTTGTATTATTCGCTTGAAAAAAACGATGGTACTGCTGTTTCAGAACGGGTACAGGTTAGTGAAGCCTGTTGGCACAGTTCGGGGTTGCTCCTACGGAATTCAAGCGTATGAAAACTGTAAATTAGTGTAGAACTTTGTTCTTTACGAATTTTTTCCTATCTTGTACCCTTTAATATTAGAATAGATGAAACAGATCTTCATTCTTTTTTTGCTATGGTTTGGTTTGTCGCTATCGGCGCAAGATCAGATCTCTTTGTTGTTTGTCGGTGATTTGATGCAACATCAGGCTCAAATTGATGCAGCCAGGCAAGGAGACGGGTATAATTATAATGATTGTTTCCGTCATGTGAAGAAAGAAATAAGTGAGGCGGATATGGCTATAGGGAACTTGGAGGTGACATTGGGAGGAAAGCCTTATAGAGGGTATCCGGTGTTCAGTGCTCCGGACGAATATCTTTATGCCATAAAGGAAGCCGGATTTGATGTATTGCTGACCGCTAACAATCATTGTTTGGATAAGGGGAAACTGGGGCTGGAACGTACTATCCTGATGCTGGATTCTTTGAAAATACATCATGCTGGGACCTATAGGAACCCGGAAGAACGCCATAGGAACTACCCGTTATTGATTGAGAAAAATGGTTTTAGAATTGTATTGTTGAACTATACTTATGGAACGAATGGCTTTAAGACTGATGCTCCGAATATGGTTAATTATATTAATCTGGAACAGATAAAAAAAGATATTCTTGATGCGCGCAGGAAACTTCCTGATGTTATTATAGCCTGTATGCATTGGGGAGTGGAATATTGTTCGTTCCCTGAACGATCGGAGCGTGAACTGGCTGGCTGGTTGATTGGACAAGGAGTTGATCATGTAATAGGTTCGCATCCGCATGTACTCCAGCCTATGGAAATTGTAAAAGACTCCCGGACTCCTGCCCGGCATGTCATTGTTTATTCATTAGGTAATTTTATCTCAAATATGTCGAAAGAAAAAACGGATGGAGGAGCTATGGTGAGATTGAAGTTGCAACGGATTTTTCGAATAACTCGTTTAGCGGATTGTGAATATGCGTTGGTTTGGACTTCGAGACCAGTTTTAAGTAAAAAAAAGAACTTTGAATTATATCCTGTTACTTTTATAAATAAATCCATTCATAATGAGGAACTTAATGTGATGAAACGTTTCTTGAAAGGAACTGAGAATTTATTAGGGAAATCGAATGGAGGCATAAAAGAGTATTTTTTTGAATAATTTTTCCTCAAAAAGTTTGCGGATATAAAAAAAAACAGTACCTTTGCATCGCTTTCGAAAGGAAAGCCTAACATGGTGACTATAGTTCAGTCGGTTAGAGCGTCAGATTGTGGTTCTGAATGTCGTGGGTTCGAATCCCACTAGTCACCCTTTAACATATGAAAGGTTCTGTAAATCTAATGATTTATAGAACCTTTTTTTAGTTTTTATATCTATTAGTGTATTATCATGGTGATAAATTTAAAAGATAATAGCGAAAAGGATAAGTATATCTTGGAGTTGTTCCGGACATCTCCCAAGGAGGCTTTTCGTTTATTATTTGATGCTTATCACATGAAATTATGTATATATGCAGTGCAACTGACCGATTCTTTTGAGATGGCTGAAGATATTGTGCAGGATTTCTTTATCTATTTTTGGGAGAAGAAATATTACTTGAAAATAAATCAAAATCTTCGTTACTATCTTTATTTGTCTGTGCGGAATGCGGCAATCAATACTTTACAGAAAAATAACATGTTATCTATGGAGGAACTCTCAGGTCTTGATATGAGTATTCCTGAAGAGTCTATAGATGAAGAGGAGCAAGAGGAACGAAATAAGTTATTATTGGAAAAATTACAAAAATTACCTCGTCAGGAATTACAAGTAGTGAGAGCTGTCATTATGGAAAATAAGAAATATAAAGAAGCGGCTGAAGAACTCCATATTTCTGTGAATACCCTAAAAACTCATCTGACAAGAGCCTTGAGACAATTAAGAAAAGAATACAATCTACACTCACTGTTTTACTAAAATTAAATTTTTCTTCTTTTCCTGTCACCCATTTATTAATTTGGGCTCTCTTTTATTAAAAGAAAGTAATCGATGAACAAAGAGAATCCAAAAAAGAACAAAAAGTCTTTTGAGTATTATATAGCGCAGCGAAAAGAAGAATTTCGTTGTCAATATGATCATGAACGTTCATGGGAAAACCTGCAATACAAGCTTGAAAAAAGAAGGAAACGCCGTATCAGTTTATATTGTGTAGCGGCATCAGCGGCTCTTCTTTTTCTTATTTTAGGAATTAGTCATATATTCTCTCTCCACAATAACACGCAAAACAAGGAGGCTGTAGTGGCTGCTGTGATTTCATTTCCGGAAACAGGCAGCCGCAAGGCTATCCTTACTTTAGAGAATGGAGAAAAAGTGGACTTGTCTGTTAAAAAAGGTACTATTTCTAATGTAAATTCTACTGTAATCAATAATAATGCCAATCAATTATTGACTTATAGAAAAGTGGAAGAGGTTTCTTCAACTCCTCAGATTAATACACTGGCTATTCCAAGAGGAGGGGAATATCAGTTGATTTTATCGGATGGAACAAGGATATGGATGAATGCTGAAAGTCTTTTACGTTATCCAACTTCTTTCGTTGGAGAAAAAAGAGAAGTATTTCTAGAAGGGGAAGCTTTTTTTGAAGTGGCGAAAGATGCTAAACATCCTTTTATAGTTCATACAAACAGACATTCGGTGGAGGTACTTGGTACAAGTTTTAATATATCTGCTTATCCTGATTATAAGGTATATACAACTCTTGCAGAAGGGCGTATTAAAGTAAGTACAGCTAAAGTTTCGGTTGTGTTAAATCCTGACCAACAAGCGGTTATTGAACTGGATAATGATGATATAGTGACACGTGATGTGCCTGCTTATCTATTTACTTCTTGGGCGAAGGGAAATTATGAGTTTCGTAATACGTCTTTGTCTGAAATTGTTGCCCAACTGTCACGGTGGTATAATGTAGATATCTATTTTAAAAATGAATCTTTGAAAGATAAAAGATTTGCAGGTATCATCTTCAGAGATGAAGAGTTAAATTTTGCTATTGAAGTAATTGAGAGAGTGTCTAATGTACATTTTACCCGCGAAGGAGAAACGATTTACATTGAAGATAAGCACGAATGAGAAAGTAAAATGATAGGAGAGAATTGACTTTTTTTAATAATAAATCAACAAACAATTATGAGTACAAAACTTTTGAGCGAAACTATCTGTCGCAAAGGCCTCATGGTGAAATGCTTTGTTGCATTGATAGTATTTTGTTGTTCGGTGGGTGAAGCATTTGCCCAAACGGATACTAAAGTGACTATCAATGTGAACAATGTTTTAATCAGAACAGCCTTGGATCAACTGCAAAGGGAAGCAAAGATCCATTTTGTTTACGATGAAGAAAATATTGATTCAGGAAAACGGGTAAGTTTATTTTACACCAAAACTTCTTTGAATGCGGTTTTGGACGATTTTTGTAAACAGACTTCATTACGATATGAAGTAAAAAGAAATTTGATTCTTATTTTACCTTCAAAGGCTGAGAAAACAACCGGAAAACATGAACCCTTTTATATGACAGGTGTGGTTATGGATGAAACCGGAGAAAGTATTATTGGAGCTACCATTATGATTGGAGGTACAAGTCAGGGTACTGTAACCGATATAGATGGTCGGTATAGTTTGCGGGTTACTCCTGGTGATTTAGTGTCATTTACTTTTGTTGGAATGGCAGATAAAGTAGTCAAGGTACAAGCTGGTAAGAAAGTGGTGAATGTGAAAATGGAAACTAATGCCACTGCACTGGCGGATGTTGTAGTAACTGGCTATCAGACTTTGTCCAAAGAACGAGCAACAGGATCTTATTCTGTGATTTCAGAGAAAAGTACGAAGGGTAAACTGGAAACGGATGTGTTGTCACGTATTGAAGGATTGGTAGCAGGTATAAATAAAACTTCAAGCAACAGTAATGATGTTGTTATTCGTGGTATTACTACTTATATGGGAAATACAAAGCCATTGTATGTGGTTGATGGTATGCCTTATGAAGGTGATTTAGCATCAATAAATCCTACAGATGTACAAAATATAACAGTATTGAAGGATGCTGCTGCAAGTTCTATTTATGGTGCCCGTGCGGCTAATGGTGTAATTGTTATTACAACTAAACGTGGACAGGAAGGTAAAACTAAAGTAAGTTATAATGGTAGTATTAAGTTGTCTCCAAAACCGGATTTTGATTATTTGAATTTGATGAGTAGTTCCGAGCTGGTAGATATGCAGATTGAGGGGTTTGATTATTATCATACGGCTTATGAGAATTTGAATAAGCGTCAAGCTGTAAATCCGGTAGTTAGCTTATTGTATCAGCATGAACGAGGTCAACTGACAGATGGTCAATTGGCAGATGCTCTGTTACCTTATCGTACAAATGATAATCGTAAACAAATAGAAGATGAATTTGCGCGTGTAGGTATTGTTCATCAGCATAATTTAGCTATTTCTGGTGGATCTAATAAAAATCGATACATGGCTACTGTTAATTATATGGGTGATTATGGTAATCAAAAGTATCAAAGTAAAGATCGTATTGGATTTAGCCTAAAAGATGATGTGGATTTTTTTGATTGGTTATCGGCTGATTTTGGAGTTACAGGAAGCTTTTATCGTTCAAAGGGTGATAATGGAGCAGGTAGTTATAGCAGCTTGATGAGTAGTTATCCTAGTTATTATATGTTAAGGGATTTACAGGGAAATCCACTAGATTTTCAACGTACTAAATCAGATTATGAATTGCAACGTTTGCAAAGTATAGGTTTGATGGATGAAACATATAGTCCGATAAAGAATCGTGCAGAAGAAAGCTATCATAATAATTCCAATTATTATCGTTTGCATGCAGGATTGAAATTTAAAATTCTAGAAGGTCTTAATATTGATTTAAAATATCAGACAGAAGGGACTTATGATAAAAATCGTACTTTATATAGTAATATGTCATATAAAGTGCGTAATATGATAAATGATGCAGCTCAATATGATGCGGCAACAGGAAGCCTTACACTGAATGTCCCTAAAGGTGGCCAATTGGATGAAAGTCGTTATGAATCTTATTCGTATACAATGCGTGCTCAGGTGAACTTTAATCGTATATTGGGAAAACATGCTATATCTGCGTTGGGCGGTGCTGAACGTCGGTTGGTGCGTCGTACTGGTGCGCAGAATTATTATATGGGATATGATGATAATAGCTTGGGAGTAAAACCTATAAATCCGTTAGTTATGTCTCCTATTAATGGTACTGAAGCTTTGTTGGGGTCGTTTAATTGGGTCTATGGTGAATATAATGCATTGACTCATACAGAAGACCGATATGTTTCTTTTTATGCTAATGGTTCATATACATTTGACGAACGTTATTCATTAACTGGAAGTATTCGTATCGATCAATCTAATTTATTTGGTACTGATCCTAAATATCAGTATCGTCCGTTGTGGTCCGTTGGTGGTAGTTGGCAGATAGCTAATGAGCCTTTTATGGAAGATTGCACGTGGTTGAATCGTTTGAACTTGCGTATGACTTATGGTGTGGGTGGTAATGTTCCTAAAAATGCAGGACCGTATATGACTGTGGTTGATAGCGGATATAATGATTGGGTTGGAGATTTTGGTTCGTATATAAAGAATCCACCCAATTCTCAACTTCGTTGGGAGAAAACGGCTTCTACCAATGTGGGGCTTGATTTTTCTGTATTCAATTCTCGTTTAAGCGGTAGTATTGATTATTATTATAAGAAAACGACGGACTTGTTAGGAAATCGTAATGCGGATCCGACTTTAGGTTGGGCAAGTTTATTGCAAAATTATGGCTCGATGTTTAATAGAGGTGTAGAATTGTCATTACAGAGTGTAAATATTCAAAATAAGAATTTTACTTGGGGGACAAATTTAATGTTTAGTTATAATAAAAATGAATTGACTAATTTAGAAGGTACGAAAGAAACGGTTTTTTATTATAGTGCATATAATGTAGCAGCTGTTGGTTACCCTATTAATAGTGTCTTTAGTTATCGTTATGCAGGACTTAATCCGACAAATGGGAATGTGTTGGTGTATAATAAAGAAGGAGAAAAAGTTTCAAAAGTAAGTTCTATTGATGATATGGTGTATTCTGGAACTCGTACTCCAAAGTATACGGCATCATTGAAAAATTTCTTCTCTTATCGTGATTTTGATTTTTCATTTATGTTTGTATATTATGGTGGTCATGTGTTACGTGATGTTGTAGCTGGATATATGGGTGGTGCACCGAGTGCGAATCTTACTCGTAAGGCTTTAAACCATTGGAGGAAACCGGGGGATGAAAATATTCCAGGAGTAGCTCCGTCTTTCAATAGGAATATTTATTATACAGATGCTCAGACATGGTATTCGGCAGACATTCATGTAAAAAAGGCAGATTATATCAAATTGAGAGATATCTCATTGAGTTACAATTTGCCAAAGAATTGGTTGAGGAAATATTTTATAGAATCGGCCGCAGTGACTTGTCAAATTAGTAATGTGTGGTGGTGGGCTGCTAACGGAGATATTGATCCGGAAGCGTATACTACATCGGGGTATGGATGGGGAGCATTGACTCTTCCGAATCCTACTACTTATACAATTGGTTTGTCCCTTAATTTTTAAATGATTGAATAGATAAATATGAAATTATATAAATTTTTACTTTGTGCATGTTTGGCGTTACCTATAATGTCATGTGATGATTATTTGGATATACAACCTAAAGGGATTGTAATTCCGGAAAAGAGTGAAGACTATGAACGTTTATTGAATTATGCTCAATTGCTAAAAGCTTCAGAATCATATCCTAACTTTATGACAGATGATGTTTTCATGCCTTATGAAGATGATATGACTGGAGGATTTGTTTCTCTGGAGTTGCCGAACCAGCATTTATATGCGTTTAATAGTGAAATCTTTGGAGAAGGAGAGAGTGACGGTCTTTGGGAATACTCCTATAATCGTATTTATTATTATAACGTAGTTATTGATGATATAATGGGAGCTACTCAAGATACTGAAGAACATAAAAAGCAATTGAGGGCTGAAGCATTGGTTGGGCGTGCTTTTGAGTATTTGACTTTGGTTAATGCTTATGCTAATCATTACGATCCGTCGACTGCTGCTACAGATCCTGGCGTTCCATTGATGTTGGATAAAAATATCAATAAAACAAATTTGCAGCGCGCTACAGTGCAGGAAGTATATGATCAAATTAAGACAGATCTGGATGAGGCTGCTCCTAATTTACCGGAAAAACCGGTGTTGAATGCCTATCGTGCATCTAAGCCGGTGGGGTACGGGATGTTGGCACGTATGTATCTTTATATGGGAGATTACAAAAAAGCTTTGGAGAATGCGGTGATCTCATTACAGAATAATTCAACTTTGATGAGTCTTTTCCCGTATAAAGTAGTGGATCGTGATAAATATATTGGTAGGATCGATGTTCCGGATGGAGATGAGAATCCGGAAAATATTTATATTCGTTTGGCTCCATGGACTTTTGGATTTAGTGCTACTGCATATGCTTCTGAAGAATTGGCGTCCTTGTATGATCAGGAAAGGGATCAGCGTTATCTGTTGTATTTTACGAAATATTTAGGTGGAATAGATTTGGATTATCCTCTTTGGGCACCTTATATTTATGCCAACATGGCTATGTCTACTCCGGAAATGTATCTGATAGCAGCAGAGTGTGAAGCTCGTATAGGTAGTAAAGACAAAGCTATGGAATATATTAACACCTTGCGTGATAGTCGTATTATTGATAATGTACCTTTGGTTGCAAATGATAACAAGGATGCATTGGTAAAAGTCTTGGAGGAAAGAAGACGGGAAATGCCTATGCTTGGCTGTACCCGCTTGATTGACTTGAAACGTTTGAATCGTGAACCTGAATTTGCAAAGACTATTGTGCATGAGGTGAATGGTGTAGAGTACAAATTGGAACCCAATAGTCCTAAATATATTTTGCCTATTCCACCCACTGTACTTCGTTTTAATCCTGATATGATTCCTAACATAAGATAAAAGATATTTTAATGAAAAAATTAACGATTATGATGGCAACAGCAGCATTATGCTGTTGCCTGGGTTCCTGCAACAGTGGAACTAAGCAAGAATTGGCGAATACTGTTCATTTGAAAGGTCAGTTGCTTGATATGGGTAGCCAGAATGTGCGTATGAGATTTGACGGAGCGGCATCTATGCTAGGCGATAGCCGGGATATTTTGTTGAAAACGGATGCTTCCGGTCATTTTGATACTACTTTTGTACTTAAAGAACCGACATATTATACTATCAGCCGCAACACATTGTATCTTACTCCAGGAGATGACATGACTATCAAAGTAACTCAGACAAATACAGAAGCGGAATTCTCGGGAATCGGAGCCGAAGCCAATAATTACATGAAGTTCCGTCTTTTCCCGAAAGGAGGTTCTTATCTGGAAGCCGGTGGTAACTTGCGTGGAGATTTTGTATCCACTAAAGCGTTGGTTGACAGCTTGGCCGCTATACGTATGCATACATTGGATACGTTAAGTAATGTGTCTGATGCATTTAAAAAGCAGGAAACAGCACGGATCAAAGCGGATATTATTAATAGTTATATCTGTTATGCAAGTTATTCAAGGATGTTTGCCGGAGTGAAGAATGAAGAAGAGATGCGGGCTAAATGGAATGAATTTAATGTTTCATTAACTCAGGATGTAACTCCGCTATATAAGGAGATTATGAATGAAGATATGCTGAATGTAGCTGTGGTGCGCGATGTTTTGTCTTATCAGGAAGATTCTACATTAGCTTCTCTTTGGTTTAAAGATATTTCCATTCCTGCGCGTACTACGGAATTATATGCTTGTGCTAAAATAGTTGATAATCTGAGAAATGAAGCTTCTGAACAGACTGTGAATGAGGCGAAGGCATTTTTGCAAACAGTGAAGAATGCTGATTTCGTGACAGAAATTGAAGGAAAGATTGTTCAAGCTTCCAAGTTGCTTCCCGGACAACCTGCCATTGATTTTGAGATGTTGGATGTGGAAGGCAATGTGAAGCATCTTGCAGATTTTAGGGGTAAGGTGATTTATATTGATTTATGGGCAACTTGGTGTGGTCCTTGCATTCAGGAATCTCCGGCATTTGAGGCTTTAGGTAAGAAATATGCGGGTAAGGATATTGTTTTTCTTCCGGTTTCTACAGATACTACAACGAAACCTTGGTTAAGGTACTTGGATGGACATAAGAAAGAATTGACTCAATATCATTCCAATGATGTTGCTTTAAAAGAAAGTTGGGCTATCATGTATATTCCTCGTTTTATTTTGATTGACAAGGATTTCAATATTGTGAATGCATACGCTCCACGTCCGTCAAGTGAAGAGATTGGTACTTTGATTGATTCTGTTCTTAATAAATAGTAAATTTATGATTTATAAAAAATATCTATTATTAGGCGTTTCTTTATGCATGTTAAATGCTTGCAATGAGTCTAAGTCTGTGTCTTTAGAGGGTAGTCTTGATGGAATCCAGGCTGATTCTATCTATTTATATCAAGTGGACAATGAGCATTATGGTAGTGTGAAACTGATTAAATCTATTGCTGTTACCGATGGTAGATTTGCTTATCCCACTGATTCTATACAAGTCGGTCTTTATTGTTTCTCTTTGCAGAATATGGAGCGTGGGGAGTATTTACAGCAATACGCTAATTTGTTTTTGGAACCCAAATCCATGCAGCTTACCTTAGGCAAGGATAAGTATGACCAACTGAGTTTACATGCTACAGGGTCTGCATTGCAGGAGCAATACGAAGCTTTGCTAGAAGCGAAATATATAGCAGGTAATCGTACGGTTCTCGATTCTTTGGATCATATGTTCTATGCGGCTCGTGAAAAAGGAGATCGTGAGGAAATGGAGCGTATCCGGGAGGTTTCCAGTCCTTATTATGAGAGTGCCTCGGAACAGACCCGTAAACTGATAAATGAGGAAATTGCTAAAAATAAAGGCTCATACTTCGGTTTGTATCTTTATTATACCTATCGCTTCCAAAATCATACTTTTAATACAGTTAAAGAGATTGATGAGGCACGTAACTTCATAGGCGGTTTTGATGAGGTGTCCAAGCAAAGTGGTATATATGTAAAAATGCAAGAAGGTTTGGATAAATTTGCTAAGTGTGCTACCGGCAGTGTTGCTCCTGCTATAACAGGAATTGATTTGAAAGGAAATTCTGTCAGTTTGAACGATTTCAAGGGTAAATATGTTCTAGTCGATTTTTGGTTTGCCGGTTGTAGTTGGTGCCGTAAGGAAACTCCTTATCTGTTGAAGACGTACAATGCTTTCAAAGATAAAGGATTTACTATTTATGGTGTGTCTACAGACCGTCGTGAGGAAGATTGGAAAAAGGCTATTGAAGAAGACAAGAGCTATTGGAATCAGGTTCTGTTGCGGAAAGACGATGTGAAGGATGTGTTGGAATCATATTGTATTGTCGGTTTCCCACATATAATTTTAGTAGATCCGGAAGGTAAAATTGTAGCGAAGGAGTTGCGTGGAGATGATCTTTATAATACCGTCAAAAAGTTTGTAAACGGAGCAAAATAAAGAAATGTGTTTTTTAACAAATAAAGCAGTAGGCTGGGAATGTCCAGTCTACTGTTTTTTCTTTTATGAAATATGGAGCTTTTTGAAGGAATGATATTGTTTTATTATAGGTAGTGGTATTCCGTATTGTATTTATTTTTTAAATAAATCTAATGCATGACCCATATTTCTCTAATGTTTTCCTTTTAGAGAACTTATTCTCTGTCGGATAGGTTAAAAGTTTATCTTTGTACCATTATTCAGAAAAGAAATTTATTGATAAAATAGACATAAAAGGATCAAAACGTATAAGTATTGTAAGCGTACAATACTTTTAGGAGGTCTCGTTGGATGCTTGTGTTCAGATTTAAGGCGAGACCACCTTATTCTCGTAGAGAATTTAGATTTTAATTTAGATGATACTTGCTCGTGATGAGTAGGTATCATTTGTTTTTTAGTCTATTCTGTATGGAAATGGCTTGTAAGATTATACATAGAAGATAGAATAATTAGATCACTCTGCCGTTGAAATGGAGGATTTGAGCGGATTATTTTAATTATTGGAAGAATTGTTCTATCCTTTAAAGCATATTGCTTCTATCTTTGCCATACTGAGAAAAACATTAAATTACACTATTATGAAGAATTTTCTTATCTTATCTCTGTTGTTAGCCTTTTTGACTACGGAAGTATGTGCGCAGTGGAAACCGGCTGGTGACAAGATCAAAACACAGTGGGCAAATAAAATAAATACCTCTGCCGTATTGCCTGAATATCCACGTCCTATAATGGAACGTAATGAATGGAAGAACTTGAATGGTTTGTGGGAGTATGCTATCACCGATTTGGGAGGAAATGTTCCGGCGCATTTTGACGGGCAGATTTTGGTACCTTTTGCAGTGGAATCTTCTTTATCAGGTGTGGGACAAAGAGTCGGTGCAAAAAAGGAATTATGGTATTCCCGTTCATTTGAAGTGCCTGTTGCTTGGAAAAATAAAAATGTATTACTTCATTTCGGTGCTGTGGACTGGAAAGCAGATATTTGGGTAAATGATGTGAAGGTTGGTAGTCATACTGGTGGTTTTACTCCGTTTTCTTTTGATATCACTGCAGCGTTGTCTGGTAAGGGAAATAATAGATTAGTAGTAAAAGTTTGGGACCCTACGGATGAAGGGTATCAGCCTAGAGGTAAACAGGTAAATAATCCGGAGGGTATTTGGTATACTCCTGTGACTGGCATTTGGCAGACTGTTTGGCTGGAACCGGTTACTGCCAGGCATATTGAAGAACTTCGAATCACACCGGATATTGACCAACACTTACTGACTGTAAAAGCCCATTTGAATATGAGGGCACCTTCCGATCTGATTGAAGTAAACGTATATGACGGCAATCAGTTGGTTGCCACTGGGAAAAGTATTAATGATGAGGCTGTGGTCATACCTATGCCGGAAGATGCTAAATTATGGAGTCCTGATTTTCCCTTTTTGTATACTTTAAAGGTTATGTTGAAAAGCGATAATAAAATATTGGATCAGGTGAACAGTTATGCAGCTATGCGCAAATACTCTACGAAACGTGATGCTAATGGAATTGTACGTTTAGAACTGAATAACCAACCTTTGTTCCAGTTCGGACCATTGGATCAGGGATGGTGGCCTGATGGATTGTATACCGCTCCCACTGATGAGGCTTTAGTATATGATATACAAAAGACTAAAGACTTAGGATTCAATATGATACGTAAACATATTAAAGTGGAACCGGCCCGTTGGTATACTCATTGTGATCAATTGGGAATTATTGTGTGGCAGGATATGCCTAGCGGTGATCGTAATCCGGAGTGGCAGAACCGCAAATATTTTGAAGGTACGGAAAAAAAGCGTTCGGCGGTTTCTGAGGCTTGTTACCGTAAAGAATGGAAAGAAATTATGGATTGCTTGTATTCTTATCCATGTATCGGAACATGGGTTCCGTTCAATGAGGCATGGGGGCAATTCAAGACTCCGGAAATTGCAGAATGGACTAAAGAATATGATCCGACCCGTCTGGTAAATCCTGCAAGTGGAGGTAACCATTATACTTGTGGCGATATGCTTGACTTGCATAATTATCCTGCTCCCGAAATGTATCTGTATGATGCCCAGCGAGCGAATGTTTTGGGAGAGTACGGTGGTATCGGTTGGGTAGTGAAAAATCATATCTGGGAACCGGATCGTAACTGGGGATATATACAGTTTAATTCTTCCAAAGAAGTAACTGATGAGTATATAAAATATACAGATATGCTTTATGACCTGATAACCAGGGGATTCTCGGCGGCTGTTTATACTCAGACTACGGATGTGGAGGTGGAAGTGAACGGACTGATGACTTATGATCGTAAGGTGATTAAAGTAGATGAAAAACGAGTGAGAGAAGCCAACGCACGTATCTGTAAATCATTAAAGTAAGGAATATGAATAAGCTGTTCTTTTGGGTATGTGCAGTCCTTATGACTGCATGTACTTCTTATAAAAATGATGAGGTCTTGACTGAATCCGGTTTAAGTAAAAGTCGTTTTCAAACGGAGATAAATGGTGAGAAAACTGATCTGTTTGTATTGAAGAATAAAAATAAGATGGAAGTTTGTATCACTAACTATGGCGGTCGTATTGTTTCTGTTATGGTTCCTGATAAAGATGGAATAATGAGGGATGTAGTATTGGGTTTTGATTCCATACAGGACTATATCAAATATCCGTCGGATTTTGGAGCAAGTATAGGGCGTTATGCCAACCGTATAAATCAGGGACGTTTTTCATTGGATGGGATAGTATACCAATTGCCTCGAAACAATTACGGACATTGTTTGCATGGAGGTCCTCAAGGATTTCAATATCGTATTTATAGAGGTATTCAAGTGAGTGACAGAGAGGTGAAACTGACTTACTTGTCTAAAAATGGTGAAGAGGGTTTTCCTGGAAATTTGAATTGTACTGTTATAATGAAATTGACGGACGATAATGCTATTGATATTCAGTATGAAGCAGAAACGGATAAACCGACTGTTGTAAACATGACCAATCATTCTTATTTTAATTTAGATGGAGATCCGTCAAAAGATAATTCTGATTATTTATTGACTTTGAACGCGGATTATTATACTCCTGTTGACAGTACTTTTATGACGACTGGAGAAATTGTTCCGGTTGAGGGTACTCCTATGGATTTCAGACTTCCTGCTGTCATTGGAACTCGTATTAATCAAGATTTTGAACAATTAAGATATGGGAATGGCATTGATCATAATTGGGTATTGAATACTAAGGGGGATATTCATCAAGTTTGTGCCACATTGGAGTCACCTGTTACGGGGATTGTACTCAATGTTTATACTGACGAGCCGGGTATTCAGGTTTATTGTGGTAATTTTCTAGATGGGACATTGACGGGTAAAAAAAATACAATATATAATTTTCGGGCCTCTGTGTGCTTGGAAACGCAAAAATATCCCGATACACCTAATAAGGCAGACTGGCCTACGGCAGTAGTGAGACCAGGAGAAAAATATCAAAGTCATTGTATTTACAAGTTTTCGGTACATAAATAATGTATGTTAAGGTAGAAGGAATTGTGGAATATAACATTTGGGATAAATAAGATTCAGAGAGGAAGAGTCCTGAAAGAAGCGGTGAGGGCAAACACTGGTTCTTTTGGGACTTTTTCCGGATAATTATTGATATGGAGAATTTAATCTTTAATTTTGTACTCTCTAAACTAAATTGATATACTATGAAAAGAATATTCATAATAGGACTTCTTTTTTTATATGCATTTACTCTTTACTCTCAAAGTAATATCCGATATTATTTCAAAACATTGGATATTCAAGACGGACTCTCGCAAAACACGGTGAACGCTATTTTGCAAGATAAACAAGGTTTCATGTGGTTTGGAACAAAAGATGGTTTGAATCGTTTTGATGGCCTGAGTTTTCGTATTTTCAAAAAAGAGAATTCTGCTTTAGGAAATAATTTTATCACTGCACTTCATGAGGATAAAGAAGGAAATATTTGGGTTGGAACAGATGCAGGCGTTTATGTGTATAATCCTTTATTAGAAGACTTTACAGTATTTGATAGAGTTAGTGACACAGGTGATATGATTAGTCGTGCTGTGACTCGTATTGAAAGTGATGAAGATAGTGATATATGGATTTCCGTGGATTATCAAGGATTGTTTCATTTTGATCGTGTGCAAGATCGGTTAATTAATTGTCTGCATAGAGATAAGCGTAAGAACCAATTGGCCAATGTTACGCGTTTTTGGTTTGAGGAAAAACTATGTTGGGTCAGTTTATATGACGACAACCTATATTATACAAAAGATAATTTTAAGACATTGTTTCCCTTTCAGGATTCTGAAGGAAAAGAGCCTTTTAAAGATGATATCATTAATACTTGGATTATGGGTCCCCATAATTGTTGGTATATCGGTTCTTCTAATGGTTTGACTGAAATTAATCTGACAACAGGGCGGGTAAGGCGTTTGTTGAATTATTATGTGCGTGATTTAGGCTTTAAATCGGATAAGGAATTATGGGTAGGTACGGAGTCGGGGCTATATATTTATGATTTGGAAAAAGGTGAAATAGCTCATCTCACTGTTTCAAACGGGAATGATTCTTATGCTTTAGCCGATAATGCTATTTATTCTATATGCCGTGATAATGAGGGAGGAATGTGGATCGGATCTTATTTTGGCGGGGTCAATTACTATCCGCGTCAATGGACTTATTTTGAAAAATTCTACCCTCGTGATGATATTAAAAATTTTGGGCGTAGGGTACGTGAATTCTGTGAAAGTAATGATGGTACTGTTTGGATTGGTACTGAAGATAAGGGATTATTTCATTTTTATCCGGAAAGTGGAAAGATTGAAAAATTCTCACATCCTTCTATTTATCAAAATGTTCATGGTTTATGTTTGGACGGTGATGATTTGTGGGTAGGCACTTTTTCCGGAGGTTTAAGCCGTATTGATTTGCTTACGAAGCAAGTAAGACACTATCAAAAAGGTATAAGCCCAAATTCTTTGGATGCCAATAATGTATTCTCTATTTGTAAAACTACATCTGGTGACTTATGGATTGGCACTACATCTGGATTGCTGCGATATAATCGTGATACAGATGACTTTACTAGGATGCCGGAACTAGCTAATATGTTTGTTTATAAAATATTGGAGGATTTTAATGGGAATTTGTGGCTGGCAACTTATTCTAACGGTGTTTTTCGTTATGATGTGAATAAGAAAGAATGGAAGAATTTTATTTTTCACAAGAACGATTCCACTTCATTACCTTATGATAAAGTAATCAGTATTTGTGAAGATAGTCGTAAGCGGTTATGGTTTATGACACAAGGGGCGGGTTTTTGCCGTTTTAATCCGGAAAATGAAAGCTTTACTCGTTTTGATATGTCGAAAGGTTTTCCTAGTAATATCATTTATCGGATGGTAGAGGATAATCGGGGGAATTTATGGTTGACAACTAATAATGGTTTGGTTTGTTTCAATCCGGAAACAGATGATAAACGAGTTTATACTACAGCAAACGGATTGCTAAGTAACCAGTTTAATTATCAGTCTGGGTATAAAGATAAGATGGGACGTATCTATTTAGGTAGTATAAATGGTTTTATCACTTTTGATCCATCTACTTTTGTAGAAAATACTTTTGTTCCACCAGTTGTCATTACAGATTTCTTCTTATTCAATAAACGAATGCAGATCGGCAGTAAGGATTCTCCATTGAAAGAAAGCATCGTCTTTTCTGATGAGGTCGAGTTAGAATCTGATCAAAATTCTTTTTCATTGCATGCGGCGGCATTAGGTTATCAGGCACCGGAAATGAATCAATTGGTTTATAAAATGGAAGGATTTGATAAAGAGTGGTATAATGTAGGGCGGAATTCGGTAATCAATTATTCCAATTTACCATATGGAACTTATATTTTCCATTTAAGAGGATCGAATAGTGACGGAAAATGGAATGAAAAAGAGCGTATATTGAAGATTCATATTTTACCTCCGTTTTATTTATCAGGGTGGGCCTATTTTATTTATTTGCTATTAGGAATTCTGTCTGTGGTAGGTATCATTTATTATTTCCGGAAAAGGAATGAGCAGAAACACCAACAGGCCATGGAGAAATTCGAACGGGAAAAGGAACGCGAACTCTATACTGCAAAAATAGATTTCTTTACGAATGTGGCGCATGAGATTCGTACTCCTTTGACATTAATCAAAAGTCCGCTTGAAAATGTGCTTGTTTCTCCGAATGTATCTGCAGATATCCGTGATGATTTGGAAATAATGAATCTGAATACTACCCGTTTACTGGATTTGGTTAATCAGTTACTTGATTTCAGAAAGACTGAAACACGTGGGTTTCAACTGAATTTTGTAGAGTGTAATATTTCGGATATATTACAGCAGATTTATATGCGGTTTACTCCATTGGCACGGCAAAAGAAATTGGAATTTGTTATTGAATGTTCGGAATCTATCTATGCGTCGATAGATCGTGAGGCGTTGACTAAGATAATTAGTAATCTGTTTACTAATGCCATTAAATATTCTGAAACTTATATTCATGTCCGGTTGTGGATGGAGGATACTTGTTGGTTCTTGTCTGTCTGTAACGATGGCAATGTAATTCCTATGGAAATGCGTGAAGAGATTTTTAAGCCTTTCATACAGTATAAGGACGGATTTTCCCGTAAGGTTTCGGGTACGGGAATTGGTTTGGCATTGGCAAGATCTTTAGCTGAGTTGCATGAAGGGAACTTAATTATGGATGATTCACAAAAGCAGAATTGTTTTATTCTTTCATTGCCAGTAAAGCATGAACATACTATTGCCATTTCGAAGAGTGAGGTTAAGTTGAAAGAGGATCCGAAAGAAGAGGATCCGGGACAATTGCAACAGAAGCCGCGTTACACTGTATTGATTGTGGAGGATAATGTTGAAATGTTGGCTTTTGTTGTCAGACAATTGTCACCTGTTTATCAAATATTGACTGCAACTAACGGAGTGGAGGCCTTAAAGGTGTTGGAGGGGCATACAGTGAACTTAATAGTATCGGATATAATGATGCCCGAAATGGATGGGTTGGAATTATGTGACCGTATAAAATCAGACTTGGATTACAGTCATATTCCTATTGTACTGTTGACGGCTAAGACCACTTTACAATCAAAAATAGATGGTTTGAAATCTGGAGCGGATGCTTATATTGAAAAGCCGTTTTCTGTGGAGTATTTGAAAGTGTCTGTTGCCAATTTATTAAGTAATCATGAAAAGCTGCATGCGGCTTTTGCACATTCACCGTTTATACAGACCAATTCTATGGCTATGACGAAAGCGGATGAAACTTTTTTGAAAACCTTGAATGAAGTGATTGTTGCCAATATGCAAAATCCGGACTTCTGTCTGGACGATATGGCGAGTTTGCTTAATATGAGCCGTTCCAGTTTGAACCGCAAAATAAAAGGAGTGTTGGACATGACCCCTAATGACTATATCCGTTTAGAGAGATTGAAAAAAGCTGCTCAATTATTAAGGGAAGGAGAATGTAAGGTAAATGAAGTATGTTATATGGTTGGCTTCAATACTCCTTCTTATTTTACTAAATGTTTTCAGAAGCAATTTGGTATTTTACCAAAAGATTTTGTGAAATGATTTTTTTCGGCGCATGAAATAGAATAATAGAACTAATCGCCCTCAGGAACTATTCTGAGGGCGATTTTTGAATGTATTATTCTATTAATTGGTTGAATAGTTCTAGCACATCCGGGGAGTTTGGAATACATTTGCATCACAAAAAGTTGAGAATATGATTCATGTAATACTGTGAAAAAAGAAATGCCTATGACATAACAAGAATGTGACCTTCAAATTCTATTTGTTGTATGTATATTTATGATACATACTTGTGATTAATTAAAAAGCGGAACTGAAATCTCCGCACAATTTTACAAATCTAATTCTATAAAAAATGATTAAAAAATTATTAGTCTTCTTTCTGACTATTTTTACGATGACTGCTTATGCGCAGAACGTAACAATGACCGGAACCGTAGTAGACACAGACAACCTGCCTTTAATTGGTGTGAATGTGGTTATTAAGGGTACTTCTACCGGTACTACTACTGATTTGGATGGTAAGTTTACTCTTACTGGAGAAAATGGACAAACATTGGTTTTCTCATATATAGGGATGACCCTCCAAGAGATTGTTTACAAGGGAAAACCTTTGCACGTGATAATGAAGGATGATTCCAAGGCTTTGGAAGAGGTGGTTATAATTGGTTATCAGACTGTGAAGAAATCTGATCTGACGGGTGCAGTAGCAGTAGTTGATACCAAAGAGATGAAAAAAAGCTCAGCTGGAACACTTGTCAGTCAGATGCAGGGGCTTGCTACAGGTGTAAACGTTCGTAGTAGTGGTAGAGCAGGTGAGGATGCTTCTATTCAAATTCGTGGTGTGGGTTCATTAAGTAATAATGCTCCGTTGTGGGTGGTCGATGGGATGATAACTGATCCGGGAGTTGACTTTAATCCGGCTGACGTTGAATCTATTCAGATCTTGAAAGATGCTTCCGCTGCCGCTATATATGGTTCTCGTGCTGCTAATGGGGTGATTATTGTTACTACTAAGAAAGGGGTGAGTGGTCCTATGAAGGTGAATGTGAGTGTGAAAGAAACATTGGAATGGAGTCCGAAGTTTGATTTGATGAATGCGGCAGAGTACATTAAATATAATGATATAGCTTATAAAGAAGCGATAAAAGATGGTATAGCCTCCATAACAACAACTCAGAAGCATTCCGAATATGATACCAATTGGCAGGATGAGGTATTGAAGACAGCTTTGGTACAGGATTATAATGTATCTTTATCCGGTGGTGGAGATTCGGGTAGTTATTTTGTTTCAGCTGGTTACTATAATAATGATGGTGTATCTTATGGAAATACGTTTGATCGTTATAGTTTCCGTGTTAACACACAGGGGAAAAAAGGTTGGTTTTCATTCGGTGAGAACTTGGCCTACTCATTAACTAATACAGATCCGAACCAGACAAATACTTATAATGACTTTTTACGTATGATGCCTACTATTCCGGTTTATGATGAGAATAATCCAGGTGGTTATGGATATGGAGATGCGGCTAAATATAATACTTTCGGTGTAAATCCCATTGCACGTGAAAATTTGGAAAAACGCCATATGAGACAAAATCGTCTGAATGGTTCATTGTGGTTGGAGTTCAAACCTTTCGAGTTTCTTTCTTATAAGTTCAATGGGGGCGTTGACTTGTATTTCTATGAAAATTCATGGTTTCGTGGTGAAGGTAATTGGCAACAAAATCAGGAACATCGTGATCCGGAGAGCCAGAAAGCACGTGATAATACTTATAATATGCTGATTGAGCACACGTTGAATTTTAACAAGGATTTTGGAAAACATCATGTCGATGCAGTATTAGGTACTACTTACCAACATCATGAGTGGGAGGGGTTATGGGCTTCCCGTCTTAATTTTCCTATGTTAGGTAATGGTGATTATCTGACAGTGTTAAATGCTGGACAAAGTAACCAACAGAATACTAATAGTATTAGTGAGAATGCCATGATCTCTTATTTGGGACGTGTTAATTATATTTATGATGACAAATATTATCTGACAGCTACTTTCCGTCGGGATGGTACTTCTCGTTTAGCTAAGGAAAATCGCTGGGGTAATTTTCCTTCTGTTTCTGCTGCCTGGAGAATTTCTAAGGAAAGTTTCTTTAAGGTACCTTGGATTGATGATTTGAAGATCAGGGGAAATTGGGGGCGTTTGGGTAATGCTTCTATCGGTGATTGGGATTATGTTGGTACTATTAATCAAAGCATTGTGACGGTATTTGGTGGAGCTATTGTACCTGGAGCCACTCAAGTAAAATTAGTGAATACCAATCTTGTTTGGGAAACCAAAGAAACCGTAAATATTGGTTTTGACGCTAGTTTTCTCAATTCACGTTTGACTTTCAGTGCCGAGTATTATCATTCAAAGACTAAGGATGTTTTGACGGAAATGCCTATTGCCATCTCTACCGGTAATCAAGAAGGGGCACCTAAAGCAAATGCGGCTAGTTTGCGCAATCGTGGATTTGAATTGAGCTTGGGGTGGAAAGATCAAGTTTCAGATTTCAAATATGGTGCATTGTTGAATATTACAACTTTGAGTAATAAAGTATTAAGTTTAGGATATGAAAAACCTTTTATTGATTCAGGTCAGGCAAGAACGAGATTGAATGGTCCGTTGGCAGAATTCTTTTTGTATAAAACCGATGGGATTTTTAAAACACAAGAACAAATAGATAATTATGTAACTCCTGATGGCGAACCTATTATGATTTCCGGGAAACGTCCGCAATTAGGTGATGTGAAATATATTGATACGGATAATAATGGACAGATTACGGCGGATGACCGTCAATTTTGCGGAAGTCCGTGGGCAAAGATGCAAATGTCATTGGTCTTGAATGCTGAATGGAAAGACTTTGATTTCAGTATGATGTGGAATGGGCAATTTGGTAATAAAATTTATAATGTATCCAAATGGCAAGGACGTTTGTTCTCGGACAATTCCAATTATCTTCGCTTCAAGAAGGGAGAAGAACCTTATCAGGTAAATCAGAATTCTGATACGCCACGTATAATTTATGGTGACCAACGTAATTCATGGGATGCGGATCGTTTCCTTGAAAACGGTTCTTATTTCAGACTGAAAAATATTTCTATCGGATACAATCTTAAAAAGGAATGGTTGAAGAATTTGGGTATTGACAAACTTCGTTTTTATGCTACCGGTAGTAATCTGCTCACTTTTACAGGCTATTCCGGGCTTGATCCTGATTTTATAAACACTAATATTTGGAATAGTGGAACGGATAGTTTTTCATATCCTAATACTCGTTCTGTTATGTTTGGCTTGGATTTGACCTTTTAACTTATAAATTAGTATACTGATATGAAGAAAATATATAGATTTTTATTTGCTGGTGTCTTGGCTTTGTGTGCTACCGGATGCAGCTCAAGTTTATTGGATATAGAAAATCCGAATGAAGTAACCAATACTACTTTTTGGAAATCGGCGGATGATGCAAAAGCTGGAGTAAATGCTTGTTACAGTTTCTTATATAAAGAAGGGACTTGGATGCGTTGGTTGTCTTTTCGTTACGATCTGTCATCAGATGAAGGATGGAGTTCGTCTCCTTGGATAGAATTAGGTGACTGGACGCGTTTTCTTTATAATAATTATGATTTCTATGAGGGTAATAAGGTACATTGGGAGCATTTTTATGTAGGGATCTTTCGTTGTAATCAGGTTTTGGCTAATGTGCCTGCGATTGAAATGGATGAGGTTCAAAAGAACCAACTTTTAGCACAGGCTTCCTTTTTGCGTGCTCTGTGGTATTTTCAGATAAATCTTTTGTGGGAGAAAGGGACATTAGTTCTTGAACCTCAAAATGCTGATTACATACCTAAGGACGCTTCAGAACAGGAAATTTGGGATCAGATAGAAAAAGACCTTACGTTTGCAATGGAGAATTTGCCGGAGGCATGGGATGCGGCAGATTTAGGCAGAGCGACAAAAGGTGCTGCTAAAGCTTTGTTGGGCAAGGCTTATATGCAACAACATAAATATGATAGGGCCAAAGAACAGTTGCAATGGCTGATTGATAGGGAAGGCTCTTTGTATGGTTTGCTTGATAACCGTGAAGACAATTTTACCGATTTGAATGAAAATAATCAGGAGGGAATATTTGAAATTCAGTTTGATGATCAAAATAAGGGGGGCACAGGCAATGATGCCAGTATGGCCTTTGGTTTCCAGCGTACTCAGTTTTATGCACCCGGTGGCACTCATGGTACGGGTTGGGGCGATGGTAAAGCGCGTCGTTGGCTAGTAGATGAGTTCTTGAAAGAGAGAAGGGTTGATGGCAGAAATGACTTGCGTTTATACAATAGTATTCTTTATAAACATTTTGGAGATGATTTTCCTGATCAGTCAAAAAAATACTATGCCAATGAAGATGCGTCACAATGGTTTGATGAGTGGGGACAGGATACAGAGGATTGTTATATTCGCAAATACAATACTTCTTACTATCGTGAACGTGAAGACTATTTCGCACGTAATAATTATCGTATTATGCGGTATGCTGATGTTTTATTGAGTTATGCGGAGTGTTTGGTTGAAACTGGAACTTCGGCTTCTGATGCGGCTGTTTATGTTGATAAGGTAAGAGAACGTGCAGGGTTATCCAAACTGAAAGATAGTCGGTGGAAGGATTGTTTAAGTTCAAAGGAGGTCTTTATCAAACGTCTTCAGATGGAACGTGCTTTGGAACTTTGTTTCGAAGGCTGGCGTTGGGCGGATTTGAAGCGCTGGGGATTGCTTGATTCACAGGCTGGTATTGACGAGCTGAAAGCTCGTGACAAGGACTTCAACAATTTTGTGATTGGCAAACACAAACGTATGCCTATCCCTACATCGGAAGTTGAAATCAGTAAGATTGATGATGTTCCTCAACTAACTCAGAATCCTAATTATTAATAAAAAAGAAAGACTGTGTCGGAGTGTTTTTTCTTTTTATAATACTTCCGGCATAGTCTTTATTTAACTAGTATCATTTATGCTTGTCTGCAAAAAAATACTGATCTTCTGTGCTTTTGCTTGTTGCGGTACTTTATTCGCGCAAAACATACAGAATCCGGTGCTTCCCGGAGTAGCGGATGCCGGTGTGATGAAATATAATGGTAAGTATTATATAGGTGGAGTATTTACCAATGGGGATTTTTATGTTTCCGACGACTTGGTTCATTGGGGTAAACCTGTTCATGTCGTGACTATGGATAATGGCTGGAGTAAAGGAAGTGGTGCCGGTAATGAGCAGATTCACGCCAATGATATGTTTTGTTTGAATGGTGATTTTCACTTATATTGGTCTGTCAATTATTGGGGTAAGGATAAGCATGCTGTTCACATTGTACATGCTCAAAGTAAAAATGTGTTGGGGCCCTATATAGAGCCTGATAAAAAAACTTGGATGGATAATCGCATTGATCCTAAGGTTTTTAAAGATGATGACGGACAATTATATATGTATATGGTGCGTTTTACTGATGGAAATACTATTTGGGGACGTAAAATGAAGAATCCGGCGGAATTTGCCGGAGAACCAGTGTGCTTGTTTGCATCATTGCCGGATACATGGGAGACCATGGATAACAGAGTGGCAGAGGGACCTTGGGTGATGAAATACAGAGACCGATACTATTTGATGTATAATGCCAATCATACCTCTACTGAGTGGGGGAATTATCAATTGGGGGTTGCGGAGGCAGACTCACCTTTAAGTTTTCAAAATGGGAATAAATATAGCTATCCGGTAGTAAATTCTAATCAAATTCTACTGGAAGAGAATTATGTGGATCTTTTACGATATGGCATCACTTATGAGCCATTGTTTGATTATACAGAAAATAATCCTGGAGTCGGTTGGATGCTTCCGGTATATCAGGCTTCCGATTGGAAGAAAGGAGAATGTGGATTCTCATCTAAAGAGATAAAAGGATCTACCACTCGTCATTTAGGTACTTGGTGGACATCTCCTTCATTGTGGTTACGTAAATCTTTTTTTGTTGGCAAACAGGTGGGAAATTTAGCACTCAGGGTTGCTCATGACGGAGATACAAAAATATATTTGAATGGAACATTGATTTACGAAAAACAGGGACGGGATTATTGTATGGTAAACCTTGATGAAAAGCAACGAGAGCTTCTGAAAAAAGGAGAGAACTTGCTTGCTGTAGAAACAAATAAAGGGCGTGCCCAATTTTTTGATGTTTCTTTGTTTGATATGAGGAGTGAAACAGCGGATGATATTTTGATGACCCCGGGACAACCTAATATTTTAAGGGGGCCCAATGGATTTGAATGGTGGCTTATATATATGGCTAATAAAAATAATGAGCGTAGGGGGCAGTATATTAACCGTGTTCATTTCTTTAATAAAACATTATTTGTTGAAGGAATAACCGGTCCTTGTACAGATGGCTATCATCCGGAACCTTCTTTGCCCACTTTTTCAATGAAAGGGGAAACACCTTCTTTTGGAGTGCTGCAACAAGTGAAACCTTCTACAACTTATATGTTTGAAACAGCAGTCAAAACAGATGGAGATGCTGGTATCATTGCGTGGTGGAAAGATGTGGATAATAATGCTTATATCGGTTTCGATACAAAGAACCACAATTGGTATTTGCGTACCATTATTAATGGTAAAGAAAAGGAGGAATATTTCACTTTGCCTAAAGATTTTCGTTGGGGTGTTTATCATCATTTACGTATTGAACGTAATCAGGATTGTTTAAAAGTATGGTTGGATGAAATACCATCTCCTCAAAAACATCTGTTTACAAAGATTATTCCTGTGACGGAACCCGGTGTTCCCGGAGTATTTGATCGGACTAAAAAAGCTTTGTTCGAAGGGGTGACTTATACTATCGGATTTGATGATGACCGGATACAGTTAAAAGAACATTCAGAAATATTGAAAGGTGATTTTCTTGATCATTATGAATTTAGTTTTCAACTTTCAGGTTTGTCCGATTGTAAGATGTCAGGAAGCTATCCGGTTTATGTGGATAAAGATAACTATGTAAAAGCTCAATTTAATGGTATCACGCGTATGCTGGAAGTGGTAGTTGTAAAACAAGGACAACAGATACTTGATAAAAAATATCCGTTGGAACATTTACAAATGGTTTATCCTGATGTGAAGTATACTGATTTTGTCGAAAAATGTTATCGTTTTATATCGCCTTCATGGATAAATGCCCTTTACCTGAACCGTCATGAAGTAGGGAATAAGGCGGAGTTTGTAGACGATATGTTTAGTAAATTTACAATAGAATATTTGAATGAGGGAGAATGGTATCCATTGAATAACAGCGGGGCGACGGTGGCAGAGCATCCGGCTTATAATCGTTTGTCTTTTACTCCGATAAAAACGGAAGGTATTCGTTTTATTAATAAAGACGCTCAGGATTTGGAACGGCATATTTATAAGTTGGGAATTCAAGAACAATTAAAGGAATCTTATAATTTCCGTGCGGTGAGAAGGGGAAATAAGCTCTATCTTTTTGTTGACGGAAGAGAATTAGGGAGATTGGATATTCATTATCCTGCTTCTTGTGTAGGATTTTGTTCTGGAAATTATTCTCCGGTATATAAAGGAATATTGTATTATCATATAGGAAACTGACTAGTATTATGAAAAAAAAATTGATTTTTATTTGGTTATTGATGTTGGGGACATTGACTTCTTGTCAGTCATGTTCCTCAGAATATAAGAATGTGAATGAAATAATTGTGGAAGAGCTGGAAATACCTGTTCCACTGGGTGACCCGTTTATATTGTTGCACAATGGGACTTATTATGCTTATGGTACTCACTCGGATGAAGGAATAGAGGTTTATATCTCGGATAATTTAAAAACGTGGAAATATAAAGGGCTGGCTTTGAATAAGAAGGATTCATGGGCAGACCGTTGGTTTTGGGCACCGGAAGTATATGAAGTGAATGGTAAATTTTATATGTATTATTCGGCAGATGAGCATATTTGTGTAGCAGTGGCAGATTCCCCTGTAGGACCATTTATACAAAATAAGCAAGAACCTATGATTGTTGAGGAGAAATGTATTGATAATTCTTTTTTCATGGATGATGACGGTACTCCTTATTTGTCATTTGTCCGTTTTAATGATGGGAATAATGTATGGATAGCCGAGTTGGAAAAAGATTTGATAACCCTTAAGAAAGAAACGATGCGCCCTTGTATTCATGTTTCACAGGCTTGGGAGGAAGTGTGGCCTCGAGTCAATGAAGGTTCTTATATTCTCAAACACAATGGAATTTATTATATGACTTATTCTGCGAATAGTTATGAAAGTCCATTCTATGGTGTAGGTTGTGCTACAGCTACCGATATAATGGGGGAATGGGCTAAATACGACGAAAATCCATTATTGCAAAATCCTGGTGGGTTGGTAGGTGTAGGGCATAGCGCCATGTTCACTGATAAAGAGGGAAAACTTCGTATTGTATTCCATGCCCACAAAGATAAAAGTAATATTCATCCGCGTGCTATGTATATTGGTACGGTAAATTTTGAGAATGTGAATGGAACAGACCGTATGAGAATCAGTAAAGAATATATAACTCCTAAATTACTGCAATGAGAAAAAATTTGATCCTGTCTATCTGCTTTTGTTTGGTGTCTTGCTCATCATCGTCTGCGCAAGAAGAAATACCTGATGGTGATAAAACCAGCTATTACCGGAATCCGGTGATAGATTATAGTCTGCCCGATCCTACTATTATAGAAGGTGGTGATGGTTATTATTATTTGTATGCAACCGAAGATATTCGTAATTTGCCGATCCATCGTTCCAAGGATTTGATTAATTGGGAATGGGTAGGTACAGCATTCACGGATCGAACGCGTCCTGATTTTGAACCGGGTGGAGGCTTATGGGCTCCGGATATCAATAAGATAGGTGATACGTATGTACTTTATTATTCTATGTCTAAATGGGGAGGTGAGTGGACCTGTGGTATCGGTTGCGCTACGGCAGACAAACTTTCGGGGCCATTTAAAGACCATGGTCTGATGTTTCGGAGTAACGAGATTAATGTACAGAATTCTATTGACCCTTTCTATATAGAAGATGTCGGAAAGAAATTTTTATTTTGGGGCAGCTTTCGGGGCATTTATGGCATTGAATTAAGTGAGGACGGTCTTTCAGTAAAACAAGGGGAGAAGCCTCGGCAGGTGGCTGGTACAGCTTATGAAGGAACTTATATTCATAAAAAAGAAGGTTTTTACTATTTTTTTGCTTCCATAGGGACTTGCTGTGAAGGATTGAATAGCACTTACACTACTGTAGTTGCTCGTTCAGAAAATTTGTTTGGACCTTATGTTGATAAGAACGGGAGGACAATGATGGATAACCAACATGAAGTGTTGATTCATAAGAATAGTTCGTTTGTGGGAACAGGACACAATTCGGAGATTGTGACTGATAAAGTGGGTAATGATTGGGTATTTTATCATGCAGTGGCCACAAAGCATCCTGAAGGGCGTGTTTTGATGATGGATAAAATAAGTTGGAAAGACGGATGGCCTGTGGTAGCTACGGATTCTCCCTCATTGAAATCGGAAAAACCTGTATTGTAATTAATAAATACATAAAAATATGAATTGGAAAAACTTTGTATGTAGTGTGGTGTGTCTGGCAGGAATGACTTGTGCGGAAGCTGTGAACTATACACCGGAAAATGTTTCGGCTTCCATTGCTTTGAAAGTGCCTGGTAATGATGCGAAGCGGTATCCGCTGACTTTGCAGCAATTGGATAATAGTAATTTTGAATATCAGTGGGTGGCGGCCGATAAATTACCTGTGGTGATTTATCAGAATGTTGAAGAAAAAGACGGCAACCAGCGTATTGTCATTTTTATGACTGCATTGGATGATGTTTATTTCAATTTTGGTGAGCAGGTAATGACTGGTTGTCATCATGATGATTGTTTGTTTTATATGCCTGGATTTTGGTATCGTCGTAACTTGCGTTCTCCTCAAGAAGCGCCGTCTTTTCATACCTCGGATAGCTGGTTGGTTCGTGAAGACCGTTTAAGTACTCCCTTGACTGCTATTTTTGATGAAAAGAATAGGAAAACATATTCTGTTATCCGGCTGGATAATATGGCTTCGGATGCTTTGACTACCCATAAGGAAGGGGAAGTGATATTGTCTGGTAAAACCTCTATAGGTTATACAGGATTTGAAAACCTCTCGGGTATCGCTTCTTTGTCTTTTGGGTTTCCTTACAAGGAAGCTCCTAAAACTTATATTCGTAAATTGACATTGGCTCCTTCGGTTGAGGCCTATCAATTATTACGTAAAGGTGAGAGTCTTTCTCTGACTTGGGAATTACATGAGTCGGAAATTGCTGATTTTTCAGAATGTGTGCAGCATATTTGGGAATATTCTTATGATACAAACTGTCCTCAAATTGTAAATACACCTTATTCTCCTGAGAAAATGAAGGAAGTGATGAGTAATTTCTTCGTGGAAAGCTTTGTCGGAAATACTCCTACTCATTATTATTCGGGGGTGGAATTGCGTACGGCTACTTGTGACCAAACGGATGTTGCCGAAGTGGGTTTTGTGGGACGTACTTTGTTGAATGCTTTTAATGCATTGGAATATGGAGAACAGCAGCGTCGTACGGATTTGGTGACGAATGCTTATAAAATTTTTGATTCTTATTTGCAGAATGGATTTTCGGAAACGGGTTTCTTTAATGAAGTAGTACATTATAGGCGTAATTTTGTAGGGTCTGTTCATAGTATCCGCCGTCAGTCTGAAGGGGTATATGCCCTGCTTCATTTTTTGAATTACGAAAGACTGCAAGGTCGTAAACATCCTGAGTGGGAAAAGCGTATAAAAAGTATGTTGGATATGTTTCTGCGTTTACAAAATAAGGACGGTAGTTTTCCTCGTAAGTTTAAAGATGACTTTTCTATTGTAGACAAGAGTGGGGGAAGTACCCCTTCGGCAACTTTGCCATTGGTTATGGGATATAAATATTTTAAGGATAAACGGTATTTGGCAAGTGCAAAACATACGGTGGAGTATTTGGAAAAGGAATTGATTTCGAAGTCCGATTATTTTTCTTCTACTTTGGATGCTAATTGCGAGGATAAAGAGGCATCTTTGTATGCGTCAACTGCCGCTTACTATCTGGCTTTAGCTACAAAAGGAGCTGAACGAGCCCATTATGCTGGGTTGGCGAGGAAGGCAGCTTATTTTGCATTGTCATGGTACTATACATGGGATGTCCCTTTTGCCCCCGGTCAGATGTTGGGTGATTTAGGGTTGAAAACTAGAGGCTGGGGAAATGTTTCTGTAGAAAATAACCATATTGATGTCTTTATCTTTGATTTCGCTGACGTATTGAACTGGTTGGCAAAAGAATATAATGAAAAGCGTTTTTCGGATTTTTCTCAGGTAATCAGTACATCAATGCGTCAGTTGTTACCCTATGAAGGGCATCGATGTGGTATTGCCAAAACAGGATATTATCCGGAGGTTGTCCAGCATACTAACTGGGACTACGGTAAGAATGGTAAAGGCTATTATAATGATATTTTTGCTCCGGGATGGACAGTGGCTTCATTGTGGGAATTATTTTCTCCGGGACGTGCCGAGAAGTTCTTGAAAAAATAGTTTGAAAATTGATAATTTATTATGATGTTAAGTGATTAGCATTTCATTTAAAACTTGATTTTCTTTTCTTTTGTAGGGAAAGGTATGTCCTTTTTCAGAAAATCAGCTTTCTCTTTAAGGAAGGATACCTGAAGTATATTAAAAAGCCGGGGATTGTCTTTACAGATGTTCCCGGCATAATTTTTTACCGTCACTGGCATTATTGTTCTGACTTTACATCTCTTATTGAGTAAAACAAGTAAAAGAAAGAATTTCTCTATGTTAAGATAACAGTTTACTTTAAATTCTTAACTTTGTTCCCCTTGAAAAATGATTGTTACAAGATAATTTAACAGCTAAAATGCAACAATATAAAAGACCGGAAGCTATAAAACGTATGAATGAGTTGGCGGGTAGCCGGAAGCCTTTCCTTTTTATTATAGATTATAAACAGCAGTGTTCTTTGATAGAGGAAATAAGCCGGATTGATTCTACCCGTTGCCGTTATAACTTTAATGGAGTGAAAAATGTGGATACTGTAACAGAAAGTTACAGTGGGCGGATAGGCTGGAACTTTGTTCCAATGTCTTTGGCAGACTACCGGCAGGCTTTTGAAATCGTAAAACGGAATATTCTGGCAGGTAACAGCTATCTCGCTAATTTGACTTGCAAAGTTCCTGTCAGTACTAATCTTACTTTGGAGGATGTGTTCCGGTACTCCAAAGCGCTTTATAGACTTTGGTTGAAAGATAAATTGGTCTGTTTCTCACCCGAAATTTTTGTTCGTATAGAAGATGGCGAGATAAAATCTTTCCCCATGAAAGGAACGATTGACGCTACCTTACCTGATGCGGAAAAACTGTTGATGGATGATCCTAAAGAAACTGCCGAACATGCTACTATTGTAGATCTGATTCGTAATGATTTGAGTATGGTGGCGGAACAGGTGAGAGTTGTCCGGTATCGTTATTGTGACCGGCTTGAAACCAATAAGGGGCCTATCTTTCAGACAAGCTCCGAAATATGTGGTGTCTTGCCCGATGATTACCCGTCGCATATAGGAGATATTATATTTCGTTTGTTACCGGCCGGTTCCATAACTGGAGCGCCCAAATCCAAGACGATAGATATTATTGAAGAAGCGGAGAGTTATGAGCGTGGATTTTATACGGGTATAATGGGCTATTGTGACGGCAGGACTTTAGACAGTGCGGTGATGATCCGTTTTTTAGAACAGGAAGGAGAGAATCTTTATTATAAGGCGGGGGGAGGAATCACTTCAAAGAGTGATTTACAAAGTGAATATAATGAAATGATACAGAAGATTTATGTACCCATTTATTGAAACTATACGGATAGAACAAGGAAAAGCGTGTAATTTGTCTTATCATAATGAAAGACTGAACAATACCCTTCATCATTTCTGGCCAGACTGTGCCGGCATAGAATTAGGTGAATACCTGAAATTGACACCGGAGATGAGCGGAATGAAATGTAGGGTGATTTATGATGGCGGTGGAATAAAAGAAATTAGTTATGAAGCCTATCAGATGCGTCCGGTACATTCTTTGCAGTTGGTTTATTCGGATGATATAGATTATACTTATAAAAGTACAGACAGGGAAGCTTTAAACCGGCTTTTTGCCTGCCGTGGAGAACGGGATGATATTTTAATTGTCAGACGCGGACTGCTGACTGATACTTCCATAGCTAATATTGCCTTGTTTGATGGTAAGGATTGGTTTACACCTAAATTACCTTTGTTGAGAGGAACTTGCCGTACAGCATTGATTGACAGCGGAATTATAAAAGAAAAAAATATCCGGCCGGAAGAACTATCTTCTTATTCTTTTGTTAGGTTATTTAACGCTATGATTAAATGGGGAGCGTTGGAACTTTCTACCGGAACCATTTATGAATAATAAGAAAGAAGGTGGAATTTTGAAGATTTTTGTTTGTTTCCTTAAATAATTTGCTATATTTGCAAAAAAAATATAAATACAGGTAGGGTATGAGATTGCGGACAGTTGCCAAGTTGGGTATGGTGCTATCAGTGGTATTGTTTTGTACGGCTGTGGGCTTTTACGGCTTTGCTAAATTAAGCCTGACGGATAAGAGTCGTGAGATCAATCTCTTCTCACTTGTACCGGCTGATTGCATCGGTGTGTTGGAGAGTGATAATATTAATTATTTTCTGAATGAATTTCCTCAACTGAATTATTCTGAAGAATTGGGTAATTTCCAGTTTCCCGGTTTATTTAATTATGTGTTGGGAGGTTTGAACGAATATACCACTAATACTGCTCATGGTCTGAGCAGTAAGATGAGCCGGGTGGTGGTCAGTTTCCATTCTCCGGGTACTCCGCGTGACCAGGTGGTATATTTCCGTATGGGGGCTGATGATAAGGAAACATTGGGAGATATGTTGTTAGAGAGAACTCCGGGAAGTTTTTCACCTAAAAAAGAAAAATACAGAGGAAAAAATATAGCAGTCTATCCGTTGGGCAATAATGATTTTCTAGCTGTCTATAGTGAGGCGGGGTTCTATGTGGTGAGTTATCAGAAAAGTTTGATAGAGAAAGTGATTGATGCGCGTGAGGATGAGGAGAAAGCATTGAGCAATGATCCCGTGTTTGCCAAAGCGATGCAGAAAAAGAAAACGCATAATTTCCTGACTTTATACGGACGTACACCGTCTATGCCTTTCCTGCAGGATAATAGTAGCTGTTGGAGTGAGTTTGATTTTCACATGAACAGCGATGTGGTGTATCTCACTGGAGATACTTTTATGCCTGATTCATGCGGTTGTGTGAACCAGATGGCCGAAAAATTGAAAAATATTCCAGATATAAGGGAAGATAGTTTGATTATTTCTGCTGATAAAGATTCCATGGCAGATTATATGGAAGAGGCATACGAAAGAAATAGCAGGACATTGTTCAATGAATGTGTAGCTAATCTTTCACGTGACGCAGCCTTTATGCTTGTGGCGGACATGAACAAGATTTCCCGCAACCCGGAACGTTTCGAGCCTTATTTGCCGGCATTTCTGTTGGAAAATGCTCCTTTATTCCATTCGTTTATTCTTTCAACCCAATTGTCAGTTGTAAACGATCGGCTTTCCCATATCATGGTGCTGACATATAAAGATTAGCGCAACTTATGTTGGTGGAAGTGAGGGGCCACTTTGTTTCTAAAATAAAATAACGAGATAACAGTGAGTGCAGCTCCGAATAGATAAGCCATCTTGAAGGTGGCTATTTCTGCTATATATCCGCCCAATAACATGCCGGCGCCTATACCTACATCCCACGAAGTCAAGTAGGTGCTGGTTGCCGTACCACGCTGGTTGTTGGGGGCCAAGTTCACAAACAGCGTGTTATAGGCAGGAAACATGGTTCCGAACCCAATACCTAGTAAAAGAGCTATGGTGAACAGAAAATAAGTGGTCCATTGCAGACTCCATGTTGTCAGCCATCCGCATGAACTCAAACCGAAGAAACAGAAGCAGACCAGATACAGGCCGGCTTCAATAACTTGAGTAACCATTCCCCGGTCTACCAGGCGTCCGGAGAAAAGACGGGAAACTGCCATTCCCAATGCCATAAAGGTGAAAAAGAAACCGGTAGATGCCTGGATACCTATTTGTTTGGCATACATTGCAACGTAATTGGTGGTCATGCCATAAGGGATGGATAGTAATAACAAACTGAAACCTGCCGGTATTCCTTTAAGCAAAATGAAACGGTCCAATGATATAGGTTCTCGTTTTACAGGAGGTTTGTAGGTGGTCTTTACCAATGAGGCGCAGAGAAATCCTATCAGGCAGGAACCTAATGAGCAACAGAAGATAAGCGTATAGTCTGCTCCTGCATCATGCAGGAAGAGTCCGGTCATCGGTCCGATGGACATGGCTATATTGTTTGCCAGCCCATAATATCCTAATCCTTCCCCACGGCGTGAAGAAGGCATGATATCAATGACAATGGTATTTCCGCTGACTGTCACCATGCCGAACGATACTCCGTGTATAATGCGGAATAAAATAAATAAGGTGAGTGTTCCTGCAATGAGATATCCTCCGAAGATGGCGGTAAAAGTGAAATAAGCCAACAGATAAAGCGGTTTGCGGGCAAAGGTATCTAACAGATAGCCGGAGAAAGGCCGTATGCACAGGGCGGCAATGGTGTAACAAGAAAGTACGGCCCCTATAGTTGTTTTGTTAGCGTCGAAAACTTCCGCCAAGTAGAAAGGTAATACAGGCATTAATAACCAGAATCCAAAGAATAATAGAAAATTGGCTGCCAGTATTTCTATATAATTTTTGGTAATCAGCTTGTCCTTCATGAGCAATAATGTGCTAATATGTCAATGTATCAATATGCTAATGTGGCAATATGTTAATATGCCAATTGACCGCGTTCTATTCCGCATGGCAATTGGCATATCAGCACATGGTCACATTGACACATTATTAATTGGCTGCTTCGAATTCTTTCAAGAAGCGAGTATCGTTTTCAGAGAATAATCGTAAATCGTTTACACGATATTTCAAGTTGGTGATGCGTTCAATACCCATACCTAGCGCATAGCCTGAGTAAACTTTGCTGTCAATGCCGTTGGCTTCCAATACATTCGGATCCACCATACCACATCCCAGAATTTCCACCCAGCCTGTGCCTTTACAGAACGGACAACCTTTTCCGCCGCAAATATTGCAACTGATATCCATTTCGGCACTTGGTTCGGTGAACGGGAAATAGGACGGACGCAAACGGATTTGAGTATCTTCGCCGAACATTTCTTTGGCAAACAATAGCAATACCTGCTTTAAATCAGTGAATGATACATTCTTGTCAATGTAGAGTGCTTCCACTTGATGGAAGAATGCATGGGCACGATAACTGATCGCTTCATTGCGGTATACACGTCCCGGACAGATGATGCGGATAGGAGGTTGCGAATGTTCCATAGCTCTTGCCTGTACGGAAGAAGTGTGAGTGCGAAGCACGATGTTCTTTTTCACATCTTCCTGATTGGCTTCGATGAAGAAAGTATCTTGCATATCACGTGCAGGATGGTCTTCGGCAAAATTCATGGCAGTGAATACGTGCAAGTCGTCTTCTATTTCGGGACCGTCGGCAATGCTGAAGCCCAGTCGATGGAATATATCAATAATTTCATTTTTTACAATGCTCAGCGGGTGGCGTGTTCCCAGTTCGATGGGATAAGCCGTACGCGTAAGATCCATTTCGGCGGCACCGTTATCTTGGGTTTCAAAAACTTCTTTCAATGTAGCGATACGTTCCTGAGCCTTGTTTTTCAGCTCGTTCAGTTTCATGCCCACCTCTTTTTTCTGCTCGGCAGGTACGTTGCGGAAGTCTGCCATCAACTCATTAATCGCTCCTTTTTTGCTAAGATATTTAATGCGCAAGGCTTCCAATTCTTCCGCATTGGCTGCTTGCAAGCCTTCAATTTCCTGAAGTAATTGTTCTATTTTAGCTAACATAGTTTCTTCTTTATTTTTTAATGACCGCAAAGTTAGCGAATTAAACCCATATATTTTGCTGAAAACTAAAAAAAACGATATTTTTGCATCGATTTTTTCTAAATATAGAAAATGAGAAAACTAATAATCGGAGTTTGTCTGCTTATGCTGATAAGCTCCTGTGGAGGTGGAAAAAAGAAAATGGACCCCTTCGAGACGCTTACTGAGGAGATTGATTCGCTGACTGCACCCCCGGACACAACAGAAGCGATGGCTGCGGTAGAGGAAGAACCAATGGTTCCCGCTACGGCCGACGAAAGTTTTGCCGACTTTTTCTACAATTTTGCCAGTGATGAAAAGTTACAATTGTCACGCATCGTGTTCCCTTTGCCGTATTATACAATGGAAAAGAAAGAGCACATTGAAAAGGACCAATGGAAACACGATCCTTTATTCAGCCGGCAAGATGCCTATACAGTTCTGTTCGATAAGGCGGAAGATATGGAAATGGAGAAAGATACGGGGCTTACCAGTGTCAAGATAGAATGGATTTACTTGAAGAAGGGAAAAATCAAGCGGTACTATTTTGAGCGTCTGAAGGGGCTGTGGAAACTGGAAGCCATAGATTTCGCGGATATGCCGAGAGAGGATACCGGTAAGGAGGACTTCTTTGAGTTTTATGAACGTTTTGCCAATGATTCGGTTTTCCAGTTGTCACGTTTGCACGAACCGTTGAAGTTTGTGACTGCTGATCCCGAAGACGAGTTTCAGATACTGGAAACGACTTTGGAGGCCGGACAATGGTTCGCATTCCAGCCTGTGTTGCCTCGTGAGAATTTGACAAATGTGAACTATGGCCAGAACGAGAATGTGCATTCCAATACGAAAGTGATTGAAATGAAAGGTTTTGGCAATGGATTTAATAATACGCTCTATTTTGAACGGCGGCACGGTCTATGGAAACTGATGCAGTTTGAGGATCTGAGCGATTGATTTGATTGTAAATGAAGGAAATAAAAGACTATTCTCTGTTGCCTCATAATACATTTGGTATGGATGTGAAGGCATCTTTGTTTGTGGAATATGAATCGGTGACAGAGCTGCAATCCATCTTGTCGGATAAAAACCTGATGGCCGGTAACTGGTTGCATATCGGCGGAGGAAGCAATTTGCTTTTTAAAGGTGATTATGCAGGGACTGTCCTGCATTCGGCTATCCGGGGGTATGAGGTGGTTACTGAAAACGAACAGGAAATAGAGGTAAGGGCAGGAGCCGGTGAGGTGTGGGATGATTTTGTGGCATATACCGTGAAGAACAGTTGGTATGGTGCTGAAAATCTGTCATTGATTCCCGGTGAAGTGGGTGCTTCTGCCGTTCAGAATATCGGTGCGTATGGTGTTGAGGCAAAAGATTTGATTGTAAGTGTGGAAACCGTCGAGGTGGAAACCGGCAGGAAACGGATTTTTACCAAAGAGGAATGCCGTTATGCTTATCGTGAAAGCATTTTCAAGAAAGATTTGAAAGGTAAATATATAGTGACTTACGTCACTTATCGTTTAAGTAAGCAGCCGGTTTTTAATCTGGAGTATGGAAATGTGCGTGGCGAATTGGAAAAGCGAGGAGGTGAGGTGGCATTGGAGAATGTAAGGAAGGTGATTATTGCCGTGCGTGAAGCCAAGTTGCCCGATCCCCGGGTGCAGGGAAATGCCGGAAGTTTCTTTATGAATCCGATTGTTCCACGCAGGCAGTTTGAAATAGTACAGCAACAGTATCCTGATATGCCACATTATGAAGTGGATGGCAATCGGGTGAAGATTCCTGCTGCATGGATGATAGACCGTTGCGGCTGGAAAGGCAAACAAATAGGGCGCGCGGGTGTTCATTCTAAACAGGCGTTGGTCTTGGTGAACTGTGGAGGCGCTACGGGAGATGAAGTGATTGCTCTTGCCAGACGGATACAGGAGTCTGTGCTTCAAAAGTTCGGGGTAGCTATCTCTCCCGAAGTGAATTTTATATAAAGTATAATATGAAGATTACAATACTAGGCAGCGGAACGTCTACGGGAGTACCCGAAATAGGGTGCAAATGTCTGGTATGTACCAGCAGCGATCCCCGGGACAACCGTTTGCGTTGTTCGGGACTGATAGAAACGGAAGGGCTCCGGATTCTGATAGATTGTGGTCCCGATTTCCGTGAACAGATGATACGGTTGAACGATTTCAAACCGTTGGACGGTGTTTTGATTACTCACGAACACTATGACCATGTAGGAGGCGTGGATGATTTGCGTCCTTTCTGTCGTTTTCGTGATGTGCCGGTTTATGCCGAACAATATACAGCAGAGCGTTTACGCCAGCGTATTCCTTATTGTTTTGCCGAACATCTTTATCCGGGAGTTCCCCGTATTACATTAGAGGAAATTGTTCCCGGTTCTCCTTTTATTATCGGCAATCCCGAAGGAAACAAAGTAGAAGTGACACCTCTTCGGGTAATGCACGGCAAATTGCCCATTTTGGGATACCGTATCGGCAAGATGGCATGGATTACCGATATGCTGACGATGCCCGGGGCTGAATATGATTTGTTGCAAGGACTGGATGTGTTGGTAATGAATGCATTGCGTCCCCAGCCTCATAATACCCACCAGAATTTGAAGGAGGCTTTGGACAATGCACAAAGAATAGGAGCCGGGGAAACTTATTTTATTCACATGAGTCATCATATGGGATTACATGCTGATGCTGAACGGTTATTGCCGCCGCATGTGCATTTTGCATACGATGGAATGAGAATTAGTTTATAAAGCCGGCTTCAACGAATACCGGCACAATCCGTTCAATCCGCATTCCGAACATTTCGGTGTCCGTGCCATACAAACATATCTTCCGTGTAAAATAAGCCAATGATGTGCGGTGGGCACAATCTCCTTCGGAATATACTTCATCAGATATTTCTCGGTAGCCAGCGGTGTGGTGCAGGTTTGAGGAACCAGTCCGATGCGGTGGCTCACGCGGAACACATGTGTATCTACTGCCATGGCCGCTTTGTTGAATACTACACTTTGAATGACATTAGCCGTCTTGCGTCCCACTCCCGGCAGTTTAATCAGTTCTTCCAATGTTCCCGGTACTTCGCTATGAAAATCCTTCACCAGCATTTGCGCCATGCCTACTAGATGTTTTGCCTTGTTGTTGGGATAACTTACACTCCGTATGTATTCATAAATCACTTCCGGCGTCGAAGCGGCCAGTGCCTCAGGAGTCGGGAAATCCCGGTAAAGAGGAGGGGTGATCATATTTACCCGTTTGTCCGTGCATTGTGCACTCAGGATAACGGCTATCAACAACTCGAATGGGTTATTGTAATGAAGTTCAGTTTCGGCAACAGGTATCGTTTTTTGAAAATAAGCGATCACCTTGTTATAAAGTTCTTGTTTTTTCATATTACCTTCTTTTTTCGGTTGCAAATATAATTGATAAATCAATAAGGTAGAATTATTCGGGCAATTCATTTGTTTAGTTGAGTAAACTTCTTATATTTGCATAAATATATTAGATTTATGCAGCTTAACGTAAAGAATGAAACTTCTACATTGAAAGCTGTGGTGCTTGGACAACCCGGTTCCATAGGGAAGGTCCCCACGCTGGAAGAAACTTATGACGCCAAGTCATACGAGTCCGTATTGCATAACATATATCCCCATGAAGAAGATATTTTCAAAGAGATGAGATGCTTTGAAAGCGTATTGTTGAAATATGGGGTACAGGTCTATCGCCCGTGGACACTGGAGAATTGTAATCAGGTGTTTGCCCGTGATGTGGGGTTTGTGATTGACGACAAGATTATTGTTTCCAACATCATCCCCAACAGGGAAGATGAGAAGGAAGCTTACGAAGTGGTCTATAATCAGATAGCTTATAACAAAATTTTCAACCTTCCCGAAAAGGCGCACGTAGAGGGAGGTGATGTGGTGCTTTACAATAATATTGTGTTTGTAGGCCTTTATACCCAGCCCGATTATCCGCAGATGAAGACGGCACGTACCAACCGATATGCTTTTTCCTTTCTGAAAGAAATCTGTCCGGGGAAGATATTCATCCCCTTGGAGCTGAAAAAACATAATACAGATCCACGTGCGGGGATTCTGCATCTGGATTGTACCTTTATGCCGGTAGGGAAAGGGCATGCGATTATTTATAAGGACGGATTTATGTATCCTCAGGATTATCATACTCTGCTCGATTTGTTCGGCAGGGAGAATGTATTTGAAATAACGCGGGAAGAGATGTACTATATGAATACGAATGTCTTTTCCATCTCTCCTGAGGTGGTGGTTTCTGAAAAGAACTTTATCCGCCTGAATACCTTTATGGAAGAGGTATGGGGAATGACGGTAGAGCGTGTACCTTATTATGAAATATCTAAGATGGGCGGACTGTTGCGCTGCTCCACCTTACCATTAATCCGAGAAAATGACTAAACAAACAACAAACCACATTTTGATGGTGGAACCCGTAGCCTTCGGGTTCAATGAAGAAACAGCGGCCAACAATTATTTCCAGCAGCGGACAGTTGCGGCAGGTGAGACAGTACAAGCTTGTGCCTTGAAGGAATTTCGGGGCATGGTGGATAAGTTGCGTGCAAACGGCATAGAGGTAATAGCGGTGCAGGATACCCCGATACCTCATACTCCGGATTCCATATTTCCGAACAACTGGGTGTCCTTTCACGACGACGGAACGGTGGTGCTGTATCCTATGTTTGCGGAAAACCGCAGGGCGGAAAGACGGGCGGATATCTTGCAGCGGATAGAGTCGGAGGGGTTCAGCATCCGTCGGAAGGTAGATTATACAGGTTTTGAGGAAGAAAACCGCTTCCTGGAGGGGACCGGGGGAATCATTCTGGACCGAGTGAACCGTTATGCATACGCGGCTTTGTCGCAACGGGTGGACGAAGCATTATTGGGTCGGTTCTGCAAGGAACAGAACTTTATTCCAGTGCCCTTTCGCGCCTATCAGACTGTAAACGGACAACGTCTGCCCATTTATCATACCAACGTCATGATGTGTGTGGCAACAGATTATGCGGTCGTTTGTCTGGACAGCATTGATGACGTGGAAGAGCGTGAGCAGGTTTGCCACATCTTGCGGCAGACAGGGAAAGAAATCATCGCCATCTCCGAGGAACAGATGCATCACTTTGCCGGAAATATGCTTCAGGTGGAGAACGGGAAAGGTACATTGTTTCTAGTGATGTCTCAAAGTGCTTACGATTCGTTGGATGAAGGCCAGTTACAACGGCTGTCTAAGTATAACGCGTTGCTTCCCATGCCCATCCCTACCATTGAAACGCTGGGAGGAGGAAGTGCCCGTTGCATGATGGCGGAAATATTCTTGAAGAAAGAAAAACATTAAATAATAAAAAGCTTATGGATGCAAAATTATCGGCAGCTCAATTAATGGAGCTTGAGAACAAACATGGAGCACACAATTATCATCCTGTTCCTGTGGTATTGGATAAAGGAGAAGGTGTGTTTGTATGGGATGTGGAAGGAAAGAAATATTATGATTTCCTTTCCGCTTATTCGGCGGTGAACCAAGGACATTGTCATCCGCGTATTATTGATACGTTGGTAAAACAGGCGCGAAAGCTGACTTTGACTTCACGCGCTTTTTATAACAGCCAGTTGGGACGGTATGAAGAATTTGTCACCCGTTATTTCGGATATGACAAGGTTTTACCGATGAATACGGGAGCCGAGGCGGTAGAAACCGCATTGAAGCTTTGCCGCAAATGGGCGTATGAAGTAAAAAAGCTTCCCAAGGATACGGCGGAAATCGTTGTATGCCGGAATAATTTTCATGGGCGTACTACCACTATCGTTTCTTTCTCCATTGATCCGGACGCTTACAATAACTACGGACCTTTTACTCCCGGCTTTGTTGTGATTCCTTACAATGATGCCGAAGCGCTGGCGAAAGTGCTGGACGAACATCCCCATGTGGCCGGATTCCTGGTTGAGCCCATTCAGGGAGAAGCAGGTGCTTATGTACCCGATGAGGGATATTTGAAAAAATGTTACGACTTGTGTCGTGCCCACAATGTACTTTTTATAGCCGATGAAGTGCAGACCGGCATTGCCCGTACAGGCAAATTGCTGGCTTGTGACTATGAGAATGTTCATCCGGATATCCTGATTTTGGGAAAGGCTTTATCGGGTGGGGCCTGTCCTGTTTCTGCAGTATTATCATGCAATGAAGTGATGGATGTTATCCGTCCGGGACAACATGGTTCCACTTTTGGCGGAAATCCTATTGCTGCGGCAGTGGCTGTTACGGCACTGGAGGTGGTACGGGACGAACAGTTGGCGGACAGGGCATACAGACTGGGATTGATATTCCGGGAAGAGATGAGAAAACTGTGTGAAACATCTCGTGTGGCTTCTTTTGTCCGGGGCAAGGGATTGTTGAATGCGTTGATAATCAATAATGATGAAACGAAGGATTTGGCGTGGGAAATTTGCTTGAAATTGGCCGAAAACGGCTTGCTGGCCAAACCGACACATACGAATATTATTCGTTTTGCTCCGCCATTGGTGATTACAGAGGAACAGTTAAAGGAGTGTATCGAAATTATAAAGAAGACGATTGCCCTGTTTGAATAAAGGATTTTTTATCCTGTCTTTTAGGGGTGGATTCAATCTGCCCCTCTAATCGTTTTCACTGATACCCACCTGTTTATGACGCTTCATCTTTCACTGTTCTATACTGTTTGGCAATCAAGGAAGTATAGAAAAAGTAATTATTTGATGAGGCTGTTCTTCTTGATAAGAATATTTAATGCAGTTATATCCGGTTAACTCGGAAATAATTTCTATCTTTGCACCCCGAATTAAAAAATAGACGTATGATGCCGTGAATAGCGGTCGTGTATTCTAGAACACCACGTAAAAAACAGGAGAAATGAAGAATAATAACACTGTATCTGTATCGTTCATGTTGCTTGGCATACTGTTTTGTGTATGTCTTGTCGCAGCAAATTTATTGGAGACCAAAGTAGTCCAGATCTGGAAAATTACGGCAACTGCCGGATTGGTTGTATTTCCTATCTCTTACATTATCAATGATTGTATAGCCGAAGTATGGGGCTTCCGCAAGGCACGTCTTATCATCTGGATGGGCTTTGCCATGAATTTCATGGTGGTAGCTTTGGGGCAGCTTGCCATTCTGATGCCCGCAGCTCCGTTTTGGGAAGGAGAGGAGGGCTTCAACTTCGTTTTCGGCATGGCGCCCCGCATCGCTGTAGCCAGTCTGACCGCTTTCTTGGTCGGCTCTTTTCTGAATGCCTATGTCATGAGTAAAATGAAGCTGGCCTCGGGGGGAAAGAACTTTTCACTTCGTGCTATCACTTCTACCTTGGTGGGTGAGAGTGCCGATTCCATGATTTTCTTTCCTGTTGCCTTCGGAGGTTTGATGCCTGCCGGTGAACTGATAAAGATGATGGTTATTCAGGCGGTGCTCAAGACACTCTATGAAATTATTATCCTGCCTGTTACCATCCGTGTGGTAAATTACATCAAGAAGGTGGATGGCAGTGATGTCTTTGATGAGCATATCTCATACAATGTATTAAAAATCAAAGAACTTTAATAAGTTGCTGATGTGTCAGTGTGCCGGTTAGCCAATTACCATGCGGTATATGGCGCAGCATATCCACATAGCGCAGCAATTGGCACATTAGTAAATTGAAAAATTATCAACAATGAATAAAAGTGACGCATTGGTTGTGTTCAGCGGAGGGCAGGACTCAACCACGTGCCTGTTTTGGGCAAAAAAACATTTCCGCAAAGTGTATGCTTTAAGTTTTATCTATGGACAAAAGCATGTGAAGGAAGTGGAGCTGGCCCGTGCTATTGCCGGAAAGGCAGGTGTGGAGTTTAAAGCGATGGATGTTTCCTTTATAGGCAACCTGGGTAAAAATTCGCTGACAGATACTACGATAACGATGGATGAGGTGAAGCCTGCCGATAGTTTCCCTAATACGTTTGTGCCGGGGCGGAATTTGTTCTTTCTGAGCATTGCAGCTGTCTATGCACGCGAATTGGGGATCAATCATATCGTGACCGGTGTGTCGCAGACAGACTTCAGCGGTTATCCTGATTGCCGGGATGCTTTTATCAAGTCACTGAATGTGACGTTGAACCTTGCCATGGACGAGCAGTTCGTGCTTCACACTCCGCTGATGTGGATTGATAAAGCGGAAACATGGGCGTTGGCGGACGAATTGGGCGTGCTCGATTTGATCCGGCATGAAACGTTGACTTGCTATAATGGCGTACAGGGAGATGGCTGCGGTCATTGCCCGGCCTGTAAGCTCCGTCGTGAAGGATTGGAAAAGTATCTGGAGATAAAGGCGGAAAGAGAGAAACGATAGGATAAATGAATGTGTTTTCTCCTTGTATGAAAGGTGTTTTCTTTTTGCCGAGTATATTGTTTCACTTTAGTGAGCAGGTTTTATCACTAGAGTGAAGAAATTTCATCACTTTAGTGGTACAACTTCATCACTCTAGTGAAACGATCTGCTCGAAGCGGGGAGAGAATTTCTTTTCTAAGGTATAATAGAGAAAACATGAATATGAAAAAAATAACTTTAATGGAAAGAAAAGATGAATTGACCCTTCTCGGGGCGAAGACCGAGTACAGGCAGGATTATGCTCCCGAAGTGTTGGAGTCCTTTGTGAACAAACATCCCGGAAACGACTATTGGGTACGTTTTAACTGTCCCGAATTTACCAGCCTGTGTCCTATTACAGGACAGCCCGATTTTGCGGAAATCCGTATCTCCTACCTGCCTGATGTGAAAATGGTGGAGAGCAAGAGCTTGAAGCTGTATTTGTTTAGTTTCCGTAATCATGGCGATTTTCATGAAGATTGCGTGAATATCATCATGAAAGATTTGATTAAGTTGATGGATCCTAAATATATTGAGGTGACGGGCATTTTTACTCCGCGCGGTGGTATTTCCATTTATCCGTATTGTAATTACGGCCGTCCGGGTACTAAGTATGAGGAATTGGCGGAGTATCGGATGCGTAATCACGATTTATAGTTGTATCTCTTGGAATGAATAGAGAGATTGTGGACTCAAATATTTGCTGGTTCTGAAAATTTGTTCTATTTTTGCACTCCGAAAAAAGGAGAGGTGCTCGAGTGGTTGAAGAGGCACGCCTGGAAAGCGTGTATACCCCAAAAGGGTATCCGGGGTTCGAATCCCCGTCTCTCCGCGAAAGTAGAAAAGTTAAAGTTGTAGATTCTTGAATTTGAACGATTCAAGAATTTTTCTTTTTCTAGTATTTTCCTTCATCTTTTCAAGGAGCTTATGTTAAATTGGAATCCGGTAATTTGATTTATGAAGACAATTTCGATATATGATTCGTTGCTTGTTTTAGGGCGTGGAATAGGACAAGTCATGTTTCAGAATAATGCGTTGTCCGGTTTGTTAATGTTGGTCGGAATTTTTCTGAACTCGTGGCAGTTGGGAGTATTAGCGGTAGGCGGTAATATAATAAGCACGTTGGCGGCTTGTATCTCAGGTTATGGACGTGACGATATAAAGAATGGACTGTATGGTTTTAACGGCACATTGATAGGTATAGCAGTCGGAGTTTTCATGCAGCTGTCTTTGTGGTCTTTGCTGCTCATGGCGGTAGCTTCATGTTTTTCTACTTGGATAGTACGGCTTTTCAGCCGGCAGCATTCACTTCCCGGATTTACTGCTCCTTTCATTTTTTCTGTGTGGATATTATTGGGAATCTGTACTTGGATAACGCCGGATTTATTGCTGGTTTCCGAAACGGTATCTGATACTGTGCGGGAGGTTGATTACGTTCAGGCTTTTTGTTTAGGTATTGGTCAGGTCATGTTTCAAGAAAATTTATTGACCGGACTGTTCTTTTTGGCTGGTATTGGGGTTAATTCATGGACTGGAACTTTTTATACTGCGCTGGGGACACTTCTTCCTGTTCTTTTTGCTGTATTTTGGGGGATAGATCCGGAAATGTTGAATATGGGATTGATGGGCTATAATGGTGTATTGTGTGCTTTGGCTTTAGGAGGCAAAACTTGGAAAAGCTTTGTATGGGCTTTATGTTCAGTCTTGCTGTCCGTTGTATTGCAGTTTACAGGGATCAAGTTGGGAATTACTACTCTGACTGCACCTTTTGTACTATCTGTATGGATGATAATGATAATGCAGAAAGTGGTGAATACAAAAGGTGAATAATAGACAGTATCCGTAGTTCAGGCAGATTGATTTTATAATGGATGTAAAACAATCTAATTGGGATATTATTATGGATCTAAATTGATTGACGCAAAGGCTGGAAAAGTATAGCTTACGCTCAATGAATCATTTATGAAGGGTTCCTTTCAAGATCCTTCATGACAACACATTGAAAAACAATATATTGTGTAATTATGAAGGATTTGAAGGATTTCCCGGTATCTTTTTATATTTATAGGTTTTATGATAACTCCAATCCCAGTGCTTCTTTTAATTTCAGCAGATTCGGGTTTTTCTTGCTCATCATCTGGAAACGTTCCACATGGCTGTAAGCACGGATGTTCTCGGTAGGGGCACTGACACGTACCGTCATGGTGATTTTCCGGTTGTGCAGTCGTTCGCGTAAATGATTCTGAACCGATGGTATCAATTGTACCATATATTTTTCCACCATATCATTGTCTACTGTCACTTCAAAAGTCGTGTCATTCAACAAATGCGGATGCATGTTCATCATTCGTGCGGAGTTAGCCTTCTCTTCCTTGGGCAGGGCGGCTGCAAATTCACGCCAGTAATAGTCCAGATCTTTTTCATTGAAAATATAATCTTCGTATGTGGCATCGTTTTGGACAGCGGTGCTTGTCGCTTTTGCTTCTTGCTTTTCCGCAGCTTGCTGTTCGTGCAAAGGACGGCGCAGGGATATACCGAGTGAGCCCGCCTTGAACACCGGGATTTTTTTCTCTTCTCTGGTCTGAGGCAGCGGGCTTGGACGGCTTGCGTTCATACTGCCGGCTGTACTTGTACCCTGTGGTTGAGGAACGGCGGTTGCTGCGGTCTGTGCAGCGGCAGCTTTAGCCTGAGGCTGTGGCTGCGTGGCGGCTGTGGAAGCCGCTTGCTGCGTAAATAGGGGTTTTAATATCTTCTTAGGGCCACGCCCACCACTTACATCATCGGCGTCGGGCAGAGTGAGTTGGGCGCATTGAATCAGTGTCAGTTCTACCAGCAGGCGTTTGTTTTTGCTTGCACGATAGTTCAGGTCACAATCATTGCATAGCTTCATGGCACGGTACAGGAATTTCTGGTCACATTTTTGTGCTTGTTCTTTATAGCGGTCGCGGATACCGGCGCCTACTTCCAGCAATTGCAGGGTGGAAGGGTCCTTGCTCACCAGCAAATCCCGGAAATGAGAGGATAGTCCGGTGATGAAATGGCTGCCGTCAAATCCTTTTTTCAATACGTCGTTAAAAAGCAGCATGGATTCGGGAACTTTGTTTTCAAGCAACAAATCGGTCAGCTTGAAATAATATTCGTAATCCAAGACATTCAGGTTTTCAATCACACTTTTGTAAGTGATGTTCCCACCTGTGAAGCTGACTACTTGGTCGAAGATGGAAAGAGCGTCGCGCATACCACCGTCGGCTTTCTGTGCGATGACAGTCAGGGCTTCGGGTTCGGCGTTGATATGTTCCAGTTTGGCAACGTATTGCAGATGGTCGATAGTGTCTTTGATGCCGATGCGGTTGAAGTCATAAATCTGGCAACGGCTCAGAATAGTCGGCAGTATCTTATGCTTTTCCGTTGTGGCAAGGATGAAGATGGCATGATGAGGCGGTTCTTCCAATGTTTTCAGAAAAGCATTGAAGGCGGCTTGCGACAACATGTGGACCTCATCAATGATATATACCTTGTACTTGCCGATTTGTGGCGGGATACGTACCTGCTCAATCAGCGAACGGATATCTTCTACCGAGTTGTTGCTGGCGGCATCCAGCTCATGTATGTTGTAAGAACGCTGTTCGTTGAATGCCAGACAGGACTCACACTGATTGCAGGCTTCGCCTTCGGCAGTGGGGGTCTGGCAGTTGATGGTTTTGGCAAAGATACGTGCACACGTTGTTTTTCCCACTCCACGCGGTCCGCAGAACAGGTAGGCATGTGCCAGCTTGCCGGTGGCAATAGCATTTTTTAAGGTGATGGTCAACGCGCGTTGTCCCACAACCGATTCGAATGTAGCGGGACGATATTTTCGTGCCGATACGATATAATTTTCCATAAGCGGAGTTCTTTTTTCTAATATGAGTTCTGCAAAAGTACATAAATTATCCGTTTTTATGGGTAGGATTGCTTGAAATATTTCTATCTTTGCAAAAATCAAAAAAGGGATTCTTTGTATGAGCAAATTGCTGACTATTTGGAACTACATCCGGCGCCATAAGTATATGATTACGGTGCTGATCTTTATTGTAGTTATTGGTTTTCTGGATGAGAACAGCTTGATTCAGCGGGTAAAGCATCGCAGTGAGATCAGCGCGCTGAATAGTGAGATAGAGAAATACAGAAAGCAATATGAGGAAGATACGGAGAAACTGAAGGAACTGACCACGAATCCTGAGGCTTTGGAGAAAATAGCACGCGAGAAGTATTTGATGAAGAAGCCTGACGAGGATATTTTTGTGTTTGAAGAATGAGTAAATCTTATAATATAATTTCGATGGCAGGGGCAGTCCTGCTGCTGGCAGGTGCGGTGTTGCAAATCACCCGGTGGGAGCTTGCGCCTTATCTGTATACGCTGGGTGCTGTGATGTTCGGCTATGTGCAGGTGATGGGGAATCGTTATGATGGAAGGAATTTTATCATCAAGCGTTTGCGTAGACAGCAGATTTTCGGGGCTGTCGCACTGGTCTTTACAGGAGTATTGATGTTTACCATGAAACGTAACGAATGGATTGTTTGTCTTTCCATTGCCGCTGTCCTGGAACTTTATACGGCTTTCCGTATTCCGCAGGAGTTGGAGAAGGAGAAACGTTAAGGAATCTGTGTCATTTTTTTGTCCGCGTTTATCAGAGGCTTATCTTGTGAAAAATAGGAGAACGCGGACAACACTTGTTACATGTTGTCCGCGTTCTAAAAAATAGTTGTCCGGTATTGTTATTCCACAATGGTCATTTCATCTACCAAGTGTTTCGCTCCTGCAAACTTATCAATAATAAATAAGGTATAGCGGATATCCACACAGGCTGCACGTTGTAACTGGGGATTATAAGCAATGTCACCGGTCAGTCCTTCGTAGTTGCGGTCAAAGCCGGTACCGATCAATTCTCCTTTATTATTGAAAACGGGGGAACCGGAATTACCTCCTGTATTATCTGTTCCTGTAACAAAACAGAGGGGCATTTCACCATTCTTCATGGCATAGCGTCCGAAGTCTTTCTTGTTATACAGGTCCTTTAGTTTGGCCGGAACCACGAATTCGTAGTTGTTCGGATCCTCTTTTTCCATCACTCCTTTCAGCGTGGTGTAATAGTTGTATTCCACACCGTCTTTGGGGCTGTATGAACCTACTTTACCGTAAGTGAGACGTAACGTGGAGTTGGCATCCGGATAAATAGGAGTACCTTCATGCTGTTTCAGCTTCATCATGCCCTCCACCCAAGTTTTATGGGCCAGATTATAAGCGTCGGTTTCAGCTTTCATGGCTGCATCGGTATCTGCATAACCTTGGTCTACTGATTTGGCATATTGCACCATCAGGTCATTTTCCAATGTCTTGGCATCCGGTTTTGCCACAAAGCTGTTGAAGGCCTCACGGCTTCGGAAGATGGATGTATCAAAACAAGCATCGACAAAGGCGTCAATGTTTCCTTTAAATTCTTTGTCTATTACTTTAAAGATACTGATGCGCTGTCCGGCCGGAATTAATTCTGCGTAAGTTTTCAGCAAAGCTTTGGAAACTTTGCGGTCTACTTCGGGATTATAATCTTTATTGAAAAATTTATCAGCCTGTTTGCTCAGTTTGCTTAATGCATGATCCAGCGGGCTGATTTCTTTAGTGGCGTGAGGTACTTTATATCCTTCTTTCAATGCTTGCAGGACTTTATCTGTAGAAGGAATTTTATAGAATTCCGTTCCCAGTTTGCAAACTTCATAAATGGCTTGCTGATGATATACGGCATCATGGCGTTTGCTCACGATTTCCCGGATAGCGTCGAAGGCTTTCTGATAGGCGTCTGTACCCATTTCACGTCCATAAGCCAGAAGCTTTTCCTGTTGTTTCTTTTTAGTATCAAGTACTTTCAGGTGAACCAGCCCTTCGTTCATACCGATGGCATTTTTCCAGTAGTTGGCTGATGAAGCGTATTTACTGGCGTACTGGATGCGTACTTTATCACTTTTCAGCATTTCTTCCAGCAGATTATTCAAACGTACGGTGCGGATGGTCTTACGCATGAAGTTGGTAGTCTGCATACGTTCTTCCACTTCGTCCGAAATCATGTATCGCCAGTTGCGTCCGGGGAATCCCATTACGAAAGTGAAGTCTCCCTCTTTGATTCCTCCCAGGTTGATGGTCAGATGTTTTTTCACCTTCAAAGGTACATTGCTTTCGTTATAGTCAGCCGGTTTACCGTCGGGTGTTGCATAAATGCGGAACATGGAGAAATCGCCACAGTGACGGGGCCACATCCAGTTATCGGTGTCAGCTCCGAACTTTCCGATGGAAGAAGGAGGAGCGCCTACCATACGGACATCTTTATAGATGGTCTTTACAAACAAGTAATAGCGGTTGGCTCCGTAGAAAGGCTTTAGTTCCAAAGCGGTGAACGGAGTGATTTCTATCTTTTCTTGTTCGGCAAAACGTTTGGCTACTTTGCTCAGATAGGAGGGGGACAGGTAGTTCAGTCCTTCCGGATCCTCATCTTTGGCCAGTTGTTTCTTTACGTAAGGAGTGACGTCCAGAATTTTGTCTATGAAGGTGACAGTCAGCCCCTTGCAGGGAAGTTCTTCTTTGCGGCTCATAGCCCAGAAGCCGTCAGTCAGATAGTCGTGTTCTACTGAACTGTGTTGTTGGATATAGCTGTAACCGCAATGATGATTGGTCAGCACAAGACCTTCAGCAGAAATGATTTCACCGGTACAACCGCCTCCGAAATGCACTACAGCATCTTTCAGACTGATGCTGTCCGGACAATATACTTTATCAATGCTGATATCCAGTCCCATATCATACATGGTGGCCGCATTCTGTTCTTTCAGATCAGTCAGCATCCACATCCCCTCGTCGGCATGGCCGGCAAGGGTTGTGAGGGTAAATAGCAAGAGTAATAGTGTCTTTTTCATTATTCAACAATAGTCATTTCGTCAATCAGGTGTTTGCATCCGCCCAATTTGTCGATGATGAATAATACATAACGTATGTCCACTGCGATACAACGCTGCAGGTTGTTGTCGAAATTAATGTCACCACTCAGTGATTCCCAGTTACCGTCAAAAGCGGCGCCGATGAGCTCACCGTTACCATTGATGACAGGAGAACCTGAATTACCGCCGGTAATATCATTGGTAGTCAGGAAGCAAGCAGGCATATCACCGTTAGGTAATGCATAACGTCCGAAATCTTTTGCTTCATACAATTCCTTCAGTTTGGCGGGAACAACAAATTCCGGATTGGTCGGATCTTCTTTTTCCATGACACCTTTCAGTGTGGTGTAGTATTTATAATGTATTCCGTCTTTAGGGTTATATGACTTCACATTACCGTATGTCAGGCGGATAGTGAAATTTGCATCCGGGGCTTTGGGTTCCGGTGAATACATTTCACACAGGCCGCGTACATAAGTTTTATGTAATAAGTCCATGCCTTTCATAGATTCGGCCAGTTCGTTTCCCAGCTTGTTCATCAAGTCATATTTAGCCCGTACATATGCTGTCATCGGATCTTTTTCTATGGCTTTCACGGTAGGTTTCTTGATGAATTTATTGAAATTCGCTTCGTTGGAGAAGATGGAATTGTCATAACAATGGTCTACGTATGCATCATAATTCCCTTTGAAATCCTTCTGGATGGTGGTGTAGAAGGCAGGTAAGGCATCGGCAGGAACCATTTCGGCATACAGGGGCAACAGAGCTTTGGCCACTTTGCGGTCTACTTCATGATCGTAGTCCTTGTTATGTACATCGGCATATACTTTTTTCAGCGTTTCAATATTTTTATTAATCGCTTCTTTATCTTTATTTTTGATTGCTTCTTTCAGCTTGTCCAGAATCAGATAAGGAGTGCCGAATTCTATACCTCCTTGAAAGACTTCACGGAAACAGGTGTAGTTATAAAGAATAGGATTACTCTTTTCGATGGCGGCATCAATTTCGCTGACGACCTTTTCATAATCGGTGTTGCCTTTGGCTTTAGCAAATGCTGCGAACTTGGCTTCTTGTTCTGCTTTTGTTTCCAATACCTTATTGTCGATAATGGCTTTATTCATGCCGATAGAGTTTTTCCAATAGTTGCTGGAACCTGCATATTTGCTGGCGTATTGGATACGTACTTTGTCACTGGCAGCCATTTCTTTCTTCAGTACATCCTGACGCACACCACGTATGCGGATACGGGGTTCGTTGGTGGAATGCATCCGTTGTTTCACTTCACTTTGAGTTAGATAGCGGTTGGTGCTTCCGGGGAATCCCATAATCATGGCATAGTCACCCTCGTTAATACCTTTCAGGGAGATAGCCAGATGCTTTTTGGCTTTCAGAGGAACATTGTTTTCATTATATTCTGCCGGTTCGCCATTGGCATCCGCATAAATGCGGAAGACGGAGAAGTCGCAAGTATGACGGGGCCACATCCAGTTGTCTGTTTCACCACCGAATTTACCGATGGATGAAGGTGGAGCGGCAACCATGCGTACGTCGCTGTAGGTTTTCAGATAAATCAGATAGAATTTATTGCCTGCATAGAAAGGCAGAGCTTGTGCGCTGATACCTGCTTTCCCGTTCAGGTCACTGGCTTTCAGTTCCTCGTCGGCCAGTTTTTTCAGGAAGTCGTATTCAAAGGTTTCCTCTTCTTTTACTTCGCCTGATTTTACTTTATTGTTTACTTTATCTGTGACATCAACAATGCGTTCTACAAATTTGAACTTCAATCCCGGAGTCGGCAGCTCTTCTTTGCGGCTTTTTGCCCAAAAACCATCAGTCAGATAGTCATGTTCTACCGAGCTATGTTGCTGTATCGCTCCGTAGCCACAGTGGTGGTTGGTCAGGATCAGTCCGTCCGGTGAGATGATTTCACCGGTACATCCTCCTCCGAAAATGCCTACTGCATCTTTTAATGAAACGCGGTTCGGGTTATAAATGTCGTCTGCTTCCAGCAGTAAGCCTTGTGCTTTCATGCGGTCTGCCAAATGCTGCTCTTGCATCAGTTGCAACAGCCACATACCTTCGTCTGCCTTCGACGGCAAGAATGCTACACACATCAATGCGAGCAATAAAAGTTTGAATTTTTTCATGTTGTGTACTAATTGTTATTTCTTTATCCTTATATCGGTTACAAAAATAGAAAAAAAGAGGGAACTTTGCACTATAAATTGCCTTCTCGGTAATAATCTTCTATTTAGTTTTAAATTTTAATAAAATGTTTTTGTCACTAAATTATAGATTGTACCTTTGTATGCGAAAAATAGTAATGGGGCGTAGATAAGCATGAATAAACTTTTTTTCTCTGTGGTATCTTTATTGGCTTTTACTTCATGTGCCAGTGAGTATAAGATAGAAGGTAGTTCTTCTGTTTCTCGTCTGGATGGGAAAATGCTATTTGTAAAAGTTCCTAGTGGAGACCGGATGCTGAGTATTGATTCGGCAGAGGTGATTCATGGAATGTTCAAGATGGAAGGTATAACCGATTCTACTTCAATGGCATCCTTGTATATGGATGATGAGAGTATCATGCCTTTTGTCATTGAAAAAGGAAAAATATCCATCAGTATCGACAATGCCCGTATTGTGGTTACCGGAACTCCGTTGAATGATCGTCTGTATGATTTTGTGGGAAAAAAGACTTCTTTGGACGACAGAGCGTACGAGCTGGAGCGTCAGGAGAGCCGTATGATTATGGATGGAAAAGCGCCGGATGAAATTCAACGTGAGATAACGAGAGAACGTGAGAAACTGGCTGCTGAAATGAATGCATTGGCTAAGGAGTTTATCCAGAAGAATTATGATAATGTATTGGGACCGGGTGTTTTCATTATGTTGTGCAGCAATTTTCCTTATCCTGTCATGACTCCCTTGATTGAGGAAATTATAGAGGAGGCTCCTGACCGATTTAAAAACAACTCCTTGGTAAAGGAGTATGTGACGGTAGCCCGTTCGAATATGGAAAAATTAAAAGCTCCCCATTAATGAGGAGCCTTTTTTATCTGTCTTGGTCTGGATTGTCTATCTTTCCTTGATATTTTTCAGGTAAGTCTTTCTCAATTTCCCTGTAAGCCTCTTCCATGGTCGCTTTGATGTTTTCCATTCCCTGGCTTTGCGGATAAATGGGCTTGTGTACGACTAATGTCATAGGATGCCAGGATATAAAACCGCCGGTACGGGGAAGAATATTAAAGGAGCCGATAATAGTGAGTGGTACTACGGGAAGTTGCAAATCATCCGCCAGTTGGAAAGCGCCTTTCTTAAAATATCCCATGTGCCCGGTAAAAGTACGTGCACCTTCGGGAAATACCACTAGAGAAGTTCCATTCTGTAGTACGTGACGGGCATGTTCTATGGTTTCTATTACTTTCTTGGGACCGGATTTATCAACGAATATATGTCCGGCAGCTTCACAGGCTTTGCCGACGAAAGGCATTTTGCGCAGACTTTTTTTCATCATCCATTTAAAGTTTCGTCCCAGAAAACCATAAATAAGGAAGATATCGAAAGATCCTTGATGATTGGCTACAAACACGTAGGATGTTTTTTTAAGTACTTCCGGATGTCCTACTACCTTGACAGGAATAAGTAATACATAGCAGAAAAGCTGTGACCATATCTTTCCCGGATAATATCCCCAAAAATGCGGATCGCCTATCCATGAACCAATAATGGTAACTATTGCTGTAAGTATGGTTAATACCAGCAAAATGGGAAGTGCTATGAATAGTTGGTATAAAATATATAGTACTTTCATTTGTCTGAATTTTAGTTGTACAAAGATAGAAAAACTATTTTATATTTTATGTAACGTGATTACAGTAATTTCCGGCCATGCTCCAAGGCGCATAGGAAACATCAGATAGCCTAAACCGATATTGACAAACAAGGATTGTTTTCCTTCCTGGTATAAACCGTTGTGTTCGGGATATACGAATTTAGCAGGAGAGAAGCCAAACAGGCTGAATTGCATTTCATGGGTGTGTCCTGAAAGCATTAGCTGTACATCACTTTCCGGCAAGACTTCTCTGTGCCAATGAGTGGGGTCATGGCTCATTAATATTTTATACATTCCTTCCGTTCCTTTTAATGCTTTCTGCAGATCTCCATGATTGGGAAATGGGGGATTTCCGCTGTTCTCTACACCTGCCAAGGCTATACTGTCTCCATGATGATGTAGAATGACATGATCGTTATTGAGCATCTTCCATCCCATTGCAGCCTGTTTGGATTTCAAGCTGTTTAGATTGGCTTCTTGAGCTTCTTCTGTTTCCCATTTTATATAAGGAGAATAGTCATGGTTGCCTAAAACGGAATACACTCCGTCTTTTCCTTTTATCTGTTCTAGAATAGGGATAAATTCGTCCAATTCCGTTGCCACGTTATTGACCAAGTCACCTGTAAAAAGTACCAAGTCGGCATGTTGTGCATTAATGAGGTTTACAGCTTTCTGTAAGGCAGCACTGTTGCCGGTCCAGCTACCGGAATGGATATCAGATATTTGTACAATGCGGTAGCCGTCAAAACCGCTAGGAAGTTCATCGGAACTGATGGTTACCTCCCTGATTTGAAAATGTTGTTTTCCTTCGGTTGCTCCATATACTACATATACTAAAGAGGCTAAAGCCAATCCTCCCGCTACATATCCTCCATACAGTTTTTTGCCGGAGATGATATATAGGAGCTTCATAAACAGGATAACAATGACGAAAAGTGCCTTGGGTACGGAGAAGCAAAGAAAAATCAATAAGAAATTGCTAAGTCGCTGCATGGAATCCGGACGTGGCTCGTGTATAGAAAAGACTAATGTCATTCCCAATAAAAGAAACAGACTGGGAAGCCAATAGGCCCAATGTGTCCATTTTTGGGAAACACGGCGTATATATGCTTTGTATATATACATATCGGGCAATATCAGTAGCACTAGAAAAAACAGAAATAATTTTATCAGCATCATAATTTATTCGTTTTTTATAGATTGGCGGCGAGAAACTTTTTAGTTTCTTCTATACTCATGCCCCGGCGGGCGGCGTAATCTGCCAATTGGTCTTCACCTATTTTTCCGATGGAGAAATAGCGGGAGGCCGGATGAGCAAACATGAGTCCGCATACAGAGGCATGGGGCTTCATCATACCATTCTCGGTCAATGAAATTCCTATTTGCTTCATATCCAGCAACTCGTCTAATAAGAAATTGATGGACTGGTCGGGTAAGGAGGGATAACCCACAGCAGGACGTATCCCTTGATATTTTTCATTATGCAGGTCTTTTACGCTTAGATTTTCATCAGGTGCATACCCCCAAAGTTTTTTGCGTACATCTTCGTGTAGCTTTTCTGCAGTAGCTTCCGCCAGCCTGTCGGATAGCGTTTGTGCTAACATACGTTTATAGTCATCTTCTGCATAAAGTTGTTCCATCTCTGCATCTACCGTGGTGGCAAATGCTCCGATTTTATCTGTAATCCCCGAGGACAGAGGACGTACAAAATCACTCAGACATAGAAATGGGTCATCTTTTTTCAATTTTGCGGCTTGTTGGCGCAAAAGCGGGAAACGCTTGCCATTCAGCAGTAAATCATCTCCATCCGCATTAGCATCCATGATGTTGACCACTCCATGAGTTTGATACACTGCGTCCAGCTGGTTCAACATCCGGTTTGCCTCTTTGAAAAGCTGCATGGCTTCACTGGCTTTCGGACGATCTTCTTCCGTAAAACTAGTGAGCCACATGGCACGGCATGAATCACACCCATGTATGTCCGCGATGGCGGCAAATTTGGGCTGGAACCCCCATGCGTGGAAAAAATAAATCCAATTAATATATTCGCTGACTTCGTGAATCTTGTAATCTACAATCATCTTTTAAATCTTAATTCTTGTCCGCGATGGCTTTCATCTACTTTGTTGTCACTGTAAACCAAGTCACCATTGACGAATGTTTTTTCTACTCGTGAATGGAATTTTTGTCCTTCCATCGGACTCCATCCGCATTTGCTTAAAACGCAATCGGCTGTTACAGTCCATTCATGATCCGGATTTACTAGTACCAAGTCAGCTTGATAACCGGGGCGGAGGTAACCGCGTCTTTCAATATTATATAATTCGGCCGGTGCATGGCACATTTTTTGAACCAATTGTTCCATGCTTAATACGCCTTCGCGTACTAATTCCATGATGGCGACCAATGAGAACTGTATCATCGGCATACCCGATACGGCTTTCAATGCCCCACCTTCCTTTTCTTTCAGCAAATGAGGGGCATGGTCTGTACCTATTACATCTATGCGGTTGGTGGATAATGCTTTGCGCAAAGCATTCCGGTCTTCTAAAGTTTTGATGGACGGATTGCACTTGATATGTCCTTTCAATGCCTCATAATCTTTGTCATAGAAGTATAGATGTGACACGCAAGCTTCCGCAGTAATCTTTTTTTCACTCAGGGGTTTGTCTTCAAACAAATCCAGTTCTTGTGCGGTGCTGATGTGCAGGATGTGCAGGCGGGCATTGTTTTCTTTTGCCAGCCGGATGGCTAATGAGGAAGAATATACACATGCTTCCGCACTACGTATCTGTGGGTGGTATTTTATATCAGGATCTTCTCCATATTTTTCTTTGAAGGCTGTTGTATTGGCGCTGATTATAGATTGTTCCTCACAATGTGCTGCAATCAGTATCCCTGCATTGGCAAATACTTTTCTAAGTACTTCCATGCGGTCTACCAACATATTTCCCGTGCTGGCTCCCATAAATAATTTAACACCGCATACCCGGTTTTTATCTAGTGTGGGGAGTACATCCGCATTCGTATTGGTTGCTCCGAAATAGAATGAATAGTTTACGATGCTTTTGGTTGCCGCATCCGCAAACTTGGCATTCAAAGCTTCCAAGGTTGTAGTTTGCGGAGTGGTGTTGGGCATGTCCATAAAACTGGTGACTCCACCTGCCGCCGCCGCTGTGCTTTCAGTATGTATGTCGGCTTTGTGAGTCAGTCCCGGATCACGGAAGTGTACATGATCGTCTATTACTCCCGGTATTAGATAATAGCCTTTCGCATCTATTATTTCTCCACAAGGCTGGGCGGGAACTGTTTCTTCTGCCAGCACTTCAGCTATGACTTCATTTTCAATCACTATCGAACCGTGAAAGATCTTGCCTTCATTCACAATCCGTGCATTCTTTATCCATGTACGTTTCATACTGTTTTCTTTTGTGGGTATTTGCGGAACCAGCTACCCAGTTTTAATTGAATGACTCCTAGTACAGCTTCGCCGAAGATACTTCCGTTCATTTTTGAAGTACCTAATTCGCGATTGACAAAAATCACAGGAACTTCGGCTATCTTGAATCCGCACTTGTAAGCAGTGAACTTCATCTCAATCTGGAATGCATACCCCTTAAAACGGATGCCGTCCAGACCGATTGTTTCCAAGACTTCACGGCGATAGCATTTAAATCCGGCGGTAGTATCATGTATGGGTAATCCGGTGATAATCCGTACATATTTGGAGGCGAAGTAAGACATCAGCACACGCCCCATCGGCCAGTTCACTACATTCACACCACTGACATAGCGTGAACCGATAGCTACATCATAGCCTTCAACGGCACATTTGTTATACAGCCTTGGCAGGTCATTCGGATTATGACTGAAGTCGGCATCCATTTCAAATACAAAATCATATTGATGTTCTATCGCCCATTTGAATCCGGCAATGTAAGCAGTACCCAGCCCTAATTTACCTTTACGCTCAACCATGAAAAGACGGTCGGGGAATTCTGTTTGCAGTTTACGGACAATAGTTGCCGTGCCGTCTGGTGAGTTATCTTCAATAATCAATATGTGGAAGAATTTTTCCAGTCCGAATACAGCCCGGATAATGTTCTCTATATTTTCCTTTTCGTTATAGGTGGGTATAATAATAATACTATCGGATTTCTCCATACATTTTTTGTATTAGCTGAATAAATATCATACAAAAGTAACTATTATATTAACACTCCCGTCAGAATTTAATTTTATTAATTAAAAAAAGAGGATTACCCCTGCCTGGCGCACGGATAATCCCCCTATTTAACAGAATAGTTTAGAAATCTTTAGAATGCCACACCAAGGCGGAAACCGAAATTGTTTAATTTATCCATATCATAGTTAAATACGGTTCCCTTGTTAGTAGAGTAGCTGTAGAATGCTGCCAGATGGAAGCCGATACTGTTTGTCCAAGGGTAGATATTCACACCGACTTCTGGTGATACATAGAAACCCCAAGTGTTGTCTTTCACTTCGTAAATGTAAAAGTCACTGGACATTTTGGTATAGTTGGCACCCAGCTTCAATCCGATATAAGGTTGGCATGCACCGTCACTGAAGCGATAGTGTGTCGCGAAACCGAAAGGCAACTGAAATACGGAATGTTGCTGGTCGGTTGTCAGGGCTGCCGAATTGCTGATTGGTAATGTCTGACGTGAAATATACTCATTGTTGGTATGATAATTGATGAAGGCACCGATTGACAAATCCGGTAGTACATAATATCCACCTTCGAAGTTCATACCCCAACCGCTTGCTTTGTTTGCAAAGTTATTGCTGATAGGAGCGTTGAACTGCCAGTCTACATTGAAATAGGTAAACGGAGTTACCTGTGCTTTTGCCGGCAGGGCAAAGGCTATGGCGATAGCGGCTACCGCCATCAGTCTGAGAGTAAAATATTTTATAGTTTTCATATTTCCTTTTTATTTTAAATGAATACTTGTTTCACTTACGTTTATTTTTTCAGATAAGGACTCTGAGTGAATGCTTGGTTGATGGCAGTAGTTGTACGGTTTACATTCAAACTGCCACTTCCGCCCAGCAACCCGCTGATGTATGCATTCCAGACAACAGTTAATTTCTCTTTTTGTCCTTCCGGAGCATTTTTTAAATTAATCATGTCGGCCAGCAATGAACCAGTGCTATAGCTGTAAGTGATAGGATAGGGATAGTACCATCCACCTCCCCAATTGCCGCCCCAGTATCCGGGATACCAATAACCGGGGTAATAGCCCCACCAAGGACCGTCATTGTAGTAGCCATGGAAATAGTAAGTACTTGCTACATAACTCACCTGTAGACCGAGGTCGGCGTCGTCTTTATCAACTGCGGTGTAGCCGGCAGCGTTCATCTTAGTCTTGAATGCATTGATGATGGTCTGTGCATTCTCGTCCTTCCAGTATTCAGGGTCTTTCTTGTCACCGATGATCAGGATGCTGTCAGGGATATAATAAGTACTGAAATCATTGAATTTAGTACTAGTGTCATGACTGGTGAATACCAGATACTCATTGTCCAATTTGTCCATGTCCGGGTCTTTCTCGCAAGATACCAAGGCAAAGACCGCCAGTAGGATAGGAATTAATTTTTTCATGTCAAGTTTTTGTTTAAGTTAATACTAATTGTTTTCGTCTAGTTTCTCTCATACAACGGCCAGCTTATGTTTTTGTTCACTAACAGTCTGTTCTTTAGTGAATTTTTTTGCTGCCGGGTTAATTAGAGTTTCTTTTTTAAAGTGTAATTTAGTTTAGAAACAGCTTTCTTGAAGTCCTTGCCAATCATTGTCAGTGCACTGTCACCCTCTGCCAAAAAGTTTGTCTTTTCGTGTCCCGGAGTAGCGGAAACTAATTGATAAACGATAGCGGTGCTGTCATTAGGAATTCCAATAATAGTTACAACTGTACCACTGTCGGTAAATGCCTGGTTACCATCTTTTGTTCCTAAATAAGTGGTCGTCAGATTGTACGTTCCCAGTGAGTCTTGGCCTGCCTCCTGAAGCGTCAGTTGATAGTTGATTCCTTCGGCATCGGCAGCTGGCAGAATACCTTCATAGCTATATGTTTGTAACTCACCCAGTGTGCTGTCGTTCACAGCGAAAATAGAGTCACTTTCACTTTCGGCTATTATTTCAGCACTTTTGTTTCCTTTAGAGCCACAGGAAACAATCATGGCAGCCAAAGCTGCTGCAATAAATACTTTTTTCATTGTTAAGTCAGGTTTTTAATGGTTATTTGGGTACATAACATCTGTTATGCCCGTTTTGTTTTTAATAAGTTCTCTTTTCAGAAAAAAACAAGACCATGTTTAAAATGCATTAAACATGGTCTTTAATAAATGGGGCGTTGTATCTGGATAAGTCAGACTACCGTAGCCGTATGCCGTTCATACTTCTTCGAATCAGTGAGTTATAGATAATTTTTCCTTTTGATACTTGTTCTTCTGCTTGTGGCAGGTCGGGCATACTTCCTGTCGTAATATAAGCTATGGTGTTCTTCAATAAATACTCTTGGGTGTCTCCCAGTGGGTAGAGAGGGGAGATGAGGTTACGTTCGCTCAATGTGAAATCGGGGGTGATGCCATTTACATAGTTGGCTTGTCCTGCCGAGTTGAGAACGTATGCCACTACCGGCCATAAAATAAAGTTGTAACGCTCATCTTGGTATGGTTCCATGGCTACATTTTTGCCAACAGTCGTTTCACCTATTACCACTACATTTTCTGTGCCTATATATGGACGGAGACAATTTATGACAGCTTCTGAAGCCGATGCAGTAAATTTGCTTGTTAGTACATAAAGCTTGCTTAAATTCAAGTTTTCAGAAGCAAGTCCTGTGTTGAGGGGGAAATCAACTTTTTGCGGGTCACTGATATTATTATACAAAGTTGTGCAAAATACTTTCCCTAGATCTACTGCGGGTGCCAGATAACTTCCTAAATCTGTGGCACAACTCAGATAACCACCGGGATTGTATCGTAAGTCCAGAATAAAAGCATCGGGTGACTGCCCTTTGAACCGGGCGAATATCTGTTTCATTTGTTCCCTGTATTCTGTATCTGTTGCCTGGTTATTGGGGCCTGTACTGAATTCATTGTAGACCATATAGGCTATTTTTCTTCCGGATACTTCATATATGGTATCTATATAGAACGGATTCAATTCTACGGGTCGTGATGCTGCTACTTTGACTGTATCTGTTGCAATCCAGCTGGAATTACCTTCCTCATCAAAAACCAAGCTTTCTCTGGCGAAAGTTGTATTGCCACCTTCCATCAGATATCCGTAATTATTGTTGGTTAGCTCTTCTTTGCCAATGGCTGATATCCAGTTCCCTCGTTCCAATCCGGCTTCTGAGGCTGGTGAATTGGGCAGTACGAATAAAATACGGGCAAATACGTGTGATGAGATTCCGGTGGGATCGGTCATTAATTCAAAATCAAATCCGTAAGTAGAAGTACGTTGCAGGTAGGAACGTGTCGCATCGGAAGCGTCCTTTATTTCTATATACGAATACGGGTCTCCTTTTCCGTTTTGTGCCTTGGTATAAACCAATTTTTGCAGGAAGTTTTCCGGTTCGGCAAAATAGTCCGTTTCCTTTATTGCCGGAATACTGTCATACCACAAATAATGCTCTTTCATTATTTGCTCTATCCATAAATTCTCTCCAACTAATGCATAGTATTCCCCACTGCGGTCTTCGCCACATGAAGCCATTATAAATAAAGTGGTTAGAAGAAAAAAAGTGCTCCGTATATGCTTCATAATCTAATTCCTTTTTCGATCTGCAAAGCTAGGGATTTTATTTTAAAATAGGGATAAGGTTTGGAATAAATAATCCAAAAAACCTTTATATAAAAAAGAGATCCGCCGGTTAGGTCAAGCAGACTTCACGGCGGACGTTCTTAATTTTTTAGTTCTTTTCAGATTTCCATTTGTCAGCATATTCATTCAGAATTCTGCGGATACTGAGTCCGATTTTGATATAATCTTTCTCGTTCAGGTTGGCAAGTGATACACGTACACTCCATTCGGGTCCGTCGAATCCGCCACCATTCAATACGACCAGTCCTGTTTCATTGGCAAGACGGAATACTACGTCCAATGGATTATAAGTTGTCTGCAGATGTTGTACGAATTCATCTCCGTAAAATTTTTTGGCCCATACCAGCATGTCTATCTCTGAATAATAACCAGCCCTTAGTGGATCGTCGGGGAGAATGAACCCTGTGTTGTCCCATAATGCTTTCAGACGGGTATGGATTAAATTAAGCATGGCATGACGATACGTGTTTTCTTTGTCCAGCAATGAAAAAGAAGCAAAGAGTGACATCTGCATTTGTTGTGGCAAGGACAGTCCTGCTGTATGGTTCAAGGCTACTTGACGGCTATCTGCCACCATACGGTCAATGAATTTAATGTTTTCTACTTGCATGCTCAAGCTGCCATAGCGTTTGGCTAGTTCGCTTTTTCGTTTGCGGGGCAGATTAGCAATCATTCTGTCGAATACATTTTTCTCATGTAAGGCAATTACAGCAAGGCGCCAACCGGTCGCTCCAAAATATTTGGAGAAAGAGTAGACACAAATTGTGTTCTGTGGCAAATCAGCCATCAGGCTGCGGAATCCAGGGACAAAAGTACCATATACATCATCTGTTATAATCATCAGATTGGGATTCCAGCGTGTTACTACGTCTTTCAGGGCATCTACACATTCTTTGCTTAACTGATAACTGGGTGGATTACTTGGATTGACAATAAACAAGGCTTTGTATTTCGTGTCTCGCAGTTTATTGATATCTTCCACTTTGTATTGCCAGGTATGAAGCCCTTCTTCATTTAGAGTATTTGCAGGAATATTGAGCACATCATAATCGTAACGTGTCAATTCGGGTATCTCAATATAGGGTGTAAAGATAGGAACCATCAATGCTACACTATCTCCTTTGTGTAGCAGGAAATTTTCTTCCAGCGAGTCAAATACATAGCACATCCCTGCTGTTCCGCCTTCGGTGGCGAATAAATCGAATTTGCCTTGTGGGGGTTGCCCGTTGCACATTTCCTGATTCAGGTAATCCTGTACTAAAATTTCTGTATATTTCAAGATGCGGTCAGGCATGGGGTATTGGTCGCCTACAATACTTTCGGTCCATTCGTGTACTAGCTCGTCCGGATCGGCTGCATGTTCCATCAGCATATAATTATAGGTACGTTTCAATAGATCTGTCCCCGCATTTCCTTCATGCTTTTTCAGGTATTCCTCAAAACGTTGGGCTATGCCTGTTTTTTGAGGAATACCGGCAATGCCTTCGGGCATGTCCATGACCCGGCGACACTCTTCAATGCCAAAACCGCCCAAGGCAAAGAATGCTTCACGAGCCTCCGTTGCAATCCAGTTGGGATTACCTCTGCCTGCATTCAGCATGACGTGTGCCATTTTCTTCACACTTTCATCTGCCATTTCAATCAAACGGTTTTTTAATTCGAAAGGGCTGATCTTTTCCAAATTCTTGTCCATTCGGGCAACGCTGCTTTTATTACTTAAATATTCCATAATGTATGAGTTTAGTTTTTTTAGTTGATTAATAATACAATGATTACTCCCCAGATGATGAGTAGTGTATTTCCTACGGCGTAGGTCACGGTGTATCCTAAAGAAGGCGTTTCGCTGCCTACTGCTTCTTGTATGGCACCCAATGCAGCAGTGGTAGTACGGGCTCCTGCCGTACATCCCAAAGAGAGGGCGGGATGGAACTTGAATACATATCTGGCTAGAATCAGCCCTAATAATAAAGGCAAGGAAGTAGCCAACGCACCTATGATAAATAACATAGGACCTACTTCTTTTAGTCCCTGTACAAAGCTGGGTCCTGCAGAAATGCCGACTACGGCGATGAACATATTCAAGCCTACATTATTCAGCACCCATAAAGAGGATTCCGGTATTTGTCCGAAGGTAGGGCGTTTGCTGCGCCACCAGCCAAATACTAATCCGGTTATCAGGGCCCCTCCACTAGTGCTTAGGCTAATAGGTACTCCGCCGATATGGATTGCAAGTGCCCCGATGATACCTCCTAGTAAAATGCCGAGTCCTACAAATGTCATATCTGTGGCATTGGTGGGGCGGTCTATATATCCTAGTTCTTTTGCAGCAGATTCCACCTCTTTTTTCAGACCGACCAATTCCAGAGTATCTCCACAGTCGATAGTGGTTTGTGCGAAAACAGGGATATCAATACCTGCCCGTTTGATACGGCGTATACTGACTCCATGCATAAAGCTTTGACGGCGTATGAAATCCAATTTTTGGTTGAAATATGGCTTTTTGTGTATCATGACAGGGAGTACTTCCACAGGGAAATCAAGCAGTTGGGGATCGACGATTTCTTCTCCAATCCAGTCTTCCTCACCAATGGCGAATTCTCTTCTTCCGCTCAGTACCACTTCGTCTCCTTTTTGTAATAATTGTCCGGGAATAATATCATTGACAATGGAAGATCCATGTCGCATTCTTTCAACAAACAATCTTTTCCCTTGTGAAATAAAATAGGATTCTAGCTGGTCAACGGTCTTGCCGTTGCCAAACCAATCGTTCTCTATGCGGTAAGCGCGAAAAACTACCGGACGGCGTGCTTGTTCAAATCCGGGCTCGTCTGCTTCGCTGGTACCCATTCGGGTTTCTAGCTCTTTGCAGGCGGCTTTCACTTTTTCTAATCCTCCCAACATTTTAGGACCTAAAGAAGAGAGGACCCAGGCAGAGCCTGCTGTACCGAAAATGTAAGTTACAGCGTATGCCACGGGAATGATATTAATCATATCACTTTTTTGGGAAGAGGCTATGTTGAGTCCGTTTATGGTATCTTCCGCTACCCCTATGACGGCAGAGATAGTTTGTGCTCCGGCCAGTAACCCGGCTGTTTCACCGGCATTATATCCCATTAAGGTAGCTAATAACCAAGTGATAACCAAACAACCTACGCACATGAGTACGGCGAATCCTACTTGAGGTAAACCATCTTTTTTCAGTCCGCGAAAGAATTGTGGTCCCACTTTGTATCCGATGGCAAAAAGGAATAAAAGAAAAAACACGGATTTCACCGGTTCTTCTATTGTAATGTTAAGCTGTCCCACTAATACCCCTACTAGCAATACACTGGTGACGATTCCCAAACTGAATTGTTTTATTCTCATTTTTCCAATCCAGAAGCCTGCGGCGATTGTCAGAAAAATCGCCAGTTCTGAATGTTGTCTCAAAAGATGTATAATCCATTCCATATTTCACTTCTTATTATAATTGCTGTTTAAAACAGTGTGAGGGTAAAGAAGTTGAGTTAAAAAGCTCCAAATTGTGCTTAGTTCTAATATTTTTTATTTTATTTGCATAGAGATGATGCTTGACTTATGAAAATGAAGTTGTTTGTAAAATATATTTCTTTATTAATTCTCTTGTTTGTTGTTGGAGGATGTAAAGAAAAAATGGCTGACATGTATGTGACTAAGGTCACCGATTTGACAGGAGAGGAAGAACAAGTTTTGAAATTGGAATATGATCGTGATGGTAAAATTATAAAGTATGGAGATACCCCGGTAAGGTATGAGGGCGACCAAATCACAATCGGACAGATGGATTGTTTGAATACCGGCAATAAGCTTTGCAATGTTACGTTTCAAATAGGAAAAGGCAAGGCGAGGGAAAGTAGGGCCCGTTGTATATTGAAGGTAGAAGAGGAGGTTTATGAAGTTGATAAACAGACTGTCTATGATTATAAAGGAGATACTATTTTTATCAATTCTGATTATCGTGCTACTTCCGATTATCGTTTCTTGAGAAAAGTGCAAGGAAAATATGTTTTTGATCAATTGGGACGGTTGAAGGAAGTAATGACTGTTTTTGCTGAAGCAAATGATAGTGTGTCTAGTTGTCATACTTATTATAATTATGATAATAACATTAACTATCAGGCGAATTTGAATTTACAGGCTTATGTGATTGATTATGATGGGGTGGATAGTTTCTTCTATTTTTTATTGAATCTTGGGCAGTTGAGGAATAGAACAGCCTTACCTAATGATATCGGATATTGTATGAATCATGGTTTAAGCACTTATAATGTGCATGCCAATTATCGTCTGGATGATGAGAATCCGGTCAGGATAGAAGTTTTATATAATTATACCAAACTTCTATCCCGAATAGATTTATCTTATAATCCTTTAAATTAATTCATCGGGAAGTATAAACAAGTCTACTTCATTGGCGCCTTGCTTTATCAAATCTTTCTTATCTATTTGGTAAAGGCGGACAAACTCGTCATGACTGCTGCATAGTTCCTGGGCTTTGCGATAATATTCTATTGATTTTTCTGTTTCATTCAGGATATAATACACATGTCCTGCATTCATCCAGTCTTCCATAATGGGCTTGGACTCGGACATCAGCAAGTCGTAATATTTCTTGGCTTGTTGATGATTGCCGGTAATGAAGGAACACCATCCTATGGCGCGTCGGGCATTCTGTGGTTTTTTATCCAGATATTCCACTTTAAAAAAATAAGCCAGTGCTTCATCGTATCGTTCCAGTGCCATTAAGCATTGTCCTATTTGTAGCGTCAGATTCAGATTGTCAGGCTGTACTTGTTCCACCTTATTATAATATTCCAAAGCTTGCTGGTAGTTTCCTTCTTTTCTATAACATTGTGCCAAATGGCGGTTATTCCATGCGTTATCAGGGATCAGCAGATCTGATTGCAGGTAATAATCTATCGCTTTTTTATAGGAACCGATTTTCTGATAAATGAAACCTGCTTTCTGCCATAATTCAGCATTTTTACGATTGTATAATTCAATTGATTTATCATAGAGAATCCCGGCTTCTGTCAGGTCGTCGTGTGTGAATAGGTAATCTGCCAGCTTGTTGATATAATCTTTGTGCAACAAGGCTTGAGACAATGTTTCTTTATTCCATAAGTCTAGAGTGTCCTCAAAAATGTCATGTATTTCATGTCTTCTTGACCATAATTTGAAGAAACGGTAGAGGTCATGAATATATTGCCGGCTCACGAATTCAGCGCGAGCTTTTGATTGTGACATTTCTTTTAAACGTTCTTTCAGTTCTTCAGAAGCTTCATGTTGTCCGTTCAATTGTTGCTGCATGAGATTTCTTTGGCTTTCCGGCATTTGTAACATGGTAAAACAAAAAGAGTATTTGTCGGAATTGCAGAATACATCCGAGTTCATCAAAATGTTGAGCAGAGAGATTTTTTGTTCGTCATTTCCGAGAGATAATTTGGCGATATCCTGATATTGGGGGTCAAAAGGATAGAACCAGTGAGAAATTTTGCGGAAAAACGGGAATTGTTTCAGCTGTGAAAAGGTACTCATATACACATCCGCCCCGGACATTTGCAGTTCACCTAATTCGCGCAATTTATCGGTAATGCCTGAACGGTCAATCCATTCTTCCCATTCCGGATTATGATCTTCGGCATCTTCATCCAGTCCTTCCAAATTAAGTTTGGGATTTTTCATCATTTCGGGAATGATTTCTTCACGCATTTTCTTGTCTATCTTTCGGGTTTCACGGGAAGATTGCAATAATTGAATCTGGATATGATGCAGGTTTTTGATGAACTCGGTATTTTCATTCAGTTCATTTATGCGCGACACGGCTTCAGGGTATTGAAGGATACGCTTTTCATAATAGTAGCATGTTAGTGCGATCCCTGCAATAGCCCGCTGATTCAGCATGGTATCCTGATGGGTATAGGCGTTCAATAGAAACATGAACTTGCGGATGTCGAATATTTGCAGCAGGCTCATGGTGACGGCGCTGACCATTATGGAAAGGTCGTTGACTTGGATCAATAGTGAGTTGAACAAAATTTGCGCTTCAGCATATTCCGATTCACTCCACCGGGTGGATACCCATATTTTTTCAAATAATTCGTCTACGGCTGTTTCGTGACGTTTTCTCATGGCATCCATTTCTTCATTTCTTTTGGCCTCGGTGGTATATATCAATGGGGCTGTAGCCATATCTTCTGTATATGCCTCCAATTGCATTTGTAATTCGGCATAGCTGTGGGGAGGGCTTTGGACAAAAGTGCGCATTGTGTCATAATAGGCTCCATAATTTTGTGTTGCCTGTACGGCTATATGGATACGGTCGGTCAGTTCGTATGCCGTGCGCAACATTTTATGGTATATTTCTACCTTATTGGGATCTTTCATCCCTTTTGAAGTATATTGCAGCATCAGGTCGTATGACGTTTGCAGGGCTTCTAGCTCATTCTTTAATTGCCAGTCGGAAGTATGGGTGGCATATCCTGTCATTTGGGATAATGCTTCTTTTAACCGATATTGGTCTAATAGTTTTATGATTTCTTCGCGCATATTTTAAAGTTCTATTTGTATGTCTTTTATAAACAAATGCCGGCAGACTTCGGTTCTCGATTTATTTCAACCAAGTTGCCCGTTTCCATATATATTCCATCGGACCGTGAGAGTGATGATTCATCCACCAGCGGCAGAAAGAGAATTGCAAGATGAAGAAAACTATTCCTGCCAGGCAGCTGGCTGTGATACCAAACTGATTGTGCAATGCAAATCCCCAGTTGTAGTATAACATAGAACCTACTATACTTTGAGTGATATAATTGGTAAGGCTCATCTTTCCGTATGGCGTTATTTTCATTAATCCGTCGTGTAAGTTTGTCTTGTAAAAAGCGAAGACGACACCGGATACCAGAATCAGCATAAATGCAAAATTGGAAAGTGAGGTGATGATTAGTGAAAGAGGGGTCAGAATGGATTTATTTGTGATAAAGTCTGGTAGCATATTGCCCAACCCATATAAAGGGAAAAATGAGACGAGTGAGCCTGCAAGTACCTTGTTCCATACCTTCAAGTGCTCTTTCAAAAAAAGTCCCTTGCGCCCTATCAGCATACCGAGCAGGAAGAGGGCGGCTGTTTGGAATACCCGTCCGTGATCCCAGGCCCAGGCAAGGCTTGCCAACTGTCCTTCCCATAAATTGACACGGATGGTTTCCAGAAAATTACCATTGCTTTGCACTGCAAAAGTTGCATTCCAGAAGCTGCGGGTGGGGATGGCCGGAGTAACAAATTCCGGATCGAAGCAGGCACGTATTACATAATAAAGCGGCAATGGCTGGATTAATAGCAGACATGCCAATGCAAATATCCATTTGTCTTTCAGCCGGCAAGTCAGTGGCAGGATGAAACCTACTAAAGAATAAAGGACCAGCACTTCCGCTGTGAAAAAACTGGCATTGATATTACCTATCAGGAAAAGAAGAATTAACCGCCAACAAAAACGTAGACGGAAATCATTGCCCCGTAGGCGTTGGTTGTCATCTTGAATAAAAAAGCTAAAACCGAAAAGTAAAGCGAATATGGCGTATGCTTTTCCGCCGAACATGAAGAATAACCCGCTCCAAATGGCTTTGTCCGAGAAGTTCAGCCACGCACTTTGTCCGGCTGTATCGGGAAATGAGTAGAAATTAAAATGTTCGATAGAGTGCAGGATGATGATTCCCATCACTGCCAGTCCGCGTAGCACATCAGCTGCATCTACACGTGCGTGTCCTTTCAATTTTGTGTTTATTGCTTTTGTTTCCATGGGGTTATATATTAGCGTACAAAAATAGGAAAATCTTGAATAGTTGGCAAAAAAAGGAGGAAGTAATCAGATATTTCTTTAATTTTGTCCCCATCTTAAAAAAAGATATGGATATTTCGGAATTGCAACGTATTTATGCTGGTCATCCTAACACTAAGGGACTGGCTGCGTTATTGGAAGATTCCTCAGTGAGGACTATTTTCCTGGGAGGATTATATGCTTCTGCGGCAGCTTTATTTGTTTCCTCCTTTCTTAGAGAGAATAAACAGACATTTGTATTTGTACTGGGTGACTTGGAGGAAGCGGGTTACTTTTATCATGACCTGACACAGGTGAACGGTGATGAGCATATTTTGTTCTTTCCATCCTCGTATCGTCGGGCTGTTAAATATGGGCAGAAAGATGCAGCCAATGAGATCCTGCGTACGGAAGTGTTGAGCCGTTTACAGAAAGGCGATCCGCTATGTGTGGTGACTTATCCTGAAGCGTTGGCGGAGAAAGTGGTATCACAAAAGGTACTGATGGACAAGACGTTAAAACTTGGTGTGGGTGAGCATGTGGACACAGAGTTTATCACGGAAGTGCTGTCCGGTTACGGATTCGAGCATGTAGATTATGTTTATGAACCGGGGCAATATGCTGTACGCGGTAGTATTATTGACGTCTTCTCTTTTGCTTCCGAGTATCCTTACCGTATTGACTTTTTTGGTGACGAGGTAGACAGCATCCGTACTTTTGAAGTGGAAAACCAGCTTTCGAAAGAGAAGAAACAGAGCATTGCCATCGTGCCCGAGCTGACGAATGCCGCCGACAAGAGCGGGGTGTCTTTCTTTGAATTCATTCCTCGGGAAACAGTTCTGGCAATGAAAGATTTTCTTTGGGTACGTGAAAGAATACAGGTAGTACGGGAGGAGGCACTCTCTCCTCAGGCGCTTGCCGCATACGAGGGAGAGAAGACGGAACTGATGAATTTGGAACTGAAGCTGATAGACGGGGCGGAATTTACAGTACGGGCTTTGGAATTCAAACGGATTGAATTTGGTAACAAACCTACAGGAACTCCACAGGCTACGTTGGCTTTCGATACGACAGTCCAGCCTATTTTTCATAAGAATTTTGATTTGGTAAGCACTTCATTCACTGATTATCAGAAACGAGGTTACACCTTATATATATGTACCGATAGTGAGAAGCAGGCAAAGCGTCTGAAAGATATCTTTGAGGAGCGTGGTGATCATATCACGTTCATTCCGGTCAACAAGACTTTACATGAGGGCTTTACAGATAATGTATTGAAAAGCTGCTTTTTTACAGACCATCAGATTTTTGACCGTTTCCATAAATACAATCTTCGTAGCGACAAGGCGCGTAGCGGTAAGGTGGCGTTGACCTTAAAAGAGTTGAGCCAGTTTGAGCCGGGTGACTTTGTGGTACATATAGATCATGGTGTAGGTCGTTTTGGCGGTTTGGTACGCATTCCGAATGGAAATACCACTCAGGAAGTGATTAAACTTACTTATCAGAATGAGGATGTGGTATTTGTTTCCATTCATTCCCTGCATAAAATATCCAAGTATAAAGGGAAGGAGGGAGAAACTCCCCGCCTGAACAAATTGGGAACCGGTGCGTGGGAAAAAATGAAAGAGCGTACCAAGAGTAAAATCAAAGATATAGCTCGTGATCTGATCAAACTGTATTCGCAACGTAAACAGGAAAAAGGATTTTCGTATAGTCCCGACAGTTTTATGCAACATGAATTAGAGGCAAGCTTTATCTATGAGGATACCCCCGATCAGTTGAAGGCGACCCAAGATGCCAAAGCCGATATGGAGAGCGATCGCCCTATGGACCGTTTAGTGTGTGGTGATGTGGGATTCGGAAAGACCGAAGTAGCGATTCGTGCCGCTTTCAAAGCTGTGACAGATAACAAACAGGTGGCTGTGCTGGTTCCCACTACGGTTTTAGCTTATCAGCACTTTCAGACTTTTAGCGAACGGTTGAAAGATTTTCCATGTAAGGTGGATTATTTGAGCCGTGCCCGCAGTACGAAAGATGTTTCCAGAATAGTGAAAGAACTGGCGGATGGAAAAATAAATATTTTGATCGGTACACATAAAATCATCGGTAAAAGCGTTAAGTTCAAAGATTTAGGATTGCTGATCATTGATGAGGAACAGAAGTTCGGAGTAAGTGTGAAAGAGAAGTTGCGTCAGATGAAAGTGAATGTGGATACACTTACTATGACCGCTACCCCCATCCCCCGTACTTTGCAGTTCTCGTTAATGGGCGCCCGTGATCTTTCTGTTATTCAGACTCCGCCTCCCAACCGTTATCCCATTCAGACAGAGGTGCATACCTTTAATGAAGATATCATAACGGAAGCGATCAATTTTGAAATGAGCCGTAACGGACAGGTATTCTTTGTCAATAACCGCATACAGAATCTGGTAGAATTGGAAGCCATGATCAAGCGGAATATACCCGATTGCCGTGTCTGCATAGGTCATGGACAGATGGAGCCCGAAAAGCTGGAAAAGATTATTTTCGACTTTGTGAACTATGATTATGATGTGCTGCTGGCAACCACCATTATCGAGAGTGGCATTGACATACCGAATGCCAATACGATTATCATCAACCAGGCGCAGAATTTTGGCTTGAGTGATTTGCACCAGATGCGTGGACGTGTGGGAAGAAGCAATAAAAAAGCATTCTGTTATTTGTTGGCGCCTCCGTTGACTTCACTGACTCCTGAGGCAAAGCGTCGTCTTCAAGCCATTGAAAATTTCAGTGATCTGGGCAGCGGTATTCATATAGCCATGCAGGATTTGGATATCCGTGGAGCAGGAAATATGCTGGGGGCGGAGCAGAGTGGTTTCATTGCCGATTTGGGCTATGAAACTTATCAGAAGATATTGGCTGAAGCGGTGAAGGAATTGAAAGAGGATGAGTTTGCCGATCTTTACGCAGAGGAGTTGCAGGCAGCGGGAGAAGAGAAAATCAGTGGCGAGAACTTTGTGGATGAATGTCAGGTGGAAAGTGATTTGGAATTGCTTTTCCCTAATGAGTATATCCCCAGCAGCAGCGAACGTATGTTGCTTTATCGTGAACTGGACGGATTGGAATTGGATAAGGACCTGCTCGCTTTCAAGGCACGGTTGGAGGACCGTTTCGGAAAGGTTCCTCCCGAAGGGCTGGAACTTCTGCGTATCGTACCTTTGCGCAGATTGGCTAAACGGTTGGGGGTGGAAAAAGTATTCTTGAAAGCCGGACGAATGACTTTGTTCTTTATCAGTAATCAGGAAAGTCCTTATTATCAAAGTGCGGCTTTTGGCAAGGTGATTGATTACATGAGCAAGAATCCGCGTTACTGCAATTTGCGTGAGCAGAACGGCAAGCGTAGTATGGTAGTCAAGAATGTGGAAACGGTAGAGACTGCGGTAGGTATTCTGCAGGAGATGGTGAGTTTGTGATAAAAGATGTCTGTATTGGCGGATTTCTTTCGTAGAAGAGATGAACCAACCGATGGCTCGGCAGAAACCGGCATTGCCGTAGAGTAAGCAGGATATGTTAACGTAAAATTGAATATTAACTAAATAAATAGCTGATTTTTAATTAATTGTTTAACGGATTTGAATTCGGGGTGTTTTATATTAAAAAATAATATAAGACGCTCCTTTTTCTTTTAACTTATCTATATTTTTACTATCTTACTTCCAGTTTAAAAGCGGACACTGAGATTTTTACTCACATATTGTCTAATTAAAAAACACTTGTTATGGAAGTGAAAAAAACACGAAGAGCCGACCTTGAAAAGGGCAAGTCCCGTTGGCTGTTCATGGGGCTCATTGTGACGCTGTCGTTTATGTTTGTTTCGTTCGAATGGACTGAACGTAATGTAACTTACACGATCAGTGATCTAGTCAGTGACCCGGATTTCTTTGAAGAATTAGTTCCTGTAACCTACAATCAGGATAAACCTCTGCTACCACCGCCACCTCCGGTTGCCGTCAACCCGGATGAGCTCAACATAGTGGATGATAACTCGACGGAAATAGAAGGCGATATTGCCGCTTCGGACCCTACGGACGCTCCTGTTATTATACCCATTCCTGTTGAAGTACCCGAGGAAGTAGTGGATGAAAATGTGGAATTTGTGGTGGTGGAAGAGATGCCGATGTTTCGTGATGGTACTGCTGATTTGATGAAGTATTTGAGTGAAAACATCAAATATCCTACTGTCAGTGCCGAGCAGGGAGTTCAAGGTAAGGTTGTGGTACAGTTTATTGTGGGTGTTCATGGCGAGATTCTGAATCCGGTAGTGGTGAAGAGTGTGGATCCGTATCTGGACAAGGAAGCAATCCGCGTGATCAGTTCCATGCCAAAATGGAAGCCCGGCAAGCAAAGAGGAAAAGCAGTGAGGGTGAAATACACTGTTCCTGTAGTCTTCAGACTGCAAAATTAAGATTTAATTAGTATGGATGGAGGAAGCGTAATCTCAGAAGAGGACGCTTCCTCTTTTTTATGAGGAATAAATAGGGGATATTTATGAAAACATGTAAGAAAAAAGGGCGTGAAAGGAAATAGTTAGTAATAAAATGCTTGCTATCTTATTATATTTGTTACCTTTGTGGGTCTTATAATATGAAAAACAATGAAAATAACAATTCTACAGAGAAATATAGAATGGGCCAATCCTCAGGCCAATGTAGCAAGGGCCGACGAGGCAATAAGCTGTCTGCCGGATTCTGATTTATTTGTTTTACCCGAAATGTTTTCCACCGGTTTTTGTACGCAACCCGAAGGAATTGCGGAGAGCGCCGACAGCGAAACACTTCACTGGATGAAGCGTAAGGCAGCCGAGCGGAATTGTGCTATTGCAGGCAGTGTAGCGGTATGTGAGAATGGAAATTATTATAATCGTTTTTACTTTGTCCATCCGGATGGAGCCGTGCAGCATTATGATAAGAAGCATCTGTTTACCTTTGGGGGCGAACACAAGCGTTTCACCGCCGGTACGGAGCGTGTGGTGGTGAACTTCCGTGGGGTACGTATCCTGTTGGAAGTATGTTATGACCTTCGCTTCCCTGTTTGGGCACGTAACCTGGGTGACTATGACATGATACTTTATGTGGCAAGCTGGCCTACCCCCCGTGTGGATGCCTGGAGCGCGCTGCTTCGTGCGCGGGCTATTGAAAATCAGTGTTATGTAGCCGGAGTGAACCGCATGGGAGTTGATCCTGCCTGTGAATATTCGGGTGGCAGCGCCATCATCGATCCCTACGGAAAGACGATAGCCGAATGTCCGTGGAGCAGGGAAAGCGCGGTGTCGGCTGATATAGATATGGAGGCATTGCAGGCTTTCCGGAAGAAATTTCCGGTACTGGATGATGCCGACCCCTTTACATTGATATAAAACAATTAATAAAATAATAGATAATGGCTGAAAAGAAATTATTGTTGGGCGATGAGGCAATTGCCCTCGGAGCGATACATGCCGGCATATCGGGTGTATATGCCTATCCGGGTACACCGTCCACTGAAATCACGGAGTTTATCCAGAATAATCCTTTAGCAAAGGAAAGAAAACTGCACAGCACTTGGTGTACCAATGAAAAAACGGCCATGGAGGCTGCGCTGGGTATGTCATACGCGGGAAAGCGTGCTTTGGTATGTATGAAACATGTAGGTATGAATGTGGCTGCCGATGCGTTTGTCAATTCTGCCATAACCGGCGTGAACGGTGGGCTGGTGGTGCTGGCTGCCGATGATCCTTCCATGCATTCGTCACAGAACGAACAGGATTCACGCTTTTATGGAAAATTTGCTATGATTCCCATGCTGGAACCGTCTTCCCAACAAGAAGCATACGATATGATGGATTACGCATATACACTATCGGAAAAACTGAAGTTGCCGGTGCTGATGCGTGTGGTTACCCGTCTGGCACATTCGCGTGCCGGTGTGGAAATAGCCGATATCCGTGAGGAAAATCAGTTGAATCCTGATCATGAACGTGCCCACTGGGTATTGCTGCCGGGTAATGCGCGTAAACAATATCTGGATTTAGTGAAAAAGCAGGAGAAACTGGAAGAAGCTTCCTCTAAATCTCCTTATAATTATCTGGAAGGGTTGAATCCCGAATATGATTATGAGTTCGGAGTGATAGCTTGCGGTATCGGTTATAATTATGTGAAAGAGGCAGATACGGATGGTTGCCATATTCCGGTATTGAAAGTTTCGCAGTATCCGTTGCCGGCTGACGAAATCAGGACGATGGCAGACCGTTGCGGATATGTTTTGGTAGTGGAAGATGGCCAGCCGTTTGTGGAAGAGCAGGTAAAAGCGATTCTTTCCTCAGACTATGAGATAAAGGGACGCCTGACCGAAACTTTGCCACGTACCGGTGAACTGACTCCGGATAATGTGGGCGAGGCAATCGGATGGGGAATCAAACGTCCGTTTGGTAAACCTCAGGTGGTGATGCCGCGTCCGCCTGCATTGTGTCAGGGATGTGGTCATCGGGATGTGTATGATGCATTGAACAAGGTGGCTGCGGAATATCCGGATGCACGCATTTTCGGTGATATCGGTTGCTATACATTAGGTGCGTTGCCCCCGTTCCGTGCTATTGACAGTTGTGTGGATATGGGTGCTTCCATAACCATGGCCAAAGGTGCTTCCGATGCGGGAGTATTTCCGGCCATTGCGGTTATCGGTGACTCTACCTTCACTCATTCCGGTATGACCGGTCTGCTGGATGCGGTCAATGACCATGCCAATATCACGGTGGTGATTTCGGATAACCTGACTACTGCCATGACCGGTGGACAGGACTCTGCCGGTACGAACAAATTCGAGGCGATCTGCCTGGGATTAGGGGTAGAACCCGAACATGTGCGTGTGGTGGTTCCATTACCAAAGAATATGGAAGAAATCACCCGTACCATTCGTGAGGAAATAGAATATAAAGGGGTGTCTGTCATTATTCCGCGCAGAGAATGTATCCAGACATTGAATCGTAAACTAAGACAGAAAAAAGCAGATAAGGCATGAGAAAAGATATCATACTTTCGGGCGTAGGAGGACAGGGTATCCTGACTATCGCTACTATTATAGGAGAAGCTGCTACGGCAGAAGGCATCAATTTGAAGCAGGCTGAGGTACACGGTATGAGCCAGCGCGGAGGAGATGTACAGTCCAATCTGCGTCTATCCGACGAAACGATTTATTCGGATCTGATCGCTCAGGGTGAGGCGGATCTGATTATTTCCATGGAACCGATGGAGGCGTTGCGTTATCTGCCTTACTTGCAGGAAGAAGGTTGGGTGATTACTTCTGCTAATCCTTTCAAGAACATTCCCGACTATCCTGAAGAAGTGGATCTGATGAGAACTTTGGAAAGTCTTCCGCATGTGGTGAAGTTGGAAATAGAGGATATGGCAAAAGAAAACAGTATGCCTAAATGCGCGAATGTGATTCTGCTGGGCATGGCTGCGAAGTATATTGAGATTGTATCACCGGAACAGTTGCGTGAAAGCATAGGGCGTGTGTTTGCCACAAAAGGTGAGAAGATTGTTGAAATGAATCAGAAGGCTTTTGATATAGGCTTGAATGCGGTAAAGAACTGGTAATGCCATGAAGATATTTAGTGAAGAATTAGTGGAGAAAGCGGTGAAGGAACTGCACATCGCCAATCTTGCACAGGCTACTATCGGTGATGTGCTGCTGGTAGCCCAGTATCTGGAAAAGGAAACGGGGATTCCTTTTATCCGTATGGATCAGGGATCTCCCGGCCTTGCAGCCAATCAGATAGGGATTGAAGCGGAGAAAGCCGCTTTGGACAGGGGAGTCGGATCGCAATATCCGGCTGCTGCAGGAGTGCCCGAGTTGAAAAAGGAGGCTTCCCGTTTTGTAAAAGCTTTCTTGAATCTGGAAATCTCTCCGCGCGCTTGTGTACCTACCACCGGGTCGGTGGCCGGTTCATTCGGCTCGTTCATAGCCTGTACGCAGCGTATTCCGGGGAAAGACAAGGTATTGTTCATTGATCCCGGATTTCCTATTCAGAAATCCCAGCTTCGCATTATCGGCGTGGAGTGGGAAGAATTTGATATCTATCATTATCGTGGACAGGCCTTGCGTGAGAAATTGGAAAGTTTCCTGAGTAAAGGCGATATAGCAGCGATTATCTATTCTAATCCGAATAATCCGGCATGGATTTGTCTGGAAGAGGAGGAGTTGCAGATAATCGGTGAACTGGCAACCCAATACGATGTGATTGTCATGGAAGACCTCGCTTATTTCTGCATGGATTTCCGTCGGGATATGGGACATCCTTTCGAACCGCCCTATCCGCCTACTGTGGCAAGATATACGGATAATTATATCCTGATGCTTTCTTCTTCCAAGATATTCAGTTATGCCGGACAGCGTATGGCATTGACATGTATCAGTGATAAACTGTTCGACCGCCAGTTCCCTGCATTAGCAGAACGGTATAAAGATGCAGGGGTATTCGGTCCTACACTGATTGCTTCCATCCTTTATATGATTACTTCGGGATGTACGGCTTCCACTCAGTATGCATACGCTGAGATGCTCCGTCTGTCTACCGAAGGTAAAATCAATTTTGTGGAAGATACCCGCGAATATGCCCGTCGTGCGGAACGCATGAAGAAAATATTTACCGACAATGGTTTCCACATCGTATATGACTATGATGCTACCCAGGTGGTGGGAGATGGTTTCTTCTTTACCATTGGTTACGGAAATATGACAGGGGGTGAATTGCTCCGGGAGTTATTGTATTATGGAGTAAGCAGCATCTCGCTTTCTACTACCGGTAGCGAGCAGGAAGGTGTCCGCGCCTGTACTTCCAGAATGCGTGAGGAACTTTATCCGGTGATGGAAGAACGCATGAGAGCTTTTCATGAAGATCATTGAAAATAATGTGCTAATAGGATAATGTGCCGATTGTCATATGGTGTGTTTGTGCACCAGTACATTGGCTAATTAGCACATTGAAAAATTATTTATTATGATTTGGAACAAAAATAAAGAGTGCATGAGCCGGGACGAAATGAGCGCTCTGCAGGGAAAACGCCTGAACAAGTTGGTGAACCTGGTTTATCATAATGTCCCTTTTTATCGTAACAAGATGCAGGAGATGGATTTATCTCCGGATGATATTCAGACTATTGAAGACATTGTAAAACTTCCTTTTACTACCAAACAGGATTTACGTGATAATTATCCTTATGGACTTCAGGCTGCTCCTGCTTCGGAAATTGTACGTGTACACGCTTCTTCGGGCACAACCGGGAATCCTACCATTGTGGGATATACACGTCGTGACTTGTCCGTATGGTCCGAAGTAATGTCGCGTTGTCTTTCGGCCTATGGGGTTACTCGTAATGATACTTTTTCTGTCAGTTATGGTTATGGATTATTCACTGGTGGGCTGGGTGCACATTATGGTGTGGAGAATCTGGGGGCGACTGTTATCCCGGCTTCTACCGGAAATACGGAAAAGCATGTTCGTCTGATTCGTGACTTGGGTATAACCGGTATTGCTTGTACTCCTTCTTATGCTCTTTATTTAGCAGAAGTGGTGGAACGTATGGGGCTTACCAAGAAAGATATCGGCCTCCGTATAGGAGCCTTTGGAGCCGAGCCATGGACGGAGAGTATGCGTAAGGAAATAGAAGAGCGGCTGGGCTTGAAAGGCTACAATATTTATGGATTGAGTGAAATTATGGGCCCTGGTGTTTCCTATGAATGCCAGGAACAACATGGTTCGCATATCAATGAGGATCATTTTTATCCTGAAATCATTAACCCTGAAACGCTGGAACGTCTTCCGAATGGAGAAGTGGGAGAATTGGTGTTTACTACTCTGACCAAGGAAGGTATGCCGTTATTGCGCTATCGTACGAAGGACTTGACTTCCCTGATGGAGGGTGAATGTCCGTGTGGAAGAACCAATATTCGTATGTCGGGTATTGTAGGCCGTAGTGACGATATGCTTATTATCCGTGGCATCAATGTATTCCCGTCTCAGGTGGAAAGTGTTATTCTGGATATGCCGCAGTTTGAACCTCAGTATATGCTGGTGGTGGATAGGAAGAATAATCTTGACTCTTTGCAGGTACAAGTGGAAGTCCGCAAAGACTTCTTCTCGGACGATATGGGACGTATGCTGGCTATGAAGAAGGCGCTGAGTGACAAATTGAAGAGCGTTCTTTCTATCAGTGCTGAAGTGAAGCTGATGGAGCCTAACAGTATTGCCCGTAGTGAAGGCAAGAGTAAACGTGTGATAGACAACCGAATTTTAAAATGAAAAAGTACGCAATATGACAATTAAGCAATTATCTGTTTTTCTGGAAAACAAGACCGGAAGGATAAATGACGTAACCAAGACATTGGCAAAGTATGATATCAATATGCATGCGTTCAGCATGGCGGAATCTACTGATTTTGGTATTCTTCGTTTGATTGTATCGGATGTGGAAAAAGCGGTGGAAGTACTTCGTGCCGAGAATTTTGCCGTGATGCTGACCGATGTGGTATGTATCAGTTGCCCGAATGTGGCTGGTTCTTTGGCTAAAGTTTTGGACTATCTGGCAGCAGAGAATATCTTTATTGAATATATGTATGCTTTTGCTCAGGGAGATACGGCACATGTGGTTATCCGTCCGTCTAATGTGGAGCGATGCATGGAAATCTTGAACAAACTCAATTGTAATGTTTTGACTAAAAATAGTTTGTGATTTCTTTGACATATTCATTCATTTTGTAGTAATGGAAATCCGGATAAGTATTAAAAAATAGTTTATCAGAATCTTTTTTAAAGTTAGAAAGCCGCCTCCTCTGAAGCGGCTTTCTGCTTTTCTATTAGAACAAACTCCAAGCAACTGTCAGTCCGGCCATTACAATGGCAACCATACTCATCAGTTTAATCAAAATGTTCAAACTGGGACCGGATGTATCTTTAAACGGGTCACCTACCGTGTCACCGGTAACCGTTGCTTTGTGAACTTCACTTCCTTTACCGCCGAAATTGCCTTCTTCTACATATTTCTTGGCGTTATCCCATGCGCCTCCTGCATTGGCCATGAAAATGGCAAGCACGAAACCGGAGGACAACCCACCAATCAGCAGACCGATGACTCCGGGAACTCCAAACACTAATCCTGTAGCAACCGGAGCGATGATAGCCAATAGAGACGGGAATACCATTTCACGTTGTGCTCCTTTGGTGGAGATTTGTACACAACGGGCATAGTCGGGTTCGGCTTCTCCAGTCAGAATTCCTTTTATTTCACGGAACTGGCGGCGTACTTCCTCTACCATGTGGGCTGCTGCACGACCCACTGCATTCATGGTCAGACCGCAGAACAGGAATGCCATCATACTGCCCAAAAACATGCCACTTAGCACTTTAGGGTTCATCAGGGTTACATCGTAATAAAGCATGTAGTCAGTGAAACTGGCGTTATGAACATCTACGGTAATGCCGTTTGGTAATTCCAGAATGGTCTGCCCCAACCGGGTTAATCCGATACGGATTTCTTCTACATAGGATGCTAACAGAGCCAATCCGGTCAGAGCGGCAGAGCCGATAGCAAAACCTTTGCCGGTGGCAGCAGTTGTGTTACCCAACGAGTCGAGTGCGTCAGTGCGCCTGCGTACTTCTTTACCTAATCCGCTCATTTCGGCATTACCGCCGGCATTGTCTGCAATTGGTCCGTAAGCATCGGTAGCCAAGGTAATTCCCAATGTTGAGAGCATACCTACGGCAGCAATACCAATACCGTAAAGCCCCATGGAAATATTGGCGAAATCAAACCCGGAAGCAAGCCAATAGGATAAGATGATGCCTACTACTACTGCCAGTACCGGGATAGTGGTGGAAACCATACCTAGTCCGATACCGGAAATGATAACGGTAGCCGGACCTGTCTTTCCACTTTCGGCCAATCGTTGTGTAGGTTTATAAGATTGAGAAGTATAGTATTCGGTAGAGCGACCGATAACGATCCCTACTATTAATCCCACTACCACAGCAAAAGAGATGTTTACCCAGTTTTCCAGTCCCAAGGCCCAAAGGATAAGGAAAGTGGCAACAACAATCAGCACAGAACTTAAGTTGGTTCCTGTAGCTAATGAACCGAGTAGCTCTTTCATTCCTGCATCTTCTTTGGTACGGACAGCGAAAATACCGATGATGGAGAGTAAAATACCTACAGCTGCAATCAGCATAGGCGCAATGACCGCTTTAAACTGCATTACAGTATCATCCGAACCAATGAAGGCAGCTGCGCCCAAAGCGGCGGTAGCCAGGATAGAACCGCAATAAGACTCGTAGAGGTCGGCGCCCATTCCGGCTACGTCACCTACATTGTCACCCACATTATCGGCAATGGTAGCAGGATTACGGGGATCATCTTCCGGAATTCCGGCTTCCACTTTACCTACCAGGTCAGCACCCACATCGGCTGCCTTGGTATAGATCCCACCTCCTACACGGGCGAAAAGTGCTTGCGTGCTGGCTCCCATCCCAAAAGTAAGCATGGTAGTGGTGATGACACATAATTTGGCGGAAGGATTCAAGGTATCTGACGGAATACAATAATCCAATAATATATACCAGAAGGAAATATCGAGCAGACCTAATCCGACAACGACCAATCCCATAACAGCTCCGCTACGGAAAGCCACACGCAGTCCTTTGTTCAGAGAGTGCTGGGCTGCATTGGCGGTACGTGCTGAAGCATAGGTGGCCGTTTTCATTCCCAAAAAACCGGAAAGTCCCGAGAAGAAACCGCCGGTAAGAAAAGCAATGGGCACCCACGGATTTTGTAAGTTGAAGCCGTATGCCATGATAGAAAACAGAATAACTAATCCCAGAAATACCAGTCCTACCACTTTGTATTGTTGTTTCAGGTAGGACATGGCGCCCTGGCGCACATAAGAAGCGATTTTTTCCATTGTCGGAGTTCCTTCGCTTTCAAGCATCATTTGTTTGTAGAAATACCATGCGAGTGCCAATGCCAAGAGGGAGGCAATGGGCACAATCCAGAAGAGATACGTTTCCATACGCAGTATTGATTTAAAAGTTGGTTTTGCCCAAAGATAGAAAAAATAAATGATATTCAATAGGATAGGCAATATTTTTATCAATTAATATTTGCGGTACTTTTCTAATTAAGTTTAGGGGAAAATAAATATCAATATCTGTACCTTGGAACACATAGACCTGTTTCTGTGTTTCATCAAAACACGATGAAAGATAAATAAGACTTTAAAAAACGGTTTCACCACAGATTGCACATGATCTGTGGTGAATTTGATACATTACCCTTTTATTTGCCATACAGCTTGTCTATCAAATCAGCGCGTCCTATTTTGCGCAATTCGTTGATGATGGCACGCCGTTCTTCGGGTTTATACCAAAAAAAGAACATCCGTTGAGCCAGTTTCTCTTTTTGTGATTTGGCAGAGAAAACCGGTTGTAACGTATATGGATGATAACCTGTGTACCAGGCTTCAGTAGCTACAGTCATTGGGGTAGGGGTGAAATCCTGCACCTGTTCCAGATGGAAATCCAATTTCTTGGTGATCACTGCCAGTTCTGCCATATCTTCTTCCGTACATCCTGGATGGCTGCTTATAAAATAAGGTATAATCTGCTGTCGCATATTCAATTCCTTATTTATTTTGTCGAAAGTCTTTTTGAAGTCATAAAATTGCGAAAACGAAGGTTTCCTCATGATTTGCAGCACTGAGTCACTGGTGTGTTCCGGAGCCACTTTCAAACGCCCGCTGACATGATTGGCTATCAGTTCGCGGGTATATTCAGCCGTACTGCGGTTTACTGCCGGATCCTTACTCTGATATTGTAACAGGTCATAGCGTACACCGCTTCCGATAAAGCTTTTCTTGATACCGGGAAGTGCGTCTACCGAATGGTAAATATCCAATAAAGGACGGTGATCCGTGTTCAAATTGGGACATACTTTGGGATGGATACATGACGGGCGTTTGCAGCGGCGGCATATTTTTTCTTCTTTACCGCGCATAGCGTACATGTTGGCGCTAGGCCCTCCCAAGTCGCTCAGATAGCCTTTGAAGTCTGGCATTTCTGTTATGGCTTTCACCTCTTTCAAGATACTTTCCTTGCTTCGGCTTACAATGAATTTTCCCTGATGGGCGGAAATGGTACAGAAGGCACATCCTCCAAAACAACCACGGTGCAGATTAACTGAGAATTTAATCATATCAAATGCCGGGATACGTTTTCCCTTATACTTGGGATGAGGCATACGCGTATACGGCAAATCAAAAGAACGATCCAGCTCTCCTTGTGTCATTGGAGGATAAGGCGGATTGACTACTACCGTTTTGTTACCTACATCTTGCAAGATGCGGGAGGCTTCGTATTTATTGCTTTCCTCTTCAATGAAGCGGAAGTTTTCGGCTTGTTTCTTTTTATCTTTCAGGCATGTTTCATGAGAATGAAGCACGATATCGGGCTTTTCCTGAGTGTCATCAGACGGGCGCATGGGTTCGCCCTTACGGGTTATGTAGGCTGTTTGCAAAATATCATGTGGAACCGGAAGACTTTCTGCAGGAGCAGATTCATGGGGCTGTCCGACGGCGTCCGCCAATGTCTTCATTCTCTTGCAAAGTTCCGTAATCGGCTTCTCGCCCATTCCATAGATCAATAAATCGGCTCCTGAATCTATCAGGATTGATTTACGCAGACAGTCTTGCCAATAGTCGTAATGACTGACACGACGCAAAGATGCCTCTATACCTCCCAAAATGACAGGTACATCGGGATAGATTTTTTTTAAAATCTGTGTATAAACGATGCTGGGGTATTCGGGACGCATGTCGTGGCGGCCGTCGGGAGTATAAGCATCCTCGCTGCGCAAACGCTTGTTGGCAGTGTATTTGTTTACCATGCTGTCCATGCATCCGGCGGACACACCGAAAAAGAGGCGTGGACGTCCCAGCTTCTTAAAGTCGCGCAGGTCGTCACGCCAGTTAGGTTGAGGCACAATAGCTACTTTTAAGCCTTGTGCCTCTAATAATCTTCCAATCACTGCCGGACCGAATGAAGGATGATCTACATAGGCGTCACCGCTGAACAAGATAACGTCCAGTTCTTTCCACCCACGCATTTCCACTTCTTTCTTGGTTGTCGGCAACCAGTCTGTAAGTTTGTATTCTTTCAATGATACGTATTGTTTTTTATTTTGCTACAGAGATAAGTTAGTTATATCTCTTCTTCATCCTTATTTTTCTCCTTCTCCCATTGGATATAAAGCAGAATAAGTTGATGAAGTCCGAAAGCTTTCATATTATTATGATAAATTACATCAATGCAAAGGTCGAGCAATTCTTTATTATTTCCTTCCTCACTGGTTATCAGTGAGCGGATATTCAGCTTCAGTTTGTCCAGTACCGACTCGTCCACGATACCGTTGCTATCTATTAGATGCTGAAATAAAGCATATTTCTCAATAGTTTGCAGGTTCTCTTCTGAGATTTCCATGCTACGTGTGCCAGAGGCGTTAGTCTGTATAGTGTACATAGTCGTTTAATTTTAATGGTTTATACGGACAAAGTTAGGCGTTTTTATGAAATAACCTCTTATTTGTTCTTTTATTTTCGTTTAAAAATATCACTTGCTGCCGAAGAAGCCCAGAATAGCACTCATTACCCGTGCTCTTTCCTTCACTCCTTGAATGCTTTCAAAAGGGAAGCCTAGAACGAAGGTACGATAAGTACCTTTGTAGGCAATGCCGGCACTATAATTTCCCGGATTGTAAACGAAAGCAGAGTAAGCCGGAGCCACCGGAGTCAGACAGTCGGGAGCGGGTACGGCATAGGTTTGTTCATTGATGGTGCGGGGGATATTGAAACGGGTGCCGGCTCCGTATATTTCTCCCGAAGTGGAGTTGAGCATACTGCCTCCGAAACTATATTTCAATATGTTTTCGGTGAAGTTCAGTGATGTGGGACTGTTCATGTTACTTCCTATATATGAACCGCTGAGTATCAGGTTGCCGCCTTTTTGGCAGTAGGAGGTGATCAGCTGCTGTAGGGTGTTGGAGAAGGGACGTCTGTCGGCTCCGAATATCAGGTCTGCAATGGGGTAATCTGCCAGCCGGACAAAACCATTTTCAACGGCTTCATCACTACACGACACAAAAGAGTACCCTCCGGTTGCCTGGATAGCTTTACCATGAATGAACGGATAGTCGAAAGTATTTCCGGCTATCAACCTTCCTTCCAGCTCGCTGCCGCTATACCCCAGCCCGTCTTTGGTTTCCCGCCCTATGCGGCTACGGTCGAAGCTTTGTTGCGTTCCGCAGAAGGCGGGCGTATTTATATAAGGTATCCCCGGATCCGTATTCAAATCAAAGCCTTGCAAGAAAGGAGATTCTACGGTAGCAGGTCCGCTCAGACGGTCGAATCCATTGACTATCAATATTGTTCCTTTGCTTTTCTTTGCCTGATAGGCTGACAGGATTTCGGAAGGAAAACTTTCTCCCCCCTTGTTGACTGCGGTAACTTTAAAACTATATACCAGTCCCGGTTCGGCTTCGAAGATATATTCAGTACCGCGTACTAACGTTCCATTATCAAATCCACCATGTCCCAGGCGGGTGTAGACGATGTATTGTTGTGCTTTGGCAGTCGGTTCCAACGGATCGTCTACCGCTTGCCAAGTTAGTCGGAAGGTGTTTTTTCTGCTTCCGGGATGAATGGCAAAATTACTTACCGGTAAAGGTTGGACTACATAATCCGTTCCATGCATGGTACTCAGATATTTTAGTACAGATTTGTAAACAGAACGCCCTACGGTAAACTTGAAACGCGGATCGTGTCCTAGTTTCAAATCGGCAAAGTTCTGATGGGAGAGGAGTTCCAGAATCATCGAGGGAACGGCAGGCAGACGAGTTTCGCTGTAATTGCGGTTCCACAGGCTGCGACGTTGCCACCGGATACCGAATTGGGCGGAGATATCCCGTTGCAGGCCGGTCAAGACCATATCTGCCAAATCACGGGAAGCATAACGGGAGATGCCGGCATTCAGTTCACCGTTATTATAATCGGTGGTATAAATACCCAGCGTGCCTACTAAATCATCTTCTTTGGAAAAACCTGCATCGCTGTGCACTCCCAAGGTCATTTCAAAAGGAACGCCCAGTCCCTTCTCCTTTGGATTGTACACAGAATTTCCGCTGAGATAATTGATTATCCGGCTGCGGGCGTTTATATCGTCGGTATAGTCATTCTTACTTTCACTGGGACTGTAAACCGGATAGGGAAAGCCCGACCATTGTGCGGCGTAGCGTGCCCCTTCCAGGTAGCGGGGCAGGCCGCTGGTTTTTCCACCGCGCAATATGTTTCCCATTCCTCCGCCAAAACGGACAGCATCGGCGCATACCACTCCTTTTTGTCTACTCTCATTACTTAATACCACCATGCCGTAATCGTTGGTCCCTTTATCAAACTCGAAAGTGCCCAGATAAACCCAGGTGCCTCCCCCTATTTGTTGATTGACTAGAAATTCAGTGACACCCCCTTTATGGAAAACCAGATATTTGGCGTCACTCACACTTCCGGGTAAAGTCTGATAAGTCACATAGACGGCATATTTTCCTGTTTCGGGAATACGGGGAATCCATTGTGCAAAGGCTTTTTCCGGTTTTTTCTCGGTGGAGGCAAAGCGGGCTGTACCTTCTTCAAAAGGATTTTGTCCGTCCCTGTAAATCAACCGTTTTTGAGCGAATGCCGGGGTGGGGGCGGTTTTCCATTTACCTTTCCGGCTTTTTATCTCCTGATAGATGCAACCTTGGGGATGAATGTCATTATCCACAATCACTTCATTGCGCTGCCAGTCACGTTCACGGGGAGTATACACTATGGCTCCTGCATTTTCCAGCATGGGTATAATATAAGGTATGACGAATGATTGGGTGAACAAATCCTCTGTGGTACAGAACAAGCGTGGACGTTGCCATTCCCAACATCCTTTGTCATTCTTATAATATTTTCCGTGGCTTTGCCAAAGGGCGATGTGTCTGCCTTCCAATCCTTTGCTGGCAGTAAAGGGGCGGGAATTATTTTTTACCCATGGATTACCTTTATAATCTGTCCGTTGCCATAAGCGGCTTTTGTCCTGTTTCTTTCTCAGATAGTTGGGAACCAGGTCTTCGATGGATTTTCCATCGGCATAAATGGTTATATCGTAATAATTTACAGGGCCGGGTAAGCTTTGTTTGAGTAACCGGTAGATGGCTTCCGTGTTTTCGGGTGTGAACGGTTGGTAGCCGAAGCTGGGACTGGCATATACGTCCAGTTTCTTTTGGTTATGATTGACTTCATAACGGTCTAACTTGCACTTGCCTATGTTGGCGTAAGATGTTTCATATTGGGTGAAGAAATCTTTTAGACGTTGTTCCACATTAGCGTCTAACCCTTGTGCCAAAGTGTGCGATATTCCTACCATCACCAGCAGGAAGGACAAAAATATCTTTTTCATGTTGTTTTCTTCTTTATTTATGGTTGCGAAGTTAGGAATTTTTGTTAGTTTTGTCATTCTAACTAACCTATAATGAACCTAAATGAAACGAATTATCTTTAATTTCTGCTTCGTATGGCTCGCTGTTTCCGCTTTTGCCGGAAGTAAAGTAGTCGAAATGCGAAATTATGGTCTGGTACCGGACACACACGAGAATCTTTCAGCTAAATTGCAGAAGGCGTTACAAGACATCAAGACTCAAGTCGCTTCCGGCGATAAGGTCACCCTGCTTTTTGAATCCGGACGTTACGATTTCCACCCTGAAGGGGCGGCTGTCCGTGAGTATTATATTTCCAACCATGACCAGGATAATCCGAAAACGGTAGGTTTTCCTCTGGAGGATTGGAAGGGGCTGACCGTGGACGGACAAGGTGCCGATTTTATCTTTCATGGCCGTATGCTTCCACTTTCTCTGCTTCGTTCAGAGGATTGTACTTTACGTAATTTCAGCATAGATTTTGAAACTCCCCACATTACTCAGGTCAAGGTGTTGAAAAGTGGAGAGGAAGGAATTACTTTTGAACCTGCCGCATGGGTGAAATGTCGCATCAATGAGAAAGGCTTCTTTGAATCATACGGCGAAGGCTGGTCCAGTGCTCCCCAGGGAGGGATTGCTTTTGAAGAAAAGACAAAGCGTCTGGTATACCGCACTAGTGACTTATGGTGTCCTATGGAAGGGGTGAAAGAAGTTTCTCCACGTGTCTACCATGCTCCTCAGTGGAAAGACGCCCGGTTGATACCGGGGACAGTGGTTGCACTTCGTACTTATTATCGTCCTGCTCCGGGTATATTTTTGTCCGGTGACAAAAATACTTGTTTGCAGAATGTGAAAGTGCATTATGCAGAAGGCATGGGATTATTGGCTCAGTTATGTGAAAATATCACGTTGGATGAATTCAGCGTTTGTCTTCGTGGCGATAAGGATCCTCGTTATTTTACCACGCAGGCGGATGCTACTCATTTCTCCAGTTGCAGAGGCAAGATTGATTCCCGCAACGGGCTGTATGAAGGAATGATGGATGATGCGATTAATGTACACGGCACTTATTTGAAAATCAAGCAACGCCTTGATGACCATACAGTGATTGCTCAATACATGCATCCGCAAGCATACGGGTTCGAGTGGGGAGTGAACGGAGATGAGGTGCAATTTGTACGTTCCGTCACCATGGAACTGGCCGGTGGAAAAAACCGGGTGAAAGAAATCCTGCCTAACGATAAAGATACGGTGAAAGGTGCGAAAGAATACCGCATTATTTTTACGGAACCTTTGGATGCGGAGATTACGGATAAAGAAGGCTTTGGTATTGAAAACCTGTCTTGGTGTCCGGAAGTTTATTTTGCGGATAATGTCATTCGTAATAATCGCGCACGGGGTACTTTATTCAGCACTCCTTTGAAAACGGTAGTAGAGCGTAACCTGTTTGACCATACTTCGGGGACGGCTATTCTGCTTTGTGGTGATTGCAATGGTTGGTTTGAAACGGGAGCTTGCCGGAACGTGCTGATTCGTAACAATCGTTTTATCAATGCATTGACTAATATGTTCCAATTTACGGAAGCTGTTATCTCTATTTATCCTGAGATTCCCGATTTGGAGCATCAGAAGAAATATTTCCATGGTGGAAAAGGAGAAAAAGGAGTGGTGATTGAAGACAACTATTTTGAAACCTTTGACCGCCCCGTTCTTTTTGCAAAATCCATTGACGGATTGGTCTTTAAAAACAATGTGATCCGCCAGAATACAGATTATCCGGCTTTCCATCATAATAAGACTCGTTTCCGCTTGCTTCACACCCGGAATGTGAAGATAGAGAAGAATAATTTTGAGGATGGGGATGAGAGCGTGGTAAGAGAATAGATACAATGACACTGATTATGCGGATTTTGTTTTAATCCGTATAATCAGTGTTCCCTTATTTAAAAAGAATTATAACAGACGGGGATTATTCTACTTTCCCGATGCTGAAATTTTCAGGATATTTGCCTTTGAAATTCTTGTAATACAACTTGATCTCACGCATATCCTTGTCCAAATCACCGCTGGGATGTATCACCTTTTCGGCTGTAATGCACTTTTTTGCGTAATCGATGGCTACCAGAATAATAGGCAGACCGGCCCCTTGTGCAATATAATAGAATCCTTTTTTCCAGTTGGGATTGGCTTTGCGTGTCCCTTCCGGAGTGATAGCCAGATGGAATTTTTGACTCGATTTGGCAATCTTGATCATCTGGTCCACCAATGAAGTCTTGCGGCTACGGTCTACGGGAATCCCTCCCATCCAGCGGAAAATAGGGCCTAGAGGCCAGAAGAACCAGTCCTTTTTCATCATAAAACCAGTTTCGCGGCCTATAGCTCCCATAAACAGTTTGCCTATGAATAAGTCCCAATTGGTGGTATGTGGGGCGGCACAGATAATATATTTATCATAATCGGGAGCAGACACCTTGGTCTTCCATCCCAACAGTTTGTAGTAGATAAAACTACAAATAGCTTTTTTCATTCCTTAAATCTTATGCTTTTGTAGCTTTAGCCAGTTCGTCTGCAACCACTTTGATTTCTTTGTTCAGATCTTCGTTCAATTTCTTGTAGAATCCTTTTACGTTACCCGGCTCGGTGTGGCTGATGCGTATAATCAGTTTGATCACATTGTGTACAGAGTTGCAAACCACTTCACGGTTAACACCTTCCATCAAACTGACTAAAAACAAATCACTTGCTATATTGGTTATTTTCTTCTTTAAATTTCTTCTACTTGCCATAAATGTAATGTTTTAAGTTAATACATAATTCTAAATTCGCGGTAAAGGTAGCATTTTTATTTGTATACGTTTTCATATTTGCGAAAAAAGAACGAAATTTGCACGAGAATACTAAATGAAATTATACACCTTTAAATAGAATAATAGAATATGACTAAAAGTGCATTACAAATTGCCAGAGCTGCTTATCAGCCCAAACTTCCTAAAGCGTTGAAAGGCGCTGTAAAAGTAAAGGAAGGCGAACCTACACAGTCTGTTGCTGACCAGGAAGCCATCAAAGCCTTGTTCCCTAACACTTACGGTATGCCGTTGATTCAGTTCGTTGAAGGCGAAGCTGTCAATATGCCTGCTATCAATGTAGGTGTCATTTTGTCTGGTGGACAGGCTCCCGGCGGACACAATGTTATTTCCGGTTTGTTCGATGGTATCAAAGCATTGAACAAAGACAGCAAACTGTATGGTTTCATTCTGGGCCCCGGTGGTTTGGTAGACCATAATTATATGGAACTGACTTCTGATATTATCGACGAATACCGTAATACCGGTGGTTTCGATATCATCGGTTCGGGACGTACCAAACTGGAAAAGGAAGAACAATTTGATAAAGGTCTGGAAATCATCAAGGAATTAGGCATCAAGGCATTGGTAATCATCGGTGGTGACGACTCAAACACGAACGCTTGTGTATTGGCAGAATACTATGCTGCGAAGAACTGCGGTGTTCAGGTAATCGGTTGTCCGAAGACTATCGACGGTGACTTGAAGAACGAGATGATTGAAACTTCTTTCGGTTTTGATACGGCTTGTAAAACTTACTCTGAAGTAATCGGTAACATTCAGCGTGACTGTAACTCTGCCCGCAAATACTGGCACTTTATCAAGCTGATGGGACGTTCGGCTTCTCATATCGCTTTGGAATGTGCTTTGCAGGTTCAACCTAACGTATGTATCGTTTCAGAAGAAGTAGAAGAGAAGAACATGTCATTGGATGATGTGGTTACTTACATTGCTCAGGTAGTGGCTAACCGCGCTGCACAAGGTAATAACTTCGGTACAGTGTTGATACCTGAAGGTTTGATCGAATTCATTCCCGCAATGAAGAGATTGATCGCTGAATTGAATGACTTCCTGGCTGCTAACGCATCAGAGTTCGCATTGATCAAGAAATCTCACCAACGTGAATATATCATCTCCAAGCTTTCTAAGGAAAACTCGGAAATCTATGCTTCTCTGCCCGAAGGCGTTGCACGTCAGCTTACTTTGGACCGTGATCCGCACGGAAACGTACAGGTATCATTGATTGAAACAGAAAAGCTGTTGTCTGATATGGTAGCCGTTAAATTGGCTCAGTGGAAGGAAGAAGGCAAGTATGTAGGTAAATTTGCCGCTCAGCATCACTTCTTCGGTTACGAAGGACGTTGCGCTGCTCCGTCAAACTTCGATGCTGACTATTGCTACTCGTTGGGTTACACCGCTTCTATGTTGATTGCCAACGGTAAGACCGGCTATATGTCTTCTGTACGTAACACTACTGCTCCTGCCGAAGAATGGATTGCAGGTGGTGTGCCTATCACAATGATGATGAACATGGAACGTCGTCACGGTGAAATGAAACCGGTTATCCAGAAAGCGTTGGTAAAATTGGATGGTGCTCCTTTCAAGGCGTTTGCCGCACAGCGTGAACGTTGGGCTATTGAAACAGACTATGTATATCCGGGTCCTATCCAGTACTTCGGTCCTACAGAAGTTTGTGACCAGGCAACCAAGACATTGCAGTTGGAACAAGGAAAATAATTCTTTCTTATTTCTATAAAGCATAAAGGAAACCCATCGGGGCTGATTGTAAAACCATTCTCCCGATGGGTTTTATTACATAGTATGTGGGAATAGGTAAAGGTAAAAACAGCTAAATAGGATAAAATGGTAAGAGCGAAAAGCACACGTCCTGCTCCCGTTAAAAAGAAGGCAGCCGCGAAACCTGTCCGCCGGGCTACACAGCGGAAGGCGAAAAAGAAACCGCAAAGAGAGAGGCCGTCATGGCTTCGGTATGTCATTGCGGGGCTTATTGCTTTTTTATTCCTTGCCGCTTTCTTTTATTTCTTTATCCGTCCTTACTCTTACCGCTGGAAGCCTTGCTATGGCTTTAAAGCATACGGTGTATGTATGCCTTCGGGTTTTCAGGTGCATGGCATTGATGTTTCCCATTATCAAGGAAACATAGACTGGAAAATGCTGACTCAGACCCGACAGGGGAAATTTCCTATTCATTTTGTCTTTATGAAAGCTTCGGAAGGAGGAGATTATGGGGACAAGGCTTTTATCACCAATTTTGATTCGGCGAAAACACATGGGTTTATCCGTGGGGCTTATCATTTTTACAATCCGAAAACAGATCCCATCCGTCAGGCCGATTTCTTTATTAATTCCGTAAAGCTGGATTCAGGTGACCTTCCTCCCGTACTCGATATCGAGAAGAGAGGCAAGGACGAAAATCAGCTCCGTCGTGACCTTAAACTGTGGCTTGACAAAATAGAACAGCACTACAAAGTGAAGCCTATTCTTTATACTTCTTATAAGTTTAAAACTCGTTATCTGAATGATTCGGTCTTCAATTCTTATCCTTACTGGATAGCCCATTATTATGTAGACTCGGTGGAATACAGGGGAGAATGGAAATTCTGGCAGCATACGGATGTGGGTACGTTGCCGGGCATTCGTGAGAAGGTGGACTTGAATATTTTCAACGGTTCGTTGGAGGAATTGCAATTAATGACTATAAAGAAATAAAGGATACTGTGCCTGCGGTTTCGAAAACTTTCTCTATATTTGCTTTATGAACTTACTGCTCAATATTATTTGGCTGATTTGCGGCGGATTTCTGATCTGCGTGGAATATATTGTTTCCAGCCTGTTGCTGATGATCACTATCGTCGGCATTCCTTTCGGTTTCCAGACTTTGAAGTTGTCTATGCTGGCTCTTTGCCCTTTTGGGCGGGAAATACGCAGTTGTCCCGGTGATGGCGGATGTCTCAGTGTGTTGATGAATATCATCTGGATACTTGTAGGTGGAATCTGGATCAGCCTCTCTCATTTGGCATTCGGGGTGTTGCTTTGCATCACTGTTATCGGTATTCCATTCGGACTGCAACATTTCAAGCTGGCGGGCTTGGCACTTACTCCTTTCGGAAAGGAGATTGTATAAATATTGTATACCGATATGATCGTGTTGTCACTTTGGATAAAATGCAGCGTCCTACGTGCGTTTGTCACCACTTGATTCCGGTTCTAATTTTCAGGTAAGAAGAACAAAAGGACAAAAGAGAGAAAATCCGTTCTTTTGTCCTCGAATAAATCAATGTAAATCCTGTGTGATTGGTGGTAATCCTGTCTTTATCAAGTCTTTTTCATACTTAAAAATGGTATTATTTCATGATGAACTTCACAGCTGCCCAGTTGTTCTTTTCCCGATGGTGTACGAACTCCATTCCCAGACTTTCCGCTTTTTCGCGGATAAAAGGAATATCCTGCATATAAAATCCACTCATAAATATTTCTGAACCCGGATGCATACAGGCGGCATAATGAGGCAGGTCTGCCAGAAGAATATTCCGGTTGATATTGGCAATAATTACATCAAACGGCTTGCGGCCTTTCAACAAGTTGGCATCTCCCAGTTCCACTGTAATGTTATGGATATGGTTCAGTGCAATGTTGTCTTTTGAATTATTGACGCACCAGTCGTCAATGTCGATGGCTGTCACAGGATTGGCTCCGCGCATGGAGGCAAGGATGGCAAGAATAGAAGTGCCGCATCCCATATCCAAGACTGATTTTCCTTTCAGATCAGCTTCTAACAGTTCGCTGATTATAGAGCTGGTCGTTTCATGATGCCCTGTGCCGAAAGCCATTTGCGGGTTAATCAGAATTTCATACTCAGTCTTCGGGGTGTCTTTATGGAACGTGCTGTGAATGCAGCAACGGTCACCGATGACGATGGGTTGAAAGAAGTTCTTCTCCCATTCTTCGTTCCAGTTCTTGTCTTCGGCTTCTTTAATGGTATATGTCACAGTAGTGTCGGGCAGGGGGAAGCTCGCAATCATTTCTTTTAATGCTTCCTCATCGAACAAAGTCTGCTGGATATAAGCCTGTACTCCTGCTTCACATTCTACAAAACTTTCAAATCCTATTTCTCCGGCCAGTGCAGATACTACATCATTCACTGTTTCATTACAGGGATGTGTTGTAAAGGTTACTTCTAAATATTTCATACGTTTTCGTTTATTCTATCACTTTACGGAGCAATGCCTCCATCTCATTTTTGAAAATACCCGCTTCATGTACTTTCACACCGTCCACATAAAACGTGGGAACGTAATAATAGTCGTATTGGTCGGCTATATCAGGATGTTGGGTTTCTTCTATCATTTCTATTTCTATAGGTTGGAATTCAGGGTGTTCTTCTTTTAGTTCTTCAATATAGCGCAGTGCTTTTTTGCAGAACGGGCATCTTTCCTGATAAAATAATTTCACTGGTTTCATGTGGCTGTTTATTTTAGGTTTATATACTCTTAAAAAGGGTAGTGGCAAAGATAGGGAGAAAAAATGAGAATAAGAGCAGAATCGGTATTAATTGCTTCTCTCTTTATACCCGTTCAGCATCTATTTATTTTCTTCATTCCGGTAGGATATCAACAGGAAGTTACTCTCAATAATGCTCTCATACTCTCATTAGTGGTATAATTCGCTTATAATGAGTGTGCTATTGATGATGGTAACATAAATGAGTATGAGGGCATTGACCTCATACTCATTTCTTGAAAAATAAATTATTCCAACTTGACCACGTGGTATAAAGTACCTCTGATACTGGCTCTTTTGGGTACATTCAGTTTATGTAGAATACGTCCGAACCAATTTATTTTATTGACGGATAGCTTATCACGTGTGTTTTCTTGGAGATAATTGAAAATCTCCATGGCAGTCAGCCATTCTCCCTCTTCATCAGTGGTAGCAGGAGAAAAATTACAATGGAATAAATGTTCCAAAGGCGAAATTTGCTCAAATTCGCTGTTGCTTTGCCGCAAAACAGCCTCATCTTCATCATTCAGCCAGTAACGTTCCTGCTGATAAAGCAATGTCATGGCTTGTGCATAGAGCTGGCGGTAGTCTATGGTGACATGGGTATCAATGGGAGCGGTCACCTCGATACAGATAAAGCGACGGCTTCCCGTGGGGTCGGTGAGCAAATCCTTCTGATTGCTGGTGCCGATGAATGAGGCATAGCGGCGTAATTCGCGTACGCTGGTTCCATAGGGCTTTCGCAGGTTGGCCACCGGTTTTTGTAACAGATGTTTCAGAAAACCTTGCTGGTTCATCGTAATCTGGTCGAATTCATCCAGGTTGATAAGGAAAAATCGTCCCAAGGCACGCTCCGCTTCCTGTTTGCTGCTGAAGTCCAGGCTGTCGGCATAGCCGAAACGCAGTCCGGGCGGTAGCAGGATGCGGCAGTAAGTGGATTTCCGGAATCCTTGTGAACCCACCAGCAAAGGCGAAGTACTGTTGCCATGCTGGCAGTCCATCCCCCTCCAATGCGCCACCATGCCCAGAAACCAACGGTAAAAGAGTTCTTCCCAATGCGGATTGCCACAGGGAACGAGCCGGGCAAGTGCGCGGATGCGGTCAGTACCGTCCCATCGGGGAAGGTCACACAAGTATTCTTCTACGGGATTGTAAAGAGGGACGAAATCGGAAGTGAGAAAGCGGTCGATATCGCGGTCCCACACTTGCAGTCCCTCTTTCAAGGCGTAAAGGGCGATGCTGTTTCGGGTACGTTTTTCCAAGGGTTTGAAATAGAAATGAACAGAGTCCCGCTGGCGGTATTCCACCTCGTCCAGTACGGTGTTGAAACGGAATTCGTACCGTCGTTTCAAAAACTCCTCCAGCCGGAAGGTGGCTTCCTGCTCTTTGTTGAGGCCACCTTTCTCGCCAAAGCCTTTCATCTCCCGATATCCGTTGCCGAAAGCCATGCGGATGGCTTCCGTGTTCGTTTCGTGGAAATAGTGCATTAGTGTACGCCGCACGGCTTCTTCTTCGGGGATGCCTGCTTTGAAGCATTGTTCTACCAGATGGGGCAGCAAGGGTTCCAGTCCGTCATCACGTTTCCAGTTTTCCATTTCGGCCAATGCTCTTTTTCGTGCCGATTGGTACATCAGTGTCAAAGTCTGTAAACTTTCACATCCGGGCGTCATTCGTTCCAGTGCGGTTTCGCTGTTTTGTTTGCGTTGGCGGAAAGACTCTTCATCGGGCAGGGCAAGCGGTTGCTCTATGCAGAAGGGGACGGACGAAGGGTTATAGTAAGGTTGTTCATCCACGGTCATGCGGCAGCTTTGCATCAGGTCCGGTTCCTTCAGTGTGATGCCGAAAGGAAGCATGGGCTGGTAGCAGGTCACCGCCAGCCGATAGGCGTGAGCATGAAACAGGAGAGCCTCCTGTATGGTGGGCAGAGTGCCGTCGGGGCGTGCGAAGCGTACCCATATCTTTACGCTCCGTCCGCTTGAACCGCAGAAAGCGGCAAAGGTCTGTGGCAGTTGTGCTACTTGGCGTTTCACATATTCCACCTCATACAGGTCGGCCAGCCGGTTCACTTCCAGCTGCACTAGTCCGTTGTAATGTTTCATGCGTTTCTCGCCATTTTGCTTACGGGTATATTCTACAGCAGGATAGACACGCGGCAGTTTGTCGATATGGGCGTAGTGGGCGGACGATCCTGTCAGCCGGGGCAGTATTTCACGCAGTTCCGATATGTGTCCTGCTTTGTTCTCTGTCTTTATTTTCTCGAGGAATGCGTCCGAATCGCATAGTGACAAGGCTTCTGTCCCCTGTTCTTCATCTTTCCTGATGAGTGTAATTTTCATATTTGTCTTTCGTTTAAATGTTTTTTGGCTTTATGTACCTCCCATGGAAAAAGATGATGTTCTGTCGTGTGGAGAAGACCGCGTTTGGCGAGTGTCTATGTGTGCATATTTTTAGTAAAGGTAAGGTTTCTTTCCGGATTCTGCAAGTGTTTTCCGGATTAAATGCCGCCTTTTTCTTTTTCCTTTCTTTCCTGTGTTTTTATTCTTAGTCTCAGTGCGTATTTCCCTGTTCCTTATTTGTTTTCTACCTTTTCTTTTCTTATTTTTGTATGTTTATAATTAGTTAGCCACCCTTGTGATTAAGTCTAGTCACAAGGGTGATTAAAATTAATCACAAAGGTAGTTAAACTTAATCACGTCCGTGATTAACAGATATTGAAAGTTCATTAATAAAAGAAGAACAGTATGGCAATACTATTTGATTGGTACGAGAATCCCAAATCCCCTGAGCAACAAGGGGAAGAGAATACGTTGCACCCGCGTCTCCGGCTGAACGGAAAGGTGAGTACGGCCCAGCTCCGTGCCCGTATTCAGAAACATTGTACGTTGACTGAAACGGATGTGGTAGCCGTGCTCGATGCGCTGTCACGTGCCATGGGCGAGGAGTTGGCGGAAGGCAAACAGGTGCATCTGGACGGCATCGGTTTCTTCCGTCCCAACCTGGTGAGTACCGGGCCGGTAACGGAAAAGACGAAACGTAAGAATACGAAGGTGAGGCTCAAGGGGATTGTTTACCGTCCCGATCAACTATTGATGGATGAGGTGGGAAAGGTAAAGGTGCAGCGTACCCGGTTCTCGTTTCATTCCAGTAAACTGACCGATGAGGAAATTGACGCATTGCTGACGGAGTACTTCACAACCTGTGATTTTGTGCAGCGGAAAAGTTTCCAGCTTCTTTGCGGTATGACACAAAGCACGGCCAGCCGCCATTTACGCCGCTTGTGCGAGGAAGGAAAGCTGAAAAATGTGGGACTTCCCAAACAACCGGTTTATAAGCCTGTGGATGGGCATTATATTGTGAATGAATGATTTAAGTGCGTAATGTGGGGGATAAGGAGTGAGGGCATATTAAAAAGTGAGGGTAATGCCCTCACTTTTTAGTATGCCCTCACTATGGGTAATGGTTTTATAATGAGTGGGTTATGGCTGATAGTGAGGGCATGAGGGCATAAGTGGGTGCAACTTATTATAGGAAAAGTTGTTTTTACCACCAGATTTGTTTACCGTCAACGTACGTGAACGGACGTTCTTCCGCTCCCCGTGTATAGTCTTTTAGATAAAGCAAAGCATGGTCGGGGACATTTATTTCTTCTATTTCTGTATATGAAAAAATACGATTTTTCTTTTTTATGTAACTGGTAATAGCTTCATCCATGTTTTTTTCCTCCTACAAACAGAGGAGAAGTTCAACTACGGGTGCGCTGGCTTCATAGTACAGTCCGTTGTAAATCAGCAGATAGCGATCTTTTACAGTGGATGTTTCTAATTTTTGAATGTATATTTGTTCGTAAATTTCCATTTGTTTTATCAGTTTGTTTTCATGATAGCACTATTGATGTTTCTATCCATATCGCTCTTTTCGCGTGAGGTCTTTTGGCCGAAGTCAAAGGTATACGCTATTTTGATATATCCGGTACGTTGATTGATTCGACTGGTCTGTATCCGGCTGTAGTTGTATATACTAAAATTGGCATATTCCCTATAACGGTTATGCTTGGTGAACGGGTTTTCTGTACCGGTTTCTACGTGCCAGCCTTTGTGACTCCAACTGATGGAAGTTCCATAAATGGCGGGATTTTTTTCTATTGCAAGAGAGAAACGGTTTATACGGCTTGTCGCTGTACTTCCATATACATTTATTGCAAGATTTTTCCAGTAATAGTTTATGTCCAATGATGCTATCACACTATTGTCTGTAATGTTGTATTCTCCGGGAATGATTGTATGATAGTATCTGGCATTGAACTTGGCGCGTAAATTGTCGGAGAAGCGATAGGAAAGATCCAAAGCTGCGTTCCAATGTTCCACATCCATGTCCGACCGGAAGCTGGAGACAAGTTTGTCATTCTCTAGGTAGTAATCGGTGGATATATTATTCTGAATCTTCTGATAAACACCTAAAATTTGAAAATTCAGTCGATTTAGTTGTGCTTTATAGGCGATGCCGACAACATATAATTTGGTATTATCCAGATGGGGATTACCACGTTTGATTTGTAGAAAGTCTACTGTTTGATCCATGCTGTTGATATAGCTGATGTCCGGTTGGTCGTTACCGATATCGACAGAGGCCATTAACTGCTGTGATTTATTGATAGTATAAATAAAAGTGGAATTCATTCTAAGTGACCAATGCTGCTGCCGGGCATCTGTATGAAGTTTGTAATTCAACCATGAAAAACCCGGTAAGAAATTCATAGAGAACTTTTTGGCTATACGCTGGTTATAGTTTAAGAAGAACATCGTTTCTCCCATCCATAGATGTTGCCAAGAGTCGTAATCACCCGTATAGGAGGAAGACGTGACTTTATGATGGTGCTGCAGGTTTGCTCCAAGTGAATTGTTGTGCTCCAATTTTATATTATATCTGGTAGAAAAGTCGAATGCATATAATTCTTCATCAACATCCGTCAGGGATATATTTTCTCCTTCTGTATAGGTTCTGGTGTAATCGTTTTGTGTATAAGCGGTTTTGGCCGTTACCTCCAGTGTCTGTTTAGGGGTTATGTTGAAATTGCCATATAGTTTGACAGAGGGACTTAGTCCGTCTTCTTTTTTTTGGTTGGCTGAAGATATGCTGTATGTATGATGACCGGAATAATCCAGTAATTCGCTATTGTTATTTTTGGGAGTTTCATTGTGGACTAATGAAAGTTGTGCCGAGATATTATGTTTCTCTGTACGATTGTTGGCTTTCAATTGTAGATATTGCTGGTTGTTTTGATAATCAGCTTGGGTCGTTTGTGTGTTTCGATGGGTGGTATATTCCGGGAATAATATCTCTTCGTTTTTTGAGGTTTTTACTCCGTCATATTTTTGGGTAATATAGCCTCCTAACACTGAATAGCTGTTGTTTCCATGCATCAGTTTAGTCCCTATATTATAATTACCCATCAGATAACCGATGGTTTGTTTGCCGTCTAATGATACATATCCACCTGATGTTCGTTCCTTGGTTATATAATTGATGGAAGCTACATCACCGGCATATTTTCCTGTCGGGGTGTCATAATATTCTATATTCTTGATATCGCGTGGGCGTAGGTTTTGCACTTCCTCATATTCAGCTTTTTCTCCGTTTATATATAGTGCCACTTCACCACCAAAAGTGCTTACTTTCCCTGTCCGTTTGTTCACTTCCAAGCTGGGAATCATCAAGTTGTACAAAAGGTCATAGCCTGTACCGGCATGTTTCACCTGTTGCTTGTCGGGAATGACCAATACATGATCAGTCTTTCTGACATAGGAACTTCCTTTTACCACGACTTCATTCAGTATTACATTGTCACTTTCCAAGGTAATTACAGGTAGTTGTGTATCTTGGTTTGAAACACTTGCCGGTATTATTTGCGGTTTGTATCCTATTGTACTGAATGCTAACAAATACTTGTCCGGCTGTACATTTGTGAACTGGTAATATCCTAATGTGTCTGTTGTTGTACCCGAGATGAAGGCTGAGTCTGTTTTTAATAACCGGACTGTGCTATAAGCTAAAGGCTGATTGTCTAAGTCGGTTACTTTACCATGTATGCGAACTTGAGCGTAAAGTGAAAAACCGGGCATCAGGCATACGCATAAAAATAATTTTAAAGTATTCATAGTAATCATACTGTTGGGTAATAAAGGAATGTGTTTGTACATATTATATATTGTTTAATCATAAATTTAGACGGAGGTATGATTCTAAAAGTTGTAATCAATATTACGTTATACTATAACACAAGTTTGTAGTCAACGTATTATTTTTACGATAGTAAAGGTATAGCTATTGGAGAAAAGAAATGAAAAAATACATTTTACTTTTTCTATACTTTTATATAACAGGCTGATATACAAGTAATATATGCTTGTGCATTCTTGAGAAAATACCAATTTTTACCCATTGGCAGATGAATTTTTCCATATGGGTCGTTACAATTCTTGGATAATTCCTTCCATTTGTTGTGCCGTTCCCTTCTCGCTATAGATTTTTTGGTAGAGGCGGGAAAGAGAATTTGTAATGGCAGAGACAGAACGGTTGAGTAATTCTGCGATAATGCTTCTCTTGAGTTCGATCTTAATTAAATAGCAGATATGTAGTTCGTGTTCGGATAATTGAGGATAGAGTGCATACAGCTGTCGCAGAAAGTTAGGAAAAGTGCTATTTATAGCTTCACTTAAATGTTTCCAATCCCTTTCCGTTATTTCGGAACTTTGGGTGGCATGGTGGAAATGAAGATAGATGTCCGAATGTCGGAAGGCGAGTAAACGCATTTCCTGTTCGTTCCGGATGGCACGTATTTGTTCGTTGGTTGCTCCCAGTCTTTTTGCTTGAGCTTCCAGCAGGGAATGTTTGAATGTGTCATTTTCCAACTTGGCCGATTGAAGTTGTTCATTCAGTAGGGTTATCTGTTGCTCGTTTTCTAGAATGCGCCGGCTGCTTTGGGCTTCCTGTTCTGCAAAAATCTGTTGTAGTTGTTGTTCTCTGATTGTATATTTGCGGCGGCGTTCGCGTAAACGGTGAAGCAGGTAAATTACAATACCAATCAGGAGACTTGCTACAAACAATAACTGGAACAGTAAAAGTTTCTGTCGTTCTGTCTTCGATTGCAGCCGCTGATTTTCTTGTTCAGATAGATTATAATTATATAAGGAATGGATTTTATTTACCTCTTCGGTTTTTGTGATCTGAAAAAGAGAATCGAATGCATTGATGCAAAGAGAGGCGTATTGATGGGCTTCCGGATATTGCTTTTTTTCCCTTGTAATCAGATGTAACAGACGATATGCAGTACGTTGGTGATAAAGGTTGTTTCCAGAAATTACCTTTTGAAGATAAATTGATGCGGAATCGAACATTTGCCTTTGATAATACACTTCGCCGAGTACTAAATAACTAAGTGAACTGGGGTGGTGGACTTGTACTTGCTTTGCTATAATTTCAGCAGAGTCTGTTTTCCCTTGGTTGTAATAAAAACCGGCCATTTCATCGCCGATGCTGCAAGCTTTAACCAGAGAAACTTTTTCTTTCATCAATGTGTATGCTTTCCGGTAATAGATTTCCGCACTGTCTTTTTGGTTGTTTGTATCGTATATGCGTGCCATGTCCCTCAGACCGAAAGCCATGCCTTTATAATTATGGCAAGCTAAATTATATTTATAAGCTTGTTGAGTAGCTTCCATACTTTCATGATACAATCTTTGAAAGGCAAAAAGGCTGGCAAGCTGCCCGTATATGCGTCCATTCAGCGTATCATTAAAACATCTTTTCCCAATTTCGGCTGCACGCAAGAAAGCATCAACGGCTCGTGGCGCATCTTTCATATCCCGATAGGCGCTACCTTTATAATAATAAGCTTCCATCAGGTGTGGGTCATCCTGTTTGTCTTCATAAAAACTAATTATACGGTTAATCAAAGTATCGGAAGTAACCGGAATATAGAGCTTGTCTTTGGCTTTGACAGTGAGCAATAAGTAATATATATGAAGCTCTTCAGGCCATTCGGTGGTGGATATACTGAGAGAATCCAAACAGGCTAGCGCGCTGTCCGGGTGCGTTTCCATTAATTGAACTGCCCGCTCCATCAGTGGCGGGTAACTTTGCTGTTCATAGCGGCAAGAGATGCAGAGCAATAGAAACAGCAGCAGTATATGTATCCTCCCACTTTTCATAGCAATTGCAAAAATAAACAAAATCTTTGAACTCAGCTACTGAAATAGGGGAATCCCTACCAACTAATAGGGATTTTCTTTGTTATGAAGTAAAACCTCTGACTATCTTTGCACTAGAAAAAGTAGATAGAATAACAAATAAAACAGGTACGAGTATGAAAAAGATTGTATTAGCTTCGCTTATGATGGTGTGCTTGCCTTACTTGGCAATGGCGCAAAGCGTTGATGACGACCTTTATTTCATCCCTAAGAAAAAAGCTGAAAAGAAAGAGGAGGTTAAGCAAGAGGTGAAAGTGGTGGTTCCGCAGAAGCAGAACACGACTACTGTTTACGCAGCCCCCGGTTCTACAGTGGTGGTGAAGGATGTGAAAGGAAAGGTTCGCGATGTGGATGAGTATAATCGTCGTTATACTTCACGTGATAATAATTTCTCGATGGAGAATGATACCTTGTATATTGAGGAGAAACCTTTGAATGAGAGAGGAGAATGGGTTAATGGTTTTGAGGGTTCTCAAGACGATTATGAATACGCGATGCGTATCGTCCGTTTCCGCAATCCCCGTTACGCCATTCCGGTAAGCAGTCCGCTCTATTGGGATGTAGTTTACGGTTTGCCTTCATGGGATTGGAATGTATATGATGACGGATTGTATGCATACGTCTTTCCCACTTACACGAACCGCTTATGGTGGGATTGGCGTTGGAATTATCCATATGGCGCCAGTTGGGGATTCAGTTGGGGATGGAGTTCGCCATGGTACTACAATAGTTGGTACTATCCCGGTTATTGGGGTGGCGGCTACTGGGGTGGCTATTGGGGCTACCATTATCACCATCACCATTATTATCCGCATTACTTTGGTCACGGTTGGGGTGGTGGCTACTGGGGAGGTAGTCATGGATGGTATGGCTCAAGCAGACGTAACCCGGGGATACATGCCGGAAGATATACCAATAGCTATAGTTCTTCACGCCCAAGCCGGAATAATTACGTGAATAGTTATGATAGGAATAGTCGTAATTCATACGTAGGAAATTCCAGACAAAATGTCCGTAATAGTGCTAATAGTTATCGTACCGCAACACGTAACGGTTCTTCATCAGGAAGAGTGGTTTCGGGATCTAACAGTGTAAATTCGGTTCGTCCTAATAGAAGTGCTATCAGAACCCGTACCGGAGAAACTCTTTCACCAAGTCAGGCAGCAGGAGTTCGTCCGGGTAATTCGTATTCACGTCCGACAGAAGGAAGGGGTTCTTCCTATACCAGACCAAGCAGTACTCGGAGCAGTGTGGGAAATGCAGCAGGATCTGCTTATCAGAGAACAGGGGCTGCAAGTCGTGGCGCTTATCGTAACAATAGTGGCGTTTCGAATTCTCGTAGCAGTTCATACTCTCGTAGCAGTAGTCCTTCTCGTAATAGTTCGTCTAACTCTTACCGTAGTAGTGGAACTTCTTCTTCCCGTAGTAGTTTTTCTAGTGGCGGTGGTGCTTCTCGCAGTTCCGGTGGCGGTGTTTCCCGTTCAAGTGGTGGCGGCAGATCGCGTACCAGATAAGTGGTAGATTAAACTAGACAGTTGAATTTAATAGAATTGATGTATGAAAAATAAAGTAATAGTAACCGCTTGTGCGTTGTTGGCAATGACAACGGCAAGCGCACAAAATGCTTATGATGCGGAAAAGTTGCTGGGGAATGACTTGAATGGAACAGCACGATTTGTTGGTATGGGTGGTGCCATGGGAGCTTTGGGCGGTGATATATCTGTCATAAGCTCCAACCCTGCGGGTATCGGCATTTTTCGTAGTAATGACGTGTCTATTTCTTTTGGTTTTAATAATACTTCGACAAAGAGTAACTTTAGTGGTGTGTCAATGAATGAAAACAAAACGCGCGCTTCATTTGACCAGATTGGATTTGTTTATAGCAATAAGATAGGCAATAATACTTCTTTGCGTTTTGTGAATTTCGGATTCAATTACCATAAAAGTAAAAACTTCAATCGCCTTTTCTCTATGGGAGGGGCGTTGGATAATTTGTCACAAAGCTTCCAGCTGGCTCAGGAGATGGAACGATATGGATTGACGGAAAGCGAGTTTAATGACATACTGGATGTGAAGAATCCTTATACCAAATATTGGAATCAGTTACCTGTTTTAGGAGTAATGGGGGTGAGAACCGGTGTGGTTGACTGGGTTAATGATTCTGAAAAGAATATTCATGCTCCATGGGGGTGGAATGGTTTTAACAATAACTTCTTTAGTAAGGAAACAGGAGGTATCAGTCAATATGATTTTAATGTTTCATTCAATATTGAAGATAGGGTCTATTTAGGAGCTACCCTGGGGGTCTATGATGTGAATTATGATCGTTATACTTCTTATACGGAAAATTTGAATGATGATAACGGTGCGGATAATGGGGGGTATACATTGGATAATTATTATAGGCTGGAAGGGACTGGTATGGATTTAAAATTGGGTGTTATTATACGGCCTATAGAAAGTTCCCCTTTCCGTTTGGGATTTGCTGTGCACACGCCTACATGGTATGATTTAAGAGAAAGCTATAATGCCGCTTTATCTTCTAATATTTTAGCTTGTGAGGCACCCTATAACCAGACATTGAGTGATTTTCTGGTAACTCCGGAATATGATTATTTGACCTATGATTATAATCTTACCACTCCGTGGAAATTTAATGTCAGCGCAGGTACTACTTTTGCGGGTGCAGTGGCAGTAGGTGCGGAATATGAATATCAGGATTATTCTTCCAGTAAGCTCAAGGATGTGGATGGTTATGAATTGGGAGATCAGCCCAGCGTTGAGAATTATTTGAAAGGTGTCCATACTTTCCGTATCGGAATGGAAACGAGGATTATACCTGAGTTTAGCATTCGTGCAGGATATAATTACTCTTCGGCTGCTTTTTCTAAAGATGCTTATAGTGCCTTGTCTTTATATAGCACGCGTACTGATTTTAATAATACGGAGTCTAAGAATACATTTACGTTTGGTCTTGGATACCGTGGCAGTGTAATTTATGCGGATTTGGCATATAAATATGATATGTATAAATCAAACTTTTATGCTTTTGATGATATAGATCTTCCGGCAACTAAAGTGGACAATGAACGGCATCAGTTGCTTTTGACTGTCGGTGCTCGTTTCTAAGAATTAATTGTGAGTCTAATATAATTAACTTGTGATATACCGGGAATGCTTTATTGCTTTCCGGTATATTTTTTGCTAATGTTTCATCCTGGTTTTCAAACAAAAGGGTTATCTTTGTAAAAAGAGGTTTTTATGGAACAGAAAGATAAATACATACGGTTTGATTGGGCAATCAAGCGTCTTTTACGCAACAAAGCCAATTTTGGTGTCCTGGAAGGTTTTCTTACCGTACTTTTGGGTGAGAAGATTCAAATCATGGAAATCCTTGAGAGCGAAGGTAACCAGCAACGGGAGGATGATAAGTTCAACCGGGTAGATATTAAAGCCCGTAATAGCAAGGATGAAATAATACTAGTGGAAGTGCAGAATACGCGGGAGTTATATTATCTTGAACGAATACTTTATGGAGTAGCAAAAGCAATAACCGAACATATAGATTTAGGTGGAATTTATGCAAATGTCAAGAAAGTGTATTCTATCAGTATTCTTTATTTTGATATTGGCCAAGGAAATGATTACCTCTACCATGGTCAGAATACATTCCTCGGTGTCCATACTGGTGACTGTTTGAAAGTAACCACTAAAGAACAAGGGGCTATTATCCGCAAATTGCCTGCCGAAATATTTCCTGAATATTTTCTTATTCGTGTGAATGAGTTTAATAAAGTGGCGGTTACTCCTTTGGAAGAATGGATAGAATATCTTAAGACTGGAACTATCCGTCCGGATACAACGACTCCCGGATTGGAGGAGGCGAGACAGAAACTTATTTATTATAATATGAATAAGGCTGATAAACTGGCTTATGATCGGCATCTGGATGCATTGATGATACAAAATGATGTATTGAGTACCGCTAAATTAGAAGGATTAGAGGAAGGTCGTGTAGAAGGACGTGAGGAAGGTATCATGGTAGGTCGCCAAGAAGAAAAAATAGCTACAGCCCGTAACTTGAAATCTTTGAATATTCCTATTGCTGTTATTGTTCAAGCTACAGGCTTGTCTATAGATGAAATAGATAGACTTTAATGAATGAAGGTATGTCAGGATTCTGTCATTTTGAGTCATGGTGAGGGATCTTGTGAGAACAAATGGATGTGATTGGATTCTTCATCTCTCTTTTTTCACTTTCCGTTTTTTGTCATCCTCCTCCTATTTATCACGGAACTCTTTCTTTTTCCAAAAGTTGAATCCTGCATATATACGGACAGTTCCGAAAGTATTAGTGAGGGAGAAGTCCTTTTTTCGATAGTCGTATGTATGCATCACCAACGAAGCTCCTATAAAATATTTGTTGGTGTTATAGACCACGGCAGCACGTGTTATCAGGTCAAAATTGATATCCTTTATCCAATGATTGTCAGTATTAGGTGTATCGTCTATTTTTGATTTTTTATAGGCAATGGCCGGTAAGAGTGAAAGATTGGAAACCCAGTTTTTTGCAAATACCCAGTTATAGCCATAACCCACGTTGATGCTGTAATCAGAATATTTCACTTTCTTGAAAAGTAAAGCATCATGTAGTTGGACTCTCACTTCACCGGGAAGCTTTTCGTAATCAAAAGATATGTTGTGCTGGGAATAAGAAAAGCCCGCCATCAGGGAACCCGCGCTTTTACGCTGGTTGGTGGACTGGCTATAGGCTGCCGGATAAGAGAATTTTTTATAATTGAAAATCCAATAGGCGTTCAGTCCTTTGATTTTACTTTGCAATCCGTTGAAATTCAAATTTTTAATGGGAGTATTCAGATCAAAACCGCTGGAAGAACGTATCTTGAAATCGCTTCCTGTCTTTCTGTAATATAAATCCACACCAAATTTGGAACTATAAAGATTCAGTGCCATTTCGGTTTTCTTTGCCTTGTTTTTATGTCCGCCGAAAATATCTTTTACATCGAAAGAATATCCTAGAAATATCCAGCGCCATCCGAAATAGACTCCCAGCTTGAAACTGGCATTGGGGGAGAATCCCAAACTTTGTTCGCCGTTGTTTCCTTTACTACCTAACCGATAGTATTCGTACCAACTGCTGGATTCCAGCATGAAAGCCAGATTGTAAAGGTTGGGCGAGATATAGGTAGTGTCAATCGCATTGAATTCTTTTCCTACTTTCCTTATTTTTCTTCCGGTATGGCGGACAGTCGTTGCTATTCCGTCAGTCAATGTAATGAGAACACCCTTGTTGTCCTGTACTGTCGAGTCTTTCTTTTCCGCTTGTGCATATACATTAAAGGCAGAAAGAAAAGACAGACAGAGCAGGCATAATTTACGGATGTCCATAGGCGGAAATCAGAGTTTATTAAGTATACGGTCCATTACCCAGTTGGTGGGTGTCGCACTGATGCCGTCGCAGGTACAGACAGCTTTTCCCTGCAGGTGTTCTACTACGGCTTTTATGAGCGGAAGTTGTACATGAGGGGGATTTTCGGGAAGAAATTCCTCGCGTCCTCTTTCAGTATGCAGGGCGATGGGATCGTAAGTGAAAACGGAAAAACAGATCATCCCCTTGTCTCCGATGATTTCTATACGGTCTTCCTTGGCCGATTCATGGGCGACAAAACACCATGATCCTGATCCCGGCAGACCGGAATCAAATTTGAAGCAGGCACTTATCGTATCTTCTGCCGGATATAACCCGCCACGGTTGCTCTTGTATCCTTGGGCTTCGAGAATGCAGCCGAACATATCTTGTAATAAATCCAGCTGGTGAGGAGCCAGATCATAGAAATAACCGCCGCCGGCAATATCAGGTTGTACACGCCAGGGCAGGTTGGTGCTGTTGTAATCCAAATCACGGGGAGGCTGGGCGAAACGTATCTGTATATTGATGACATTACCTATTTCACCATCCTCTACCATTTGGCGTACTTTTTGGAAATAGGGAAGATAACGTCTGTAGTAAGCGACGAAACAAGGGATACCAGTCTCTTGTGATATGCGGTTGATGCGTGCGCAGTCCTCATAGCTGGCTGCCATTGGTTTTTCAATATACACGGGCTTTCCTGCCTTCATAGCCATAATGGCGAAAGTGGCATGAGAGGAAGGGGGAGTAGCTATATAAATAGCATTGACATCTTCATCTCCTATTAACTGCTGCGGATCGGAGTACCAGCGGGGAATGTTGTGTCTTTTGGCGTATGATTGAGCTTTTTCTTTGTCACGGCTCATTACAGCCACTACCTCTGAACCTTCGATCAGGGCAAAGGCTGGTCCGCTTTTCTTCTCGGTCACTTCTCCGCAACCGATGAAGCCCCATTTTACTTTGTCTAATTTAACCATGGTAATAACTTTTTTGTCATTCCGCTTAAAATAATAACAATTTATATTGCAAAGATAGGACTATTTTGCAATTTCAGCCGGATAAAAATCAGTTATTGTAATATTTCTTGCGCAACAGTTTGAATGCAGGAGTCTTGACGTAATCATTTAACCAGGAATTCAGGCTGTCAAGCAATATTGGAGAATGTTTGCTTACTCCCCATGAATAGAATTGTGAGAAGCTGATGGCTGTTTCTATATCCAATTGTGGAAAATCATTGATGGAAGCTTTGGCAATGCTCTCGTCGCATACGGCATAGTCTATGTCACCATGTGCTACCATGGCCAGTAATTGTTCTTGTCCGTATTTCTCCACTTCTTTGATATAGATGGTATCACCTATTTCGTTACTTAAATTATGTATGCGCAGAATGGCAGGTGAGTTTTTGACTAGATGAAGGGTCTTGCGGGCTAGTTCCAACTGGCTGTGAATGTACAGACTATCGTTTTCTTTTTCGGGTTTACGCTGTACCAGTACTTGTTTGTTCAGTATAATGGGGCGGGTAAACAACAGGGAGTCTTTGTATTCTGTGGTAACTACCGTGCTGTTGGCCAATATATCGTATGTTCCTTTTTGTACGCCTTCCAGTCTTTTGGAAAAGCTCATTTCGGGAGTGATTTCCGGTTTCAGTCCTTTGCTGTGTGCAAAAGCATGGAGCAGTTCGTAGTGGAAACCGGAAACGGTGTCGCCGTCGGCATAAAAACTGATTGAGTTGTACTCGGTAACAGCACGCAGGATTCCCGATGCCGCTATTTCTGCATAATCGCGGGGCAGACTGGTTTCAGCCTCCGTTTTCTTTTTGAAGAAGATGGAGGATAGGGTTGCTGCAAGGATACCCATCAGAACGTATTTCAGATATTTTTTCATATAGACCGTCAATCAAAGAAATTCCATGAAAGGCCGAACTTTATCATTCGCGGATTGATTGGGTAGTGTGGCGCCAGGAAGTAATTGGATTTTCCCGAACCGGCATTGACATGATACATCATAATAAAGAAGCGGGTACGTTTTAAATGCAGGTTGGCATAGACGTTGACTATCGGAAAAGCTCCTATCTCGATTTTGTCATCAGGATTCTGGTTATAGAATTGTCCGATGACGGGGGAGTAGTCTGGCGCGTAATATTTACTGAAATAACGCACATCTGCTCCCATTTCTATCTGGAGTACTTTTTTGGCGAGACCGAATTTCATGTACAAGTTGCCGTAAGCCGACAATTCCGGTAAGGGTAGAATGTCTTGCTCACTTGATTTTTGATAGGCTACTTCACCGTCGAGATGAAAAATTCCTACTTTTAATTTTTGTTGCAACATTGCAGTGAATATTTGTATGTTGCCGGAGTGTTGTCTTACGGCTGCATTGTTCTTGAAACCGGTGACATTTCCTTCACTGTCTTTTACCGGTATGCTGGTATTGGCCAGATAAGTGTAATTCTTTATATTTTCCACTCCGGCACGCAGCTGGGTTCCCCATCTGTCCAGACTTAGTTTTCCTTCCAGGCGGGTTCTCATTATTTTGGATAAATCGTTGTTGTCCCACCAGTAATGTTTGGACTGGAAATGCCTGAAATAGAATACGGGGTTCTGGTTCTTGATGAATGCATTTACATCCAGTCTCACCGTATCTCCGAATAAACGGAGATTCAGATCCCCTCTGCCTTCTACGCTGAATTGTCCTGCGTCTTCACCGGCTATGGCTAATTCTCCTAGGATATTGTAATGTAATAGTTTTCCTTGTTTTTTGGATAGTTCGCCGCCAATGGAGAGTGAACTTTCCTTATAGTTGTTGATAATGCGTTGTCCCGGTATGTTTGTTGTGTCGGTCAAGGCGAAGTTTCGGTATTCATAACTTAAAAAGGCGGTAAGTCCGGCTTTTGCCCATTTGTTGAATCCTTCTTGTAAAGCAATGCCAATGGTGTTTTTGATGGATGTACGCTTCGTCTTGTCTATAGAGTCGGTCCCCAGATAGTTATGTTCAAAATACTTCTGATTCTGTGCGTCATCGTATGAGATGTATTTGCGATTGTTCAAGTCTACTTGTAGTGTATGTATGAAGCTTGTGACAGGAACAAATACCTGCGTTATTTTTACAGAGTCCGTATCCACACTGTCCTGTTTTTCTTTATAGAACCCTAGGTTGTAACGATGTGTCAGGAAGGCATGGTAGCTGGTGTTGTGATTCCATATCTGACTCAGTCGGGTTGGGATTTCGTTGGCGGAATATTCTTTTTTGCCTTCTGCCATATCCAGCGGGTTGGTGATATACCGGTCGTCCGTGATACCTCCGTTTTCTGCCATCTTCAAGTTATCGTTGTTGAATATGAAATGCATGTCATATTTATCTCCCCGGTAGCTGGAGAACAGGCCACCGTTGAAGAAGGCTGTGGACTGATCTTGATAAAGCCCCCGGCCATACAGATAATCTATGTAGAATCCGAACCCTAGCCTTTTGTTTGCATTGATGGCAAAATAGGATTTGAAACGTTCTTCTCCGTCACGGCTGCCTCCTCCTTTGTAATAGGTCAGGTTTGTGAATGGAGAAAGTGTATTGGTGAATATGACATCTTCCGGACGTTGTACGCAAAAGTCGTATGGGTCGGTGAAAAAGTATTGGCTGGGGTCCCGACGGTCAAAAAAGATGCGTGAGAGGCGGGGGGAGCCCAAATTTCCCAGGTAATTGTATTGTCCGGTATAGCCGCCCATGTCATTTGAGTTTTGGAAAGCGTGCTGCAAGGTATCTACGGGGATATAAGTGACATTGCCAAAACGACTGTCCACTTTCCATGAGTACAGTCCGATGGGGATTGTGCTGGCATCTACTACGGCTGTCGTGTCTATGGGGTTTCCGTTACGGTCATATTGATCTCTGTTCAGTCCGCTTGCTGAGGAACCGAACTGGTTGTTCAGGGTATTCATTGTCCGCTGTGCCATCAAGGAAGTATGGAAGCACAGGAATAATAAAAAAATAATAGAGAATATTCTTTTCATAACGGCGGCAAAGATACAATATAAAAATAAAAGGAAGAGCTTTTCCGCTATGGAAAGTTCTTCCTTTTATTATTCGTTTAGAGTTATTTTAACTTACTGAGGTTTAATAATCTCCATTCCGATTCGGATGGCTTCTTCATTCATCGGTATCAGATGATGGTGACGTTCGGGTAATGTTTTGCGTAAAGCTTTTATTACACTTTCAATGGATACTACGGGACGTAGTTTTAGCAAGCCTCCTAAGACAATCATGTTGAAGGTCTTTGCCATTCCTTTTTCGTTGGCGGCATCCATTGCGTCAATACGATAGATTTGTATGTCCCTACGTGTCGGAGGCTCGATGATTCCGTATCCGTCATAAATGAGAATACCACCTGGTTTAATTTTGCCTTCAAACTTTTCCAATGAGGGTTGGTTCAGTATGATGGCTGTGTCATATTGGCTGAGAATGGGTGAAGAGATGCGTTCATCACTGACAATCACCGTTACGTTAGCGGTTCCTCCCCGTTGTTCGGGGCCGTATGCTGGCATCCAGGTTACTTCCTTGTCTTCCATCAGTCCGGAATAGGCAAGTATCTTACCCATGGATAGCACACCCTGACCGCCGAATCCTGCTATAATGATTTCCTGTTTCATGGTTTCTGTCTTTTTATTCTTTATTTTTCAAATCACCCAGCGGATAGAAAGGGAACATGTGTTCCACCATCCAGTCATTGGATGCTTGCGGAGTCATTTTCCAACCGGAATTACAAGTCGATACAATTTCCACCAAATTAGAACCTTTGCCATTCATTGAATTTTCAAATGCCTTGCGGATAGCCTTTTTGGCTTTGCGGATGGCGGGAACTGTATGTACGGACTGGCGGGTAACGTAGGCGGTGCCTTCCAAAGTGGCGGCAATTTCTGTCATTTTCAGCGGATAGCCGTGAATGGCTACATCACGACCATAGGGGCAGGTGGCTGTTTTCATGCCAACCAGAGTGGTAGGAGCCATTTGCCCACCGGTCATTCCATAAATGGCATTGTTGATAAAGATGATAGTAATGTTTTCACCACGATTTAAAGCATGGATAGTTTCGGCAGTACCGATACATGCCAAGTCACCATCTCCTTGGTAGGTAAATACCAGACGTCCGGGCCATAAACGCTTAATGGCGGTAGCTACGGCTGGTGCGCGTCCGTGGGCGGCTTCTTGCCAATCGATGTCTAGATAATTGTATGCAAATACGGCACATCCTACTGGTGACACACCGATTGTCTTATCTTCCATGCCCATTTCTTCAATAACTTCGGCTATTAACTTGTGAACCACACCGTGGCTGCATCCGGGGCAATAATGCATCGGATTGTCATTCATCAGTGTCGGTTTCTTATAAACCAGGTTTTCGGGTTTTATGATTTCTTCTTTTGTCATAGTTTCTCCTCCTATTGTTTATAACATGAACCGCATAAAGAATTCCACCAGCTTGAGAAAAATAGCTGCTGCACAGACATAGATGAATACTTTGAAGTCACTTGCCACGAAGTAAGTGATGACAGCTGCTAATGCCAGTGCCATGAAAAGTATGTTCAATATATTTCTGATCAGATCGATATTCATACGGTCTTATTTTATTAGTTTCTCTTTCAGTGCAGTGATTACTTCATCCGGATCGGGGACAATACCACCCAGACGTCCGAAGTGTTCTACAGGCACTTTACATTTTACAGCCAGACGGACATCTTCTACCATTTGTCCGGCGTTCAATTCTACAGTGAGGATACCTTTTACCTGTGCGGCGCGTGCTGCAATAGCTTTCGACGGGAACGGCCATAGGGTAATAGGACGGAGCAAACCAACTTTGATGCCTTCTTCCCGAGCCATTTCCATTGCCTTTTGGGCAATGCGGGCGCAAGAGCCGAAAGCTACGATCAAATATTCTGCATCTTCGCAGTGAAGTTCTTCGAAGCGTACTTCATTCTCTTCTATTTCTGCATATTTTTTCTGAAGATGAATATTGCGCTTTTCCATTTCGGCGGGATCGAGTTCTAATGAGGTAATGATGTTGGGGGTACGGTGGTGGGTTCTGCCGGTAGTGGCCCACGGACAACGGGCAATGACTTCTTCATCTGTCAGGCGTGTGCGCTGTTCGGGTAATACTACTTTTTCCATCATCTGCCCGATAACGCCATCTGCTAGAATAATGGCGGGATTGCGGTATTTGAAAGCCAAATCAAAAGCTATACCTACGAAATCTGCCATTTCCTGTACTGATGCAGGTGCCAGGGCTATGAGACGATAGTCTCCGTGACCGCCACCTTTCACTGTTTGGAAATAGTCGGCCTGACTAGGTTGGATGGTTCCTAATCCGGGACCTCCGCGCATGACATTGACAATCAGGCAGGGGAGTTCGGCACCGGCAATGTACGAGATGCCTTCCTGCTTTAAACTAACGCCGGGACTGGAGGATGAGGTCATTACCATTTTACCGCTTGCTGCACCGCCATATACCATGTTGATTGCTGCGACTTCACTTTCTGCCTGTAACACCACCATACCGGTAGTTTCCCAAGGTTTCTCTTCGGCCAGCGTTTCCAATATTTCCGATTGGGGAGTGATGGGATAGCCAAAGTAACCGTCTACTCCGATACGGATGGCGGCGTGGGCTATGGCTTCATTTCCCTTCATTAAAACGACTTCTTCTGCCATATTTGTTACATTTATTGTTGTTTTACTTTATACACAGTAATGCATCCGTCCGGACAGACTGTGGCACATGATGCGCAACCATTGCAGGTATCCTCTAATACCTGGTGGGCGAATGTGTATCCTTTTTTATTCACTTGTTTGGCATTGAGCGCGATTACATGTAGCGGACATGCCACTACACATAGATTGCAACCTTTGCAACGCTCTGTGTCTACTACAATAGCACCTTTAATCTTTGCCATGGGTTAGTTATTATTGATTATACATGTCTTTGTTATAGAAATTCAGAATATTCATAATCATGTCACGGGCGGAAACGGCGGGACTTTCCGGATTACGCTCGATGGCTTCCAAATAATTGTTCAAAGCTTGTTGCCAGTTTCCCATTTTGCGGTAGGCGTTACCCAGTAAGTAATAGGGTTCATCGTTGACGTGCGCATCGTTTCGGATGAAATTAGTTAGCGCATGAATAGCTCTCTCCGTATCACCCTGTTCGATAAGTGTCTTTATGTCCTGTAATTCTTCCGTCATAAGGCATGATTGTCTCATTGTTGTTTACAAAGATACTCTTTATTTGTTATGAAAGGGAAGATTGGAGCAGAAAAAACGACTTTCTTGCTAAAAACATTTAAAAAAAGGAGAGAAAGATAGGGAAAAAATGGAAGAATGATTTCTTCTAATGGTTTGATTATTATAGAAATGGTTTCAAGTGAAACGGTTGATAGAGGAACGGTGTTATTTATTCTTAAAGGGGGGATATGTTTGAATTGTATTTGTCATGATATTTTTGGGGGGAAGTATATGGTAAATCGTTTGTATGTTTTTTAGGGGGAGTTGTCAGGTTATCTCCCCCCCCCTAAATATTTTATGTATTATCGTATAGAATTAACTGTCACGGCATAAATATATAGAAGAAAAGATTATTTTATTACTTCACCTACATACATATTATATGCCTTCTGGCCGTTGTTACTGGGGTTCATCTTTTTTGCTTCCTCACCGGTAACTGTCTGTTTCATCAGTTTCTTACAGTTTACTATCAACCACGGCTCACTACTACCTTGCTTGTAGAACGAAATTTTATAATTGTCGCTTTGATCCATTAGCATATTGCCCATTGATTTGGATTGGTCAATTATGCAGAATGCTACTTCTTTGCCGAATAACTGACCGAAACCTCCCCAACATTCTTTACCAATTTCGAATTGTTCATCGTTTCCGGCAGTAATTGTCATACGTGAAGATGCCTTGATTTGGTCATCTATGCTTTGTTCTTTGCTAGGAGTTGCATTATTAGCTACTTTTATTTCGGTATTACCCTCAGAACCACCGATGATAGCCGGTTGGGCAGGGGGAGTTACCGGAGTGGCGGTAATGATTGTGGTTGTATTTGATATCGGAGTGGCTGTTACACCCGAAGTAGGAGCAACTGCAATTTGTGAGTTGTTCAAGACTTTGTTGCCCAATGTATCTTGGATAGATTTGAACAGTGTGTCTTTCAAGTCAATTGTTTCTCTTCTGAATTTGCCGCAGATGGGAGCCAGTTTGGTCTTCGATTTGTTTAAAGCCATATCGTCTACAATCCATTCCTCTGCGCTGTATTTTTCTCCTCCGTCACGAGCTTCATCATACCAATAGCGGATACGGGTCATTTCGATATCACATTTTCCGTTTCCGCAGGTGATAAACATCTGATAATAAATTCTGGTTCTGTCCAATGACAATGCAGAGGATGAGAATACCAGATATTCTTCGCCACCTGCTGCAATGGTTCCTTCATCTTCATTGGTGTAAAGAACACGTGCATTGAACTTGCCTTCGGGCTTGAAACGTTCTGTAGCCCATTTCAGCATTGTCTCATATAGCTGGTCTTTCGTTAAAGACGGTGCCTGTATTTCTGTTTTGAAAGAAACTTTACCGTCATCCAAAGTTATTGCTCCCGCCAGATATTTGGGATCTGTCTGTGCCATAGCGATGAATGGCAGGCATAAGAGCATTAAAAAAAGAATTTTCTTCATAGTAATATATCTTATTTTATATTTTAATCTAAGCAAAGATAGGAATAAAAAAAAAGAGAAGCTATAAAGCCTCTCTTTTTTTACTTTTATTATTATTGCGTGAATTTTACTTTACAGGTATCTTTTCAATGCGTTTTTGGTGACGTCCGCCTTCAAAGCCGCTGTTAAAGAATTCATCTAATATTTTTTCAGCCATTTCATGGTCTATGAATCGTCCTGGCATTACCAGAACATTGGCATCATTGTGTTGACGTGACAAATGGGCTATCTCGGGAATCCAGCATAGTGCCGCACGGATACCCTGATGTTTGTTCAATGTCATGCTGATCCCTTCACCGCTTCCGCAAATAGCTACTCCAGGTCCGCATTCTCCGGCTTCTATAGCCAGTGCAAGCGGATGGGCGTAATCTGCATAGTCACAGCTTTCTGTACTGTATGTACCGAAATCTTTGCATGGATAACCTTTTTCAGTCAACCATGTTTTTACAAACTCTTTCAGTTCAAATCCTGCATGATCGGATGCCAGTCCTACTTTTTTCATGCCAGCATTTCTTTTACTTGGTTATACACGTTCTGTGCGGTAAAGCCCAGCTTTTCATCCAATACTTTGTAAGGAGCGGAGAATCCGAATGATTCCAGACCGAATACTTTACCGTTGGCACCTACCAAACCTTCAAGGTTTACAGGAAGACCGGCAGTCAGACCGAATACTTTAGCCTCTGTGGGAATGACACTGTTTTGGTATTCCTTGCTTTGGCTGCGGAACAATCCCTCAGAAGGAGCGGATACGATACGTATTTTTATGCCATCCTTGCGGAGAAGTTCTGCACCTGCTTCCAAAGTGGAAACTTCGGAACCTGAAGCGACTAGGATTATATCCGGATTTTCGTCGGAACCTGCAACAATATAAGCGCCTTTTGCAGCCTGTGAGTAGTCGTTTCCTGCAGGCAGATTCGCGATATTCTGGCGGGAGAAGATTAGTGCGGTGGGGGTGCTGGTATTTTCCATGGCCAATTTCCACGCTACAGTGGTCTCTTCCGCATCTGCCGGACGGAGTACCAACATAGAATTGTGCCCTTTGTGGTTTTTCAGTTTTTCCATCAGGCGGATTTGTGCTTCTTGTTCTACCGGTTCGTGAGTAGGACCGTCTTCACCTACACGGAATGCGTCGTGTGTCCAGATGAACTTGACGGGAAGTTCCATCAAGGCAGCCATACGTACGGCGGGTTTCATATAGTCTGAGAATACGAAGAAAGTAGCACATGCAGCAATCACGCCTCCGTGAAGTGCCATACCTAGGCAGCAGCAAGCCATGGTTAATTCGGAAACACCTGCTTGCAGAAACGCGCCGGTGAAGTCATCTTTAGTGAATGCATGTGTTTTCTTCAAGAAACCGTCGGTCTTGTCTGAGTTTGACAGGTCGGCCGAAGAAACAATCATGTTTTCTACTTCTGTAGCTAGTACACCGAGAACTTTGGCAGAAGCACTGCGTGTAGCATCTCCGGCTTTTTGTTCAATAGCATTCCAATTTACTTTCGGAGCTTTGCCTGAGAACCACAGTTCCAATTTAGCTGCCAGTTCGGGATTAGCTTTAGTCCATTCAGCTTTAGCTGCATATTTTTCTGCAACAATTTTTTTCAGTTCTTCTGCACGTTTGGCATACAACTCTTTTACTTCAGGGAAGATTTGGAAAGGATTGGTTGGATCGCCACCTAAGTTTTTGATTGTATTGATGTAAGCATCACCTCCCAAAGGGGCACCGTGGGTGGCACAGTTACGTTCATAACTGGAATCATCCGCTTTGCGTGCACCTTTACCCATAATGGTCTTACCGATAATTAATGTGGGCTGACCGGTTACGGCTTTCGCTTCTGTCAGAGCTGTGCGGATTGCATCGGGATCATTACCATTGATAATAATTACTTTCCAGTGCCATGCTTCGTATTTCTTGGCAACATCTTCGCTGGTAACAGCATCGGTAGCGGTAGACAGCTGGATGTCGTTTGAATCATAAAACATGATCAGATTGTCCAGTCCCAAATGACCTGCCAAACGTCCTGCACCCTGAGAAATTTCTTCTTGAATGCCACCATCGGATATATAGGCATAGATAGTCTGGTCCATGACATTACCCAGACGGGCTTTCAGAAATTTGGCAGCGATAGCAGCACCTACTGCAAAAGTGTGTCCTTGTCCTAACGGACCGGAAGTATTTTCAATACCGCGCATGATGTCCACTTCAGGGTGTCCCGGAGTCGGACTTCCCCATTGACGGAACTGTGCCAGTTCTTCCATGGTGAACTTGCCGGTCAGTGCCAAAGTGGAATATAACATCGGTGACATGTGGCCTGGATCAAGGAAGAAACGGTCACGTCCTTCCCAACGCGGATTTTCAGGATCGTAAACTAAAAACTCAGAGAAAAGTACATTCACAAAATCAGCGCCACCCATAGCTCCACCCGGATGTCCTGAATTAGCTTTCTCTACCATCGAAGCAGCCAGAATACGGATGTTGTCCGCTGCACGGTTCATAAGTTTCTTTTCGTTCATATTAAAATAATATTATAATTTGAATGCTATTAGTGAGTCGGTTTATCCTTGCTATTTTATTTAATATCTGCAAAGATAACTCTTTATGTGTAAACCACAACATGTAAAGAGGCTCTTTTTTAAACCTGTTTGACTCACTTCTTAAATTGGGTCGCTGCTTCTTCAACAGGCAGTCCTGCCTTATAGTTTTCGATATATGTGTTGAATCCGGCTACATCTTCGGCTGTTGGCGATATTTCAATACCGGCATCACCGGCGAATACTTTGTCTTCCAGAAAATCTGCCAGGGATTGTTTCTTTTCATTGTTGACAAGGTAAGAACCTAGCAGGGCGATTCCCCATGCGCCACCTTCACCGGCAGTTTCCATTACGGAAATAGGGGAGTTTATAGCTGCTGCAAGTATTCTCTGGCCTACACCTTTCGTCTTGAATAATCCGCCGTGTCCTGTGATTCTGTCTACTTTGATTTTCTCTTCATTGAAAAGAATGTCATTACCTATCTTAAGAACTCCGACTGAAGCGTATAAATGGGTACGCATGAAGTTGGCGAGGCTGAATTTGTCATTTGCAGAACGTACAAACAATGGCCTTCCGTCGGCAAGTCCTGTCACGGGTTCACCTGAAATATAATTATATGAAATAAGACCACCGCAATCTGCATCACCTGCGAGCGCATGATTGTAAAGTTTTCCATATAATTCATTCATATCTACAGGTATACCCAGCAGTTCTTGGTATTCCTTAAACAGATTGATCCAGGCATTGAGGTCGGAGGTGCAGTTGTTGCAATGTACCATAGCTACAAGGCTTCCGTCGGGAGTGGTGACCATGTCAATCATTTCGTATGGCTTGGACAACTCTTTTTCCAACACAATCATGGAAAATGAGGAAGTGCCTGCTGATACATTCCCGGTACGTTGCTTGACAGCGTTGGTTGCTACCATGCCAGTTCCGGCATCTCCTTCCGGAGGACAGACAGGTATACCTGCTTTTAAATGGCCCGACACGTCCAGCCTCTTGGCACCTTCTGGTGTAAGGAACCCTGCATTCTCGCCGGCGGGTAAGACTTTGGGCAGGATATCTGTCAGTTTCCAGGGGTATCCTTTAGGAGCTACCAACTTGTCGAACTTGGCTATCATTCCGGCAGAATAATTCTTGGTAGCCGGGTCTATGGGAAGCATTCCTGATGCATCACCTATGCCCAGAACTTTTTGACCTGTAATTTGCCAATGAATGAAACCTGCAAGGGTGGTCAGATAGTCAATGTCACTTACGTGCTCTTCATTGTCTAAAATAGCTTGGTATAAATGAGAAATGCTCCATCTCAGAGGAATATTATATACGAATAATTCAGATAAAGCGGCTGCTGCCGGACCGGTATTGGTGTTTCTCCATGTACGGAAAGGTACAAGGATTTCTTCTTCTTTATTGAATGCCATATAACCATGCATCATGGCACTGACACCGATTGCTGCCAAGGTTTCTATTTCTGTGTCATATAGCTTTTTTACGTTGGAACGGAGATCTGCATAGCAGTCTTGCAGGCCATGCCAGATAGCTTCCACACTGTAAGTCCACAGTCCGTCTACCAATTGATTTTCCCAGCTATGGCTTCCTTGGGCAATGGGCTTGTTTTCCTGGTCAATCAAAACAGCTTTGATTCGCGTTGATCCGAATTCTATGCCTAGAATAGCTTTTCCTGCTTCGATGGTTGATTTTGCATCTGATTTCATATTAAAACCTATAATTTAAGGTACAACAATAATGATGATAAAATAAGGTGGGATGTGCCAAGAATCTTATTAGCCTTGACACATCCCCTCTTCATGGATGAATTAGCAAAGTGCTTTGTTCAGCATATAGTAGACTTCGTTCATGCGAAGCTCTTTCTTGAAGTTGCTGATGGTAGTATCTTTGTCAATACGGATCATTTCGATACCTGCAATTTCAGCATAGTCTTCCCAATATTCTGCTGTCAGATCATAAGAGAAGCAAGAATGATGTGTTCCACCTGCCAGGATCCATGCGCCTGCACCTACTTCGAAATTAGGCATCGGAATCCACAGGGCGGAAGCAACCGGTAATTTGGGCAACGGTTTCGGTTCGATGCATTCTACGTCGTTCACGATCAGACGGAAACGGTTACCCAAGTCTACTACAGTGGCGGTACAACCTGAACCTACTTTTGAAGTGAATACAAGACGGGCTGTCTGGCTCTTGCGAATACCTATACCTAGGAAGTGTACTTCCAGACGTGGTTTGGAAGCGGCGATAAGAGGACAAACTTCCAGCATATGTGATTGCAGGATAGCACTGTTTGCACCATCGAAGTTCAATGTGTAATCTTCCAAGAAAGAACAACCTTGGGAAAGTCCTTGGTTCATCACCCATACAGTGCGGTAGAGAGCTGCTGATTTCCAGTCACCTTCCGCACCGAATCCGTAGCCTTCAGCCATCAGACGCTGGGAAGCCAGTCCCGGAATCTGATCGAAGTAGCTGCCGTCTGTTTGGCCCAAATCATCAAAATTAGTAGTGAATCCTTTAGCGCCTTTGGCTTTGAGGATGGCACGAAGAGCTAATTCGGCTTTTGCAGCATTCCATACTTTCTGATAAGCTTCGGTTGATTTATCTTCTAATGAAGCATCGTGGTCGTATTCGTTAAAGTAAGTTGCTACAAGTGCTTCTACATCTGTATCCTTGATATTTTTATGGTATTCCATCAGTTCGCTTGCCGGACAGTAATCTACGTGGTACCCCATACGTTGTTCTGCTTCCACTTTATCACCGTCAGTTACAGCTACATTATTCATCTGATCGCCGAAACGGATGATCAGCATATCCTGAGAGTCTGCCCAACCTGCACAAACGCGCATCCAAACGGCAATCTTGTGCTGGGTGTCTTCGTCTTTCCAGTAACCTACCACTACTTTGCGGCGGATGCGCATACGGGTACAGATATGTCCGAATTCGCGGTCACCATGGGCGGATTGATTCAGATTCATGAAGTCCATATCCATGGTATCCCAAGGAATTTCCTTATTGAATTGAGTGTGTAGATGTAACAGTGGTTTCTTTAACTGCTGCAGACCGTGAATCCACATTTTAGCAGGGGAGAAAGTGTGCATCCAAGTGATGACACCGATACATTTTTCATCGTTGTTGGCTGCTTTGAACACTGCTTCCACTTCTTTAGAAGAATTGGCTGTTCCTTTATATACTACTTTTACAGGAAGTTTCCCTGATTCGTTCAATCCGTTTACCATTTCATTGGAGTGAGCGTCTACTGCTACAACTGCGTCACCTCCGTACAGAAGCTGTGCTCCTGTTACAAACCATACTTCATACTGATCAAATGCTTTTTCCATAATGTTATATTTTAAAAGGGTTATTAATTTCTTTGTTTCTTATTTCTGTCCATAATAGGCATTGGGACCGTGTTTGCGGCTGAAATGCTTTTCTATTAATAAAGAATTCATCGTTAAATGAGGGTTGGCGGCAAAAGCGATACTTGCCATTTTGGCTACCTGTTCCATGACTACTGCATTATGCACAGCATCATTGGCATCTTTTCCCCATGCAAAAGGACCATGATTTTTTACTAGTACTCCCGGAGTATGTACAGGGTTCAGTTTCTTGAAACGTTTCACAATCACATTGCCTGTTTCCTGTTCGTAGGCACCTTTTACTTCCTCTTCTGTCATATCTGCGGTACAAGGAATGGCGTCATGGAAATAATCGGCATGAGTCGTTCCGATATTGGGAATATCCATTCCGGCTTGTGCCCAGGCGGTGGCATAGGTGGAGTGGGTATGTACCACTCCACCTATTTCGGGGAATGCTTTATATAGAACTACATGGGTGGGAGTATCTGAAGACGGACGAAGAGAACCTTCTACCACGTTGCCGTCCAGATTTACTACAACCATGTCTTCAGCTTTCATATCATCGTATGATACACCACTGGGTTTGATTACTACCAAGCCTGTTTCACGATCAATGGCAGAAACATTTCCCCATGTAAAAATAACTAGTCCGTGTTTCACCAAATCCAGATTGGCACGGAATACTTTTTCTTTTAATTTTTCTAACATAATGAATAATTGGGTAATGTGGCAATATGCTAATTTGTCAATTGGCAAATTATTGCATCGGCACATTATTTTAAAGTTTAAATTTCGGATCCTTTCTGTAGGCCTTATCATTAAATTTATAAAGATAAGCACCTCGTCGGGAACCTGATTTGTCTATCAAATCTGTTTTTTCAATGAAATCCATTTCGGCTACCCGCTTGCGGAAATTCCGCTTGTCCATCGGTTCGCCATAGATTGCTTCATATAGATTTTGCAACTGTGTCAGGGTAAACAATTCGGGCAGCAGGTTAAAACCAATTGGATTGTATGATGCTTTGTGCTTCATTAGTTCACGTGCTTTGGAAATCATGATCGGATGATCGAAAATGAGCTGTGGCAGTTCGTCTATTTTTGTCCAATGGGCATTGTGCTGCTGCACTAGTTCCCTGTCATATTCATTTACATTGACTAAAGCATAATAGGCTACTGATATAACTCGTTCTCCTGGATCGCGCTCTAAGTCGCCAAATGTGCCTACTTGTTCCATATATACATTTTCCAATCCGGTCAGTTCTGCCAATACCCGTTTGGCGGCAGCGTCTACACTTTCGTCTTCTTGTACGAATCCTCCCATCAAAGACCATTTTCCCATAGCTGGTTCAAAATTTCGTTTTAGTAGAAGCAGTTTTAATTCTCCTTCGTCAAAACCGAAAATGATACAGTCTACAGATACATAGAATTTAGGATTTATGTTATAATAGGTGGTCATGGTTTAGTGTCGGTTTAAAATTAACAGGCTGTATTCTTCAAGATAATTCAAAGCATACAGCCTTTAATTTATGGTTTACCAGAAATAAGCATAGAATAGTGCGCAAAGCAGAACTACACCTAAAGAGGTTATAACATCCCATTTGTTCCAGCTCTTTCTGATAAGTTCCTTGTAACTGCCGGTAAAGGTGATGGCTTCCACTTGTTTGGCGGTTGGAGCCGGAGTGAAGCATGATACAACAACCATTAACAACAAAAGGAATACAAGTAACCATATTTCAAAAATAAGCCAGTTTGTCTGCCAAAACCAAGTTGTATTTTCCCAAAACCAGCCGGTCATCACATCTTTTCCGGTGTTGGTGAGGATATTAGTCAGCAAACGGATCATACCAATTAGGAAACCGACAATCATGGCAGTTTCACCGGCTTTCGGAGTGATTTTCTTGGAGAATATACCAAGTGCAAATACGGCTACCATTGCAGGTGCAAGGAGAGACTGTATACCTTGCAGATAGTCGTAAAGGCTGCCGAGACTCATCATTACAGGAATCCATGCCATGCCGAGGATAACTACAACTACGGTAGCGATACGTCCTACCATAACATAAGTAGCTTCACTTTTGTTCTTAAACATGGGTTTGTAAAAGTCTTCTGTAAAAAGTGTGGCACATGAATTAAAGAAAGCAGCCAGTGAAGCAACCAATGCACAGATGAATCCAATAGTTACAATACCTTTTACACCGGCAGGCAGAACATCCTTTACCATTACAGCAAAAGCTGCATCTGTATTTGACATATCAAATTCACCTTTTGCAGCCAAGGCGGCAGCTACCATCCCCGGAATAAGAAACATGAAGACAGGCAGGATTTTAAAATAACCGGCTGCAATAGTACCTCTACGGGCACGCTTCATTACTACATCATTATCTTCGCCTTTACGTTGTCCAAGTACACGCTGTACGATATGCTGGTCGGTACACCAATACCAGAAACCGATGATAGAAGCTCCGATAAATACCCAGAATCCAGGATAATCTTGATACATCGGGTCTGCTTCAGTCCAGTGAAACATATGGTTGGCACCATAAGCGTGTCCGTCTGTTCCTATATTCATGGCGCTACGCGCATGATCCATCATTTCTGTCCATCCTGTAGCAATATTACCGTCTCCCAAGGCTGACAGTCCCAGGAAAAGAACCAAGAAAGAACCAATGATTAAAATAGGGGTTTGAATGGCTGAGAGGGTCATTACTCCTTTCATTCCACTCAGTACGGTGAAGATGCCGGTCAGGACAATAAGTCCGATTGCCCCATACCAAAAAGGAAGTCCAAGTAAAAACTCCAAAAAGATACCTCCGGTATAGGCGGTTACACTAACTTTAGTAAGAATGTAGGCTATCAATGTGATGATAGAAAGCCATGAACCGGTACGTGGGGTATAACGGTATTTAAGGAAATCGGGCATGGTAATGATTTTGCCCATTTTATTATTTAATAGTTGGTAGAATGGAACAAAAAGCCATCCTAGAAGAAGAATCATCCAACCTTGCATTTCCCAGTGTGCCATACCTACTCCGGATTTGGCACCGGTTCCTGCCAAACCTACCAGATGTTCCGAACCGATATTGGCTGCAAAGATAGCAGCACCAATGATGTACCATGGCTCACCTTTACCAAATAGATAATCTTCACTGCTTGCTCCTTGTTGCGAGCGTTTGTCTTTTTGTACAGAGCGCCATACCGCCCATATCACAGCTACAATGCCGACTGCCAGTATTGTCCAGTCCAGCCAGATGAATTCATGTGAATTCCAATTCATGATATTAAATATTTAAAGTTTAACAATTATTTTTCAACACCGAATTTAAAGATACATTGGCTGTGATAGGTCTGTCCCGGTTCCAGGATTACAGAAGGCCATTGTGATTTGTTGGGGCTGTCGGGATAGTGCTGTGTTTCCAGACAAACAGACGCGCGTTGCGGATAAGTAATTCCCTTTTTCCCTTTTACAGTTCCATCCAAAAAGTTGCCTGTATAGACTTGTATTCCCGGTTCATTAGTATATATTTCCAAAGTGATACCACTAGTGGGGCTGGTCAGTTTGGCAGCCAGTTGGTTGATATCACCTTTCGTGTTAAGTACCCAATTGTGGTCGAACCCGTTGCCGAATTTTATTTGTTCGTTTTCAAAATTAGTCACATCGGGGGCAATAGTTTTAGGAGTATTGAAATCAAATGGAGTTTCTGTTACTGCTATCATTTCTCCAGTGGTCATGAATGTGCTGTCAACGGGAGTGATGCTGTCTGCATTTACATAAAGAATATGGTCGGTGGCTGGATTGGCAGGGTTTCCACTCAAGTTGAAATAAGAGTGGTTAGTCATATTGATAACAGTCTTTTTGTCAGTTGTCGCTTTGTAGTTTATGTCGATGGCATTGTCTCTTGTCAGTGCATAAGTAACAGTAGCGGTTACATTTCCCGGAAAATTGGCATCTCCATCTGGTGACTTCATAGTTAGTGTCATAGTACTGTCGTTTAATTGGTTTGCTTCATAAACTTGGTATTGCCATCCTTTAGGACCTCCATGCAGGCAGTGGCCAAAATTATTTTGGGGCAGTTGAATGGTTTCTCCATCTATTACGATGACTCCTTTATTAATACGGTTGGCATAGCGTCCGATAGAAGCACCGAAGTCGCTGGGGATATTTTGGTAGTCAGCAATGCTGTCAAAACCCAGCACTACGTCTTTTAGATTTCCGTTTTTGTCAGGGACCATGATAGATACAATACGTCCGCCAAAATTGGTTACGCATACTTCCATTCCGGCTGCATTTTTTAGCGTATACAGTTTAACAGGTTTTACGCCATCCACTATTGTTTCATAATTAGTGGGGGCTAATCCGGACTTTGTAAGTGCTTCTTGAGATTGTTTGGGAGCGCAAGCACTTAACAATGTCAGTGCGATACCGGTTCCCAGAAAGGTTTTTTTCATGCTTTTCATGATATAAAAGTACTAATTAGTAATAGAGTATATGATTTTGGGTGTAAAAGTAACACTATTACTAATACATTGGATATGAAAAGAGTATGTTGTGCAACATAAAAGTGTATTTCCTACACTTTTATAGCATAAAGAAGAAAAAAACCGCTTTGGATTCAAAGCGGTTTTTTCATATGTTAGCGAATTTGAGATATTTTTTATACCAGCTTGCGAGAACCGTCACTGATGACTACATCGTAAACTTTTGGACTTCTTCCGAATTTTTCTTTGAATCTTTCTTTGGCAGTGGTGATGAATGTTTCGTATAGTTCATTTTTAACTAGGTTGATTGTACATCCACCGAAACCTCCACCCATTACACGTGAACCGGTAACACCGCAGTCGAAAGCAACATCATTCAAGAAATCAAGTTCCTCACAGCTTACTTCATACAATTTACTCATGCCATAGTGAGTTTCATACATCTTCTGTCCTACGGTTTCGTAATCACCTCTTTCCAAAGCGTCGCAAACATCGAGTACACGTTGGATTTCTTCAATGACGTATTCTGCACGCATATAGTCTTCTTCACTGATCTCGGCTTTTGCTTCCTGCAACATTTCCATTGTACAATCACGTAAAAATTCTACATGAGGATGTTTTTTCTGAATGGCAGATACGGCAGCTTCACAACTTTGACGACGCTTATTGTATGCAGAAGAAGCCAATTCGTGTTTGACTACTGAGTCAACTAATACTAAACGGTAACCTTCCGGTTTGAAAGGGAAATATTGATATTCTAATGAACGACAATCCAAACGGATCAAACTACCTTCTTTTCCAAATACAGATGCAAATTGATCCATAATACCGCAATTTACACCACAATAATTATGTTCTGTTGCCTGACCTACCTTGGCTAATTCAAATTTATCTATTTTGTTGTCGCCGAAAAGTTCGTTGATAGCGAAAGCGTATGTACTTTCCAATGCAGCAGATGAAGACATACCTGCACCCAAAGGTACGTCACCCGCAAAAGCAGTGTCAAAACCTTTCACATCTACACCACGTTTGATCATTTCACGGCAAACGCCGAAAATATATCTTGCCCAACTGGCTTTAGGAGCATCTTCTTCGTTCAAACCGAACTCTACATAGTCTTTTAAATCAATAGAATAAGCACGTACCTTATTGGTACCATTAGGTTTGATTTCAGCAATCATACCTTTATCTACTGCTCCGGGAAATACAAAACCACCGTTATAGTCGGTATGTTCTCCAATAAGGTTAATACGTCCGGGTGATGCATATACTGAACCTGTTGTACCATCAAAATGTTTGATGAAGCGACTTCTTACGTATTCTATATCCATGATATTAATAGTTTAAAGTTAATACTATATGTTTTTATAATTATTCTACAGGAATGTCTTTGTTTACGTTCTTGCATCCTATCAAACCATAGAACAACAGATAAGCAAGCAAAGCGATAATTAACCAATAGCTGGCCATATATCCCACAGCGTCAGAAATGAATTGCTGCAATAATGGGAAAATACCGCCACCGACAACCATCATCATAAAAATACCTGAAGCTTGTGCGGTATATTTGCCTAAACCCTCTACAGCGAGGTTGAAGATACCTCCCCACATAATGGACGTACATAAACCACAAAGTACCAAAAATAGGGCACTGACAGGTACAGAGGCCATTTCGAATCCATTTTCTACACTATATCCCGGCATAGAGACAGTGATTTCTTTTGGAGTGAAGATTGCGATTAATATAAAACAGATAGCTGTTGCGGAAACAACAATCAATTGTGTGCGTGTAGCTACTTTACCGCTGATGACACTACTTGCAGAACGTCCCACTAACATGAGCAACCAATAGATGGCAGCAATAGCACCACCGATAGCGGCACCGTTGGCAAGCAGGCCCGCACCTTTTTCCGTTGGGTCGGCAAGGTAGAAATTTAATGTGCCTGGAATACCGATTTCAATGCCTACATATACAAAGATACCGATTACACCTAATACAGTATGGCGAAAATTCCAAGGACTATGAGAGAATTTCTCTTTTTCATGACCTGCTTTTCTTAGATGGGGCTCTGGAATAGCGATGAATGAAAGAGCGATAAACGCTGATACGAATACACCCATTGCGATGAAAAGCAGAGGAGCTACATCTGACATAGCTGTTTGAGGGGTGACAGAACCAATCAAGGCACCTACGAAAAGCGGAGTCAAAGTACCCGACAATGAGTTTAGAGCACCACCGGCTTGGATTAATTGGTTACCTTTGTTACCACCACCACCTAAAAGATTTAGCATCGGGTTAACTACTGTGTTCAGCATACATACACAAAAACCACAGACGAAGGCACCAAGCAGGTAGATAATAAAATTCATTTTAATGGCATATTCTCCTAAATTGAATACGTCTATATCTGCACCGAACAAACTGGAAATATATTGGATAAACAAACCGATGAAACCTACTGCCATGGCAATGAGGGCTGTTTTTTTATATCCGATTTTTACAAGCATATTACCTGAAGGAATCCCCATAAACAGATATGCAAGGAAATTCATCATATTTCCCATCATACCCAAGGTATTGGCACCTGCATATTGGTTTTTCCATATTGTGCCGAAAGGCGCAGCAAGATTAGTAACGAAGGAAATCATCGCGAAAAGGAAGAACATTGTAATGATAGCGATGATATTACCGTTCTGTTTTTGTTGATTCATGGTCTTGAAAAAATTATAAGTTTATAAATTAGGTTATTTCATAAAATTATTTTTCTACACCGAATTTGTAGATGGTTACTTGACTGTAAGTTTCCCCCGGATGTAGAACACAAGAAGGGAAATGGCCTTTATTGGGTGTATCAGGAAAATGTTGTGCTTCAAAACAGATGGCACTTCTTGCTGGGAAAGTTGCTCCATGAGCACCTTCGAAACCATTATGCCAGTTTGAAGTATAAACTTGTACGCCGGGCTCTGTAGTGTATACTTCCATGCTACGACCGCTTTCGGGCTCCACACATTTTGCTGCAAAACTCAGTGTGCCTGCTTCACGTTTGTTTAATACATAGCAGTGGTCATAGCCGGCACCGAATTTTAGCTGTTCGAATGGGTCATTGATTCTACTGTCTACTCTTTGAGGAGTACGAAAATCCATAGGAGTACCTTCTACTTTGGCAATTTCGCCTGTAGGGATTGATACATTATCTATCGGAGTATAAAAATCAGCATTAATGGTTACGATGTTGTTATCAACGGTTGCCGTAGGATTGGCAATGCCTGATAGGCTGAAAAAACCATGGTGAGTGAGGTTTACCAATGTTGTTTTGTCTGTTGTAGCGTGGTAAGTAATGATGAATTCATTTTGATTACTTAAAGTGTACGTTACGTGAATATCCAAATTTCCCGGAAATCCTTCTTCGCCATCAGCAGATAAATAATGCAATTTCAAACTTTGTGGAGTTTCCTGTTCTGCATCCCAAATGCGGGTATGAAATCCGGTAGGACCGCCATGCAGCGAGTTGGGACCATTGTTGATAGTCAGTGAATATTCTTTCCCTTCTAAAATGAATTTGCCTCCTGCTATACGGTTTCCGTAACGACCGATAAGAGTACTGAGGAAAGGTTCGTGGCTATTGATTACATGGGTTATACTATCATGTCCTTGAATGACATTGGCATATTTACCGTTTTTGTCCGGAACCATAATAGCTAATACTGCTCCACCATAGTTGGTAACAGCTATTTCAGCTCCGTTTTCATTTTTCAGAATGAAGAGGTCTGTTTGTTTCCCGTTCACTGTTGTCTGAAAATCGGCCCGTTTCAGGCCACATAAATTCTCATCGGAAGTAGATGTGTTTATCATGTTATTGAAAATCTTTTTATTGTATGTATAAAACTAATGCAAATAAAAAGATTTTCTTCGGTATTCCCAAACTTTTTCTATAAAAGTGAACGGACTAAACGTGAAATTTTAATAAATCCGCAACGATAAAGCTGCTTCCTCCAACAAAAATAAAGTCATTTTTGTTAGCTTTTTCTTTAGCGGCTGCTACAGCGGTTTCTACATCAGGATAAGCATCTCCGTGCAGCCTGGATTGCATCGCTAAGCTTTGTAATTCTTTTTCGGATAAAGCGCGTTTTACACTGGCTTTGGTAAAATAATATGTGGCATTTTTAGGAAGCATGGACAATACTCCACTGATATCCTTGTCGTTTACCATACCTATTACAATGTGTAATCGTTCATATTTCTGATGTTTTAATTGTTCTATGATATACGAAATTCCTCCTACATTATGTCCTGTATCACATATTAAAGTCGGTTCACTTTCTAATTTTTGCCATCTTCCCATCAGGCCGGTGAGTTCACATACTTGTGAGAACCCTTTACGTATATTACTTTCGGTAAGCTGATAACCTGCTTGTTTTAATAGGCGGATGGCAGATAAAAGCGTATTGGTGTTTTTAAGTTGGCAAAGTCCTTCCAGCTCGCCTTCCAGATTGAGGTAGTCGGTTGTTTGATATATTCGTTTACCTTTTTCATTTATACTGGAGGAGTGTAATAACTGTTCTTCTTCTGCAAAGTAGATAGGAGCGTTTACTTCTTTAGCACGAGTTGTAAATATAGGTTTGGTTTCAGGTGTGGTTTCACCAATAACTACCGGAGTCTTTTCTTTGATGATTCCGGCCTTCTCTGTGGCTATTTTGGCTAATGTATTACCTAAAAATTGTATATGGTCGAAACTGATATTAGTTATGACACATAGATCCGGACGGATGATATTTGTACAATCTATTCGTCCTCCCAGGCCGACTTCTATAATGGCTACATCTATTTGGCTCTGGGCAAAATAGTGGAAAGCCATTGCGGTAGTCAGTTCAAAGAAAGAAGGATGCAGAGGTTCAAAAAAGACACGGTGTTTTTCTACAAAGTCTATGACATATTCTTTGGATACAGGAATTCCGTTGACACGTATTCGTTCACGAAAATCTATCAGATGTGGAGAAGTGTAAAGTCCTGTCTTGTATCCGGCTGATTGTAAAATGGCGGCTAAAGTATGTGAACAAGAGCCTTTTCCATTGGTTCCGGCTATATGAATGGTTCGGAATTGGCGATGAGGATGGTTGAAATACTCGTCTAAAAGATAAGTATTCTCTAATCCTGCTTTGTATGCATCTTTTCCTATATGTTGGAATAATGGGGCACTATTATATAAATAATCCAATGTTTCTTCGTAATTCATGGCAAATGTTTTTATTTACCGCAAAGTGTCACAAAAGAATGCCAGGCAGATATAAAACCTAGTATTCTTTCTGTGACACTTTGTAGTATAAAAATTAATCGAAGAAGTTTTTGAACTTCTTGAATATTTTTTCTTTAATGCTTGTATTCGGTTTGAAGTTATCCGATTCTTGCATTTTCTCTAGTGCTTGTTTTTCATCTTTATTCAATGTTTCTGGAATATATACGCTTACATTGACTAATAAATCACCTGTACCGTTACTGTAACCATAACTATTGACGTTGGGCAATCCTTTACCTCTTAGGCGTAAGACCTTACCTGGTTGGGTGCCTGGTTCAATTTTTACTTTTACTTTGTTATCAATAGTTGGTATTTCTACAGTGCCTCCTAAAGCAGCAGTCGGAACGCTTAGTAACAGATTGTAAATCAAATCATTTTCATCGCGTATTAGGTCTGGATGGGATTCTTCTTCTATGACAACAAGTAAATCACCGGGAACACCGTTATGTTTGCCCGCATTTCCTTTTCCATTGACAGAAAGTTGCATTCCTTCAGCCACACCGGCAGGAATTTTCACTTCCACGACTTCTTCTCCGTATACAATACCTTCTCCTGCACAAGCTTTACATTTGTTCTTAATGATTTTCCCTTCTCCGTTACATTGTGGACATACGCTTTGTGATTGTACCATTCCAAAAATGCTTTGTTGGGTGCGGGTGATACTTCCTGTTCCATGACAAGTGGGACACGTTTCCGTTCCTCCTTCTCCTTCGGCTCCTGAACCATGGCAATGGTCACATGTTACGTACTTTTTCAGTTTGAATTTCTTTTCTACTCCCGTAGAAATTTCTTTTAAGTTCAGTTTTACTTTTACACGGAGGTCTGAACCACGGAACTTGCGTTGTGCGGAACGTCCGCCACCGCCGAAACCTCCAAAGCCTCCGAAACCTCCTCCATGTCCACCGAAGATGTCACCGAACATAGAGAAAATGTCATCCATGGACATACCTTGTCCGAATCCTTCAAAACCGCCACCGGCGGCTCCACTCATTCCTGCATGTCCAAATTGATCGTAACGGGCGCGTTTATCCGGGTTGCTCAACACATCATAAGCTTCGGCTGCTTCCTTGAATTTTTCTTCCGCTTCTTTATCCCCCGGATTCTTGTCCGGATGATATTGTATTGCTTTTTTGCGGTATGCTTTTTTTATAACATCAAGGGTGGCTGTTTTGTCCACCTCCAGAACTTCGTAATAGTCTCTTTTTGCCATGTCGTTTTATGATACTGTTTTATTGAGCCACAACTACTTTGGCGTGGCGTATTACTTTGTCATTCAGCTTATAACCGGTTTGTACACAGTCCAATATTTTCCCTTTCTTCTCTTCAGAAGGAGCTGGGACTAATGCAATTGCTTCGTGATAATCGGTATCAAAGTTCTCACCGTCAGTCTCTATTTTCTGAAGTCCTTCCTGGTTCAATACTTTCAGGAATTTGTTGTAGATCAACTCAATTCCTTCACGCATTGCTTTTACATCATCCGAAGTTTCTGAAGTTTTTACAGCACGCTCCAAGTCGTCCAAAATAGGGAGAATGGCAGTAATGGCCTTTTCTCCACCATTCTTAATCAATTCGGCCTTCTCTTTCATGGTGCGTTTACGGTAATTGTCAAATTCGGCTGAAAGACGCAGGTATTTGTCATGCTGCTCTTCTATTGTTTTCTGAGCTTCCGCCAATTCCTTATTCACCTTCTCTTCAGCGTTCAGTTCTTCTGTTGCTTCTTTCTGAGTTTCTTCATCAATGGCAGCTTCTGCCGCTTCCTGATTTTTCAAAACTTCCTCGTCTTGAGGTTGGTTCTTCTCTGTTGGGTTCATATTCTTATTAAACTTTTTGTTTTTCTTATTTTTACTCATAACAGTCAGGTCTTTTAGGTTAATTTACTGCTAACAAATTTCGTGCCTAGTTGTTTCCTTAGAGTGATAATTTTGCAAAAGTACGGAATTTCTGCCACACTGGCATACTTTTCTGAATTAAAATACCTACCTTTGCAATTTCAAAATAGAATAATTATATAAATAAGGTATATTAGGATGATTACAGTTTCGAACTTGGCCATTCAATTTGGTAAAAGAGTGTTGTATAATGACGTAAATATGAAGTTCACCAATGGTAATATTTACGGGGTTATCGGTGCGAACGGCGCCGGAAAATCTACTTTCTTGAAAGCAATTTCAGGTGAGCTGGAACCGACTAAGGGTTCAGTGGTATTAGGACCGGGCGAACGTCTGTCTGTATTGAGCCAGGATCACTTTAAGTGGGATGAATATACAGTCATGGATACGGTTATGATGGGACATACTGTGTTGTGGAACATTATGAAACAGCGTGAAGAACTGTATGCGAAAACTGATTTTACAGATGAAGATGGCTTGAAAGTTTCTGAACTGGAAGAGAAGTTTGCCGAACTGGATGGTTGGAATGCCGAGAGTGATGCAGCTTCTTTGTTGAGTGGGTTGGGCATAAAGGAAGACAAGCATTATATGTTGATGGGGGAACTGAGCGGTAAGGAAAAGGTGCGTGTCATGTTGGCACAGGCACTTTACGGTAATCCTGATAACTTGTTGTTGGATGAACCTACCAATGATTTGGATATGGATACGGTGACTTGGCTGGAGGAATATCTTTCTAATTTCGAACACACGGTGTTGGTGGTAAGTCATGACCGTCACTTTTTGGATTCTGTTTGTACTCATACTGTAGATATTGATTTCGGTAAAGTGAATATGTTTGCCGGTAACTATAGCTTCTGGTATGAATCAAGTCAGTTGGCACTTCGCCAGCAGCAGAACCAGAAGGCTAAAGCTGAAGAGAAGAAGAAAGAGTTGGAAGAATTTATCCGTCGTTTTAGTGCCAATGTGGCTAAGAGCAAGCAGACAACCAGCCGAAAGAAGATGTTGGAGAAACTGAATGTAGATGAAATTAAGCCGTCGTCCCGTAAATATCCCGGTATCATCTTTACTCCGGATCGTGAACCGGGTAATCAGATTTTGGAAATATCCGGCTTGCGTGCGGAAACTGAAGACGGTATGGTATTGTTCAATGATGTGAATTTTAATGTAGAAAAAGGAGATAAGATTGTCTTTTTGAGCCGTGATCCGCGTGCCATGACTGCTTTTTTTGAAATAATCAATGGAAATCGTACTCCGCAGGCTGGTAAATTCGCGTGGGGCGTTACTATTACTACGGCTTATTTGCCTTTGGATAATACGGATTTCTTTGAAAGTGATTTGAATTTGGTAGATTGGCTGAGCCAGTTTGGCGAAGGTAACGAAGTCTATATGAAAGGTTTCTTGGGGCGTATGTTGTTTTCCGGAGAGGAAGTATTGAAGAAAGTGAATGTGCTTTCCGGAGGTGAGAAGATGCGTTGTATGATTGCCCGTATGCAGTTGCGTAATGCGAACTGTCTGATTTTGGATACTCCAACTAACCATTTGGACTTGGAATCAATTCAGGCTTTCAATAATAATCTGAAGACTTATAAGGGAAATGTGCTGTTCTCTTCCCACGACCACGAATTTATTGAAACGGTGGCGAACCGTATTATTGAATTGACCCCGAATGGTATCATTGACAAGATGATGGAATATGATGAATACATCACTTCTGATCATATTAAAGAAATGCGTGCGCGTATGTATGGAGATAATTAAATTATAAATATGAGCTGAAAAAGAAAGAGTCATTGGGAGCCATTGTTCCTGTGGCTCTTTTTTTATGGTTTAGCCGCAATTCTCATTCTGTATGAATCATAATGAGTTCAAAAATCTATGATAATGGACGATAATCCATGTCGTTATATTAGAATTAGGATTATTTTTGTGTCCATTAAAAACATGAAATGATACTTATGAAAAACTTAATTTTGATTTTGATTTTTGCAGCTGTTAGCTTGAATACGATGGCTTCCAATCCTGTACATGTGATTATAACTGCCGGACAGTCTAATACCGATGGACGAACTCCTAATGAAGATTTGCCGGCATATATTAAAGCATTGGCTACGGACACACTGACGTATACCGAAGGTGCCTACCGTTATTGTCAGATAGCTCAGAATGACGGGAAAGGAGAATTTATTCCTTTCTGGCCTCGTGCCAAACGTAGCGGAAAAAATAATATGTGGGCTTTTGATGCAGTGACATATTATTGGTTGGAGCAGTTGTTGCAGGAGAAATTTTATGTGGTGAAATGGGCTGTTGGCGGAACTTCCATTGCACCTGATTATAATGCTTCCAAGGGACGTTTTTGGTCTGCGGCTCCTGAATGGCTGGCACAGGCTAAGCCAACTTCTGATGGAGGAAATTCCTTGTTGCTTTCTTTCATTCAAGAGATAGACATGTGTATAGACAAAACTCTTTCCCGGCTGAAGGATGGCTATCAGATAGATGCATTTCTTTGGCATCAGGGGGAAAGTGATTATGCTAAAAGTAAAGATTATTACCGTAACTTGAAGACAATGGTGGCTTATGTGCGTATGCATCTGACAGAAAAAACCGGAAAGGATTATTCTCGTTTGCCTTTTATTTTTGGTACTGTTGCCCGAAGTAATAAATATTTCAGCAGAGAAGTGGAGAATGCGATGAAGCAATTGGCTGCTGAAGATCCGAACATGCACCTGATAGATATGTCAGGCGCAGAATTGCTAAATGACAGACTTCATTTTACGGCTCATTCGGCAGAGTATTTGGGACAACAGGTATATAAGCAGTTGGAACAAATTATTAAAGGAGTTATCGTCAGGACTGATGAATTGAAAGGAAAACGTTTGGGAATTATTGGAGATAGTTATGTGAAGAATCATAAGGAACCTGTTAAGAATACCTGGCATTATAAATTTGCCGAGAAGCATGGTATGGAATATTTAAATTATGGCAAGAACGGCAGCAGCATTGCTTATAGTAGCCCGCGTTGGGGGGAAGCGATGTATGTAAGATATAAGGAAATGCCGGATGATTTGGATTATGTTATTGTTGTGGGTGGGCACAATGATGGTTTTAAATTGGATTCAATTGGCGGTATTGATGTATTTAAAGAGAGGCTGGCAATGCTGTGTGAAGGGCTTATTGAAAAGTATCCCACAGCTAAGATTTTTTTCTTTACCCGATGGAACTGTAAAAACTTTGCGGGAAGTGATGCTGAGAAAGTGGTGGATGCTATGATTGAGGTTTGTGGAAATTATAGTATTCCTATTTTTGACAGCGCCCGAAAAGGAGGAATTTATGCAAATAATGATCATTTTAGAAAAATATATTTTCAGAACAGCAAAAATAATACAGATACTGCACATTTGAATGAAAAAGGTCATGAACGTTTCTTGAAAGTGGCTGAGAGTTTTATATTGCAATACTGAATAATGTAAATGTAATGAATTATTTTTGAAATGTGATGACGCAGAAATAATCCATTTACAAATTACTTACTGTTCGGAGGAAAAAGTGAGGTATTCTTTCTCCGCTAGGGAAAGTAATTCTCTTTTGATTTTCTAATAGTCGGTTTGCTTTGTTGTAAATGTCAACTGAAATGTCTTGCTCTCTGGACTTGGCAAAAGAGTGATTGGCAGTAATGATGCGTCGGGATGAAAGTTTCAGTGTCCAGCGTATATCTTCAGCAGCTACATAATGCCGAGTAGGACGCATGACGTGAATGCGCAATATATATCCTTTTGCCAGTGCCTCATTGACTGTTTGCAGATTTCCTGCCTCTAGCCGGATACCAATAGCTCATTTGGACATAGTGTAATCTTGCGCTTGAATGCTTCCCATCCATGATACGAGGTCTTTCGGATTATTTAAAACTGGATTTATTAACTGTTGGCTGTGCAGACGGATGGTAGGTATCATTTCAGATAATTTCCATCAAACGATAAAGGTAAAAGTCCACTTACGTTTTCTAATATATAAATATCAGTCTTACTATAAAGCAGTATCCGCATGGGTTTTCCATATCGTTTTTCAGTTTCTAATAATACTTGCCGACAGGCACCGCAAGGAGGAATAGGTGTGTCAAGAAAATCATTTTCTGTGCGGGCAGCAATGGCAAGTGTTTTTACTGCTTGATCCGGATATTGAGAATTGGCATAAAACAAAGTGGTACGTTCTGCACAAAGACCAGATGGGTAGGCTGCATTTTCTTGATTGGTTCCGGTAATAACGATATCATTTTCCAACAGTGCGGCGGCTCCAACAGCAAAATGTGAGTAAGGAGCATAGCTTCTTTTCGTTGCTTCACACGCAGCGTCTATCAGTTTGCGGTCCTTCTCTGTTAGTTCGTTATAATGGCAAGCCTCTATGTTTATTTCCAGTTTGATTTGTTTCATGATACGTTCCTCTTTGTTTTCCTGCAAATGTAATGTTTTGTTTTTAATCTCCCATGTTTCTTTTCTAAAATCTGGTTTTTAATTTATTTACTTTCTTATTGCTTGTCAGAGTTGAATGTGAAAAGAATAATATGGTTACCGATAAAAAAGGAGAAAGTTGCAACTTTTTCTTTTATTTGTGCGTCTAATGAATATATAATTAAAAAAGAGAAAGATTATGTTAGCAACAACAACACCTACTATCGAAGGAAAACGTATAACCAAATATTATGGCATTGTAACAGGTGAAACTATTATCGGCGCTAATCTGTTTCGTGATTTTTTTGCTAGTATTCGTGACATTGTAGGCGGTCGTTCCGGTTCTTATGAAGAAGTACTTCGACAGGCTAAAGATACCGCGTTACGAGAAATGCAGGATCAGGCTGCTTTATTGGGAGCTAATGCTGTAGTTGGGGTGGATTTGGATTATGAAACTGTGGGGGACAGTGGTAGTATGCTGATGGTAACCGCAAGCGGCACAGCTGTCAGAATAGAAGATTGAGGTAAAGCAGATGTGCCTGTTGCAATATTTTTTAGGTTTATTGCAACAGGTACGTTTGCTTTTACTGTATTAGGGTATTCCTAATATCTCTTTGGCCTTGTTTTTACTTGAAATGAAATCTAGTGAGTTGACAATATTATCGTAATTTGTTGTGTCAGCTATATGGTCTTTCAATACTTGTAACATTTTTAACTTGTCATTATCAAAAGTATAAAGTGACATAAGTTTAAGGCATTGTGCGCAACTTAATTTTTTATTTATAATGGCCTTTTCCAGAGTTGAATCTTTGAACACGGAATTTTTTGTTTCATTGTATATCTTTTCAAATTCGTTATCGTCTATTGAACCAACGGTATGGAGGGATATTTTGCTGGAATATAGGTCTCCTACTGAAGTTTCTTTAGCTATTTCATTGTAGGAATCCATGCCTGTTACCTTTCCGTTTCTAAATTCGATAATTAGAAATTTGCAAGACGTTGCAATTCCTCCGCTCTGATATTCCCATTGTTCCAAAGAACCATCGAAACGTCGGAAATCGGGTTTTCCAAGAAGTTGGCCTATTTCTTCTGTTGTCATTCCCTGCTGTACCTTCCATGCTTTCTGCTTGATACTTCTTGTGGTATGACAGCCGACAAGTGTTATACTGATAACAAGCAATAATAATTGTTTAAATTTTCTCATATATTTATGTTTTTGTGTGTTGTTTAGGTTGAATTACCATCGGTCAGTGATTCCCAATATTTTACGTGCATCATCTTGTTTAAATAAAGAATCCAGTGTCTTGATGATTTCTTTTCCATTTTCACGGTCTACAATGCGGTTGGAAACCATTCTTAATACTTTCATTTTTTCATCGTCCCATGTAAATATGGACATGAGTCGGGCAGTTTGTTTACAGGTGAAGTAGTTGTTTACAACTCCTACAGATAATAATTCCATTTGGTCGTCCTTAAATGCTTTGTTTTTTACTTTTTTATAGAGGTTTTCAAAATCATGTGGATTCATAGCTTTGTGTTTTGGTCTGTGCGGGCCAAAATGATCAGGGTGGCTGGGTGGAACTACCGTAATTATTTCATTTGGCGGACACACTGCAACTGGAGGCGGAGTAATGTTGGGCTCAAAAGAATCCATGTTTGTTACCATTCCGTCTACAAAATCGATAATAATTACCGTGTTTGCAGCTGTGGACATATTGGTCTTGGTGTATTCCCATTGTTCCGAGCCGTTGTCGAATCTACGGAAATCGGGTTTTCCAAGTAAATGGCTGACTTCTTCTTGGGACATCCCTCTCTGTACTTTCATAATAGTGCTACTAGTAGTCAAACCGCAACTGATGACTAAAGTACAAATGGTTAACGCTAATAATGTTTGTTTCAATCTTCTCATTTTTTTGTTTTTTTGTTTGTAACAAAGATAAGTTGGGAAAAGGTATATTCTTCTATCTTTTTCCCTATTTATTTTTAGGGATTTCCCTACTGTTTATATGGTAATTCTTCTAAGAACTGAAATTTATTGTTAGGAAGATTGAGTTTGAAATCTTTAAATTCATATTCTGGAAGATTGGTTGTATTTTTCTCTTGTTGGAAATGTGATTGATTATTTTAACTTCATCTATAATTAATGTAAAAACTTTATTTTCACTTTTAACTTCTTGTTCTCGGGTGGTTCTAACCTATAAACTTTTGACGAATAGATGATAAACGAAGATAAAATTAGGGAAGTATGGGCTTCCGACCCGGAACGGGGATTTAAATTGTTGATAGATTTTTTTCAACAGCCCATATATTGGCATATCCGGAGATTGGTTGTATCACATGAGGATGCAGAGGATATTTTGCAGGAAGTCTTTATTCGCGTCTTTCGCCATCTTCCTCAGTTTAGGGAGGAAAGTTCATTGGGAACATGGATTTATCGGATAGCGACCAATGAGTGTCTCCGTTTTCTGAATATGCGTAAAGAACAAGCTGTTTCGGCGGAAGAAGTTCAGGAAGAGTTAATGAATAAGTTGATGGCGTCAGATTATGTGGATTATGAGAACGAAATGGCGGTGAAATTTCAGCAGGCTATTTTGATGCTTCCTGAAAAACAGCGGGTAGTTTTCAATCTTCGTTATTATGATGAACTGGAATATGAAGAAATTAGCAGGATTACGGACACGAAGGTGGATACGTTGAAAGTGAATTATCATTATGCAAAAGAGAAGATAAAAGAGTACATGATAAATAATTAAAGATAGGATGGAAAAGGAGTTTGATTTTAAGAATATTGGGAAGCGGATGCCTTATCGTACCCCTGATGGCTTTTTCGGAAAAATGCAAAAACAAGTATTGGAGCGTACCCAGGCTGAGAGGTTTAATAGGCAGAATAGAATAAAATTGATTATTGGGGCTACTTTAGCTATTGCGGCTGTCATGTTGGGAGTTCTTTTCTTTCCGATATCTCAACCTGTGGCAGAGGAGTTGCCTTCTCATTCACTTATTGTTTCTACGGATTTAGACTCTTCTTATTCAGATACTTTGGATCGTTATATAGAATCTATGTCTGATGAGGAATTAGCAGAATGGGTGGAATTGTCTGAAAATGATATATTTATAAATTGATTAATCACTAAAAACAAAAAAATGATGAGAACAAAATTTTTTTTAATGGTGTTGGCAGCCATTGTTATGGGAAGTCAGGTAACACTTTTTGCCCAAGAAAAGAAAGAAACTAAATCTGAAAGAAGGCAGTTTAATAAAGAACAGATGCTGGAAATACAGTGCAATCAAATTATAAAAGGATTGGCATTGGATGACGCAACGGCTACTAAATTTATTCCGGTGTATAAACAATACATGGAAGAAATGCAGGCTACTCGTCATATGGGAGTTTGTCGAAATGTTGCAAATAGAACGGCCGCCGATAAACAGATCCCCAAACCGGTCCCTACAGATGCTGAAGTGGAGCAGGCTATTAAGGCACGTTTCGCGCAGAGTAGAAAGATACTGGATATTCGTGAGGAATATTATAATGAGTTTCGGAAATTTCTTTCTCCTAAACAAATTCAGAAAATGTATAATATGGAGAAACACAATGGTGATAAATTTCGTAAAGAGATGAAAAAAAGACAAGGAATGAAAAAGCAGCATGATGGAAGAAGACATATGTCACAGGGCGATGTGAAGAAGTAAATATGGGTGAAATGGGGAAAAAATAGTACTTTCATTGTCTTTATGGCTTTATTCTTTTAGTGGCTGCTGTTTATGGTAGCCACTATTTTGTTTTCTCATTGGAAGTATATATTTTTGTGAAGCTAACAGTAGCTATTTAATTAATAAAAATAATATGATGAAAGTAAAGAAATTAAGTGGCAAAGTTCAGGATGCACAACAAATACCGACCTTATTTGATCATGAGAACATAATGTATTATCCTATTAATATAGTGAACTGGAAAGAATATCCTTATCAACCTCAAGTCTCTTTTCGTATAGCCTATACAAATGATGCTATATTAGTTCATTATAAAGTAGTAGAAGATAGTGTTCGTGCCAAATACGGTGAAGATAACGGTAGTGTCTGGACAGATTCCTGTGTGGAATTTTTCTCTATTCCTGCGAGAGATGGCGTTTATTACAATTTGGAATGTAACTGTATCGCTACGATTCTTTTAGCAGCAGGTTCGGAGCGTAGTAATCGAGAAATGGCTCCTCTTGAAATAACAGATCAGGTGAAGCGTTGGGCTAGTTTGGGCAGAGAAACTTTTGAAGAAAAGATAGGAGAATGTACTTGGGAGGTTGCTTTGCAGATTCCGTATAAGGTATTTTTTAAGCATACCATTACCAAGTTGGATGGAATGGTTGTACGAGCTAATTTTTATAAATGTGGAGATGAATTGCAAAAGCCTCATTTCTTATCATGGAGTCCTATAAAAATAGAGAAGCCGGATTTTCATCGTCCGGATTTCTTTGGACTTTTGGAATTCGAATGAAATTCGTAATTAATTTAAAAAGATTGCATACAGCTGGATAAAAATGGTAAGTTTGCAACTATATATAACGGATAAAGTATAGTAGCGATTTTGAAACAGTTTTATATGATGAAACATACGTTGAAATTTATATTAATCGGGTTGCTTTGTTGTCTATGTAATTTTACAGTGCAAGCGCAAACCCGTAACCGGCAGTATGAGGAATATATTCATAAGTATAAAGATCTTGCTGTCGATGAGATGAAACGGTATCGTATTCCTGCCAGCATCACTTTGGCTCAAGGATTATTGGAATCAGGGGCGGGAAAAAGTACGCTGGCTCGTAAATCCAATAATCATTTTGGTATAAAATGTGGTGGTGACTGGACTGGTCGTACTGTACGGCATGATGATGATGCCCGTAATGAATGTTTTCGTGCCTATAAGCACCCTCGTGAGTCATATGAAGATCATTCTAAATTTTTAAAAGGACGTTCACGTTATGCATCTCTTTTTAAATTAAAAATCACCGATTATAAAGGATGGGCACATGGGCTGAAGAAGGCGGGATATGCTACTGATCCTCGCTATGCGTATCGTTTAATTGATATCATTGAATTATATGAATTACATAAGTATGATACCAAGGATGGTATAAAGTGGATGAAGGAATTCCCAAACCCGCATCAGCCTTATTTAGCTAATGATTTACTTTATATTGTGGTACGCCCGGGGGATACATTTAAAAAACTTTCTAAAGAATTTGATATCAGTCAACGTAAGTTGAGGAAATACAATGATCTTTATAAAGGATATGTATTGAAACCAGGTGATATTATTTATTTGGATAAAAAGCATCGTCGTGCGGATAAGGAACACATAGTTCATGTTGTCCGTGAGGGAGAATCTATGTATTCCATTTCCCAAAAGTATGGTATTCGTCTGAAGAATTTATATAAGATGAATAAGATGAAACCGGAAGATTCTTCTCCTAAAGTAGGTGATATATTGCGTTTGCGTTAGTCATTATAGTACGGTAACTGATGTTTAAAAACGTACAGGGTGTCCGATTTCGGACACCCTGTACGTTTTATTTGTTATTGATTATCAATAAGTTGCTTTCTTGGCACGGATGTTGTTTATTCTTTAGTACAAAAATGACAATAATAAAATTACAATAAGTTATGGACAGAGAAATCCCTAAAGAAGTGCGTGATAAGGAACGCAAAAAGAAGTTCATTAAATATGGTGCAATAGGTGTGGCGGCAGTGGTATGTATAGCTGTATTGATTTCGTTTATGCGAAGTAGCGTCAATAAGAAAGATTTGGTGTTTTCAGAAGTAGACAATGGAACTATTGAAGTAAGTGTCAGTGCTTCCGGTAAGGTTGTCCCGGCTTTTGAAGAGATTATCAATTCACCTATTAATACTCGTATCGTGGAAGTTTACCGTAAGGGAGGAGACAGCGTGGATGTAGGTACGCCGATTTTGAAACTTGATTTGCAGAGTACGGAAACCGAATACAAGAAATTGCTGGATGAAGAACAGATGAAACGTTATCAGTTAGAGCAGTTGAAAGTGAATAATAATACGTATCTGAGCGATTTATCAATGCAAGTGAAAATTTCTGCCATGAAATTGAACCGTATGGAGGTAGAACTTCGCAACGAACGTTATTTGGATAGCTTGGGTTCTGGAACAACGGACAAGGTTCGTCAGGCTGAATTGAACTTCAATACAGGAAAACTGGAATTGGAACAGCTCCGTCAGCAATACGCAAATGAATCGAAAGTAAAAGAGGCTGATTTGAAAGTGAAGGAATTGGAATTCAATATTTTCTCAAAGAGTCTTGCTGAAATGAAACGTACATTGGATGACGCTCAAATTCGTTCACCGCGTAAAGCGATTCTTACCTATATTAATAATCAGGTAGGTGCGCAGGTGGCGGAAGGTAGTCAAGTAGCTATCATTTCTGATTTGAGCCACTTTAAAGTGGAAGGTGAAATAGCTGATACATACGGTGACCGTGTGGCAGCAGGTGGACGTGCCATAGTCAAGATTGGCAATGAGAAACTGGAAGGAACGGTAAGTAGTGTGACACCGTTGAGTAAGAATGGGGTGATTTCGTTCATTGTACAACTGAATGAAGATAATAACAAGCGATTGCGTTCCGGCTTGAAGACGGATGTATATGTAATGAATGCCGTGAAAGAAGGGGTTTTAAGATTGGCGAATGCTTCTTATTATGTCGGTCGCGGTGAATATGAATTATTTGTTCAGGATAGTAAGGATGAAGTAGTGAAGCGTAAAGTTCAATTGGGTGACAGTAATTTTGAATATGTGGAAGTCATATCGGGATTGAAACCGGGTGACAAGGTGGTTGTCAGCGATATGAGCAGTTACAAAAACAAGAATAAGTTGAAGTTGAAATAAGAAGCAGCTATGACATAAACAACAAGATAAAACTCTCTCTTAATTAATACATTGATTGTTACGGGAAATGAAGTGTCTTTTCTTCCTTTTCACTCATTTCCCGAACATAATTTAATTTGTTCTTAGGCTATGTCGTTTTTTTGATTGTTTACTTTTTTATATTATTCATAATGCTTGTTGGCATTCTTATTCCGGTATACAGCATCAGTTGTATTAGTCCGGTAGATGTGTTGTGGGATGAATACGACTGACAAAAACGATCATACTGTCCGTTATCGGACAATATATTAAATAATAATCTGTTGAAAATTAAATGTTTATTGCTTTGGTATATCTTTTGATTCATAAAAATAAAAAGTGTATAAGATTAACAATTTAAATAAGAAAAATTATGGCAATGATTAAATTAACCGGTATCAATAAAATCTACCGTACCAATGAGATTGAAACATTAGCACTGGAAAATGTAAATTTGGATGTGATTAAAGGCGAATTTGTTAGTATCATGGGGCCTTCCGGTTGCGGTAAGTCTACCTTGTTGAATATTATGGGGTTATTGGATGCTCCCAGCAGTGGAAAGATTGAAATAAACGGTACTTCTGTAGAAAGTATGAAAGATAAAGAACTGGCTGCTTTTCGTAATAAGACTTTGGGATTTGTGTTCCAGTCATTCCACCTGATTAATTCGCTGAATGTGATTGACAATGTAGAATTGCCTTTGCTCTATAGAAAGATGGCTGCCAAGGAGCGTACCCGTTTGGCAAAAGAAGTGTTGGAGCGTGTCGGTTTAAGTCATCGTATGCGCCACATGCCCACACAGCTTTCCGGTGGTCAGTGTCAGCGTGTGGCGATAGCCCGTGCTATTGTGGGCAATCCCGAAATTATCCTTGCCGATGAGCCTACCGGAAATTTGGACTCAAAAATGGGTGCTGAAGTAATGGAGTTGTTGCATAAATTGAATAAAGAAGATGGACGTACCATTGTGATGGTAACCCATAATGAAGAACAAGCCAAACAGACTTCAAGAACTATCCGTTTCTTTGATGGCCGTCAGGTGCAATAACTGGAGGCTACTTCATTTTTCTACGGACCATTAATGAAAAGGTACTATAATGATAAAAAAAACAATAGGACAAGTAATTTATCAATTGCGTAACCAACCGTTACTAAGTGCAATTACTATATTGGGAACTGCCCTCGCTATTGCTTTGATAATGGTTATTCTAATTGTCTATCAAGCGAAAACGGCGGACTATGCTCCTGAAGTAAATCGTTCACGCTCGCTTTACGTCAAATGGGAGCGTACGGTATATGACAAGAAAGAACCTAACAGCGCAGGTCATTCCCGACCTTCATTGTGGATGGCTAAAGAAGTCTTTTATCCGTTGAAAACTCCCGAAGCTGTATGCGTTACTTATGAAGCCGGTGAAGTATTAGTCAGTACTCCAGGAGCTGATGAAGAGGTCAATACACCGTTGTTACTGACAGATGCTGATTTTTGGAAGATATACCAATTTCATTACTTGTCGGGAAAACCTTTTACCCAGGCTGACTTTCAGTCGGGAATAAAGAAAGCTGTTATTGTTGAAAGTGTGGCGAGGCGTCTTTATGGAGATGTGGACGCTGCTATTGGGAAACCTGTACAGATTAATTTTACTGATTATACTGTTTGTGGTGTAGTAGAGAATGTAAATCGTTTTTGTGAGTTTGCATGGAGTGAGGTTTATGCACCTTATTCTTCGAATGCGATAGCCAATAAGGTGGAAGCAGGAGAAACTCAGGGAAATCATATCATTACTATCTTGGCGCATAGTTCAGATGATTTTGAGAAAATCCGTAATGAGGTGGCCCGTGGAGTGGCACAGATTAATACGACACTGGGTGAGAGAGAATTGCAACTGATGGGGCAACCGGATAACTTCCGTACTCAGTTGAATCGTAAATTTGCCAACTCGTATGAAAATCTGGATGCGGCATATTGGAAATATGGCATTATGATTATTGTTATTTTATTGGTTCCCGCCATTAATCTAAGCGGATTGACACATACCCGTATGCGTCGTCGGCTGGAAGAATTAGGTATTCGTAAATCTTTTGGCGCTACACAGGGAGAGTTGGTGTGGCAGGTTTTGAACGAGAACTTTGTATTGACATTAATCGGTGGGATGCTGGGACTTGGACTTTCTTATCTGTGTCTGTGGCTGATGAGTGATTGGTTGCTTCAGACTGCTTGGGGAGCAACAGCTACCATGAATGTTTCTATGGTCAGTCCTGTTGTATTTTTTGTGGCGCTTTGTTTTTGTCTGGTGCTTAATTTGCTTTCGGCATACATTCCTGCCTGGCGTGTTGCCCATACTCCGATTGTCGATTCGTTAAATCAAAAACTCTAAGGCTATGCTGATTCATTTATTAATTATTATAAAGAATAATCTTCGTGCCAATCTGTTGCTGATGGCTGGAATGTTCGTCATTGCTACTTCACTGTGGTATGCTGTGGATTATGTGTATGCTGTGGTAGTGAACCAACAGAAATCATTAGGGTTTGATTGGGAGCATGTATATTATGTACAAGCGGCCGTCTTACCCAATGAAAGCGTGGAGTGTGACACAGCAAGTCGGTCTGATGATGAAGTGACAGCTGAATATTTGGAATTTTATAATCGGCTGCAACATCATCCGGCAGTAGAAAGTGCATGTTATACTTTGATGCATTTCCATTATATATGGAAAAACGGTAGTGGAACCATGTCTTATGATACATTGAAGACCAGTGCGATGTATCGGGAAGTCACTCCTTCTTATTTTACCGTGTTTCGTGTCAGAGGGGCTGATGAATGTTCGCCTGAAGAGTTGTCCCGGCGGGCATCACATACCAATGATTTTGTGGTGACGGAAAATACAGCTTGTCGGCTGTTGAATCCGGACATAAATAATATGACTGTAAAAGGAGTGGAGCTAGCCGGTCGGTTTATTCATAGTGGGGTTTCCATGCGCGAGGATGAACCAGATTCGGTGCGTGTGGCCGCCGTATGCGAGAATCAGAAATATAATGAATATTCCAATTGGAGTAAAGCCGTTTATCGCATTGTACAGTTGGGACAGGGAGATTTTAAGATAAGCTATGGCAGTATTCCTTATCATGATATATTTATTCGTGTGAAGGCAGATGCCGACCGTCCTGGCTTTGTGGAATCATTCCGGAAAGAGATGAAGAAACAGCTGCGTGTGGGTAATCTGTATCTGGCGGATATGCGTCCTATGAGTTATTACCGGAATGAACATCTAGCTGATTATCGTAGCGATCTTTATACTTATTTGGCCATTGCTGGATTCTTTTTAGCTAATGCGTTTTTGGCCATATTGGGTACTTTCTGGTTCCGTACGCAGCAGCGTCGTGAAGAACTGGCCGTCCGTCTGGTTGCTGGGGCTACGCCGCACAATCTTCAGACTCTTTTAATGGGAGAAGGCTTTCTACTGATAACCATCGCTTATATTCCTGCTTTGGTTGTAGCTTATAATTTAGGTATTTCTGATTTAGTAGAGACATGGCCTGTAGAATGGAGTTTCACACGTTTCCTGATAGGAGGGCTCGTTACTTTTCTGTTACTTTGGGCTATTGCCGCTATCAGCATTTGGTTTCCGGCACGGCAGGCCATGAGTATCCAGCCAGCTGAGGCATTGCATGGTGAGTAAATCAGATATTCATTTTATTAAAAGATGGAATTAATGAAAAACGGAGATACATTTGGGATCTATTTGGAAATATAGAACATTGTATCTCTGCTTTAATTTATATATCAGGAAATGAAATCGTGTGCGAAAATGAAGTTGGTGTTCATTTTCGGACAGTGTATAATAAAGATAATATGTTTATATTCAGTTTTTTGTGTCTTTGGCATGACTTTGGCTAGTATAGATATAAAGTGTATAAGAAAATAATAAAATAGAATTCGAAAATGATAAAACAGTATTACAAGCAAGCTTTGGCACAACTACGCCAACATCCGCTTATCAGTATTATCGGTATTGTGGGGACTGCGCTGAGTATTTTCCTTATTATGTTGGTAGTGATGATGCAACAAGTAAAGGTCGCTCCTTTTTCTCCCGAGTCCAATCGTAACCGTTTTTTACATGTACATTATATGAGTATCAGTCATAAAGATTGGGGAAATGGGACAAGTAATGGTCCGATGAGTGTACAGACTGCACGTGAAGTATACAAATCGTTGAAGACTCCTGAGGCTGTTACTGTTTATTGTTGCATGACGGTGTCCACTCCTGTTTCCCTACCTGGTGCGCCTGCGATAGGAGCTGATGTGCGTGAGACAGATGATACATTTTTTCATGTGTTCGATTTTCAGTTTACAGATGGAAAGCCGTATGATGAAGCTACTTTTACAGCTGGGCGCCCTGTAGCTGTTATAACAGAGAGCATATCACGTGCCTTGTTTGGTTCTATTCAGTCTGTAGGTAAAGAATTTCTGCTGAGTCATGCTCCTTATCGTGTAGTAGGAGTAGTGAAAGATGTTTCAACTCTTGCCGATATGGCTTACGGGCAAGTATGGATTCCTTTCACTTCGACCAACCTGTCTAATGACACATGGAGTGATAACCACATGGGAATGATGAGTGTAACTCTGTTGGCGCATGATCGTGAGGATTTTGATGAGATTCGTGCTGAGGCTAAGCGCCGTATGAATGAGTATAATTCAATACTTGCTGATCAAGGGTATACATTGATAGATCGCAACCGTCCTTATGACCAGGAAACCCAATCGATTTCTTTTGCTGCCAATTTGGAACCGGATTTAAAAGCGGCTCGTCGTGAGCGTGTCATTATCTTTATTATTCTATTATTGGTTCCTGCCATAAATTTGAGCAGCATGACGCAAAGCCGTTTGCGTCAGCGTGTAGCCGAGATAGGTGTGCGTCGTGCATTTGGAAGTACCCGCATAGAGATGGTGGGGCAGATTGTGATGGAAAATCTCGTAATCACTTTGTTGGCAGGGGCTATCGGATTGCTCATTAGTATATTATTCGCTTATTGGGGCACTGATATATTGTTTGCACAACCTTATAGTGTTACTCTGAATGCGCCTACTGTTGATTCCAGAATTTTATTGCAACCATCTACTTTCCTCTATGCATTGTTGTTCTGTTTTGTATTGAATTTGCTTAGTAGCGGTATTCCCGCATGGCGGGCATCGCGTACTAACATAGTCAATGCTTTGGGAGGAAAGATACATTAATAGATGAAAAATTAAGAATTTAAAAGAAGAGTTAGAATGAATAAGAAACTATTGACACAGATAAAGAATGAGTGGCGTTCCAATCTTTGGCTTGTTACCGAATTGTTGTTGGTGAGCGTTGTTATGTGGTATATTGTCGATTATATGTATGTTAAGGCAGCTGTTTACTATGAGCCACGTGGTTTTGATATCTCCCATTGTTATTTGATACAAATGGGACGCCTTACTGATAAAAGTCCTGATTTTATTCCTAATCAGACAAAAGAGCAGCAGCGGGAAGATGTGAAAGGACTTGCCGAGCGTCTTAAATATCGTCCGGATATAGAGGCGGTTGGTTTTGGTCAGAATTCTTATCCTTATAATGGGAGTAACAGCGGTACGGAGGTTAGATATGACACACTTCAGTCGCCGGGATGGACTATTCGACGTTTAGTAAGTCCTGATTTTGTCCGGGTTTTCCAGTATCATGGTACTCGTGGGGAAACTCCTGAACAATTGGCGGAGTTGCTTAGCCATCCCAAGAATTTTTTGGCTTCCGATAATTTATACAAGAAACGTTACGGAAGAGATTTGACTCCATTGGTAGGAAAACAGTTTTATTTGTTTGGAGATACGACGGAAACCTATACGCTGGGAGCATCGTTGGAGGTAGTCCGGTATTCAGATTATGAGCAGGCATGGAACAGCTACAGTATGGTGAAACTTTTGCCGGAGAATTGGTATGATGTGGGACTTGAATTGTGTGTACGGGTAAAAGAAGATCAGGATAAAGATTTTATAACCCGTTTGAAAGCTGATAGTGAGAAGCTATATCGGGTGGGGAATGTGTTTATAGCCGAAGTGCGTTCGTTTGATGATATCCGTCGTAACTATCAACAGTCACAAACCAATTCTATGCGCAGCTATATTTTGGGTATGGTTTTTTTATTGTTGAATATTTTTTTAGGATTGCTGGGCACGTTCTGGTTTCGTACTCAGCAACGACGTGGTGAGATTGCTTTGATGAAATCTTTGGGAGGAACAGACCACAGTGTCTTTGTACGCCAGTTGGTGGAAGGATTACTGCTATTGGTTATAGCCACTATTCCGGCTGTTTTTATCAATTGGAATCTGGCAAATAGTGAATTGAATGCTTGGATGAATGGCACTACTATTGAAGGTGGACGTTTCATAATAACAGTTCTTATTTCCTTTATTTTGATTGCATTGATGATTGTAGTAGGCATTTGGATTCCCGCACGTAAGGCTATGAAAGTTCAGCCGGCGGAAGCATTGCATAATGAGTAATCTCTTTTTTGTTAAAAGGTTTTAGAGCATAGCACAAACATGATAAAACTATATATTAAACAGGCTTTTTACCAACTTCGTGAGAATAGGCTCATCAGCTTGGTTTCTATCATAGGAACGGCATTGGCTATTTGTATGATCATGGTCATTGTCCTGGTGTTGGAAGTACGCATTACGGATTGTGTGCCCGAGGTGAACCGTTCACGTTCTCTTTATATGAAAGCGATGTCTATTCATCAGAAAGGAGATACCAGTGATAATTCATCAAACGGCTGTATGTCACTCACAGTGGCTAAAGAGTGTTTTAAGGCACTTACTGTTCCTGAGGCGGTAACTATAGTGTCTACAGGAGGCAGGATGCGTATTTCTGTACCTGCTGGAAAAATGATGACAGTGGATAACCTTGAAACTGACGATACCTTTTGGAAAGTGTTCTCTTTTGATTTTATTGCCGGAAAGCCGTTTACGGCTGCCGATAGTGAAAGCGGACTTCCTAAGGTTGTACTTAGTGCTTCTGTGGCCCGGAATTTGTTTGGTACGGTAGAAGCGGTAGGACGTACGGTCCAACTCAACTTGGCCGATTATACGGTAGTGGGTGTTGTGAAAGATGTATCCAAACTGGCTGTTTCTTCTTATGCGCAGATTTGGATACCTTTCAATTCAACAGAAATAGCCAGGAAGTGCTGGTATGACAATGCGATGGGAACTTTTCGTGTGGTCATTCTGGCACATTCGGAGAAAGATTTTCCTGCCATCAGAGAAGAGGCGGAACGCCTGCGTCAGAAATTCAATGACGGATTGCAGGATTCCGAAATTTTTTATCGTGGACAACCCGATGATCGTTTCTCTTTTATCTTTCGTCACTGGGGAAGAGAGTTACAGGCGAAGGAAGCTTATTTGCACTACCTGTTGGTGATTGTTATTTTATTGCTGGTACCGGCTATAAATTTGAGTAGCATGACTTTGTCCCGTATGCGGAAGCGCATGTCGGAAATAGGGGTGAGGAAGGCATTTGGTGCTACTGCCAATGTCTTGTTGAGGCAAGTGTTTTATGAAAATTTATTATTGACGCTCATAGCCGGAGCAGTAGGAATGCTTTTCAGTTATGCATGTACTTTTTTATTGAATGATTTCTTATTTTCCAATAGCGAGAACCGTGCCCAAATAGGAGAAACCAGTCTTTCGGCAGATATGTTGTTCAGTCCCTGGATATTCTTGGCCGCATTCATTTTCTGCCTGCTCTTGAATTTGCTGTCAGCGTGCATCCCTGCCTGGAGGGCATCGCGCATGAATATTACGGACGCTTTAAACCAACGTTAGATCATGAACAGGAATTTATTGAAACAGATATGGAACGAGCGCCGCAGCAATGCGTTTCTGTGGATGGAACTTTTTGTGGTGTTTGTCATATTATGGTATATTGTGGATGTGGTATATGTCACGTTGAGCATCTATAATTTGCCGATGGGCTTTGATATAGAAAATACGTATGTTCTTCGTTTTGAGCGGATGACTTCGAAGGCGGCTGCTTATCAGCCTGGCCGTACTATGAAAGAAGATGTTGCCGATTTGCATGAAATTGTAAACAGGCTTGCGCATCGTCCGGATGTGGAAGCAGTCAGCCTCTCGCAAAACTGTATACCTTATAATGACGGTGCGAACAGTTTTTCATTTTATCTGGATACAGTCCCGGTACGTAGTTTGAAACGATGGATAACTCCGGAGTATTTTAATGTATTCCGTTACCGCAATATAGACGGTTCGGGTAGTGAAAGCCTTGCTGAGGCACTGACACCGTCCGGCATGGTCTTATCTGTGAATATTGCCGATGTTTATCAGGATGCACCTTGGCATGGTAAGGAACTTTTAGGGCGTAGGGTGCCTGTTTGGCGGAATGAGCCGGAGGCGGAGCATCTTTCTATAGCTGCTCTTACCGAGCCGGTCCGTTATGACCATTTTACAGCTCCGGATGATTACGGCTCCCGTTATGCTGCTGTGTACCTGACAGATGAGGCGTTGGAATCCTTAGGTGAGACGGTTTATATAGAAGTTTGCCTGCGTGTTCGTGAGGGACAGAATGATGGATTCATAGACCGTTTGATAGTGGATGCCGACCGTCAATATCAGGTGGGCAATCTATATCTTTTGGATATAACTCCTTTGAGTGATGTACGCACAGCTTATGAAACGGATTCGGTGAATGAGTTGAATACGCAATTTTGTATCATATTTTTCTTATTGCTGAATATCTTTCTAGGCATTATCGGAACTTTCTGGTTCCGGACACAGCATCGGCGTGCCGAAATAGCGTTGCGTATGGCTTTAGGATCTACCCGTTGGGGAATCTGCGGTCGTCTGATGGGGGAAGGAGTCTTGTTATTGCTGATATCTGCTATTCCTGCATTGGTTGTGGCGTGGAATTTGGGATATGCCGAACTGGTGGAAGTTACACGTATGCCTTTTACGGCAGGTCGTTTTGCGATTACGGTTCTGGGCACTTTTATTCTGATTGCTGGAATGATTGTCATTGGAATAGGATATCCTGCCCGTCGTGCCATGAGTATCGAACCGGCTGAGGCATTACATGAAGAATAAATAAAATGAAGAGATAAAACGAATGAAACAGCTATTATTACAAGCATTTAATCTGATACGGCAGAATCCTTTTTATGCTACAATCAGTATTATAGGAACAGCTGTCACTATCGCTTTTGTTATGGTGGTAGTGATGATTTATGACTTCCGTACAATGGATATGGCTCCGGAAAGTGATCGGAGCGATATGATGTATACAGGTTCGGGAATGACCTATCGTAAGCTGGATCATACCAACCAGAACAGCGGTATGGGACGCAAGGCTTTTGAAGCATTGTTTTCAGAGCTTCCTAGTGTAAAAGAGGTTACTTGGTATCGTGGCGTTTCCAAGACCCCTTGTAACTTGTCCGCTTCGAATGAGATATTCAACTATTATGTGCGGCCTGTGGCTGATAACTGGTTTAAGTTCTTTGATTATGAATTTATAGCGGGACGTCCTTTCACACAAGAGGAGTATGATGCCCGTCGGTGGGTCAGTGTGATAACCGAGCGTATGGCCTTGCAGCTTTTCGGCACGACGGATGTGGTAGGAAAAGAATATCAAAGTAATTTTTTTCCTACTAAAGTGGTAGGCGTGGTGAAAGATGTCAATGCTATTTTCCAGACAGCATACGCTGATGCTTTTGTTCCTTTCTCATTGGAAAATGAAGACTATTATGCTACTTGGACAGGGGGCTTGGGAGGAATCCGTCTGGGATTGCTCAAACTGCTGCCGGATACTCGTCCTGCAGAGGTACGGACTGAAGTACAGCATCGGCAGGATCGTTTGAATAGTTCAACGGCAGAATATGCTTTCGAGATGAACGAACTCTATACTCATACGGAATACACCTTTTTTCGTGGAAAAGATATTAGTGCACCGTTGGTTTACAGTATGTTATTGATGGTCTTGCTGATTGTTCCTGCTATTAATATCTCAGGTATGACCAATGCCCGAATGCAGGAGCGTGTGACAGAAATTGCAGTTCGCAAGGCGTATGGCGCATCACGTATTTCCATTATGGTGAGGTTGTTTTTAGAGAATCTGCTTACGGTCTTTTTGGGTGGAATTTTAGGATATCTGTTTTCGTGTGTTTTGGTTTGGCTGGGACGTGTATGGTTGTTTGGTAGCGGCGAGGTAGAATTATCAGGTATCAGTCTGGATGGAGGTTTGTTGTTGCATCCTGCTTTATTTGTGTTGGTTTTCGGCGTATGTGTTGTTTTTAATTTATTGTCGGTATTGATTCCGGTATGGATGGTCACACATCGTAATATTGCAACTACCATTAAAGGAGAATAGGAGGAAAGGAAAAATGATAAAGAGTTTATTCAGACAAATGTGGAACCAAAGGCACGCTAATGTATGGGTGTGGGTTGAATTGGTTGTTGTTCTTGTCTTGCTATGGTACAGCATCGATCTGGTTTATAATTATGAGGTTGCTGCCCGTCAGTCTAAAGGATATGACACGGAGAATGTTTTTGATATTCAACTGAATATTAAGCCGGCTTTGCAAAATGATTCTGTATTAATGAGTCATTCTGCTGAATATTTGGAGCAAATCTATCATTTGATCCAACAATATCAAGGGGTGGAGGAAGCTTGTTTTTATTATGGGACAATACCTTATACGGGAAATAATATGTATGAGGGATATGCTCCGCATTCGGATTCGACTCATGTGGTAGGCTGTTTCATCCGTTATGTCAGCCCTACTTATTTCAAGGTATTTCGCTTGCAGCCATTATCAGGTTCATTTGAGGCGGAGCGTTGGGACAAGAATGAATACCCCATGCCGGTGTTGATGAGTGAAACGTTAAGCGATTCCTTGTTTAGCGGACGCAATGGAGTAGGGGAAACTTGTTTCAATCCTTATTTCCTGAATAGTGTGCAGCCGGAAACTAATTATAAGGTAATGGCGGTACTTCCTGCTCATAAGACCGATGAGTACGAGCGTTACGAACCTTTTATTTATCTTCCCAGTTCGCCGCTGACTTATTGGCATCACATTGCGGTGCGTGTGGCTTCTAATTCCATACCGGGATTTACCGAACGTTTTATGCAGGATATGCAAGGGAAATTATCTATCGGCCCTTATTACTTATACGATATAAATTCGTATGGCGATATGAAGGAAGCTTTCGATATAGAGCAAGGAACGGTGAATTATCTGAATACTACCTATGCCGTTATCCTTTTCTTTGTTTTCAATATATTTTTAGGGATGCTGGGTACTTTCTGGTTTCGGACTCGTAAAAACCGAAGTGAGATAGCTTTGCGTATGGCACTAGGTTGCAGTAGGATGAATGTATTTGGTTATTATGTACTTGAGGGCATCCTTCTCTTGGTTTCGGCTGCCATTCCCGCTGTTTTTGTTTGTGCGAATATGCAGATGGCGGATCTTACTGTGCATACATTAATGGAACCTGCTTGGGGACGTTTTTTGCTTTGTTTTGTGTCGGCCATGCTGTTGTTGGGGATAATAATTTTGCTCGGCATTTATTTCCCCGCCCGGAAAGCGATGAGGATTGAGCCTGCAGACGCGTTGCATAATGAATAATGTTATTTCATTGTCACATGATCAGCAGTGTTCGTATATGAATGGAGTGTCCGATTTCGGACACTCCATTTTTGTTGTAAGGTGTTATAAAACAGTGAAATAGTTTTTTGGCATACCATTTGCCTTACCTTTGATAAAAAGAATAATAACGCAATGAAAAAACAAGTAATATCTCTATTTTTAGCCTTTGGCATATCGTTGGTTGCCGGAGCGCAGCCACAAGAAAAGCGACGTGCCATCACTTTGGAGGAAGCCATTACTATTGCCCGTGTGCAAAGTGTAGATGCGGCCGTAGCTTTAAACGAGCTGAAAACCGCTTATTGGGAATATCGTACTTTCCGTGCGGATTTGCTTCCGGAAATGAATTTTGAAGCCACTATTCCCAGCTATAATAAGAAGTATAATTCTTATCAGCAGGATAACGGTGCTTATACATTTGTACGTAATAATTATATGGAAATGAATGGTGAAGTTTCTATCGATCAGAATATTTGGTTGACCGGTGGTAAACTCTCATTGAATACCTCTCTTGATTTCTTGAAACAACTGGATGGAGATAAATCAAAACGATATATGTCTGTTCCTGTGGCATTGACTTTGGAACAACCTATTTTCGGAGTGAATACAATTAAATGGAACCGCCGCATCGAACCGGTGAGATACGCTGAAGCTAAAGCCGCATTTCTTACTGCAACCGAAGAGGTAACCATGACTACTATCAATTATTTTTTCAATTTGTTGCTGGCCAAGGAAAATGTAGGCATTGCCCGACAGAATCTGAAGAATGCAGATAAACTGTATGAAGTGGCTAAGGCAAAGCGTAGCATGGGGCAGATCAGTGAAAATGATTTGTTGCAATTGGAACTGAATGTATTGAATGCCCGTTCTACGTTGACTGAAAATGAAAGCAACTTGAAAAGTAATATGTTCAAACTCCGTTCATTTCTGGCATTAGGAGAGGATGAGGAACTGGAGCCGGTTGTTCCCGAAACGATTCCGACTGTTTTGCTGAACTATCCGGATGTTTTGGACAAAGCACTTGCCAATAATTCATTTGCACATAATATTCGTCGCCGCCAGTTGGAAGCAGATTTTGAAGTGGCTAAGGCGAAAGGTAATTTACGTGAAATCAAGCTCTATGCACAGGTAGGTTTTACAGGAACAGACAATGAATTTAATAGTGCATACCGCCGTTTGAAAGACAACCAGATTGTGGAAGTCGGTTTTAAGATTCCTATTCTTGACTGGGGAAAACGTCGTGGTCAGGTAAAGATAGCTCAAAGTAACCGCGATGTGACCGAAAGCAAGTTACGTCAGGAAACCATGAATTTCAATCAGAATCTGTTTATCCTTGTAGAACAGTTCAATAATCAGCAGGCCCAGTTGCAGATAGCAGACGATGCGGACAAGATTGCCCAGAAACGTTACAGTACCAATGTGGAAACCTTCATGGTTGGTAAAATCTCGACATTGGATTTGAATGACTCCCAGACAAAGAAAGATGAGGCTCGTCAGAAGCATATCAATGAGTTGTTCTATTATTGGTACTATTATTACCAGTTGCGCAGCTTGACATTGTGGGATTTCAATACCAATACTAATATTGATGCCGATTTCGAAAAGATTATCAAACAATAGGATTTTTACTATTCAATTCTGTTTGAATATAAAATGGGGTTGTCTTTGTACTTATTAAAATAATAATTTCTACATTTGCAGCAGTATGATATTAATTATAGACGATGACAGTGCCATTCGTTCTTCTCTGAGCTTTATGCTAAAAAGGGCGAAATATGATGTGCAGGCCGTACCGGGTCCCAAAGAGGCTATTGAAATAGTCCGTTCGGTTGCACCCCAGTTAATCTTGATGGATATGAACTTCACCCTGTCCACCAGTGGTGAAGAAGGATTGACGCTTTTGAAACAGGTCAAAGTGTTCCGGCCCGATGTTCCCGTTATATTGATGACGGCATGGGGAAGTATCCAGCTTGCCGTGCAAGGGATGCAGGCAGGTGCATTCGACTTTATTACCAAACCTTGGAACAACGTAGCGTTGATGCAAAGGATAGAAACTGCTTTGGAGCTGACTTCACAAGATAAGAAAGCAGCCGTTCCGGTGGAAGATAATGACGGCTTCAACCGTAGCCATATCATTGGAAAGAGTAAGGCACTGATGGATGTGCTGGCCACGATCAAGCGGATAGCGCGTACCAACGCATCGGTCTTGATTACCGGTGAAAGTGGTACAGGTAAGGAGTTGATAGCCGAAGCGGTGCATTTGAACAGTTCCCGTAGCAAGAAACCTTTTGTGAAAGTGAATTTGGGAGGTATTTCTCATACTTTGTTCGAGAGTGAAATGTTCGGTCATAAGAAAGGTGCGTTTACGGATGCCACAGCCGACAGGGTAGGACGTTTTGAACTGGCTGATAAGGGTACGATTTTCTTGGATGAGATTGGCGATTTGGATTTAAGCTGTCAGGTGAAACTGCTTCGCGTGTTACAAGAGCAGACTTTTGAAGTTTTGGGCGACAGCCGTCCCCGTAAAGTCGATATCCGTGTGGTCAGTGCGACGAATGCCGATTTACGGCAGATGGTGCAGGAACACACCTTCCGCGAGGATTTGTTCTATCGTATTAATTTAATTACGGTGCATCTTCCGGCATTACGCGAACGCCGTGAGGATATTCCGTTATTGGTCCGTCATTTCGCCGACAAACAATGTGAATCGAACGGTCTTCCCAAAGTGGAATTTACTTCTGAAGCGATGGATTATTTGAGCCGTTTGCCTTATCCGGGTAATATCCGTGAATTAAAGAATTTGGTGGAACGTACCTTGCTGGTCAGTGGAAAGGAAATATTGACTGCGGATGATTTTAAATCACAATACCAGCATCCTATAGAACAGAAGATGACAACGAATCTGCAAGGCATGACCTTGGAGGAGATAGAAAAGCAGACTATTCTGCAAACGCTTGAAAAGTATAACAATAATATGTCACAGGTTGCCATAGCCTTAGGAATCAGCCGGGCCGCTCTTTATCGCCGTTTGGAGAAATACAATATACAAGTGAATGATTAGCAAAAACGGAACCGGATAAAATATGAAACTGAAATTCTTGTTCTTCTTTTTAGCATTACTGTTGACAGCAGTATGGACTATCCTGCTCGTTCTTACATTGAAGGAACGCGGTGCGCTGTTTTATATAGGAGAGGGAGTCATTACATTCAGTCTTGTGTTTCTGGTTTATTTCTATCGCAAAGTCGTGAAACCGCTTGATATCATCGGCAACGGTATGGAACTTCTTCGTGAGCAGGATTTCAGCAGTAGGCTGACTCCTGTCGGACAAAAGGAAGCCGACCGCATTGTGTTGGTTTTCAACCGCATGATGGAGCAGTTGAAAGACGAGCGTCTCCGGTTGCGTGAGCAGAATCATTTTCTTGACTTGCTGGTCAGTGCTTCTCCTATGGGAGTTGTCATACTGACTCTGGACGGACATATTTCCATGCTGAATGCGGCAGCTCTTCGTTTTTTGGATTATTCTTCGTCAGAGGAAGTCAGAGGCCGATTGCTGTGCGAGTTGGCTTCCCCTTTGGCCGAAGAAATAGAACGTATTCCCAAAGATACTACGGAAACAATTCGTCTGAGCGACTCCATGATTTACCGCTGTTCCCGGCTTTCTTTTGTTGACAGAGGCTTTTCTCATCCGTTTATTCTGGTGGAAAGTCTGACTTCCGAGGTGGTGAAAGCAGAGAAAAAGGCATACGAAAAAGTGATCCGTATGATAGCACATGAGGTGAATAATACGACTGCGGGCATTACCTCTACTCTTGATACGGTGGATGGTGCCTTGGAATGTATGGAGGATACGGAAGACTTGCGCGAAGTGATGAAAGTCTGCATAGAGCGTTGCTACAGCATGAGCCGTTTTATCACGAATTTCGCCAATGTGGTGAAGATTCCCGAGCCTCAATTACAATCAGTGGACTTGAATGACCGCGTGGCCGCTTGCAAGACATTTATGGAAACGGTTTGCCGTAACCGCAAGATTACGCTGCATCTTAATTTATGTAAAGAGAATCCCGAAGTGATGATGGATACTTCCTTGTTTGAGCAAGTATTGGTCAACATTATCAAGAATGCGGCTGAAAGTATCGGGGAAACAGGAGATATCTTTATCCGTACTTCCGTATCACCTACGATGTTGGAAATTGCTGATACCGGTGCCGGTATCAGTAAAGAGGTGGAAACCAAGCTGTTCAGTCCTTTCTTCTCCACCAAGCCTAACGGACAGGGTATCGGTCTTATTTTTATTCGTGAAGTTTTGATAAAACATGGGTGTACTTTCTCTCTTCGTACCTATCCGGATAAACTGACCCGTTTCCGTATCCGTTTCTGAAAAGTATGACGTTCCTGTTTCTAACCGGTATTAGCAAATTCAACCGGATGACGATGAATCTGTATGTATTTCACCGGTTACCTTTCGAGTATATTGCATTCTGCTGTTTTTTTACAGGAACATAAATAGCTGGAATGAGAAATTTATTCTCAATTAGCGGGGAAAAATGAAAATATTCAACCAAGATTGGGTGAAATCGGTTGGTTTTGGTTATCTTTGCAATATCATGCACTAAATACATCAAAATATGAAATACCCTATCGGCATACAAACTTTCAGCCGCATCCGCGAAAACGGATATGTTTATATAGACAAGACTGCCCTCATCCATCAGTTAGTGAGCAGAGGAAGTATCTATTTTCTCAGCCGTCCGCGCCGTTTCGGCAAAAGTTTGATGATCAGTACCCTTGAAGCCTATTATGAAGGGCGAAAAGAGTTGTTTGAAGGACTTGCCATTGCCGGACTGGAAAAAGACTGGTTTCAATATCCGGTATTTCATATAGATTTCAACGGTGATAACTTTGCCAAAGAAGGAGTGCTGGAAGCTGCTATTGAAGGCTATTTGGGAAATTGGGAAGATATGTATGGCAAGAATCCCAATTACACAACACCGGGAACCCGTTTTATCGAATTACTGCGTCGCGCCAGCGAAAAGACAGGACGGCGTGCCGTGGTGCTCGTTGACGAATATGACAAACCCATTCTCGATGTGCTTGATACCCCCTTGGAAGAAGAGAACCGGAATACGCTGAAAGCTTTTTATTCTACCTTCAAGGGAGCTGATAAATATTTGCAGTTCGTGATGCTGACGGGAGTCACCAAATTTTCGCAAGTCAGTGTCTTCAGCGGTTTCAACCAGCCTAAAGATATCAGTATGGACCCGCGTTATGAATCACTGTGCGGAATCACCCAGGAGGAAATGGAGCGTTATTTCCATGAACCTATTTCCGAGTTGGCCGAAAAAGACGAATGCACGTATGAGGAAATGAAAGAACGTCTGAAAGCACAATATGACGGTTATCACTTCAGTGAAAATATGCTTGATATTTATAACCCTTTCAGTATTCTGAACGCTTTTGATTCTTTACAAATCCGTGACTACTGGTTCGCCTCGGGCACGCCTACCTATCTGGTCCGGCTGTTGCAGCATAGCAACGAGCAGATCAATGAATTGGTGGGGCAATATTATGACGCATCCTTGTTTGCCGATTACAAAGCTGATGTGGAACGCCCTCTTCCCATGATTTACCAGAGTGGATATCTTACTATCAAGGATTACGATAAATATACCCATTCCTATCTGCTGGATTTCCCCAATGATGAAGTACGCAGAGGTTTCCTTAGCTTGTTGGCCAGTGATTATTTCAAAGTACAGGGAGTTTCCGTTTCCAGCTGGCTGATCAGTTCTGTCCGTCTGCTGAATGCGGGCAAGACAGCTGCTTTCCGCGATTCCCTCACAGCTTTCTTGTCCGGTATCCCATACGATTCGCATGACAGTACCAAGACTCCGGAACTGACCGAGAAGCATTTCCAGTACACATTCTATCTCATTCTCCGTCTTATAGGGGTATATTGCCTCCGCATTGAACAGACACAAAGCCGGGGACGGGTGGACTGCATACTCGAGACTCCGCAATATATTTATATTTTTGAATTCAAACTGGACGGCAGCGCCGATGAAGCCTTGCGTCAGATAGAAGAAAAAGGATATGCCCAACCTTATCTGGCGGATAAGCGAAAAATAGTTTGTATAGGAGTGGTATTTTCTTCACAGACGCGAACCATTTCCGAGTGGAAAGAGGTGAGGTAATTTTATTTTAGTCATCGTTATCAGCCAAGATCCACAACAAAGTTGGGAGCGACAAAAAAAGTTTTTTTCATAAAAGTCCGTCACATCCGTCACAGTTGTTTTCAACTTGTTGATAAACAGATGCTTACTAGTGTGACGGATAGTGTGACAGATGTGTGACGGACTTTTATCTGTCACACGATGTCTGAATCATGTCAATGTGTATGGAATCATCAGTAGTATGTCCGGTTTTCAAAGCTATACAGTCATTGGACTTTGCTGCATAATTCACTGTGGAATAGTGTGTTCCACCATTAGGAACAAATGGCTTTCCGCAGTGGAATAACTTGTTCCATAAGGGCGGAACAAATGGTTTTGTCCGGTTGGAATAAATAGTTCCTCACTGTGGAATAAATTATTCCATATTGATGAAACAAGCTGTTCCAACCGGTGGAACTTTCTATTCCACTGTAAGCCTGAGACTTCGGAATGTAGTTTGACACTGTCTGTTGACTACTCTTTAACCTTGCTTCTAAGGATGATTGGCAGAGTACCTTTTTATCTGTATGTTGTGACAGATAAAAAGTCCGTCACCTATCTGTCACACTATCCGTCACACCTGTAAGTTCCTGTTTATTAATAAGTTTAAGCTTGCTGTGACAGATGTGACAGACTTTTGCCGAAAAACTTCTTTGTTACTCCCTACTAAAAAAAGCTCCTGTTCTTTCCCTAAAAGGCCGTTATCTTTTCTGAAAAGCTCTTGATCTTTTGAAAAAACGTCCTTGTCTTTTGAGGTGGAATTCTGGATCTTTCGGCCATGATTTCACATACGTACGCATTCATAGTCCTGTACGTATGTGTGGCTCCCTGCGGGATGTACGTAAAAAAGCGTGCTTTCTGGTACGAGATAAGACACAATGTGCACAAATTTATTGTAAAAATGATGTGGCGGATTACAAAAAAGAAATTCATGGGTACAAAAAATGGGAATTATTTTCTATTCTATTTATAATTCCGTATCTTTGCCGTGTTTTCCATGCTGATACTTCCGTAAGGGGGGTATGGGAGAGTGGAAAATACATATATATAGAAAAGACGTTTACTTGGCGTTTTGTTCTTGGCACTTTGAAACTTCGCAAATTTCTAACCCTGCCACAAACAAAGCAACAGTAGGTGTCTGCGCGATATGTTAATGTTCTTGTTTCATCTTTGCTGGTCAAAGAGGTATTCAAGTTGTACATATCGGCGTGGGCTTCTGCGTTGCTCGTTCGGACAGGGTGGGCAATGCGAAGGCCTCAAAGTGCAGGATGAGTAACAGGTACAGATTCCCGCGCTTTTTCTTTATATACGTATCACAATTTCTGATTTAACACATAAGAACCATCCGGTTCGGGAATCTGCGGAAGGTCAAAGTTGGCCCGATATGCTGCATCAATTAATAATGTAGATTCCATATCTCCTATCATGAAATAGCTTCCGGCCGACCTTCATAAAAAAGAAGTCAAAACTTCTTGTATTATCCGAAAGGGTAATGTAACTGATTGAAGTACAGAAAGATATACGTACGTCAAAGCCCCAAGAGTATGTTTTGTTGTGAAAAAACACAATGGTTTGCCATGCGGGTCACTTACCGTCGCGAACTGGATGTGAAGAATCTGCTGGACCAACAAGGGGTATCCAGTTTCATTCCCATGCATTATGTTATCCGCATGGCAAAGAAACGTAAGGTGCGCGAGCTGGTCCCAGTAGTTCATAATCTTATCTTTATCCATATCACACAGACTGATATGAAGGAATTGAAAAAAGATATTCCTTATCTTCAGTATATGACTGACTCGCGTAGCGGTGAGAAAATCATTGTGCCCGATGGGCAAATGAGGGACTTCATAGCCGTTGCAGGCACGTATGACGAGCATCTGCTTTTTTTCAAACCGGAGGAAATCAATCCGGCTAAAGGAACACGGGTGCGCATCATCGGGGGAGACTTTGCGGGGTATGAAGGTATCTTTATAAAGGTGAAAGGGGCAAGAGACCGCAGGGTGGTCATTTGCATTCAGGGAATCATTGCCATGGCTATGGCAACTATTTCGCCGGATTTGATTGAAGTGATTAAAGAACCTAAAAAGAAATGATGGTATTTGTCTTGCTTGAATTACTTTTCCTATTTAAATCCTTTGTCATGCTGTACAAAGTGAGTCATCTGATAATATTTACTTTATATAACTATGAATGAAGTGGTTCCTTCTGGTGTACTCCTTCAACGGCTTATCCAAAACAGCCACACTGATATACTGAATAGGGAAAAGAATAATGACCGGTTTATGCACCTATATCATATAGGTACGTATTGGGTGGCATTTGAGCGTTCCGCCTGTAGATTGTGCGGTCTGTTTCCGAAAAGTGAACTTTCTTTGTTTTGTGTTCCAGGTTGTCCGGAGTATGTGGTGATGGCTTCTGTGCCTGTTGATGAGGTTGAGGGGTGTTTTCGCAAACATGTTGTTTTGTGTGATGGTGTTTATCATAAAATTTTGTCTGATAATTTGTTGGCGGCAAGGGATTACTATAGGTGGCATGATATGGCGGTAAGGATGGTGTTTTTATAAAAAAAATATCATATAAATAATTAATCAAAAATGTTAAATTTCTTTTATAGGAGTGTAGCAAAATCTGAAATGAATTTATTAGCTATCAAAAATAGAATAGATATTTATTTAAAAAAAGGCAATGAGAGAAATGTTCTTGCCAAGAGAAATATTATAGCTTCTTTTGGAATAAAAATTATAGGTATTATTATCTCTTTGATATTAGTGCCTATGACAGTTAATTATGTATCTTCTGCTCAGTATGGTTTATGGCTAACTATTAGTTCGATTGTTGCCTGGATTAGTTATTTTGATTTTGGCTTTGCTCATGGATTTAGAAACCGTTTTACGGAAGCAATGGCTTTAAATGATAGGGAATTAGCTAAACAATATGTCAGCACGACTTATGCTGTCTTGACTATAATATTCGTTACTATGGCATTTGTCGTTCTTGTTATTAATAGTTTTTTGGATTGGAGTTCATTACTTAATGTTGGTTTAGAATATGGTCATGAATTGCGTTTAGTTTTTGCTGTACTGACTATAACACTCTGTTTGAATATGATTGCAAGTGTGTTACCAACGATGCTAACCGCAGACCAAAGACCGGTTTATTCATCTTTATTTATAGTTATTGGACAAATTATGTCTTTAATTGTAATTGGTATCTTAATTAGGGTAACTGCTGGTCGTTTATTATATTTAGCTTTTGCTTTATCTGTCATTCCATTATTAGTCTTATTTGTAGCTTCTTTTTTCGTTTTTTCTTCAAAAAGATACTGTGATGTAGCTCCAAGTATGAATACAATAAATTGGGCTTTAACAAAAAAAATCATAGGATTGGGTGCACAGTTTTTTATTATTATGGTATGTATGTTATTTATATTTCAAGTGATAAATATAATTATTGTTCGTGTTTGTGGACCTGAAAACGTGACGGCATATAATATTGCATATAAATATTTTAATATTCTTAATATGGCTATGATGATTATAGTAACTCCTTTTTGGTCTGCATGTGCTGACGCGTATACTAAAAAAGATTTTTTGTGGATGAAAAACGTAATAGAGAAAATGGAGATGATTTGGAAACTAAGTATCTGTGTATTAATAATAATGATTCTTGTATCCAGTACTTTTTATGATATATGGGTCGGAGATAGTGTTAAAATATCATTATCTCTATCAGTAATGGTAGGTGTTTATATTTTAGTACAGAATTTATGTGGAATATATATATATATGATAAATGGAACAAGCAAAATCCGATTGCAGTTGGTCGTCTATTTGGTATCTGCTTTTATTTCTGTTCCGACAATGTACTTTTTGTGTTCTAAATATGGAATAACTGTGATGTTATTAGTGCCTATCAGTGTTTGTTTGATTCAAGCATTTGTAGCTAAAAAACAATTAACCAAAATTATTAGAGGAACTGCTTCTGGAATTTGGATTAAATAAAAACAAATAGTCTTTTATATGGAATATATACTATTACTAACAGCTTGTATTAATCCTGATGGTATGCCATTTACTTGTTTGGCAGATGTAGGAGTGAGAAAGAAACAATACATCGAGGCTTTGAATTTTTACCTAAAAAACACAACGAGAAAAATTGTATTTGTTGAAAATTCAGGAACTGATATCTCATCTTCGTTTAAAGATTTCCAGCATAGAATTGAATTTTTGTGTTTTGATGGCAATCTATGTTTTGATAAGAGAAAAGGGAAAGGGTATGGAGAGGCGCTTATATTGGAATATGCAATGGCCAAATCTGAATTTATTACTGATGATGTGTTGATTTTTAAGTTGACAGGGAGGTTACAATTGATTAATATAAATCGATTGATACATTATATGGATAAACTAAGTCCAAGTAAGAATTTTGTTTGTGTTGTCCCACCCCAAAACAATTCGGTAGATTCACGATGTTTTGTCTGTAACAAATACTATTTGGAGAATATCTTTCTAAAAGATAAATTTCATATAGATGATTCAGTAGGATATTACTTTGAACACTTATTATTTGATTCTTTACGTCAGAATAAAGGAAAAATAAGAATTCATAAGATACCCTTTTTCTTATATTGGAGAGGGATATCTGGAAGTTTGGGAGATAGGTTAATAGAACCTAAATGCAGATATTGGTCTGATTTTAAGGCATTGTACCATTGTATGATTTCTAAATTATAGGTGATGAAACGTTTCTTATTTATGTATACTTCTTTTGGAGGGCATGTCCTAGAGTATTTTATTCATATATATCATTATGCGATAGATGATGAAAAGAATACCTATTATTTTATTTTCTCGCCGGATTTTAAAAAACATATTGAATGTGAGCAATTAGTGCTTAAGAAAAATATTATACTGCGATATCTGACAGTTAGGGAATTAGAAAGATTGCATCATACTAAAAAAATATTAAAGTCATATTGGGGGAATAGATTATTAAATGAAAAGATACGGAAGTACGATATAACAGATGTAATAATGTGCTCTTATGATTGTTTAGACCCTCTTTTTGCTTTTATGACGATGAAAAAAGTTTCCTATATTGGCATATATTATTATATTTATTTATATGAATGGGCTGACTTATCTATAAAGCAAAGAATCTTAAAGTCAATTATATTTTGGAAGATGGCTCATAACAAGTCAATCAAGAAAATATGTATTTGTAATGATTCATCTTCTGCTGCATTTTTTAATCGTAAATATCAGACAATGAAGTTTGATCGTATATCTGATCCTTATGTTTCCATTACACTAACTTTGCCGGATTTTAGAAAAGATAATGCTGTAAAAGAAGATGCTATTGTGCTTTCTCATATTGGAGTCTTATCTGAAAGAAAAGGAACACTTAACATATTGAAAGCGATAAAAGAAATGTCTGTTGTTGATAGAAATCAATTTGTCTTTGTTTTTGCAGGAAAAATAGATTTGGATATAAAGGATGAGTTTTATAGACTGGCAGCAGAATGTAGTGAGAAATATCGGCTGATAATAAAGGATTATTTTTGTTCTTATGAGGAAATATCTGCTATATGTAAATCATCGAATGTCCTTTTAATTCCTTATTTGAATAATTCACAAAGTAGTGGAGTATTAGGATATGCAGCACAGTTTAATGTTCCAGTTTTTTCTCCTAGCTCAAATATGTTGGGTAAAATAGTTCGGAAATCGAAATTAGGATATATAAGTAGTGATGTGGAAATATTGGGTATTAAAACTTTTTTAGAGTCTTGCCTGCTAAACAAGCTTATGACCATAGATGGTCAAGAGTATTTGAAACTAAATACAGTGAATTCTTTTTTGAATACATTGTTAAACTGATTATTTGTAAATATGAATATTGTATTTTTATTGCGACTTTGGCCTATTTATGGAGGAGGTGAAACAGTAACTATTTGTTTAGCTAATGAGATGGCGAAGAGAGGGCATGCTGTTACAGTCTTTTATTTTAAGGATTCTGAAACAAATGAATTGCCCTATATTGATCCTTCTATCAAGGCGGTAAGAATACCGGATGTGAGGTGTGATGAATATACTTATGATAGTGATGATGGTATTAAGATTACTATCGCTTTAAAATTGTATCAGCAGAATAGTTTTGATTTTATAATCAATCAATGGTGGCCTGTTGTTTTTTTATCTCCATTACGAAGTTTTTTTAATGCGAAAATAATTTCTGTTCATCATACGGCTCTTTATACTCGTAGTGTGATAGAAGGTTTTTGTTTGAAATCAATTTTGAAGCGTGTCTTTTTTCTGCTATACCGTTTCTTTGAAAAAGAAAGACAATTATCTGTTATAGATAAATTGTTAATCTTTAGTGATAAAGTATTATTTCTTTCGCCTCAGTTTAAAGACCAATATATACAATTGAGAAATCCAAAATCGGTTGAAAAATTGGACTGGTGTTATAATCCTTTGGTCTTTGATAATTTTATTTCTATGGATGAAATTTGTAAAAAGAGGAAAGAGGTTTTATTTGTTGGAAGATTGTTAGAATCAAATAAAAAAATATCGAAATTATTGACGATATGGAAGCATATTCAATTAGATAAAGAATTTAATGAATGGCATTTATATATTGTAGGTGATGGTAAGGATAAATCCTTTTACTTAGATTTTACACGCAATAATAATATTCCCAATGTTCATTTTGAGGGGAGGCGATATCCTATACCTTATTATAAGCGAGCTTCTATTTTTGCTATGACATCTGCATTTGAAGGATTTCCAATGTCGATAATTGAGGCGCAGCAAAATGGGGTAGTTCCGATTGTTATGGATTCATTTTTGTCTGTGCATGATATTATTGATAATGATGTAAATGGTGTGTTGATTTCTTATGGTAATACTACTATGTTTGCAGAATCTTTAAAGTCTTTGATGAAAGATGAAATGCAAAGAAATAAATTAGCAATAAAGGGGCTAGAAACTTGCAGACGTTTTAATATCGAAACTGTGGTAGATAGGTGGGAGGAAATATTTGAAAAAATGAGATGATGGAACTTTTATTATATCTATATATTCTAATTGTTGTTTATCTATTTTTAAAATATTCTAGAATAAGAACATTATATATTTTCTCTCCATATATATTAATCTATTTGAACTTTAGGTAGTGTAAAATAAACTGTGTCACGCATTATTTTTCTCCAGAAAACTCAT